>QWCE01000169.1_pt1 | contig 125050 bp, 119 predicted proteins | sample 1972531 | NCBI WGS metagenome assembly QWCE01 (sample SAMN09866716, study PRJNA288562) | Human gut metagenome isolate term4_stool, whole genome shotgun sequencing... | reverse complement strand
GCCTTCGAGTACCAGTTTTACGGCCTTTAAACGAATCTCATAATTATATTTCATAAAAAACACCCCAAAAGTGTCCAACTTTTGGGGTGCAGTACAAACCGCGTCCGCTTTCTTTGTCTTGAGGACACAAAGAAACCGGAACCCAAGAAAAGTCACTCACCCCGTTTCTTGGGCACGTAGCGGCAATGCCCGCTACGTGCCCAAGTCCTCGGCGCAAAGCCGGCGCGGCCCTCCAGCCCAAGGCTTCGCCGCGTGTCTGCGGACGCAGCCGAGGCGTGTTTCGCAACCCGGATTCGGAGTACAGTTTCGGTTTTATCTTTCTTCCCTTCACTATTCAACACCCCGCCTCGGCGGGGCGGGCACCGGAAAACTCCGCTTTGCGGAGATTTTCGGTGCCGCGATTTGCGCCTTCGACAAGCTCGGCGCAAATTATAGGTATTTGTCTGTACGCCGCCATGCGCTCCGCCGGAGCCTCGCTTTGGCGGCTGACAAAGCCCCCCTTTCTCCCCCGAATGGGGGATTCCTTCTTTCGTGAAGAAAGAAGCAAAGAGCATACAAAATCGACTGAGGCCGATTTTGTCCGCGGGCGGCTATTTGCCGCCCACCCGGCTACGCCGGAGATCGGTAAAAAAATGTTACCGGCATCTAAAATTCCGGGCGGTTATTCCCGCCCGATGCCCCGGCTCTGCCGGGGCGAATTTTACGGACAACGGGCTTCGGAAAATTCTGGAAATTTTCCATAGCCCGGTGCCCGCCCGATGCCTTACGGACATCCGGATTTCAACGGACGAAGGCGCGATTACGCAAGCGCAATCTTACCCGAAGAGGGGCATTACGCCTTGCCCCTCTTCGGGTCGCCTTTACGTCCGCCGAATTCCGGCTGATCCTGTAACATTTTTTTTGTGAACAAGCGGGAATCACGCTGAAGCGTGATTCTGTTTTTATGATTTTATTGCTAATGTGTTGATATATAGTGTTTTATTGTTGATTTGTATGTTGCATTTTTACCTAAAATTGTAACATTTAATGTGACGTGAATATGTTATTGTGCTGATATACAGTTGAATATGTGTGACATGTGTGTGACATGCCACATATTTATCGCTAAATTCATCCAGCATCCAAAATAACTTGAAAAAGTTTTTTTGCGCTTAGGATTTACTCTAAGATACATATTCGATTTTTTGTGATTAATCACAAAAAAATCTCCCTTTGGTCTTTTTTATTTTATCTATTCCTTTGTTCTTATCAGTATAAATATTCAGAGAAGGAATGCGTGGGAAAAAGGAAAAAATTATTCTCAATACTATACGGATTTCTCAAATTGCTAAAGAGAAATTATCAATAATAGCTGATAGGAAAGCAACTTCATTAGGTGATGCTGCCTCACGAATTATTCTGCATTATGCGACGAATAATTTGGATTATGAGGTCTCGGCAGGTGACGTCCTGAAAGCTATTCTCCAAAACCAAGTCAGCCATCAGGTCACGCTTGTGAAAGTAGCGGGTTCGGTATCGCGGACAGAAGATTTTATCAAGTCCCTGCTGCGTCGAGATGATCGTCCAGTGCTTTCGGAATATGCTGAGCCCGGTACTCCGGATCTCGATGATGATTCAGCCGTCCAAACAGAGGATAGCCGACTCTCGGAAGCGCTGTCGCTTCTGGAAAAATTCTTCACAACTGCGACCGACGCCTTTGACTTCCGGGGCAACCCGATTATGCAAATCCGTCTGTCGAAAGAGGATTATGTGCGTTACAAGAGCCAATACGAAAAATTATGTATATCACAGACTATGTAGATAACACCAAATACGGTCAGAGTTCTGTGATGGATTTTGCCGGGTATCTTGAGAAGGAAAGTCTTGTTCAGGAGCAGCTGGGGGACGCTACTTCCCGGCAGTTGTCTGCATATCTGGATAAACAAAACGATTCGGTTCGTGTCGAGGGTCGCGAATATTTTTTCAACGGGCGTGGCAGTACCTTCGATTGTGAAGATGTTACGAAGGCGATCGACGCCAATGTCAAAGGTCTGAAAAAGAAGGAGGCCCGTTATTATACCTTCTCGCTTTCTCCTTCCGGCGAGGAAATCGCGCATCTGCGCCGTACTATTGCCGACACGCGGCAAGCGCTCTCCGATGCCGGTGAAGTCGTCCCTGCGGATCTCGAAGACAGTCTGATGCGCTCATATCTCAAGGAATATGCGGTGAAATGTATGGATGCCTATGCCCGGAACTTCGGGCATCCCGAGGTTAAGGATAACAACGATCTGTTGTGGTTCGGCATGGTCGAGAAAGACCGCTACTGGAAAAAGAGCGATCCCGAAGTCCGCAAGAATATGCAAATTTATAAGGAGATCGAGAAACTGCGGCAGCGTATTACTGAGGATAACGAGAAGGAGATCACTCGTAAGATTGCAACGCTGGAGCGGAAACTTATCCGTGAAAACAAGGTTCGTCCGGGCGGGAGCCAGGAGATCCTTCATCCGATGATGGCCAAGACCGGCGATAACTGGCACGTGCATATCGCTGTCAGCCGGCGTGATATTACGAATTCCTTCAACCTGAGTCCCAATGCCAATGGCCGAGGCAGTAAGAAGCATGTCCTGAATGGTCGGAAAGTGAGGATAGGGTTTAACCGCGAAGCCTATAAAGTCGCGTGCGAGCGAATTTTCGATAAGACCTTTGTACATAGCCGGCTCATTACCGAAAGCTATGAGCAGTCCAAGCATCTGCGCAAACAGTCTTCCTATGCGTACGAACGGCAGCTTATGAAAGATCGCGCCGTCCGGCGGCAGGAGGCCCTGGAGTTCCGCCGGCTGAAAGTCGGCAGCTATGGGGAATACTATGAAAATTTGCTGCAATGCGAATCCCTCGATGCCCGGCAGTTGTACCAGATCAAGGGGCAGTTGGTACGGCAGATCAAAGCCCTGAGTCCGGATGCGAATGCCGATGAACTGATGGAGTGCGGCTTGCACGATCTCCAGCTGGAATTGGCCCGGCTGGACACCATGCAAGGCGTGGCAATGCCTGCCTGGGCGGAAGGCGTCGCTGCGAATGTCGGAGATAAAACGATTCAGTCCGCGGGATTCCAAGGATACAGTCCGATATATACGACCCATAAATTACTGAGGCGCGGTATCGTGATGCGTCGTGCCATCGACCTCCGGCGCGAAGTTTTCGATAAGTGGGTCGAGATATACTCCGACACATGGTGCCGTGAAAATTATCTTTTCGACAGTATCAAATTGCGTCGGGATACGGACTGTTTCCTGGTAAAAACGGAATTTTTGGAGGAGAGGCTCGGGCGGTCGGTAATCCTGGACAACGCCTGTCGTTACATGGCGGATCAGGAGCGGCATTTAGTCGCGGATTTCATCCGGGAGTATTGGGCCGGGAGAGAACAGGAGGTAGTAAACCGTCAAGCTCTGGAGATCTTCGGTAAAGACGCTGCCGGGATCCGGGATCTGCGCGGCTTCGAGGAGATGGCGCGTGAACGGTTGCTGCCGGAAGAAGCCCGGAAGAGGGTCTCGGAAGTTGCGCAACGCTGCGAGCGGCCGCATGATTTCGCATCGCTTAAGACCCAGATCCTCGGGCTGGAACCGGAGCGTGTAAAAACCCTGACTGCGAAACTGGATTCGTATGTCGCAGAGCGGGGACAGCCGGTGGTGCGCTTGCAGGAGATTCTCGCGGATAGGGGACTGACCGTCCATGCGAAAGAGGAAACCCTATTACGCTTGGCCCTGGAGGATAAAGAACTGGATAAGGCGATCCGCGATCTGCGCCGGGGTGTCGTAAACATATTGGAAGAGGAACACCCCGACATGAAATACGGCGCTCTGCGCAAAGAACTGGGGGAAATATTCGAAGGGCTGGAGAAAGTCCAGATCGAGCGTCAGGCAGAGTTGGCGAAGGCGATAGAGGGATTTCTCGCGTCGGAACTTCCCGATTATCATGTTGTGGTCGAAAAACAGAGCCAGTTGGAGCAGTTGTTACGCGAACTGACCCCCGATCAGGATAAATATGCCGAGCGGCTGCTCGACGCGAATAACGAGTTGATGCGGCAGTTGTCGCCTCATTCTGAAAGGCTGTTCGAGCGATATGGGGTGCAGCAGTTCGGCCCGGATGTCCGTTTGAAAAACGAGCACGAATTCGCAGCCTACGTGGATAAGGCGTTTTCTGCGGAGCAGGCGCAATACTATAAAAAGGCTTTGCAGGAGAAGATCTATCCCCTGATCGAAGAGAAGCGCCGGGAGCTGATCCAGGAGTATGTCTCGACGAAGATTCCCTCGAAAGAACTCGCAAAGGTACGTAATCAGCAAAACTATATCAACCGCTACATCAATAAGCGGTTTTCTCCTGCTGTGGCTAAGACCTACAAGGAAGAGGTGCAGCGCAGGGTTGCGGCAGCCTGTAAACGTTCCGTACTCCCGACACCGGAATATAAGATTTTCGGACATGCTGCGCGTCACAAAGTTGCGGTACAAGCGATGGCGAAAGCCAATCTGGTGAAGGTCATACCCCTGACGCCGCAGCAGGTGTTGCTGAAAGGCGCTTTCAAACTTTTGAATGTACTCACGAAGGGATATTGAGTTGTAAACCGAACACGGATTTAAATATTTGATACAGATGAATGGATATGAATTTACATGGCTTTCTGCCATGAAACTGCTGGGCGGGATCTTGCTGGCGGTCGTATGGTATATGATGCGTAAGCAGGCGATGCTGGATAAGAAGTACCGAGAAGAAAACGAGAAGGCCGGACAAGCTCATGGTTCCGAGCCTGTGCCGAGGCTTGTGGAGCGTTCGAATATCATTATCGCTGTCGCTGCCATGTTGTTGATAATTATAGTATTGATCCTTGGAAATCAATCGACGTTATGAACCTGCTCGAATATTTGGCGATAGCGGCAGCCCTGCTTCCGGTACTTTATATCTGGTGCAAGCCGCTGGGTGTCTGTGCTATACTTTTGGCGTTCATAGTTCCCGGCTATATCTACGTCTGGGCCGGGCTGGAGATCGTGACTTACCTTTGGTCGTGGGCACTGCCCCTTGCCGCAGGGCTTATTGTGTTGATACCGACGTATCGGTGGGTGTATATTCGCGTTTCCCGGTGCGTTAACGGGTGGTCGAAACTGACGATGGAGGTCGAGGACAGCCGGGGCCATGTGCACTATATCAAGCGTATCGACGACCAGACCTACATCAACGGGGGATCGGGTAGCGGAAAAACGGAGAGCTGCAACATGGCGTTTGTGCGGCATGCCGTCAGGTTCAGGATGTCCATGCTGTTGCACGACCTGAAAAAATACGAGCTTACGCAGGCAGTCTATCCGCTCTTTGCGGAGGCCGGGATTCCCTACCATGTATTCGCGTTGTTCGACTATGAGCGCTGTGTGCGCATAAATCCGATCGACCCCATGTACATCGAAGACGAGCAGTCGCTGAAGTCGCGAATCGACTCTTTCCTGATAGCTGCGCAGGGCGGTGACGCGAGAGATTCGACATCGACGGGCGGCTTCTTCAAAAATACGGCGGCCTCGCTGCTTGAAAGCATAACGTGGTATCTGAAGCTCTATAAACCGGAGTGCTGCCACCTTCCTTTCCTGATGTCGATAATCAACGATCCGGATAACCTTCATTTGAAAGAAGGTAAAAAGGTGATCCCGTTCGGAAGGTTGAAGAAGATGTTGGGCCGCGATCCGCAGGTTTCCTCCATGGCGTCGGTGTTCTTTCAAGGAGCGGATAATCCTGAAACGACGAGTAATATCCTGCAAACAGTCATTCTGGCCCTCAATACGATCAATACGGATGCGGGGTTCTTCCTGCTGAGCGGCAATGATATCGACCTGCGGATCAACCGTCCGGGGAACTGCGAAGCACTGGCTTTGGTCAATGAACCCAAGAATTCATCTTCCAACGCCCCGATCCTGGCCATGATCGCCGATGCGGGCCTGCTGATGATGGGCGATCAGGATAACGATTATGCGGTTGCACTGCTGGATGAAGCCGCGGAGCTTCCCAGTCCCCGCGTCCAGAACTATATGGCCTATCTTCGGAGCCTGCATGTCTGTGTAGTGTACACGACTCAGGATTTGAGCCAGATTCAACGTACCCAAGGAGGCAAGGAGTTTAACCAGCGTACAGTCCTGTCGAACCTTGCGCACCAATTCTTCGGCCGTACCCGCACGGAGCAGACTGCGAAATATTACGAGGGTCTTATGCCCCGGATCGTGAAAACCGAGAAATCCTACTCTTCGTCCTCGAACGGAACGACGGTTACGAGCCGCGGCGTCAAGCAGCCCCGCTATATAGCCAGCGATTTCTACCTCTTGAAAAAAGGGGAGTTCGTGTACTTCTACGGGGATGTCAAACGCTTCCGCTTCAAACACATCAGAGGGAAGAAAGAACTACCACCGAAAATCCGCAGTATGGATCGTGCGGCGCTGCACGAAATTGCCGTCAGAATACGCCGTGAAGCGAATGAATTTATGCAATCATTTAATTAACAATAAATTATATAAGGTATTATGAAAAAACTGTTTTTTACGATCGTAGCGGCTGTTTATGCGACCTCGCTGTTCGCGCAGCAGGCATCGCAATGGAGCCTTTCCTCTGTAAAAAGCGATGTGAAGACCCTCATTCCCGTATTATTTGGTTTGGGGGCACTCGTAGCGCTGGTCTACTGGATGGTAAACAACCTGATGGATAACGGGGAAAATTATAAGAAGATCCTCTCGAACGCTCTTTATGCCGTGATCGTCATTGCGATAATTACGGGTCTGATCTATGCCGGTATGAATGTTCTGTTGCGATAATGGAGTCCTATATCAACCGACGCTTACGCGACCGCGTAATGGTCGCAGGCATGCCTGCGGAGCGATTCATGGCATGTGTGGGTATTGCCTGCATACCGATCCTCATTGTCATTTTCAATCCGCTTTTTGTCCTGTTCTGGATTCCGTGGGGAGTTGTCGTTTTTTGGATATTCCGCAATATAGACCGCCTGTCCCGGAACCTGACTTATGGGAAACAGTTCCCCTCTCACTTAAAAAACCGTTGATATGCTCGTAGCTGTATTCATACTGTTCATAGGGATCGTCGGGCTGGTGCTTTATCTTGTCGTGCAGTCGTATTCACGCGCCAGGAGCGAGCAGTACGATGCCTCGTCCCTGGTCGAGGAGTACGCGAACAACAGGATGATAACGCAGCAGGGGGACGTCGTATTCTGTTACCGTCTTCTGTTACCGCCGGCCTATTCCTATACTGCGGAGGCATACGACCAGATCGTAGAGATCTGGCGCGTGGCATTGAAGGATCTGCCGCGGGGTACGATCATCATGCGCAGCGACCGTTATGACCGGTCGTACTTCGATGCGTCGTGTATGCCGGAGATGTCCTATATCCAGCGCGAGGAAAAGGCATATGCCCGGTCGCGCCTGAAAACCAGCGGAACGTCGTACCTGTTCATCGTCTATACGGGTTTCCGAGAGACGCGCAATCCCAAATCACAGAACCCTTTTGTCACCCTTTCGCATAAGGAATTCAAGGAAGAGGATGCCGCCTATTCTCATTTCCTGAATACGCTGGATTCGATGTATTTGCAGTTGCAGGGATCGGGACTGCTGGATATTCGGCCTTTGTCCGAGCCGGAGATCCGGGAATATATGCACTACTATTTCAACGGTTATCAGAGCGATTTCCTGACGGATGTTTACGCTACGAAACGCTATGTCCGTGCCGGCGATAACTATGTCGGAGCTGTGAGCATCGAGCATGAACGCCAGTTCCCCGAAGTACTGCGCACGCCCTATCCGGGCCGTGGGGTGAAAGTTCCGATCGGCACGCTCGAAGATTTGGGTATCGGCTTGCCTTTTCCGCACATCTGCAACCAGATCATTACGATTACCGGGCATGATACGGAGTATGCCATGATCGAGGCGACGTTGAAAATGCTGCGAAAAAACCGTGGTTTTTCGGACGATGCCGAGGATCAGCGCAATAGAATGGAAACGACCCGCCATAATATCGGTGACAACATGGAGGCGATGCTTGTCCGGGGGCATACGAATATCATCTACTGGGGCGAAAGCGAACAACAGGTCAAGGAATATCGGACGATCGTCACGAATTTCCTCAAGCAGCAGCGGCATTTCGAGCCTGTGGTGCCGACGGGTGTGGAATTGCGAAATGTCGTCTACTGCTCCAATCCTGCGACCGTGGCGTGCATGGACAGCGATGCCTATTATATCGCGGATATAACACAGGCTATCGCGTTGTTCCAGAATGTCGGGGGATACGAGTCGGATGCCGAGGGGGTGTTCTTCAGTGATCCTGTGGATCATATGCCGCTTCGCTATGATCTTTACGATGCGAATAAGAAGTATGCGGATTCGAGGAATATCGCCGTGGTCGGTATGACGGGAGGCGGTAAAACCGTGACCTTGGAGAAGGTCGTGGATGCCTACCACCATGATAAGACAGCCGAATACATCAATATCATTGTGGATTGCGGCGGCTCTTACGACAAGGCCGCGCGTTTGTACGATCCGGAAGAAGTGTTCACTTTCAGATATAGCCCCAGTGAGGCATTGGGACTCGATCCGTTCGCTTTCGGCTCTTCGTCCGAAGAGGAGCGGGTCGACGATATTTGCGAGACATTGTGGCTTATCATCAAGCCTGATGCGGTGCCGTCGGCCGAGGAGAGGGTCTCGCTGCGCAAAATCGTTATGATGTATTTGCACTTGCCTTCAGAGTCGTCGTGGCGCGGGTTCTATGCGTGGTTGAGCAATAATTACGCTGAAATTCTGGACGGATGCCAGATCCGGCCGGAGTATTTCAATATAAACCAGTTCATACATAACGGCAGCGAGTGGTGCTGTGGGGGTGTCTATGAGAATGTGCTGGCCCAAAGCGACAATCCTACGGCACGCCTCAAGGGTAAGCGGCTGCTGATCTTCGAATTGGAGAATATCAAGGCCAAGCCCCAGTTGCTGAGTATCGTAGTCCACCTGATCGGTATTGCGATCCGCACCCTTGTCTGGGAACAGCCCGGCAAACGAGGATTCATTATTTACGAGGAGTTCGCGGAGCTGATGCAGATGGACATGATTTTTTCGGCCGTGTTATACCAGATGCAGGCGATTCGCAAGAAGGACGGCTCGGCATGTATCGTTCTGCAGAACCTCGACCAGCTGGCCTTGAATGCCGGGGATCGCTACAAGAAAGAAGGCGGAGCTGCGGGTGCGCTGATGAAAAATATCGCCACGACGATATTTCTCGCTGGGGCAGATCCGACAGGCTTCGAGAAGTATGCCAAGCGGTTCTCGGAGCATGACCGCAACTGTGTCCTTGCCCTTGAGAACAACTATACGGATGATCCCAGATACTCGTCGTTCTACATTTTCCGCCAGAAGAAATCTACGATAATGACGCTTTGCGTTAGCCCGAGGACATACCTGGCGTTCCAGACCGAAGGTAAGATATGTAACGAGTTGGGCAAGTTGTACGAAGAAACGCAGTCGATGGCCGCGGCGATCGAACTCTATGAGAAAGAACATTAACGATCTAATATTTACAGACTATGAAACGGATATTATTAGCAGGATTATTTATGCTGGGGTGGGGTGTTGTGCAGGCCCAGGTTGCAGTCGTTGCCCCGAGCCTGGAGTTGCAGGAGGCGATGAACCATGCCGAGCAACTGCAACAGATGGTACAGACCTATCAAACGATGGTCAACGTCAAAGACGGTATCAACAAGGGCATCGACGCAGTTGAAAAGGTGAATAATAAACTGGCCACGATCCGGGACGTGCAGGAGATAGCGACCCGGTCGGCCGCGTGCGTGGGGCGTATCAAGCAGGTCTATGAAATGATCGGCAACCTACGGCTCGATGTGCAGTACACCACGAGTTTGGTTGATTTGTGCAACCAGGTGACGCGCGAATGTATCGACGTGACGGCTTACGGGGCCCAGGTCTTTTCGGACAGGTTTCTGGTGATGAGCGATGCGGAGCGCCTTGCCGAGACCCGGAAAGTCCTCGACGATCTCGACCGGCTGAACTCGCAGGTCAGCTATATCGACGTCCAGGCTAAAGCGATCAAGTACAACAGCGAAATGTTAAACACCTATTTCTGAGCGATATGGGCTTCGATTTTCTCACAGACCTATCCAACATGCAGGTTGAGATCCCGCCTGAAGTAAGTCGTCTTGCGGGGTTCTTCGTGCTGTTGCAGGGCGGTATGATCTATCTCCAGAAGAAGAATAATCCCATGAAAGATATATGGGAAGATCTCTCCTGGGTATTCTTGGGCGGATTGTTCGTGTATTTGTTTCCGGAGCTGATACGATTCATGGAGACATTGGTCAATGCCCTCATGCCTATCGAGCTCCATGCCGATAGCGCCATCGCGGAATTTATGAAGGAGTCGAATCTCGGCGACGGGTCTGTTCCGCCGCCTGATTCCTCCACGTCATTCGGGAATATACTTATGAATGCGTTTCTCAAGAGCGGGACAGGTCAGAATGCAGCGGGTTATCTAATCGCCCAGGGAGTCCTGAAACCTTTTGCCGACCTGGTGAATTACCTGTGCTTCCCGACGTTTCTGACGATACGTGCCGTAGGGCTGAAGGTTATCTACTGGAGCGCCCCGTTGATTTTGGTGCTGGGGGCCATGTCGCCTTTCCGGTCGCTTTGGAAGCAGTGGTTTATGATCTATATCGCCCTGCTGGCCTGCGGCCCCATGTTGTATGTCGCGGATTCCTTCTGCGAGGAATGTTTCAGAATTTACGCTTCGGACGCAGATTGGCCTATCCTCGGCTTCTTTATGATCGCCATGGCCCGATTCAAAGCCTACCAAAGCGTCATGGAATTGAGTTATAAATTATTCAGAATGTAGCTATGATCCCGGAAAAAATACAGTCGTTTCGAAAAATACTGGAGCGTAACAACCTGATAACCGTCCTGTGCCTGCTACTGGTGCTGGTGTCGTTTATACTCAACTATCTCGAACGTCGGGAAACGCTCGGCAAGCAGCTGGAGTTCTCCTACTACGTGGCTACGGACGGAGAGGTTATTCCGGCACGGTATGCCCAGCGCAGGGATAATATCGAGATCGAGATTCGCCATCACCTGGCCATGTTCGTTGATGATTGGTATGCCTTGACGCAGGATACATGGGAGGCGAAGGCCGAAGCCGCCGGGTGGCTCGGCGGCAACAGTATCCGGGATATGTATATCGCGCGCAGGGAAGCCGGTTTTTTCAATCGCTTTATTCAGGGTAATATCCGTTATGAGGCCAAGATCGCGGAACTTCGGATCACGCCGAACGAGGATGGCACCTTTGCGTTCGAAATGGCGGTGGATCTTCATGAAAAGGGCACCGGCTACGCCCGGCTCTGGCGAGTGTTCGCCGATGGAAGTATCCGGGTGATCGAGCGCAGCTGGCCCAACAACCCGCACGGCCTGTGGATCGAGCCGTTTTTGGAACGGAAAATAATTCAAGTCAAGGAAGATGAACAAGCAGTTAATTAAAATCAGCGTGATAGTCATTGGAGCCTTGGTTCTGCTGGTTCTGGCGCTTTATCTGATGAAGAAGGATCAAGACAGGCCCGGCAAGAGGAATTCCGTGGAGACGATCGGCGAAGCGATTGCGGATAAGACCTTCACGACAAAATCAGAAGCGTATATGGCCTACGCCAATGAAAAGGATGAATTCTACCGGCGTTCAGCCGCGAGCTTCGCACCTCCGCCCGCCGTAAGTAAGGAACCGGAGGCTGAAAAGGCTGCGGCCGCGGCTTCCGCAGCTCCGGCCGTAGAGAATAGGACGCAGGAGATCCGGTTCGAGCAGGCGTACGAAGAGATCTCCCGGAATGTCCGGAGCATATACGAGGAAGCGCCTGACGATACACGGACGGTGGCACGGGAGCAGCCGGAAGTTGCGACGCAGCAGACACCCGCTGCGGACGTGCCGCCGGCTCCGGCCGAGACGCCCGAAGAACGACGTCGGCGGGCCATGCGCCAGAACTGGGGTATGGGCAGCCCTTCCGAGGCAGCCCGGAGCGATTCCGCACGGCCTGCGATGTTCCGGGCCGTGATACACGGAACGCAGATAGTACGCAGTGGCCAGACCGCTTTGTTCCGGACAAAGGAGCCGATCCGCTATGGTGCCGTCACGATCCCGGAGAATACGCTTCTGGCCGGATATACGCAGATCTCCGAGAACCGTCTGACGATAAATATAAACTCCGTACGCCTTGGCAACGGCGTTTTCGCATTGCCGTTGGAAGTGTATGGATCGGATGGGATCGCCGGCATTCCGCTGGACTATGACGAGGTGGGGAAAATAACCAACTCGGAATCGTCCTCGTCGATGTTGCAGGAGGCGAGCACGGCGATGTCAGCCTATGGAGGTACGATCGGCCGTGTCGTCGGGTCTGTCGTGTCCGGTGTGGGCAATCAGGTGCGCTCTGCAAAAAGCACCGAGGTAAAGCTGATAGATAATCAGACCGTAATACTTAAAATCGTAGAAAAATGAAGAGATTATTATTCTTGATGCTGGCCGGGTGTCTGGCAACTACATCGTACGGCCAGAATACGATCGAGTGGCGTAAAGACAAGGTGACGCAAATGATCTTTCCTGCGGATATTGTCAAATTCAGGACTGGTTACATCGCTGGGCCCTCGGATAATTTCGACGCTTTGACACAGAGTGACGGCAAGGTGCTCTACATCCAGCCGGTTATGCCGCTGGATGAAACGAACCTCAATGTCGTGACCAGTGACGGTTACTACTATGCCTTTAACCTGGTGTATAACGATGCCGCGAAATGCGTGAATTACATTATTCGGCCGGCAATGGCATTTTATCAGGACGAAGCCGGAAGGCAGGATGCCCCGGCTGTGGCGGAACCGGGCGTGCCGGACGTCGATGCGGTCGCGGCAGCCGAAGCAGTGCTGCCTGATTCCGCATCCCTGTTTTCAAAGGTGAGCGAACAAGGGTCATACCTTGTGACCAACAATGTTGCGAAGCTGCAAAAACTCATTTTCGTGCTCAAGGGCGTGTATGTCGATAGGACGCATATATTTTTCAAATTCAGCATTCAGAACAATAGCAACGTGCCTTTTGATGTAGACTATATCGCCTTTTCGGTTACGGCGAGGAAGACCCGGAAAACATCTTCTCAGGAGCGGTTGCAGATCCTGCCTGTCGGGGCCGATGTCGATGTCCATACGATCGGGGCGAAGAGCATAACCGAGGTGATCTATTGCTTCGAGAAGTTCACCATAGGCAAGGACAAGGTGCTGCTGGCTGAAGTGCTCGAACAGGGCGGGGATCGAAATATCGGGCTGCGAATCCCGGAAACGTTCATTATCGAAGCCCGTAAGCTATGAGGTTTTTTCGGATGGGTTTGTCGGGGTATCTCTCTTCGGGAGCAGAACTCGGCAATATGACGGGGAAAGCGTTTTTATCGCTGTTCGGAACGCTGGCCGAGGAGGTCGGCATTTTCGCACTCAGTATGTATCGTAACTTTAAAAATAGAAGAAATGGTGAAAAAAGCATTGGTGGTGGCCGTCATGTTGCTTGCGGCCATGAGCGCCCGGGCGCAGATAGGGTATAAGGGCCAGGTGGCTCTTGGTCTCAGCGGTGGAATAAGCAATGTCGGAGGGTTCGTCGGCACCGCGCGCATCGGCGGCTATCTCTCGGAACATTCGATCCTGGGGGCCGGAATGATTCTCGACCGAACCCGCTATGACGCGACGCAGGGCGACTCGTTCCATACGTCGCAGTGGCTTGGGGTATTGCACTACCAGTTTGCGATCCCGCTGGGACGGTTTATCGTGTCGCCGACAGGCGGCATACTCCTGGGCGGGGAGCAGTGCGATCAGCGATCCCGCCAGGGAAACATCCTGCCTTACGGCAACCAGTTTGTCTACGGCCTCATATTGCAGTGCGACGTCGAGTATGTCCTCGGCCGACATTGGGCTATTGCACTGGAGCCCCGCATGACCTACCTGATAAAGACCCAGTTCGATAATGTCAGACTGTCGGCCAGCGTTGGTGTGAAATACTATTTTTGAGTGTTGATGATTAGGGGTGCACACCAGATATTCTGTTTCCGTAGTTAGGATTTGTACTGTGGAGTTTTTTGCCTACTTTTATCTACTCAAATCCTAACTATTATGAAGAATAAAACTTTTACAACTGAATTTTGGGGGTATTGTGTCGGCTTTGTGTGTGTAGTGGTGGTAATCTGCTTTTTTCCGATGTTGTTTGTCAAGCCTGGGGTGCTTGACTTCACGGAAACAGGACAAATCGGCGATACGATCGGTGGAATCATGGGGCCGTTTATTGCTATCGCTGCTGCAGGTCTGACATTTTGGCTTTCTGGGTGCAATATCGTGCCAATGAGCAATTAAGAGAAGATATCACTGTCGAGCGCTTTGAAAGTAAGTTTTATAAAATGCTTGATATCCATATTCAGAATGTTGAGCATTTGCAAATCGGAAATATTACAGGAACAGCCGTTTTTAGTCAACTTATTGGGGATTATAGGGGTATTTTTCCATTAGTAAGAAGATTGATAATTAAGGAAATCAGTAACACAAATATTGAGTTATCTCCACCGGGAAAGAGCATCTATGCTGATTTTATAAGAGAATGTTGTGAGGATGAAAAAAAACAAAATGAAGTAATTAATATATTGGTCTATGGGTATTTTTTTTATGGAATTGGATATAGCATCTCCGAGCGTGAGGGGGCAATCGCTCAGTTAAATGACAGAGTGCGCGATGAATTTGTAAAGTATCTATCTACCTCAAGGGCACGGGTTGTTGCGCATAATAATTTGTTGGGACACTATTTTAGACATCTATATCATACTGTCAGCTATATTGCGGCAATGGATGATGCTATTGTACCGGAGGAACAAAAATATGAATATGCGAAAATGGTTAGGGGGCAGATGTCGGATCAGGAACAGTTGCTATTATATTATAATTCTTTATCTATACCGGGACGAAATTGGAATGTAAATCACAAAAATGAGCGTAAACAATACAATCGGGAAAATATGGGGTATATAGCCAGATTTCGCATGATAAAAAATATTCCAAATCTAAATACGATTTGCGGACTTAATCCCAAAGATAAATATGCCGAAGAAATTGGGATATGGAAAAGACGGTATGAATGCGACTTCTTTGAGCAAGATAGTAGAGACTAAATGGTAATCTCTATATAATTATGGTTATCATGTCGGAAGAGCAAAATATTCAGTTTCGCATTATAGAATCAGATACTAATAGCAATGTTGAGATTCCCGTAGCCGGCAGCAATGTCTCGGCAGGCTTCCCTTCTCCGGCCGATGATTACTTGGAGCAGCCTCTCGATCTGAATAAATACCTGATCCGAAACCCTTCATCGACATTTTTTGTGCGGGTGGCCGGTGAAAGCATGAAGGATGCCGGCACCAAAGACGGTGATTTACTCATCGTCGATAAGTCTGTCGAGGTGTATGACGAATGTATTGCGGTCAGTGTGATTGATGGGGAGTTTACCCTCAAGCGCGTCCGATTCGAAAAAAACAGGATCTTCTTGTTGCCTGCGAATGAGAAGTACAAGCCTATCGAGGTGAGTCCCGATGATGAGTTCCGCATATGGGGAATTGTCAGATATTCGATCAAGGATTTGAGGTAGTCAGAACAGGCCGCGTCGTGGAAAATTCAGCCACACGTATAATAATTAATGAAGCAAATTTGTTTCATATCCGAGAAATAATTATATTTGCAAGTAAATGGTATGAATATGACTTTGCATGAGGCTTTTGGGGAGTTGATTAAACAGCTGGGATGGTATAAAAATAGCGGTGTGATTAGGCAGGTGGCAGTGCGAGATAAACGCCTGTTCCTGTCTGGTAAGTCGATCCCAGAGGAGCGTATGCGACAATACTTGAGAACTGCGGGCTGGATACAGACGCAGCAGGAACAATGGGCTGAAAACAGAAATAAATAGGGCTGTTTAGAATCTTTAAAGATGGAAAATAAGGATTGGGCATACCAAATTATCGACAACGATGCTATCAAAATGAATAACGGAGATAACATGGTCGATGTGTCTACGGCTTTTCTGGCCGTTGACCGTGCCCGAGCCGATGAACGGCATCGGTTGTTGGCCGGCTGGGAGCCGACAACGAAGCCAGTGCCGACGACCGGCCTTGTTGATGTCCTTTTTTCAGACGGGACGATCCGGGAGATCGTGAGTGACCATGTGCGCAACTGGGTTTATCCCTATATCGAGACTGGATATGCAGTTGCATGGCGGCTGCGGAAAGTCGATACCGAACAGGTGGAGGAATAACTGACAATTTCTTCCCTTCACGAATCAACAAATTGGATGTAATATGCCGGAGACTGAAGATAAATTGAGTTTGAGCCTGATGGCCTACCCGTTTCCCGAGATCAAACGTGTCGAAGAGGTATTCTCCACGCTGAAGGTAGATGCGGCATTGCTTGAGGAGGCGAAGCGCCGCGGGTTCTACATGGGGCATACGAAAGCCAACCAGATGTTCAGCCGGTTGTTTGGCGGCGGCCGCATAATGATAAAGCCGGAAGCCGACACGGAATTTGTCCGGCGGGTGATCCCGTATCTGAAGGCACTGTTGCGAAGCTACGCCCTGAAAGATGAGGAGAAAGAGGCGGTATGCGCAATGATCCTTGACGAGATTGCTGACGATGTTGTGCTTGAGAAATAGAGTAATTGGGGCTAATACTTGAATTTATGGAAGACAAGTTTATAAATATTTCGTTATTGGTAACATTACTTTTGCCGATATGGGCGGTGCTTATTTGGAGGCTATTCGTAATGATCCAAGCAGTTCGTTATGATGGGAAAGCCTTCATTATACATGCTCTTTTATTCTTGGTGTATATGGTAATTGCTGGATATGGCCTGAAGTACTTTGGATTAAATTTGGGATTGAGTCCTCGAGCCATTGTGAGTGTTTTTTGTTATACAGGTGGTTTGGAAATCATTTTATTTGGGGTAGTTCAATTATTGACTGATACAAGAGATCGGTTTTTATCCCCCAAAATTGAGAAATTGTTGTGGATTGCTGCTGGTGTTATCATAGCTTTGCTTCCTCTAATAATATAGATTCTTATGCCGAAGGGAGAATATACACGTACTGAAGCGGGGCGACGAGCCTATTTCGTTGTGACAGGAATTGAGCTGCCGAACACGCTTACCCATGAGGAGATCAAAGCGCATTCGCATGCGCTCCCTGAAGAACAGTGGAAACGCTGCCATGAACTCTATCTCCAGTATATGAGCATCGGCCGGCCTGAGTATATGAAGAATTATACTGAAAACTAACCCTAAATAATATGGACATTCAAATAATACAGAATAAGATCTACGAGATCCGCGGTCAGCGTGTGATGCTGGATTTTGATTTGGCCGCACTGTATCAAGTTACTACCAGTGCGTTAAATCAGGCTGTAAAACGTAATATCAAGCGGTTCCCGGATGATTTTATGTTTCAGCTCTCCAAGGGGGAATTCGACAACTTGAAATCACAAATTGTTACATCAAGTTGGGGCGGTACTCGCAAACCCCCTTATGCTTTTACAGAGCAAGGATTAGCTATGCTATCCGGGTTGTTGAACAGTGATGTTGCTATTCATGTAAATATTATGATTATGAGGGCCTTTGTTCAACTGCGGAACATGATTGTGCAGTCAGCGCGATACTCGGCCGAGCTTGCCGAGTTCCGCAGCCGGCTCCTGCTTGTTGAGCGGGAAGTCCGGGAGAACCTGGAGGCCATGAACGACTTGAGCGAAGACGTGCGGAGAGATTTTGATACAGTATTCGAGGCAATCGGAGCATTGTCCGTAAAACTGCCCCAAGCACAAAAACCTCGTACAACAATCGGATTCAAAACCAATGAAAGTGAATAAATAAGAAACAGAGTGTTAACCAAAAAAACTTGCGTAAATTTTAATTCTCACTATTATGAAATCACTTGTGAAATTTCTGTTCATGGCCGCCTCTGCCATGACATTGATGTTGTTCCCCTCTTGCGATAAGGACGACGACGGCGGTTCAGCCGGTGGGTTCGATGTCCATGTTCCGAGTTTCGTGAAAGGCACTACTCCGATCCGCGTGGATCTGGGTGTGAACTGCGACAAAGCGCCTACGGTCACTTTCGCTACCGAAGGCGATGCGCTGGGCGTTGTCAGCCCCGTGGAGAATCCGGAGTTCGACACGGATTACGTTTATGCCGGCGAGCCGATCGACGCGAGCTTCGTGAACGGCCGTGCTACGGCGACCTTCTGGTATATTCCCCTCACACCGGGCAACCATGCCGTTACCTTCACGGTAAACTACACGCAGAACGGTGCGGCCAAGACCGGTACGAACCGCAAGGTGCTGAAGGTATCCGATGCCTCGAACGGAGGATTCTATCCGGAGGCTGTTGGAGCTGGAATGTACTACTTTTCTTTCCGAAATGAATTGGATAAATATAAGTTTGGATGTGATTTCTCAATCCGCTTTGTTTCGATTAATGGAGAGACAGAGCCGGCTCCTTTCGATATTGTGATGTCTCAAGGGGCCAATAACGAAGTTGTTATGGCTAAAGATATTTTTTATCCTTTTCGTGCGGAAAAATGGAGTGAAGATTGGCAGGATTGGATCGACGGGGACGGCATGGTAGTCCGCGAAGTGTCAGGAGCTATAACTATGAAGCTGATTCTTCGGGATAACTATAATCGTTGCCGCGATGTCGCTATTAATACAGATGCCGAGGGGAATTTAACATCATGCCTGGCCAGCGATTATTATTTATGGCCTCGTGATTATGAAAAATAGGTTCAAGAATATAGCAAGTCCCCGGAAACTCGCGTTCCCGGGGACTCTGTTATTATAAGAAAAAAGTTATCTTCCCGATTTCTGGATTCCATTTTGGGGGGGCACTAAATAAATAGGTTTCGTTTTATCTCCATCCGAAATTGCCTATATGCTGAAATGATTTGGTCATATGCACTCCCAAGCCCATCCTGAATCTCTCTATCTTGCTTATAGTATTTTGCGTCTTCCAGATATTCCCCTGCTGCTCTATCTATCCAGACATAAAAGCTTTGAGCGTCAGCTTCCGCAATTTCCTCCGGTGTCATATCAGGTTCTTTACCTTTCCAGCGCACTTGCGATGGAGAATAGTATTTCCCCGTGATTGCTATTAAGGCTTTTATTCCCTTACGTAAGTCATGTGCTAACGTTTGAAGTTCCGGTATGATAAATTCATTTTCGGGTTTGCCGATATACTCAGTAATAGAATCTAATAAGTAAAAATCAGCCCTTGATATTTCCCTGCTGGCAGCAACCGTGGATACAGTGTTGAGAAACCGCTGTTCATCTCCGATTGTTTTTGATAAACCCCTGAAAATATTTGAGTCGTGCTGCACTTCTTTGGCTTGATGCTCTTCAGCTTGATAAGATCGAGAATATTCTATGGCTTTAAGAATGAAGGATGTCAAAGTAAATTCATTTTTTTTTGCTGGGTCATTAGGAAAAAGTGTGACTCGCCGATGCCTGATGTCAAAAGGAAGATCATCTATTCTGCCTGTATCTTCGCGCATTAACAAGATAATCCGTTTGTCTCCAATGGCTTTTAATGCGAAGCCAGCTTCAGTCATCACATTGGGATTCGGAATCAGTTTTTCTCTGTCAGCGTCACGTGTGTCTATTGAAGTTATTGGTGTTACGTCGGCGATAAACACATCGCATACATTGATCTTTTCATGGATAGTATCAACTATATCTGGAGAGCCAGATCTATTCATGGTACTATGGTCATATTCTATTTCAACACCCGCCATTTCAGGCATTGCTAATATCTCGGCCTTCGCAGCCTTGATTTTTTTATCAATGTATCCTTTGTTTCTTGGTACATCCGATTGCCATGAGAAAAAGATGTAAAATTTATTTTTCATACGAATTCTGAATTAATATGGGTGTAATCATTTGTTAAATAAAGGTAATAATTTTTTTTCAAATTAAAATTCTTTTTTGTCGTTGTCTATGATTCCGGATCAGTCAAGCTTGAAATTTGGGTGCCGATTTTGTTCCCGACGATAACATGAAAAACCCCGGCTAAACAACCGGGGTTTGATTCAGTTAAGATTATTCGTTATTGAGATCTTCGAGAAAGTTGATTCGATTTGTAAATCTGATTTATTATAAATTGATGTGATTTTCACTTCGTTAGGCTGAATTTTAGCATTGAATTTATACTTGATAAACGTCCTATCCATCATTTTCGCCGCAATAGCCTCGCTTTCGGTAAACGGCAACAGGAGCATCGTGTCGCCTTCGGTGTAAGGAGCGAGCAGGGGATCGACGGCATCGAGCCCTGACATATTGTTCACGCTCGTCAAAGTGTATGAAATACCTTGTGCATCGGCATATGTTGTGTTTATGGCAGCGAACTCATGCCCGGAAATACTGGGGCTGTTAATCGTCCGCTCGACGGGTGCCCACTGTCCGCTGCCGGTGTCTTCGGCACCGGTTATTTCATATGCCCGAAAGGTGGGGTATAGCTGGATCTTGAGGAGTTGAGCGGACTCGATGGGTGCAGGGTAGTCGAGCGCCGGAGTAAATGCTACCCGTGCGATCACAGTCTTATACCCGAACCAGTATACATATGTCGAAGTGTATGCCGGCCTATAAGACGTTTGGCGTGTATTCGAGTCGTAGGATATACTGATCTTAGGCGTGAGCTTCGTTGCCACGATGTTGTTGGTGACGGTCTTCGCCCCGATCTTTATTCCCGTCGAAGTGGCGACGTCGATGGTGTATGAAACGTTCCCGGTGGCCGTAGGTACGAATACGAGCGGGTCGAGTGTGAAGCTCTGTCCGCTGACCACGGTCTTCGAGAACGAAGTCGTCGATGTGAACAGCCCTCCGGCCGCGCAAGTCGCCTTTATCGTGACGGGCCCGGAATAGTCGGTCACGGTCATTGTTACGGTGTTCTTGTTGTACATGTAGGTCGAGTTCTTGTTCTGCTGGTTGCAGGAGATCTCGACCTTCGGCTGCTTTACGAGTGCGAATCGGGCATATATTGCCGTTTTAACTTTGGTAGGGGCATGCTTGTAGGCTGCGGCGGCGGATAGCAGCTGCGTGTACGCCTGGTCTGCATACCATCCGTCGAAAGCGTATCCGTTGCCGTCGGCTGCTGTGAATGTACAGCCGTCTTCGTAGCAGTACCCAGTCACCGAGGTTGTTGTGGAGATTTTGTCGAGCGCCCCGGCCACTGTCACGGTTCCTGTTCCCGCGGGGAAATATGCCTGTACCATGTTTGCGAATTCGCGGGTGAATCTGAAGGTAGTGCTTTCCCCGGCGTTGTCGCTTACCGCTACCTGGTACTGTACCTGCGAATTCACGCCCTTCTTAACCAGTGAGGGCGCATATCGCAGGTCGTATCGCTGCCCGCCGCTTTGGGGTATCCATAACTCTACGTCGGGGCCGAAGTCCCAGCCGCCATCCCCGGCAGCGAATTTCTCGCCGTCGCCTTTCATCACCTTCAGCGTTCCTGTGAACGTATAGTCGCTCTTGTTCGTCACGTAGATGTCGAGTTCTCCGTAATCGTTATCCGGGACGTTGTATGTTCGGGGCCACCAGTCGGATATGTCGAGCGTATAGCTTGTGATGCGGGTGTCGGTCTCGCTGTCGCTGAGGATCGTGATGTTGTAGGTGTGCGCCTCGTTGGGCAGCACGTCGAAATTCGTGGTCATGTTGCTCCCCAGGTAAACTACGAAGTCCACGACCTTGTTCTCCCCGCTTCGGCCGCGGATGCAGAGGTAGGATGCGTACTTCGGAGCTTTGTCGGGGTTCTTCTGATCCTGCGAGGCTATGGAGGATACGTCGCCCTGCCGGTTCGAGAGCATATAGAATATCCCGTTTGCGTTCTTGCTCCCGTTGGGGAATTTGCGGATTTCGGAGTCGTGGAATCCGGTCGCGGGGTCTGTCGGGCCCGTGAGATCCGGTATTAGGTACTCCCGGTCGGGTATGGAGCATAACTGTACGGACGAGACCTCGATGTCTCCGGCAGCAGGGTCTACCGTAATGTTGTAGGCGATCTTCGCCGCATGGCGCTTCAGGGAGATCGGTAATACCTGTCTCGATCCGTCGATGGTGAAGGTGTCCGACCCGATCATCGTCAGCGTTCCGTCATCCGTCGGGGCGGTTATGCCGTATATCTGAAGATTTGATTCGGACAGGTCTCCCATGTCGCGGTGCATGTTGGCTACGACATAAAACGAGTACGTGCCGGGCGCTATGTCGATCTTGTGCGACGTGCCCGTAGCATACGTGTGTTCGACCCGCGAGCCGTTGCGGTATATGAAGATGTTTACGTCCTCTATCCCGTTCTCCGAGACCGCCCGCGTGAGCGATACGGGGTTTTCGGGTTCTATCTCCAGCGTGACGGATAGCTTGCCCCGGTCATGCCCTGCGATGTCTGAGTATTGCTCGCATCCTGTGAGCAGGAGCGATATTAAAGCGATGTAAGAAAAGTGTTTCAATCGTTTCATAGTGTTTCGTTAAAAATCATCGGCGACAGGCCTTGTACCCGCGCCGACTGTGGTTATCTGGTCATTGTTATGTCTGAGGGCAGGTAGTATTTCGTCGTTTGCGACTCTACGGATCTGTCGTTGTAATTGAACTTGAAGCCCGGGTTGTCGGCCGGGCGTATCGAGACGGAGAATTTTTCGTCGCAGCGCCACAGGAATGTCGATTTCGTCGCCCCTTTGGGTATCGTCGGCATTCCTGCGGACTTCCGGCCTACGGGCGGGATCTTCGATGTGTCGAGCCTGTACTCCTCGTAGTAGAACTTCACCGGTTCGGATGCCTTGTAGTCGGCCGAGTACTGCGTGCGGTAGTCGTAAGCGACTTTCGGCACGGGGCGTCCGCCCTCCATGACGATGTACTGGAATTCGATCTGCGCGATTCCTTGCCGGGTTATGGTCACTGTCCGGGGCTTGAGCCTGACCTCGATGTCGGTGATGCAGTCGCGCACGAGTGTGAGCGCATAGGTCGCCTCGCCGGACAGGAGTTGCCCGGAGGTGTCATACCAGCCCGCGACCTCGAAGTTGAACAACTCGTCGTTCACCAGCTTGAGCGTTACCGTCTCGCCCTCGACGTTGTGCTCCCCGGCCCCGTCGATGGTGAAGCAGCCCTCGACGACGCTTGTCACGACGATGTTTTTCACGACATCCATGTATGCGCGCGCTTTTGCCGACGCCTTGGCTGCCGAGACCTCGAACTCGAGGATCTGCTCGCCGATCTCTTCGGGTGCGTACTCGAACGTCGCATCCGCATCGACGGGGCTGGTCTGGCCGTTCACGGCGTTTCCGTTCAGGAATATCTTGCCTTTGCCCAGACTGACGGTCGGGGTTACGATGAATTTTCCATCTGCGCCCGGAACACCTTGAATGTGTAGCTGCACCGGAATCCGGGCATCGGCCGCGGGGTTTACGATCTTCGCTTCGCAGACAGCTTCGGCCGTGATTTCTGATGGCGCTGTTACCGTGACCTTCAGGTCTTGCTGTTCGCTGACTTCGCCATCAGGTGACTTGGCCTGAAAACTTACGAGCAGATCTCCCGTTTGGGCCGGTGTAATCACGAGGCGCGCATTCCTGTCCGCGAGCTGCACCCATTGTCCCGACGTGTCCATGTTGCTCCCGTCGAGCGTGATCGTGGCCTGCCCCTGGCGGATAAACGCCGAGAGGGAGAAGTTTCCGTCGACGCCTTCTTGAGAGACGGCCAGCGTAAGACTTACGGCCTGTCCCAGTTCACAGACCGTTGCGACGGTAGACAGGGATAGCTGCGGCTTCGGCTCGACGATCTGGTATTTCGACGAGGAGCATCCGGCCGATACGAACAGTGCCAATGCGTAAAATAGGGTCGTTCTCATGGGTCAGTTTGTCACGATGATCTCAAGGGTCTTGAATTGGGTGGTATATCCGTCCGTTGCCGAGAACTGGAGACGGTGCATGCCCCGCTCGGCGGCAGTGTAGTAGAGCGGCTGTTCGCTGTTGGCCGGCACGGAGAACGCTTCGGCCGGGGTGACGGCCACGGCCCCGTACTGGAGCGTGCCGGTGCCTGCCAGTTGCGTGTAGGTTACGGGGATCGCCCCTGTCCATCCGGATTTTGTGAGGAGCATCGTCAGCTCGATCCGCTCGGTGATGGACGCCGTTTCGGGGTATTCGACCTCCAGCGCGAGTGCGGGACTCTTCTGAACGTTGAAGTTTATGAAGCTGCGGCCGGACTGCTCGCCCTCTTTGGTTTTGACCTCGAAGGATATGCGCAGCGGCCCGGCCAGCGTCGGCGTGAGCGTCAGGATTTCCGTAGTGTTGGACATCGACGCCCATGTGCCGTCGGTCGGGAGGTCGCTGCCCTGCATCGAGAGCTCGCAGGCTCCTTCGCTGAGTACGGCCGAGACCTGAAATTCCTCGTCGTACCCCTGCTGCGAGACCTTGAGCTGGAGATACGCCGGCTGGTTGATGATGTAGACGTCCTGCAAGGCCGTCACTTCGAGCGTCGGCCGGGGTTCGGTGATCCGGTACTCGGATTTCTCACAGCCTGCGGCCGCGAGAAGAGAAAGTAGGAGAATTATTTCACGGTATTTTTTCATGGTATTATAGGATTGGAATTTACACAAGGGGAACACTGCCTGCGGGGATTTCTCCGGACTGAATCATTGCGCAGTGTGAGCAGAGATCGGCCTTTACCCACCAGCACATTCCCAACTTTTCATGGTAGCAGGGATCGTCATTGGTGCAGCCGCATATTTTACAGATCTGAGTGTTTGTGTGGCCGTCCAGATCGGTCAGTGCCAGTCTGCTTTTCATAAATTCAGTTTATAGCCGTTAGACACTATCCATTCGATGCGGTTGCATAGAAGCTCCACCAAATCACTTCCCCTCTCCTTCCCAATGTTGTCGGCTTCCAAATCAATAAACACGGGGGCATAATACGCTATCCAACCGCCCCCTACCACACCCTCCACCGCCAACACAAAGGTATTGTGGGTATTTTGAATCATATTCGGAAGCATCTTTCCCATCAGGTCGGCGACTGTGTAAGCGGGAATCGGTTCGAGCCCTGCCATTTCGTAGCAGCATTCATCATGTACCGCAAGATTGTAATCATTCTCATTGGGGTCTTTCACCCAGCACATGCTCGCCTTCTCCGCCGGGACGCCGCACTTCTTGAGGCGCTCCCATTGCTCGATTGTTGTAACCTGATCTTTCATAATTTTTGCTGTCGTTTTATTTCGTCTTGTTTGTGACTATGAAAACCGATTCTTTACGAATTGGCAATTACGTTCTTCACGCCGGGAAGGTAATTGCCGTGACCAGTGTATTCCCCAAGGGGATCAACGCCCATACCGACCGGATCACCGGCAAGGTGTCGTACATCCCCGTCGACCGGATCGACCCGATACCCCTGTCCACCGACATGCTCCAGCGGCTCGGGATGCGCCGTAATGCAGTGCGTTGGGTCAAATACGGCGTCGATAACCTTTATGTCGACCGCGCCGTGGATAAGTTTTACATATCCATCGGCAGGCTTGGCGAGCGGGTATGTCAGGTGCGGTTCGTTCATCAGCTTCAAAATATACTCTCCGACGGCTGGGGCGTGGAACTCAAGCTGCGGCGATAGTCCGGTTCTCAACAAAAGGCTTTCCTGTGTGTATCTATAAGTCTCGGACGGGATAATATTTCACGGGGCTTGCTATTTTGGCATAATTGTTAAATGCCGGGGCTGTGCTCGTAAAGAAACACATGCACCAAATAGAGAGTTTGTCGCAACCTGTCGAGCTGGCGTAGTGGTAATCCATGTACTCATATATGAATTTCTGCCCGCCGATCAGTTCGAGGCATTTCTGGATCTCCTCGATATGCTCCGTCACGAGGTTCATCTGCCCGGCAGCCGGCAGATACCATTTTCCCGGCTCGTCCGGCTCGTAGTAATAGCAGAAGCGTGCGGCATTGGCCTGTGCTATCCGTCCGTCCTCGTAGGCGCGGATCAGAGCCTCGGTATTTTTGCGTCCGTCGAAATCCTTTGCCGCCTCGTCCTTGTCCTTTATCCAGGGGACATCCGGAAGCAGACTTATGTACTGGTCGTGGGGGCCGATATAGGAGTTTCCCCAAAACCCGGCGCCTCGCTCGGGTGCGAGCAGGAATTTGGCCTCGTCGGCGATGATTGCGACGCCTTCGGGGGAGAATGCGTCTTTATCCGCGAGTTTTTCCCAGCGCGTAGCGCTGAAGTATAGCCCGTCTGTCGTGTAAATGTATATCCCGTTCTGGGGTTTCACGACCCCGCCCTGGTTGAACACTTCGACCGGTACGACCTCTTCGGCCGAACATATGCCGTCCGACAGGACGAACCGTATGGCGTGCGACCCGCTGGTCAGAGGTTGATAGAGGATCTGGCAGGGCGTGCCGGCCTGGAGCGTGAATCGGTCTGCGGTGTGGTAGTTCCTGCCGTCGATGATAAGATAGCCGTCCCCGCCGGTAATCGCGGGCTTCACGGAGAAGTCCCCGTTAAAGTTTTCCTTTCCTGCCGACAAAGTAATCGCGGCCTGCTCTTCCAACTCGATCGGGGTATTCTGGTAGGCGGCCTGCACTTCGATCGGTGCGGAGTTGATGCTGTTGGCATAGATCCTGTCCTCCACCTCGTCTCCGTCGGCCGAAGCCACATAGATCCCGAAGCTGAAGGGCTGCTCTGCCGTTTCTCCGGCCTGGGGCGTAATCTTCAGGCGGAGCACCTTCGAGGAGAACTCCTTGTTGACGATCTCGTAGGGGATCTGCTGTTCGGCCTGCCATTGCAGGGGCACTCCGTCGACGGTCGCCACGGCCTTACCGCCGTTGCAGGAGGTATTTAGACAGAAGTAGTCCGCTGCCGCCTTCTTTTCTGTGATTGTCAGTGTCGCCTCGATCACATCGCCCAGCTCGTACTCCCGGTTCTGGTAGTCGAGCACCAGGTCGATCGAAGATTCGGAACGGGGAGGTTCTTCAGTCCCGATCTCTTTGTTGCACGCCGTCGTTGCGGCCAGCAGCAGCATGAGAATTGTCTTGTAAGTTTTCATGACGCAAAATATTTGGAGTTGTGTCGCCGACGGGACTCGAACCCGCAACCTCATGAACCGCTACCGGTCTGTTACTATTCCATTTCCATTACACTCCGAACGATAGCGATATATCATGCGCTCTTCCGATTGAGCTACGGCGACCTGTATCACCCCCGGCGTCGGCCGGGGATGATGAAAGATTTGGGACTACTGCCCCATGTTCACATCCTGCGAGGATAGGGCATCCCAGTTGGCGACGGTGATCGCCAAAGTCACGTCTTGGCCGGTGAGTCCGTCGATCTTCGCGTTTACCTTGTAGGAGCCGTTGCGGACGATCTTCCCGCCGGTGGTTCCGGTGAGTTCGGTCTCGTAGGATACCGCCATCTGGTCGGCTGTGGTCGAGAGGTTTCCGTCGGCGTCGTATGTGGCGTCGATAAGCACCTTTACGCGCGACCCTGTGGCTGCTGCGGCCTTTTCATTGAGGTAGAAAAGGTTGTTGTACTTGTAGGCGTTCGTTTTCGACGCCCCGGTCTTGTCGCAGAAGGCGTCCTGGGCCGAGGTGAAGGTCGAACTTACGGTGGCGTACTTGCTCGTGGTCTGGTCGATCAGGTAGGACTTCTCGGCACCGCGGCTCAGAGTTACCTTCTTGACCTCGACGCAGCCGTTGCCGTATTTGCTGCGGAACGCATCTGTCATGATGGTCTGGATCTCGACTTTCGCCACGACGCGCTTCACGGTCATGGTCACGGCCGTCGTCCCGGCTGCGATCTTGGCGTTTGCGGAGCCTGTCATTACGAAGCCTCCGCTGCGCATGGCCTTGGTGGTTACGTTTGCGTAGGTGCCGTTGTAGGAGGCGATGTCGCTCTCCAGCTCTGCGAGCAGGGCGGTCTTGGTGGTGATGTTGTCCGCTACGGTGCGGTTGATAAGAACATAAAAATCGCACGTTGCATCGGCGCTTACGCCCGGGAGTACGAACTTGATGGGCGTCGTGGTCGAGCCGTTTATCTCTGCTGCGGTCAGGACGCGGCGCAGGATCTGCGTGCCCGAGGTGTTGTAGACGATCAGCACGGCTGAGGAGATCGACTTCTCCCAGGTCTCCGTAGTCCCGGAACCGAAGGCGCGGGTTTCGTCCGGAGCGTTCCGGAGCGTCAGGGCAATCGTGTTCTCCTGCCTGCCGTTGTCCGGCGTGGGTTCGAGGTTTTCTTTGTCACAGGCGACGATGGCCGCCAGCATTGCCGCCATAGCGGCCAGTTTCATAATAAGCTGTTTCATGGTTTAAAAATTAAAAATGAGTTGTTTAGAGTTGTTATTGAGCTTTAAGCACCGAAGTGCTCTTCCTGAACGATTGTCCCTTCCCAGTCGGAGATGACGATCGTTACGCCTGAGCCGTTCAGGATAATGTGTATGTCGATCTCGACGTCGCGCCCCGGGTTCGGCGCAATCTCCATGTAGCGTTGTATCGTGGCCACAAAGAGTTCATGCCCGTAGATCGAGGCGGGATCGTCGGTGTAGATGCCGAGCGAGATCGGCAAGTCCGACGGGAAGTAGGGTGTGTAAAATGTCCCCGACATGGTGCCGGCCACCGGGTCGGAGGCGAGCTGTGGGCGATACATCCTGAAGCCGCCGCAGGGCTTGTTGTCAAAACTCAGGGCGGCGTAGTTGTTTAGCCCGAAGTAAAACTCTTCGGGGTTGTCGATGTTCTGCATCCCTTCGACCAGGACGTTGACCTTGTAGACGGACTTGAACAGGTCGATGTCGAAGCGCAGCGAGTCGCCCTTCAGGATCGGCGTCTGGATGCGGTTGAAGAAAAGCGGGTCGGCACCCGTTTCCGGGAAGGTGATGGCGGCGTCGTGGATGTTGTCTGCCGATACCGTGGAGCCATGCCCTACATTCGCAAGCGTCACAATCCCATATTCTCCATTGGAAATGTAGGTCTGCATGGCTCCGGTATCGGTCAGGAACTCCTCGCGCGTGAGCGTCGTGTCGCGGTACTGCCTGCCGGTCTTCAGGTCAAAGAAGAACAGGCGCAGGGTCTGCACTTCGTCCATGGTGTCGTGCTCCCCGTCGTTGTAGTTGTAGCGCAGGTATACGATGGCCTTGCGCTTCACACCGACGTCGATGTCGTCGTGGATCTCGCAGCCGGGGAGAAGGCTTGCGAGCCAAAGCCCCGTGAGTATGTAGCAGAGGTATTTCATATTATTCGTTGTGTTTCTTGAATTCGTCGAATAGCGTCTTGAGCTTCGCGTTGGATGCCAAATACAGGAAGAGCATATTTCGGGGTTTACAGATCATGGCCAAGTGTTCCTTTGCCTCGTCGATCCGCCCGGCCTTATAGTATACCAAGGCGGCCAGTGCGTGCGTCTCTTTTGTGAAATGCCACCAATGCAGGCAATCCATGATGTCTGCTGCGTCCTTGATCTTTCCCTGCTCCAAAAGGTCGAGAGCCATCGCCTCGTAGCTTTTTCGACGAAAGGAGACCGAGTGCGGTAGCATGTAGCATAATATGGTGCCTGTACATAGCAGAAGCGTATAAAGCACGATGTCGAATACACCTAACTCAATTGTCATACGCCGTAGATTTTACGTTGTTCTGTTTGTATAAAATTTGAATCTCGGGATCGAGGTTTCCTCGGAACTTCAGCACCGGGTCTGCCTGAATCGCCTTGAGGTAATACTCCAACCCTTCGCGCGGCCGGTTCATGCGCGAGAGTGCTATTGCAGATAGGTAATCGGTTCTTGGGTTCTTCTCGGCCGGCGGCAACTGCTCCAGGATCTCGAAAGCCGCCTCGTCGTAACTCAGCGAGAGCAGCACGATCGCAAGGTTCTGGCACTTGTAGTCGTTCAGGGTGCGCAGCGCCCCGACATAATCCCGGTCGCGGAGCTGCTGTACGCCGCGCATGTAGGTCGTGTCGAGTACGGTCAGTACGACGGTATCCTTGACCATATCGACGCGGCGGAGGTTGTAGCGGAAGTCCACGGCCCGCAACTGGGGATAGAGGATCTCCTTCATGAAGGCGTAGTCCCCGGGGAACTGCTGGCGGATCTGCTGCTCCGTCACGTCGAGGTTCCTGCTCCGGTCGATCATGTCCGTAATCTTCTCCCAGTTGGGTACGTCGCTGTTGTGTCGGATCAGGCGCTTGAGCAGCGTCCAGTCCTCGCCGATGGAACGGGTGCGGATCAGCGTATCGACCTCCTGGCCGAACTTGCGCACCAGGCGCTCCTTGATTGCCCGGGCACGCTCGCCGGCAATGCGGTTGTTGGTGGCCACTGAGCCGTCGGGCGAGGACGACGCGGTGATCGTAATGGAATCGACGAAGAATTCGTACTGGTTGATAAGCGTGTCCATCAGGCGCTCGATCTTTGCGAGCTGCACCCGGTTCTGCCCCATCGTGTCGATGATCGTGGCGCGACCGACGGGGAAGGTGACGTAGTTGCGGTCACGCACTTCGACGTACTTGTCGATGATCTTGAGCATGTACCGCGGCTCGTTGTCCAGGAGCGAGAGCATGGATGTCACGGTGTAGGTCAATGTGTCGCTGTTCGAGAGATCATAGTGGCTGCGGTCGATGGCGTCGATGCGGCCGCGGAAAAAGAGGTGCAGACGCTTTGTATCCTTCGTCGGCCGGTAGGTCTGGGTGTAATAATACCGGATTTCGCCCTTGCGGATCAGCACGGAGTCGAGTCGTGGATCGTTCAGGTAGGGGAACGAGATCGTCTGCTTGTAGGTGGACTCCAGCTTCTCGGCCCGGCGCTTCTGGCCGCCGGCGACGTAGCGGTTGTAGGCTTCGTAGTACTTCGCAGCCAGGCCGGTGGTGGACGTAAGCTCCGTCGAGTCGCCGAGCATGCGGTTCAGGTACTTGTTCATCTGCCAGTATTGGCGCTTCTGGATGTCGGAAAAAAGCTCACCCCGGATAGAGAGAGGTTGCAGTGCCTCTTCAGTCCCGTTGTTCTCTATGACCGGGGTGAGCGACAACCCCCACGTGCTGCTCTGGAGAGCAGCGGGTATGCCCACGATGAAGTCGATCGCAATCTCGCCGTTGCGTTCGGCTACGGTTTTCGACTTGGCGACGATGTAGACGGTCTGAATGTCCTCGCCCTTGATGGTGACTTCGCCCGTGGAGTCGCGTTCGACCTCGGCCAGATAGGCGCTGTCGCGGCCACCGTTCATCGAGATGCGGCGCATCTTGGCCACGACACGTGCTACGTCCTCGACCTCGGGGGTCTCGACGGGGCCATTGCCGGGCAGGTGGATGTCGGCCGTCGGGGTGCTGCGCTGCAAGGAGTGCGTCATGGCACAGGAGAGCATCAGGACGCAGAGGGCGAAGTATACGATTGTTCTATATGGTTTCATGTTACGCAATAGGGGATGCTGGGTTGGTTATCAAAATTCTATGATTGCGGCGAATGCGTTCGAGAAATTTTTTCTCGATTTCGTCATGTGCCGGCGCTTTCTTCGGGGCGGCCAGGCACCATTCGTCGTAGCACTCGGGGCAGAGATACCGGTTGAATGCGGCGACATAGAACCCGGTCGTCGTAATGCGGCTCCCGCATGTGTCGCACTTTTCCGCCCGTTGCCAGCATGTGCTTTCATCGGCCGAAACGGCGAGGATTGAATAATTCTTGGAATTGCTGAAGGTCGTTGCCATACGTATGCGAAAGTTTATGCGATTTTGCTATCTGTTGGCGGGCATGGCGATGCTGTTGAGATTTCATTTTTGCGCAACTGTTTTGCGAGCGAAAAATGGAGCGCATCATCGCAGATCATGCACATGTACAACAATGCCGTTGCGCCGAGCTGGATTGTGTCGGGATGTGTTTGAATGAAGGGTATTTTCTCTGTCAGAGAACTTATGAATGCGAGATTTTTAAAAAACAGGGCTATTATGATTACCAGACATGCTTCTTGCAGAATCCGAATAGAGGGTATTAAAATATTCGATTTCCAATCATGTGATTTCAGATTATTTGTCCGATATTCCATGTTCAAGCGTTTGATAAGACATACGGCAACCATGCTTGCCAATGCCACACTTTTATTGAAGAGGAAAAATAAAATGAGCCCGAGGGTAAGGGTTGTAAGGAGTATTGGATCCATACCCATTATCCGAGGCCGTGAGAGGGTGCCGAAAACCATATTTCCCCGCACTATTTTGTCTTCAGCCCTCTTGACGTTCTTTTCTTCAACGGCGATTTGACTTTCTGATCTGACGGGAACTGTACCATGCCATGTCTCATAGCATTTAGGGCAATACATGAGATCGAAGGCTCCTACGTAGAACCCATTTGAACTGATCTTTTGGTTGCAGCGGTCGCAGACTTTGGCCCGAGCCCAGACCTTGATTTCATCGGCAGACAATGCCAGGATCTTGTATCCTTTGGAATTTTCGAAAGTCGTTGTCATGGGATCTGTGAATTAGAACAAGTAGGAAAATGACAGGTTGCATTTGATCGGGACGAGCAGGAACCGGCGGTGACGATAGGTATACTCGTCGTCGAACTCCCCGATGTACTTCGGCCGCAGCTTCTCGGTGTAGGGGGTATAGACGATACCGGCCCCGATCTCGACGATGAAGTTCCAGCGGGTACTCAGGAGTTTCGAATAGCCCCACGAGCATCCGACGCCGTAGGCATTGCCTTTGAAGGTGCGTTTGTCGTAACCTATGGTGTAGTTGGCATAAAACAGCGAGGGGGAGACGAACTGTCCGATGTATCGCTCGACGAACCAGTGCCGCCATCCTGGTTGCAGGACGACATGGCTCCACTGGGTGTCTCCGAACTTGAACGGATTGGCTGACACCGGAATGTTGATCGTATTGTGCAAGTTCACGTTCAGATCGACGGCCGCGTTTATGTTCCCGGCAGCCCATCCGACGATGTTGGTCGATACGGACGAGAACTGGGCGTGTGAAACTGACCATGTGGAAATAGTCAAGAAAACAAGGAAGATGTATTTCATACGAGAAAAATAGTAGTGACGCAAATCTTTTGCTCTTCCCTTCACTTTCAAAATCAGGGAGGTGTCGCTTTGGAACTCAGTTAGCTTTTTTTAACCATTCAAGGTAGAGATAGCAAAATGGGAGTGGGTTTTGTTCGATGTCGTTTTTCTTGATTGTGTAATGTAAATGTGGCCCGGTGCTTTGTCCCGTGTTTCCGACATAGCCGATAATCTTTCCGATGTGTACTGTGTCTCCATAATTTACAGCTTGTAGTTTCAAATGACCGTACATGGTTTCGAATCCGTATTTATGTCGGATCTTGACATATTTACCTGTAATTGGGTCTTGAGCTACTGCATTGACAATACCATTGGCCGTTGCATAAACTTTTTCTCCCAGCCGACCCGGAAGATCAATGCCTGAATGGTGTTTGTATTCATGCTGAATGGGGTGTAGCCGATTTCCATAGTATGAGCTTATGTGCAGATTCGTAAAATCATTGGCATATAAAGGTGTAATGCACGGTATATCAAATATTATTTTGTTGTCTGGGATTAAATTTATGCAGCGTTCAATTTGCCGATAGTTCGCAGCCAGCGTCAATAATTCTGTGAGCTTTGCTGATGCTTCCTGAGCGCTTATGGTGGTTGGAATTGATAATAAAATTATATATAACAAGCTTTTCATAGCTATTGAGATTAATTATGGTCATAGCCTTCGCGTAATGCCAGACACTTTAGGCCCTCATAAACGGCTTCCCATACATATTTTTTGCGCGAGTCATAGAGATAGCGAGTTATAATAGTATCCATTTCTTCAGTAAATTCTATTGTTGTACGACGTACAGTTTTTCTTATCTGTTTACGTCCTTTTTTTCTCCCACGGTGCCTGGAGCCTTGCCCCATGCCGATAATCAGATCATCTATTTCTTCTCCCATTGGTTTTTCGGTTTAATCAGGTTTATTACTTCTTGGGAGAAATTTGCCATATCAATTGCTGCATTACTGCGCCTGTCGCATTCGTACACGCTTTGGTGAACAAGCTCTGCCCGGCGGAAGCATTCGCAATACCTTATTCGAGTTGTGAAAACAGGCAAATTGTGGTCTTGCAGATACGCGAGCAGCGTTTTCGAAGCAACACGCCCAACATTGAATAAAGTTGGGAGTATGCCTAAAATTTTTACATTGGGGTTGTATTCTCGTTGGGCTACCGCAATCGTTGCAATGACAGACTCGAGCCCTTGCGATGCAAAATCACCTGCCGTGACAGGGACGATTACGTAGTCGGCGGCGACCACTGCATTTACAACTGTCTGTCCCAGACTGGGCGGACAGTCTATGATACAGTAATCGTAGATCTCTGTATATGTTCGACTTTGTAAAACGTCGGCTAAAATGTAGAGCGAGTCCTTTTCTCCCTCTATCAATGAATTAATTTTGGATGATTTTGCTGTTGATGGAATGATATGCAGATTCTTTTTTATAATTGTCGGCGTGACTTTATCGCGTAGGGCGAACAAGGTGAAGAAATTGTCGTTTTTGGGCGTTTCAACATTATAAAAATGAGTCAGGTTTGCTTGTGGGTCTGCATCTACGAGAAGCACTCTTTTCTTCTCAATGTTAGCTATGTATTCCGCTAAATTGATTGTGGTTGTGGTTTTGCCGACACCGCCTTTAAGGTTGAGAATTGGTATTACTTTCATTGTCGTTATTAATTTGAAGGGTTAGAGAAATCGAATTTAGTTTGTATTTCTGCTGGCTTCAGGATGGTGCTATAAATAATATTTTGCATTGCTTGACGATAATATGCAGCACGGTCGGTTATCGTGTTTGCATTGTCGCCGATATAAGCCAGCAATTCATTATGTTTATCGTATATGTATTTACTATTTCGAGGTGTGATTTTATCCATAAGGGGTCGCATAGAACGCGCAGATACGCCTAAATATGAACTTGTGTCTTTTATTCTGTTTTTCCGGTTTTCATAGTCTCGCCTTTCCTGATCGCTCAGGCGGCCGTCGTGAATCGTGAAATAAATTATATCTGGCACTTTCGAACGTAGTGGAAAGCGTTCGTAAAATGTAAACCAGAAATTCGTTTTGTTCATCAGGGCATTAGCACTGCTTTTCAGTATCCGTTTTCGAAAGTCGTGATACGAACTATATCGCGTAGAATCCACATTGAGGATTGCGCGTAATTCCAGATAAGAAACTATCCATTGCCCCTTATCAGCCCAGCGGCAGATGTGGAAGTATAATTTTGCAGTATAGACAGAATTGACCTTCTCGACCGTTTCTTTTAATATCTGCGAGAACCCATTTCTCGGATTGATAATCGTTTGTACGATTTGTGCATGGAAAAAGAAATGTGCATTCTGGCGTCGTTTATTTTTGCGTTCTATCGCAACATGGCATAATCCACCTGTTGCGGTAAGTTCCTTATTGGTTAATGCAGATTTTTGAGGGAAGGTGACGCTTATGCGGCTCATATCGAGCAAGGCTTTCTCAAGGTCGTCATAGTGTTCCGGGCGAACGCCAAAATCCCGGAGAGGTAGGACGATTTCGACTATGCGGGAAGCTTTATCCCAATAGACATTTTTTGATTGTAGGGAAATTGTACTACCTGCAGTGTTGAAGTTCGTTTGAATGAGCGGTTGCAGGGAGATTGCAATCCGGAATAAGGCAATGAATTGTGTGTAAGAATACGCCGAACGCATATCAATGAACAGGTTCGGATGCTTGATTTTTGTAAACGAAGATATATCAGCAGGCGTATCCAGAGTTGCGCTTTCTGGAATCGTATAGATATATCCACCTTTGTCTCGTATTTTTACTTGATTTGCCATACTTTAAAAATTGGGGAGACGGGGGCAACCGCCTCCCCTGACGGTCTCTACCTTTGCTTCAGAAGATAGATCATTAAAAGAACCAAATATGCTATTACACGCATATTCTATTATCATTTGGGAACCCAATGCCCCATGATGTCCTGTTTGAATTTTGGCTCATGCTTTTTCCAACTCCATTTCTCTGCCCGAGAATGATCGTAGGCTTTTATCCATTCAGTCGTTGGGTATTTTGTTAAAATCTTATTTTTAAGTTCATTGCTAATGACTTGTTTTATAGAGCAATTGTGCCATTTTATTATGCGGCAGTGAGGACAATCGTATATAATCTTTTTCCCGACTTCTGCGTTATGTGCGCAGTTTGGGCATAATACTTTGAACAATACCGTGTAAGTGCGGAGACGTAGGTATTCACGCCTTTCTTGTTTGTCTACGGTGGCCCAATACTCTGCCCATTCTTCTTTTGTCAGTGGTCTGTTGCTCCCCATCACCAGCTTTGATGTATAGTAGTTGGACGGATGATTGACATAGTGCCATGTTTATTTCTACACGACTTAAGTAGTATCGAGAACCAACTTTATTTTTGGTGATTAACTTGAGTGCGAGAAGTTCTCTAATTCTGCTCTCTCCGAATTCTAATTCTGCTTTCTTTTGAGATAAAGCATCTGATTTTGGCCGTAATTCCTTCAGGACTGTCGCGGAACCTATCGCAATAGCTTCTTCAAGTAGTTGCCTAATTGTTTTAAGATCCAGGATCATCGTTTATCCGAATTATTGTAAATAGCTTCTGTTTTCTATTTTTGTGAGTCTTGAATCGCAAATGAGAAAACCTTTTGTTTCTTCGTAGCCTTTTGATTGCTGCACGTGCGTTGTCGGCCGTGTTGTCTTCTAACTTCATGGGCCAATCATCTCCGATTGCCATTTCTGTTAGTATTGTCTGCCAGTTCAAAGGTGCAGATGTTGGTCTTTTTTTCGAAAGTCTCCCCATTTTTGGCTAATTCCTATTTTTTCAGTAACTTACCCCGATTTATTTGAGTGCGAATATACGGTATGCTCGTACTACATGCTGCAAATATCTAACTATTTTACGATATATGCAAGAAAAAAAAGAAAATAATACGAAGATTATTTGTCGATTGCAGGAATATGTTGATTGTAAGGGAATTACTCTGAATCAAATTGCTGTGTCTACTGGGGTGAGCAATAGCTATTTCAGTAAAATGGCTAAAGCAGGTGGGTCTGTCGGTGAGGATATTATTCGTAAGATATTACTATTTTACGATGATCTGAATCCTGATTGGTTACTTACTGGACGGGGGGAAATGATAAAATCCTCTGCTCATTCTCAACCTTGTACGATTGATTCTGTGCATGCTAATCTGGTGCAGGCTTTGGCAGATGCAAACAAAGCGCTTGCAGCGGCTAATGATACAATATCCAATCAACAAAAAATGATTGCAAATATCATAAACACAAATAGTTACCCCCCCCCTCGGAATTTAGATGCACAGCCCATACTAAACCCTGTTGATAAAAAATAGTTGCTGGGTATGGCATAGTGTCTATTTAGTGCTGTCCAGGGAAGGAGTTGCAAGAATAGAATGGAAAAATTAATAAATGTTGCTCAAAAGAGAGTGTTGTATAGATTGTAAGGTGCTGAATATGAATTGATATAGAGGCTGAAGTGTGTTAGCCTTCTAAGCTGCGGGTCGCGCGTTCGAACCGCGCCGGAATCACCCGGAAAAGGGAGCGCTGGAATCGAATCCGGGCTCCCTTTTCGTTTTCCCGCCCGCATCTTCCTTCGCCGGGTTTGGCGTCCTGCGGACTTTTTCGTAAATTTGGGTCGAATCCGATATTTTCAGGCATGGAACCGCTACCGGGCTGCAACATAAAGTATCTCAACATCAGCCGCAACGACGAGGCGTGGGGGCTGGTCGTCACGACGGCCGGGTACCAGGCGGTCGCGGCGCACAGTTCCTACCCGCAGGCGCAGCATCCCGAATCCCATATTTTCGACCCCGGCAAGGGGCGCGTCCTGAAGGAGTACCAGTTGGTCTACATATCGCGCGGGGAGGGCTATTTCGAGTCCCGTTCGTGCCGCCGCCAGCGGATCAGGGCCGGGACGATGATCTTGCTCTTCCCCGGGGAGTGGCATACCTACGAGCCCGACAGGGCTACCGGGTGGTTCGAACATTGGGTGGGATTCCGGGGCGGCAGCGTCGATGCGCAGGTCGCCAACGGGTTCTTTTCGCCGCGCAACCCGCTTTTCGGGCTGGGATTCAGCCAGACGATCATCGGCATGTACGAGGAGCTCGTCGGCTATGCGCTCCGGGAACAGGCCGGTTACCAGCAGGTCGCGGCGGGGATCGTGCAGTTCCTGCTGGGTTCGGTCTACTACAAGCACCGGAACCTTCTGTTCAACGACTCGATGGCCATCCGCAAGATCGACGAGGCGCGCGCCCTCATCAAACGCGAGGTCGAGGGCGGTCTCACGCCGCAGGGGATCGCCGAACGCCTGTCGGTCAGCTATTCGTGGTTCCGCAAGATGTTCCGGCAGTATGCCGGAGCCTCGCCTGCGCAATATCTCTCGCAGATCCGGTTCCTGCGTGCCAAAGAGCTGCTCGATACGACGGAGCTCACCGTCGCGGAGATCGCATACAGGCTCCGGTTCGAGACCCCGAGCCACTTTTCCACATTCTTCCGCAAAAGGGAGGGCGTCCCGCCCCAGCAGTACCGCCGCGAGCGGAGGCAGCCCGGGCGGTAACCTCCTCAGCAGACGACCGTCACCGGGATTCCGAGCAGCGCGGCGTATTTGCGGATCGCTCCGGCGACATGTCCCACACCGATGGCGCAGTGGTGCGAAGGCCCCGCCTTGCTCCAGCGGTCGATGAATTCCCGCGCGGGAAGCGGGAACCTGTAACGGCTGTTGATGTTGCCGATGTTCAGCACGGGGCCCGGCACCGATTCGCCTTCGGCCAGCAGGAACGAAATCCCGTCGCGTCCTTCGACCACCGACAGGAGTGTCACCGGGCCGTGTTTCACGGACATCTGGATCGACAGCCCCTTGCCGGGTTTGCCGTGGTAAACGGGAAGCGGCACCAGGCGGGCTTTCTCTTCGCCGAGCAGGAAGTGCGCCGGGCCGTCGTGCCCCAGCAGGATGACGTCGTCGGTGAAGTCCATGCCGTAAAATTCCGAGAAACAGCCCCCGGCACCCAGCAGCGACATGATTTTCATGGCCTGCACGTTCTTCACCTCGTATTCGCCCGCGACGGGGATGCCGCGCCCCGTCAGCAGGGTGTTGCCGGCGATGACCGAAGTGACGATGTCCTCGTAGGCGTTGCCCGCCGCCCCCGCGTAGTAGTAGGCCAGGGAACCCAGCCGGTGCGCTTCGGCGAGTTTGTCCAGCGCTACGGAAGTGCGTGCGGCGCGCTCGAGCTCCTCCCGCGTGCAGCCCTCGTCGATGACGAACGCCTCGCCGAACGCGGCGACCCTCGCGTCGGCCTCGCGCTGCGTCACCGAGCGGCGCAATTCGTGCAGTTCGCACATCTCCAGGATTTCGGCATGGGTGCCGAAGACGGTGCTCTGCAGCCTGAGGTCGGAGTAGACGTCGACCATGCCGCCGTAGTAGTTGCCCAGCAGTCCCATGCGGTTGCGGCGCATGCCGCAGGCGACCTTCGCCGCGTCGATCCACCCGTAGATCTCGGCCCAGGCCTGCGCGTCGTCGAGGTAGCCCGTCACCACGTCGTATTTGGTGCCGGCGCGGTTGAATACCGAACAGAATTCGGGCAGCGAACAGGCCTGGCAGTTGGCAAGCCACTCGCCCGTCATCTCCCCGCGGTCGGACATGCCGTTGAGGCGGGCGTAGTCGATGGCCGGGGCGGGTTGCAGGTTGAGCAGCACGACCGGGATGCCCTCGCCGAGGAAGGGGATGAGCGTGGACGAAAGGGCGTAGGTCGAGATGAAGATGAACAGCACTTCGGCTTCGTCGCGCCTGAAAAGGGCCGCGGCTGCGTGAGCCTTGTCCACGTCGTCGACCATGCCTGCGTCGGCGACGATCTGCCCGCCGTAGGCTTCCATTTTTTCCTTTATGGCGTTCCGGTAGCCGTCGAGCCTTTCGCGCAGTCCGCCGAACTGGTGCCAGTAGGTGTTCAGCCCTACTGCGATCAATCCTATTTTCATGGTTTGTGATCCGTTATTTTGTCATGACGATTTCGAAATCTTCCAGCAGGCCGTAGTCCCGCTGGTCGTAGTCGCTGCCGGGCAGCTGTTTGGGCACGTTGTTCCAGTGCCACGGGCCTGCGATACCCTTGTCGGCGCTGTAATGAGGGCCGAAGAGGTTTTTCAGGCTGCCCACCACATGCACTTCGACGCGGTTGCGTCCCTTGCGCAGGTAGGGCGTGAGGTCGAACGCATAGGGCTGCCAGGCGATGATGCCCGCTTTGCGGCCGTTCACGCAGACCCGTGCGAGCGTCCCCTCCCAGGCGTTCAGCCGGAGCGTGTAACCGGCCGCGGGGTCGTCGATGTCGTAGTCCCGGCCGTAGGCCATGTCCCACGAATAGAAGGGGAGCCCCTGCCGTTTCCAGCTTCCCAAGGCCGGTTTCCCGGCGGGTTCGCGGACGATCCATCCCGCCCCGGCCGATTCGAGCACGAAGTCGCCGAAAAGGTAGACGGGGGCTATTTCGGCATAGATGCTCATGGGCGAGACGCTCAGTTCGACGGTGTTCGTCCCCCGCCGCACCAGATTGCCTACGGGGTAGATCCCGAAGCGGCTGTCGAGCAGCGTGTCGGGCGCCGCGGCTTCGACGGGCGTGCCGTTGAACGTCACGTTCCAGATGCCGGGTTGTTCGGCGACCAGCTTCATGCCGCGCGTGTCGAAGTCCCCGGCCACGACGAAGTGGTAGCTTACGCGGATGTCGCCCGTGGTCAGCGTGTCGCGTTCGACGATAGTCTGCCTGTACTGGATGGCCGAGTCCCACGGGTTGCCTGTCCCGTAGCAATGGTTGAAGAGTTTGTTGCACGCCTCGAACGTGTAGAGGTTGCGCTCGGTGCGCCCGTCGACCGTCAGGTCGCAGAAATCGAGGTTGAGGACGTTGTCTTTCAGGCGGGTGACCTCCAGCGGGCCGGCGGGCTCCAGCTTGGTGCTCCCTGCTGGCTGTGTTTCGGTGCCGGATGCCGCCCGGGAGGTACGTGCAAGGGCGCTCCGGCCCGAAGCCGGGGCGAAGAGCAGGAGGCTCCCGGCGGGCGGCAGGCTGAAGTCCGCCCCGACGCTTTTCCCGTCGGCGGTGTGCGGGTAGGGACGCATGTCGCCCGAGACGGCGTCCAGCTCGACCAGCTCCCCGGCCGGGAGGCCGACGCTGCCCGTGGCGGTGTCGCTTAGCGAGGAGTTGACCAGGAACAGGAGCTCCCCGTCCTCGTAGCTGCGCCGCTGGTGGTAGAGGTCGTTGCCCGTGACGTTGCAAAAACGGATCCTGTCGTCCGCGAACGATTCGGCGATCGCCTTACCGTCCAGTGCCGCGTAACGGCGTATCCGGGAGGCGTTGCGGTCGAGGAAATCCGCCAGTTCGGGGCTGGGCCGCCCGTCGACGAGCGTCGGTTTGGCAAAGAGCACCAGTTGCCCGCCCGCCTCGACGAATTGGCGGATGAGGCTGAAAGTCCCGGCGTTGAGGTTCTCGGTCATGGGCGGGATCACGACCTTCGCATAGGCGCGTTTTCCGACGACGAATTTACCGCCCCTGACCGAACCGCGGTCCTTGATGATGTGCTCCGAGCCCAGGTCGTATTCCGCCTGCGCCTTTTCGAGCGTGGTGACGAAACGCTGGAATGCGCTGCCGATCTCCATGCAGCGGGGGTCGTTCATGACATAGGAGTAGTAGAGCCAGATCGTCGTGGTTGGTTCCAGGACGAGGATGTCGTTCATCTGTTCGCCCTGGCTGAGCACGAGTGACAGGCGGGCGAAGTAGTCGTTCAGCACCTTGTAGTCCTCCCACCATGGCGAGAGGCGGGTGAAGACCGGGGGATAGTCGTATTTGCGGGCGCCGGCGATGGTCATGTGCGAGAGGTGCTGGTTCATGAAATTCACGCCCAGCGCATATTCCCAGTCGCCCAGCCGCTTGAAGTCGCGGAACGTCTCGTCCCAGCCCCCGCCGCCGTAGGTTTCGCTCAGCGTGCGTACGCACCCCGTCTGGTTGGCGGCGCTGCGCAGCTCCTTCACGGCGCGGACGTTGCCGAACTGCGCCTGCGGGCTCTGGTCGTTGTACTGGTTGAAGAGCATGTCGATGGCGGGCATCTGGTGCCACGCGTACATGGCCATATTGTCGCCGCCCTGGTACATGCTCGGCCAGTCGTGCTCCCAGTAGTGCCCCGTCCAAAGCATGCCCTTGCGGTCGCAATAGGCCGACATGGGCTTCGCCCAGCGGTCTACGAACATTTGCGTCAGCGTTTCGAGGTAGTTGTGGCGTACCTGTTTCCAGTCGCCCGTTTGCTCGGAGAGCAGGGGCAGCGAAGTTGCCAGGTCGTAGCCCCACTGTTTGCGGAACACTTCGAACAGGTCGGGCGTCCAGCGCACGCCGCCCGAACTGGGAATGCACGGTTCGTCGGAGAAAAGCCCCCTGATGACCGGGCCAAGCTCGTTGCCGAAGGTCTTTTCGTAGCCCGACATGGTGATGTCGAGGAACTTTTCGGTGACGCCCTCGACCAAGAGGTCGACGTACGAGTAACCCCCGTGCCAGCCCGAACGGCCGTAATAGGTCTTTTCGTAAAGGTAGTATTCGCCCGGGACGTCTTTGTAGCGGCCCGTGTCGGCGGTGATGTCGCGGAACGTGCCGCCCTCCTTTTTCAGGCAGAGGAAGTATTTTCCCGCATCGGCCGGGGGCAGTGCGGTTTTGGTGAGCGCGAGCCCCTGGCCCTGGTCGTAGGATTCGGGCATCTGTGCAGGAACATGTCCGCCTGCGAAGCCGCTCGGGTAGGAGTTTTCGTCGTAGATCCAGATGTCGAGCCCCAGTTCTTTCCCCTTTTCCACACTGTATTTATAAAGGTCGAACCATTCGTCGGAGAGGTATTCGGTGACCAGCCCCGGCCGCGGGTGGACGAAGGCGCCGCCGAAGCCCTGCGCCTTGAAGTCGCCCAGCATCCGGTCGATGTCGGCGCGGGTGACCCGCGTGTTCCAGACCCACAGGGGCGCCGGGCGGAATGCCCGCGGGGGATCGGCGAATTCCTTTCGGAGCTTCTCGAATTTCATTTCCCGTTTCTGGGGGGCTGCGGCGTAGCTGGCGAGGCACGATGCCGCCAGGGCGGCCGCCAGCAGGCTTTTGATTGCGGAGGGTTTGGTTTTCATGGTCGTTCCGGATTGTGTTTGCTTTACAAAGGTAAAGGTTATGCGCTTCGGGCGGTAACGAATCCTGATAAACGACTTTTCATTTCTGATAAAGCGTGCGGAGGATGGCGCGGGCGAACCGAGAGGTTCGGGGCGGGATGCGGAGCAGGGAGAGACGGTATGGCCGGGATGCTGCCGGGCCGGGCAGGCGGGATCGTTAGGAACGGGGGACTGTGGAATCGGGGAATCAGAGGGCCGGGGATCCGGCAGAACGGTGGGGGCGCTGAAAGCCGGCGGAAAAAACACGGCGAGCCGGGGACGGGTGCCCCGCACGGCCGGGCAGCGGGTGTGGGGCAGCGGATGCAGGCGGGGTTACCTGCGCGGCAGGATGGCGACGATGCGCGTCCCGCCCGTGTATCCGGAGTCGATGTATATCTCCCCGTGCAGGTGGGTGACGATCAGGCGGCAGAGGTAGAGCCCGAGGCCGTTGCCCTGGCTGAAGGGGTCGAGTTTGGTGAAACGCTCGAAGACATAGCCGTGCTTCTCGGGCGGGATGCCGCAGCCCGTGTCGGCGACGGCGACGAAGACGCGGTCGTCGCCCAGACGGTCGCATTCGAGGCTGATCGTGCCTTCCTGCGTGAATTTATAGGCGTTGCCGAGCAGTGCCGAGATGAGTATCGTCAGGTATTTGTCGCTGGTGTTGAGCGCAATCTCCGCGACCGGGATCGCGCCTTTGTAAACGATGCCAGGCTTGGGGTACCTCACCTTCATGATCCGCAGTTGCGCCTGGCATACGGCGCAGAGGTTCGTATACTGGCACGGCAGCGGCGCGTGCAGGTTTTCGAGGTAGGCCACCTCTAGCATGTCGTCGAACAGGAATCGCAGCTGGCGGCGGTTGTCCCGGATGATTTCGCAGTATTGGGCGCGCGACTCCGGGGTGATCTCCTCGGCGCAGAGCAGCTCGGAGAATCCCATGATGCAGTTGAGCGGCGTACGCACTTCGTGGCAGACCGAGTTGACGAATGCGGCCTTTTTGAGTTCGCTTTCGTGGGCGTGCTTCGTTTGCAGGAGTAACTCCTTCTGCAGTCGCCGGGTACGGCGGTTGCCGACATAGATCGCACCGACGACCGCAGCGATCACCAGCAGTGCCAGCGAAACGTAGGCCAGGGCAGTTTTGTGGTGGTGGGCCGTAAGCAGCGCCGCGTCGAGCGCCATCCGGTCGAGTTCGTACGACTCCTGCTTCTCGCGGATGACTTTGCTCTGTTCGAGCCGCAGCAGCGAATCCCGTACCTTCACGGCACGGGCATAGGCCATGCAGGCCTCGGAGTCGCGGTGCAGCCTGCGGAACATGTCCGCCCGTTCCTTGTAGCAATCCGTGAAGTGCACGCCGGCCACGGGGTGGTGTTCGGCGGTGCGGATCAGCGAATCCGAGAAGGCCAGGGCCCTGGCGTACTCCCCGTGCCCGACGGCATCGAGATAACCTTCGCGGTAGTGGCGCATGCGGGCGAAGTGGAGCCGGTCGGCCTGGTGCGTACGGATGAACCTGCTTTGCAGGAAAAGGTGCATGCCGGGCGTACCCCCGAATTCGTTGTCGCCCTCGGGTTGCAGCGGCTGCGCCGTTGCGGCGCAGAAAACCGCGAGCGCCAGGCATATTGCCGGGAAGAGTATCGGTCGGCGCGTGCTCATGGCTTGGCGGGGATTGTGAAGATGAAACGTGCACCGGCGGTATATGCCTCGTCGAGGGATATGTTGCCCGAGAGGTGCCGGGCGATCAGGCGGCATAAAGCGAGGCTCAGCCCCGGCGTCGCCTTCGAATCGTCGGAGGGCATGCCGAAGATGTCGTTGCGTTTTTCGGGCGGGATGCCGCAGCCCGTGTCGGTCACCGTAACCCGCAGTTGGTTGTGGCGCGGGTCTATTTCATAGCGGAGCGTGACGGAGCCTTCCCGGGTGAATTTGCGGGCGTTGTCGAGCAGCGCGCGCACCACGAACGAAAAGTATTTGGCGTGTGTACGGACGGTGGCCGGGTTCTCCGGGGCTTCGATCGTGAAGGCCACCCCGGGATTGCAGCTAAGCCGCGAAGCGGCGAGCAGTTCGGCGCGGCACACTTCGTCGATGTTGGTTTCCTCCAGCCGCAGGGCCTCGGTCAGGCTGTCGAGGTTGGCGGCTTCGAGCATGTTGTCGAGCGCCGAAAGCAGCAGGTCGGCGTTGACGCGGATGGATTCGCAGCAGGCGTTCCACTCGGCAGCGTCGATGTCCGACAGCATCAGACGCGAGGCTGCGGTGTCGATGGCGTCGAATGCGGGGCCGATGCCGCGGCAGATCGTGTTTACGAAGACCGATTTCATGTGTTCGCTCTCCTGGGCCTTGCGGCTGTGGCGGAGGATGTCGGCCTTCAGCCTGCGGTTGCGCAGCAGCGACCGCAGGAGGTAGATCCCCGTGCCGGACATCAGCAGCACGATGACCACGATCGAGAGGCTCGTGGCGGCGCGGTTACGGATCAGGGCCCGCGTTTCGGCCAGCTTGCGCTTGTCCAGGTCGTGTTGCCGGCGGATCGTTTCGAGGCGTTCGCGGCGTTCGGCGGTGAGGATCGAATCCTGCACCTGCATCGTGTGCTCGAAGGCCTCGAAAGCCTCCGGGTAACGCTTGGCCTTGGTGAGCAGGATGCTGCGGTCGCGGTAGGCCTGGTAGACCTTGTTGGGCAGCATGCTGAAATAGCCCTTGCCACTCTCGATCAGGCGGATCAGCGAATCGGAATACTGGATGCTTTCGGCATAGGCGCCGGTGTTGGCTTTCCAGAGGTAGCCCATTTCGTAGAGGTAACTTTTGTTGCGCAGCAGGTTTTCCCCTTCGGCCGCGAGCATACGGCTGCGGAACTCGTTGAAGTACCGGGCGGCGTAGTCGTTGCGGCGGATGTTGAGCGCACATTGCAGCAATTGCTGGTAAGGCCGCACGTAGCTGTTGTCCTTATAGAGGTAGGGGCGCCGCCCGAGGGTGCTGTCGGCGGAATAGTAGCGGTCGAGCAGTGCGATCTGGTCGTTGGTGAGCGCGACCTGGTCATCGTGGCGGTAGCTCTGGTTGTAGGCGCCGCTCAGCACGTAGTAAATGATGTTGGCGAAGCACCTGCGGATATTGAGGTTCGGCATTTGCCTCGTCAGTTCGTAGGCTTCGCGCCACGTGTCGGTCTGCGGGATGTAGGCCCGCCGGTTTCCGCCCTCGTAGTAGCAGAGCGTGATGTTGGCATAGCCGCGCAGAAACAGGCGTTTGGTGCGCTGGTAGATGTTCTCGGGTTCTTCGGGCGGGGTATTGCTCCAGTCGTAAACCTCGTGTGCCAGCCTGAGGTTCTCCGCAAGGTCGTACTGGTGCCCCAGGCGGTAGAACCCGATGCACATTTCTGCATAGGCGTCGGCACCCTCTTCGGGTGTGCCGGGAGTCAGGTCGCGGAGCGCCTGTAGGTAATAGCGGAGCGTATCTTTCTTTTCGGTGTAAATCGAATACCGGCTGAGGATCGGGATGATGGACACGGACATGGCGTAGGTGTCGCGGATGGCCGCCGCTTCGCGGAAAAGCTGGATGGAATAAGGCAGGTTGAGGTGCGTGTCCTCGTTCAGGTCTTTGAGGTTGAGCAGCAGTTGCACCCGTTCGCGGGGATCGGACGTATGCGCCAGTCTGCCCTGGAGGCTGTCCGTGACGGAGGACGGTGCGGCCATAAGGGATACTCCTGTGCCGAAGACGACGCAGTAGATGCATGTAAGCAGGCGGACAGGGGACATGTGGGTGTAACGCAAAATTGGGACTAAGGTAGTAAAAAAAACGGGCCGGACAAAAAGTCCGGCTCCGTTCTATGGAAAATTATGGGGATCTTATGCCTTTTTCAGGCTCATATCCAGATACATTTTCAACTCCCGGGGCATTACCGGCTTGGTAATAAAGCCGTTGCATCCTGCTTCCTCGGCGATGCGGCGATCCGTGTCGAAGGCATAGGCGGTTTGCATGATAACGGGTAATTGGGTGGTATGCCGGCGTATCTCCTTGAGTGCCTCGATACCGTCCATTACAGGCATTTTGATGTCCATCAACACGGCATCGGGATGATGCTCCAATGCATAGTCGACGGCCTCTCTGCCATTTTTCGCCCATAGCAGCTCATACTCTTTTTTGAGTATTATTTCCAGCAATTTGTAATTGCTTTCAACGTCTTCCGCAATAAGTATCAGCGGTTTACGTGCATCTGGATTGTTGTATGTCATTGTTTTTACAGTTGGGACGAGTGCAAATATAAAAAAATTTTCCGGAAAACAAATAGGATTACCGGCGAATTGTTCCTTCCCAGCAGGCCGTATTGCCGCATGCGTCGGTCAGGGTGAGCCGGACGCTGTGGCTTTTGCGGGCCGGGGGTTCCTCGAACAGGTGGATCAGCGTGCCCTGCATCGGGAGACGGTCGCAGGGAAGCCATTTGCCGTCGATGAACAGGGTGCACGAGGCGATGCCCGAGAAGTTGTCGCCCACGCGGAAGCGCATGGCCGGGGCGCGTGTGAGGTCTGCCCCGTCGGTGAAGAGCGGGCGTATGCGCGGCGGGATGGTGTCGGCCACGACAAACAGTTCGCCGGTGGTGCGAGTCGTGGCCGTGACGGCGCCGTCGGCGTATTTCCCGCCTATGCAGGTGAGCCGTCCCTTGGCGTTGCGGGCGGCCAGCACCGTGTGGGGATGCAGGTTTTCGGGGACGAACGCCCGCACGCTGACCGTCATTGCCCGGTGCAGCGGCGTGGTGACCGGGAGGATGCGGTAGCCGGACGTGAGGACGAGGAGCGTCGAATCGGACGCCGGGGCGGGGCAGCGTTCAGCGCGGCAGAAAACCGGTTCGTAGAGCGCTCCGGCGGGGATGCGTGCCGTGACTTCGCGCCCGAGGCGGACGATGCCCGTCCGCCCGGGGGTGAGCACCGTGGCGGCGCTGTCGGCTTTGGCACGGAAACTCTCCGTCCGGCCGAGGATGTCGAATTCCAGCTGTGAGCGATTGCCGCAGTCGTCCCATGCCTCGATGCGGATGCGGCGGGTCTGTCCCGCTTCGGTGCGGATGATTCCGCGCTCCTCCATGACGGGGTAGAAACAGGCGGGGGATTGGGCCAGCTGCGCAGCGCGGATCACCTCGTTGCGCGAGGTGAGTTGCAGCGGGTAGTAGCTCACGGCGTCGCAGCAGCGCGAATTCGCCTGCTCGAAGCCGTCCATGCGGTATTCGAAAAGGGGCTTGCCGTCGGCCGATAGGGCGAGGCGCCACAGGCCGAAGGTGTTGCCCACGCCGTTGCGGCGGTCGCTGGCCTCGACGACGAAGTAGCCTTTGCGCCCCGCGCCGACGGGCTCTTCGCGCGTCAGGCGGTAGTTGCCCCCGGCGCTGCGGACGACGGCATAGCTCTCCGGGCGGCTGTGCACGGGGACGCCCTGCACGGTGTCGACCTCGATGTAGTGGATCCGCATGATGCGCGGCGGGAGGTCGTCATGGGGGCGGATGATCCCGGCGCTTACGACGTTGTAAAGCCGCTGCGTGCGGGTGTCGCGCAGTTCGTAGTGGAGGTGCGGCCCCATCGACGAGCCGCTGTTGCCCGAATAGCCCACCACGTCGCCCTGCTTCACGGGCCAGGTGTCGGGGCCGAACCAGAGGTTTACGCTGTTCGAGCGGCGGGCGTGGCGCTCTTCGCGCACGCGCTCCTCGATGTCCTTGCGGAAGCGTTGCAGGTGGCCGTATACGGCGGTCGTGCCGTTGTGCAGCGTGAGGTAGACGGCGCGCCCGTAGCCGTAGGCGCCCAGGCTTACGCGCGAGACGTAGCCGTCGGCCACGGCCACGAGGGGTTTGCCCTCGGCACCGTCGGTTTTGATGTCGATGCCCGCGTGGAAATGCCCGGGGCGCATCTCGCCGAAATTGGCCGAGTAGAGCCCTTCGACGTCGCGGATCGGGTATATGTACTCCTCCGGGGCGGGGTGTTGTCCCCGGGCCCCGAGGCAGGCGGCGGTCGATATGAGCAGTATCAGAATTCGTCGCATGTCTCCGTGTCCGTCACGAGCCCCGAGGCGGCCTCCACGACCGTTTCGTAGTCGTAGCCCAGCGAAAGCCCGTAACGTATCAGTTTGGTTTTCAGTTCGTATTGTGTCGAATATTTCGCCGTTCGTGCCTTCCGTTCCAGTTGCCGGCACAGGCGTTCGCCCATCGCCGGGCGGTCGGCTTCGGCGAGTGCCGCGTCGATCAGCGCCCGGTCGATGCGCTTGCGTTGCAGGGCCGTGCGGATCTTGTATTCGCCCCAGCCGCTCAGCCGCAGTTTTTCGCGCACGAAAGCCCCGGCGTAACGGGCATCGTCGATGAAGCAGTCGCGGACGAGTTTGGCCAGCACCCCCTCGGCGTCGCGTTCCGCGAGTCCCCAGCCGCGCATCAGCCGCCGGGCGTCCTCCTGCGATTTTTCGGCGCGGGCGCAGAGCCGCATGAGCGCAGCGAGTGCCTGCTCGGGTGTCTTGACCTTCTTTTTCCTTATTTCATCCGGCTGCATACCATGCGGGGTTTTCCGTTGAGGTCTTCGCGCACCTCGGTGTCCGTATATCCCTCCTCGCCGAGCAGGAGGCGCATCTGTCCGGCCGAGCGTTCGTAGATCTCGAAATAGAGCTTCCCGCCGGGGCGGAGCATCCGCCGCCCGGCGCGGGCGATGGCGCGGTAGAATCGCAGTGCGTCGTCGTCGGGGACGAACAGCGCCTCGGGGGGTTCGTACCCGCGGACGTTGGCGTGCATTGCCGCAAGGTCGCTTTGCGGCACGTAGGGCGGGTTCGAGACGATCGCGTCGAACGGCCCCGGGAAGGCTTCGTCCAGGCCGCCGAGCGCATCCGCCTTGCGGAGCGTGACCCGGGCGCCGAGCGTGCGGAAGTTTTCGGCGGCGATCGCCAGCGCCGCGTCCGACAGGTCGGCCGCGCAAACCTCGGCCCCGGGCAGCGCGAGCGCCAGGCTCGCGGCGATGCAGCCGCTGCCGGTGCCCACGTCGAGCAGGGCACGGGCCCTGCGTTCGTCGTGTACCACCCAGGAGACCAGCTCCTCGGTTTCGGGGCGGGGGATCAGCACCCCTTCGCGTACGGCGAAGCGATGCCCGTAAAATTCCGTGTGCCCCACCGCGTATTGCACGGGACGGCCGGCGGCGAGTTGTGCGGCCATCGCCTCGAACCCGTCGGCTGCCATCGGTGCGCCGGGGTCGGTCAGCAAGGCCGATAGGGGAAGCCCCGCCAATTCGGCGAGGGCGATCAGGGCGATGCTCCGTGCCTCGCGGGCGTCGTAAAGTCCCGTGAGACGGGCTGTGAGTTTGTCGAGGAGCCCGCGGCGGGTGGTGCTCTCCGGTGCCGCCTGCGAGGGCGGGTTGCCGTGGCCTTCTGCCGCGTCCAGCGGCTGCGGGGCGTATGGGGCGGGGGTGTCGGGGGCGGACATCAGTGCCGGATGAAATTGGCCAGCGCGATGGCTACGGCGGCTTCGACGACCACGGCCCCGCGCAGGGCGACGCAGACATCGTGGCGGCCGCGGATCGTGAGCGGCTCGACCTTGTCCGTCGCCAGGTTGTAGGTATTTTGTTCGCGCCCGATGCTCGGGGTCGGCTTGACCGCCGCGCGTACCACGATCTCGTTGCCGTTGGTGATTCCGCCGTTGATACCGCCCGCGTTGTTGGTCGCAGTGGTGCCTTCGACGTCGAGCAGCGGGTCGTTGTTTTGCGAACCGCGCATGCGCGCCCCGGCGAAGCCGCTGCCGAATTCGACCCCCTTGACGGCCGGGACGGCGAACAACAGGTGGGCGATCAGGCTTTCGGCCGAATCGAAGAAGGGTTGTCCCAGTCCCAGTGGGACGCCCTGTACGCGGCATTCGATGATTCCGCCGACCGAATCCCGGTCGGCCGCCGCCGCGCGCAGCACCTCGTCGAAGCGCGCAGGGTCGGTGCATCCGCCGATCTCGGTGATGCGCGTGTCGAAGGCGATGCCCGGCGGGAGCATCTTCTTGGCGACGACGCCCGCGGCGACGAACGCCACGGTCAGGCGTGCCGAGAAATGGCCGCCGCCCCGCGGGTCGTTGAACCCGTTGAAGCGGTGGTAGGCCACCAGGTCGGCGTGCGAAGGCCGGTAGTGGCGGGCTACGGTGGCGTAATCCTGCGAATGGGTGTCGGTGTTGGCGAATTCGATGGTGAGCGGCGCCCCCGTCGTCATGCCGTTGTAAAGCCCCGATACGATCTGCGGGATGTCCGGCTCGCGGCGCGGCGTGGTGCCGCGGGCCCCGCTGCGGCGGCGTGCAAGGTCGGCTTCGAAATCTTCCGCCGAGAGCGGAATACCTGCGGGAACCCCGTCGATCGAGATGCCGATCTGCGGGCCGTGCGACTCGCCCCAGATGGCGAGCCTGAAATTGTGTCCGAAAATATTCATGGCGTTCAGATTCTGATTTTTTCCAGGTCTTCGAAGAATCCGGGGTAGCTCTTGGCTACGCATTCGGCGCCTTCGATGGTCATTTCCCCGTCGCAGAGCAGTCCTGCGACGGCCATCGACATGGCCATGCGGTGGTCGCCGTGGCTCTGCACGCGGGCCTGGCGGATCCTGCCGCCGCGGATGCGCATGACGTCCTCCTGGGAGGTGTCCACCTCGATGCCCGCCTTGGCGTACTCTTCGCGGATGGCGTCCGCACGGTTGCACTCCTTGTGTTCGAGCCGCGAGGTACCGCGGATGACGCTCTCGCCCTGGGCCGCCGCCGCGAGTGCCGCGAGTGCCGGGAAAAGGTCGGGGCAGTGCGTGGCGTCGAATTCGAAGGCGCGCAGGGGCCGGTGCGAGGCCGTCACGGAGTCCTCGTCGTTGATGACCGCGGCCCCGGCCCGCACGAGTGCCGTGCAGATGGCCGTGTCGGCCTGCTTCGAAAGCATGGAGACGTTCTTCACGGTGACTTCGCCCGCGACGGCGCCCGCCACGAGCAGCATGGCCGCGGCGCTCCAGTCCCCCTCGATGCTGAAAAAGGCCGGGCGGTAGCGCTGTCCGCCCTCGATGTAGAACTCCTTGTAGTCGTTATGGCAGATTTCCACGCCGAAACGTGCCGCCGTGTCGACGGTCATGTCCAGATAGGGGGTCGAGACGGCGCTGCGGACGTGGAGCGTGGTGTCGTGCTGCGAGAGCGGGAGCGCCAGCAGCAGCCCCGTGATGAACTGCGACGAAACCGAGCCGTCGACGTCGATCTCCCCGCCCCGGATCGGGCCGCGCACTTCGAAGGGCAGGTAACCGTCGTTGTCCCGTACCCGGACGCCGAGGCGGCGCAGCGGGTCGATCATCATGTGCATGGGGCGCCGTAGCAGGGTGCCCTGGCCTTCGATGGTGACGGGCATCCCGCAGAGCGAGGCGATGGGGGTGAAAAGCCGTGTGGCGAGCCCCGATTCGCCGACGTGCAGCACCTTCCCGCGGGGATGCAGCCCGCCTTCGATCGAAAGGGTCGAGGCGTCCACGTGCTTTACGCGGGCGCCGAGCGTCTCGATGCACCGCAGCGCCGAGCGCGTGTCGTCGCAGAATTCCAGGTTGCGCAGCACCGAGGTCTCCCCGCAGAGGAGCGATGCCGCCAGGGCACGCTGTGCATAGCTTTTCGAACAGGGCGGCGTCAGCGTGCCTTTAACGCGGCCCAATGGAACCGTCTTGTCCATTGTGTAGGTTATATGCTTTTATGGGCACCGGGGTTGGCCGGCACCCTGAAATTAAAATCCTCGCCTCTATTCCTGTGTTTCGGTCTCCTCTCCGGCCTGCTGCGCCTGCTGTCCCTTGCGGTTCTTCATCTGCTGGGTCAGCTGGTGGCTCTTCTTGAGCTCGAAATGCTGGCCGAGGTAGACCTTGCGAACCATCGGGTCGGCGGCCAGTTCCTCGGCCGTACCCGTCTTGAGGATCTTGCCCTCGTAGAGCAGGTAGGTGCGGTCGGTGATGGCCAGCGTCTCGTCGACGTTGTGGTCGGTGATGATGACGCCGATGTTCTTGTGCTTGAGCGTCGCCACGATCGACTGGATGTCCTCCACGGCGATGGGGTCGACGCCCGCGAAGGGCTCGTCGAGCAGGATGAACGCCGGGTTGATGGCCACCGCGCGCGCGATCTCCGTACGGCGCCGTTCGCCGCCCGAAAGCTGGATGCCGAGGCTCTTGCGAACCTTTTGCAGGCGGAACTCCTCGATCAGCGACTCGACGCGCTCGGTCTGGTACTCCTTCGAGAAATCGGTCATTTCGAGTACGGCGCGGATGTTGTCCTCGACCGACAGGCGGCGGAAGACCGATGCCTCCTGTGCCAGGTAGCCCACGCCCATCTGGGCGCGTTTGTAGACCGGCTCCTTGGTCAGTTCGGCGACCTTGCCTTCGTCGTCCTCGAGGAAGATGCGCCCTTCGTTGGGCTTGATAAGCCCCACGATCATGTAGAAAGTCGTGGTCTTGCCGGCTCCGTTGGGGCCGAGCAGTCCGACGATCTCCCCCTGGTTGACGTCGATCGAGACGTGGTCGACGACGGTACGGGCCTTATATTTTTTGACAAGTTCGCTGGTGTATAGGCGCATTGCGTTCTCTTGCTATAAAATTTTTACAAAGTTATGCTTTTTTCCGAAAAGTTTTTTAACTTTACATTGAATTTTCTGATTTTAGAGTAGAAACGGCGAAATGAAACAATTTGAATCGTCCCTGTTGCATGACAAGCTGAAGGAGTACTTCGGCTTTTCGTCGTTCAAAGGGAACCAGGAAGCGGTGATCCGCAATGTGCTGGAAGGGAAGGATACGTTCGTGCTGATGCCTACGGGCGGCGGGAAATCCCTCTGTTATCAGCTTCCGGCCATGCTCATGGAGGGCGTGGCGATCGTCATTTCCCCCCTGATCGCGCTGATGAAGAACCAGGTGGACGCCATGCGCACCTTCTCGGCCGAGTCGGGAATCGCCCATTTCCTCAATTCGTCGCTCAACAAGACGGCCGTCGCGCAGGTGCGTGCCGACGTGCTGGCCGGGAAGACGAAACTGCTCTATTTCGCCCCCGAATCGCTGACCAAGGAGGACAACGTGGCCTTCCTGCATAAAATAAAGGTATCGTTCTACGCCATCGATGAGGCGCACTGCATTTCGGAGTGGGGGCACGACTTCCGGCCCGAGTACCGCCGCATCCGCCCGATCATCAACGAAATCGGTGCCGCGCCGCTGATCGCCCTGACGGCGACGGCTACGCCCAAGGTGCAGCTGGACATCCAGAAGAACCTCGGCATGTCCGACGCTTCGGTGTTCAAGTCGTCGTTCAACCGGCCGAACCTCTATTACGAGATACGCCCCAAGGGGGACGTCGACCGCGATATCATCCGCTTCATCAAGCAGAACGAGGGAAAGAGCGGCATCATCTACTGCCTGAGCCGCAAGAAGGTCGAGGAGCTGACCGAACTGCTCGTGGCCAACGGCATCCGCGCGCTGGCCTACCATGCGGGCATGGACGCCGCGACGCGCGCCGCCAACCAGGACGACTTCCTGATGGAGCGGGTCGAGGTGATCGTCGCCACGATCGCTTTCGGCATGGGCATCGACAAGCCCGACGTGCGCTATGTCATCCATTACGACATCCCCAAGTCGCTCGAAGGCTATTACCAGGAGACGGGGCGTGCCGGCCGCGACGGCGGCGAAGGTTACTGCCTGACGTTTTACAGTTACAAGGACATTCAGAAACTGGAGAAATTCATGCAGGGCAAACCCATCGCCGAACAGGAGATCGGCAAGCTGCTGCTGCTGGAGACGGTGTCCTATGCCGAGAGTTCGATGTGCCGCCGCAAGACGCTGCTGCACTATTTCGGCGAGGAGTATACCGAGGAGAACTGCGGCAACTGCGACAATTGCCGGAATCCCAAGCCGAAGATCGACGCGCGGGCGGCGCTCAAGATGGCGCTCGAGGCGCTGCGCGATATCGGCGACAAGTTCAAGGCCGACTACCTGATAAACGTGCTCACGGGCAAGACCACGGCGCTCATCAAGAGCTACGGCCACAACAAGAGCAAGTGGTTCGGGGCGGGTGCCGAGCACGACGTGCGTTTCTGGGGCGCCGTGCTGCGCCAAGCGCTGATCCTGGGGCTGGTGGACAAGAATATCGAGAATTACGGGCTGATCTCGGTGAACCGCAAGGGCGAGAATTTCATCGCCATGCCTTTCCCCGTCACCGTGACGCTCGACCACGACTATGACGAGGAGGAGAAGGAGGCCGAGGCCGTCGTCCCGATGGGCAAGGGCGGCGCGGCGGACGAGGAACTCTTTGCGATGCTCAAGGATTTGCGTAAGAAAGTGGCCAAGCAGCACGGGCTGCCGCCGTTCGTCATCTTCCAGGATCCGTCGCTCGAGGACATGGCCGTGCAGTACCCGATCACCATCGAGGAGATGCAGAACATCACCGGCGTGGGAGTGGGCAAGGCCCGCAAGTTCGGCGAGGAGTTCGTCAAGCTCATCAAGGCCTATGTCGAGGAGAAGGAGATCATCCGCCCGCAGGACATGATCGTCAAGTCGGTCGGCAACAAGTCGGGCAACAAGATCTTCATCATCCAGTCCATCGACCGGAAGATGGATTTCGAGGATATCGCCCGCGCCAAAGACCTCGATTTCGACGAACTGCTGACCGAGATCGAAGGCATCGTCAACTCGGGTACGAAGCTCGACATCTCGTACTATCTGAGGGACTTTATGGACGAGGACAAGATCGAGGACATTTACCTCTATTTCAAGGAGGACGCCGAGAGCGATTCGCTCGATGCGGCCATCGACGAACTGGGGGCCGACTATACGGAGGAGGAGATACGTCTGGTGCGTATCAAATTCATTTGCGAGCAGGGCAACTGACGCCCTGGACACCTGCCATCCCACGGCTGTTGCGTCACTGTTCCGAGGATTGACACTAACTTAATAATACGCCTATGAACAAAAAGACTTTTACTGTTGCCGTGATTTTCCTGATCGTGACACTCGTGTGGCTCGGAGTCAATATATTCTGGGCCTTGTCGAACAGCAATTGTATATTCGACCTTGTCGTGGCCGTATTGTTCGTGCTTGCAGGCGTCGGGATGGTGTACAACGAATGCCACAAGCGCAAACGCAAGCACCTCGACGAGGTGAACAAATACAAAATACCGTAACCTATGTGTGCCATGCAACGGTTCCTGACGATCATGTCCGTGTTTTTCTTCGTGTGCGGCGTCGTTTCGCTGTGGCGGATCCTGTCCGACGACGGGCGGGATATCTGGTACGTGCCGCTCGTACTGATCGGTGCGTCGGGGATTTTGGCCGTCCGCGCCCGGAGCATGGGCCGCAAAAATACGCAAAACGAAGACTGATATGAAAACCAATGTGATGCAGATAGTCCGCCTCGTGATGATGATCGTGGCGGTGGCCGGGATAATCTACGCCCTGGAGTATATGGAGCGCGGCATTGCCGTGTGGTTCTGGATCACGCTGCTCGGCGTGGGTTTCGTGGGGCTGCTCTATACGTTCCGCCTCACGCAGCGCCGCGTGCGGCTCGAACGCCGTGCCCGGGAGCGGCAGGAAAAGAAAAAATCCCGCCGGTCGAAACGCTGACCTTCATCCGCCGGACATCGTTGCCCGGCGGTTCGGTTTCCGGGCGGAGGCTTGCGGTTTCCGATGGGGCGGTTTTCCCGGGGCGGCAGTTTTATTCCGGAAGAGCGGGCTTGTTTCCTGCCGCTGGATTTCGCCGTCGTGGCAGGCGGCAAGGCCGTGGGCGGCGTGGGGTTCGTGCTCGGGACGGATGTCGAGCGCTTCGGCGCCAAAATCGGCTTCTGGCTCTCAAGCCGCTGCCGGGGGCGGGGCATGATGACGGCGGCCGTCCGGCAGGCCGTGGAGTGGATGTTCGCAAATACCCCGATAATTCGTATCTTTGCCGCGGCTTATGCCACCAATTCCGCATCGCAGCGGGTGTTGGTGAAAGCCGGGTTCCGGCATGTCGGGACGTTCCGCAAGGCTTTTTTCAAGAACGGGGCGTTCGTGGACGGCTGTTATTACGAATTACTGAAAGACGAAAATGAGTGAAGTAAGGGCAAAAAAGGCGCTGGGACAGCATTTCCTGGTCGACCTCAATATCGCGCGCAAGATTTGCGATGCGCTTTCGGGGGGCGTAAGACCGGAGGCCGGGGCGGAAACCCGGGCGGTGGCGGCTGGAAGTGCCGATGCCGATGCGGAAACCCGGACGAGGGTGGCTGGATATGCCGGAGCTGGGGCGGAAGCCCGGACGATGGCGGCAGGAAGTGCCGATGCCGGGGCAGAAGCCCGGACGAAGGCGACAGGAACTGCCGATGCCGATGCGGAAACCCGGAGGGGTGTAGCTGCAAGTGCCGATGCCCGGCTCGCGGCGGATACGACCGCTGCCGGTGCGCCGGCGGCCGCGGAAGAGGAACGGAGCGGCGCAGTCCCCTGCGACGTGCTGGAGGTCGGCTGCGGGATGGGGGTGCTGACGCAGTTCCTGCTCAGGCGCGGCGACATCACCACCTACGGCGCCGAGATCGACCCGGAGAGCGTCGAATACCTGCATGCGCATTTCCCCGAGTTCGCACCGCGGCTGATCGAGGGCGATTTCCTGAAGATGAACCTGCGCGAGCGTTTTCCGCGGGGACTGAAGATCATCGGGAATTTCCCCTACAACATCTCCTCGCAGATATTTTTCAAGGTGCTCGAGCACCGCGACCTGGTGCCCGAATGCGTCGGCATGATCCAGAAGGAGGTCGCCGTACGGATCGCGGAGCCCCCGGGGTCGAAGGAGTACGGCATCCTGAGCGTGTTGTTGCAGGCTTGGTACGACATCGAATACCTCTTTACGGTCAACGAAACGGTTTTCAACCCGCCTCCCAAGGTCAAAAGCGCCGTTATCCGCCTGCGCCGCAACAGCGTCGGACGGCTCGGCTGCGACGAGGCGCTGTTCGTGAAGGTGGTGAAAGCGTCATTCGGCCAACGCCGCAAGATGATCCGCAACTCGCTGCGGGCGGTATTCGGCGATTTCGGCGGCGCAGAACATCCCTTTTTTACGCAGCGCGCCGAGCAGCTCTCGGTCGCCGATTTCGTGCAGCTGACCGACTGGGTCGCGGCCAACCGGAAATAATCGCGGCGGGTCGTGGACGTCGGATACCGCAGTTTGGGTGCGGGTTCGAGCCGTCGGATGCCGGGCCGGAAGGGCGGACAGTGTGTACCGGATGCGGAAATGGAAAAGCACCGGGATCCCGGTGCTTTTTTCATGCCGTTCGGCGGGCGGGGTATTGCTCCGCAGCCGCAATGCGCAGGCGTCTATTTTCGCAGGTCTCCCGCAATGACCGTCACCAGTTCTTCGCGGGAGAGGTATTTCCGAGCCAGTTGCTGCACGTCGGCCGGCGTCATGGCCTGTATGCGGCGGATGTTCTCGTTGATGACGGTATGGTCGCGGCCGCAGAGGATGTTCTCGATCGTAACGTCGGCAATGCCGAACGGCCCGTCGAGGATACGCATCATCTCGCCGACCATAATGTTCTTCACGAGCGAAAGTTCGCCCTCGGGCATCGGCTCGGAGCGCAGCCGTTCGATTTCGGCGTAAATCTCGCGCAGGGCCTCCTGCGTGACCTCCGTCCCGACCTGTGCCGCTACGGCGAAATAGCCCTCCCGTTCGAAGTTGACCATGGCGGCCACCACGCCGTACATATAGCCGTGCTCCTCGCGCAGGTTCTGCATCAGGCGCGAACCGAAATAACCGCCCAGGGCGGATGCCACGACCTGCATGCCGAGGAAATCGGGATGCTGGCGCGGGAAAAGCAGCCTTCCGATGCGGATCGACGACTGTACGGCGCCCGGATGGTCGACCCGCACTTCGTGCTGCGTCACGGGTGCCGGGAACGGGATGCCGGCCTGGGGTTCGCGCCGCGGCAACCGTTCCGCCAGCGCCGCGACGGCCTGCCGTTCGTGGTCGCCGATGCGCCCGCTGCATATCGTGAACCCGTTGTCCGCCGTGTAGTGGCTTTCATAAAACGCCGCTACATCCCCGCGCGTGAGTTTATCGTATTGGGCTTCGTCGGCCGAGATGCCGTAGGGGTGCGAGGGCCCGAAAAGGGCGCGGGCGAAAGCCTCGCGGGCCTGGGTGTCGACCTTCGTGCGTTCGACGGCCAGCCGCTGCTTGCGCTTGGCGCAGTAGGTGCGCAGTTCCTCCTCGGGGAAAACGGGGTGCAGGAGTATCTGTTCGGCTACGGCGAGCGTTTCGTCGAAGAATTTGGAGAGCATGCAGAAACTGATGTAGGCATAGTCGCGGTCGATGTTGACGTCGTAGTACGAGCCGTAATAGTCGAGCCGTTCGGCGATCTGGTGCGCCGTCATGTCGCGTGTCCCCTCGGCGAGCATGTTGGCGGCGGCCGACGCCGAGAAAGGAACCCGTTGCATGGCCGATCCGGCGCGGAACACGAAGGTGACGCGCAGCACTTCGAAGTCGTCCGAGGCGAGCGTGTAGAGCGCCGAGCCGTTTGCCAGCAGGCTCTTCCCGGCTTGTGCGACCTCGACGTCGGAGGGTATTACGAGGGGTGGTTGTGTCATTTTTTCGCTTTGTAAATAAGGATGGAACAGTTTTCGGGGCGGAAGGTGCGGCGGCTGAAGGCGAGGATGTCGCCGGTCGTGACGGCACGGTAGGCCGCCACCTCGCCGTTGATGAGCGGCAGGTCGCCCAGCATCTCGTAGAAGCCCAGGTTCATCGCCTTGTTCATCACGTTCAGCTCGCCGAAGAGCGTGTTGGCCTCGAACTTGTTTTTGACCTTCTCGACCTCGTAGTCCGATGCCGGGACGCTCTGCAATGCCTCGATTTCGGCACGGAAAGCCGCTTCGGCCTGTTCGGGAGTGGTATCCGGCAGCAGTTGCCCCGTAAAGACGAACAACCCCGGGTCGACGTCGCCCGAAATGTAGGCGTTGACCGAGGCCAGCAGGCGCTGTTCCTGCACCAGGTGTTTGTAGAGACGCGACGAGTCGCCGCCCGACAGGAGGTCGGAGACCAGGTCGGCGGTATAGAAATCCTGCGAGGTGCGGCCGCCCATGTGGAATGCCAGCGACAGGGTCGTGGCGGGCACGTCGCGTTCGACCGTCTCCCGGCGGGGCGCCTCCTGCTGCGGTTCCCGGGGGATGGGCTGGGGAGTCACGGTGCGGTCGGCGAGCGGGGCGAACCATTTTTCGGCAAGGTCGAGCATGCGCTCCTCGTCGAAGTCGGCCGAGACGGACAGGATGGCGTTCGAAGGGTGGTAGTGGGTGCGGTAGAAGGCCTGTACGTCGTCGAGTGTCGCTCCGGCGATGTGGTCGGGCGTGAGCCCGATGGTCGCCCAGCGGTAGGGGTGGACTTTGTAGGCCAGTGCCCGCAGCAGCATCGGCTGGTCGCCGTAGGGCTGGTTGAGGTAGCGCTGGCGGAACTCCTCGATCACCACGCGTTTCTCCGCCTCGAGTTTTTCGGGGGTGATGTCCAGCCCCTCCATGCGGTCGCTTTCGAGCCACAGTGCGGTCTCGATGTTGTCCTTCGGGAGTGTGATGTAGAAATCCGTATAGTCGTTGTTGGTGAAGGCGTTGTTGTCGCCGCAGGCCATCTGCACGGGCAGGTCGAAATTCGGGATTTCGCGCGTGCCGCGGAACATCAGGTGTTCGAACAGATGGGCGAAACCCGTGCGCGCGGGGTTCTCGTTGCGCGCCCCGACCTTATATAATATGTTTACTGCGGCGAGTTTCGAAGCCTTATCCCGGTTGACGACGACCGTCAGGCCGTTCGCCAGTGTTCTCTTCTTGTATTCGATCATGGATGCAAAGATAGTAAAAAAGCAGCGGCAGGAAAATTTAGTGACGCCTCATTTGAAGATGGATTCGAAGACTATGAAGTTTGGGGATTGGAATCCATTACCCTGCCGCTGCGTGTGGAAAACGCTTCGGCAGAAAACGGGAAGAGTGGTGCCGAACCTGTGGCCCATGGCTCTGGTCAGCCTCTATCCCACAAATCACAGCACGCACCCTTCTGGGTACGATCTGTATTGTGGGATAACAAAAAATTTACCAGATTTTAGGGCCCCAATACTATCGTTTATACACGATGATATGTAAAGAACGAATTATGGAACAAAATTAGGAAAAAAATCCCGATTTGCAATCGCCGCGCCCGAACAACCTATTTATCGGCCTTTATTTCCCAGTGTTTCGCCGCGTAAAATTTGTTGACGGCCAAAAAATTATCTGTTTTCTCAACCGCCAATGTGCCTGTGAAAAAATTCCGCAGCTTTTTCCGGCCCGGGATTTGCCTTGCCGGCAGGGGTGGCGCTCCGGCCCCGTGCACGCACAGCCCGGACTGTGCCCGCGAGGGCGTGGCAGGTAATCCGCTATCGGATAATAAGTTCGGCAAGTCGGTGATTATCCGCGAGTTCGCTGTTAAATAAATAACAACCCCGTTGTTATTCCAATAACATCCTGCGTAGTGAAAAAACCGGATGATTTGTCAGAAAATCGGACTGATTTTTCCGCCGGAATTGTTATCTTTGCAACGCATTTTGTCCCGAATCCAGGAAAAACACACAATATCATCTAAAATTTCAACAAAATGGCAGAAAAGAAATTTATCACTTGTGATGGTAACTACGCTGCGGCACATGTTGCATACATGTTCTCGGAAGTTGCGGCGATCTATCCCATCACGCCGTCGTCGACCATGGCCGAACTCGTGGACGAGTGGGCCGCACAGGGTCGCAAAAATATTTTCGGCGAAACGGTGAAAGTTGTCGAGATGCAGTCCGAAGCCGGTGCTGCAGGCGCCGTACACGGTTCGTTGCAGAGCGGTGCCCTGACGTCGACGTTCACCGCGTCGCAGGGTTTGCTGCTGATGATCCCCAATATGTATAAGATCTCCGGCGAATTGCTGCCGGGCGTGTTCCACGTTTCGGCGCGTGCGCTGGCCGCACAGTCGCTGTCGATTTTCGGAGACCACCAGGACGTCATGGCCACCCGCCAGACGGGATTCGCCATGCTGGCGACTTCGTCGGTGCAGGAGGTGATGGATCTGGCGGGCGTGGCGCACATCGTGTCGCTCAAATCGCGCGTGCCGTTCCTGCACTTCTTCGACGGCTTCCGTACCTCGCACGAGATCCAGAAGATTGAGCTGATCGACGAGGCCGCTCTGACGGCGATGCTTGACCGCGATGCGCTGGCTGAGTTCCGCCGGCGGGCGCTCAACCCCGAGCACCCCGTCACCCGCGGTACGGCGCAGAACCCCGACATCTATTTCCAGACCCGCGAGGCCGCCAACCGCTTCTACGACGCCGTGCCCGACATGGTTGCTGAGGCGATGCGCGAGATTTCGAAGATCACCGGCCGCGAGTACAAGCCGTTCGTATATTACGGAGCTGCGGACGCCGAGAACATCGTGATCGCGATGGGGTCGGTGACCGAAACCCTCCGGGAGACGGTCGACTACCTGAACGCCCGTGGCGGGAAGGTGGGCGTCGTGACCGTTCACCTCTATCGTCCCTTCTCGGTGAAATATCTGGGCGAGGTGCTGCCCGAAACGGTGAAGCGCATCTGTGTGCTCGACCGTACTAAGGAACCGGGTGCAAACGGCGACCCGCTCTACCTGGATGTCGTCGAGGCATTTGCCAACTGCAAGGATATTCCGGCCGACCGCAAACCGCTCATCATCGGTGGCCGCTACGGCCTTTCGTCCAAGGATACCACGCCGGCGCAGATGCTGGCCGTGTTCGCCAACCTCGGGGCCAACGAGCCCAAGAACCAGTTCACGGTGGGCATCGTGGACGACGTGACCTTCCGCTCGCTGCCCGTGGGCGAGGAGATTTCGCTCGCCAAGCCCGGTACGTTCGAGGCGCTCTTCTTCGGCCTGGGTGCCGACGGTACGGTAGGCGCCAACAAGAACTCGATCAAGATCATCGGCGGCACGACGAACAAATATTGCCAGGCATACTTCTCGTACGACTCGAAGAAGTCGGGCGGTTACACCTCGTCGCACCTGCGTTTCGGCGACCTGCCGATCACTTCGCCCTATCTGGTCACCACGCCCGACTTCGTGGCGTGCCACGTGCCTTCGTACGTCGACAAGTACGACGTGCTGAAAGGGCTGAAAGCCGGCGGTTCGTTCCTGCTCAACTCGGTGCACGACGCGGCTACGACCTGCGCCACGCTGCCCGACCACATGAAAGCCTATCTGGCCAAGAACAAGATCAATTTCTATATCATCAACGCTACGAAGATCGCCGCAGAACTCGGACTGGGCTCGCGTACGAATACCATCATGCAGTCGGCATTCTTCAAGATCGCCAACGTTATCCCGTTCGACAAGGCTGTCGACGAGATGAAGCATGCCATCCTGAAATCCTACGGCAAGAAGGGCGAGGACATCGTCAACATGAACTATGCGGCCGTCGACGCCGGCGGCAACGCCGTGGTGAAGGTCGAGGTGCCGGCCGAATGGGCGCAGATCGACGACAACGGCTTCGCACATGTTTCGGATGCGTCGTATCCCGAGTTCGTGCGCAAGATCGTCGAGCCGATCAACGGGCTGAAGGGCGATGACCTGCCGGTATCGGCTTTCACGGGCCGTGAGGACGGTACGTGGGAGAACGGCACGGCCGCCTACGAGAAGCGCGGCATCGCCGTGAATGTCCCCGAGTGGAAGATCGAGAACTGTATCCAGTGCAACCAGTGCGCCTATGTCTGCCCGCACGCCGTGATCCGTCCGTTCCTCGCGACGGAGGCCGAGGCTGCCGCATCGGGCGTGGAATGGAAGCAGGGGCTGGGCGAGACCAAGGAGTACAAGTTCCGCATCCAGATCTCGCCGCTCGACTGTACGGGCTGCTCGAACTGCGTCGACGTCTGCCCGGCCAAGGAGAAGGCGCTGGTAATGCGTCCTCTGGAGGAGCAGATGCCCCAGCAGAAGAACTGGGACTACATCACCAAGCATATCGGCTACAAGCAGGTCGTCGACAAGACCAAGTCGGTGAAGAACCTCCAGTTCGCACAGCCGCTGTTCGAGTTCTCGGGCGCCTGCGCCGGTTGCGGCGAGACCCCCTATATCAAGGCTATCTCGCAGCTGTTCGGCGACAAGATGATGGTTGCCAACGCCACGGGCTGTACCTCGATCTATTCGGGTTCGGCACCGTCGACCCCGTACTGCACCAACGACAAGGGCCAGGGCCCGGCATGGGCGAACTCGCTTTTCGAGGACAACGCCGAATTCGGCCTGGGTATGCACCTCGGTGTCGAGAAACTCCGCGACCGTATCCAGAATACGATGGAGCAGGCTATTGCCAACTGTACGAAATGCTCCGACGAGCTGAAGGGCGTCATGCAGGAGTGGATCGCTTCGCGCGGTTCGTCGGCCAAATCGGCCGAGGTCTCGGCGCGCCTCGTCCCGATGATGGAGGCCTGCGGCTGCGATTACTGCAAGGATATCCTGGAGATGAAGGACTGGCTGGTGAAGAAGTCGCAGTGGATCATCGGCGGCGACGGCTGGGGGTACGATATCGGCTTCGGCGGTGTCGATCACGTGCTGGCATCGGGCCAGGATGTGAACATTCTGGTCGTGGATACCGAGGTTTACTCGAATACCGGCGGACAGTCGTCGAAATCGACGCCCGTGGGTGCCGTCGCCAAGTTCGCTTCGGCCGGCAAGCGTATCCGCAAGAAAGACCTCGGCGCCATCGCCATGACCTACGGCTACGTATACGTGGCGCAGGTTTCGATCGGCGCTTCGCAGATGCAGTTGTTCAACGTGCTCAAGGAGGCCGAGGCCTATCCCGGCCCGTCGCTCGTGATCGCCTATGCTCCGTGTATCAACCACGGCATCAAGGGCGGCATGACGCGCACGCAGACCGTGGGCAAGGAGGCCGTAGCCTGCGGTTACTGGCACCTGTGGCACTACAACCCGCAGCTCGAGGAGCAGGGCAAGAACCCGTTCGTGATGGACTCGAAGGAGCCCGACTGGTCGAAGTTCCGCGACTTCCTGATGAAGGAGGTGCGTTACACTTCGCTCAAAAAGTCGTTCCCGGCCGAGGCCGACGAGCTGTTCGCAGCCGCCGAGGAGAACGCCAAATGGCGTTACAACGGCTACCAGCGCCTTGCGAAGATGGAATACTAATTATATTATACGTTATGCGGAGGGCCGCGGCATTGTGCCGCGGCCCTTTTTGTATATCCGGAAAATGCTTCGTGATGAAAAAACGCGCGTTCGTTTTTGAAATCCCCCCCCCGAGTGAATTTATTTGTCCATATAGACCTGAGAGGATAAATTTGCACACATTTGAATTACAAACAAGTATCTCACTTATGAAAAATTTTGTGCACAAAATTACCTGTGTGCTCGTCATGTGCGCTGCCACGGTAGCGTTTACGGCATGTAGCGACAGCGACAACAAGGGCGACGGCCCGGTTACCGGTACCCTCAGTGTGGAAACCGGCGCCCTGAAATTTACGAGCGGAGCCTATTCGAAGGGATTCGAGGTGGAAACCGACGGTACGGTCGGCGCGATCCAGGTCGATGTGAACTACAAGGGTGCCGAAACCGGATGGATCACCGCGAAAGTGAACGACGGCGACGTGGTGGTCACCGTGGCGCGGAATACGGGCGATGCACGTACGGCGGATGTCGTCCTGAGCGCCAAGGGCGCCGAGTCGGTGACCGTTTCCATCAGCCAGAAGGCCGTGTTCTCGTCGGATCTGGTGGGCCGGTATACGCCCTATGTTCCCGATCCCGAAAATCCGATCGCTAATTTCTTCATCAACCCCGTATATGCTGATATGGATCCGGAAAAGGTGCCGCAGATCGACATGGGTTTCCTTTTCCCCGGATTTATCATGCCCGTTACCACCGTCACCGGTCTGGCCAACCAGCTCGTGGGGATGATGTATGGCGGCGGCCTCACCTATTTCGATTTCAAGGACGACGGGACGATCGGCGCGGGTTACCGCGACATGCTCGGGTTCGACATGAATGCCGGCCCTACGTTTGGCTCCGAGGTCGAATTCCCCAATGCCGAGACGCTGGAGGTGCTGCCTGTCGATGCGATTACCTATTACACCAAGGACGGCAAGGTCTATTTCGCCATCGACAAGGAGTACCTGACCTATATCGGCCAGGCGGAGCTCGAAATGAACCTGCCCCAGATCATCGACGCCCTGCTGGCGCAGTATCCGGGCCTGGGGATCGAAGCGACCGACGATTACTATGCCATCCCGCTCAAGTACGCGGTCAAGGACGGCGTTACGACGCTGAAGGTCGACAAGGAGATGATGATGCCTTACATGCCGCTGATTACTTCGCTGGTCGATGCTTTCCTCCCCGACGGGGATATCGAGGTGTCGCTCGACCCCGAATCCGACCCGATGAAGATCCCGGCAAAGGCGTTGGTCAACTCGTTGCTCGATGCGCTCTTCAACCAGAGCCAATCCATCGAGATCGGCATCGGCCTTACGAAATAGGCGGACACGATAACAAACCCTTTCCAGGCAGGTTGCGGAAACTCCGCAATCTGCTTTTTTTCTTTTGTAATCTTGTCTGTCCGAATAATATTTCCTATTTTTGCTTTCGGTAACCTAAAATGAATCAATTATGAAGAAAAGTTTTCTTTTGTTGGCTGCAATGCTCCTTTGCTATTGTGGTACGGCATTCGGCTGGGGCAAGTCGGGGCATGACGCCATCGCTTATATCGCCGAGTGCAACCTGACGCCCAAGGCCAGGAAGAACATCGAGAAATACCTCGACGGCCGTTCGATCGTCTATTATGCCTCGTGGATGGATGTGTACCGCCATACGCCGGCTTACAAGGTGACTTCGGGCTGGCACGGCGATACGGTCGACGCCGACGGAAAGTACGTTCCCAACGCAAAGGGCGATGCGGTGCAGTGCATCGAGGAGGCGATCGCCAGGCTGAAGGATTACCGCAGCCTGGACGATTCGACGGTGCTGGTGTCGATCAAATACCTCGTGCACCTGGTGGGCGACATGCATTGCCCCGTGCACGTGAAATACCCTTGGTATAAGAATTTCAAGTTCGACCTGAACGGGAGGCCCAGCGAATTCCATAGTTTTTGGGACAGCGGGGTGCTCGACCTGAACCATCGCTGGGGATACGTGGAGTACCGCCACCAGTTGGATCGCCTTACGAAGAAGGAGATCCGTGCAGTCACCGCCGGGACGCCCCGCGACTGGCTCGAAGAGAGCGCCCGGGATTGCCGCGTGATTTACGAGTGGACGAAGCCCGGCCAGAAGTTTACCAAGACCGAGGCCCGCGACCTGCTCAACACGGTTCATCCGTTCGCCGAGGAGCAAATCCTCAAGGCGGGCTACCGTTTGGCTGCCGTACTTAACCAACTATTCGGTTAATTTTGTAATTTTGCAGACGTGAGGCGGTTTTGTGCGATTCTTGCAGGGGCCGCCATGTTATTAATTTTTACAGGTACGTTATGAAAAAGTATTTTGCAGCCGCTGCGCTGCTTATGATGATGGCCGCCTGCGGAAGCGCCGGCCAGGACAAGAAGCTCGAAGGCACGACATGGAAACTCGCCAAGATGGAGGCAATCCCGGCCGCGGCCGTCGGTAAGGAGGCCGATTTCTTCACCCTGGAGTTCAATGCCGCCGATACGATGGTCGCAGGGCGTACGAACTGCAACCGCTTCTTCGGCAAGTATGAGCTCAAAGGCAAGGAACTCGAACTCAAGAACCTGGGCATGACCCGGATGGCCTGCCCCGACATGCAGTACGAGGATGCCTTTGTCAAGATGCTCGACGAGGTAGACCGTTTCGAGATCAAGGGTGCGGAGCTGACCCTCTTCGACGACCACAAAGCGCTGGCCGTGTTCAAGGCCGTCGAAAAAGAGCCTGCGAAGCAGTAATTCCGCCGACGCGGAATATTTGCGGCAGTCCCCGACGGGGCTGCCGTTTTTTTTTGTATAAGGCGGAATGAAACGACGGTTTGGTGGAGAACCGCTCCCGGTATGGATGCCGGGAAATAGCCGAACGGCCGGATGCGGGAGCTATGTGGCGGGAGGGGGGATTGTTTTACGGCCGGATGCGGGGGCGGCCGGAGCGGGCAAAAAAAGAACGGCGGCAGGAAAAAAAGTGACGCAACTCTCTTTTTGTATGAAGAATCCGGTTACCGGAAAAGTATCCTGCCGCCGCATAGGATTCGATTGCATCGGCAGGAGCGCGGACAAATGGGGTTCATTTGTGCAAAAGAAGAAGAGTGCCGCCGAATCTGTGACTCCTGAGGTTCTGGTAAACCCGCAAATCCAACAAAACAGCGCGCACCCTTCCGGGAGCGGACTGTATTTGAACTTGCAAAAAATTTACCAGATTTCAGGATGTCAATACAATCGTTTATAATACTCAATATGTTAAGAACGCATGCAATTACGGTGTACTGCATAGCAAAGGTAGTCAATTTTCCGCAATCTGCAACTACTTATTTGTATTGGGGCCGGGCAGCGGAACCGATAGCTGAAAAACGGCATGAGGGAGGCGTATATGGCCGTATCGTGTCTCCCCGTGTGTTTCGCGCATGGGGATTCGCCGCATGGCTTCGGGGCTCAAAGAAACAAGCGGCCTCCCGAAAGGGGAAGCCGCTTGTCTTGTGTCTCTTATCGGAACGCTTACTCGCTCAGGGGAGTTACGCTCACATAGGATTTGCCTGCGCCTTTCTTGCAGAATTCGACGGTGCCGTCTACAAGGGCGAAGAGCGTGTGGTCTTTACCGATACCCACGTTTTCACCGGGGTTGTGAACCGTGCCGCGCTGACGAACGATAATGTTGCCCGCCTTAGCGAACTGGCCACCGAATAACTTGACGCCGAGTCGCTTGCTTTCCGACTCGCGGCCGTTCTTCGAACTACCTACACCTTTCTTGTGTGCCATTTCTCTTCAGTTTTAAAGGTTATGCAACAATTTCCTCGACAAGGACCTGTGTCAGATACTGACGGTGGCCGTTGCACTTCTGATATCCCGTTCTGCGCTTTTTCTTGAAGACCAGGACTTTTTCGTCCTTCAGATGCTTCAGGATCTTGCACTTCACCGAGGCGCCTTTCACTACAGGTGCACCTACTTTGACCTGACCGTCGTTGTCTGTGAGCAGGACTTTGTCGAAACTTACGGACGAATTTTCTTCGCCCTGAAGACGGTGGACATAAAGTTTCCGACCTTTCTCAGCTTTAAATTGCTGACCTGCAATCTCTACTATAACGTACATTTAATGCGATATATGTATTTGAACATAATTCGGAGTGCAAATATACGCATATTTATTTTATAAGCAACATCCCGCGCGAATTTTTTTCGGCACGGTCGGCTCTGGCATGGTTTTGGGCGGGGTCGCCGCGGACAGTGCCGCATGACGCCGTGCCGTCCCTGCAACAGCGGGCGCCCCGCACAGGAGGTTTTGTCTTGCGCCGAAGCTGCCCGGGGAGGTTCGGCGTGAAATAGCTGTTAAAAATTTCACAATGTCATAAATTCTTGTTACCTTTACCATGGCAACCGAAGTTACCGAACTCAAAAGAAGAGCTACGATGATAAACGACAAGGTGAGGATGTACCTGCTGCCGCCGCTCATCAATGCGGCAGTCAGGGCCGGAGCCTCGATAATGAATGTCTATAAAAACCTCGACGATTACGATATAAGCCTCAAAGACGACAAGACGCCGATCACGCTCGCCGACCGGCTGGCGCACAAAACCATCCGCGAATACCTGGGCCCGACGCGCATCCCGATCCTGAGCGAGGAGGGGCGCGAGATGCTCTACGACGAGCGCCGCAACTGGGAGCTCTACTGGCTGGTCGACCCGCTCGACGGGACGGTCGAATTTATCAAAGGGAACAATGAATTTACGGTCAACATCGCCCTGATGGAGAACAATGTCTGCATGGGGGCGGTGATTTACGTGCCCTATTTCGAGAAGCTGTATATCGCGGGGCGGGATGCAGGCTCGTATGTCAAGGAGCATGTGGCGCCCGATTCCGGGGCGGAATATACCTACGACGAGATCGTCACCGGGTGGACGCGCCTGCCGTTGGAGTGCGAGGCCGTGCGTCCGCATCCCCGCCTGCGTGTGGCCGTGTCGCGCTCGCACCAGACACCCGAGACCGCCGAGCATATCGCCCGCCTGCGCGCGACGCACCCCGACCTGGAGATCGTCGAACAGGGCAGTTCGTATAAGTTCTGCCTGCTGGCCGAGGGGCGGGTCGACTATTATGTCCGCACGACGCATACTTACGAGTGGGACACGGCGGCCGGGGAGCTGATCCTCGCCGAGGCCGGCGGCCGGACGCGCACGCTGCCCGACGACGGGGTGCTGCGCTACAACGAAAAAGACCTGCGCAACCCGTGGTTCGTCTGCCGGTCGAAGTACTGCGTGATATAAAACGGCTCGGGCGACGGAGCCGCAGGCAATTCGGATACGGCCGAACGCCGGGCCGGTAATCCTGTGCGGCATGATGCGTTGCCAAAGAGCGCCCGGCATAACGGGGCGTACCGATATGAAAAAGAGGAGCGTCACTCCTCTTTTTTCGTTGTCTGTTCGATGTCGCACGCCGAGCAGTTGCCCGAACAGCCCGCGTCGGCGCAGTCTGTTTGTCCGGAGTCCTCGCGCGATTCCTGCACGGCGCACCGGATGCCCAGCCGCTGCATGTTCTTGTTGGTCGATATTTCCGAGTCGATATGGTGTCCCTTGATCATCAGCGTCAGCGACATGCCCACGACGAAGAGGGCTACGGCGCCGAGGGCGAAGAGGAAAACGATTAACCACGTTGGCATAACGGTAAGGTATTTTTATGTGCTGAAATTTTGGCTTTCGGTCACAAATGTATACATTTGTAAGATAAATTGCAAAAATGCTGCCTTATCCTGTCGGCGGGCGGCGCAGAAACGAAACGACAACAGACGCAATACTATGAAAATCGTGATAGCGGGTGCGGGCGAGATGGGGAGCCATCTGGCGAAAATGCTCAGTGGCAACGGCCACGACATCACCATCATCGACGCCGACCAGAAGCTGCTTTCCGACGTGGGGAGCCTTGCCGACGTGATTTCGGTCGAGGGCGATTCGACGACCTTCGCCGTGCTCCGCAAGGCGCAGGTGCGCAAGTGCGACCTGTTCATCGCCGTGAACCACGTGGAGAACGACAATGTCGTGGCGGCGATGCTGGCCAAGAAGCTCGGGGCCAAAAAAGCCATCGCCCGCATCGACAACAACGAATACCTGGAACCCAACAACAAGGAGATGTTCATCGACATGGGCATCGACTACCTGTTCTACCCCGAGAAGGTCGCGGCCAGCGAGGTCATCAACCTCCTGGGGCATACCTCGACCACGGAATTCGTCGATTTTTCGAGCGGCAAGCTCTCGCTGGTGGTTTTCCACCTGGAGCCGACCTCGCCCCTGGTGGGCAAGCCGCTGGAGGGGTTCGACGACGACGAGGCGCCGCTGAGCTACCGCACGGTGGCCATCACGCGCGGCGGGCAGACGATCATCCCGCGCCGCGGCGAATTGTTCATGGAGGGCGATGCGATCTATGTGATCGCCCGCCAGGATGCCGTGAAACAGGTCATGGAGTTTTCGGGACAGTCGAACATCGAGATCAAGAACATGATGATTCTGGGCGGGTCGCGCATCGGCATCCGCATCGCCACGGAGCTGCAGGACGAGGTGAACATCAAGCTCATCGACTACAACGCCGAGAAGGCCTACCGGCTGGCGGAGATGCTCGAAAAGACCCTCATCATCAACGAGGACGGCCGCAACACCGAGGCCATGATGGAAGAGGGGCTTTCGAACATGGACGCCTTCGTGGCCGTGACGGGGCGCAGCGAAACCAACATCCTCGCGGCGATGCTCGCCAAGCGCATGGGCGTCAAGAAGGTGATCGCCGAGGTCGAGAACCTCAATTACATCAACCTGGCCGAGTCGATCGGCATCGACACGATCATCAACAAGAAACTGGTGACGGCGTCGAACATCTTCCGCTTCACGATGTCGACCGACGTGCAGGCCATCAAGTGCCTTACGGGCAGCGACGCCGAGGTGCTGGAATTCATCGTCAAGCCCAATGCGCCGGCCGTGAAGAGCCGCATCAAAGACCTGGGGCTGCCCGAGGACACGATCATCGGCGGCATCGTGCGCGGCGACAAGGTCTTCATCGCCGTGGACAACATGGAAATCAACCCCTACGACCGCGTGGTGGTCTTCGCCATGCCTGCGTCGGTGGGCAAAGTGGGATACTTTTTTAACTGACGACGGTGCTGTCGGGCCCGGCGTGCGCCGGGGCCCGCACACCGGCGGAAAATGAAACCGAACAGACAAGTGTCGTTTAGAAGCATATTATTCAAGGCCTGGTTTTCGCAGCGCGAGCGGGCTATCGACCGTTTCCGGCGCCGTCCTGCCGAGACGCAGGAGCGTATCTTCAGGCAGTTGCTGCGCCGCGGGCGCGGGACGGAATTCGGGTGGAGGTACGACCTGGGGCATGTCCGCAGCGTGGAGCAGTTCCAGTCGATGGTCGAGACGTTCGATTACGAAACCTTCAAACCCTATATCGAAAAGATGCTGGCCGGGGAGCGTAACGTCACCGCGCCGGGGCGGGTGAAACTCTTTGCCCGCTCGTCGGGCACGACTTCCGACCGGAGCAAGTACATCCCCGTCACGGAGGAGTCGCTCTGGTGGAATCACACGCTCGGCATGCGGGACGTGGCGACGGTATTCGCGGCCAACAACCCGAAAACGAAGGTCTTCGACGGCAAGACGCTGACCCTCGGCGGGTCGTGCAGCCGCGAGGGGCGCAACCTTGTGGGTGACCTATCGGCGGTGCTGATCCACGAAACGACGTTCTGGAGCGGCTGGTTCCGGGCGCCGCGCACCGCCACGGCGATCATCCCCGATTTCGACCGCAAGGTCGAGGCCATCTGCCGCGAGTGCACGGGCGAAAATATCACGGCCTTCGCCGGGGTGCCGTCGTGGAACCTGGCGATGATGCGCCGCGTGCTGGATTATACGGGGCGGGAGAACCTGCTCGAAGTGTGGCCCAACCTCTGCATGTTCGCCCACGGGGGCGTGGAGTTCGCCCCCTACCGCCGTTCGTTCGAGGCGCTGATCCCTTCGGACAGGATGCAGTACATGGAGACCTACAACGCCTCGGAAGGGTTCTTCGCGCTGGCCGACGACCCGTCGCGGAGCGACATGCTGCTGATGCTCGACTACGGCAATTTCTTCGAGTTCCGCAGCGGGGATACCGTCGTGCCGCTCGAAGGCGTGGAATGCGGCAAGGTCTACGCCATGCTCATCACGTCGAACAACGGCCTGTGGCGCTACGAGATCGGCGATACGGTGGAATTCACTTCGACGAATCCCTACCGCATTCGTTTCGCGGGGCGTACGAGACAGTATATCAATGTCTTCGGTGAGGAATTGATCGTCGACAACGCCGACCGCGCACTGCTGGCCGCCTGCAACGAAACGGGGGCCGTGGTCGGGGAATATACCGTGGCGCCGTGCTACATGTCGCTGCGCGAGCGGGGCGCCCACGAATGGATCCTGGAGTTCGAGCGCGAGCCCGACAGCCGCGGGCATTTCGCCGAGGCGCTCGACCGCGAACTGCGGGCCGTGAATTCGGACTACGACGCCAAACGCCGCACGACGCTCGAGCGGCAGCGGCTGACGGTCGTCGGCCACGGCCGTTTCCTCGCGTGGATGCGTGCCCGGGGCAAGAACAAGGTGCCGCGGCTGGTCAACGACCGTCGTGTGGCCGACGAGATACTGGCGTTCGGCGGGGAAACGAAGTGACGGCGCGTTTTGCTGCGGCGTAATGCCGTGATGCACCGTTGCGGAGCACTCCGGCGGCTGTCCGGAGCGGCCGGGCAGTATTTAGGATGTAAAACAAATATCGTATAATATGTATATAGCCATTGCAGGCAATATCGGAAGCGGGAAGACCACGCTGACCCGGATTCTGACCGAGCGTTACAACGCCAAAGCCTACCTCGAGGAGTGCAACAACCCCTACATCGGCGATTTCTACGAGGACATGAACCGCTGGTCGTTCAATTTGCAGATCTACTTCCTCGGGAGCCGCATTCAGCAGACGATGGATATGCTGGCCGACAACCGCGATTCGGGGGCGATCTTCCAGGATCGCACGATCTACGAGGATGCGCATATCTTCGCGGACAACCTCCACGAAATGGGGCTGATGGCCTCGCGCGACATCGAAACCTACATGAAACTGTTCCGGCTGATGACCACGCTCATCCCCAAGCCCGACCTGCTGATCTACCTCAAGGCGAGCGTGCCGACGCTCATTTCGCAGATCCGCAAGCGCGGCCGCGAATACGAGATGAACATCGACGAATTATACCTCAAGCGTCTGAACGACAAGTATAACAACTGGATCGACAACATCTACGAAGGCGATGTGCTGGTCGTCGACAAAGACCATGAGGATTTCGTTTCCGACCCTACGGTGCTGGAGAAGATATGTGCGCGCCTCGATGCGCTCGAAAACAGATAGCGACGCATGACGCTGCCTGAGAAATTCGCCGCACGCGTCCTTTCGGAGCTGGGGCCGGAAGAGGGGGCGGCGCTGTGCGCCGCACTCGATACCGAGCCGCCCGTGTCCGTGCGGCTGAACCCTGCCAAATGTGCCGGTGCGGCCGAACCCGGAGCGGTGCAGGACGGCACCGGGGCGGCACCGGGAGGATACGGATCGCCGCAGGGGAGCTCCGGGACGGATGTGCCCGCCCCGCTTCCGGTTTTGCAAAACGCCGACGGCCGTGTACCCTGGTGCGCCGACGGGTATTACCTGGCGGTGCGGCCGCAGTTCACCTTCGACAGCGATTTCCATGCCGGGGCATATTACGTGCAGGAGGCGTCGTCGCAGTTCGTGGGGCGCCTGATGGGCGGAGAGGGGGTTGCGGGGAAGCGAATCCTCGACCTTTGCGCCGCCCCGGGCGGCAAGACGACGCTCTATGCCTCGCTCGCGGGGCCCGACGGGCTGGTCGTCGCCAACGAGATCGACCGCCGCCGTGCGCAGGTACTGGCGGACAACGTCCGCAAGTGGGGTACGGGCAATGTCGCCGTGACGACCTGCGAACCCCGGCAACTGGGCGACTTCGAGGCGTGGTTCGACATGGTGGCCGTGGATGCCCCCTGCTCGGGCGAAGGGATGTTCCGCAAGGATGCACAGGCCCGCGCCGAATGGAGCGAGGGGAATGTAAAGCTCTGTGCTGCAAGGCAGGACGGGATATTACGTGAAGCATGGCGTGCGCTCAAACCCGGTGGCAGGCTGATATACAGCACCTGCACCTTCAACCGCGACGAGGACGAAGGCGCTTTGGAGCGTATGCTCGCATGGGCGGGCGACGAGGTCGCAGAGGCGGAAGACATGGCTGTCGACGGGGCGTGGGGGATCGTCTGCGGCCGGGTGGGGGCTTTCCGCACCTACCGGTTCTATCCCTACCGGGCACGCGGCGAGGGTTTTTTCGCCGCCGTGGCCTGCAAGGCTTATGATGCCGGCGGCCGTTGCCGCACCCCGAAGGCGCGGCGCACGGTATTTGCGCAGGTGGACAAGGCGTCCGCGGCTGAGTTGCGCCGTTGGGTGCGCACGCCGGAGCGGATGTGCTTCGCGGCGGTGGGCGATACCTGCTACGGATATTACGTCGCGCAGGCCGAGGCCGTGAAGGCGCTCGGCGAAGCGCTGCCCGTGATCTATGCGGGCGTGGCGATGGGGCAGTTCTTCAAGGGAAGCCTTCGGCCCGATCCGGCGCTGGCGTTCTTCTGCGGGTTGAACCGCGAGGCGGTGTCCGCGGCGGAGCTGGACGAGGCGCAGGCGCTGTGCTACCTGCGCAGGCAGGAGGTCGCCGCCGGGGCGTTTGCCGAAGGGGTGAACCTGGTGTGTGCCCGCGGGCGGGCGCTCGGGTTTGCGAAGCGGATCGGTAACCGGGTGAATAACATGTACCCCAATACATTGCGAATTATTAAACGATAGATATGGCCGAGAAACTTTTTTATTCGATGGGCGAAGTGGCCGAGATGTTCGACGTCAATGCGTCGCTGATCCGCCACTGGGAGTCGCAGTTCAGCGTTATCCGCCCCAAGCGCAACAAGAAAGGCAACCGTCTCTTCTCGCCGCAGGATGTGGAGAACCTCAAACTGATCTACCACCTGGTCAAGGAGCGGGGCATGACCCTCGAGGGCGCCAAGAAAGCCCTGAAACAGAAGCCTGCGGCCGAGGGCGGCGTGCAGCGCGATGCCGAGCTGATGGAGCGCCTGCAACGCATCCGTGCGCTGCTGGCCGAGGTGCGTGAAGACCTGAAGGCCGGCGAGGGCGAGATCCTTGCCGGCGCGGATGCCGAAGTTCCGGCGGCGGAGGCCGGAGCGACAGTGCCCCGCCGCAAGGCGAAACCCGTGGTGAAGATCGTCCCGGAGGATGCCGCGGCGCAGGGGGCCGCCGAACCCGGGCAGCCCGCGTCGAAACGTCTGCGCAAGCCCCGCCGCAAAAAGGAGGAGCCGGAACACAAGGAGCTCTTCGCCTTTTACGAACAGTCGCTCTTTTAGGGGCGCAACGGGCGCCGCACCCCTTGGGGAAGGCTGCGCTGCAAGGCGGAAAGCGCAGTGCCGCGGCCGCAGGGCGGATGGCCCCGCCGGGGCAGAAAAAATGATAACCAGACAAATCAGGATACTATGCTAATCAGGGAAGTGACCGATGTCATCGAGCGTTTCGCACCGCTCGCATGGCAGGAATCGTACGACAACGCAGGCTTGATCGTGGGGCGCCCGGACGACGAGGTGCACAGGGCGCTGCTGGCCGTGGACGTCACGGACGAAGTGATGGCCGAGGCCGAACGCGAAGGGTGCGACATGGTCATCACGCACCATCCGATCGTTTTCCATGCGCTCAAGCGCTTCAATTCGGCAGACCAGGTGCAGCGCTGCGTCGAACGGGCTATCCGCGGCGGCATTGCGCTCTATGCGTGCCACACCAACCTGGACAGCGCCCCCGGGGGGATGAGCTGGCGGCTGGCCGAGATGCTGGGCGTGGGGGACTTGCGCGTGCTCCAACCCGCGCAGGCGGACGAAAAGGTCGGGTTCGGCGTGGTGGGCGAGCTGCCCGAGCCGATGGCTACGGTGGAGTTCATGCGCCGCATGCAGCGCGTGCTGGGCGTTCGGGTCGTGCGCCACAGCGACATCGCTTCGCCCGAGGTGCGGCGCGTGGCGGTCTGCACCGGTGCGGGGGCTTCGATGATCGGCGACGCGCGCCGTGCCGGGGCTGACATATACGTCACGGCGGATATGAAGTACAACGACTTCATGACGCCGGATAAAGCTCTCACCGTAGCGGATATAGGCCATTTTGAAAGCGAATATTGCGCAATTCAGATTTTATTTGATATTTTGTCGAAAAATTTGATTACCTTTGCGGTTCGCAAGAGTGAAAGCTCTCGCAATCCGGTGAACTATTTGGTTTAAGTCTAAACTATACAAGTACATTATATGGCAACACAGAAGAAAACTGCCGACGTTGACTATTCGATGCAGGAGAAGATCATCGCACTCTATGAATTGCAGAAGATCGACAGCAAGATCGACGAAATCAACAAGGTGAAAGGTGAACTGCCTCTCGAGGTTCAGGATCTCGAAGACGAGATGACCGGCCTGAAAACCCGGATCGACAACATCAATGCCGAAATCGAGGAGCTGAACACGCTCACCAAGCAGCGCAAGCGCGAGGTCGACCAGGCCAAGATTCTCATCGGCAATTACAAGGAGCAGCAGAACAACGTGCGCAACAACCGCGAGTTCGATGCCATTACCAAGGAGATCGAGTACCAGGAACTGGAGATCGAACTGGCCGAGAAGCGCCTCAAGGAGTACGCCGCCGGTGTGAAAGCCAAGAAACTCCAGCTGGAGGAGGCCGAAGCCGTAGCGGAAGGCCGTGCCGCCGACCTGGCTGCCAAGAAGAACGAACTGGAAGGGATCGAAGCCGAAACCGCACCCCAGGTCGCAGAGTACGAAGTACAGGCCGACCGGGTCAAGGCCAAGATCGACGAGCGCCTGTTGTCGGCCTATGGCCGCATCCGCAGCAATGTGCGCAACGGGCTGGCGGTCGTGACCGTGAAGCGCGATGCCTGCGGCGGTTGCTTCAACCGGATTCCCCCGCAGCGCCAGGTGGAGATTCGCCAGGGCAAGAAACTTATCGTCTGCGAATATTGCGGACGTATCCTTGTGGCCGATCCCGAAGAGGGGCTGGAATAGCCCTGTGGAAAAATTAAGAAAGCAGGCCGGAGTGTACACTCCGGCCTGCTTTGCATTGGGGGGCAAGTCCCGGGTTCTATTTGGGCGTTCTTGCCCCTGTGCTCCTGGATTATCCGCCTTTGCCGTATGCGTGGCGCGGCGGATTTTCGGGATTGTTGTCTTGTCGTGCCGGGAGCCGGGAGCCGGGAGCCGGGAGCCCGGGCTGCCTACCAGACGACCTGGTCGGGGAGGATTTCGCCGTCGGCGGCGTCGCCCGCGTCGAAGGAGGCGGCTTTGTACTGGATGCAGATCATCGTCATCGGGCTGTCGCCCGTGTTGCGCAGCGAACGCCTGCCGGCAGGCGAAACCCGTATGACGCTCCCCTCGCCTACGGGGAAGACCTGCCCGTCGACCTGGAACTCCCCGTCTCCGCCGAGGATGATGTAAAGTTCTTCGTGGGTCTTGTGGGTGTGGAGGAACCCGACGCTGCCGCCCGGTGCGAACTGCTGGAACGACATCTCGGCCCCGGTGGCCTGCAGATCGCCGCCTACGAATACTTTTCCCGGGATCTCCACGCCCGGTGCCAGCGGCAGCGCGTACTGGTTCAACTCTTCGGTTTTTCCGACCGTCACGGCTGCGAAATTCGCGCCTGAGGCTACTTTTTCTACCTTTTTCATGGTTAAGGGTTATTAAAGCGTTTATGAATTGTGTTCTCTGTATTGCCGTTGCGAAGGTAAGGAGAATGCAGCGTTCGTGCAAGACGGTACGCTGGCGTATGTTGCTAACATTTAGGTAACTGATGTTGTATGTCAGGCAGAAATCCGGGTGAAAAAAAGATTTTTTTGCAGGCAGCATGTGCGCGGCGACACGCGCGGCCGTGATACGGGGCGTTTTGCCCTCCCGCGCAAAGCCTGCCGGGCAGGGACTCGGCGTGTGCTGTCCGGCTGCGGGAATAGCGGCCGGACAGGCGGTTTTACTGGGCTGGGTGGGAGCTTGTTGGGCGCCGGGAGGTTGGGGAACGGTATCTGCTGGGCGGTTTGCGGCCGGGACAGGTAAAAGTGCCGGGGTTTCGGGATTTTTAAATTTTTTTGTAAATTGGAGAATGTTAATTTATTAACACCAAAAATCCTTCCTATTTTATAAATAATCCTTAACTTTGCAAAGTTGTAATTTGCCTACTAAAATTACTGATAGATGAAAATAGCCCTTGCCCAGTTGAACTATACGATCGGGGATATCGACGGCAATACCTCGAAAATCATCGATTCGATCAACAAAGCGAAAGCGCAGCGTGCCGACCTGGTCATCTTTGCCGAACAGGCCGTGAGCGGAACCCCGGCTTTCGATCTGTTGCGTAAAACGACCTTCCTCGAACTGTGCGAGGATGCGCTGGTCGAAATCGCGTCGTGCTGCGACGGTATCGCGGCCATCGTGGGACTCCCGATCCTGACGCGCGAAGGCACCATCAGCGCCGCGGCGCTGATCCAGGATCGCAAAGTGCTGCGCTACGTGGGTAAGAAATATATCACCGCACGCCGCGAAATGGGCTTCCTCGTCCCTTCGAAGGGATTCGAGTACGCGACGATCAAGGGCCACAAGTGCGCCATCGTCGTGGGCGACGACCTGAGCCGCGAGCATGACTTCGACAAGTCGGTCGAGACCGTCATCTCGATAAACGCCCGCAAATACGGCCGGGGGACGATGACCTACCGTTACGAGATGATGCGCCACCTGTCGTTCGTCGAAGGCAAGAACCTCGTGCTGGTGAACCAGGTAGGCGGTTCGACGGACATCGTTTACGACGGTACGTCGGGGGCGTTCAACAACCGCGGGGAGCTGGTGCTGATGATGAAGCACTTCGAGGAGGATTTCCAGATTTTCGACACCAAGGCGGCCGGCGAGCCGGTCTCGATCCCCTCGACCTACAACGACCGTACGCGGATGGTCTACCAGGCGGCCCGGTGCGGCCTGCGCGACTTTTTCGTGAAGAACGGCTATAAAAAGGCCTGCATAGGCCTTTCGGGCGGCATCGACTCGGCCGTGGTGGCCTGCCTGGCCGCCGATGCGCTGGGACGCCAAAATATCCGGGCTTTGCTCCTGCCCTCACAGTTCTCTTCCGACCATTCGGTCGAAGATGCGAAGAAACTGGCCGAGAACCTCGGCATCGAGTACAACGTAATTCCCATCACGGAAATATACACCAGCGTGGTGAACACCCTCAAGCCGGTCATCGGCGGCCGGGAGTTCGACGCCACGGAGGAGAATATCCAGACCCGTATCCGCACGGTGCTGTTGATGGCCGTGCAGAACAAGGCGGATTACATCCTGCTCAACTCGTCGAACAAGAGCGAAAATGCGCTGGGGCTCTGTACGCTCTACGGCGATACGGCGGGCGCTTTCAGCCCTACGGGCGACCTCTACAAGAGCGAGATGTACGACCTGGCACGCTACATCAACCGCACGCAGGGCGACCCGATCCCGGGCAATATCCTCGACAAGGAACCCTCGTCGGAGTTGCACCCGGGGCAGAAGGACAGCGACATCCTGCCGCCGTACGAGGTGGTGGACGCGATCCTTTACCGCATGATTGAGGAGGGGCAGCACCGTGAGGAGATCGTCAATGCGGGATTCGATTCCGAGGTCGTGGAGAAGATCCACGCCATGATCATGCGCAACGAGAAGAAGCGCTACCAGTTTCCGCCCGTACTGCGCCTGTCGATGTGCTCGTTCGGGCACGAGCGCCTTATGCCGCTTACCAACAAATACGGCGATTGAGGGGTGGTGGCAGCACGGATTGAACATAGCGGCGTGGTGGAACGCACGGAACGCGACACGGTCTATGTGAGGATCACCTCCCACAGTGCCTGCGGTACCTGCAAGGCCCGCGAAGCGTGCGGCCTGGCCGAGGCGCAGGACAAGATCGTGGCCGTGAAGAGTCCCGACGCGGCGCAGTTCGCCGTCGGGGAACAGGTTATCGTCGGCGTCCGTCGTAGTGCGGGCGCTGTCGCTGTTATACTGGCCTATGTCGGGGCGCTGGCCGTGCTGCTGGCCGTGCTGGTCGCCGCCGTTGCGGTGCTCGGCTGGAGCGAAGGCCGCGGCGCGCTGGCCGCACTGGGAGCCGTGGGTGTCTATTACTGCGTATTATGGCTCTTCAGGCATAAAATCGAACACACAATTCATTTCTCAATAACCAAACACTACTGATGGAAGTATTACTTTACACAATCCTGACGCTTTGTGCGCTGGGAGTGCTTTCCGCGGTGATCCTTTACTTCGTGGCCCAAAAATTCAGGGTCGAGGAAGATCCCCGGATCGACGAGGTGGAGAAGATGCTGCCGGGCGCCAACTGCGGCGGCTGCGGCTTCGCCGGGTGCCGCGGCATGGCCGACGCGCTCGTGAAACAGGACGACATCTCGGCGCTCTTCTGCCCCGTGGGCGGCGGCGACTGCATGAAGGCTGTTGCGGCCTACCTCGGCAAGTCGGCACCGGAAAAGGAGCCGCAGGTGGCCACCGTGCGCTGCGGCGGCACCTGCGACAAGCGCCCCCGCACCAACGAGTACAACGGTGCCAGGTCGTGCGCCGTGGCGTCGTCGCTCTATGTGGGCGAGACGGGTTGCGCATTCGGCTGCCTCGGGTTCGGGGACTGCGTCGTCTCGTGTGCGTTCGATGCGATCCGCATGAATCCCGCGACGGGGCTTCCCGAAGTCGACCCCGACAAATGTACGGCCTGCGGGGCCTGCGTGAAGGCGTGTCCCAAAATGATTATCGAATTGCGCAAGAAGTGGCCGAAGAACCGGGCGGTGTACGTGTCGTGCGTGTCGAAGGACAAGGGCGCCGTGGTGATGAAGGCCTGCAAGGCGGGTTGCATCGGATGCGGCAAATGCCAGAAGGTCTGCGCGTTCGGTGCAATCACCATTGAAAACAACCTCGCCTATATCGACCCGCAGAAGTGCAAGCTCTGCCGTAAGTGCGTGAACGAGTGCCCGACGGGTGCCATCGTGCTGGCGGGCATGGATCCGCTGCCCAAGGTCCCGAAGGCACCGGCTGCCCCTAAAGCCTCACCTGCTGCTAAGGAGGCTTCTGCCGGAGTCCCGACAGCGCCCGATGCCGGGGCTACCCCGGCTGTGTCGGCTGCCGAAACTCCGAAAGCCGAATAAGTACCGTCAAATCAGAGAAACACAAGATATGAAGACATTTCCAATAGGCGGAGTCCATCCGTCGGAAAATAAACTGAGCGGCGCCAAACCGATCGAGGTGCTTCCGCTGCCCGACGTGGTGACGATCCCGCTCGCACAGCACATCGGCGCCCCCGCCGTGGCCAAGGTCGCCAAGGGCGACAAGGTCGTGACGGGGCAGCTCATCGCCGAGGCGGGCAGCTTTATGTCGGCCAACATTCACGCCCCGGTTTCGGGGACGGTAACGGCCGTGGACATGGTGCCCAACGGGCAGGGGCTGCGCCAGATGATGATTACGATCAAGCGCGAGGGCGACGACTGGGCCGAGGGAATCGACCGCTCGGAGACGATCGTCCGCGAGTGTACGCTCTCGGCACAGGAGATCGTCGCCCGGATCAAGGACGCCGGCATCGTCGGCATGGGCGGCGCGACGTTCCCCACGCACGTGAAACTCTCGATTCCTCCCGGGAAAAAGGCCGAATCGCTGATTATCAACGGTGTAGAGTGCGAGCCTTACCTTACGTCCGACCACCGTACGATGCTGGAGCACGGTGAGGAGCTGCTCGTGGGCGTGACGATCCTGATGAAGGCCATCGCCGTGGAGAAAGCCTATATCGGGATCGAGAACAACAAACCCGACGCCATTGCGCACCTGCGCCGTCTGGCCCAAGGGTATAAGGGCATCGAGGTGGTGCCCCTCAAGGTGAAATACCCGCAGGGCGGTGAGAAACAGCTGATCGTGGCCATTACGGGGCGCGAGGTGCCGCCCCCGCCCGCACTCCCGATCGACGTGGGCGCCGTGGTGTGCAATGCCTCGACGACCTATGCGGTCTACCAGGCCGTGCAGAAGCACAAGCCGTTGATCGAGCGCGTGGTGACGATCACGGGCAAAGGCGTCCGGGAGCCCAAGAACCTGCTGACCCGTATGGGTACGCCCGTCGAGGCGCTGATCGAGGCGGCCGGAGGGCTTCCCGCCGATGCGGGCAAGGTCATCAACGGCGGCCCGATGATGGGGCGCGCGATGGTCAACCTCGCCTCGCCCGTGACGAAGGGGTGCTCGGGCATCACCGTCATGAGCGGCCGCGACGCCCAGCGCCGCGAGGCTTCGCAGTGCATCAAGTGCGCCAAGTGCGTGGCTGCCTGCCCGATGGGGCTCGAACCCTATTACCTCTCGAAGATGACCCAGAAGAAAGGCTGGGAGGAAGTGGAGGCACAGATGATCACTTCGTGCATCGAGTGCGGCTGCTGCCAGGCCTCGTGCCCCTCGTACCTGCCGCTGCTGGACTGGGTGCGCCTGGGGAAACAGACTGTCATGGGCATTATCCGCGCACGTGCCGCGGCACCGAAAAAGTAAATGGAAAAACAGAAAGATATTATGGCAAACAAACTTGTTGTTGCTCCCGCTCCGCACGTGCAGACTTCGCAGTCGACGGCCAGGATCATGCGCGACGTCGTGATCGCGCTGATGCCCGCGCTGGTCGTCTCGATGGTGGTGTTCGGGGTGGACGTGCTGCGTGTCACGGCGCTCAGCGTGGCGTGCTGCGTGTTGTTCGAGTACCTTATCCAGCGGTTCCTCGTCGGTGGCTCGCTGACCATCGGGAACTGGTCGGCCGTGGTGACGGGCGTGCTGCTGGCTTTCAACCTGCCCGCGTCGATTCCCTGGTGGATCGTCGTGATCGGCGCATTCGTCGCCATCGCCATCGCCAAGATGACCTTCGGCGGGCTGGGTAAAAATCCGTTCAACCCCGCGCTGGTGGGGCGTGTGTTCCTGCTGATCGCCTACCCGGTGCAGATGACTTCGTTCCCGATGCCGGCGAACGGAGCCTTCGACGCACTTTCGGGCGCTACGCCGCTGGCGGCCGTGAAACACGGCGTTGCCCCCGACGTGCTCGGCGTGCAGGAACTGCTGCTGGGCAACATGCCCGGCTCACTGGGCGAGGTGGCGGCATTGGCACTGATCTGCGGTTTCGTATACCTGCTCTGGCGCCGCGTCATCACGTGGCAGATTCCCGTGTCGGTGCTCGGTACGATGGCCGTATTCGCGTTTGTCGTGGCCCTCGCTTCGGGCAGTACCGGGCCGGTGCTGTGGCAATTCCCGCTGTTCCATGTACTGGCCGGCGGAGCTCTGCTGGGCGCGATATTCATGGCGACGGATTATTCGACCTCGCCGATGACCGTCAGAGGGGGTGTGATCTTCGGCATCGGTATCGGCGCCATCACGATGTGCATCCGCCTGTGGGGCGCCTATCCCGAGGGTATGTCGTTCGCGATACTGATCATGAACGCCTGTGTGCCCCTGATCAACAAATATGTCAAACCCAAGCGCTTCGGCGTTAAATAGGAGGTGACGCAGTATGAAAAGTACACTTGTGAATATGACGGCCGTACTGTTCGGCATCACGCTCGTGGCTTCGGCCGGTGTGGGCGCCGTGAACATGATTACGGCCGAACCGATCGCCCAGGCCGAGCAGGCGGCGAAGGTCGAGGCGCTGAAGGTCGTGCTTCCGCCGTTCGACCAGACCGTACCCGAAGCGCTGACGATCGACGATATGCCGATCACGGTCTACACCGCAACCAAGGGAGGACAGGTCGCGGGCTACGCCGTGGAGTCGATGACCAAGAACGGTTTCGGCGGCGCGATCAGCATGATGGTGGGCTTCACGCCCGACGGTGAAGTGGTCAACGTCAACGTGCTCAGGCAGGCTGAGACCCCTGGGCTCGGGACGAAGATGGCCGACAAGGAAAATGTGCTGCTGGGGAGCATCCAGGGCAAGAAACTCGAAACGATGAAGCTCGTGGACGGCAAGCTGGCCGTGAAGAAGGACGGCGGCGACGTCGACGCGCTGACGGCCGCGACCATATCCTCGCGCGCCTATGTCGATGCGATCAACCGCGCCTGGATGGCTTACAAGAGCGTAGCGACGGGTACGGCGCCGACAGACGTATCGTCGGGAGCGACTTCTGCGGCCGGAGATTCGGCAGAGGAACAAACCAACGGGCCGGCGGCTCAGGAAGGAGGGCAAAATGAATAAACTGAACATCATTCTGAGCGGCATCGTCAGGAACAACCCGACGTTCGTGCTGGTGCTGGGCATGTGTCCCACGCTGGGTACGACGACCTCGGCCGGAAACGGCATGGGCATGGGGCTGGCGACGATGGCCGTGCTGATCATGTCGAACCTGGTGATCTCGCTCATCAAGAACATCATTCCGGACAAGGTGCGCATCCCGGCGTTCATCGTCGTGATCGCCTCGTTCGTGACCGTGGTCGAAATGCTGATGAAAGCCTACACGCCGCCCCTGTACGAGGCGCTGGGCGTCTTCATCCCGCTGATCGTGGTGAACTGCATTATTCTGGGGCGTGCCGAGGCTTTCGCCTCGAAGAATACGCCGCTGGATTCGGTGCTCGACGGTGTCGGGATCGGTTTGGGCTTTACGCTTTCCCTGACGGCCGTAGGTGCCGTGCGCGAGATCCTGGGCAGCGGCGCGATCTTCGGCATCAGCCTCGGAACGGCCGATTACATGCCGCTGATCTTCGTCCTCGCACCGGGGGCATTCCTGGTGCTGGGGTACCTCATGGTATTGTTTAATAAATTAGCCAAGAAATAGTTATGGAGCTTTCATATTTCGCAATCATCATCGGCGCCATCTTCGTCAACAACGTCGTACTGGCGCAGTTCCTCGGCATCTGCCCGTTCCTGGGCGTGTCGTCGAAGGTCGAGACCTCGATGGGTATGGGCGCTGCCGTAACGTTCGTCATGGCAATCGCCGCCGTGGTGGCCTGGCTGATCCAGGCTTATGTGCTCGTGCCGCTGGACATCGTCTACATGCAGACGATCGTCTTCATCCTCGTGATCGCCGCGCTGGTACAGATGGTCGAGATCATGCTCAAGAAACTCTCGCCTTCGTTATATCAGGCACTGGGTATCTTCCTGCCCCTGATCACGACCAACTGCGCCGTGCTGGGCGTGGCGATCCTGATGATCCAAAAGGAGTTCAACCTCTTGCAGAGCGTCACTTATTCGGTGGCTACGGCGCTGGGATTCGCCCTGGCGCTGGTGCTCTTCGCCGGCATCCGCGAGAGGCTCGAATTCGAGGACGTGCCCAAGGCTTTCAGGGGCGTGCCTATCGCGCTGATCACGGCCGGTATCCTCGCCATGGCCTTCATGGGATTCTCGGGGCTGGTATAACGACGTCCCGCAATGCGAAACAGCCACCTTCGGAAATGAGGGTGGCTGTTTGTCCTTTGCAGTAATTGAGATGTTCCGTGAATTTCTCGATCCGGCCTGCTGCCGGCCCGGAAACGGGCAACAGCCTTTGGGGGATTCGCATTATTTCGGATTATTTTTGTCGGAATCGTTCGTTTCTTGCAGGCAAATAGTTATTTTTGCACAAATAACCGTAACTGAAATGGAGGATATCATCAAACTTCACGACAAAAAGTTCAGGATCATGATCCCCGCCGCCAAGATCGACGAGGCCGTGGCCGCCGTAGCCTGCCGCATCAACGAGGACTACCGTGACAAGCCGACGCCGTTGTTCGTGGGCGTACTGAACGGCTCGTTCATGTTCATGAGCGACCTGATCAAGAAAATCGAGTTCAACAACGAGCTGTCGTTCGTGAAGCTGGCTTCGTACGAAGGGACTTGCTCGACGGGGTGCGTGAAGAACCTGATCGGGCTGAACAACAGCATCGAAGGCCGCCATGTGATCATCGTCGAGGACATCGTCGACACGGGCGAGAGCATCGAGCACATGATCGGCGAGCTGAAGTCGCATAATCCCGCGAGCATCGAGGTCTGCACGCTTTTTTTCAAACCGGATTCCTACCGCAAGCAACTGCCGATCAAGTACCGCGCCATGGAGATCGGCAACGAGTTCATCGTGGGCTACGGCCTGGACTACGACCAGTTGGGACGCAGCCTGAAGGATATTTACGTGGTTACCGAATAGATGGCTCTGAAGACCGATATCGAACAGCTCGACGGCGGGCGCAAGCTGCCCCTGGTCGAAGATTTCTACACGATCCAGGGCGAGGGCTTCCATGCCGGGAAACCCGCCTATTTCATCCGCCTGGGCGGATGCGACGTGGGATGCCGCTGGTGCGACGCCAAATACACGTGGAACCCCAGGCTCTATCCCCCGACCGACGTACGGACGGTGATCGACCGTGCTACGGCGTGTCCCGCGCAGGCGATCGTCATCACGGGCGGCGAACCGCTGCTTTATCCGCTGGGGGTGCTGACCGAAACACTGCACGCTAAGGGGCTGGAGATATTCCTCGAAACGTCGGGGACGCACCCCTTCTCGGGGTATTTCGACTGGGTGTGTCTGTCGCCCAAGCGGCAGCAACCGCCGCTGGACGAGGCGTTCGGGAAGGCGCACGAACTGAAGGTGATCGTCGGAGACGAGGCTGATTTCGAATGGGCCGAGCGCAATGCCGCACGGGTGGGAGCCGGGTGCATCCTCTACCTGCAACCCGAGTGGAGCGTTGCGGAACGCATGATGCCCGCGATCGTCGAGTATGCGAAGGCGCATCCGAAATGGAATATCTCGATCCAGACTCATAAATACATGCACATACCCTAATGGGCTTCGAAGTAGGCAAAAAGTTCTGGATCGCCGCCACGGCGGTCATCGTCGTCGTCACGTTGTTCGTGGTGGGGCGGAACCTTTTGCATGCGGTGAAGATCAAGCGGCAGATCAACGCCTTGAACCGGGAGCGGGAGTTTTACCGGGCCAGGATCGAACAGGACAGCACGCTGCTGGAGCGCCTGCGCTACGACGACTATCTGGAGGAGTATGCCCGTGAAAACTATCACATGCAGCGCAGCGACGAGCATGTGTACATCATCAAGGAGTGATTTTACGATCCGTATGACTTGACGGCGACCCGGCGGGCTGCCGTTTTTTTGTGTTACAGCCGGGCCTGCCGGGATGCGGCCGTTTTCCGCCTGCTCGGTAAATCCGGGGTGGTGGCCGTTGCCAACACCCGGTCAGTAATGCGTGAACCCGTGCCAGTCCAGGGCCCGGGGTCGGCCGTTTTCGAGCCACTCCAATTTGTCGCTGTCCGTGATGTGGCCGACGGGGTGGAGCGGCGTGCCGAAGCGTGCGCGGAAATCGGCGGCGAGCCTGTCGGCGGCCGCCGTGTCGGCCGTGAGCAGGAGCTTGTAATCCTCGCCCCCGCAGGCGGCTGTTTCGACGTCTGCCCCTTGGGCGAGGGGGATACGGCCGATGTCGATCGCGGCGCCTACCCCCGAACGCTCCATGATGTGGCGGATGTCCGAGGCCAGCCCGTCCGAGAGGTCCATCATGGCGTGTATTTCGGGGCGTGCGCCGAGCCAGATGCCTTCGGCCACTTGGGGCTGCGGGTTGCGGTGGGCTGCGGCGGCGGGGGTGTCGTAGCGCCCGGCGAGGATGTCGCGCAGCCCGGCGCCCGAAAGTCCGAGTTCTCCGGCGACGAGTATCGCGTCGCCGGGGCGTGCCCCGCTGCGGCGCTTGATGTGTGCGTCGGCGATGCGGCCGATGGCCGTGACATTGATCGTGATGCCTGCCGCCGAGCGGGTCGTGTCGCCCCCGGCGAGCGTGACGCCGAACGCTTCGGAGAGTTCCCGGTAGCCGAGCATGAACTCTTCGGCCCATGTGCCGGCCGTGTCGGCCGGGAGCGACAGCGACAGCAGGGTGCCCACCGGGCGGGCGCCCATCGAAGCGACGTCGCTCAGGTTTACGGCAAGGGATTTGCGCCCCAGTTCGCGGGGCGAAGTTGCGGGACGCAGGAAATGGACGCCTTCGGCGAGCATGTCGGTCGTGAAGACCAGCGATTCGCCCTCCCCGACGGGGAGCACGGCGCAATCGTCGCCGATTCCTTCGAACCCGTTGTCGGGCAGAGCGGCGAAGAGTTCTTTTATGTGGTCTATGAATCCGAATTCGGTCATGGTTCTCGGGTGTGTCCGGCCGCGGCGCCCCGCCGGCCGGTGCGGGTTTTCGGGTTTTTCACGTGCGGCTGCCGCCCCGGGGGCGGAGTCCCCGCCTGGGGACGGGAACGAAGCCTGTGCGAACCGCGGCAGGGGCGTGGGCGGCGTTTGAAATCATTATTTAACGGGCGATGTCGAACAAAGGTATTAAAAATTCTTTAAAATCACTATCTTTGCCTGCGGATTGCGCCCGGGTATGCCGTGCGTGTCAAACAGTCTCGAAGATGAAGATATTGATTCTTAACGGCCCGAACCTCAATTTGCAGGGGCGGCGCGATACCGGGGTCTACGGCACCCGGACTTTCGAAACCTTTTTCGGGGAGCTCGAAGCACTCTATCCGGCCGTCGGGTTCGGTTATTTCCAGTCCAACCTCGAAGGCGAGCTGATCGACGCCGTACAGCAGGCCGACGGCACCTACGACGGTGTGGTGCTCAATGCCGGCGGATATACCCATACGTCGGTGGCGCTGCGCGATGCGGTGTCGGCGGTGTCGGTGCCGGTCGTCGAGGTGCACATCTCGTCGATCCTCGCGCGAGAGGAGTTCCGCCACGTCTCGCTCCTGGCTCCCGTGGCCGTGGGCTCGATCATGGGTTTCGGGTTGGATTCCTACCGGCTGGGCGTCGAGGCCCTGTTGCTCCGCGGCAGGGAGTAAGCCCCGGGTTCCCGGAGCGGCCCATTCCCCGGCCCGGTACGGGAGGGCGTGCGGAAGTTTCCCGGGGCTGTCCGCGCAGAGCGTGTGCAGGAGCGGCACCGGGCGTAACGTAAAATGTCGAAATACTAATATTTTAGCATCATACTTGTATGTATAGAATGAAAAAAACCAAGATCGTCGCAACAATGTCGGATTTCCGTTGCACCGAAGAGTTTGTGAAAAACCTTTTCGATGCCGGTATGGACGTGGTTCGTGTCAATTCGGCGCATGTCTCGGAAGAGGGCGCTACGCATATTGTCGAGACCGTACACCGCGTTAACCCGGCTATCCCGATCATGATAGATACGAAGGGCCCCGAAATCCGTGTCACGACGATCGCCGACGAGTACGGCAACAGCATCAATTTCCGGCCGGGCGACCGTGTCGCCGTGCGCGGCTCGGACGGCAGCGACAAGACGACCCGCAAGGTGGTCTACATGAACGTGCCGAACATCGTGGATGACATACCCGTCGGGGCGCGGATGCTCATCGCCGACGGCGAACTGGAGATCCGTGTCGTGGAAAAGACCGCCGAGGAGCTGATCTGCGAATTCGTCGTGGGCGGCGCCATGCGTTCGCGCAAGAGCGTCAACGTGCCGTCGGTGTCGATCAACCTGCCTTCGGTGACGGAGAAAGACCGCCGGTTTATCGAGTGGGCCGTGAAGAACGACGTGGATTTCATCGCACACTCGTTCGTGCGCAGCGCCAGGGACATCAAAGCCGTGCAGGACATCCTCGATGCCCACGGCAGCAAGATCAAGATCATCTCGAAGATCGAGAACCGCGAGGGGCTCGACAACATCGACGAGATCATCGAGGCGTCGTACGGCATCATGGTGGCGCGCGGCGACCTGGGGGTGGAGCTTCCCGCCGAGGCGATTCCCAATACCCAGCGGCGTATCGTCGAGAAGTGCATTTGCGCCAAGCGTCCGGTGATTATCGCCACTCAGATGCTCTATTCGATGGTCAAGAGCCCGCGTCCGACGCGCGCCGAGGTGAGCGACGTGGCGAGTGCCATTTACGAGCGCGTGGACGCCGTGATGCTGAGCGACGAGACGGCGATGGGCGACTTCCCCGTGGAATCGGTGGAAACGATGGCCCGCATCGCCCGCGAGATCGAACGCGACGAGACGCATTTCAAACCGATGATCGACATGGACATGGTCTCGGTGAACCACGAGATCACGGCGCAGCTGGCACGTTCGGCCGTGCGTGCCTCGACCAACCTGCCGATAAAATATGTGGTGCTCGACACCAAGACCGGCCGTACGGGCCGTTATCTGGCGGCATTCCGCGGGCAGAAAACCGTGATGGCCGTATGCTATCAGCTGCATGCGCAGCGTATCCTGGCCCTGTCGTACGGCGTGGTGCCGATCCTGCGCAACCAGGAGCTGAAGGACAGGTACCACTTCCTGATCGACGCGCTGGAGGTCATCGAACAGCACCAGAAGCTCGACGGGCAAGACCTGCTGGCAATCGTGGGCGGCAGTTTCGGCCCCGACGGCGGTGCGTCGTACGTCGAGATCGCCAATGTCCTCAATATCCGCAGGCGTAACGAAGAGATCGTTGCCGCGCAAAAATCTTAGGCGGTGGACGGGCAGCTCAGGGATAAGGTAGCCAGCGGCGTGGCGTGGAGCATGGCCGAGAAAGTCGGTACGATGCTTCTCCAGCTGGCCGTGAGCCTTACGATCCTGCGGCTGCTGAACCCCGCCATCATGGGTGTGATCGCGATCCCGACGGCCTTCCTTGCCGTGGCGATCGTGATTGCCGACAGCGGCTTTTCGCAGGCGCTGATCCGCAAGGGGACACCTACGGCCGACGATTACAAATCGGTCTTCGCCTTCAACGTCGGGGTTGCGCTCGTGCTTTACGGGGTGCTGGTAGCGCTGGCGGGGAGCATCGCGCGGTTCTACGACATGCCGGAAATCACGCGGATAGCACCGGTATTCTTCCTCCAACTGCCGCTGAGCGCCGCATGTGCGATCCAGAATACGATTTTTGTCCGGACATTCCGCTTCGCACTGCTCTCGAAGGTCACCTTCGCCTCGTGGTTCATCGCCGGGATGGTGGCTATCGGCCTCGCATTGGCCGGGTTCGGGATCTGGTGCATCGTGGTGCAGCGCGTATTGCAGGCCTCCGTGCGGGCCTTGCTGTTGTGGTGGCTGAGCGACTGGCGTCCCTGCGGGAAGTGCAGCCGGCGGCCGCTGCGCGAAATGGCGCCGTACAGTTTCAGCCTGCTGGCTACCGATTTCATCTCGACCCTCTATAACAAGGTGCCCCAGATATTTCTCGGGAAACTCTATCCGCAGGAGACACTCGGCTCGTACGAGCAGGCCGTCAAGCTGAAAGACCAGCCGGCGACTTCGGCCATGCAGGCCGTGCAGAACGTGACCTTCCCGGCGCTGGCCAAGATCAAGGACGACGCGCCGAAACTGGCCGAAAGTTACCGGCAGATCGTCATGGTCGTGGCCTATGCCATGTTCCCCGTGATGCTCGGTCTGTCGGCCATCGCCGAGGACATGTTCGCCGTCTTCCTGGGCGGGGAGTGGATGGCGACGGTGCCTTATTTCGAAGCGGTATGTCTGGCCGGGCTTTTTTACCCGCTGGGATTGGTGGCCTACAATGTGTTGAAAGTCAAGAGCGGCGGTGCGCTGATCGTAAAACTGGAGGTCGCCAAGAAAGTGATGATGTCGGTGGTGTTCGCCGTGACGATTCCGGTCAGCGTCCAGGCCGTCATCTGGGGGCTGGTGGTGATCGCCTTCTGCGAGATGGCGATCAACTTCTTCGCCACGACCCGTTTCACGTCATTCGGCGCAGGACGCTTCGTGCGCACGGTGCTGCCGATGCTGCTCGTGGCCGGGGCGATGTACGCTCTTGTGCGGGTTACGGCGCTGGCGGTGCCGGGCAATGCGTTGTTGCGGTTGCTGGCCGAAGTCGCCGCGGGCGTGGTCAGCTACGTCCTGCTTTCTGCACTGTTCCGGCTCGAAGCCTTCCGCGAGGTGGTCGCACTGGCCAGGCGCCAGTTCATCCGCAAATAGGCCGGCTGCCCGGGCTGGCCGTCACTGCCGGATATACACAGGAAAAACGTCCGCCGGATCAATATCCGGCGGACGTTTCTGTTGCGGCGCGGTTCCGTTTTGCAGCCCGGTTTCTGTTTGGCGCGCGGTTCGCCGTTTCGCACGGCGTATGCGGTGTCCGGGACTTGCTGCCTTGGCGGTCGCTGCCGCTCGGGCGGCTCCGTCGCGTGCGCAGCTCCTTTACCCGTCAGGCGTAGACCTTCGGGACGATGGTGCCGCGGAGGACGACCAGTGCGTTGGCGACCAGCGATTCGAGTTCGTTCTCGCCGGGGTAGACCGAAACGGGGGCGATGAACGAGCAGTGCTGTTCGATGTACCGCACGACGAACTCGTTGTGGGCGATGCCCCCGGTGAGGATGACGGCGTCGACCCGCCCGCACATGGCGGCGGCCATGGCGCCGATCTGCTTCGAGATGCCGTAGCACATGGCCTCGGCCACGAGCCGGGCTTTTTCGTCGCCCTGCGCGATACGCTCCGAGACCTGCATCATGGAATTGGTGCCCAGGTGCGCAACGAGCCCGCCTTGGCCGGCCAGCATTTTCTGGACTTCGCGGCGCGTGTAACGCCCCGAGAAGCAGAGGTCGGCGAATTCGCCCGCAGGCAGGCTGCCCGCCCGCTCGGGGGCGAAGGGACCGTCGCCGTCGAGCGCGTTGTTGACGTCGACGACACGTCCCTGTTTGTGCGCGGCGACGGAGATGCCCCCGCCCAGGTGCGCGACCACCAGGTTCGCCTTTTCGTAGACGATGCCGATGCGGTCGCAGTGCAGGCGTGCCGTGGCTTTCTGGTTGAGTGCGTGGAAGATCGACTTGCGCGGGCAGTCGGGATGGCCGCTCAGGCGTGCCACATCCTCCATCTCGTCGACGACCACCGGGTCGGCGATGTAGGCTTTGACACCCGCCATGGCGGCGATCTCGGCGGCCAGTAACCCGCCGAGGTTCGAGGCGTGTTCCATCGTGGCGTTCGTTAGGTCGCGCCGCATGGCTTCGTTGACTTCGTATACGCCGGCCGGGATGGGGCGTACGAGCCCGCCGCGTCCGATGACGGCCGACAGCTGCATGATGTCGAACCCGTGTTCGGACAGCGCCGTGAGGATCATTTCCCGGCGCCAGCCCAACTGGTCGATGATGTTGGTGTAACGTGCGATCTGTTCGGCCGTGTGGCGCAGGGTCAGATCCAGCGAAGGACGCTCCTCGTCATAGAGGGCGACCTTGGTGGACGTAGAGCCGGGATTTATCGCTAAGATTTTGAAGCCCATAAATTCGGTTCCGGTTAGTAGTTGGTAGGTTGGTGTAGGTGTGTGCCTATTGTTTTACGGCCAGGCAAGCCAGTGCGATCGAGTAGAGTTTGGTCTTGCTCGTGTCGCCGCGCGAGGTCAGTACGCAGGGCACCTTCGTGCCTGCGACCATGGCGGCCAGTTCGCCTCCGCAGAGGTGCGTCACCGACTTGAAGAAGACGTTGGCTGACTCCAGGTTGGGGAAAAGCAGGCAGTCGGGGTCGCCCGCTACGGACGAACCTTTGACTTTCTTGTGCTCGGCGACATCCTTGTAGAGTGCTACGTCGAGCGACAGGGGGCCGTCGATGATGACGTTGCCCAGCTGTCCGCGGTCGCCCATTTTGGCCAGCAGGGCGCCTTCGGTCGACGAAATGACGCTGGGAAGCAGCTGCTCGGAGGGGGCGATGCAGGCGATCTTCGGAGTTTCGATACCCAGCAGGCTGGCAACGTTGGCCAGGTATCCGATCTGCTTGATCTTCTGTTTGAAATCGGGCAGCGGGATGACCGCGACGTCGGAGATGACGAGCAACTTGTGGTAGCAGGGCATCTCGACGATCGACACGTGGCTCAGCACGCCCTTCGGGGGGAACAATCCGGCTTCCTTATTGAGGATGCCGCGCATGTATTTGTCGGTCGAGACCAGTCCCTTCATCAGCACGTCGGCGTTGCCTGCCACGACGGCGGCCACGGCCTGCTGCACGCATTTCACGTCGCTGGCCTCGTCGACGATGTTGAATGCCTTGATGTCGATGTCGTTTTCGGCGCATACCTGCTCGATGACTTTCTTCTCACCGAACAGCGTGGGCTCCACGATACCTTCCTTGTAGGCTTCGTAGACGGCTTCCAGCGTATGCGAATCCTGGCCGTAGGCTACGGCCAGCCGTTTTTTACCCCTTTTTCTCGCCTCGTCGACGATTTCTGTAAGATGTTGGATCATTGTGGTGTTTTGCTTTTATTTATTTTACCAGATTGTACGTGTCGGTGGCGATGACCAGTTCCTCGTCGGTGGCGATGACGGCGACCTTGACCCGCGAGGAGGGTTTCGAAAGGATTTTGTCCACGCCGCGGGCGCCCTTGTTGGCTGCGCGGTCGAACTCGACGCCCATGAATTCGAGCCCCGTGCAGACCGTCTCGCGCATCTCGCACGAATTCTCGCCCACGCCGCCCGTGAAGACGATCAGGTCGACGCCGCCCATTTCGGCGGCATACTCCCCGACGAATTTGCGGATGCGCCCGTAGTGCATATCGCGGGCGAGGATGGCGCGGGGGTTCCCTTCGTCGTAGGCGCGGTCGATGTCGCGCATGTCGCTCGAAAGGTCGGTGAGCCCCCAAACGCCCGATTTCTTGTTCATCATCTCGTTCACCTCGGCGTAGGACATGCCCTCCTTTTCGCCGATGAAGGTGATGGCGCTGGGGTCGACGTTGCCGCAGCGGGTACCCATCACCAGCCCGTCCACGGGCGAGAAGCCCATCGACGTGTCATGCGACTTGCCGTTGAGCACGGCCGTGACCGATGCGCCGTTGCCGATGTGGCAGGTGATGATCTTCGAATTCTCGAAGTCGAGGCCCGCGAGCCGGGCACCGGTCTGTGCCACGTATTTGTGGCTGGTGCCGTGGAAGCCGTACTTGCGCACGCGGTACTTGTCGTAATAGGCGTGGGGCAAGGCGTACATGTAGTTTACGGCCGGGATGGTCTGGTGGAACGAGGTGTCGAAGACGGTGACCTGCGGGACGCCCGGCAGGACTTTCTCGATCGACAGCACGCCTTCGAGGTTGGCCGGGTTGTGCAGCGGTGCGATTTCGAACAGCGAACGGATCTTGGATTTCACCTCCTCGGTCACGATGCAGCTCTCGGGGAAGAACTCTCCGCCGTGTGCCACGCGGTGGCCGACGGCCTTCACCTCGTCGAGCGAGCCGATGACGCCGTGTGCGGGGTCGGTCAGTGCGTCGAGCACCAGCTTGATGCCGGTGGTGTGGTCGGGGATGGGACGGTGCAGCTCGAACGGTTCTTTGCCGACGGGCTTATGGGTGAGGTCGCCTTCCGGCAGGCCGATGCGTTCCACGATTCCTTTCGCGAGCAGTTTGCTCGATGCGGCTTCCATGTCGATCACCTGATACTTGATCGACGAGCTGCCGCAGTTCAATACCAAAATTACCATTTCTCTTTATAGTTAATTTCTAAATGTCGTTCCTATCCACATGCCGGCGGCTGCAAAAACAATGCATACTGCCACGCTCAGCCCCACGTAGGCCGCCGCCGCCGTGTAACATTCCGCACGCAGCAGGCGCACCGCGTCGGCCGAAAAGGTCGAAAAAGTGGTGAACCCGCCGCAGAAACCCACGATGAGCAGCCATCCGAGTGTCTCGGAGCTGGTAGCTTCGAGCAGAATGCCGATCAGCAGCGAACCCGCGGCATTGACCGTGAACGTACCCGCCGGGAATCCCAGCAGCGTCTGCCCCGCCATTATCCCGCCGGAAAGCAGGTAACGGACGATGCTGCCGGCAGCACCGCCGCATCCTACGGCCAGAAGTTCACGAATCATAAGTTAAATATACGCCAAATTTTAAGGATATGCAAATTTACAGAAAAAATGCTTACGGATTGTTATTTTTCCTGCCGTTTTTTCGAGGTTTTTTGTCGTATCGGGGTTTAAGGTTGGCGGATTTGTCCGTCGCCCGAGACGATATACTTGTAGGTCGTGAGCTCGGGCAGTCCCATCGGGCCGCGGGCGTGGAGTTTCTGCGTCGAGATACCCACTTCGGCGCCGAAGCCGAACTGCCCGCCGTCGGTGAAGGCGGTCGAGACGTTGACGTAGACGCAGGCGGCGTCGACGCTGCGCGTGAACTGCGTGGCGGCCTGCTTGTTTTCGGTGACGATGGCCTCGCTGTGGCGCGACGAGTAGCGGGCGATATGCGCCAGTGCCCCGTCGAGCGACGCGACGGTCTTGACGGCCAGTTTGTAGTCGAGGAACTCGGTGCCGAAATGCTCTTCGGCGGCATGTTCCAGCAACCCGGCGGGGTAGTGCCCGTCGAGGGCGGCGAAAGCCTCTTCGTCGGCGTAGACCGTCACATGCGCCCCGGCCAGCGGTGCGCACAGCTCCGGAAGGTCGGTGAGGCGGCCGCGGTGGATGACCAGGCAGTCGAGGGCGTTGCAGACGCTCACGCGGCGCGTCTTGGCGTTGCAGACCACGGCACGTCCCTTTTCGAGGTCGCCGTCGATGTCGAAATAGGTGTGGACGATGCCGGCGCCCGTTTCGATGACCGGGATGCGGGCGTTCTCGCGGACGAAGCGGATCAGCCCCGCCCCGCCGCGCGGGATGACTACGTCGACATAGCCCACGGCGCTCAGCAGCGCCCCCACGGCTTCGTGCCCCGCGGGGAGCAGCGTGAAGGTGTTTTCGTCGATGCCTTCGGCGCCGAGCGCTTCGTGCAGCAGCGCCGCGATCGCCTCGTTGGAGTGGCGGGCGTCGCTGCCCCCTTTCAGGACGCAGGCGTTGCCCGTCTTGACGCAGAGGGCGAAGATGTCGGCCGTGACATTGGGGCGGGCTTCGCAGACCATGCCGACCACGCCGAACGGTACGCGGCGCTTGACGATGGTCATGCCGTTGGGGCGCGTCCAGCGCGCCAGTTCCTCGCCCTGAGGCGAGCGCAGGTGCGATACGGCTTCCATGTCGGAGGCGATGGAGCCGATTCGCTCCGGGGTCAGCCGCAGGCGGTCGAGCATGGGTGACGAGGCGGGCATGGCCTCAATGTCGCGGGCGTTGGCTTCGAGCAATGCGGGCGTATGCCCGCGCAGGAGCCTTGCGGCGTGTTGCAGGATGCGGCCGAGGCGTTCGGGTTCGACGTCGGCCAGCGCCGTCCCGGCCTTCCGGGCGGCCTTGAACAGGGATTCGTATTCCATAATCGGTTATTCCAGGTAGAGGTAATCGCAGTGGACGAGGGGCTTGAGCCCTTTGCGTCCGATATTGCGGCGGGCGGTGGCGCTGTCGCACGAGATGCGTCCCACGGCCAGCTGTGCCCCGTCGGGCGAGAGGATGCGCACCAGGTCGTCGCGTTCGAAATCGCCTTCGACGGCTGTGACGCCCACGGCGAGGATGCTGGCGGCCTTGCTGGCGCGGACGGCTGCGGCGGCGCCCTGGTCGATGCGCAGGATGCCCTTGGCGAAGCCTTCGCTGCTGGCGATCCATTTCTTGACGCCCGAGGCTGCCCTCGGAGCCGGTTCGAAGCGGGTGCAGGGCACCTCTTCGCCGGTCAGCACCAGGTCGGTGAGGATGCCGTCGCGGCGGCCGTTGGCGATGATGACCTCGATGCCTTCGGCCGCCGCACGCGACGAGACGCGGCTCTTGGTGGCCATGCCGCCGCGGCCGCGCGACGAGCGTACGGGGTCGATGTACTGCGAGAGGTCTTCCGAGGGTTTCACACGGCGGATGACCTGCGATGCGGGGTCGGCGGGCGAGCCGTCGTAGATGCCGTCGATGTTGCTCAGGATAATGAGCGCCTCGGCGTTCATCATGGCCGCGACGAGCCCCGAGAGCTCGTCGTTGTCGGTGAACATCAGTTCGGTGACCGAGATGGTGTCGTTCTCGTTGACGATCGGCAGCACGCCGTTGGCGAGCATCGTCTCCATGCAGTTGCGCTGGTTGAGGTACTGCCGCCGTGTGGAGAGGCTCTCCTTGGTGGTGAGCACCTGCCCGCAGACGATGCCGTATTCGTTGAAGAGGTCGTAGTAGCGGTTGAGTAGCTTGACCTGCCCCACGGCGGAGAAGAGCTGCCGTGCGGAGACCGAATCGAGCTTCCCGGCGCGTTGCCCGAGGATGCTGCGCCCCGAGGCCACGGCTCCCGACGAAACCAGGATGACCTCGGTGCCCGCGCGGTGGAGCCGGGCCACCTGGTCGACCAGGGCCGAGATGCGGGTGGTGTCGGGACGGCCGTCGTCGCGCGTCAGCACGTTGCTGCCCACCTTGATGACGATGCGCCGGTATTTGTTCTGTGCGTCCATATGCGTTTCATTCGCCGGGAATGGCCCGGCTCAGGGTTCGAATTTGTAGCCCACGCCCTTGATGGTGACGATGCGTTCGTCGCCGATCTTCTGGCGCAGTTTGCGGATGTGCACGTCGATGGTGCGGTCGCCCACGACCACCTCGGTGCCCCAGATCTTCGTATATATCTCTTCGCGCGAGAAAAGCTTCCCGGGCGACGAATAGAGCAGGTCGAGCAGCGCGAATTCCTTGCGCGGAAGGGCTATCTCGTGGCCGTCGCGCGTCACGGTGTAATGCTCGCGGTCGACGGCGATGCCTGCCGCGGCAGGTTCCGCCGGCGCGGTTTCGGCGTCGATCCGCTTGAGGATGGCCTGCACGCGGCTGACCAGCAGCTTCATCTTGATCGGCTTGGTGAGGTAGTCGTCCGCCCCGACACCGAAGCCCGTAAGCTGCTGATCCTCCTCGCCCAGCGCCGAGAGAAATACCACCATCGTGTCGCGCAGCTGCGGATCCTGGCGGATGGCACGGCAGGTCTGCGCACCGTCCATGACGGGCATCATCATGTCCAGCAGGATCAGGTGCGGACGGCACTCGGCGGCGGCCTTCAGCGCCTCGGCGCCGTTCTGCGCCGTGAATACTTCGTAGCCCTCCTTCTGGAGGTTGTACCTCACGAATTCGAGGATGTCGATTTCATCGTCGACAAGCAGGATGCGGTGGCTCATGGTTCCGGTTGACAGGTTTTGTATCGCACGCGGCAATTGGGCGCGGTTGCGTGCCGCTCATATCTCGGGCGAAGTTAGCAAATTTCCGGCTAAATCGTTCGGTAGCCCGGGAAAAATGGTTATATTTGCGAGATTTATATACTTCCGTATATATGGAAATCAAAAACGTGTACTGAGATGGCTACTGAAAATCCGAATCTTCCTGCTCCCGAGGAGCGAGTCAGCGATGCTGCTGAAGATGTGCAGACCGTAACTTCCGAAGTGACTTCCGAAGTCCCTGAAACCGAGGCCTCCGCAGCAGCGGAGGCGGAACCCGTCGTGGAAACACCCGCGGCAGAAGAACCCGAGACGGAAAAATCCGTTGCGGGAACGCCCGCGGCAGAGGTGCCCGTGGCTGAAGCGCCTGCGGCGGAGGAGCCCGTGGCGGAACCCGAGGCCGCGCCGCGTGCGAAGCGTGCCCGTATCAAGCCCGTTGCCGAGGCGGTGGAGACCGAATCCGGCGAGGAGGCCGTGCCGGCCGGTGCCGAAGTGGATTTCGCGGACGAGGAGGCGGCGCTCGCCGCGCAGGATGCCGGGCTGGAACTGGAGGGCGAGACGGCCGAAGAGGCCGCTGCCGACCAACTGGCCCAGGAAGCGCCGTCCGCCGAGGACAAGTTTGCCGGGAAGGGCAAGGAAGAGCTGGTAGCCCTCTTTATGCGTATGCTCGAAGAGCAGCCCGTGCAGTCGATCCGCCGGGATGTGGAGGCGCTGAAGATCGCTTTCTACCGCATCCGCCGCGCCGAGGTCGAGGCCGCACGCCGCAAGTTCGTCGAGGAGGGGGGCAGCGAAGAAGATTTCGCACCGGCCGTGGACGGCGCCGAAGTACAGCTCAAGGAGTTGTTCAAGGAGTACCGCCATCGCCGCGACGAGTTCATCGCGAACCTCGAGGCCGAGAAGGAGAAGAACCTCCAGGTCAAGCTCGGGATCATCGAGGAGCTCAAGGAACTGGTCAATTCGGACGAGACGCTCAACCATACCTTCAATAAGTTCCGCGAATTGCAGCAGCGCTGGAAGGAGACCGGCATCGTGCCGCAGCAGAACGTCAAAGACCTGTGGGAGACCTACAACCTGCATGTCGAGAATTTCTACAGCTTCATCAAAATCAACAAGGAGCTGCGCGACCTCGACCTGAAGAAGAACTACGAGCAGAAGATCGCCCTCTGCGAGCAGGCCGAAGCGCTGGTGCTGGAGCCTTCGGTTGTGGAGGCGTTCCACAAGCTGCAGAAGCTGCATGACGAGTGGCGCGAGACGGGCCCCGTAGCCAATGAATATAAAGAGGTGCTCTGGGAGCGTTTCAAGGCGGCGTCGAGCCGTATCAACAAACAGCATCAGGAGCATTTCGAATCGCTCAAGGGCGAGCAGGTCAAAAACCTCGAACTCAAGACGGAGCTTTGTGCCGCCACCGAGGAGCTGGCCGCGCAGCCGCTCACGACCCGCAAGGAGTGGAACCGTGCGAGCGACCGCCTGCTGGAGATCCAGAAGACCTGGAAAACCATCGGCTTCGCACCCAAGAAGGACAACAACCGTATCTACGAGCGTTTCCGCACGGCATGCGACAAGTTCTTCGAGGCCAAGCGGCAGTTCTATGCCGGGGTGAAGGCCGAGATGGAGCACAACCTGCAGCTGAAGACCGAGATATGCGAGGCCGCCGAGTCGCTGATGAACAGCGAGGAGTGGAAGAAGGCCACGGACGAGCTGATCGCCCTGCAGGCCCGCTGGAAGGAGATCGGTGCCGTGTCGCGCCGTCATTCGGATGCGATCTGGAAGCGTTTCCGTGCCGCATGCGACAAGTTCTTCGAGCGCAAGGCTTCGCATTTCGCCAGTGTGGACGGCGAATACGAGGAGAACCTCCGGCAGAAACTCGCCCTGCTCGATGAGATGGCCGCGGCCGATGTCAAGGCCGGAGGATACGACGTGATCCGCGAGTTCCAGCGCCGCTGGGGCGAGATCGGGTTCGTGCCCATCAAGCAGAAGGATGCCATCCAGAAGAAATACAAGGCCGCCGTCGATGCGCTGTTCAACACGCTGCGCGGTTCGGAGCGCGACCGTTCGATGAACCGTTTCCGCGAGAAGGTCTCGACGCTCAAATCGGCGGGCAGCAACCGCCTGCGTTCGGAGCGCGAGCGCCTTTACAATAAGGTGCGCCAGCTCGAACAGGAGATCGGCCTGCTGGAGAACAACATCGGTTTCTTCGCCAAGTCGAAGAACGCCGAGGCGCTCGTCGCCGATGTGAAGGCCAAGATCGACCGCGCCCGCGAAGAGATGGCCGCCGCGATCGAGAAGGTGAAGCTCATCGACCGCCAGGCACAGGAGGAGAACCAGGAGCACAACGAAAATAAATAGATATAGTCAGTAATGAAACTTTCCAAACCCAAGTACATATTTGTTACGGGCGGTGTCGCATCGTCGCTCGGCAAGGGTATTATTTCGGCCTCGATCGCCCGCCTGCTGCAGGCCCGAGGCTATTCGGTGACCATCCAGAAACTCGACCCCTACATCAACGTCGACCCCGGCACGCTGAACCCCTATGAACACGGCGAATGCTACGTGACCGAGGACGGCGCCGAGACCGACCTCGACCTGGGGCACTACGAGCGTTTCACGAACCAGCCCACGTCGAAGGCCAACAACGTCACGACGGGAAAGATCTACAAGAGCGTGATCGAGAAGGAGCGCAAGGGCGAGTACCTGGGCAAGACCGTGCAGGTCATCCCCCATATCACCGACGAGATCAAGCGCCGTATCCAGATGCTGGCGCAGAAGAAAGTTTACGACGTGATAATCACCGAGATCGGCGGTACGGTGGGCGACATCGAGTCGCTGCCGTTCATCGAATCGGTACGCCAGCTGCGCTATTCGCTGGGCTACAAGAGCACGGCGCTCGTGCACCTGACGCTGATCCCCTATATGGCCGCTTCGGGCGAACTGAAGACCAAGCCCACGCAGCATTCGGTCAAGGCCCTGCTCGAAAACGGGTTGCAGCCCGACATCCTCGTGCTGCGCACGGAGCATCCGCTGTCGACCAACCTGCGCCGCAAAGTGGCGTTGTTCTGCAATGTCGACGCCAACGCCGTGATGGAGTCGATCGACGTGCCGACGATCTACGAAGTGCCGCTGAAGATGCACGAACAGCACCTCGACGAGGTGGTGCTCGACAAACTGAACCTGCCGGCCGAGAAGGAACCCGACATGGCGGCGTGGACGGCCTTCGTGGAGAAGGTGAAGCACCCGGCCAAGAAGATCGAGATCGCGCTGGTCGGCAAATATACCGAATTGCCCGACGCTTACAAGTCGATCTGCGAATCGTTCATCCACGCAGGCGCCGTGAACGACTGCAAGGTCAAGTTGCGCTATGTCAATTCGGAAAAGGTTACAGCCGAGAATGTGGCCGAGAAGCTGGGCAGGATGTCCGGTATCCTCGTGGCCCCGGGCTTCGGCAACCGCGGTATCGAAGGTAAGATCGTCGCTGTGCGCTATGCACGTGAGAACAAGATCCCGTTCCTGGGAATCTGCCTCGGTATGCAGTGCGCCGTGATCGAATTCGCACGCAACGTGCTGGGTCTGGCCGATGCGAATTCGAGCGAAATGGAGTCTACGCCCCATCCGGTGATCGACCTGATGGAAGAGCAGAAGGGCGTGACGGCCAAGGGCGGCACGATGCGGCTGGGCGCTTATCCCTGTACGCTGAAGAAAGGTTCGAAAGTCGCGGCGGCCTACGGCAAGCTCCATATTTCGGAGCGTCACCGTCACCGTTACGAATTCAACAATGATTACCTGGCTGCGTTCGAAGGTGCCGGTATGCAGGCCGTGGGTATCAATCCCGACACGGGGCTGGTCGAGGTCGTCGAGGTCGAGGGGCATCCCTGGTTCGTCGGTACGCAGTACCATCCCGAATATAAGAGTACGGTGCTGAGCCCCTCGCCGCTGTTCGTGGCATTTGTGGGAGCGGCACTCGAATATGCCGGGAAGAAATAATATCAACACTCATAACAGCGAAAGAACGAAACAATTTTAAATGGATAAAAAAACAATTTTAGGTATTGTCGTCGTGGCGGCGCTTTTCCTGGGGTTCGCCTATTTCAATACCAAACAGCAGGAGAAATATCAGCAGGAGAAATATCAGCAGGAAATGGCCGCGTATCAGGCCTACCAGGATTCGGTGGCGGCAGCGACGCGCCCCGTAGTCCCCGTAGCCGACAGTACGGCCGTGGCAGCTTCGAGTGCGGTTGTGCCCGAGGCTGAGGCAAATGCCGCTGATGCCGTACGCCGGCAGCAGGTCGCTGCGCTGGGCGAATACCTCGCCGGTGCGCGCGACGCGGAGGCGGAGGAGTTTACCGTCGAGAACGATGTGATGATCGTGACCTTTTCGACCCGCGGCGGCCGGATCACGGGCGTGACGCTCAAGGATTACACCAAGTATGCACCCCGCGGCAAGCGTGACCAGCTGATCGAGCTGATGGATCCCGCGAGTGCCAGGTTCGACCTTTCGTTCTACGTGAAGAACGGCTTGAACAACGTCAAGGTCAACACGATGGACTATGTCTTCCGGGCCCAGCCCGAACAGGTCGAAGGCGATGCCCGGAGGGTGGTGATGCGCCTGCCCGTGGCAGCGGATGCCTGGCTCGAATATGAGTACCTTATATATAATAAGCAGGTGCCCGAGCGCGACTACCTCGTGGACTTCAACGTGCGGCTGGTGAATATGGCGCCGCAGATGGCCAACCAGGCGTCGATCGGTATCGACTGGTCGAACAATTCCTACCAGAACGAAAAGGGATTCCAGAACGAGAACATGTACACGACGATTTCGTACCGGTTCCCGGGCGAGAGCTCGATCGAGGATCTGGGGATGAGCGAAAAATCCAAGTCGAAGAGCATCTCCACATCGGTCAACTGGGTGGCTTTTAAGCAGCAGTTCTTTTCGTCGGCGTTCATCGCCCCGCAAAATGTCACCAACGCCAACCTGGCGTTCGATACGGCGGCTCCCGGTTCGGAATTGCTGAAGAGTTTTTCGGCGCAGATGACCGTGCCCTATACGGTGCAGACCGAAGGGTATGACTTTGCATTCTATTTCGGCCCGAACAAATACGCCATCCTCAAGAAGGTCGCCGCTGCGGACGGTGAGGAACTGCACATGGAGCGCCTGATCCCGCTGGGATGGGGTATCTTCGGCTGGGTGAACCGCTGGTGCGTCATCCCGGTCTTCGACTTCCTGCGCAACTATATCGCCAGCTTCGGCATCATCATCCTGATCCTGGTGATCCTGGTGAAACTCGTCATCTCGCCCCTCACGTACAAGAGTTACGTTTCGATGGCAAAGATGCGCCTGATAAAACCGCAGGTGGACGAGCTCAACAAGAAATACCCCAAGAAGGAGGACGCCATGAAAAAACAGCAGGCGACGATGGAGCTCTACAAGAAAGCGGGCATCAACCCCATGGGCGGATGTATCCCCATGCTGATCCAGATGCCGATCCTGATCGCCATGTTCCGTTTCTTCCCGGCTTCGATCGAGCTGCGCGAACAACCGTTCCTCTGGGCCGACGACCTTTCGTCGTACGACAGCATCGTGAACCTGCCGTTCTCGATCCCGTTCTACGGCGACCATGTGAGCCTTTTCGCCTTGCTGATGGCCGTGTCGCTGTTCGGGTATTCGTATTTCAACTACCAGCAGACGGCTTCGTCCCAGCCCCAGATGGCAGGTATGAAGTTCATGATGGTCTACATGATGCCGATCATGATGCTGTTGTGGTTCAACAGCTATTCGAGCGGCCTTTGCTACTACTACCTGCTGTCGAACCTCTTTACCATCGGCCAGACGTTGCTGATCCGCCGCATGGTCGACGACGATAAGATCCATGCCGTCATGCAGGCCAATGCCGCCAAACGGAGCAAGGGCAAGAAGTCGAAGTTCCAGCAGCGCTACGAGGAGCTCCTCCGCCAGCAGGAGGCGCAGCAGCGTACCAAACGCAAGTAAACGGTTCGCACCGGCGCAGGGCCGGCAGCGGGGATTGCCGGATACGGCGCAGGCCGATGCGTGAAGCCCGGTGGCCCGCGCGGTTCCGCGAAGCCCGACGATACGCGATATGAATAGGCCGGAGGCGGTTCCTGCGATGCGGGTTTCCGGCTCCGGCCTCGTTTTTGCTCCGTCAGGTTTGCGATTGTATATCCCGACTACGCGGCGGCGGCCTTTTCAGGTGTTGCCGGACGGCGAGGCAGAAGCCCCCTCGGGGAAGCGCTCCGGGAAGGATCGGGCCGCGGGCGCAGCCGGGGCGCTGCACAACAGTTGCCGGGGCGCGCAGCCGGGGATGAAAAAATCCGGGCAGCAAGGCCGAAGTTGCCTCGGGGCGGGACGGAGTTTCGGGCGCGGCCCGGGAGGGGGCACGACAGCTGCCTGGGTACGAAGCCGGGTGTGAATCCGGGGCGCAGGATTTGGAGCACGGAAATCCAGGGGCGCAGAGTGGGGAACGAAAATCCGGGCCGTGAGGCCGGGCGTATCAAGTATATGATTGCCAAATAGTATTGCAGATAACGATGAAACGAACTTTTTTTGTATTGCTCTTGTTGGCGGCCGGAACCGCACTCCGGGCGCAGACATTGGGCGGGGAGTACCGCCTGTCGCGGGTTTTCCCGGTCGAAGGACGGCAGGGGATCGCCGCCGACTCGAACTACTATTATGTTTCGGGCAGTACGGTGCTCTACAAGTACGACAAGCAGGGACGGCTGGTCGCCCGTAACGGGCAGCCGTTCGAAGGGTTGCCGCTCGCCGCGAACCATATCGGCGATATCGACGTATGGAACGGTGAGATTTATGCCGGCATTGAGACTTTCGACGACGGCAAGGGTGAGAATATCCAGGTCGCCGTGTACGATGCCGGCGACCTGACGTGGAAGCGGTCGATCGACTGGGAACCGGCCTCGGGGCAGGTCGAGGTGTGCGGGCTGGCCGTAGACCGCGACCGGAATATGGTCTGGATGGCCGACTGGGTCGACGGGCGCTACCTGTACGGTTATGACCTGGCGACGGGCAAGTATGTGCGCAAAGTCCACCTGCGCCCGGTGCCGCAGTGGCAGCAAGGGATATATATGGCCGGCGGGCAGATGCTCATTTCGGCCGACGACGGCGATGCCGACCTGGACGAGCCGGACAACCTCTATATTGCCGACCTGCGCGACGGGAAAAGCTATGCTGCGGTGTTGCCGTTCCGCATGATGTCCGATTTCCGGCGCGCGGGCGAGATCGAGGGGCTGACCGTCGATCCTGTGACGGACGAGCTGCTGGTACTTTCGAACCGGGGTTCGCGCATCGTGCTGGGAATGGTCAGGGGCTTCTATCCGGGGTACGACAGCGAACTGCACGAAGTCTATGTCTATGAAAAGGTAAAATAGGAAAAGTCCCGGAAGGGACTTTTTTTGTTGAGGGTATGTGCCGGATGCCGATCTCGTTGCCGCCAGCCGATGCCTTTGCGGGCGCATTTCCGGGGGGGCGATTGGCTCCCGCTGTCTTGCTTGCGGGGCGCCCGGTTCCGCGGATGGGCGTTTCCCGTTGCTCGTTGTGGGAGCGTCCTTATTTTGCTGTCGGCTGACAACGTTTTGCCGACGGCTGACGACAGGGGGCTGTCCGCAGGTATCCGCTTGATTTGCCGGGCAGGCTCTGGCCGTCGCTATATCTTTTCCCGCTCCCGGTCTTCGAGGATGGCGTCGAAATTTTCCTCTGCCCACCCGATAAGCGCTGTGAGGTGGGGCATGAGCGACTCGCCGCGGGGCGTGAGCGCATATTCCACGCGGGGCGGCACCTCGGGGTAGACCTTGCGCGACAGCAGCCCGTCCTGTTCCAGCTTGCGGAGTGTCGATGTGAGCATCTTCTGCGAGATGTCGGCCGTCCGGCGGTGGATTTCCGAAAAACGCAGGCACCCGCTCGTATGGAGGTTGTAGAGTACCAGCAGCGACCACTTGTCCCCGAAGCGGTCGACGATATGGCGGATCGGGCAGTGGGCGTAGGTCGGGTGTGCGGTTTTTTCCATGTCCGTTCGGGGCGGTCTTTCTTTCCTTATTCTACATACAACACCAGTCCCTTGAGGTACTCGCCTTCGGGGTGGTAGATGCTCACCGGGTGGTCGGCGGGTTGCGTCAGCTGGTGCAGGATGCGCACGTTGCGGCCCGCGATGGCCGCAGCCGAGAAGATCATCGTGCGGAACAGCTCCTTCGACACCGCCTGCGAGCAGGAGAACGTGAAGAGGATGCCGCCGGGACGTATCTGCGAGATGGCGCGGGCGTTGAGGCGCTTGTAGCCCTGCATGGCATTACCCAGCACCTTGTGGTGCTTGGCGAAGGCCGGTGGGTCGAGGATGATCAGGTCGTATTTGTCTTCGATGTTCTTGAGGTACTCCACGGCATCGGCGGCCGTTTCCGTAAAGTTGGCCTGCGGGCCGAAGTTGAGTTTCATGTTTTCCGTGGCCAGCACGACGGCGCGTTCCGAAGAGTCCACCGAGCAGACCTTCTCGGCGCCCCCAGCCATGGCATAGACCGAGAAGCCCCCCGTGTAGCAGAAGGTGTTGAGCACCGTGCGCCCCTTCGAGTAGCGTTTGACCAGCTCCCGGTTTTCGCGCTGGTCGAGGAAGAACCCGGTTTTCTGCCCCTGCTCCCAGTTGACGAGAAATTTCTCGCCGTTCTCCGTCACCACGTGCGCCGAATGGTCGGAGCTTCCCCACAGGTATCCGTCCACAGCACCCAGCCTGGCGTTGAAGGGTACGGTTTGCGAACTTTTGTCGTAGATGGCCGTGATGCGGTCGCCGTAGGCAGCCAGGATCGCCCGCGCAATATCCTGGCGGGCAAGGTACATGCCGACGGAGTGGCACTGGACGACGGCCACCGTGCCGTAGATGTCCACCACGAGCCCCGGCAGCCCGTCGCCTTCGCCGTGGACGAGGCGGTAGCAGTCCGTGTCGGGGTTGTCCGTGAGTCCGAGCGTGCGCCGTACGTCGTAGGCCACGGCGATGCGCCGGTTCCACCAGGCCTGGTCGATCGGTTCCTTGTCGAATGTAAGCACGCGCACGGCGATCGAGCCGATCTGATAGTGTCCCAGGGCGATGAAATCGCCCGTGCGGGTATATATTTCGACCAGGGCACCTTCCGTGATTTCCGATTCGTCTTCGGCCTTGATGTGGTCGATGGCGCCCGAGAAAATCCACGGGTGGCGGCGCATGAGCGATTCTTCCTTGCCTTTGCGCAGGTATACTTGGGGTGTCATAATTCGGGATGTTTGATTTGGGGTGTGTGAAGCAGTCGGTCGTAGATCGCCGTGCAGACCCACGCATCGGTCGCGGCGTAGAGTTTTTGTTTGTCGGTGAATGTCGCGGCCTCCCAGTTGCTCAGCCGCTGGGCTTTCGATACGCGCTGCCCCAGCACGATGGCCGAGAGTTTGCGCAGGCTCTTCTCTCCGATGCCCCATTGGGGGGCTATCGTTTGCAGGTCGACGAACCCTGCGTCGCGGAAATGGCGTATCTGGCGCAGCGAGCGCAGGTCGCCGGCGACGTCGGCGCCGATCTTCAGGATCTCCTTGCTTTCGAGCACCTGCAGGATCGGCTTGGCGAACGGGATCTTGTTCAGCCGGAAAAGGAAGCATAGCTGCGGCGTGGAGAGTTGCAGCAGCGACACGCGGAACGTCACCCCGGGCCGGAACGACGGGCGGGTCTCGGTGTCGAAACCGATGACGCGTTGTTTCATCAGGAATTTGCAGGCGGGGACGATGTCGCGCTCATTGTCGACGATGCGTATTTCGCCCCTGAATTCGATGGCCGGAAGCGCTGCGGCCTCCTCGTTGCTGATCTTATCCGTAAAGTTGTTTGTCGTAGTCATGCCGTGGAACATTCTCACAAAAATAGGGAATTATTTCCGGAAAACGGCATGCGGGGCGATTTTTTACATCCCCGCGGGCGGTTGCGGCCCTATTTTAACCCGATTTTCCCGTCCCTGCCCGTGCCGGCGATGCCTTCGTCGAGCAATTCGCGCAGCGCCCGGCCTATCTGCTGTGCCTCCCCGGGGAATTCCGCGGCCAGTTCGTGCGGGTCGGCTGCCCCGCGGGATAGCCTTTGCCGCAGTTTTTCGCGCAGCCCGCCGTCGGCCGACGGCGTGGCGCAGCCCTGTGCCTGCCGCTTCCCGGCACGTTTGTGTGCGAGGCAGATGTCGCATACGCCGCATGCCGCAGGGGCGCCTTCACCGAAATACCCTTCCAGAACGGCGCTGCGGCAACGGGTCTCGTTCGCGGCGTAGGCGAGCATGTGTTCGAAGCGTTCGCGCATCAGCTCCTGCCGCCGTTTGTAGGTCTCGGGGGCGATGTAGAGGTCGGCGCGGGGCAGCCGCTCCTCGTCCATGAAGAGGATCGGCGAGCGGTTGGAGGGGACGTAGCGGATCACGCGCAACTGCCAGAGGCGTTTGAGCAGCTCCTTGACCCGCTGTACGGTATAGCCGCTCCAGGTGGCGATCTCGCCCTCGTCGATCTGCCGGAATTCGGTGAAGACCCCGTTGTAGAGGCGCAGCAGCGTGCGGATGAAGTGATCCAGCTCGTCGCGCTGCACGCGGAGTTTGTAGAGGTCGTCGCGGCTCACGCAGAACATGATCCGCGCCGGGTTCTCCTGTGCGTCGGTCAGCGTCATGTACCCGTTTTGCTGCAGGAGCTTCAGGGCGCTTACGACCGTGCCGGAGTAGAGGTGCTCGCGGGCGCAGAAGTCGTGGATGTTGAACAGGAACGATGCCTGGGCGCCGTCGCCGATGCCGACCTGCAGGTAGGAGCAGACCCGTTCGTAGATGTCCTTGATCTTTTCGAGCGGCGGGAACTCTTGCTCGAAACGCCGCACGATGCGTTCGCCGTCGTCCGACGAGACCAGCAGCAGGGCGTAGCTCCGCATACCGTCGCGGCCCGCTCGGCCGGCCTCCTGGTAGTAGCTCTCGAGCGAGTCGCACATGCTGTAATGGGCGACGAAGCGCACGTCGGGTTTGTCGATGCCCATGCCGAAGGCGTTGGTGGCGACCATCACGCGCGTCCTGCCCGAGACCCACTCCTCCTGCCGCAGCGAGCGTTCGGCATGCCCCATGCCCCCATGGTAGGCCGCGGCCGTTATGCCCTCCCTGCGCAGCATGTCGGCGACCTGCTCGGTGCCTTCGCGCGTACGGACGTAGACGATGCCCGAGCCGGGGACGTTGCGTACCAGGCGCAGCAGCTGCCCGTTCTTGTCGTCGGTGTGGCGGACGCTGTACGAAAGGTTGGGACGTGCGAAGCTGCTCCGCAGGATATGCGGTTCGGCGAACCGCAGGTGGCGCATGATGTCTTCGGCCACGAGTTTCGTGGCCGAGGCCGTGAGCGCCAGCACCGGGACGCCGGGTAGTTTTTCGCGCAGCTCGGCGATGCGCAGGTACGAGGGGCGGAAATCGTAGCCCCACTGCGAGATGCAGTGGGCTTCGTCGACGGCCACGAGCGATACGTTCATGCGCACGACGCGCAGGCGGAAGGCCTCCGTTGCGAGCCGCTCGGGGGCGACGTAAAGGAACTTGACGTCGCCGTAGACGCAGTTGTCCAGCGCGATGTCGATTGCACGCGGCGAGAGCCCCGAATGGATCGCCACGGCCGGGATGTGCCGTGCCCGCAGGCGGTCGACCTGGTCTTTCATCAGGGCGATCAGGGGCGTCACGACGATGCACAGCCCCTCCTGCGCAAGCCCGGGGATCTGGTAGGTAAGCGACTTTCCGCCGCCCGTGGGCATCAGGGCCAGGGTGTCGCGCCCGTCCATCACCGAACGGATGATACGCTCCTGTACGGGGCGGAATTCGGTGAAGCCCCAGTAGCGTTTCAGTACGTCGTATATCTTGTCCGCTGGCCTTTCCATGAATACAAAGGTAGGAAAAATTAGGTGTTTCCCGGAATTTTTTATACTTTTGCATCGGATTAGACGTTCGACAAATGAAGATAAGCGAAAAATTCAAAGTGCGCGAGATGGCGGGGGAGCATGTGATTATCATGCCGGGCCGCTGCGGTGCCGACATGACCCGTATCCTGGCGCTCAACGATTCGTCGCTCTATCTTTGGGAGGCGCTCGGCGGCAAGGACTTTACCACCGGGGACGCAGCCGCCCTGTTGTTGGAGCGTTACGACGTGGACGAAGCCACCGCACAGCGCGATGCCGGGGCCTGGGCTGCGAAGCTCGCCGAATGCGGCGTGCTGGAGTAACCGGCGGCACGTGTCCGGCGCACGGGCGGAAAACCTGAAAGGTAGCATGAAATTGAAAAGACTCATATCGCTGTTGCTGCTCGCCATCTACCTGACGGCGTGGGGCGGCCCTGCGTATGTGTCGCTTTCGTGCAAGTGCGTCACGATGTCGTCGCATGTCTGCTGCCACCACTGCCAGCACAGCGCCGATGCCGCGGGTGCCGGCGAGTCGCTGAAGGCTCCCTGCTGCGGCAACCACCATTCGACCGAAATCGAACTCTATACGGGTTCTTCTTCCGATAACCACGAGAGATTCATCCGCTGCACGGTCACCGACCTGCCGCCCGCATTGGTTGCGGAGGCTCCGGTCGCGGCCGTCCTCAAGTTCTTCGGGGAGACGCTTCCCGAATGCGGCGATCCTTTCGTCATGCGGGGCCATGTGCGCTCCGCAGGCCTTCGTGCCCCTCCCGTATTGGCTTAAAACCTTTTTGGGACGGATGCTGCGCGCATCCGCCCGCAAATAGTTTTAACCAATAACGGAATGTAATGAAAATCAACAAAATCATTTTATCTGTTTCTTCCCTTGCCGTGTGCGGAACCCTCAGCGCACAGGATTTGCGGGGTGTAGTCCGCGACGCCGACAACCAGCCGCTGGTGGGCGCTTCGGTTTACTGGGAGGGTACTACGATCGGTGCCAGCACCGATGCCCAGGGGGCGTTCCTGCTCCATCGGGTAAAAGGTTACGACAATCTGGTCGCCTCGTATCTGGGATATGTGAACGACACGCTGCGTGTGGCAGGCGGTGCGGAGCGTATCGAATTCACGCTCGCTTCCGAAGGCGTGGCGTTGGAGGACGTGGTGGTCGAGGGTAATCTGAGCGGCAACTTCGTCAAGCGTGACGGCATCGTCAAGGGCGAGATGATCTCGTTCGCGGGCCTCTGCAAGATGGCCTGCTGCAATCTGGCCGAGAGCTTCGAGAACTCGGCGTCGGTGACCGTCGGGTACAGCGACGCCATTTCGGGCGCACGGCAGATCAAGATGCTCGGCCTGGCAGGTACCTATACCCAGATCCTCGACGAAAACCGCCCGATCATGCGCGGGCTGAGCGCCCCCTACGGACTGAGCTACACGCCCGGCATGTGGCTCAATTCGATTCAGGTGTCGAAGGGCGTGGCGTCGGTGACGGCCGGGCATGAGGCCATCACGGGGCAGATCAACCTCGAGCACCGCAAGCCGACGGACGACGAGAGGCTGTTCGTGAACCTCTATCTGGACGACGAACTGCGCCCCGAGGCCAACATCTCGACGGCGTTCCCCGTCACGAAGGACAAGAAACTGTCGAGCGTCATCCTGCTCCACGGTTCGATGGATACCGACGTCCGTAAGATGGATCACAACGACGACGGATTCCGCGACCTGCCGCTCTCCGACCAGATCAATGTGGCCAACAAGTGGCTTTATGCGGCCGACAACGGTACGCAGATCCGCTGGGGATGGAAATTCGTACAGGAGAACCGCCTGGGCGGTATGCTCGACTACAAGAATTCGATGCGCGGCGAGATGGAGAAGAACTGGAACTGGAAGGAGACGGGCGCCGATATGCCCCTCTACGGTTCGAAGATCCGCAACCGCGGCGCGAACGGTTATTTTAAAATAGGTATGCCCGTCGGCCCGTCGGTCTACGATGCCGACGAGCAGGATGAGATGCGTTCGAACCTGGCTTTCGTGGCCGATTTCGACCACTTCAACGAGTACGCCTATTTCGGGCTGAACGACTACCGCGGCAATGAGAATACGCTCTCACTGAACCTCATGTACAACCACTATTTCACCTACCGGTCGTCGCTGATCGTCGGTGCACAGGGACATTTGCAGTACTACCGCGAGAGTTTTGCTAACAACACCCCGTGGATTGCGGCGGCTCCGGCTACGCTCTACGACTTCGACCGCAACGAGCAGGAAGTGGGTGCCTATGCCGAGTATACCTATTCGATCAAGGACAAGTTCTCGGTCGTGGCGGGTATCCGCGGCGATTACAATGCGTTTTATGACAAGTTCTTCGTGACGCCCCGCGGGCATATCCGCTGGAACATCACCCCCTCGACCACGCTGCGCGGCTCGGCCGGCCTGGGATACCGTTCGACCAATGTCATCACCGACAACATCGGTATGCTGGCGACCGGACGGCAGATCGTAATCCCCGATTTCGACGGTTTCAACCGGCTGGAGAAGGCACTTACGGTGGGCGGAAGCCTCACGCAGACCTTCGGGCTGGTCAGTCCCGGCGACGCAACGCTGAGTTTCGACTATTTCCGCACGCAGTTCTACAATTCGGTGATCGCCGACCAGGAGTACAGCGCCGACCAGATCGTGCTCTATAATTCGGACAAGCGTTCCTATACGGATACCTACCAGATCGACTTTTCGTGGACGCCTGTCGAACGGTTGGACATCTTCGCCACGTTCCGTTATACGGACAGCGAGATGACGATCGACCGCCCCGACGGAAAGACCGCCCGCGTGGAACGGCCGCTGGTGAGTCAGTACAAGACGCTGCTCAATATCCAGTACGCCACGAAATTCCGCCGCTGGGTGTTCGACGCGACGGCACAGCTGAACGGCCCTGCGCGCATCCCGACGCAGACGGGCGACCTGGCCGACGACAAGTATTCGCCGCGCTACCCGATGTTCTTCGCCCAGATAAGCCGCAAGGTCGGCAAGTTCGACATCTATGCCGGTTGCGAGAACATCGCCGACTACCGCCAGCACGACCCGATCCTCAATGCGGACAACCCCTATTCGACGGGTTTCAACTCGATGAACGTATGGGGGCCGCTGATGGGGCGCAAGTTCTATATCGGCCTGCGGTTCAATTTGTATTGATTAACCTTTAAATAAACACCAGGATGAAGAAAATTTTAATGCTGTGCCTTGCACTCGTGATGGGTGTGGGCATGTGTGCAGCGCAGAAGGCTGCCGACAAAAAGACGGTGACGACGGTTTTCACGACCGACATCGACTGTGAACACTGTGTCAAGAAGATCATGAACAATGTCCCCTCGCTCGGCAAGGGCGTCAAGGACGTGAAGGTCGACCTGCCCAAGAAGGAGGTGACCGTGGTCTACGATTCCACGAAAAACAGCGACGATAATATCGTCAAGGGTTTTGCTTCGATCAAGGTCAAGGCCGAACCGAAAAAAGCCGACACGAAGAAATAACGCCGGCGGGTTTTGTTATCGGAAAGGGAGGACAATATTGTCCTCCCTTTTGTTTCGGTTGTTGGGCGGGCTCCTGTACTGCCGTCGGTTTCCCCCGATCCGCCCGGTTTATCGGTGCGGGTGCCCGTTTGTTTTCATAACATTGTGCCTGCGCCTGCGCAGGTAGAGGTCGAGCCCTGCGAGGCCGAGGAACGTTGCGGCGATAAAGACGTAGAACAGGGACAGCCGCCTGCTTTCGGCCGGGAAATCCGGTTCGGGAAATTTTAAGGAGCCCGGGCCTGTGAACGCGGGCATGTCGGGGAATGAAGGCATGTCGGGCAGATGCAGCCCGACGCCCGGTTCGTACCAGAAATACCAGGCGAGCCCGGCGATCACCGCCAGCAGGCAGAGTACGCCCGCCGTGCCCAGCAACCATGTTTCGCGCCGTTCGCGCCGCGCCGATTCGCGTTCCAGACGTTCCATGAGCCTCTCGCAGAACCCTTCGGGCAGTTGCGTATCCGGGGCTTGCTCCAGCGCGCGGCGGATTATGTTATTTTTCGCTTCCATGCAGTTGCGTATTTACCAGTATATACAGTTTTTTGCGGATGCGGTGGAGCCGTACTTTGATGTTGGACTCCGACATCTGCGTGATCCCGGCGCATTCGCTTACGGAGTACTCTTCGTAGTAGAAGAGCGTGACGAGTGCCCGCTCTTCGGGCTCCAACTCACCGACGGCACGGGCCAGAGCGTCGAGGTATTCCTGCCTTCCCTCCCAGGCATCCATCCGCTCGGCTTCGCTGTCGGGCAGGTTCGCCAGCCGCGCCTGGTCGATGCAGGCCCATTCGCGTTTGCGGCGCCGTGTCTCGGAGACCGCCGTGTTGTAAGCGATCCGGAAGAGCCAGGTCGGGAACGAACTGCGCCCGTTGAACCTGTGCAGGTTGCGGAACGCCTTGAGGAAAACGTCCTGAGCCAGCTCCTCGGCATCCTCTGCGCAGCCGACGATGCGGGAAACCAGCGTGTAGACCACCCGCCCGTACCGCCGGGCAAGGATGGCATACAGATCGGTTTCTCCGTTTACGATCCGTCGGATCAGCTCCAGTTCCTCCTGTTGTTGCATTGCTATCCGGTTAGACGCACGTGGCCGGAAAAGGTTACACGCCGATGCTGTTTTCCCGAAAACTGTAACCTTTTTCGCGGAGCTGCGTCTAATAAGGCAAAGATCGCAAAAAACGAATCGCTAATCTCTAATACTTAAAAAATTATGATGGATTTTATTTTTGTTCCCCTGGTCGTAGGCGTGGTCACGCTGGGAATCTACAAGTTCTTCGAACTGCTCGTGTGCCGTCGCGAGCGCCGCATGATCATTGATAAAATGGACGGCAATGCTCTGATCGACTACCTGAAGTTCGTACCGATGGGTGTGAGGATCGGCGCTCCCGTGTCGGTGCGTCCCGTGTCGGGCGGGGTGTCCGGAACCCTGAAGGCCGGTTGCCTTTTGCTGGGCATCGGTTTCGGGCTGCTCTTCGCCTTCATGTTGCTGAACTGGTGTGCCTATGATGCTTCGTACGAAATGCGCAGCATCGTCTACGGCGGGTCGGTTCTCTGCTTCGGCGGTGTCGGACTGATCGTTTCGTTTGTCGTCGAGCGCAATATCGTCGGCAGGGAGTGCAAATAACCCAGCCTTTCCGGATGGAAAAAGGAGTATCCCGCTTTTGGGGGATACTCCTTTGGTTTTGCCGGGGGCCGTGCGGCGCACCAGGGGCGGAACGGTTTGCTGAGGGCCATGCGGCGCACCGGGGGCAGGACAGTTTGCCAAGGGGGGCGGTTGTAGGGCGGGACGGTCGGGGCGGAACGGTTTGCCGGAGCCCGGACGCCTGCCGTTTGCCGGCCGGGCGGCCTTATTCCATCGGCCGGATACGCACCTCGGTCACGCCTTCCAACTCCCGTGCGAGACGGTCGATGTCGGTCTTTTCCTCGACTTCGCCGTAGTGGTAGGGGTAGAATATCGTCGGCCGGATCGCCTTGACGGCCTCGACGGCCTGGTCGACGGTCATCGTGTAGGGCTGGTTGACCGGCAGGAAGGCGATGTCGATATTCTTCAGCGCCTTCAATTCGGGCGTGGGTTCGGTATCGCCCGCGATGTAGATGCGCGAGCCGCCTATCGTGAGCACGTAGCCGCAGTCCTCACGCTCTTTGGGGTGGAATTGCAGATGCCCGTCGGTGGTGTTGTAGGCAGCCACGGCCTCGACTTTCAGGTAATCGCGCGGCGTGGCGACACTGCCCGGGCGCATCGTGTAGCAGTTCATTTCGAACGCCTCGGCCGATGTGCGGTCGCAGAGTATCTCGGTCTGCGGGGTCTGGATCGCTTCGACGGCCGCCACGTCCAGGTGGTCGTAGTGCGAGTGGGTGATAAGTACCACGTCGGCCTTGGGCAGGGCGGCGTAGTCGGCATAGCCGCTTACGGGATCTACGTAGATGTATTTTCCGCCGGCCTCGACCGAAAGCGAGGCGTGTCTGAAAAAGGTGATCGTGATTTGCGTACCGTCGCGCGTCGTGAGCGTGTCGGCAGGGTATTCGGGAGCTTTCTTTCCGCATCCGAAAAACGATAGGATCGACATAAGCAACAAGAGTTTTGGGTTTATGCTCAAATATTATATATTACAACGCCAATATAGTGAAAAAAAGTGAAATATTCGTACCTTTGAGCCGCAATCGAACCTGGGAAAACGTTGGGGCCGGTTTCCGGGAAGTTTTCTGTGCCGGGCCTGGCGCACCTTTTGGCGGCGATGATTTGGGGCCGGATGCCCGGTTTGCAGGATGAAAATAGAATAATTCGCACATTTTTCATGCCCGGGCGCAGTATTTTTCGAATCGGGACGTTTATAGGAATAAAGTATTATTAAAATTGTATATGATGAAAAAATTTTTGTTTGTGGCGGCGGCGGTAGTAGCGTCGATGGTTTTCACCGGGTGTATCAACGAGGACGACACCTATAAGAAGTTGCAACCGGTTGAGAAGGGGATCAACATCTACAACTGGACATCCAGCCAGTATTCCATGGCGACCGAGCAGGCCAACATCGGTCTGCGTATGGCGATGCTTGTGGCCGAAGCCCACAAGCAGGGGGTGGATAACTTCGAGGATGTGAAAATCGAAGGCATCTCCATCAAGGGCAAGTTGCTCGGCACCTCTTCGAAGATCGAAAAGACGACCACTGGCTACAAAATCACTTTCAATCCTGCAATGGACATGGACGGCTATTCGCGCGAGGGCGCCGTGCTGATCGACACGGGCGGGGCCCCGCTGCTCGAAGATGCCGTGGCCGGAAAGGTCTGGTCGGTGACGTTCGACGAAAAACTGGTGCTGGTTGCCACCAACGGCAATACGTCGGTAAAGGCTTCGCTGGTGGGCGGTTCCACGCAGCTCTACAACGATGAAAACGGAGCCTATGCGATCAGCATTGCGAATCAGGCCTGCTACCTCGATTCGGGCAGCAATTTTACCTCGAATTGGGGCGGCCGTATGACGTTGAAGCCCCATAACATGAATTTCACCTATTCGGATTGCATGGGCGAGAAGTTCGTCGTGAACACGACGGGTGCAATTTACGGCCCTTCGTTCTATACGATGGACAATGCAACGTCTCTGGAGCTGAGCATGACGCTGACGGATGTCGAGTATTACACGAGGTCGAGCATCCGCGAAGGTAAGTTCGAGGCGATGATGACCGGCGGGTACGATTTTACGGCCTTCCCCTCTCCGAAAGTGACGGTGAAATATGCCGTAAGTGCCGACGGCAAGAAATTGCTGACGACGATCGAATATGCAGGAAATACGGTGACGATCTAATTTTGATTGTAAAAAGTAAATGCGGTGCGAAAATTCGCACCGCATTTTTATTTTCCGGGCGGCCTGTTGGCCAAGTGGCCGGTTGACTGGCGGATTGCCGGGCGGTCTGTTGTCTGGGGGGGCGGATGGGGGGCTGTTTGTCGGGGACTTGCTCCGGTGATGTTTTGTAGGCGGTGGCTCCGGTGCTGCCCGGTCGTACCAGGGGGCGTTTTGCCGGGAGGTTGCTCCGGGGTAACCCGGATACGTGGTTGCTTTCTGTCGTTCCGTGCCCTGCCCGGGATTTATTTCCCGTCCGTTGCCTTTGTCTGGAGCTCCGCGCTTTTTGACTGCCTGTCGAGCCGCATGACCGAGGGGATGCAGAAAGCCGTGAGTCCGAGCGTGCAGATCACAAGTCCTGCGATGACGAAGGTCGTGGTGAGCCCGACCTGTTCGGCCAGGAACCCCGTACCGAGCAGTCCGATAGCCGACGGAAGCAACCCGAAGCTGTAATAGAGCGACATCACGCGTCCCAGGACACCCGCGTCGATGCGGGTCTGTACGACCGAGACGAATGACGAATTGAAAACGCTGCTGGTAATGCCCTCGATGGCCGATAGTACTGCGAACCAGACGAACGCCGTGGGCGGCAGCAGCCCCGAGATGGTGAACGACATGCCGATGGTCAGGTACATCAGGTTCACCAGGACGATGCGGTTTACCCGGTAGACGCGTGCGCCCATGATGGCGCCGCCGATAAGCGCTCCGCCGCCCCATACGATCTCGATGAGACTCATGTCGTAGGTGTTGCCGCCGAAATGCTGCAGCGTCATCAGCGGGAACATTACCCCGACGGGCATGATGAAAAACCAGACGAGGATAGCCAGCGTGAAGAACCAACCCATGCCCGGTACGGCGTGCATGGCACTGAACCCTTCGCGGAACTCCCGCCAGAGATTAGGTTTGAGCGTGCCCCGCACGGGATTGGGGATGCGTACGAACAGCAGCGAGGTGCAGGCGATGATGGCGCCCGCGACGTCCAGAAGCAGGATATTGCCGATGCCCGTGAAGCTGATGAGCACGGCTCCCAATGCCGGGCCGATGATGTTCGACAGCGAATTGATGATCTGGTTGACACCCGCCACCCGGGTCAGCTGGGCTTCGGGAGCCAGCAGCGGCACGGAAGCCTGCATCGAGGGGGTATGGAAGGCCGATCCCACCGAGCGGCAGGCCAGCAGGATGTAGATATGCCACATCTGCGCCACGTCGAACCAGAAAAGCACGGCCAGGATAAGCGTGCAGAACGCGATGAAGCTGTCGGCCAGGATCATCGTGCGTTTGCGATCCCATCGGTCGACGTAGACCCCGACGACCGGGCCCAGCAGCGACTGGGGCAGCATACCCGCGATCGCGGCCAGTGCCAGTACCTCGGCCGAACCGGTCTCGATGCTCATCCAGAAGATGATCGCATAGCCGACGACCGAGCTGCTGAGGATCGAGGCGAGCTGCCCGCTCCAGATGATCCCGAATGTCTTTTTCCAGTTTTCCATGCTTGTTTCGCGGTGATGCCAAAAAAGGCGGACACCGAGGTGTCCGCCGCTGCAAACCCTTCCGTGAAAGGGTTTATTTAACTGCTTTAACTATTGCCTCGAATGCTTTTGGCTCGTTCATCGCCAGGTCGGCCAAAACCTTGCGGTTCAGTGCGATGCCCTTGGCGTTGAGTTTGCCGATAAATTGTGAATAGGTCATTCCCTGTGCGCGGACTGCTGCGTTGATACGCATGATCCACAGCGAGCGGAATGTCCGCTTTTTGAGCTGGCGGTGTGCATATGCATACTGCAAACCCTTTTCGACCGTGTTTTTCGCAACGGTCCAAACATTTCCCCTTGAACCAAAGTTACCTTTGGCAAGTTTCAAAACTTTTTTTCTACGTGCGCGTGATGCAACGGCGTTGACTGAACGTGGCATACTTGTAAAGTTTTTGAAGAGCTGTCAGCGACGCGGTTCTCCCGCGTTCTTTGGGGCTGATTCGCTCCGGTTAATAACTTCCGCAGGTCGATTACTTGACCAGCAGGTTGCGCTTGATCTTTCCTGTGCCGGTGAAGGTAAAACGCTTCTTCGCAGCGGCATTGGTTTTCATTTTCGGCATTGTCGTAAATAGTTAATTAGTTAAACTTAGCCTGCAAAGATAACAAAAATTCGGCATACCGCAATCGCGGGGCTGAAAAATCTCCCTCTTTTTATTCCCGTTGCGCAATTATTGCAGGGAAACGCCGGGGGCTGTCCGCCGCCTGTGCCCCAGGTCGGTTTGCTGATCCCGATAATTTTCCGTATATTTGAATAGGTAAATCAAAAACCGCAGGACGATGGAGATGGAGTGGGATTTTATCATACGCTTGTGCGTGGCAGGCCTTTGCGGCACGGTGATCGGCCTCGACCGCGAATACCGGGTCAAGGATGCGGGTTTCCGCACCCATTTCCTGGTTGCGCTGGGCAGTGCGCTGATAATGATCGTGTCGCAGTACGGCTTCGCCGATATCCTGATGCATACAGGCGTGGGGCTCGACCCCAGCCGTATCGCTGCACAGGTGGTGAGCGGCATCGGCTTCATCGGCGCCGGTACGATCATCATCCACCGCCAGTTGGTGCGCGGGCTTACGACGGCGGCAAGCCTCTGGGCGACGGCCGGCATCGGCCTTGCGGCCGGGGCGCATATGTATGTCGTGGCTGCAGCGGCTACGGTGCTGACGCTCTTCGCGCTCGAAGTGCTTACGCTGGTCTTTGGCGGGTTGGGGCGCCGCAGGACGATGGTGGTCTTTTCGGCTACGAAGCGTGCTGCGGTCGACGAGATGTTCAACGAGTTGCAGAGCCGCGAATATGCCGTGATCTCCTATGAGGTCGAGGCACAGCGCAGCGCCGACGGCATCGTCTACCGGGCCACCCTGGTCATCCGTGCCAAGGGGAATACGGATGAAGACCGCTATGTCGACCTGCTGCGTGAGAATCCCGACATTACCATCGAACGGATCGTATGAGCCGGTCGTACAGCAGGCAGAAGCCCAGCGGCAGGGTGATTCCGACCACGGTGTAGGGTATCCACCACCAGGGCGACCCTGTGGGGATGACCGGGTGGCAGGCCAGGTAGCGGGGCGGGTAGTCGCAAACCCACATTTGAAAGAGTATCACCAGTTTGAATGCGGGGATGTGCCACAGCATGATCGCCATGGTGTGCCGTCCCGTATAGTCCAGCATCCGTGTCAGCCTGTTGCCGGTTGCCGCGAGGCGGCTTGCGGCGGTGACGAGCATGTAGCATCCTGTGCACACCAGCACGACGAAGAGCACCGGGTTGCCGAAAAGTCTCCCGCCAAGGTTGATGCGGCAGCCTGCGGCTGCCGCCGCGAGCAGGATGACCAGGCAGAGCGTTGCGATGCGCCCGTCCAGCGGGAGCCGCGCGCGGAAGATGCGGAAGAGTTTTCCGAGGTAGATTATCCCCGTGATGGCGAATGTCCGGACGGCGATCCACTCGCCCGGAATGCCCGACGGATGGCGGGCGAGCAGCATGGCGACCGTAAACAGGAACAGGATGGAGCCCCCGCGCAGCCGTTCCGCCACGGTCGGCGTCGGGGCGAGTTTGCGGGTTGCCAGCGTGATGCAGAAAAAGAGCATCAGCCCGAGGAACAGCCCTTGCAGAAACCAGAAGGGCGCCTGCATCTGCTCGTGGTGCAGGAACAGGAATACCCGGCCCAGCGTCCGGAGCAGCTCCGGGGTGTCGTAGGGCAGGATGGCCTCCCGGGCGGAGAAGTCATAGGCGATCAGGTGCCACTCGAGAAATCGGTTGTGCAGCAGCACGAAGAGCGTGCCCAGGACGACGTAGGGCAGGTAGAGGCGTCGGAGCTTGCGGCCTATGAAACGCCCCGGGGCGGCGGTCTGTCCGTCGTCGAAGAAATAGCCCGCGACGAAAAAGAAGACGGCCGTGTTGAAATAGTAGGTGAAGGTTTCCAGCGGTGTCAGGATCGCGGCGTGTGAAATCACCACCGCTACGATGCCGAGGGCCTTGACGATCGAGAACGCCGTGTCATGGTGGTGTGTGCCGGTGCCCATCGGTCAGAAATAACGGTGCACTTCTTCGAGGAGCTCCTCGCGTGCCATGTCGTTGGGGTTCGTGCCGGGCAGCCCTTCGGGAACCTGCTCGCCCAGTTGGTCGAACAGGTCGGCCCAGAATTGCGGCAGGGTTCCGTCCGCGGCGCGGAAGTTCATCGGCCGCGCCGTGAAAAGCGGGGTGCCGTTTTCGGCGCGGTAGCTTTCCCACACCAGTTCGCTGCAATAGAGTTTCTCCCTTCCGGGCCGGAACGAATAATCGTAGGGGACTCCGAGGAAGCTGCGCGCACGGCGGACGGCAGCCGCGATGCCGGCCGTGTCCTTCAACCGCATGGCAACTACTGCCGGCCGGCCGCCGATTTTTGCGGAGCGTCCGAGAAATTCCTCCAATAGCGTGAGCCGGACGCCGCCGTCGGTCGTGGCTTCGAGCACCGAATCCGCCCCGTTGCCTGTGACGGCGATCCCCACGTGGGAGAAATTCAGCGGCCCTTCTTCGCCCGTCGCCGCCGTGATCGCCCCGGTCATCTCCGTGTTTTTTCCGGCCTGGAAGAGCAGGTCGCCCGTGTGCAGGCGATCGCGGTTTTGGCCGCAGGAAATGGCCAGCAGAAGCATACCTATATATATTAAAGCCTGTTTCATAGTCTCCGCTGTTCGTTTTTGCAAATATATTAAAAATTTTTCACAACTAACTCGCTGACCGATAGCCGTGTGTAAAAAAGGTGGTGAAATTGTCGAAAAAAAGTCCCGGAATTATTTGGAAATAACTCCGGAATGCCCTTATCTTTGCATCCGCTTCGAGAGAGAAATACTGCTCCGGGGCGGAAAAAACAGGTTCTGAAAAATTTTGAAAAAAGTTCCAAAATCTTTTGGAGATTCGGAAAAATGACTTACCTTTGCACCCGCTTCGAATAAGAAATACGGTTCGAAACGATAAGAAAAAAGGTTCTGAAAATTTCTGAAAAAATCTTTCGAAAAGATTTGGTGGTTTCAAAAAGATGACTTATCTTTGCACCACTTTCCGCTGAAAAATCAGCGGTCGGAACAACGGGAAAAGCCGCAAGGACAGACCCGGCAAAAAGAAAGAAATTGTTCTTTATAGCAATATATTTGAACAGCGTTCTTTGAAGTATTTGAGCAGCTAAAAGTTTTCCACTCTCGCGAGAGAGTGAATTTCAAACAATACCTTTGAGATTAGAGCTAAAGATTTAAAACAAAACATTTTATACAATGGAGAGTTTGATCCTGGCTCAGGATGAACGCTAGCGGCAGGCCTAACACATGCAAGTCGAGGGGCATCACGAGGTAGCAATACTTTG
>QWCE01000151.1_pt1 | contig 127112 bp, 109 predicted proteins | sample 1972531 | NCBI WGS metagenome assembly QWCE01 (sample SAMN09866716, study PRJNA288562) | Human gut metagenome isolate term4_stool, whole genome shotgun sequencing... | reverse complement strand
TAAATTTGCGCGTACGACCGGCCATGAAATTCCTCCATTCATGGCCGTATTATACTTCTTTTTCAAATTAGATAACGTATTTTTAGAATTTTATACTAGACATAGAAAACAGATGGGCTGAACCGTTGCCTTCCATCTTCGACTAACATTTAGGCTTGCTGTTTTATTGAAAAAAAGCGAGCTCAAATGATTCAGGATTATTTTTCTCTTGATAAGAAGGGCGATGACTATCTTCTTCTTCGTATCATCAACAAAGTTGACTTTGAAGAGGAGGTCGTCTGGGCTCGCGATTTCTCTTTATCTGATCGAAGTGACATTTCTAAGCCCGTCGAGCATTTAATGAGTTATCTGAAAGGCGGCTTCGATTCTCTTTCTGAATGGAACGGAGATATGGAAGGATTCCATTCATCTATTCAGCATTTCGGATTTGAAAATCTTCTGAGGACCGACAATCTCATTCCCGCATTCATTTTGAGGAAGGATGCAAAAACACCAGAAATCAATCAGTTGATTTTCAATGAATTGGAGAAAGAAAGAGAAACCTTGGGAGGTAAGGAGCTTGAGACGAAGGTCGGCCTCCTTCATGAGGCACTTTCTTCCATCGGCGCAAAGTCATACCAACCCAACGACCCTGAAGCCACCGTTCCGGTCCCTTTAAGTTTGATTTTTAATAAAGATTGGAACGCTGTCGGCGCGCTATTGGAAAACTATTCCTAACCGACAGCGTTGTTAGAGACGATTAGATAGGCTCAGGAATGGCGCGCTGCAGCTTCAGCAGTGTCTTTCTGATCATCGTAGACGGGGCCCAGTCTTCTTTTGCTTTTCTTAGACCCGGAATACCGAGGTCTTCTTCGCGATTAATCTGTGTAAAGTGTTCAGGCAAAGTCTTGCACAAAGCGCTGGCTAAAGCAGGGTAGGCACCGGTAACAGTGCGATCAGCCTTTTCAATATGAACGGAGAAAATGTTTTCACCGACGTCGGAGCCATAGGTGAAGCCGTACATATTGTCTCCGTCCATTAAAGCGCCGCCAATCAAGCGGAACTCTTCAAAATGATCAAAGGCAAGCTCGATTGCGTCTCTTTCAGCTTCAAGACTCTTCGTCATTTCGCCGTAGTTGGCATACCAGTTCTTCAGAAAAACCCTTGCTTTTTCAATCAGCTCAGGCGTGAAAGATACAAATTGAGCGTTCGGGTAGGCCTTATAAAATCTCTTATTGAAATTGCGTTTCCCGTGAAGTTCTCTGCCTTCCAGGTTTTCGATCTTGTCACGTTCATAGACATAATCCCACCAGGAATTTGAAGACACGGTAATGAAGTTGCGATATCGCATCAGTTCGGAAATTCTTTCCGTCATATACGTAAAGCGCCCGAATAAAATCACCGGCTCTTTGCAGCACTGACATTCAGAAGCAATGTCTTCGATGATAGCTAAAGCGTTTTCGCTGCGAAGCGGAATGACATAAGCCGGCGGAATATCCGGATAAGGGGCCCAGTTCAATACTAATTCGCCCTGAGAAATTCCCCATTTGATGTTGTATTCCTTAGCGCGTCCGATGACGGATGCGATAGAAAGATTGCAGTCTCCGTTCTGAAGTTTCGGCAGTTGTTCTTGTAGAAGCGGTAATTCGTTAAGCGTGACGGGTTTTAGTTCGATCGGCATGTCGTGGTTCGATTTTATGATTTCAGTGGAGAATATACTATTCGGATCAGAGGCGATTATAGTTTCTCGTTCCGTAACGAGCACGGGACATTTTCAAACACAGGCGGGCCCATGGATTTCTCTCAAGTGGACGGCATCTTGCACATTCATTTGGATAATTTTTTTATCCTCGGCATTGCATGCCTCTGCTATTTCCTCGGCCGATGGATCAAATCCGAAATCAAACTTTTACAGGACCTCTCGATTCCCGTTCCGTTTATCGGCGGATTGCCGGCAGCGATTATTTTTGCATGTCTAAAAATTTCCAAGACTGCTGTCATTGTCTTAAATCCTGATCTCAATGCCCTGATTTTTCAGTTCTTTCTAACCATGATGGCTTTGATGGGAAGCTGGAAGCTCATCAAAACAGGTTTTGTTATTTCAATCATGTTTTGGTCTCTGGCGATGGTACTCGGTGTACTTCAGGCGCTCATCGGACTGACCGCAGCTCAGGCTTTAGGGCTGCATCAGCACCTCGGACTCCTTATGGGAACCCTCTCCATGATGGGAGGAACTGAGACGCTCACCAATTTCATCCCGGCAGTTGAGCATCTGGATAAATTCTCAGGCGCCGCTCAAGCCGCAATGGGTGTAGCGACACTGGGAATGGTTTGCTCCATGATGGTTAGTGCCCCGATGGGCGAGTACCTCATCAAGAAATACTCACTCAAGAACCCTAGCCGCAGTGAATTCGACAATGCCCGACTCATTCGATCTATCGAACGAAGCAATAAACCTTTTTATCAAACGCATACTGTTGAGTGCATCAAGATCATTGCCATCTGCTTTGTCTGCATGGCTTTCAGCCACCTCATCAAACAGAAATTTTTAGCGGATGTCTTAATTCCCGACTATACGGTCTGTATGGTTTGCGCTCTGATTGCCAGAAATTTTGCAGACACGACGGGCTGGTTCAGTGTGGACGGATTAGCGCTGAGGACTTTGACGAAGATTTTTTTGATTCTTTTCATTTTGGTTTCGACATGCGCGCTGCAGTTGGACTTAATTTTTGATCTTTCGGCACCGATCATCGCTGTATTTTTCCTCGAGCTCATCGTTAATTTTTTATTTGCACGTTTTATCTATTTCAATCTTTTGGGGAAAGACTTCCGAGGGATGCTCATTGCTGTCGGAGGATTGGCTTTCTCTATGGGGATGGCCGCCAACGGACTCAGCAACATGCAGAGCCTTTGTGAAAAGTACGGCCCTAACACCGACGGCTTCCTGGTCGTCTGTGTCGTGGGCTTGATTCTCTTGGCGATCTCCAATACGCTGTTAATTAAATTTTTACTCACTATTTTCTAGATTGAAGAGGTAACGCAATGGCTGATGAAATCGTTCTCCATGTCACAGAAGCAAATTACGAAGATACTGTCGTGAAATGCGACAAGCCGGTTCTCTTAGCAATCGGCGCTCCTTGGTGCATTGACTGTAAACGAATCGAACCGATGTTCATGGAATATGCACAGAAGTACCATGACAAAATTCAGTTTGCTCATTGCGATTTCGATACTGAAGCAGGGCTCAACACTAAGTTCCGCGTCCGACATATCCCGACCTTGCTTTTGATTCGCAAGGGCGAAATCCTGGATACATTGGTTGAACCGAAAAAAGTTGAAGCCTTCGACGAGTTTGTCCAGAAGGCCTTGAAAGAAATCTAATTTCTAAATTACGACTCAACCGCGGCTGACGTCCGCGGTTTTTTCTTAATTTTCACTAGCCGAAGCTTCCACTAACGTATTGACGCGTTTTTACTTTTGTGGCGTTAGAAAAGATTTGTTTTGTCGGACCGTGCTCAATTAACTCGCCCATGTAAAAGAAGGCGGTGTTGTCCGAAATTCGCATCGCTTGCTGCATGTTATGGGTCACGATGATGATGCAAAGATCCTTCTTGAGTTCTTCCATGCCTTGTTCGAGTTTTTCTGTCGCAATAGGATCCAACGCGCTGGCAGGTTCATCCATAAGCAGCACTTCCGGCTCTACTGCCAAAGCCCTTGCAATACACAATCGTTGCTGCTGACCGCCGGAAAGGGAAAGGGCAGAGTCTTTGAGGCGATCCTTGACTTCGTCCCATAAAGCCGCTCTTCGAAGACTTTCTTCAGCCTTATCCATTAAAAGCGATTTGTTCCTAACGCCAGATACTTTCAGACCATAGACGACATTTTCAAAAATACTTTTGGCAAAAGGCGTCGGCCTCTGGAAAACCATGCCGATCCTGCGCCTTAACTCAACGACATCACAGTGCTGATGGTTGATTTCTTCATCTCCGAATTTGATGGAGCCTTCAAGACGCGCACCTTCAATTAAATCGTTCATGCGATTCAATGTTCTCAGAAAAGTACTTTTCCCGCAGCCTGAGGGTCCGATTAAGGCCGTGATTTCTTTTTTGTTGAAAGAGAGAGAAATATTTTTTAATACTTGTTTTGAACCGTAAAAGAAATTCAAATTAGAAGCGATCAATTTCGTAAATTCATTATTTACTTGCATATTTACTTTTTCAACATTCCGGATTCATTTTCAAATTCGCGAAAATTGTATTTGGCCTTTATGACAGTTGAATGTCAGGAATATGTCAATTTGATGACAACTTACTCGTTGATTTATTGTCATAAAACTTTCACGGAAATGTAATTTTCTTGTCATTTTTTACTTCTAGTATTCGCCGTGTTCCTTGAGGAAAAAAATCTTTCTTGGAACGCAAAATTTGTTAATAAAACATAGGAGAATTTATGAGAAAAAATTATTTAATTTCCTTACTTGCTTTATCTGCCATGACTGTTTCCGCTTCTTCCATGGCAAAAGAAAATGTGACGGTTTCCGGTTCAACAACCGTTTTGCCGGTCATGCAAAAAATCTCTGAGCATCTCATGCAAAAAGATCCTTCTGTTGTCATCGAACTTTCCGGAGGCGGTTCCGGCAGCGGCATTAAAGCCCTGAACGAGAAACTCACACAAATTGCCATGAGCTCGAGAAAAATCAAAGGCAAGGAGGTTAAGGCAGCTGAAGAAAAGGGCGTTAAACCTTTCGAAATCCCAGTCGCCGTTGATGCGATCGTACCAATCGTGAATCCTAAAAATACTTTGAATGGTCTTTCATTGGATGATCTCAGAAAAATTTATAAAGGCGAAATCAAAAACTGGAAAGAGGTAGGCGGTCCCGATGCTCCGATTGTTCTTGTTTCCAGAGATTCTTCCTCTGGGACCTTTGAATCTTGGGAATCGCTAGTGATGAAGAATCAGCGCGTCAGTCCGAGGGCACTTCTTCAGAATTCCAACGGAACGGTTGTTCAAACCGTCTCTAAGAACCCAAATGCCATCGGATATGTCGGCCTCGGTTACGTAGCTCCGATCATCAAGGCTGTAGAAATCAACGGAATTAAAGCAACGCCTTTGACTGCTAAAGAAGGCAAATGGCCGCTCTCACGAGATCTATATCTCTATACGAACCGACAGCCCCAAGGCGCTGTTAAAAAAGTAACCGACTTCTGTTTATCTGAAGAAGGCCGAGGTCTCATCAAAGAAGCCGGTTTCGTTCCGCCCGCAAAACAATAATTTCTTATCTATTCCGACAGAAAGCTTGAAGATCGAAGTAAGCTTTCCAACCATTTCCATCCTTTTTGCTGTGACCGGCATTGAATAGCCGGAGCCGCATAAGTGATTGAAATCTCGGAGTCTTCTAGTGAAGCGAACCATCAAGGATTTCATTTTTGAAAAATCTCTTCTTTTCTTAGCTCTCCTAACACTTGCCGGCCTCGCCGGAATCGTCTGGTTCTTATTTAAAGAGGGCATGCCCGTCCTCGATACGATATCGCTCAAACATTTTCTAACCGGTCACGACTGGTATCCGACGGAAGATCCTCCGTCATTCGGTATATTTCCTTTAATCATCGGATCGGTTTCGGTAACGCTGCTTGCTGCCGTGTTGGCCATTCCTCTGGGAATCCTCTGCGCCATTTTCTTGTCTGAAATTGCCTCGTCACGGCTGCGTTCAATCTTTAAACCTTTTATTGAGCTGTTGGCAGCCATGCCTTCCGTAGTTATCGGCTTTGTCGGGATGACAGTGCTTGCACCTTTTCTTCAGGATTACTTCGGAGCCCCTACGGGACTGAATATATTGAACGCGGCCATCCTGCTGGCTCTCATGGCGGTTCCGACGATCTGCACCATTTCTGAAGACGCTCTTCGCTCTGTTCCGAGAAGTCTCAAAGAATCTTCTTTAGCACTCGGCGCCACACATTGGGAAACGCTAACAACTGTCACGATCCCGGCAGCTTTTTCCGGAATTGCAACCGGAGTGATGCTGGGTTTAAGCCGCGTCATCGGCGAGACCATGGTCGTACTTATGGTTGCAGGCGGTGCGGCACTCATCCCGGAAAGCCTTTTTGATCCGGTCAGGCCCATGCCGGCTTCCATCGTTGCTGAGATGGCTGAATCTCCTTTCGGGAGCAGCCATTACCACGCCTTGTTCGCCATTGGCATCGTATTGTTTTTCTTTACCTTCCTCTGCAATCTGGCTGCCTTCTTGGTTTCGCAAAAATACAAACTGAAAGCCTCTAGTTAATTCGGGAACTTCAATGAATCTATCAATAACTCTAAGAAACCGCAGAACATACAAAGAGTATGCGGGTCTTTTTATGATTAAGTCCGGCGCCTGGATTATGGTCGCATTATTTCTTTCTTCACTCGGCTACATTGCTTATCACGGAGCCGGAACACTTTCTCCCTCTTTCCTGTCAACGTTTCCTGAAAAAATGATGGAAGAGGGGGGCATCCTGCCTTGCATCATCGGCACTGCGATTCTGTCCATCGGTGCCATGGCCGTTGCGCTGCCCCTGGGAATCGCTTGCGCTGTCTGGCTCAATGAATATGCAAAAGAAGGTCCGCTTAAAAAACTTATCACTTTGGCCGTTGCTAATCTTGCCGGTGTCCCTTCCATTGTCTTCGGATTATTCGGCTTAGCCTTCTTTGTCACCGTCTGCGGCTTAGGAGTCAGCGCCATTGCCGGAATATTGACGTTGGCTGTTCTTACGCTTCCGATCGTTATCAATACCGTTCGTGAAACACTTTCTCAAATACCGAACAGCTGGAGAGAATCCTCCCTTGCCTTAGGAGCGAGCAAAACCCAGACCGTTTTACGGACGGTACTTCCGGCTGCGCTTCCGGGAATTTTGACCGGCGCCATCTTGGGATTGGCCAGAGCAGCCGGAGAAACGAGCGCCATCATGTTTACAGCAGCCGTCGTCTCGACGACTAATTTGCCGAATTCTCCGTTCGCCGCCGTCATGTCACTGCCATACCATATCTACGTGTTAGCAACGACAGGCATGAATCCGGATAAAGCGGTACCGATTCAGTGTGCAACGGCTTTGGTTCTTCTCATGACCGTATTCGCTTTGAATCTGATGGCTTTCTATATCCGACAAAAATCCTCGAAGCGACCGGCGTAACAAGTTCTTAGAGTCGGTTACAATGGCTTTTTCCAACCGAAGCGGGCGTCCGTCAAAGGACGACCCGCTTCAATTTCTTCAATGGCAGCAAGAAAGTCTTCTTCGGTTTTACTTTTAAAGATGTTTTTAAAAGCCTTCGGATTTTCTTCAAAAAGATTAGCCTGGAAGAACCAAAACTCTTTCATACGCATCATTGCATTCCGGCGGTTCTGGAAGGCTTCCGTGTAAGCATCGAAAAGGGCGGTTGTGAAATTTTTAATCTCTTCAAGGCTGGCTGCAGGGCCGCCTTTGTATTTACGGAAGAGTGCGGGATCTGCCATCAGCGCACGACCGACCATAAGCATCTTCGGATCACGGAAAGTCTTAGAGAAATCTGTCATGTCGGCCGTCGTAATCATGTCGCCGTTTACACCCAGCGGAAATGGAATCTCATCAAGATGCTCAAGGAGCGCCTCTTTTCTGACCTCTCCTTTGTATTGATCCGTCTTCAAACGCATATGGACAATCAAAAGAGAAAGGGGATATTTCTTATATAAGTTGAGGATGTCTCCGAACTCTTCCGTATTCGCCCATCCCAATCTTGTCTTAATGGAAATAGGAATGTCGATGCCGGCACTGAAAATTTCATCCAGGAAACGTTCCAATGCGTAAAGATCTCTTAAAAAGCCGGAACCTTTTCCTTTGGCAACGACCGTGCCGGAAGGGCAGCCGAGATTTAAATTGACTTCCTTATAACCCAAATCCTGAAGAGCTTTGGCGGCCCAGATGAAATCGGCGGAACGGTTGCTCAAAAGCTGTGGAACCACCGGAATACCGGCATTTACTTCAGGTGAAAGTTCCTTCAGATGTCGATCCGTGAACTTCGGTTCGACAGTGGGCGTGATGAAAGGAATGTAATAAAGGTCAGTCCCGCCGAAATACTGATGGTGCAAACGACGGAACACTGCCGTCGTTAATCCTTCCATCGGAGCTGCTGCTAATAACTGACCATTCATTTCTCTTCTTACCTCATTTGAAGGCGTAATTTTAGTGGAGCTGAAGAAAAAATCCTTCTAAAACAAAGTGTATTGCGTGTGAAAGTTTTTCTAAACGCTTGATAGTCCTGACACGGGACTTCCATGTTTCATTTATCAAAGAAAAAATTAGATTAAATTTACATTTAGTTTCATTTATTAAGAACATATCTATTTTATTTTTATATGGACAATATTATTATGTGCATATTGAAATTCAATTGATTGTCAGGAGAAAGAACATGACGATTACATTAAAGAAGAACAGTGTTGATGTCCGTGTCGAACTTCGCCGCAATGACAGCGACTTCATCGGTGATGACCGCGCTTACTACACTTACTTTTTCAGCAAAGCCGGCTGCTTCGGCTCTGCCAAAGTGACGGAAAAAGAGGTTTATCCGATCGACTGCGAATCTTTCACAACGAAAGAAAGAGAAAACTTCAAGGACGCCTTGGCTTCTCTGCAGCCGGACATTCTCAAGCTTGCTTCTTTCCTCAACAAAGAAAATGAGAACAAGGGCGACTTGGAAAGCACCCTAGATCTTCAGTGGGCTCTGGCTAAAAGAGGCCGTCCGAGCTTAGACGACAAACCTCTGATTCGCACAACGATCATGCTGACAGAAGAAGATAAGGAAAAGCTTAAAGTCTTGGGCGGTTCTTCCTGGATTCGCAACCAGATCAGAATGGCCAGAATCGGCGAGATCCAATAAAAAAGCGACCCGAAGATCGCTTGTAATACCAGGGGCTGGCAGAAATGCCGGCCTCAAGTTTTATTACTTAGCAGCCTGAGCAACTTGTGCAGCCTGCTGACTGGCAATACGGCCGAGAGAAGAGTAGATTGCACCGGCAATGACATCAAGCTCTGTGGAGTCAGTCTTAACGATTTCGTCTTTCAGATCGGTGAAGACCTTCTGAGACAAGACCGGATTTTCCTGTTGTTTAAGAATATCGACGTTCTTAATTTTGCCGTCTTCAAAAACAACTTTGATTTCACCGTCTTTACCGATACCGGAACCTTCTTGAGTAATGGTAGCTGCGGCCGCTGTGGCGGAGAGGAATAACGCAGCAAGAATAGCCGCGCTGAGCTTAACGATTCTCATAGATTCTCCTAGAGAAAGTAAATGAAAACAACAGGATAATCTTGCAAAAGCAGACAAAATTGTTTCGTTTTAGACGCAAATTCTTGGTCCATGTACTTAAGTGTTTCAACGGATCACGACTAATAACCCATTCAGAGCGCTTTGCTTACTAACTGCTTGAATCACTGCTGAAGGAGCGGCTTCTGCTTGGTGCGCAGTTTTTTCTCGAAAAATATATTGTTTCCTATCTGTATAATTCCTGTGGAACGCAACGCAAGATTCATAGAAACAGCCCCACAATATATTATGGATGAAATTCTTGGGAAACTTGCCGTAATTCTTGGCATAGACGAGTAAAGTCTTCATTACCCTCTGTGCTCCTGTTCCTGACGCAGAGCCGGAAAAGGAACATGATTACGAAGACGAAGAAAAAACCGATACCTAAAAAGAGGCCGACTTTAGTTCAGAGACCGGCCTCTGCTAGGTAATACTGCAATATTTCAGAAAGACGACTGTTGTTATTGATTTTGGCTAGTTGGCTTAGCCTCTCCAGCGAAGCATTCTTAATCCGTTCGCCACAACAATGAGACAGGTACCGGTATCCGCAAATACCGCCATCCACATGGTTCCGATGCCGGCAAGCGTCAGAACAAAGAAGATAAGCTTGATCGAAAGAGCAATCACAATGTTTTCAACCAGCAGCCGGAAAGTCTTCTTCGAGAGTTTGATGAATTCAGGCAGCTTGCGGAGGTCATCATCCATCAGGGCGACGTCAGCAGTTTCAATCGCAGTATCGGTACCGGCAGCGCCCATGGCAAAACCGATGTCGGCACGAGCAAGAGCAGGAGCGTCATTGATGCCGTCCCCGACCATACCGATCACTTCACGCTTAGCAATGCTGTCCACTAAAGACTGCTTATCTTCAGGAAGGAGATTGCCTTTCGCTCTATCCACGCCGACTTTCTCGGCGATCTGGCGGGCTGCCTTTTCATTATCGCCGGTAAGCATAATGGTCTTAACGCCCAGACCTTTCAGCTGACCGATAACTTCAGGCGCATTTTCCTTGATGCTGTCGGCAACGCCGAAATAAGCCAGAACTTTCTTAGCAGAAGCAAAGATCAAAGGCGTGTAGCCGTGATCCGCCAGTTCAGACACTTTGGCGCGAACGGCTGGACCGTTCAGATAAAACTTATCAAGGCCCTTGATGTTGCCGAGATAGTATTCGGTTCCGTCGATTTCACCGATAACACCCTGACCGGGAGCAGCATAGAAGCCATGGACTTCTTTTTGTGCAGTCGGTTTCTGCTGAGCAGAATAATCGGAGACGGCTTTACTAACCGGATGGTCATTACGAACAGCCAAAGCAGTTGCGAGATCAAGGATTTCCTCATCGGTCAGACCGGCACCGGCATTTTCGAACGTGATGACAGCAGGTTTGCCTTTCGTCAAAGTACCGGTTTTATCAAAGGCAATACTCTGCAGGCTTCTGCCTTTTTCTAGATAGACACCGCCCTTAATCAAAATTCCGCGGCGAGCAGCGGTTGCCAAACCTGAGACGATCGTTACCGGAGTAGAAATCACCAGAGCGCAAGGGCAGGCAATCACCAGAAGTGTCAGGCCTTTATAAAGCCAGTCCAGCCAATCTCCGCCCACGAACAGAGGAGGAATCACCGCAGTCAGAACAGCAATAAGAAATACTGTCGGCGTATAGACCTTAGCGAAACTGTCCACAAAACGCTGTGTCGGAGCGCGGGAGCTTTGAGCCGATTCAATCGCGGAAATGATTCGAGCGGGCATCGAATTATCAATGTCGGACTCTGCACGATAAGTAATCGTTCCGTTCTTATTAATAGTGCCTGCGAAGACTTTGTCTTCCGGTTTCTTTTCAACCGGCATGGACTCGCCGGTAATCGGAGACTGGTCAATCGAAGTCTGACCGGAAAGCACGACACCGTCCACGGGCAGGCGTTCTCCCGGAACCACACGTACGACCTCGCCGATTTTGATGTCTTTGGCAGGAACTTCAACAAACGTTCCGTCTCTCTCTACTCGGGCTGTTTGAGGGGCCAGAGAGAGAAGGCTGCGAATCGCGCCGCGAGCGCGGTCCAAAGAAAGCTGTTCAATCGCTTCCGAGAGTTCAAACAGAACCATGACCATTGCAGCTTCAGGCCAAGATCCGATCAAAACAGCGCCGGTAACCGCAACTGCCATCAAGGCATTCATGTTGAAATTCAGGTTTCGGACCGCGATGAATCCTTTCTTGTAAGTGCCCAAGCCGACTAACGCAATGGCAGCGACTGCAAGCGCAATGGAAAGCCATTCGGGCATGCTGAGGTACTCACAGGCTTCGGAACCCGCTGCAATCACAATACCGAGAATGTATTTCCACCAGGCAATCTTGGTCGGTTTGAATTCGGAGAGTTTCGGCTTTTCATGGGCCTCAAGAACTTCCGGGGTGTAATCGAGAGATTTGATTGCAGCAACAATCTCCGGAAGCATTCCTTTCGGGTAAGAAACCGTAAGAACCCGATTCATTAAATTGAACTGCAGGCCGCTCACGCCTTTCATGCCGTTAAGTTTTTTGCGAATCAGACCTTCCTCAGTCGGGCAGTCCATCTGTTGGATTCGAATCTGAGTCGTCTCTTTGCCTTCGTTGGTGCACATCTTAAGTTTCAGATTATTCGCGTCAAAAGCCTGCTTGATCGCCGGAAGAGCCTCCGGTGTATGAATAATCTTCAAGCCGTCCGGATTTAAACCGACGTCCTTAACACCTGCAATCGCACCGAGGGTAGAGAAGAGCAGACGGTATTGAGAAGGATCAACGCCGGAAACATCCCAATCGGTGTCCATGCTGTTTTCGACATGTTCATGATCATGACCGCAACAGCAGCTATCATGGTCATGATGATGTCCTTCTTCATGAGTGTGACCATGTTCACAGCAGTGGTCATGGCCTTCCTCACCGTGGTCATGACAGCACATTTCATGCTTTTCTTCATGATCGTGAGCGCAGCAGCAGTGGTGTTCTTCATCGTGATCCTCATGCTTGCAGCCGCAATGTTCCGCGCCATGATGATGACCACAGCCGCAAGATTTTTCAGCGTGGCCAGCTTCATGATGATAGCAGCATCCGTGTTCATGTTCATGAGGAGTTGACTTTTCACTCGCTTGAGAAACAGCCTTTTTTTCTCCATCTGAAGGGAAAGCCGTTTTGTTGTCAGTGTTTGTTAACGACATGATTTTTCATACTCGTTTTGTTAATATACCGACATTAAAAACCCTGAAGTAACTTCAAGGTCAAGCGATTTTTTATAGGTGTTTATGCGGATAAGTGAATTAGCAAAGAAAGCAGGCTGTACAGTGGAATCCATTCGTTTCTACGAAAACCACGATCTCATTCCCTGTCCTCCCAGAACGGAGTCGAATTATCGTGTTTACGGCCCTGCCCATCTTTCCCGTTTGCTCTTTATTCGACACTGCCGATCTTTGGATCTCTCTTTAAATGAGATTAAGACGCTGGCAGATGTGATTGAAAACAGCGAGAAGGGCGAGCTCATTCGGGCACACACCATCGTGGAGGAACATCTGAAAGCGATCGATCAAAAGATCGAGGATTTGAATCATCTTCGCGATCAGCTAAACAGCCTCCATAGCCGCTGCCATGGCGAAGACCATGATCACGGCCGCTGCGGATTAATTGAAGAACTCACAAAATAATAAGAACCAAAGAAATACGTATGGATCAATATAAAGAAGGCCAATTCCGCATGGATTTTGAAAACACCGGAAGAGCCAACCGCAAACGAAGAATCTTCCTCGATACCGAAACCACCGGTATGAGTCAGGCTACGGATCGAATTGTCGAAGTCTGCGCGATTGAAGTCGATGATGACTTCAATGAGATCGATAGCTTTCATGCATTTATTAACCCTCAGAGAAAAGTGCCATGGTTTGTCACGCGCATTCATGGATTAAACAATGAGTTTTTGGATGACAAACCGATTTTTTCCGATATCGGAAGAGACCTTCTTCTCTTTTTAGAAGGGAGTGAACTCTGGGCGCATAACATGTCGTTTGATGCCGGAATGCTTAATGCCGAATTTGCACGTAATCGTTTGCCGACATTAGAAAAAGTGGATTGCCGACTGAACTGCACACTGCAGCTTGCCAGAAGCACATTCCCGGGACAAAAGAATTCTTTGGACGCCTTGTTGGACAGGTTTGCTATCGATCGCTCGGAGAGAAGACTGCACGGAGCAATGATAGACACTCGTTTATTGGTAAAGGTATACCAAAATTTAGTAAGCTACCGAACCAAAACTAGCTAGTTTTACAAAATAAATTAGCATTTGTTCGAATAATTGTCTAATATGTAGATTGCCTGATTTGAAAACAGGACACTACATTATGAAAGAATCTCCTACCACAGTAACAAAAAAACAGGGTTGGGGCGGCAAACGGGCTGGTTCGGGCAGGAAGCCCGGTCCGTACGCAGGCACTTCCAAAGTTACCACGATCGTTTTGACGGCAGCTCTGATAGAAAAATTGCATAAGCTCGGAGGTTCTTCCTGGGTCAGAGAACAAATTATCAAGAGCAAGGATGATCTGCTTCCTGCAGAAAAACCAGAATCCCTTGCTTCTCTGACATCTATCGGCTCTTATTTCAATTCCACAGAAGAGGATCCGCTGTCCGCATGTTTGGTCCGAAATCCTGAAGAAACCGTCTTCTGCATTGCCGAGGACGATACAATGAAGGATTCCGGCATCGACTTCGGCGATCTTTTGATCGTGGACCGTTCTGCGGATCCGCAAAACGGTTCCATGGTTGTGGTGCATACTGCTGACGGTTATTCCATCAGAAAGTTTTTACCCGCTTCCGAAGTTCCACAGGGTGAACCGAATCTATTCGTTAGCCCTGACAGCAATTGGCGGCTGCTCGGTGTCATCGTTTATGTGGTTAAAAATATTCAAGGCGCAGTCGACGCTCTTGCCATTAAGGAAGCGGCTGCCGTCTGATTTTTGAAGTTATGGCAACAGAAGAAGATCTGCCCGTTGTTTTGCCTCCGACTTATACGAGGCAAAAAGTTTATCGCTGGCCTTCAGGCGAAACCGTCGATGATGCGATCGCCGACGAAGTTCCGATTTCCATTACTTATAACGGCATCTCTCATGTCGTCATGATGGCTTCTCCCGAATTGCTGGAAGAATTTGCCGTCGGCTTTTCCTTGTCAGAGAGAATTATTCCCGACATTTCCCATATTTATGACATCCAGGTCAAAGAAGGGTGCGGCAACGGTTTAGTTGTCGAAATGGAAATTTCTCCGCGCTGCTTCTTCAAACTCAAAGAGCACAGACGTTCCATGGTCGGCCGCACAGGCTGCGGAATCTGCGGAGTAGAAAGTCTGAAGGATGTTGAGTTAAAACCTGAACCACTGGAACACACCTATCAGTTTGACATGAACTTCTACCAACCTGCAATGAAGTACTTCGAGCAAGTACAAAAAGTCGGGCAGGTTACCGGAAGCACTCATGCGATGCTGGCTTTCACTCCGGACGGTGAGTTTTTAGGCGGAACCGAAGATGTGGGTCGTCACGTTGCTCTGGACAAACTTATCGGAATGAGAGCGATGAAAAAATGGGGACCGACAGTGGTTTTTCTGAGTTCCCGGGCTTCCTACGAAATGGTGCAAAAAGCGGCAGTGACCGGAATCGAAATTCTTTTTGCGATTTCCGCACCGACGAATCGAGCACTCCGTTTAGCAAAAAAATGCGATCTGACGTTGTGCGCATTCTGCCGAGACAATCGAGCAAATATCTACAACGCTCCGGAAAGACTGCTGAATCTCTAAAAATTTAAGCCGCGCATCGCGCGGCTTTTTCAATTAATTATTCTGCTTTGGACAGATCTCGAAGAAGCGTCGGATCATCGTGATGCACCAGCAGCATCGGCAGCTTGGTCTGCGAGGCTACCGACATCGTCACGGATCCTAACATCATGATTCTTAAAGAACTTCCGCCATGTGTACCCATCACCATTAAGCTTAGGTTATGTTCCTGAGCATACATAGAAATTTGTGCAGCCGGATCTCCGGTAAGCAGGGCTTCAACTACTTCATGGCCCTTTTCCTGCATATAGTTTTCAAAAGGTTTTGCAATTTTGAAGAAAGGTTCTCTTTGTTCTTTTTCAAATTCTTCGGAAGAAAGAGCAGGGGCACCGAACGCACTGACTTCCGGAATTAATAGTCCGTTCTGAGGAGACGCCACGTTAATTAAATGAAAGCGGGCGTCTTTGGCAAACAACGGAAGGCGGCGTTTAATAAAAGTTAAAACTGCCGGAGAGTATTCCGAACCGTCCAAGCAGACGCCGACTTCGGTACGACCGGGTTTCTGATAGAACTTGTGACGGACGACCAGAAGCGGAATCGAGGTGCTCGCCAAAACGGAAGAAGTTTTTGACCCCAACAAAATTCCTTTCACCGGTGTGTGGCCGTGAGAACCCATGACAATTAAGGTCGCAGGAATTTCTTGAGCATACTCAACAATTCGGTTTGTCGCCTTTCCGTAGGCGACTTTCATTTTGACTTTATAACCCGCGGCTTCCAACGCCTTCTTTGCAGGTTTCAAAATTTTCTTTGCGGCTTCATCCAGAATCTCTTCTGAATTTGGAATCTTGGAAGCGAATTCGGAGGGAAGTTTTTTCTGAACGTTCAACAGATAGACGGTATCTGTTTTCGCTCTGAGCGAAGAGTGTTCGCAAATATATTCAACCGCTCTGTCACTATAAATACTACCGTCGATCGGTAAAAGAACCTTCATAACATCCCTCCATGGGTTATTTAGTTAATTTCGATTTTAGTTTTGTTTTGTGACCGTCTTATGACGGTCACTTTTGAACTTAAGAAGCCGCGCGATTCAAGGCAATGGTCAGAAGGCAGGCCGCTCCGGTCGCAATTGCTTTATCGTTGAAATCAAACTCGGGATTGTGAACGGAAGCATTATGCGTTTCATCCTGAACACCGAGTCTGAACAAACATCCCGGTTTGGCTTGGAGCATGAAGGAAAAATCTTCACCGCCCGCACGACGAATCATCAGTTTGACTTTATCGAGGCCGAGCGCTTCTTCGAGAAGAGCTTTTGCTTTTTCAACATGTTCGGGAGAGTTGAACATAGCGGGATAAAGTTTGGTGTATTCCAGCTTTCCTTTCATGTCATTGGAAAGCGCAGTGCCGTCAACGATCTGCTGCATTCTTTGAATGATGATGTCTTGAACTTCTTTTTCAAAAGAACGGGTCGTCCCGACAATCGTTGCAGTCTTTTGAACAACACTGGATCCTTTTTCATTTCCGCAGCTGATGCATCCGGCCGAAACAACTGCGGTCTGATTCGGATCGACACTTCGAGAAACAATAGTCTGAAGAGAAAGAACGCATTCGCATGCAGCAACCAAAGGATCTCTTGTCAAATGAGGACGGGATCCGTGACCGCCGACGCCCGTAAATGTAATTTTGAAAATGTCTGCATTGGCCGTTGCAAAACCTGGAATAAATCCGACGCATCCAACGGGAAGCATCGGTTCGGCATGAAGTGCATAAAATTCATCGATTCCGAATTTCTGAACTAAACCGTCTTCAATCATGTAACGTCCGCCGGCGAAACCTTCTTCTCCCGGTTGGAAGATAGCAACTAATCTTCCTGCGAAATCTCTGTGCTGATTAATATAGTGAACCGCTGCGAGCAGGGTGCCGACATGACCGTCATGTCCGCAGGCGTGCATCGCCATCGGAACTTTACTGCTCCATTCGACGCCGGTTTTTTCTTCCAAAGGAAGTGCATCAGAATCTGCACGAAGTCCGATCGTTTTTCCGGGACGGCTGCCTTCGATGACGGCGACCACACCTGTAACGTTTGCGCCTCCGACAAAAGTCGAAATTTCTTTAATTCCGAAAGACTTTAATGCATTAACGATTTTTTCCTGTGTTTTAGGAAGATAAAGACCGATTTCCGGTTCTTCATGAATGCAGTGGCGGAACTGAGCGCCGAGTTTGACACTTTCTTCCAGTTGAGAGGGTTTGATGATGATGGGCATGAAAACTTCTCCTTAGTTTTGATTTGTAACTATTTTAATCGGGAATAGTCCTTGTCTCCCAAGAGAAGTACAAGAAGTTTTGCTGACAAACTAAATTTTTCGTTATTTTTTAGTGAGTTCTTTTGCGAAATCTTTCCATCTCCAACGGGGTACAGGGTTTCTATTTAGAGAACAAACTGTTACTTTTCTTACATGTAGTTATCTGTACTCATCACTTGAGAGTTAATTTTTATTATTATGCAAATAGGTCGAATTCAATCGGCCGGTAAAAAGTAAATAATTAAACATCCCAAAAAACAAAATATTCGAGGGGCTTTACCCTCTTTTTGGAGGAGAGGAATGGATACTAAAGCATATTTGTATCGACAAGAAGCGATGAAAAGATGGATTCTTCTTTTCATTGTTTCACTGTTTTCCCTTTTTGTTCTCGGCACATATGCCATCGCCGCTGAAAGATATTACGACGAAAGCGGCAGATACATGGGCAGAATGGATGATTCCGGAAGAATGTACGATAAAAGCGGAAGATATCAAGGCCGAGTTTCTGAAGACGGACGTTTTTATGACAACAGCGGACGCTATCAGGGAAGACAAAGTTCCGACGGCCGCTACTACGACAACAGCGGCAGATATCAAGGCCGGATTCAAAACAACGACTAAAATTTCAGCAAAATTGAGGCCCTTCGGGGCCTTATTTTTTTTACCTTCAAATCCTATAATCACACGAATGATTTCAATTTATAGGCCAATTTTATGTTGTTAAGCAAGCTAATAATTTGACTGTAACATTTGCTTGTCACTTATTGATTTTTAATGGTTTTTCCTGAGTGCAGAGTTCATTTTTTTAATCTAATGTCGCAAAATATTTTTTAAGAAGATTCCCAATCATGGAAATGGACGTCAGAGCGCTCAACGCACTCATTCCTGTTTTTGACTTTGTGGGTATTGTCGCTTTCGCACTTTCCGGAGTGTTCGAAGGCATCAAGAGAAGAATTGACCCGGTCGGTGTTTTTATCGTCGCTTTTTCGACGGCGTTCGGCGGAGGTATGCTCCGTGACATTTTGATTGACCGACGTCCGTTTTACTGGATCGATCACGAAGCTTACGTTGTTGCTACTTTCATCATCTGTATGGCAGCGCCGTTCATTTATAAATTTTTCCAGAAAACCAAACATGCTCATGACTGGTACATCTTTGCGGATGCCATCGGTCTCGGAATTTTCTGTATCTCCGGAACTTCGCTTTCCCTCGCAGCCGGGGTGCCCTGGCTGTCTTCCGTCATCATCGGATGTATCACCGGTGTGTTCGGCGGTTTGATGAGAGACTGCTTCTTAAATCAGATGCCGGCAGTGGTTGCCGACCGCCAGCCTTATGCGGTTGTTGGTTTTATCGGATGCTGGTTCTACATCATGCTGCTGGAACTCAAAGTTCCGGTCGACGCTGCACTTTGGGCCGGTTTCATTTTCATTACCGCTCTCCGTATGGCTTGCGTGTCGTTTAAGTGGAAGATTTCTTACTTCCTCAAAGAAGACCAAGAAAAAACCGCTCAAGATAAATAATCTTTCCGGCCTGCATCAGCAGGCCATTTTTTTCGAACTCAAAAAAATCCCCCGGTGTTTTTGACATCGGAGGATTTTTGTTAATCAGGAAGGAAGATTATTCCTGGATGAAGTGAGCGTGTTTCGGATCCCACATTGCATCCTTAACGGCTTTCTTCAAATCGGCAGGTTTCTCGATTTCGGCAAGATTCTTGTCGAAAATGTAACCAGCAACCGCAGCGCCGATTTCTGCAGAAATTTCACGAACTTCGGAAAGTGCAGGGTACAGGCTGCCGCGTTCCAGATCTTCAGGTTTGACCATGTCGGCCAGAACTTTAGCTGCAACGAGGAAGACTTCGTTCGGGATCAGTTTGGCACGGGAGAAAATAGCGCCGAGACCGATTCCAGGGAAGACATAGTGATTGTTGCCCTGACGAGGAACAAAAGTTTTTCCTTTGTATTCAACAGGTTTGAACGGAGAACCGCAGGCGAAGAGGCAGCGTCCGTCAGTGTAGGTGTAAGCTTCTTCGGCTGTGCATTCTGCCTTGGAAGTGGGGTTGGAAAGGGCAAAGATGATAGGACGTTCGTTGATCTTAGCCATTTCTTCCAAGCATTCTTTTGTGAATGCGCCGCCTTGGGCGGAAACACCGATGATGGCAGTCGGCTTGATTTCGCGGATAGCTTCGAGGAAAGTTTCAGCCGGAGCGTCTTCGGCAGCAAACGGCATCTTGGCCGGAGTCAGCGGAGCAGTACGTTTCTTGGTAACCAGTCCTTTAGAGTCAAAGAGTTTGATGCGGGCAAGTGCTTCTTCTCTGGTCAAACCTTCTTCAACCATTGCGTCGGCAATCAAGTGAGCAATACCGGTTGCAGCAGAACCTGCGCCCAAGAACAAGACTTTCTGATCCTTAAGCTGCTGCTTGAGGGCACGCATAGCAGAGAACATACCGGTCACAACAACCGAAGCCGTTCCTTGAATGTCGTCATTGAAGCAGGGGACTTTGTCTTTGTACTGATCGAGCAGGTCATAAGCATGGCTGTTGTGGAAATCTTCGAACTGGATCACAACATTGGGCCAGCGTTCTCTGACGGCATCCACAAATTCAGCAATCAGTGCATCGTATTCCGGTCCGGTAATACGTTTTTGGCGAAGACCCATGTAAAGCGGGTCGTTCAGAAGTTCTTCGTTATTGGTGCCGACGTCGATACAGACCGGTAGTGTCTTCTGGGGGTTAACACCTGCACAGACAGTGTAAAGAGCGAGCTTGCCGACAGGAATACCCATACCGTTGACGCCCAAGTCGCCTAAACCGAGAATGCGCTGACCGTCCGTGACGACAATGATGTCGACATCTTTGTGCGGAACGTTGGCGACCAACTGACGAACACGGCCTTTGTCTTCACTGGAAACATAAAGACCGCGGGCATAACGGAAAATGTGGCTGTACTGCAGACAGGCCTGTCCGACCGTCGGTGTGTAAACAATCGGAAGGAACTGGTCGATATAACGAACCAGCAGTTCAAAGTACAGACATTCGTCGGAGTTATGTGCTCCTTCAAGAACGATGTACTTGTTGATAGGTTTTTCGTACGTGTCGATGATGCCTTTAAGGCGAGTTACTTGTTCGTCGAAAGTAGACACTCTCGGAGGGAGAAGACCTCTTAAACCCAGCTCATCGCGTTCTTTCTCTGTGAAAGCACTGCTTTTATTGAACCAGGGATTTCTCAAAAGGTTAACACCCCTCAATGTTGTGTCTTTAATATCCGTCATTTGTCATCCTTTATTCTGCACTTCATTGTGCGCTTGTGAATAACCGCATTATCCATGAACACCTTCGTGCTTGCACGAAGTTTCAAAAAAAGAAGTCAGACTTCCTTTCCAACATTCGACAAGATTGCCTTACATGCAGAGTTATCGAATACCGAGCTTCCAAAAACACTCGGACGAGATAAAAGAAACATTTCTTTTTTCTCGCGTTCTCTAGGTCACTGTTTAAAACACGCCTCTTAACGTACTTATTTCTACCGGGCTCGGTCCTTAGAGACACCAAAGAATTTTATCACGCGGACCCGAGCCTCTATACGTTCTAAGGTTCATAGTCGTCTTCCGCGAAACACAACATTTCGTATTCCGCTGAAAACCAACCGCTTGAAATTCGGTTCTGCGCCTAAAGCGCAGAACCGAAGAAAAAGTTTAGATCGTGACGCCGTAAAGGCTCTTGAAGATTTCTCTCAAAGTTTTATCCAAAATCTTCGTGTATTCGCCTCTGAGCTGATCGGCGTCCGCCGCTTTTTCTTTCAACGCCTTGAAATCAATGTTCTGGGCCTTAATGATATCTTCGGCCAGTTTCTTCCAGAAAGCCGGAGATTCGCTGTCTTCCCATTGACCTCTGCCTCGGCCGAAGTGCGCAACGGCCAAATAAAGAAGAACGGTATCCAGAAGGAATCCTTCCATCGAGGCAGGAGACCAAGTGATGATGTTTTCTTTGTGGCCTTTTTGAACGTTATAAGCGGCAGCTGCTCCTGCACCGCCCAAAGCTCCGACAATTGCACCGCCTAAAGCACCGAGTCCCAGAGTCGCACCGCCGGTGGCAATATCGGCGGCGATACCGCTGACCGCTCCGCCAGCAACCGCGCCGAGAAGAGAGGCAGCTTTCGGATCGATCGTTGCCTGAGTTTCCCAATCACTGCGCATACGACGCAAGATTTCTGCCTTAGTTCCGCTGCCTTCCAGACCATTAATATTAATGAGGCGCTGAGTCAGTGTGCAGAGCCAATCCGCAGCCCGGGTGGACAAGGCGACTTGAGCATCTTCCATCGCTCCGTGAAGGTCTTTCTTGATAAAGCCTAACGAACGGCCGATCGAACGAAGTCGGTCAATCAAAGACTGGCTCGCTAAAACTTCCTTGTCGTTGGCGACTTTAACCATGTAAGCGGCCATAGCTTCCAAGGAAGAAGCATAAAGCGCCTGTTTCTGACGAATCCACGTCGCATGCAAAGAAGCGAACGTCGGCTTGTCGGCGTCAGACAAGCAGGACTCAATTTCTTTCCAAAGCTCGTATTCCTGGACCCAGCAGCGAGCGAAGGCGTCCATGGGCATGACGGCTTTGACGAAAGAATAGGGCTTTAAATAATCTCCCCAAAGTTCGACTTCTGCTTTTTCTTCTTCCGGCGGACGAGCTTCGCCCATTTGGTTCAGCAGAACGATCACCGGTTTATTCACCCAGGCCAGAATATCCATTTCGGCCTTAACGTAGGGTACGGCTTCCGGAGATTCACTGGCGTTCACTAAATATAGGATCACCAGAGATTTATCGCGGACATGTTTAATAGCTTGTTGGTTCAGCCAGAGAGATTTGTCCGTCAATCGATCCCAGATTTCACTTGTGAACCAGCCAATCGGATTGCTGCGGGCTTTAAGGCGTTCGGCCAAACGAACGCTGTCGCCGAAACCTGGTGTATCCCAAAGAATAAGTTCGGAATCGTCCGGAGCTCTTAATAAAACATAATCTTCCGGTTCGATGGTGACGTGAGAACGGTCACCGACTTCTCCGATATCTCTGCCCAATAAAGTACGGGCTAGAGTGGTCTTTCCGACGTTGGTGTGGCTGACTAAAGAAAGATTAATTTTTTGAGGATCTTTATTCATTTTTTATGACTTATCCTTATCAAGCTTGTTCGAACTGCGCGGCTGCGTCCTTCGAATCTGCATCGGTCAGATTCACAAAGGCAAAACTGACGCCGTACGGTGTGAGGAAGTTCGACCAATTCTTTTTACGCTCTGCAATTCGTTGGGGCGTATTGGCAAAACGGGCTAAGAAGCCTGAGGTATCAACAACGATACGTAAGAGGGCTTTCGAAGCCTGGGCCTTTTCCTTGAGCTCAGCAATAAAACGGCCTTGGACTTCGGTCTCCGGTGTAGAGGTCATTGCAAAAACGGCCACGACTTCCGTTTGCTCACCGGCAGGAATCTCCGGAAGCTTGGTGTCTTCATGCTGAGCGGCAGAGAAGATACAGCGGGAATTTTCCGGATGCAGCTCGGAAGCAAATTTCTGAATTCCGTCCTTTACCTTTTCCGTTAAAGGATAAGAAAACGGAATAATTTGAATCAACATAGTTTGTCCTCTCCATTGACGGAGAATATTAGAGTAATAAACCGACTCAAGATCAACCGGGAAGTGATTCTCGATATATTGGGTCTTTGCTAAAGCATAAAGCCCTAAGAGGATTCGAGGCACCACAACGACCAAGGAAATAATGTAAAAAAGCTGGAGCAGCCAGGGTGCGGCATTTTGTCCGTGACCGGATCCGAAATTCATCGACTCAATGACCTGCGGCGTCAGCTGATTAAATAGATCTGAATTCACCGGAATCATTCCGTAAAACAGGTTGATAAAGGTCAGCACTGCAGAGGGCTTATCGGAAAGCCAAGTGCTTTCCCATCCGACGGTATATTCCGTGCCCCAGCCGTGGATACCGATAGAGGCAATGAGTCCCAAGCCGAAAAGGGCGGCAGAAAAGTGAAGAATTTCTGCAATGCGGCCGCGCAGCAGCGGCATCTCCGCTTCTGTCCATTTAGAGTAAAAAGTAATTAGCGCCTGCTGGCCGTGACTTCCGCGAGTCTGAAGTTTTAAAAGCGCTCCGGCAAAAAAGCGGCGAATGAGGCCGACCGGAGATTTTCCGCGGTTAAACAAAACGGCAATTGCAATCCAGCAGTAAACGATGAGATTCCATGCAATAACACCTAAAAGAGGAGGCGAAAGCAGGTTGATTCGATTATTCGTGACAGAAAATTCGTTAGTCAAAACGCCGCCGACAAAGGCCAAAACTGCAAAAACAGAACCGATCAATAGATAGGGAATGCCTTGAGGCTTCTTCAAAGAAACGGCACTTTTCGATCTGAGTAAATCCAGAACACCTTCTGCACGGGTCAGAAGAAGTTTTTTAAAGTCAGCCTGTTCCCCGACTTCGCGTGCGCAGCGAGCCGTAACTTCCTTGAGCTCTGAAATGGTGATCTTCCGGCGCTTTACCGCTTCCTCTTCCAGAACTTTCGTCCAAGTCAGCAGGCGCGCCTGTTCCTCCGTAAACGGCGAGGAAAGATCGGTCCGACTGCCAAAATTAAAAAATGCCATTACTTTCTTGTCTTCTTCAACAAATTACATTATCCAACAGGACGGCTCCTGCGTGCGAATCAGGTCACGATTTTAGGTCTCGGCAGCTAGAGAGATTAAAATTTCAGAAACAAAGAATAAGGACAAATAATGCAGGAAATATTAATTAACAATGCCGTCCACGAGACGCGAGTAGCAGTCTTAGAAGACGGCGTCTTACAGGAGCTCCGCATTGAAAGAAATGCGGATGTCTCTTTAATCGGCAATATATATTTAGGCGTGGTCGGAAAAGTGCTTCCCGGCATGCAGTCCGCCTTCGTTGAAATCGGACTCCCGAGAGCCGCGTTTCTGCATGTCAGTGATATGCGCCAAGCCCACCAGGAAAACGGCGGAACGCTTCCGATCGAGCGGCTTCTTCACGACGGCCAAGTGGTTCTCGTCCAGGTCGCCAAAGATCCGATCGGTACAAAAGGCGCTCGACTCACCACCGAAATCAGTTTAGCCGGTCGGCTGTTGGTTTACCTTCCTTACACTTCTCACATCGGCGTCAGCCAAAAAATCGAAGATGAGGCCGAACGTGAACGTTTAAAGGAAGCCGTTGCCAAGTTAACGGAAGAACAGGGCATTCCGAAGGGCGGTTTTATCGTTCGTACCAGCGGTGAAGATGCCAAGCCGGAAGACTTCGTCAACGACATGAAGTATCTGGAAAAACTTTGGCTCGACATTGAAGCTAAAACGCATATCGCCGGCGCGCCCTGCCTGCTTTACTCAGATGTCTCTATCTCGCAGCGAGTGCTGAGAGATATCGTGACGGAGCAGACTGGAAAAATCATCGTTGATAATCCGGAAGTCTTTGAAGAACTTCAGAGATTCGGAAAAAAATTCGTACCTGAAGCCGTTGAACTGCTTGAGTTATATAACAGCGAGCGTCCGCTTTTTGATCAATACAATCTCGAAAAAGAAATCGAAGCTTCGCTCAGCCGCCGTGTCGATTTGAAATCCGGCGGTTATCTGATTATTGATCAGACTGAAGCCATGACGACTATTGACGTCAACACGGGCGCTTTTGTAGGCAGAAGAGATTTCTCGGACACGATTTACAAAACGAACCTGGAAGCTTCTCAGGCCATCGCTCGTCAGCTCCGCTTACGCAACTTAGGCGGAATCATCATAGTCGACTTTATCGACATGGACTCCAAAGAACATGAGCAGGGCGTTTTAACCGAACTAAGAAAGGCCGTTGCAAGAGACCGCAATCGCATTTCGATTTCTGAATTCACTTCTTTAGGCCTTGTTCAGATCACACGCAAACGTACACGAGAATCCTTGGCGCACACGCTTTGCGAAACCTGCCCGACTTGCGGCGGCAGAGGAGAAATCAAGACGGCGCGCACAGTTTGCTATGAAATTCTTCGTGAAGTCGTGCGCGAATACCATCAGTTTAAAGATGCTAAAGAATTTCGAATTCTGGCTTCTCAATCCGTCATCGACCTCTTCTTAGACGAAGAAAGCGAGGCTCTGGCCCTCGTCGGTGATTCCATCCAAAAACCGATCACTTTGTCGGTCGAGACGGAATACAACCAAGAACAATACGACGTGCTGGTGCTCTAATGGCTAAATCTTACGAAATGTATGTCTTTGATTGGGACGGAACATTAATGGATACAACCCGCCTCATCATGCAGGGATACCAGCATGCCTCGAAAGCATTGGGTTATCCAGTACCTTCGGACGAGCTGGTACTTTCAACTATCGGACTTAATCGTTCTGATTCCATTGCTCTTTGCTGCTGCGACTGTCCGAAAGGCCGCTATTCCGAATTCATCCAAGCCTACATGGACTGGTACGCTAAAAAGGAAGCTCAGCTGGAATTGGTTCCGGGCTTCAGACAACTGCTGGAGAACATGCACAAAGACGGCAAGCGTCTGGCCATCGCGACCGGAAAGAGCCGAGAAGGGATGAAACGAGTTTTTAACGCCACCGGGATTGAGCATTTATTTGAATGTGTCCAAACCGCCGACACGAATTTCTCTAAGCCGAATCCCGGAATGCTTTTAGCCATTGCGGATGAATCCGGACTTGAGACCAAAGACATAGTGATGGTCGGCGACGCAGTATTAGATATGCAGATGGCAACGAATGCAGGATCGGACTCGGTAGCAGTAAGTTACGGCGCAAGTCCGAAAGAGCGATTACTGGAAACCGCCTCACTAGGTGTGGCAGATAACGTTCCTCAGCTGGCAGCGATTCTCGGGCTGGAAAAGTATCTTTCTTAACAAACGACTCTAAATGGGGCAGATATTGTCTGCTTATTCGTGATTTCCCTTATAGTCTAACCATCGACAGGTCGGAAGTGACTCCGGTCCAATAACTTAAAAGGTGATCGAAATGGGAAAAGCTGAATGGAGCGTAACAGTATCGGATGAACTTAATGATGCCGTAATGGCCTATCTCGCTAAGAGCGGACAGGGCGTTGAAGGCTTGTCCAACTTGGTTGAAAACGCCGTTGGTAAGTTCGTTAAAGATCCGCGCGCTCTGGATAAAGAAAGTGACGTTACTGAAGGCGAAATCAGTGACATGATCAATGCCGCTGTTCAGCGCACTAAGGAAAAATATTCCAGCCTGACCGAAGGCGAAATTCGTGAAATCATTGCCGACGCCGTTCAGAAGACTAAAGAAAAGTATTCCGGTATCACAGCCGGCCAGTTCAATGACATGATGAACTGCGGGTTGGATGCTTTGAAGAAGAAATTAGATAAGTAATTGAAATTGAGGTACCGGCACCGAGATTAGGTGCCGGGTTGACCGAGGCCCGTTCAGATGGAATGGGATAAGGTGCGACTTCCTTGGCAAAACTTGTCAGACCGAAAGGTCGGCAGGTTTTTCTTTTTTGTGCTTTCGGAGCTCTTAGAATCCGAAAGCTACGAACTTGAGTGAAATGTGCGGAAAAATCAGAGCTGTTCGACTTTAATGCCGGCTTTCTTTAAGAACTGAATCCCTGCATCATCACGATAGTTCTCGTGATAATAAACTTCGTTAATTCCGCACTTCTGTATTAATAGAGAGCAGTGAATACAAGGGGAGTGCGTAATAAAAATTTTGGCGCCATTGGAGCTGTAGCCGTTTTGAGCAAGTTTTGCGATGGCGTTTAGCTCGGCATGCTGAACCTCCGGACGAGTGACGAGTTTCCCGTCAACTTCATATTCGCAGCAGTTGTCGTATCCGGTCGGCATTCCGTTCCAGCCGAAAGAAATAATTGAATGGTTTTTGACAATGACGCAGCCTACTTTTAAGCGCTTGGCATAACTTCTCTGCGCAGCAATCTGCGCAATCGTCATATACATTTCATTGTCTTTTTTGATATCCATCTTATTTTCCTGCCGGAAACATAACTTTTAAGATTTTAGTTTTATACCTCATTTTCGCAAAAATCAGCAAACTACGGTCGGTTCGGGAGATTGAAGGTTTTACAAGGTTGGCAGTGTGCTAATCTTTACACATTGTAACGAGAGGTTTTCTTATGCGTATCATATTGGCGCTTATCTGCTTTATCGCAATGTTTATGCACGCTTTCTTCGGCTATTACCTTTACGTCCGAGGCGAGAGCGTCTTTGAACCGGACAACATGATTGTTGCGGTTCAAAAGAAAGTTGCTGTCAACACCAACAAGCTTTCTATTTTCCAGAAAAAGAGTGATCACATCGATGATCCCGTTGTAAAAGAACAAGCCAAAAACGCTGCCTTTTACGAAAAACCTGATGACGGCCTTGTCAAAACAGAAGAAGGAACCGAACAAGAGAGCGCTAAGACTGAGCTGAATGTCTCGCCAAATTCTTCTTCCTCATCTTCGGCCACTGAACCGACAGTTCCTGCAGTGACCACTGCGGCTCCCTCTCCGGTTCCGACTGAAAGTAAGCTGGCTGACGAACCGAAAGCCAAAGAAGAAACGCATTACCTTCCTTTCAGCACCGGTTGGTCTGGATTCCTCCAGGTTGAAAATGCTCTGATTACCGTCATTCTTTTCCTGCTCGGTTTCTCGATTTGCTGCGTCAAAGGAAGAGGGCCTGCATCCCGCTGGGTGTTCGGTTTCAACCTGATTTTCTGGTCGGCTTTAGGCGGATCGATCTACTTTTTCCTGCCTGCCAACACGCCTCTTGTCATTTTCAACATTAAATTCGCTTTCCCGCAGTGGTACCTTGTGATTTCCATGTGCAGTTTGGCGGCCCTTTTAAGCCTGCTTCTTTTCTTCAATGCTTTCCGCAAACCGATTGATGCCGCTGCAAGGCCCGTTAAGAAGGAACCGGAAAAAGCTCCGAAAGCTGAACCTGCTGCTCAAGCTGAAGCTCCGAAACCCAGCCGTTTCGGTTTCGGCGCCAAGAAAGAAGAGAAAGTAGAACCTGCCGCTACCATCATTCCGGTGCCTCCCGAACAAACACACGGTCCGGAAAAACGACCCGAATAAGACCAAGTATCTCATCCCGCTCCGGCGGGATTTTTTAGGCCCAATTTGAAGGGGATAACCATCTGACTTGCGCTTAAGTGAATAGAATGCCAGCAATAGACTGGTGATTCTTAATTTGCTAATTAACAATGATCCATCCCTCTGTGACAGACACGGCAGATGTCAATGAATTCGGTGCCGTGCGTATCCCCGAAGAAATTCTTCGTAAACTCGGTGCCGGCGTAGGCGATTTAATTTCTTTTGTGAAAGACGGCGACAGTATTCGTCTCGTTGTTAAAAAACAAAATTCAATTCAAAAAGACCAGCCCAAAGCAGCCACAGGCTTAACAAAACCATTGCGAATTCCTACAATGCAGTTTGCAACTGATTAACGGAGTATAAGAATGTGTCATTTGACAGGAAAGAGCGAGCCTGTGGCTCCTAGCGAAGACGAATGCAAAGCTGTTGTCGGCGAACCCGCTCCTGATTTTGAATTAGAAAGCGACTTAGGCGGAAAGGCTAGACTTTCCGATCTTCGAGGCAAAAAAGTCGTTCTTTATTTTTACCCGAAGGACAATACCTCCGGCTGCACCATGCAGGCCGTGAACTTCCAGGCCGCTTTAGATAAATTTGAAAAAGCCGGATATGTGGTCATCGGAGTATCTAGAGACAGCATAAAGAGCCACACCAATTTCAGAAACAAACAGGGGCTCAAATTCCCGCTGCTGAGCGACGCTGACTCTGAAGTTTCCAAACTCTACGGGGTTCTTAAGTTGAAATCGATGTACGGCAGAAAGTACCTCGGCATTGTCCGCAGCACTTTTGTGATCGATGAAAACGGTCTTTTGACAGCTGAATTCAGAGACGTAAAAGCCAAAACCAGCGTTGCCGATTTAGAGAAAGCTCTCGGAATTTCTTAATAGAAAGAACAAGTTAAGCTGTAAAAGCGTCCTTAAGAGGGCGCTTTTATTTTATTAGTAGCCGAGGAATCCTCCGGATAAAAGTGAAGGGATGTAGTGAAATAAACCCTCGAAGATACTTTCCATGGCCCAAAAAAATTCATCCAAACCGCCTCTTATCTTGGCAAACTCAGCCGTGAGATTAAACGTACTGGCAAACCAATAAAGCGCGGTTTCAAAAAAATCGTGAAATTGTGCCCAAAAGCTAGGAAACATCTTCGTCTTCGTTGGATATTAGTTGTCCATAAGCATAACAAAATGCCGCGATTAGTTAGCCGGCTAAAACCTATTTTAGCCACGAAAAAGCCGGGCTTTCGCCCGGCTTTACCTTGCCAATCTCTTACTTTTTATTTATTAAAGTTGTTCTTTAACAACTGTGTCCTGATCCATCAGTTCTGTGCCGAGAACACCTTCGGACTTAGAAACCACTAGCGCGGTTAAGCTGTCGCCGAGGACGTTGACAGATGTACGGATCATATCAAGGATACGGTCGATACCGGCAATCAGAGCAACGGCTTCAAGAGGAATACCGACTTCTGTAAAGACCAGAGTTGTCATAATCAGGCCGGCACCTGGAACACCGGCTGTACCGACGGCAGCCAGAACGCCCATCAAAACGATCTGGAACTGCTGAGCCAGAGTAAGGTCAATACCGAAAACTTCGGCAGCGAACACAGCGGTTACGCCCATGTAGATGGAGGTACCGTTCATGTTGATGGTGTTGCCCAGAGGGATTGCGAAAGAAGCAATAGCTTTAGAGGCACCCATCTTGCGGGAAGCTTCAAGGTTGACAGCCAAGGCTGCGGCAGAAGAGCAAGTTGTGAAAGCGATAAGCCAGGGTTCGAAAGCGCCTTTGAGGTAATCGGAAATCTTCATGCCGATAAGTTTGATGATCGGCAGATAGGTAATGCAGACGAAGATAAGCGTTGCGATGAAAGCGGTAAGAATGAGCTTGCCCAGCGGAAGCAGAACAGCCAACCCATGACGTGTAACCGTGTAAGCGATCAAGCCAAACACACCGATCGGAGCGTAAAGCATGACATAGTTGGTCATCCGAATCATGACGTCGCCGACTTTCTGGAAGAAGTCTGTCACCATGCGTACGGAATCGCCCATAAGCGAGAGGCAGAAACCGAAGAAGATGGAGAAGAAGATAACCTGAAGCATGTTGCCTTTGGCAAAAGCTTCGATCGGGTTAATCGGGACGATCTCAAGAAGGACCTTAGAAAGGGGAGGCGCAGCAGCTGCTTTAGCCTTCAGACCTTCGACGGAAATCGTTAAACCGGTACCCGGTTCCATGAAGTTAGCAACGATCAGACCGATCGTAACTGCAATAGCCGTCGTAATTGCGAAGAAGAGAATTGTTTTAACAGCGATCTTGCCGATTTTGCTGGCATCACCCAAGCCGGCTGAGCCTGCAATCAAAGTCGCAACAACCAACGGTACTACGACCATGCGGATCAAACGAATGAACAGCTGGCCAAGCGGCTGCAGGTAGGTGGCACCGAATTCGGAAGATACCATCGTACCTACGATCACGCCTAGGACCAAGCCATACATCATCTGCATGGGCAGTCCTATCCAAAAGTTTTTCTTAGTTGACATAGAATCTTTACCTCCAAAGGATTGGCATTGTGGGCGACAAGAGAGAATCCCCCATAACCCTGACTCTGATCATAGGCTAAAACCCGACGGAAATAAATAGTTACAGACAAAAAATTTTGCGTTTCTACTAATAAGTTATGAATAACGGTGGTAGAAAAGAATAAGTAGAGGTATCTAAAATTTCAAAACATGAAAAAACGAGTTCAGACAGTGCCAAATCGTTCAAACAATAATTAAAAAACAGACTAAAAACCTCCAAATTCAACTCAACATAATAGTAGTTATGTTAAATAAAATATTTTTGTAGTTTTTATTCAATTAGTTAAGTTACAATTTCGCAGATTTTCTGTAGCCCTTTTCTTAATTTCACTTTGATCTGTCTTAGCCAAGTGGCTCGGAGAATAAAATTTTGTTGTTCGATGACTTTGAAAAGGATTTCAGCAAAAAATGATTTATCTTTCCGTGATGATCGGCGGCGGTCTTGGCTCTTTACTGCGCTTTCTGATTAGTTCCTTCGGCTTTCTTCCGTTCGCCACCGTTTTTATCAATATTGTCGGCAGCTTTATTCTCGGCTTTTTAACATTCTTCTTTTTGGATCGCCCTGAGGTTCCGCCGGACCTTCGTTTCGGGCTAACCGCCGGTTTCTGCGGCGGCTTTACGACTTTCAGTACTTTTTCCGTTGAAGTCTATGCCATGGTTTTAGACAATCACATCGGACAAGCAGCCTTCTATGTTTTGGCCAGTTTTTTAGGCGGCCTCCTCGCCGTTGCTTTAGGTGCATTTTTGGCGAAGAATTGCTGACGCGTTTTCGGGCAACCTCTCAGACAAACGTTCACTAAAAATGATTTTGAAGCTTTAAAACGCGTCTCATTTTCATTCGTTTTTAGCGGGAAAGCCTGATATTCAGGCTCTCCGACCTTTTTTCGCTGTATTTTTTTAGTTATTTCGAGCCTTTTGTTTTCAAAGACCTCAAGATTTTCTTTATATTTTTCTTAGAGTTATCTAATTTTTCAGGATTTGTTCTGCTGCTGAGCGTTTCTTTGTTTTTTCTGCCCAAGAAATAAGCGATTCTTTCTGCGTTTGCACCTGAGGGATGAGGGAGTTCCGGCAAAAGACGATTCTCGAACTGCGTGCCTTTCACGACCTTTTCTAAATAATGCTGAACTTTTGGTCCTAACGGAAGCAGCACTGCGTTGGGTGCTTTGCTCAACTCTTCTAATGTCAGCGTTGACGCAAATTCAAATAATTCTGTGCCCTGCTTAATTTCTGCGTTGAAATTCGACTCCTTGCCGTTTTTGACCGCAAAGGTCGGATAACGAATACACGATGTCAGATTCACTAACTCCTGCTTATTTGAAAATAACTGCGCTGTAGTTTCAACATCCAGAAACTCTGCAATTCCGGCCTCGTCCATTAATTCAACGAGATTCTTGCGCATCGGCCCACTGAAGCTTCCCACCGCTTTGCATCGCCTCAGAACCTCATCGTCGGACAAGCCTTGATGAATTAATCGAGCTGCTTCAACCAGCATGTTATTCATCTGGATCTCACCCGGCGTAATGCCGACAATGAATAAACGAGCTTCTGGATTTACATAATCAAACGGCGCGTAATAGATCCTTTCTTCTCCGGAATCTTCCAAGAGAAGATCCTTCCTGTCTTTCACATCTCTAAAGGAAACAATAACAGAGCGGTATTTTTCAAACAAACTATGGTTTTTCATGGACAGAGACACTAAAAGGATCCGGAAACAGCCTTTTGCCGCTCCCAGATCAGTTGTTTATTTAATTTTTAGGTTTATTTTTTGATTTTGACGATATCGTAGCCTGCCAGCTGTTTCTTACCGACCTTCGTCCAGAGATATAGTTCAGTATCGACATCTGGAACTGTGAAAGCCACCGCTGTCTTGATCGGGAAGGTAAAGACCGCATCTTTCAGACCATCTTTATTCACATCCATAAACTCAACCTTGAGAGGTTTCGGCATTTTGCGGTTAACCTCCAAATCAGCATTAGAGAACGGAGATCCGAAGCGTGTTGCTTCCTTATCAACCCTTGTCATGTGTACTTGAGGAGTAGAAAGCGCTGTGACTGTAAACGTACCGTCAGAACTTTGACTCAGCTCCTTGCTGTTGATGATAATCGGAAGATGATGAAGCTCGTGAAGTTCTTGTTCCGTGGCGTGAAGCACATTGTGGAAAGAATAATTATTAAATTCGTGCAGGAAAGCTTTAGCTTTGCCCGGATCTACCCGATAAAGCATTCTAGCTTCCTTATCAGCCTTCTGAACTTCAGCCGCTGCCTGTTTTTCAAAAGCCCTCTTATTCTTGGCAAAAATCGGATAATCCTGATGCTGCCAATCTAAGAAATTCTGCATGGCCAAGAACGTATAGAGTGGACGATCTGCGCGATAAGACAATTGCTCCGGCGTTGCGTGAAACTGAGCCGTAGTTGCAGTCTTGGGATCCATGAAATTCTGCCCGATCGCAGCTCCGGCAAGCGGATACTGCGGATAAGAAAACTGCTGAGATGGTCTCCCGTTGGTTCTCCAAGCGAGTGTAAATAGAGGATTCGGACGCAGAACATAAACGACACTGTCATAAGTACCGATATTACAAATGTCGTTCATCCCTTGGTGATACCAGCCGGAGTCCCTGACTTCATGTTTGCTGTGTCCGCTGATCATTTGACGAACTTGTTCCGCTGAAACTTTATTCTTCAGTTTCATAGACATCGGGAAAGCATGCTCATCTTTAAAGTCCTTGCCTGTAAGGTAATTGAGAAGGACGCGAACACGCTCTTTGGTCCAATCTGCTGAGGTTCTTTCGTCAAGTTGATAGGCTTTTCTCAGATTAAAGTCAGAGAAATTCTTCGGATCTTTTGGTTTATAAGTACCCTTCTTTATAGCGTTCTCAATTAAATCCGGAGAAGCAATTACATTTGCAGTGTCTTTCAGATCAATATTCGTAATGTTGATTGCATTGGCCAGGAAGGCAATTTCGTCATCCTGAACTTTACGAGCGGCGTATCGGCTGCCGCGCAAAAGCACGAGCTGCCAAGCTTCATTAGCGTCTGCAATGGTATATGTCCGACCTTCTTGAAAATAGCCATACTTCTTTACGAGATCGATAGCCAGGTTCACTCCATCTCTTGCCGAAACTGCTCTTTCAGCAATTAAACGGCGAATCCCGTAACCGATGCCGCCTTCGTTGATCTTTTCGCCTTTTTCAATGGTCTGGTTGCAGTTGTTGGAGACAACTACAACACCTTTCTCATTCACGAAGCCATCGGAGAATGAATAGCCGGTAGGCGCCAAAGTCTGCGACCACCAAAATCCCAGTGTCTTTTTGACTTGAGGAATTTTGGCGGCAGCGGGCTCAAATTCGATGAGCTCTCCATCTTCATGCACTGCCGGATCGACCCAATACTGACTGGTGATAATGCGCATTTCATTGTCTTCATTATGACCAACAAGAATTTCACCAGTTGAAGAAACTTTCTTTCCGACAATTACAGTAAAGCATGCATCAGAGGGGAGTGCAAAAGCGGCAAGTGAGATGCCAACGAGTGCGGATAGAGCGGTTAGTCTTAAATTCATACCGATCTCCTTGAAGATAATTTTGGTGATTTTTTATGTTTCTATATTCGCACGGAATACCCTGTTTGAATAGGTATAGCGAGAAATAAGCCTTAACTTAATCAGGGTTTCCGATAGGGTAATAAGAAAATAGAAAGAGTTTTATTTACACCATTCGTCTCAAAAGTTCTCTTAGCCGCACAATGAACAAAGCAAAAGACGAAGGCTTTATTACTTCCTTCGTCTTATGTTGTTAAAGCTCACCTATGAAACAAAATGTTAGAAAACGAACTTCGCTCCAATAGTTGCCGACAATTCTCGATAGTCGTGAGAGCCAAATCTTGAACCCACGTTGCCCCATAAGTGGAGGTTCTTTCCGACTTTTCTTTCGCCGCCGAATTTCAATTCAGCCAAGTTGGAAGCACCCGCCTGAGTAAATCCGTCTTGGTTCATCGTCACCCCAAACTTGCGAGTGTTATGAATCCAATTCACGTCAGTGTAGAGCTGAAAACTTCCGACTCCTTGATCAGAACCGGGCACTCTGCCCTGGATATAGAATCGAGTACCTATTCGGCTTTGAATGTTGCCGTGACCGTTAAACCGAACGTGAGTTCCGTTTTTCTCTGTCCTATTCGGGGTGGTTACGCCCATCCAGATCACTTGAGCCTGAGGCTGGACATACCAGTCGCCATAGTTATTAGAGCCAAGTTTTTGTGTATAACCGGCTTCCAGCGATCCGGTTAAACCTCTAGATCTATATTTTTCTTTCGGATTGTCATTGCCATTCACGGAGCTCTTAAACCAGCTGTAATTGAACCAGGCATCGACATAAGCACCCTGTTGATTAATTTCATCCTCAAACCAAGTTGCATACATTCCCAGTCCATAACCGTCAGTTTTACCAATGGAACGCTGACCATTCACCACCGAATGAGAAATCGCTCTGGAGTGGGCATAACCGGCCATCAATCCTAAGTGCAACGCTTGTTGGTTTTCAGCATCCGTCCATGCTGCTATATCTCCTCCGATCTGGGAAATATATCGGTTAGAGCGAGTTTTGGTATTTCCCGAGGAATCTTGCCAAGAGTTGTATCGACCCACTTGTCTTAACCACAGACTTGTAGATTTTTTCTCTCCTGTGAAGAAGTCCGTATATTCAGTCTTACCGCCTCTGTCCAGCTGTCGCGTTACAAAAGATGTTTGTACGGTTTCTTCATTTGCAATATAAGAACCTATCTCCGGACGAACCTGATCGTCTTCAGTTTTCAGGTACCAATGATTTGAATTCGCACCTTCTCCGCGTACTAAACGATATTCAAATGCGCCGGCGACTATTCGCCCTTCCTGGATAAAAGTACCGTCTGACTGTCCATCGACATGAATAAGTTCAATGCCTTTCGATGTCCTTCCGCCCATTGCCCCCATATTTGTGACAACCACTCTGGATGTCCCTGACGTACTTCCTCTGACAATGAGTTTATCCACTGGGGAAGAATCACCTTCTAAATATCCCTTAAAATTAATTAAGCCGTTGTTACCGATATAATTTCCTTCCACTAAAAAAACGGAAGGCTCACTGTCCTGTGTACCGATATTCAATGTTCCGGCATGAACTAAGTCTCCTTTTAAGACAGCAAATCCGCTTAAAGTTCCATTCTGGCCGATTACAACAGAACTGCTATTGCTAGTCACGACAGAATTCGGCGTGCCCAGGTGCAACTCCCCTTCGTTGATTTCTGTTTTTCCGTTCCAAAGTGTGTCATTGGTAATCGAGAGTGTTCCATGCCCTTCCTTACGCACGGAGCCGCTTCCGGTAATATCGTTCGATAATGTCCAGTCGTCCGAATTGTTGATGATTAGATAACCGTTATTCGAAACGGCCGCTTTACCCAGATTCGAGGCGTTGGACACAGTAAGTTCAGACTGAGGATCGATTTGAATATCGCCTTCAAAGCCGCTGTTATCCGCCGTGAGAGCTAAATCACTGCTGAACAGATTCAATCGCCCCATTCCTGACAACTGATTTTGAATAGGACCGTCATTGACACCATTCAAATTTAATTCACCATCAAGCTCAATCGTCCCGTCTCCCAGACCGGAAGAAGACTTCATGTTAACTTTGGCTTCCGTAAACAGAACATTATTCGTATGAAGATTTGGGTTTGAGGCTTCAATATCCAGAGTTCCGCTTTCCACCGTCAATGTCCCGCTTCCCGTTAAGGTATCTGCAGACACGATCTGACCGCCTTCGCGAATGGTTAATTGAGAAGACTTTTGATCAAGACGGTCATCGGATTCCTTCGGTTCACCGAAATGAACTTTTGCATTTTCTCCGGCGTTCAGGCGGCCGACAGTCTGAGAGGTATTTGCCAGATCCAGAGTAGCGTTTTCTTCCAAAAGAACTTCCGAGGTACTTCCCAATGCCGAATCAGCTAATAATTTCAGTGTACTATCAGGGTCAACAAATGTTTTCCCCGTATAGTCGTTATTGGGGTTCGACAAAGAGATATAGTCATTAGGCGCGTCAATTCGTAGATCACCGTCTCCGGTTACTTTTGCCCTTAGATCCTTTCCCCCTGAGGCGGTTGATTCCGATGGAAGTAACGTCAGAGCATTATCATCTTTTCCCAGCAGCTGAACCTCATTTAACCCATAGGTTAAATAGAGACCGTTGGAGTCTTTAGACGAGTCGAGTGTCGACAGCTGAAAACCATAGAATCCTTTCGCAACTTCAGTCCTGAGACTTCCTTGTAAGATCGAAACTGTTTTAACAGAGGTTGAAAGGCTTCCTCCCTCATCCGGTGAAAGAGCCGACTGACCGTTTACGAATAATTCAATTCCTCCGGCATAGCCATTAACCACACTTTTATTTTCATCCTTCAATTGAATCAATGGAATCCTCGGAGCTTTCTCAATGTAATCATCGTGCTCCATAATTGCATTATTCGATTCTGTATCAGGAATTTCAGGAAGTGTAATTTGATCGCCCATCTTTACCTTAACAGTCCCAGTTGAACTTACATCTAGACCACTTAGGACGTCGCCATCAATTAAAATCTGGGCCGACGATTCGGTATCACTGAATTGAATTTCTTTTTCAAAATCAATCGATCCGCCGGAAATCATTAAACTTTCAAGCGTTGCTGGATCACTAGTTCCGTCGGTCTTTAATTCCGCACCGCCTTTGACAACCACACCTAACGAACCTAAGTTATCTTCATGATTTAAAACGTAAAAAAGATTGCCACCGTTCTTACCGTCCAAAACCATAGTACCTATAAAGTCTTGGTTGTTCTTAAGGTTGTTATCGAACTTAAATTCTTGATTGATGCCTTTTGAGTTTGGATCTGAGTAAATCCATAACGCTCCGTGACCAGTTAAGGAATTGTCATAAGTAAAACCATCGTCGGAAACAAAAACTTCAATATTTCCCCAATTCAACTCGGTCTTTCCGCTGCCCCAAAGTTCCTGGCTGGTGTGAGCCCCTTTATCCGAGCTTAATTTGCCTAAAACAAGCCAATCGCCCGTATAGCTGTTATTTTGGACAGAATTATTAGAAACCGTTGCATATCCGTGCACTACTGTGGTTCCATTGCCGGAGAGGAAATTGTCAATATAGGAATACTCTTCGTCAAACAAAAGATCCAACTTTCCGTTATTTTCTATTTTCGCTTCACCGAGGGCGCTGTTCTTAAAAACAGCAATATCAGAATCAGCACCAACTTCAATTGTTCCGTTAAAGTCCGAATTTTTTCCTGTAAGGGCAAAGGAACTGTTCTCTGCGTTCAGCTTACCTGAACCAATAAGAGTATTGGCAAACTCATCGTAGGTGAGATAAGTCTCATAATGAAGCGGATTTCCGCCGTCAGATGGTTTCTCAATGTTTTTCAACGTCAGTGTACCGTTGTCCTGTACTTCGTTGTCACCGAGTCCCAAGACAGAATTGATTTCTACCGCTGCATTCGGTTTGATTGAAGTTGATGCATGGAAATCAGCATTAGCGCCTGAAATCTCTAACGTTCCTCCTTGGACAATTAAATTCCCCGATCCTTTTAATCCACCGGCTGAGACGGTTCCTCCCTCTTTGACCGTCAATTGAGACGAGTCTGCCATATCAACCTGTGCATCAGTGGCAACTGTTAATTTTCCAATTTCTTGAGAATGATCGTTAAGATTCAAAATAGCTCTTTCTGCTAAATTGACCTCCTTAGTTGCACCTAAAGCAGAATCAGCTCCAAGTTTTAACGTACTGTCGGACGTTACAAAAGTTCCGCCGGTATAGGTGTTCTCCGGATTAGACAAGGAAACGGTCTCTCCGACTGCAGAAATTTCAAGATCGCCGCTACCAACGACTTTGGCACTGAGGTCATTGGTTAAGGAGTTTTCTGGAAGTCCGGGGGTCGCATACAAAATAAGCGCTGAATCCCCCTGACCTAATAATTCAACTTGAGTCAGACCGTAGTTGAGATAAAGACCGCTCGCCTCTTCTTCCGATCCGCTTGTCGTCAGTTTCCAGTCATAGCCGGCGTTGGCAACATGAAGTCCGTTTTGAATAACTTTGGAGCTCAATGCGTTAGAGAGAACTTTCCCGTTTTGATCTACCAAAGATAAACCGCCGCCGGATCCGATAATTTCTGCCCCTTTCGCGTTCACCAACATCATTGAGGTTTTTTGCAAACCGTCATCTTGCTCCATAAGCGGCAGTGTTTCCAACTCGCTTTCTGTCGTGGGTACAGCGTTTATAAATCCGGCTGAAGTATCAATTCGAACAGTTCCTTCACCATCAGCGTTCAATTTCTTTGTAACTCGGATCGTCTTATTCGAGGTCGGGCTGCCGGTTTGAATGTCACCGATATTGAGTTCTCCTCCCGAAATATCAAGCTTACCCAACGTGAAAGTTTCCTTAGAGGAATCATCCCTGCCGACAGAGAGAACTGAGTTGTCGCTAACGCGGATTCCTGATGTCGATAACTCATCGCTATCAAGAATATAAACGACCTTCTTATTTTTTTCTCCCGCTAAGTCCACCATGCCGGTAAACCCCGAAGTCGTGCCTTGTTGGATCTTGAAAGTAGGGGTATATAAATCTGTACCATTCCCGGAGCCAGAAAAATTCACTAAAAGCGTCCCCGATCCGGATAATGTATTGTCAAAGACAAATAAAGAACCGTTCGAGTTATTGGTCACAACCACCGATCCCTGAGGTTCAATGTTGACATTTCCCGTTCCCCATTGCGAGGAAGTAGTGAAGGACCCATCGACCGTTTTCAATTTACCTAAAACATCCCACTCACCGTGATAATCGGAAATGTCGGAACTTTTAACCGAAACCTCACCCGCAACCCGAATAACTCCGTCCCCGGAGATTTTGTTTTCGATCGGAGCGGCATCTGATTGAAACTGAAGATAAAGACCTTTCGAGGTATTACCTGCTTCAGTGTTAACTTCGATATTACTTTGGCCGGCTCCTGTAGGAGCGATAAGAACTAATGTACCGTCTGTTACAAGGGTTTTCCCAGTATAGGTGCTCTCAGCACTTCTTAGGACGTTGTAGCCGCCGAGGTTCTCAATCTGTCCATGACCGGTAATTTTGGGAACGAGCACGAAAGCCTGTTTCAGATCCACGGCATTATTATTTAGATAAACAGAAACACCGTCGGAACCTTCACTCTGATTCATCTTCAGCTCGGAAGCCAATACAGACTTGGCCTTATAATCTGATTCCCCAATAAAAAGCTGAACCTTTGAGTTATTTCCATCAGGTTTCAGTTCAATCACACCGTTCCCGGAACCTACATTCACAATTGAAAATCTGCTGAACAGCAATGAAGTAGTGTTGTTATCGGAACCAATGACCTGAATATTGGCTGCTTTCACACCGACAGCTTTACTATTGGCAATTTGGAAATAAGTTGTCGGTGCATCATTAACACCTTGAAGAATAAAATTCCCACCGATTTCCGCTGCGGCTGTACCTATACTTGCATCAAAGAAAAGATCGTTCGGGTCGAACTTATTGTTTTTCGTTATATGATTGCTGAAGGTAAAATCCTTACCAACTTTTAAACTGACTGGGACATTCTTACTGTTTGCAATGTAGAAGCTCCCTTCATTGGAAATATTTACAGTCAGACCGCCTTCAACTTCTAAAATACCGTTGTACTGAACTCCCACCTTACTGTCTTCTGTTTCAGTGAAATTTCCTTCAACAGATACCTTCGTGCTGGTATTGGTATTTTGTCCGTCAATCCATACATCCAAATTGGATGCATTAATATCTCCCTTGACAGTCAATGTCGAGTCGCGGTTTGTCGTGCCAATAACGTGGATGATGTTTGTACCGGTTGCAGTTATAGATCCGACCGTCAGCGACCCGCCGCTGGAGATCGCCTGAGCATTTTGATAAGGGAAATCTGTGCCTCCGACCTGCAGCCGAACATGATTGCCTGTCAATTTAACATTAGATAAATCCAGCTGAACCCCGTCAACCCAAATAGCCCCAAGCTCTGTTAAGAAAAATTCATTGTAGGATGCTAAGTTTTTCCCAACCTCTTGGAGTGTTGTTTCATTGACGATCTGAGGAACTGAAATTGTCTCGGTATTCGCGAGCGCGGATGAAGACAGCAGAGACGCGGCAGAAACCGCCATCACGCAAAGTAATTTTTTCCTTAAATTAACAGTTTTTCTGTTATGAACTCTAGTCGTACTGGTTTTTGTCATAACACAACCCCAACCTATATAAAAATCGTCTTACTTACGATTCAGAAAACGTCTTGCAATTAAAATGATAGGGTGGTAATTATCTGAGGTAATTGAAAAACTGTCTTTTTGGGAATGACAAACAATGGTTGTTAGAAACAACAACTTCTCGATTAAAGCGAATAAATTAATTAAATACCCCCAAATTCTCTCTAAATTTATTCCAACTTTTACTCCCAAAATGAGGTAAAAAAAGCCTCCCGGGCTTTGTCACCCGAGAGGCTTGTAAGATCAAACTAGTTGGTTCTTATTCTTCGAAGGCACCTTTAACGATAACTTCCGAATCTTTCATGACCTGACGCCCCTTCATGAAGAGGTGGAGCGGTTTAAGATCCTTATCCATCACTAGAAGGTCTGCGTCTTTACCGGCTTCGATCACGCCTTTATTACCCAAGCAAAGAGCCGTGGCAATAGTACGTGTCAAAGGCAGCAAGGCTTTTTCAAGACCAATCTTACCGGCAAGTTCCTGAAGCATCTTCAGGTTGTCGGAGACTTTGCAAACCGTCAGACCGATCATTTCGCCGTTCTTATCGAAACGAGGCATCGAGCCGTGGCCGTCAGAAGAGAACGTAATACGATCGATCGGCGCACCTTCTTCCAAAGCCATCACAAAAGCATCTGCTGCAGAACCCATATAGTTGCCGCCGCTGGTTGTGATATCGATGTATCCGCCGGCTTTGGTAAATGCGATTGCCTGAGCAAAAACTTCAGGGTGACGGCCGACATGTGTCGGACGAATGTGCTTAATCGGCATTCCCATTTTTACGCATTCCATGAAAGCCGGGAAAGCGATGGGAAGGTCACCGAGGTGAACATGCAGATAAGAATCGTGTCCGCAGATCATGCCTCCGACGCGGCAGTCGGAAAGAACTCTTAAAACTTCCTGAGTTGTCGGGAAGGAGCAGCGATGGTCGCCCATTGCAATCTTCACACCCAAGCATTCGGGAATCGTCAAGAGGTCTTTACGGACGTCGCCGGTAACCGTTGTCGGAGGATAACGATAGTTGGAAGTCCACATCCAGCCGGTAGCACCTTCTTTGGTTAAGGCGCGAACCTTAGCCATCAGAGCTTCGATCGGACGGGTTTCGCTATCGGTTCCGGAAACACCGACAAAGGAAGTGATTCCGCCTTCCACGAGCTCGGAGAAGTTAAGCTCCGGAGCGCGTGTCAGGGGACCGCCTTCTCCGCCGCCGCCAGTCACGTGAATGTGCTGGTCGATAAGACCCGGCGTAACGATTGCGCCGTTCAGATCGATCACTTCCAGACCGGGAAGGTCGGCAGAGATTTCATCCTCCACAGCAATGATTTTGTCATTGACTGTCAGAATCTGTTTGATGCCTTTATGTTCAGGAGCGTACAGATCTGCATTTTTAAAGAGAATTGCGGTAGCCATTGATTACTAAATCCTTTGAAAGTTCGTCAGATTACGATCCCAGAACGACCAGGCGCATGACCCACAGAGAGAGCAAAGCGACGATCGGAGGAACGGCCATGATCTTGAACATATCGGAACCCTGGATGCCGATAACGCCAAGGCAGCGGCCCATGTACTGAACCTGAGAACCCATGAGGTAAATAGCGGGAATCACGATAGCGAGCTGTGTACCGTCAACAGCGCCTTTATCGAACAAGGCAACTGCCACACCGACACCGCCGCCCATGGACATCCACCCGCCGAGCAGAATCATGGCAGCTTCGCCTGGCAGACCGAAGATGGCCATAACCGGTCCGAGGCATGTACCGATGAAGTCCAAAGCGCCGGAGATGTTCAGCATTTTGATGATCACGAAAGCCATCAAAACGTTAGGAATCGTGGAGTGTGTAGCAATGTTCCAACCCTGAAATGCACCGTTGACGAATACGTCGGTGATCATCATTTTTTTAGATGTAGTAGCCATTTCGTATTCTCCTTATTAAGCGCTCTTCTTAAGGTTAATCTTTCCGCCCATCTGGATGACGCGCATGATGTTGGCAGCGAGGATCTTGCCGAGGAACAGAATACCCAAGCAAGCACCGATGCTGACCGGAACTGCAGGCTTGCCGTCAGCAGCAAGCAGCGTGAACAGAACCGCGCCGGAAGAGAGGAAGTTAGTGATGAGAGCGTCGGCTGTCATCTGGAAAGTAGCAAAGTTATTCAGCTCTTTAGCTGTCAAAACATTGTCATCTTTGAGCTGGCGAGTCAGAGCCGCGCCGCCGTCAGTAGACTGCAGAGAAGCGATCAGAGCGAGACCAGCACCGCCGGGAACGCCGATCAACGGACGAAGAATCGGAGTAAGCATCTGGCGAGCAGCTTTCAGAGCACCGTAGTGGTCGAAAACAGTGATCATCGCAAGAGCGAACATAACTGTCGGGACCAGTGTCAAAGCAAACATGAAGCCGTCGATAGCACCGGAACCGCCTTTACCGCGGAAGTTGGCCATCGCGGTGTGAATGCCGTCAGCGTTCTGAGAAACAGCTGTGACAACCTTACCGAAGGAGCCGTTGATTGTGGTGAAGTCGAAAATGCCCCACCATTGGTTTGTAGCGCAGACACCGGAGAAGAAAACGCAAGCCATAATCAGGGAAATGTAATTTCCGATGGTGACTTTCTTTTCTTTGTCATCTGCCAACTCAGGTTTTTTATCGTTGAGGTTAGAAGAAGCCATAGGACTATCCTTAAAAGTAACAAACAAAGCAAATTTCGTTTTTTGAATGTGCTTATCTACGGCCCCAGGCTCTCTTAAAGCCCTTTTATCACCGTGCGATAAGCCGTTTTTCTCATCCGAAAAACAAAAAGCATGTCCGCGAGGTTTTCGCGTGACCACATTATGAAAGGATTTTTACGATGTAAATATTCAGCCTTACCCTGAAATCCGTATTCAAATATGGTGTTAATACTGACAAGAAATAAGGCGATTTACGTTTTTTACATTTGCGTTAGCGGGAAATTTTTTCGCAAATATAAACATTGTTTTCAAACGTACAGCAACAAATCAAGGCTTATTTTGGTTTTTAATGAAAAAATATTCGAACGAACTGTCGCAGGGTGAAAAATTCAACCTATTTCAACCTAAAACGCCACTGTTACTAAATTACAACAACTAAAAATAGTTTCCTTGTCGCTCTTGCAAAGTATTCTGATTTTTGAACCTACTACCCAACTTAATACTGTTTGAGATTCGAAGAAACACTGCAAATCTAAAATTTCTCTTGCCAGTCCGAATAGCTTCTCACTAGGCCTTACTGGAGGATTTTTCGGAAGAAATTTTTAGCAGAGGCTGCATGTTTTTCAACATTATTTTTAATGATATTGTCCCGATCTTCGTTGTGATGGCATTAGGTTATGCCGGTGCGAAGATGAATGCTTTCACGCCGAGTCAAACTCAGGCACTCAACAAAGTTGTTTTGAACTTCGCTTTGCCGGCCGCACTTTTTGTCTCTATTACTAAAGCAACCCGCGAGATGCTTTTCGAAGATCTCACGCTGACGCTCGTCTCATTAATCGGTATCGTCGCCCTCTTCTTCGTTTGCTATTGGGTTTGCAGAAAGGTCTTCCATCACACAGCTGCCGAAGCCGCAGTCTGCGGTCTGACCGCGGGCTCCCCGACTATCGGCTTCTTAGGCTTCGCTGTCCTTGATCCGATTTACGGAGCAACCACTCAGACGGGATTGGTAGTTGCAATCGTAGCAATCGTTGCAAATGCCGTGATTATTCCGATCGGCATGTACTTGATGAGCTTAGCCGGGGCTATGGGATCCGGAAACGGCTCTTCTTCCGGAACCGGCTCTGCCATTTTAAATGCCGTCAAGCAACCGGTCGTTTGGTGTCCGACGCTTGCGGTCGTAATTGTCTTATTAGGGATCAAGCTTCCAGTCGCGGTCTATCCTTCCTTTGACCTGATTGCCCACGCCAATTCCGGTGTTGCCGTTTTTGCAGCAGGTTTGGCTTTGGCTACAGTGAAATTCAGCGTCAACACTGAAATTCTTTGGAACGCTATATTCCGTGTATTCATTACTCCGCTCTGCATCGCCATTGCGGCTATCCTCTGCGGTCTCAGCGGAGAAAAGCTTTCGATGCTGACGATGGCCTGTGCTCTTCCGCCGGCTTTCTCCGGCATCATCATCGGTTCTCGGTATAACGTTTACGTTCAGGACGGCGCTTCTATTTTGGCTGTCAGTACGCTGATGTTTGCTTTCGCAGCTCCTTTCTGGATTTGGTTCTGCCCGATCTTACAAAGCTGGTTCTAAGATCCTTTGGGGCATAGAAAAAGAGCGGAGGAATCAAATCCTTGTCGCTCTTTTCTTTTTGACCTTCCAAATTAATTAAGGCAGTTTGTCATAAACTTCATCGGTCACCGGTTCTAACCATTCATTAGAGGTGCCTTCTCCCGGAACTTCAAGAGATAAGTGCTGGAACCAACTGTCTTTTGCTGCACCGTGCCAATGTTTAACATTAGGCGGAATATTGAAGACTTCGCCGACTTTCAATTCATGAGCCGGTTCGCCTTCCAGTTGTATCCAGCCTCTGCCGTAAACACAAATCAGCATCTGACCGCCGCCTTTTTGGGCATGATGGATATGCCAGTTGTTGCGGCATCTCGGTTCAAAAGTAACGTTATAAGTCGGAACTTGTTCCGTTGTTAACGGAGCTAGCCAGCTTTGACCGATGAAATATTTAGCGTAAGCGTCATTGGGTTTCCCAACCGGAAAATCACTAAGTTTTGGAACTTCCTTCATAAAACCTCCAACATTTGCTTCGGCGAAAGTCTTAGGGCCCCGCCTCTATTTTTAAATTCAATGTAGAAATAATAAATCTTCAAAAGTTATATAGAATTAAGATCTATGTGATCTATGCATAAGTATTGATTCAGTTGCAATTTTTCGTTCAATAGTTTCTGTAAATAATTATCGATATCATTTCTGTGATTTGAGATAATTGCCTCAAAAGAATCAACCTCGTCCGGAGATTAGTCATGCCGTCTTTTGAAACCGGTGTCCGACTGCTTAAAAATATCCTTATTAAGAAGAGAAGCTATTCCGCATTCTATGCGGATGAAGCCGACGCGCTCCACAAAGCCTTTCCTGCTAAAGCTACGGTTCATGCAGGACCGTTTGGCATTCCGATGCTTTGGAATTCGGCTAGAAACTTCCTAGAAAAGAAGTCTTTTGAACCCAGACAAACGGACGGAATTGCTTACGTTCACATTCCTTTCTGTGAAAGCCGGTGCCTTTTCTGCATGTTTTATCAGAATCCATATGCTTCGGAAGCAGCAGATGCTTACACGAATACGCTTATAAAAGAGTTTGAGCTCTGGAATCAACGAGCTGCTCAGAATTCTGTACCGATTAAGGCGTTGTATTTCGGCGGAGGCACACCGACCGCGCTTGAGCCTCACAACATTAAAAAGATCCTAGACGCTGTTAGAACGAATCTTCCGCTCGCCGAAGACTGCGAAATTACCTTCGAGGGCAGACTTCACGGACTAACTGATGAGAAGCTCTCCGCCTGCGTAGAAGGAGGCGTCAACCGACTCTCTATAGGAGTTCAGACATTCAACGCCGATATCCGAAAAGAAATGCAGCGCCTCGATTCCCCTGAATATATTATTCGTCGACTCGAGAAAATCTCCGCCATCGGCAATCTTGCCGTAGTGATCGACCTCCTCTTCGGCTTCCCGGGACAAAAAGGAAAAGTCTGGACAGACGATTTAAAGATCGCTTCCGAGCTTCCTATTGACGGAGTCGACTGCTACCAGCTGAATGTCTTTGAGAAATCGCCCCTCAACACGCGCATCAAATCCGGTCTTTTTGATCCGGCAGCGACGCTTGCTGAAGCGGCCGACATGTATGCAGAAAGCGTTGAGCATTTTTCTTCGCATCCAAATTGGCATCGTCTTACCAATACTCATTGGGCCAGAACGCCGCTTGAAAGGAATCTCTACAACCGTTTAGCAAAAGGTCCGAGTGACTGCCTTCCCTTCGGCTGCGGAGCCGGTGGAAAACTTTTCGGTTACAGCTGGATGCAGGAGCGTAAACTTGCCAAATGGTCGGAAATGGTTGAGAAAGGACTCAAGCCGATCTTTGTCATGATGAAACCTCAGGAACACTGGCACTTGATGAGAACTTTGGCGAGCAGCGTGGAATCTGGCCCCTTCAATTTGAAAGAAATCGGTGACAACTTCAGCGTCGATATTGAAAAGCCGCTAAAACCCGTCATGGACCAATGGATTAAAGCCGGCCTTCTTGAAAAGTCGGGAGACATCTATTCTCCGACTGTTGCCGGTCAGTTTTGGTATGTGACCATGGCTCAGCTCGCTACGGAAGCGCTGACCATGGCCATTGCAAAAGAAGATTCTTTCAAAGCGGATCCGATTACGCAAAGCGTATATTCACCCAACCAAGCCGAAGCGTGGTTAAAAACTATCAACAAGCGCGAAGAATAACAGAAGGAAAACGTTTAGGTATTTGAAAGAATTTGTATTTTCAAAAGAGTTGAAATAAGATAACGTTTCATTTCAAAAAGGAGTAAAAATGACGGCACCTCTCGGCAATGTTAAAGCCTCGGTCCCCCCTGAGCAGTTAAAGGCAAAAATGAATCCCGGCGATGTTTCTTTCCTCGGATTCGAACGCAAAGATAACGTTTTCACCGTTACTTTTGCTTGGATTGACATGATTGGCGGCCATCACGAGCACACTTTCGCTCGCGGTGACATCTTCGCAGACTTCAACAAAGTCCTGAAGGTCTTCACTGACGGCGGTCTGCCTATCGACCCGGCCAAAGCTGACGACTTCCATATGCGTCTCTGCCAGCTCTCTACCGTTATGGTTCAGGAGCAGGCTCCGGCCGCAAAAGCAGAAGCCAAAAAAGAAGAAGCTCCTGCTAAGTAATGCATTGAACACTTAATCGTGTTTAGAGATTGCCGCTTTACGCGGCAATTTCTTTTTGTAGTTGAAGTTTTCTTCAAATTCCTTCGAAAACCGCTAAATCTTTGTGAGCATTTACCCGCAAAAAAACAATTGCTCCTGCCGCAATCCGTTTTCACATTGTGCATCGATTAAAATTTTAGAATCGTATCTAAAATAAGACCCGAAGGAGTTCCAAAGAGATGCTTGAACAGCTCGTGACGCGAAGAAAACTGATCCTCTTAGCTTCAGTTTCCTCCCTGCTTTCCGGCTGCTCGATGTTCTCTTCTGACCGTTATAGCTATCAACCGGTCTCCTATGACAACTCAGAAGGATCAAAAGTCCTCAGAACCGCAATGAGTCAGTACGGAGCTAAATATAAATACGGGAAAGCTTCTCCCTCGGACGGTTTCGACTGTTCGGGTCTCATTTTCTGGGCTTACGGCAAACATGGAATTACCGTTCCCCGCCACACCGCCGCTCAATCAAAAGCAGGCAAATGGGTGGCTGCCCGCAACGCCCGGCAAGGCGATATTGTTGTTTTCAGGATCGGCCGAAGACTTCACACGGGCTTAGTCGCCGACAAAGGACGCTTCCTTCACGCACCCTCTTCCGGCGGTTACGTTCGAATGGAAAGTCTCTCGGGCGTCTATTGGAAGAACAAGATCGTCGGATACCGAAGAATCGTGTAAAGCAAACGATATTATTCATAAAAACCACATCGTTACATAGGTAATTAAAAGAATGCGCAGTGACAAAATAAAAGTTGGTCCTCAGGCCGCTCCCCACCGCTCCCTTCTCTATGCACTGGGATTAACCGATGAAGAACTCAAGAAACCTCTCATCGGTATCGTGAGTTCCCAGAACGACATCGTTCCGGGACATATGAATCTGGACAAGATCGTTGACGCCGTTAAACAAGGCGTTGCCCTTGCCGGCGGTGTTCCTATCGTCTTCCCCGCTATTGCCGTTTGCGACGGTATCGCCATGGGACACGAAGGCATGAAATATTCTCTCGTCAGCCGTGAACTGATCGCTGACAGTACCGAAGCGATGGCTATTGCACATGCTTTTGACGCTTTGGTCATGGTTCCGAACTGCGACAAGAACGTTCCGGGCCTTTTGATGGCTGCTGCTCGTTTGAATATTCCGACTATTCTTGTTTCCGGCGGCGCAATGAGCGCCGGTATCATCGGTAAGAAGAAACTCTCTCTTGTCTCCGCCTTCGAAGGGGTCGGCGCATACAAGGCAGGAAAGATTGATGCCAAGAAACTGACGGAAATCGAACAGAAATGCTGCCCGTCCTGCGGTTCCTGCTCCGGCATGTTTACCGCAAACTCTATGAATTGCCTGACTGAAGTTTTGGGCATGGGACTTCCGGGCAACGGCACGATTCCCGCTGTTCAAAGTGCTCGTATCCGTCTTGCAAAACAGGCCGGCATGAAGGTGATGGAACTTCTTGAAAAGAATATCCGTCCTCGCGACATCATGACTTACGATGCTTTCCTCAACGCCATGACCGTCGATATGGCTTTAGGATGCTCTACGAACTCCATGTTGCATCTGCCTGCTATCGCTCATGAATGCGGCTACAAGCTCGACATGCACTTGGCAAACGAAATCTCGGAAAAAACTCCGAACCTCTGCCATCTTTCTCCTGCCGGTCCTCACTTTATTGAAGAGCTCAATGAAGCCGGCGGCATTCCTGCAGTGATGAAAGAGCTCGACAAGAAAGGACTTCTCAAGACCGACTTGATGACGGTTACCGGCAAGACAGTTGCCGAAAACATTGCTGATGCAGAAAACAAGGACGAAGAGATCATTCGTCCGATCGACAAACCCTACAGCGAAACCGGCGGTATTGCCGCCCTCTTCGGCAACCTCGCTCCTGAAGGTTCCGTTGTGAAGCGTTCTGCTGTTGCTCCTGAAATGCTTGTCCATAAAGGACCGGCTCGTGTCTTCGATTCTGAAGAAGAAGCCATTGCAGCTATTTGGGGCGGAAAAATCAAAGACGGCGATGTCGTTGTCATTCGCTACGAGGGTCCGAAGGGCGGCCCCGGCATGCGCGAAATGCTTTCTCCGACTTCCGCCATCATGGGCGCCGGCTTAGGTTCTACCGTTGCTTTGATTACCGACGGCCGCTTCTCCGGAGCCAGCCGCGGTGCAGCTATCGGCCACGTTTCTCCTGAAGCAGCACTGGGCGGTCCCATCGGCCTGATTGAAGAAGGCGACATCATTTCCATCAACATCCCTGAACACAAGCTTGACCTTGAAGTCTCGAATGAAGTTTTGGAAGAACGCCGTAAGAACTGGAAGCCTCGTCAGCCGAAGATCACAACCGGCTACTTAGCGAGATACGCCAAGCTTGTTTCTTCCGGCACTTCCGGAGCTGTTTTAAGCTAATCAAGTGATTCGGACCGGCGCTTTAAGCGCCGGTTCTTCTTTTTGCGGCCGCTGGAAAAGCATGTTAGTTCTTTCGGCCTTTGATTTTCCTGTAGTAAATCTTTAATAACCAAAACTCAGGAAATTCGTTAAAACTCCCTGAGCCTCAAGCATTCTTCAATTTTTACTTTTTCAAACTCGTGTAGTAATAGCTTCCGAGAAATGATTTCCGCTGTCCTTGTCTACTGTCTTTTAGCCGTTGGCGTCTGACGCTATTCCAAGGTTGAGACGGAAATTCAAGACAACCCATTCACTGATTATTACTTGCGAGTTAGGCTTTTAAGAACACTTCTGCTGTTTTTTCGTGGCAGTAGCCTGCAGCTAAACACAGCTGAAGAAGCACTCTTGCCTTCTGAGGATTCAAAGTTCCGGCGTTGATCATGCCGGCTTCTGTCCATTCAGGTGAAGAATCAACCACCTCACCGCTTCCGCAGCGGGACGCACGAACTACCGGAATTCCTTCTTCCAAGGCCTTCTCAAGTTCAGGCAAATCTTTGCAATGGATGGAACCGTTGCCCATACCGGCATAAATAATACCTTTAGCGCCCGATTGAATGGCCGCCTTGATCAAACGACCGTCGCCGTTTGAATGAGCGTAAATGATGTCGACAATCGGAAGATGTTTGTGATCAGATAGAAGCTCAGAGGTAAATGGAGTTTTGAGCGTATGCGGACGGGTGCTTTCTTTAAAGAAGGAAACTCTTCCGCCGGTGATAAAACCAAGTGCTCCTAAACGCGGAGATGCAAATGTATCGCAGTTGGTTGTATTGGTCTTTATAACATCTCTGGCACCGTGAATTTCATCATTCAAGACAACCAAAACACCTTTGCCTTTAGCCTCCGGAGTAGTCGCCACTTTCGCCGCGTTCAGAAGATTCATAGGGCCGTCGGCAGAAATCGAGGTTGCCGGTCTCATGGAACCAACGAGAACAACAGGCTTCTCGCTCTTCAAAACTTGATTGAGCATGAAAGCCGTTTCTTCCAAAGTGTCTGTACCGTGCGTAATAACAACACCGGCAACTTCGGGGTCTTTCAGCTGACTCTCTGTTTCTTTAACCAAGCACGCCCAAATTTCATCCGTCATATCTTCAGAGCCGATATTGGACACTTGGACAGAGGTAAGGTTGGCGATGTCTTCTAACCCGGGAACAGAGGCTAAAAGATCTTCAACAGTAGCTGAGCCCGGAACATAACCGGTCGTTGCAGAGGCAGATCCGGCTTTTCCGGCAATCGTACCGCCGGTGCCGAGGATGGCGATGGTGGGGAGGTCTTCTTTCATTTTTCTTTCAGGTAAAAAAGACGCTGCCGAAGCAGCGTCACTATTCAACGAAATGAATTATTTCTGATTTTCAGGTTTCAAAACTGCCAGGCCGTTCATATACGGACGGAGAACTTCAGGAACCGTGACGGAACCGTCAGCGTTCTGGTAGTTTTCCAAAACGGCAACGAGCGTTCTGCCCACGGCCAAGCCTGAGCCGTTCAGTGTATGAACGTATTCAGTCTTGCCCTGGGCATTCTTGAAGCGAGTCTGCATACGGCGAGCCTGGAAGGCTTCGCAGTTAGAAACAGAGCTGATTTCGCGATAGGTGTTCTGAGCCGGAATCCAAACTTCCAAGTCATAAGTCTTTGCAGAACCGAAGCCCATGTCGCCGGTGCAAAGCGTAATAACACGATACGGAAGTCCGAGTTTCTGCAGGATGCCTTCAGCGCAGACAACCATTTCTTCAAGGTGCTTGTAACTTTCTTCCGGTTTGACGATACGAACCATTTCGACTTTTTCGAACTGGTGTTGACGGATCATTCCGCGTGTGTCTTTACCGTAAGAGCCGGCTTCTGAACGGAAGCAAGGAGTCTGAGCAGTAATCTTGATCGGCAGATCGCTTTCTTTAAGCATCTGGCCGCGAACGGAGTTCGTCAGAGTTACTTCGGAAGTCGGAATGAGATAAAAGATTTCGCCCTCGCCTTCCTGACCGCCCTTCTTAGCAGCAAACAGGTCTTCTTCAAACTTCGGAAGCTGGCCGGTACCGATCAGCGTCTCCTGATTGGCAATGTACGGTGTGTAGCACTCTGTATAGCCGTTTTCCTGAGTATGAGTGTCGAGCATGAACTGGGCTAAAGCTCTGTGGAGACGAGCAACCTGGCCCTTCATGAAGCAGAATCGTGTACCGGCAAGCTTAGCGCCGACGTCAAAGTCAAGGCCCAAGGGACCGCCGACATCAACGTGATCCTTGATTTCAAAATCGAATTCGCGCGGTGTCCCCCAGCGGCGAACTTCAACGTTTTCGGTTTCATCTTTACCGACAGGAACGGAAGGATCAGGAAGATTCGGAATCGTTAACAGAAGATCATTCAGAGCTTTTTTAACAGCAGCATTTTTGCCTTCCAAAGCGGCCAAACCTTCAGCAATAGCTGCGCCTTCTTTCAGAAGTTCCGTAGCGTCTTGACCGGCCTTTTTAGCAGCTCCGATTTTCTTAGCAACTTGGTTGCGGCGAGCCTGAAGTTCTTCCGTTTCAGTCTGAATCGCTTTACGTTCGCCTTCTAAAGCTTCGTATTTTTCGGTAGGAAATTGAAATTTACGAGTTGCCAAGCGAGCGACAACTTCGGGCAAATTCTTGCGAAGAAGATTTGAATCAAGCATGTAATTTCTCTTCTAGATTGATTGAATTGTTTGATTGTACGCTATCAGGACACTTCCTCACATGAACTATGCGTAACGGCTTAGAAGTTATTCTAAGAACCTTTTTTCTCCGTTTGAAAATGCTGGCTTGAACCGTTAACCGGGAGCCTAATTTGGATATTTCTTCAATCGGCTTCCAAAATGGGCAGAAAATAAATTCCTATTTTTCGTTTTTTTTATTTTTCGATCCTAAAATATCCTCATGTTCAGAGAGAGCTTCTTCGCACTTGAAGCTCGAGAACATAGTTAATCACCCAAAAGGTATTATCAAATGAACACACGGACAGCAATATTTAAGTTAGAAGCACTGCTAAGTGTTTCTTGTTGTCCTTGTTGCCAGCGAATGTGTTGATTTAATTAAGCACACGCTTATCGTTTTTTTTTCATACCAATCACTCAATTCCCTATGGTTCTGTTTGAGCCACATCAGGGGGTTATGTAATCCAAAAGGTGTCTTTATGCTTCGTAGAAATATTTTATTAACTTCTCTTGCAGTATTAATACCAAACTTTGTTTTGGCCTCTGAACAGACCAAAACACTTAAGATCGGTGTGACTGCAGGCCTCCACGCACAAATTCTTGAACAAGTTCTTCCGATAGCTAAGAAAAACGGTCTCAATATCAAAATAGTTGAATTCCAAGATTATGTACAGCCAAATGCCGCTCTGGCTGCAGGTGATCTGGATGTAAATATTTTTCAGACCAAGCCTTTTTTAGACGCGGCGAACCGAGATAGAGGCTATGACCTCGTACCAGTCGGCGAAACTATAACTTTCCCGATGGCTTTTTATTCTAAAAAATATTTTAACTTAAGCGACCTTCCTAATAAATCAACACTGGGAATCCCAAATGATCCTTCCCAAGGCGGTCGCGCTTTAATCCTTCTTGCTTCTCAGGGACTTATTAAACTTAAAGACAGCAAAAACCTTCTTTCGAGTCCCCTCGATATTGTCAGCAATCCTCATCATTACAACATAATTGAGCTTGAAGCAGCTCAGCTTCCCCATTCCCTTTCTGACTTGGACGCTGCTGCCATCAATGGCAATTACGCTTCAGCCGCAGGCCTGAATCCAAGCAAAGACGGAATTCTTATCGAAGATCCGAACGGCCCCTATGTTAATCACATCGTGGTTCGAGCACAGGATAAAAATCAACCTTGGGTAAAACCGTTGATTCAGTCTTATCAACAACCCCAAATTCACGACTTTATATTGAAAACTTTCAAAGGCGCCGTTATTCCGGCTTTTTAATAAATCATTTTTTATCATCCACTTGTTTATAAAGGAATCAAAAATGGCTATTCGTCAATCCATTAAAGAACTTATCGGCAACACACCGCTTGTCCAACTGAACCGTTACGCCGCCAAACGCGGTCTGGGTGCAAACATCCTTGCCAAAATTGAATATTTCAATCCTGCCGGATCCGTAAAAGACCGCGTCGGTTTTGCCATGCTTGATGCTGCTGAAAAAGCCGGCAAACTCAACAGCAAAACCGTCATCATTGAACCGACCAGCGGAAACACCGGTATCGGTTTGGCCGCTGCGGCCGCCGCAAAAGGACTTCGCATCATTCTGACGATGCCGGAAACCATGAGTGTCGAACGCCGCAACCTTCTTAAAGCTTACGGGGCCGAGCTGGTCTTAACAGACGGCAAGAAAGGCATGAAAGGCGCTATTACCAAAGCTGAAGAGCTGGCTAAAGAAAACCCCAACAGCTTTATTCCCGGACAGTTTGTAAACCCGGTCAACCCGGAAACGCATTTCAAGACAACAGGTCCAGAAATTTGGAAGGATACGGAAGGAAAAGTTGATATTTTCGTGGCTGGGGTGGGCACAGGCGGTACCATTACCGGAGTTGGCAAGTATCTCAAATCTCAAAATCCGAACATTAAGATTTATGCGGTCGAACCGGATACTTCCGCGGTCCTGAGCGGAGAACCCTCCGGTCCTCATAAGCTGCAAGGCATCGGCGCAGGCTTCATTCCCGACACGCTTGATACAAAAATTATCGATGAGATTATTAAGATCGGCGCTCAAGAAGCTTATGAAGCCGGCAAGGCACTTCCCAAAGAAGAAGGTTTCTTGGTCGGCATTTCTGCCGGCGCCGCTTTAGCCGCCGCAACACAGCTTGCCAAACTGCCTGAAAATAAAGGCAAGAATATAGTTGTTCTGCTTCCGGACAGCGGAGATCGTTACCTCTCAAGCGAAATGTTCGCTTAATTAAGACTTGAGCCTCGCTTTGCGAGGCTCACTTATTTTTATTCGGTGTGAATGTTCGGGTCAGGTTCGCTGGCCTGTTTCGTTCCGACACTTCTGCCTTTTGGCATATCGCCGCTTCTTCTGACCTCCTCGTTCAACGCATGAAGCTGAGCGAGTTTCTCGCCGATCTTGATTTCCAGGCCTCTGGGCGAAGGTTTGTAAACCCGAATCTCGTCCATATCATCCGGAAAGTATTTAACGCCGGCGGCAAAGGATCCGGGTTCATCCGGCGGATAACGATAACCGGCGCCGTTTCCGACTTTTTGCATGAGCTTTGTCGGAGCGTTGCGAATGTGCATCGGAACGGGACGAGTTCCGTCCTGCTTCACAAACGCCCTCATCTTATTAAATGCCTTGTAAACCGAGACTGACTTCGGAGCACAGGCCAAATACACAACCGCATTGGCTAGGGCTAACTCACCTTCCGGGGAGCCGAGTCTTTCGTAAATATCAACGGCATTGGTCGTGATCTCCATTCCGCGAGGATCAGCCAAGCCGATATCTTCGATCGACATCCGCATTAAGCGCCGTGCAATGTACAAGGGATCCACGCCGCCGTCGAGCATTCTGCACATCCAATACAGAGCCGCATCGGGATCTGATCCTCGAACGGATTTATGCAGAGCGGAAATTTGGTCATAAAAGTTATCACCGCCCTTATCAAATCGGCGAATCGTTGCAGGTAATGCTGCTCGAACGAACTTCTCATCAATGACTTTAATGCCTCGATCTTTTGCCATCGTGGCGGAAACTTCCAGAGCGTTCAGGAAGCGTCTGGCATCGCCGTCAGCAAGTCCGATGAGGATTTTCTCAGCCTCTTCATTGACTTTAAGGCCCAGATATTCGCGCTCAAGCGCACGATGGAGCAGCTCTTCTAAGTCTTCTTCTTTGAGAGACTCAAGCACATAAACCGTCGAACGGGACAAGAGCGCTGAAATCACTTCGAAGCTTGGATTTTCTGTAGTTGCTCCGATGAAAGTAAAGAGTCCGCTCTCTACATGAGGCAGGAAAGCATCCTGCTGGCTCTTTGAAAAGCGATGTACTTCGTCCACAAAAACTACCGTTGAACGGCCGGTTTTTTCTCTATTCGCTGTAGCCTTTTCCACCGCATCCCGAATATCTTTCACGCCGCCGAGAACGGCAGAAATCGAAATGAACGGAAGACCGAAAGCATCAGCCATCAAACGGGCAAGCGTGGTTTTGCCGACACCGGGAGGCCCCCACAAAATCATGGAGTGCGGATGTGCGTTTTCAAATGCACTTCTCAAGGGTTTTCCGGGGCCAAGCAGATGCTTTTGACCCACAACTTCGTCAATCGTTTTAGGACGAAGACGTTCCGCCAAAGGTGAAGCCTGATCTTTAGGCGCAGCCTTACGGGTCGCTTTAGCGGCTTCCGCCGCAGCGTTTTTAATTGTGTCAGGCGAGTCCGGATTTCCGAAGAGATCTGTTTCCATGAAAAAGCACTCAAAAATTCTTTGCGATATTTTCGGATATTTTCTAAAAATCTGCTGAACGGCTAAAGACTTATTAGTGAATTGACTGTACGCTATTTGTCTTCCGACAGCACTTTCTTGAGATATCTTCCGGTGATGCTTTCGGGACATGCCGCCACTGCCTCGGGCGCTCCTTCAACCACTACTCTTCCGCCCTCCGTTCCGCCCCAAGGGCCCATATCAATGATGTAGTCGCAGTTGGTGATGAGCTCTAAGTCGTGCTCAATCACAATCACCGTTGCACCCAACTGAATCAGATGATCAAAGATCAATATCAGTTTCTTAACGTCCTGAGGATGCAGACCGATCGTCGGTTCGTCGAAAACAAATACGGAACCCTGCTGAGGCGTCTCCATCTCGTAAGCGAGTTTTAGCCTTTGAGCTTCACCGCCGGATAATGCAGGCGTGGCTTCTCCGAGAGTAAGGTAACTCACGCCCAAATCCTGAAGAATCTTGAGCTGCTTAGCGATCTTGGTTTCTTCATGCAGGAGATCAGCGGCCTCTTCCACCGTCAGTTTTAGTACACCCGGAAGGGAGACCGACACGGAATCCTTTTCCTTGCTCTTCCACAAAATGTCATAGGCTTCTTTGCCGTAGCGAGATCCTCCGCAGCTCGGACAGATGGTATCGACATCCGGAAGAAACTGAACGTCCATGGAGATAATGCCGGTTCCGTCGCAAACGGGACATCGCAATTTGCCCGTGTTGTAAGAAAAATCTCCGGCTTTTAATCCTTTCGCCTTTGCATCCGGCGTCCTTGCAAATAACTTCCTTAAGTCGTCGAACACTCCGTCATACGTGGCAACTGTCGATCGAACATTCGCTCCGATAGGTTTTGAGTCAATAACTTTGACGGATTGAATACCTTTTGCCTCTATTGATTCAACATGCTCAGGAAGTTTTGTACCTTGGATGACAGCCTGAAGCGCTGGCACAAGGCATTCGATCACAAGGGATGTTTTGCCGGACCCTGAAACTCCGGTGACAGCAATCATTCGACCTTTAGGGATAGAAACGTCTAAAGCCTTAACCGTATAGAACGGCTTTGTCTTAATCTTGACCGAACCATTCTCGAACATATTTTCTTCTGTAGCTCGAGTGCGCACTTTCAGAGATTCTTTACCTGACAGATAAGGACCGATTAGAGAATGAGGATTCTTTTCAGCCTCTAAAGGAGTTCCCTGCGTGATGATTCGTCCGCCTTCTTTACCGGCGCCGGGACCGATTTCAATCAATTGATCCGCGTCCATCAAAATTCTCGGATCGTGGTCAACCAAAACAACCGAGTTTTTGCGATCAACCAACTCCCGAACAATCTTCATCAGGCCATCCACATTGTATGGATGAAGTCCGATTGAAGGTTCGTCGAGAACATAAAGAACACCTGTCGTGTCGCTTCTTACCGCACGAGAAATTTGAACACGCTGAAGCTCTCCGTTTGACAGCGTGCCGCCGGCTCTGTCCAAAGACAAATAGGAAAGGCCGAGGTTCGTCAGCCGTTCAGCTGTCCTCAAGAACTCGTTGACGATACTCTGGGCCACATCCTTCATTTCAGAGGGCATTTGTTCGGGTAGCTTCTTCACCCAGACAACCAGTTCTGAGAGCGTCATCGCGCAGACTTCTGCGATGTTTTTGCCCATGAGTTTGGTCGACAGTGCTCGTTCATTGAAGCGTGTTCCAAGACAGGCAGGGCACGGTCCTTTGGTCAGGAACTTCTCAATGCGTTTCATGCCCTTTTCGTCTTTGACTTTCGAGAGCGCATTCTCAACCGTACGGACGGCATTGAAATACGTAAAGTCCAGCGGGACGGCCTGACCGCTGCCTTTGTTGGTATAGACGATGTGCTTTTTAACAGCGGGCCCGTCATAGACGATTTTCTTTTCTTCCGGGGTCAGATCTTTAAAAGGAATATTTGTACGCACACCCATGGCCTTGCAGACCTCCGTCATCAGTGACCACATGAGTGTGCCCCAAGGTTTAACCGCACCTTCATCAATACTCAGCGATTCATCCGGCACCAGACTCGCCCGATTGACCGTAACTGCAATTCCTGTGCCTCCGCACGTCGGACAAGCACCGGAACTATTGAAAGAAAAGTCTTCGGCACTCGGCGCATCAAATTCAACGCCGCAGACGGGACATTTGAGTTTCTGGCCGAGGGCGACTGCCGGTGTCGGAGGAAGATAGTGCCCGTTCGGACAGCGGTGCGAGCCGAGTCGGGAGAACATCAGTCGGACGGAATTGAAAAGCTCAGTCAGTGTACCGAACGTGCTTCGAATATCCGGTGTGGAGGGTCTTTGATGTAGGGCAAGAGCGGCCGGAATGTTCTCTACGGAATCAACTTTTGCGTCCTGAGTTTGCGTCAGGCGCCGGCGTGTGTAGGCAGACAACGCTTCTAAGTAACGGCGCGACCCTTCGGCATAGAGCACGCCTAAAGCCAAAGAAGATTTGCCGGAACCGGAAAGCCCTGAGATCGTCACCAGCTCATTGAGCGGTATATCCACATTCATATTCTTGAGATTGTGAACTTTTGCGCCTCTTACCAGGATGTCGTCCTTCATTTCCTTTCCACCTTCATTCAATACAAAGAAAAATCGGCCAAAGATTTTGTCTCTGACCGACCTTCTAAAGCTCAATTACTTAACGTTATCGCTAAGCCACTTTTCCACTACCTTGGCGACTTCTGCGCTGTTCTTATCGGAGAACGGGAAGTGCGTATTGCCCTTGATGCCGATGTCCGGCAAATGGAGCACTTCAGCATGACCGCCTTCGGCATTAACGGCGTTGACAAATTCCTGAGCCATTGTCGAAGCTGCTCTCCAGTAATCTTGGTACGGATTCTTAACTTCGGTCTTGGGAATATTGTCCCCGTAAACGATGAGGATCGGGAATCTTGTCAGCTTTTTGAACTCGCTAAGGGGAACGCCGACTGCCTTGGTCGGACCAAAGAAACTGTTGTTCGGAATCGGAGCAGGCACTTTTCCTTCCGGGAAAACAAATCCTGAACCCGGTTCAAAAGCAATGATACCCTTCAGATTCTTTCCCGCTTCCATTCCGATCAGCCATCCGGGGCCGCAGCCCTGAGAGTGGGTGACAAGGACTGTGTCTTTAGTCTTCTTTAAAGCATCCGTAACGGCATCGGCGATGACTTTGTCATTGTACGGAGCGGTATTCGGTGTCATCTGACGCCAGAAAGAATTCAGATCCTTTTGGCTGGCAAAAGCGGAGTTGTCATAGAACTTCGGCCACAAACCCATACGGAACTGACCGAACCAGAATTGTTCGTCAGGACTTGCCTTGATCGTTCCGTCAACGGTTGCCCTGCCCGCATCACCGCGGCGAGGCTGATCGATCAAATAAACCGGATAACCTTTACGCAGGAAAAGGCTCTGGAAGCCTTCTCTTCCGTCCGGTGTTGTCTGCCAGGTTCGCATGGACTGGCCGGCACCGTGTAAAAACATTAAGGATACGTTCTTGGCATGAGCCGGAATCTGATAAATGATGTTTGCGTGATCGCCGTGCAACGTCATAGCATCCGGTTCCGGATGGTACGGATCGAAAGTCTTCTTGGCTTCGATGACTGTGCCGCCGGCAGAGAATGCGCCCTGCTTTTCAATCATGATCGGCTGAGCAAAGGACGCCAGTGCGAAGGAACCGAGTAAAACGGCGAGTAAAGTTTTCTTCATACTTTGCCCCCGATCAATGAAGTTTGGTGAGCCATTCAACCATCTTCGGATCATTGTGATCGAAGAAAACGGTCTTCTTCTGATCCAGAGCGTTAATGGCAGCCATATCATCGGCCGTCAGTTCGAAGTCAAAGACATCGATGTTCTGGCGGATACGAGCGGGGTTGACGCTCTTAGGAATGCAGATGATGCCTCTTTGGAGCTGCCAGCGAAGGACGACCTGAGCGATGGACTTGCCGTATTTTTCGCCGATCTTCATGAGCACCGGATTGTGGAACAGGTCGTTCTTGCCTTCGGCAAATGGAGCCCAGCTTTCCATCGCGATACCCTTGGAGTTCAGGTATTCCTCGTCGGAATGACGCTGATTAAAGATGTTGCATTCGATCTGATCGACGGCCGGCTTGACTTCATTGAAAGCCACTAAGTCGGCGATTCTGCCCATATCGAAGTTAGAAACGCCGATCGCACGAACGCGGCCTTCTTTCAGAAATTCTTCCATCGCCCTCCAGGCACCGTAATAATCGTGGTACGGCTGATGGATGAGGTAAAGATCAAGGTAGTCGAGACCGAGTTGTTGTAAGGAAGCGGCAAAGGCTTTCTTAGCACCTTCATAATAAACATCGGTAATCCAAAGCTTTGTGGTAATGAACAGCTCATTTCTCGGAATGCCGCTGTCTTTGATGGCTTGGCCGACAGCCTCTTCATTACCGTAAGCCTGAGCTGTATCGATGGAGCGATAGCCGTTCTCTAAAGCACAAAGAACTGCTTTGCGGCATTCTTCCGGATCGGTGACTTGGAACACACCGAAACCGAGCATCGGCATTTTGACGCCGTTATTAAGAGTCTTACAAAGCATACTCAACCTCCTTAATTGTTCTTGACACCGAAAATATCCGACTTAGGCAGCTTATCGAGGGCTTCATCAATCGCCTTGATTTCTTCTGCAGAGAGTTTGACAACTGCGCCGCCGGCGTTTTCTACGATTCTTTCGAGTTTACGACTGCTGGGGATGGCTGTGAGCCATGAGTGTTTGCCGAGCATCCAAGCCAGGGACAGCTGAGACATTGTTGCGCTGTGTTCTTCAGCGGTTTTCTGCAAGAATGCTATCAGCTCTTCGTTTTTCTTCATCGCTTCGGGCGTGAATTGCGGCATGCGGGAGCGGTAATCGACCACGGCTTCGAACTGTTTATTTGTCGCTTTTTCATAGGCTCCGGAAAGCAGACCGTTGGCAAGCGGAGAGTAAGCCATGAAACCGATACCTAATTCCTCCAGCGTCGGGAAGAGCTTTTCAATGCCGCGAGCCATCATAGAATAACGGTCCTGAACTGCGCTAATCGGCGTGACCTTGTGTGCGCGGCGAATGTATTCTTCCGGCGCCACGGAGACGCCCCAATGACGAATCTTTCCTTCTTTAATCAGTTCGCCCATAACTTCGGCAACCACTTCCGGTTCAACCTTCGGGTCGATACGATGCTGGAAATAAAGATCGATGGTTTCGGTTTGGAGACGCTTCAGAGAGCCTTCTACGGACTGACGAATCTTTTCAGGGCGAGCGTCAGGAATGATGTCGCCGTGGGTGTATTCGGAAAACGAAATACCGAACTTCGTAGAAATGACTACTTCGTCACGGAAAGGCTTTAAGGCTTCTCCGACAATTTCTTCATTAACATAAGGGCCGTAAACTTCTGCGGTATCAAAATAGGTGTAGCCGCAGTCAAGCGCCTGTCTCAAAATCTTTACGGCATCCTTTCTATCGGTAGCTTCGCCGTATCCATGAGAAAGGCTCATGGCACCGTAACCGAGGTCCGAGACCTCCAAACCTTCAGATAACTTTCTTGTCTTCATTTCCTTTTGTCCTTATTTTGAATTTTTAAGCCAAAAGTCGAGCGCTTCCTGTGCCCAGCCCTCGGCAGTTGTTCCTGTTCCTAGGCCGAATCCGTGCGGCATCCCGCGAATCAGTCTGAATTCGGCCGGTGTTCCCTGAGCTTTAAGGCGTTTGATTCTTTGTTCCATGGTCCAGGGGCTTGCGATGCCGTCCTGATCTCCGACAACCGCATAAGTCCCCGGTTCAGAGCCGCTGATATCGCTGTGACCTGTGTATTCCATGATGACGGCGCTCGGGCGCTGCTTTGTTTTACCGCCGAACTCAGTAGCTCCGTAGCTTCCGAGATAGGCAGCCATTCTTGCGCCGGCAGATCCGCCCCACAAAGAATAATTTTTAGTAGAAACTTGGAGTTCCTTTGCGTGGTCAAAGATGAAATCGATGCCCTGCGCCAAATCGTCGCACGCGGCTTGCGCACTGCCGTCACGATAGACAATCACAAAAGCATTGATGCCCTTTCCGGCAAGGAACTTCGCGATCGGAAAACCTTCGTGAATCGCGCCGACGTATTGAAATCCGCCGCCCGGGCAAATAATCGCAAAAGGCGCATCCGGATTTCCGCGGAAAAAGAAGAGTCCCGCAACCGGTCTGCCGTTTGAAGCTGTTTTTAAGGGGTAGAAGATCTTCTTTCCCTTTAGGACTTCATCTTTCATGTAATTCAGCACTTCAGCAGATTCTTTCGGCATCACATAACTGTGATAAGGAAGAAGTCTGCTTGCCTCTCTCAGCCTTAGGCCTTCGGTGCGGCCTCTTGGAAAGAGCAAATTTGAATAGCCCGAAAAAGCCGGATCATCTTTGATTGTGTCCAGCAAAGTGTTTTCATCGAATTTCGTTTTATGTTCCTCCGATGCTTCAGGAGAAAGTTTTCTTTCTTCTGCATTAACGGTTTTTGCGACGAACAAGGCCGCAAAAATGCTGCTTAAAAAATTACGTCTTTGCATCTGTGCACCATTTGTCGCTGAGTATTTTGAGCCAATCGAACCCAAGAGAAAACCTCTCGAACCCCTCTGCTGAGAACCCTCCGGGAATCGGTCCAAAAACGGCAAGAAAATCAGATAAAAGGTTTTGCGATAAATATTTCTTGCGGCCTTTCATCATTTTTCGAGGTTGTCCCAAAGGTAATTTCGGCGTTTCGCTACAATCACCCCGAACTTCTGATTAAAAAACTTCAAGTTTTAGGCAAAGGTTTTTATCCTCAAATTGGGAATCTTAAGAGCTCTAATGACCCCCTCATAATTAATGAATGGTCTTACCATCTTTACAGCTCCCTTATTCGAGGTCGCAAAAACTTTTCTCAGAGTTTTTGCTTCTCAAAGAGACAGATCCGTTTTTACTCTTGCCTCATTTTGAAGGAAATAACTGAGTTTCTTTTGTCAAAGATTGGAATGTATTTGCTCGATTTTTTGAGGTTTTTTCGAGTCAGCGGAGAAGAAGTAAATATCAGGCTTCTCGGATGAGGACGGAGTCTAATAGCCGGCTGTTTTTGCCAGCTTCTACAAATATCAAAGGGGCTAATTTCTACGCTACTTCGTAACCGGAAGCCTTCAAAGCCTGCTGTGCCTTCTGAAGGTTTTCTTTCTTCACCAATATGTAGTCTGTGTTGTAGGTTGAGACTACGAAGATTCCGATCTTGTTCTCTGCCAGAACCTTAGAGATTTCGGACAAGATACCGATCAATGAAAAGTCCAGTACGCCTTCTATCCGGAAAGTCCTCCAGCCGTCGACGCGATCCGTAGTGTTGTCAGGAACGTCTGACGTTAGGCATACAAGTGAGATCTCTTCGTCCGTTTTTCCAATGAAAAAGAACTTACCGTTCAAATCAATATCAGAGATTGAAACAACCTTACAAACCGACAGTTCTTGGTCAAGCGTTTTAAGTTTCATTTCCAGCCCCTCCGGCAAGTCGACCAGAAAAACGTCTCGCTTGTCTAATCGCCGTTGATTTTTGAAAAGGTCAATCAACGTACCTATCGAATAACCGCCTCAGTTCTAAGATTATTAGACAACTAACCGAGAAGTTTATGTAAGAAAGAAGATTCTCTTTTCCCCATAATGAGTTAGTTGAAAAAAGGAGGAAAAATGAATCGACCAGAAGTTATCTGCCACATGGCCAGCACAATCGACGGAAAAATCGCCGGAGAGTCCTTTGGCGCTGAAGGCCTCGGACCTTATTTAGAGTTCTACGGAAAGAAAAAACAAACGTTCAAAGCGAATGCAACGGCTTACGGTGCTTCAACCACAAAAGAAATCTTCGTAGGAAAAGGCAAGGAAAACTTTAAAGGCACCACCCCCGTTACAGATGAATCCGATTTTATCTGCGGTGAAGACGCTCCTTACTTTGTTATCGCCATTGATCCGCTCGGCGAAATTCCATGGAAATCAGGAAAGCCTGAGGGAAGACAGGGACTTGAGGAAGCAAGAATCATCGTCATTACATCAACAAAAGCTTCAAAAGAATATCTTGGTCTTCTGAGAGAAAAAGAAATCGCTTATCTCATTTCGCGCGGCAGTGAATTCCGTCTGAGCGAACCTCTGGAAAAATTGGAGTCGATTTTTGGAATAGAACGGATATCGCTGCAAGGAGGCGGACTGGTAAACGGCACCTTTGCCAACGAAAAACTGATCGACAAATTGAGCTTAGTTGTCATTCCTTTCGTCGACAGCTCAAGCTCAGTACCGACAACTTTTGAAACCGGATCGTTTTTCAAGCATCCGATTTCTCCGCTTGAATTCAAACTCAAAGAAATGCAGAAGATTGAACCGGATGGTCTTTGGCTATTCTATGAACGAAAATAATGAGGAGTAAAAATGAAAACTTGGTTGATAACCGGATGTTCATCCGGTTTTGGAAAGAATTTGGCTGAAACGCTCTTGTCCGAGGGCGAACAGGTGGTTGTGACAGCTAGAAAACCTGAAACGATTCAGCATTTCGCAGAAAAATATCCTCAGACTGCTTTATGCGTGGGGTTGGACGTCACTAAGAAAGACACCATTGACGCAGCCGTAAAAGAAGCGATTGAAAAGTTCGGCAAGATCGATATTCTCATCAACAACGCCGGTTACTGTCTGCGCGGTGCCGTTGAAGAATGCACAGAAGAAGAAATCTACGCAGAGTTCAACACCAATTTTTTCGGTGCTGTTCGAATGATCCAGGCTGTTCTTCCTCACATGAGAAAAGCCGGCTCCGGCGCCATTATTAACTACTCTTCTATCGCTGCTCTGGATACCTCTGCGGGTTCGGCTTTTTACGGAGCCGCCAAGTGTGCGCTTGAAGGATTGTCTTGCGGATTAAGAAAAGAAGTTGAGCCGCTCGGTATCAAGGTCATGGTAGTTGAGCCCGGACCTTTCAAGACAGACTTCTTTGATCGTTCGATCGACATCAATCCGAACCGGATTTCGGCTTACGACAACACAGCGAACAAGAGAAAGGTCAAAATCACCGACCTTTCCAAGATCGATATGAAATGGTGTGACATGGGCAGAGCCTGCAAGCTCATCACGGACATCATTCAAAGACCTGACGCACCTCACCACATCCTCTTAGGCTCAATGGCCGTTGAGATCGGCGAAAAATTCGTCAAAGACCGCGCCGAAGAAATCCAAAAATGGAAAGATGCCTCAGAAAGCCTTGATGCCTGAGCTCTGAGTTTTGCAGGAAATCCGACGTGTGAAAGCTTGCGGCTCTCAATTGACGAGAGCCGCTTCTTTAATGCTCCGAATTTAGAATTAATCATCTCCGGCAACCTGCAGCTTCAGGAAGTAGAGAAGCTGCAGCATAGCAGCATTGGTTAAGAACACAGACCAAGTCGCATCCGGAGTCTCTCCATTTTGATCTCTTGGTTGATTAGGACAGCCAAGGAAACTTCTTGAAGTAGTCTTCTTCAAAGTTTTTGATTTTCTCTTCCGACTTAAGTGTCAAAGCCACCGGATCTACACCTTGAAGAAGTTTTTCTTTTCTAGACGGCTCGATTTCGAAATGCAAGACTGCCCCTGAAGGCGTCGCCACGGTTTGGGCCTCTAAATCAACAGTAATGTCCTTTGATGGAGAGTTTTGAAGTTCTTGGATGAGAGAGGTAACTGTTTCTTTAGGCAGCACAATGACAAGAACACCGTTGTTGGCACAGTTATCAAAGAAAATCCCTGCGAAAGAAGAACCGATCAAACATTTAATGCCGCGTTTCTCTAAACCCCATACGGCATGCTCTCTGGAAGAGCCGCAGCCGAAGTTGGGACCTGTCATAAGAATCTTGGCGTTTCGGTATTCGGGCTGATTCAATACAAAATCTTCCCGCTCGGTCCCGTCTTCGTAAAGACGCACATCATGGAACAAACCTTCAAGAACCCCTTCTTTATCGATCCGTTTCAGGAATGCCTTCGGCATGATGATGTCAGTATCGATATTAGAGGCCGGGATCGGAGCCGCAACAGCGGTGAATTTTTCAAATTTTTCCATGAGTTACTCCTCCCTGACATCAGCAATGAAACCTTTGACACTAGCCATTGCCACCATGGCAGGACTGGCCAGATGCGTTCTCGTTTGAACGCCTTGGCGTCCTTCAAAATTTCGATTCGTCGCAGAAATGCATCTATCCCCGGCACCTAAGATGTCGCCGTTCATTGCCAGACAAAGCGAACACCCTGAATTACGCCATTCCCAACCGGAATCTTTAAAGACCTTGTCGAGGCCCTCTTTTTCTGCCTGTGCACGAACCTGCGTGCTGCCGGGAACAACGAAGGCCTTAACCCCAGGAGCAATTTTTTTACCTTTCAGAACTTCGGCTGCTGCTCGGAGATCTTCGATTCTGGAGTTGGTGCAAGACCCGATGAAAGCATGAGTAATCGGAAGCCCTTTGATCTTTTGTCCGGCTTCAAGACCCATGTAGTCCAAAGCTCTTTCGTAATCGGCTCGAATCTTCGGATCAGAGATTGAAGCGGGATCAGGAATGGATTCAGAGATTGAACAGTTTTGGTCAGGGCTTGTCCCCCAGGTGACTGAGGGCTCGAGACCCGTGATGTCAATCTCTACGTCCTTATCAAATACAGCGTCTTCGTCAGATTTGAGTGTCTTCCAGAACTCTACGGCTTTAGACCACATTTCGCCTGAGGACGCAAATTCTCTGCCTTCTAAATAGTCAAAGACTTTTTGATCCGGCGCGATGATCGAAGATCGAGCAGCACATTCAACGGCCATGTTGCATAGCGTTAAACGCTCTTCAACGGAAAGATCACTGATTACCGGACCGCAGAATTCAACGCAGTGGCCGGTACAGCCGCCAGCGCCGAGATTTTTCACGATGAAAAGAACAATATCTTTGGCTGTAACAGAAGCGCCTCTGACACCGGTGACTCGAACGCGCATATTCTTAAGCTTCTTGTATCTAAGCGTCGACGTCGCCAAGTAATGATAAATATCGGACGTTCCGATGCCGTAAGCCACAGCACCGAGTGCACCGTACATGGCTGTGTGGCTGTCGCCGGCGCCGATCAGCATCCCGGGAAGAACTTTTCCCCGTTCAACCATCACGACGTGCTCAATGCCTTGCTTAGGATTTCCGTTGTTCAGAACTTCAAAACCAAAATCCGAACCATTCTTTATGAGGTATTTAACCTGAGTGCAGGCATTTTCTTCTGCCGGAAACTCCGATCTGTCAGGTGCGCTGGAGTTCACATGATCGACCGTACCGAGCGTCGCTAAAGGACGCCAAACTTTAAGGCCGTTTTCCCTTAACAGAGAGAAAGCTTGCGGGCTGGTGTATTCGTTTACAACCGTACGATCAACGTAAACAAGTCGCTCAATACCATCTTCCGAAAGTTTTTCAATGGTATGAAGATCGACTATTTTGTCGTACAAGGTTTTTGTGGTCATTTTGCTTCTCCTTGAGGTCCATAAGATTTTACTATTGCTTTCGTTCCCGCAGATCCTTTTAAATGCATCACCCCTCACCTAGCTACCTTACTGAGTAAGCAAGAGATTTCGGTGATGAGTAAAGAAGTGAGCTAATTCGTTAGACGAGGAATTTATTTGTAGATTCCAGCCATCTTCCGGAAGCTCAATCGGAAGCAATAACAATGATCCCGCTGTAACCAACTGAAGAAGTGAGGGATCCGAAAAGACAAAACAAAAACCCAGGCCTAGTACGGCAGAGCGAATTGCCTCATCGGCTCCTTTGACGATTAAAGTAGGCTTTAGTCCGTTCAATGGTTCGTAATCCAAATCTCGTGATAAAGCAATGTAAGGAAAATCGGACAGCTGCCTGAAGGTGATGGGCTTAGCCTTTCCGCTCAAAAGCCTGGGACTGATGACAGCAGAGCGTCTGAATCCTTGAAGTTCTTTCCCCGGCTGCAGTTGAATGGAAAGATAGTCTTCTGGGTCCTCTCCGTCTCCGGAACAATCAAAAACCAAACCGGAATCGATTTGCCTGTAACGGCCAAGGAGCAATAACAAACGCGAAAAACTTATTCTTGCATCATATTGAACCGAAACCACCTTGCGCTTAGGTTCAGCCAACTCGACTTCAAGAGGCGCCATTAGCTCTTTTATTCTAAATTGATAAGAGATGCCGTCGTCCGTCAATCTGATCCCACGCGGCGATCGGGTAAAAAGCTTCAAATTCAGCGCTGACTCTAATTTATCTACAGATCGTTTGATGTTGGCGGAATCAAGATCCAGAACTTCGGAGGCTTTCCGGAAGCTGCCCTTTTCAGCCAAAACCTCGAAAATCTTCCAGTCGCTTAATTTTATTTGTCCGGACATTTGAAATTCTCTCTTTGAGACGCAAGGTACTCCTGAATATACTTGACCCACTCTTCGATAATCGGGTTCACCAGCTTTTGGTTGGGAGTAATTGCTCGCAGCGGCAATGAGGAAACGTTCCAATCCGCAAGAAGCCGCACCAATTCGCCGCTGTTAAGGAAAGACTGGGCTAAAAATCTAGGAATAGAAAGCGCGACTCCTTTTCCGGTGAGTGCGCAATGAAGGGACGCCAGATTATTTCTGCAAACGATCTGCGGATGAAAAAGAACGGCCTCTTCCTTGCTTCCTTTTGTAAATCGAACACTCCGATGCTCAACAGCATCTCGAGCACCAAAGACCTGATATCTCTCCAAATCCTTCGGTCGAGAAACCGGATGTGTTTTGATCCATGCAGGTGTGGCGCAAACGATTCTCACGGCATCGGCAAGGAAATACTCTTTGACGTCTTCGTAGTTATACGTATCGTGGACGACTCGTAAGTCGGTGTTGTACCAAACCGGCAAGCCTGAACCCGTTGCAAGCTGAACATCAAATTTAACTTTCGGATACCGCTCGGCAAACAAGGTGGTCAGCGGCGAAAAAACCACGGCTCCGGTGGTAAACGGAAAGGCGAAGTGCAGCGTATCCTCAGAAACCTCGGTATCTGAGGACAGGAGTTTGAGCTGAGAAATAGACGGACTCCATTGACGAAATAACTTCAATCCCACTGAAGTCGGTTTTCCTTTTTTTCTGTTCTCAAATAAAGATCGTCCGAGTTTTGCCTCCAGCTCGTCAATCAATCTGAAAGCTTTCTCCTCGCTCATGTGTGAAGAGCGTGCTCCTTGGTAGAAGCTTTTCTGCCGAACAGCTTCACAGAATACTTCCTGCGCCTGAATCAAATCTCTCATATTTCGCAACACTAAGATTGAGATTCTAAAAATCTACTCCATAATTTTTCCCTTAAGACCTAATATTTTCAATATTTCTTAGTAGTTTTACTTGATTTAAGCGACTTTAGTGTTGCGTTTTAATGACGACCTTTGGCCATCAATAAACTGGTATCAATCTCTTCAAACGAACTCAAAGGAGTCAAAATGAATCGCCGCAAATTCTTCAAAAATTCCGTCCTCTCAGCAATCGGCACAGCCGGTTTACTGAAAACCGCCGAAGCCGCAGAAGCTGCCAAATCCACTGATCAGAACGTTCAGGAATACGACATCGTCATCATCGGATCCGGGTGCGCAGGGCTCACTACCGCCATTGAAGCCGCAGACCTAGGCGCAAAAGTGGTTGTGCTCGAAAAAATGTTCGGACCCTTCGGCAACACGATTTATGCCGGCGGCAACTTCAATGCAACCAATACCTGGGTCCAGAAACGCGACGGCATCAAAGACACGGTCGAAGATTTCTACAACGATCTGATGAAAGTCTCTATGTATAGAGGCGACCCGGTTCTCACCAAAATGTTTGCCGAACAGAGTGCTGATGTCGTTCAATGGCTCACAGACAGAATTCACATGGAATGGAAACCGATCGACGTCCAGATCGCTCCGATGCTCGGCAGATGCCATGAAGTCGGCGGCAAATTAACACCGGGCGGAAACCAGCTTCTTCGCAATATGCTCGACGAATGCAAACTGCTGAATATTCCTATCCACACTCGTACAAAAGCCGTAGAACTTCTTCGCGACGAATCTCTTAACTGCACAGGCGTAAAAGCTGTCGGTCCGAACGGCCCCGTCGCCTACAAAGCCAAAGGCGGTGTTGTTATCTGCACAGGCGGCTTCCACAACAACAAAGACCTAGTCACGCGTTATATGGGCGGCAATGTCGCTTGGATGCCGTTAAGAGGCTCGGCAATCATTACGGGCGAAAACTACACACTGACTCAGCCTTTCTTCCCGCAGTACGTCAACATGGACCAGTTCCATGCCGGCCCGATCCACCCAACTACACGCGCTAACCCCTCAAACATGGTTAACTTCGGCATCTGCGTCACACCTCAAGGCAAACGCTATATCGACGAAGGCCAAACCTACGTTTATGTTGGTCAGAACACGCCCAAACTGATCAAAGAAAACCGCGCTTTCATCATTATTGATTCCCGCGTGGTAGATGAACCGATTGTTGCAAGAAGAATCAAGCGTTACCAGAAAGCCAAGGCAGAAATCTACAAGGCAGATACCATTGCAGATCTCGCAAAACAAATGGGCGTTCCGGTCGAAACACTTGAGAGTACCGTCAAAGAATTCAACGCTGCCGTTCATAACGGTACGACCGACAAACTTGCTGTTCCAACCACGCTTGAAAAGCCTTACACCATCGAAAAGGCGCCCTTCTACGGCTTCATGTTTGCCGGCGGCATGACAGCGACCTTCGGCGGTCCGAAGATCAATCCGAAAGCTCAGATCATCAATACCGAAGGCCAGCCGATTCCCGGACTTTACGGCGCTGGAAACGCTGTCGGCGGTATCTTCTACGACAACTACCTCGACGGTTCTCAATTAACGGCCGCCGTGATATGGGGACGCATTGCAGCCAGAGAAGCACTGGCTCGAGCTAAAGCGATGAGAAGCTAGTTTTCGGCGATTCACAGCTCTCTCCCCGCTTGTGCTTGCACTGCAGAGCATTTGTTCTGCAGTGCTTTTTTGTTTTTCGCAGTTCCTGCGTTTTCAGGATTGGATATTCTTGATAGGAACTTGGAGCTTCGTTCTGCTCAAAACGACACCTCGGAAAGTGCTCGCAAAATATTTCCCGCTGCCTATGCTCAAATAAGTCAGCAGAGATTAAGCGGGAATCCTTATAATCAGTCTACTTTTTTCGTCGAATTGAAACCGTAAGCATGTCTTCTCGTGTTATTCCAATTAAGGCCGCAACAAAAACGGTCCCGCTGGTCGGTGAAATCCGTCGTGACGATACTCACTGGATTGATTCCCGCGGACGCCCTTTACGCGATGTCAGAATTTCTATTACTGACCGTTGTAATTTCCGCTGCCGTTACTGCATGCCGAAGGAAAAATTCGAGAAAGATCACTGTTTTCTTTCCCATACAGAAGTCCTCTCTTTCGAAGAAATCATCCGACTGGGCAAAATCTTTGCCGCAAACGGCGTGGAGAAGATTCGTCTGACGGGCGGAGAGCCCTTGCTGAGAAAAGGCATCGAATTCCTGATCACAGAACTCTCAAAACTCAAAACCTGGAATGACAAACCGCTCGATGTTGCTGTGACGACTAACGGAGCCGCATTGTCCGCAAAAGCAAAATCCTTAGCTGCGGCAGGCCTCAAGCGCCTGACCGTTTCTTTGGATGCCATGGATCCTCAGATCTATAAGGATCTCAACGACGTCAATTTCCCGATTGAGAAGACGCTCGCCGGAATCCAGGCCGCAAAAGATGCGGGCATTCCTTCCATCAAGATCAATGTCGTCGTTAAACGCGGCGTCAACGAAAAAGAACTCATCAAAATCGCCGAGCACTTCAAAGGCACAGGAATCATTGTCCGTTACATCGAATTCATGGATGTCGGCACCTCCAACGGCTGGAGGCTTGACGATGTTGTCCCTTCCCGCCAGATCGTCGAAGAGATCAACCGCGTTTATCCGATTGAACCGTTAAACCCTAACTACACGGGTGAGGTCGCCACTCGCTGGGGCTACAAGGACGGCAGCGGTGAGCTCGGTTTCATTTCGTCTGTAAGTGAACCATTCTGCAAAGAGTGCTCCCGCATTCGTCTATCTGTTGACGGCAAACTGTACAAATGTCTTTTTGCGACGGAAGGCTTCGATATTCGTCAGATGCTTCGCGGCGGTGCTTCAGATGAAGAAATCGAACAAGCGATCGGGCGAATTTGGACAACACGAGACGAACACTACTCCGAAATTCGTACGGAAGAAACCGTCAAGGCCAGGGCCGGCAAGCGAATTGAGATGTCTTATATCGGCGGTTAGGATTAATGCTCTCGGATTTTCCTTGACTTTCAGATAATTTGTTTTTGGGATTCCGTTCAGGCTCTCCTCCTTCGTTATGATTGAAACATAAGGTAAATTTTGTTTCAGTCATAAAAATGAATTTCTCACCAATCTCAATCACCTTTTTCGCCTATTTAGTCGTGATGGTGGCTGTCGGCTTAGTTGCCTGGCGCTTCACCAAAAATTTCAATGACTATATTTTGGGCGGCCGCCGTTTAGGCGCTGTTGTTACTGCACTTTCCGTGGGAGCCTCCGACATGAGCGGCTGGCTCCTCATGGGCCTTCCGGGCGCGGTTTTTTTATCCGGAATCTGCGAATCCTGGATTGCTATCGGTCTGGCACTCGGTACACTGGCTAACTGGCTGATCGTTGCCGCTCCGCTTCGCGTCTACACCGAAACAGCTCACAACGCTTTGACACTTCCGGACTACTTCTCGCACCGTTTTGAAGACAAGTCCCGTATGCTTCGAATCATCTCAGCTGTCGTGATTTTGCTTTTCTTTGCGATTTACTCCGCCTCCGGTATGGTTGCGAGCGCCAGACTCTTTGAAATCGTTCTTGATCTTCCCTATTCCACCGCTCTGATTTTCGGTACCTTTGCCACCCTGGCCTACGTCTTCCTCGGAGGCTTCCTGGCCGTCAGCTGGACCGACACCATTCAGGCGGCCATGATGTGCCTGGCGCTTATCATCGCCCCGGTCGCCGTTATGATCGACCTAGGCGGATTCTCGGCAACCGTCGAGCAAGTTAGATCTGTTGATCCGACGCACCTCAACATGCTTCAGGGCCAGACCTTCATCGGTGTAATTTCTCTGCTGGCTTGGGGCCTTGGTTACTTTGGTCAGCCTCATATTCTGGTTCGCTTCATGGCCGCCAAGAATGCGTCTGTGATGCCGCGCGCCTGCAAGATCAGCATGATTTGGCTCATCTTCTCGCTCTCCGGCGCCGTTGCTGCAGGCTTCTTCGGATCGGCTTTCTTCTCGGCTCATCCGGATCTCGGCAAAGCCGTTGCAGAAAACCATGAACGCGTTTTCATGATTCTTTCTACGACACTGTTTAATCCTTGGATCGGCGGCATTCTGCTCTCCGCTATTCTGGCTGCCGTGATGAGTACCCTTTCATGCCAGCTGCTGGTTTGCTCTTCCGTTCTGACAGAAGACTTTTACCGCGTATTCATTCGTCCGCACGCTGCTCAGAGAGAACTCGTCTGGATCGGGCGCCTGACCGTAGTTGCCGTCAGTGCTGTCGCAATCTTGATTGCTACAGATCCGAACAACCTGGTTCTCTCTTTGGTCAGCTACGCCTGGGGCGGCTTCGGTGCTTCCTTCGGCCCGATCATCATCCTTTCTCTTCTGTGGAAAGGCGTCACCCGCAACGGTGCTTTGGTCGGCATTATCGTCGGTGCTCTGACGGTTCTTGTCTGGCATCAGGGCGCATGGTGGGGAATGTATGAAATCATCCCCGGATTCGTGCTCTCCTTCATTGCCATCATCGTGGTCAGCCTGCTTGACCCGAACAAGCCTTCTGCAACCATGATCGAAACTTTCGACAAGGTTCAACACAAGCTTGAAGATGTTAAAAAACAGCTTGCCTAACTACTGACGCGCTCCAAATCGGGCCGATACGGCCCGATTTTTTTGCCGAAAATAGCTTCCGGTTAATTTAACTTCCTGATTTTCTAAGAAGTAAACAAAGTATTTCAGTTGTTTCATTCCATTGCTCCGCGCTCAATTCGCACAATTTTTACAGGTGAATTAGGAGTAACCACGTAGAATTCAGACACCAGGAAAATTTATGGAATAGGAGTTTCAAATGAAATTAGTTAAAGTTTTACTCCCCCTTGCTGCTGTCGGTTTAATCATGGGCACAGCTTCTGCTCGTGACATCGACGGTTTCTACGGTAAGGTTGAACAGATGCCCACAGCGGAAAATCCTGCTTGGGTGATCGGCGGAAAGACATTCAAGGTTGACCAGCGCACTAAGATCGAACATCGTCGTGACCAGAAGATCGGCGTTGGTTCCTGCGTTAAGGTTGACGGTGATCTCGATCGCGAAGGCAATTTCTTCATTTCCGAAATTGAACAGAAACGCGACAATCGCTGCCGTTAATTCTTAATTGATAGAGCAGCCTTCGGGCTGCTTTTTCATTGTTTATTATTTGCGAAAAAATGAAAAAATTCTTTCTTGCTTTAGCCGCTCTGAGTTTATCTTTCACCGCTTTCGCTGCCGGGGACGATGATGCTTTTTACGGAAAAATTGAAAAGATGCCCTCAGCACAAAATCCGACTTGGGTTATCGGAGGCAAGACTTTCAAAGCTGACGCTCGTACAAAGGTTGAGAGCCACGGCGGCCACAAATTTGACGTAGGCGCCTGCGTCAAAGTAGAAGGTGATATTGATCACCGCGGTGAATTTTTTATTTCCGAGATGGAAATCAAAAATGAGACCCGCTGCCATAAATAAGGTCTCTAAGGGCCGTTAGCCCCCTTACCTTTTCCTGACTTTTTGAGAGTTTTGGCTGACCAGCCTGTAAATTCTTAGAAAGGGCTTAAAAAAATCTCGTCCCGTGAAGGCAACGCGGACGAGATTTTTTAAGCAAGTGCATTCAACACTTGCGGAGATTTCAATTACATCTTATTTGAAACGGTAGTCGCAGCGTGGTCTACGCCATTACCTAACGCAGCTACGTCCTTGCCCACTCCTTTAACCGTATTGCATCCGGCAAGTCCGATCAAAAAAGCAGCCAAAATAGCAAGCAGTGAAAACTTTTTCATATCTACCTCTATTGCAATGATTAACTAGCGGCACCCATTAAAGTTTCTTTTGCACAGCAGTTGCTGCGGTATCAATGTCGTCGCCGACGGCTGAAACGTCCTGGCCAACACCTTTTACAGTAGAACAAGCTGATACAGAAAGCGTAAAGGCAGCGGCCATAACCATCAGTACCCATTTCTTCATTTTTTCCTCCGAAAAATCTTTTTCTTGATGTGGTTAATTTAAGCCTTTCCCGATTAAAGACCGTCCTAACTGATTCAAAACGGGACTCCTTTTTTGAGAAGCCCCGTTCAGAATAGAAACTGGATTCGACAGTCCGAAATGATTAATTCGGCTTTGTCAGATCCGCGCCGAAATATTTCACGGATAGTTTGGATAACGTTCCGTCATTCTTCATTTCCTGAAGAGCATTGTCGATTGCCTTCTTCAGTGATGCGTTGTCTTCACCCTTCTTCATCGGAATGGCATATTCCGTCACTTTATCCATCGTAGCTGCAATCTTCAAAGGTTCATCGGGACGATGCTTCATGTAGTCCCCGTAAGAAGTGGAGGCGTTGATAGTTGCCTGTACCTGTCTGTTTTTAACCATCTGAAGCGTTTCAGCCAGAGTATCGACACCGCTGACTTTGGCTCCGTACTTTTCGCCGATCTCCTGGTATGTCGAGCCAATGGAATTTGCGGTAGTTTTACCTTTCAAATCATTAAAAGAGTGAATATCGTTGTTGTCGGACCGGGTAATTAGCACCGTGCGGTCATAGGCGTAAGGTGTGGAGAAATCATAAGTTTTCGCGCGGTCAGGCGTAACGTCTACACCATTAATCACCAAGTCATATCTTCCCGTATCCATACCGGCGAAAAGACCGTCCCAGGGGCCTTCAACAATCTTGGCTTTGACTCCCAATTTCTTGGCTAAGTTCTGAGCGACTTCAACGTCATATCCGACCAACTGATCTTTTTCATTGTGGAAGGAGAACGGCTGCCAGTCCCCTTCTAAGCCGACCTTCAATTCACCGGATGATTTAATTCTTGCCAGGTGATCTTGAGAAGCCAAAGCGGAATTGCCGCTCGGCGTTTTATCGCATCCGACCAACATAAGAGAGGCAGAACCGGCAAAGAAAAGGCCCAGGCCGAACTTCATCAATAATCGAAAATTATGTGTCATATCTAAATCATCAACAAAAATTTAAAGAGAATTCATCGCGTTTTCTGCTTCGCGCTGCTTCTTGAAGGCTTCCAAGGCTGAGCGCTGGGCCTCTTGAGAACCGCTTGCCAAACGAAGGAAAGCTCGAGTACGTTCGTTTTGAGGATGTTCGAAAATCTGCTCGGGGGTGCCTTGCTCAACAATCAAACCATGATCCATAAAAATGACTCTGTTGGAAACGTTATGAGCAAAGTTCATTTCATGCGTCACCACAACCATTGTCATGCCTTCTTGAGCGAGCTGACGCATTACCTCTAATACTTCATCCGTCAGTTCAGGGTCTAAAGCCGAAGTGGGCTCATCAAAATAAATAATTTCCGGGTCCGTGGCGAGAGCCCGAGCAATTGCAACCCGCTGCTGCTGGCCTCCGGAAAGTTCGCTCGGATAGGAATTGGCTCTGTCTTCCAGACCAATCTTACGGAGAAGCATCATGCCTTTTTTTACCGCGTCTGCTCTACTCATGCCTCTGCCGGAAGTCAGGCCAAGCGTAATGTTCTCAAGCGCGGTTTTATTTCTAAAAAGATTGTAGTTCTGAAAAACAAAGCCCGTTTTTCTTTGGATTTCGGACGCTTGTTCCTTAGTGGCCGTTTTTAAATCGATAGTCTTATCGTCCAAATTGATTGACCCGTAATCAGCCCTTTCCAGGAAATTGACGCAGCGAAGCAAGGTGGTTTTTCCGGAGCCTGACGGTCCGAGAATTGAAACCACATCACCTTTATAAACATCGATGCTGATATCTTTCAACACTTCTAAGGTGCCGAAAGATTTTTTCACATGGCTTATGAGAAGGAGCGGATCGTTTTTTTTCATCACTAATTTGACTGCAAAAATGAATCGTTAGTTTGTACCGTATTTGCCGAGTTTCTTTTCGCCGCGGCGCTGTAAGTACTCAAGGATCGTCGAGAAAATTAAATAAATGAGCGCGACTTCGATGTACACCGCCATGGTTTCATAAGTTCTTCCGGCAATTCTCTGGGCTTGGAAGAACATTTCAGCCACCGTAATGTTAGCCGCTAAAGAAGTGTCTTTAACCATTGAAATCATGGAGTTGCCCAAGGCCGGGAACGCAGTTCTAAAGGCCTGGGGCAGAACGACGTGCCACATGATCTGAAAATAATTGAGGCCGACGCAGCGTCCTGCTTCCATCTGGCCCTGAGGAACTGACTCTAACGCGCCGCGAATCGTTTCGGCGTTATAGGCGCCTTCGTTGATTGAGAAAACAATAACGGCGGCCAGGAAGGCGTCCACCATGATGCCGATACTCGGCAGCCCGAAGAAAACGACATACAGCTGCACAAGCAGCGGCGTTCCTCTAATCACCCAGACATAGAAGCGGCAAATTTGCCGAAGAACCGGAACTTTCGAGTACTGGATCAGTGCTACAACGACTGCAATGACCATGGAAAGAGCGAACGAAATGATCGTCAAAGGTATCGTTACAGTGATGCCTTTGAACAATAGCTGTGGAAATGCATCCACCATTACTTGCCATACATGCGGATCCATTGGCTTCCCTTTTTTCCTTTTTTTAGCCGCTAGGTAAGAGGCCTGTGTAACATTCTAAGTTACTAATTCAGAGATTCTTTGCTTATTTTTTTTGAAATAGGAGGTAGTCTGGATTTAGGTTATATGTCCGTAGTTCAGGTAGTTTCTCTTATCGGGGCGTTGCGCGTCTGTTGCGCTGAATCGGAAATTAGAACCCACTCTCCCCGAATCTCATTTTTCTAAGTTTCGTGCATAGGCTGATTGTCTGTTTCTAGCGACTAATTCAAGACGGCTTTTTCGATTTCTTGGTATTGAAGGGCTGAACAGATTCGATGACTCCAGCAGAAGAGCAATGCCGGGCATTGGTGGGAGGAGGCAAGAGGCCATAGAGGGCTTTCCCCATCCAACCAACCATCGATGGAAAGCCCTGGGAAAACCATAATCGCGCCCAATAATAAAGTGATAGGTTTAATTATCTTTTTATTGCTTTTTTTACGAGATTTTCCGTTGAGCTGTTCTTTGAATCTGAGGCGCCTATTTGGGACTTCAATAATTTGGATCGAGACCCTCCGACTGATATTGAAACGATAGGCCTTCAGCAGAGAATTCAGTGAAAATTTATTTATCTTTCTGATTTAACTTAACAAATTCAATCATTTTTTGCGCAGCATATCTCCCCTGAGCAATAGCGTCAGTCACTAAATCAGCTCCCAAGACGGCATCACCGGCAGCAAAAATCTTTTCGCCGGCATACATAGATTCATCGGTTTTTATTGATCCGTCAGAATTGAACTTCAGAAACTTCTCCAATCCCGGCGTATGCTTATTGCGAAAACCCCATGCAGAAATAACAAGTTGTGCGGGTATTTCGCTTACGTTTCCAAAAGCATCCGCAATCTGAACTCCCTCAATAGAGCCGTTTTTTCCTCTCACAATCTCTCTTACTTGCGCCAGTTCTACTAACTCAACGCCTTCTAATTCAGCCAACATCAGCTCATTCTTGTCAGCTGAGACTGCATTCTTCGGTTTTCTCGCAATGCAAAAGACTCGTTCGGCACCTAATCTCAAAGCACTTCGAGCACAGTCCATCGCGGAATCCCCGGCGCCCAGAACTGCAACCGCGGAACCAGCAATGTTGAATTCAATTTTTGCCGATTCCGGAGAGAGGTTAACCTTCGCTAGAAAAACATCGGAGGTGTAAAAGGCGCCGCCTTCAATACCCGGAATCTTCGGCATCACAGGTTGTACGGCCCCTGCCGCCCAAAGGACTGCATCATGGCCGCGTATCAGCGATTCAATTTCATCTTCTGTCGTAATAGAGCGGCTAAATTCAAATTTAATTCCTTCTTTTTGATAGATATCCATGCGCCGTTCTACGACCTTTTTCGGCAGCTTAAAGGAGGGTATACCGTAATACAGCAGACCACCGCCCTTTACGTTTTTATCGATGACTAAAACATCCAATCCATTTCGACGGAGTACATCTGCGCAAGCAAGACCGGCCGGTCCGGCTCCCACGATTGCGGCTTTGCCATTGACTCTTCCGGTGATCGAAATTTTCGGATCACGGTTGAGGGCATAATCAGCGCAGAAACCTGTGAGAGCGCCGATTCGAACAGCTCCTCCCTCCTCTGCCAGCGGACATGCTCCCTGACAAAGTCGATCCTGAGGACAGACACGGCCGCAAATCTCCGGCATAGCACCGGCTTTTAGCAGCACTTTTCCAGCCTTCAAAAATTGTTCCTGTCTTACGAAGTCCATCATTTCTCGAATCGGCGAATGTTGGGGGCAAACGGCTTCGCAAGCTCCGCAGCTTATGCATCTTTCCGCTTCGTAAACAGCCTGCTTTTTTGTGAGGGGCAAACGGACGGGATCAAAATCTTTGATCGCTTCCTCCGGCTCACGTTTTTGTATTGTTGCTGCCGGTTTAGAATTTTCTTCCTGTTTCGTTTTTATGTTTTTCTTTGCGATCAAAGGAAAATTAATGGCTTGAACGGGACAAGCGTCCGAACATGCATGACATTTCGCACAGCGCGCTAGAAGCATCGGTGAAACTTTTGCATTTAAATCTATACCTTCCGGGCAAACATCTCGGCACCGATTACAGTTGAAGCCTTTCGAACGTTTCAGACAGCCGGAATTAACAGTTGGCCTGAAAAAACGATTGAAATAGCTAAAAAGGGAAATGATTGCCCCGATCGGACAAAAGCTATGACACCACTTCCGTAAGAACAAGACTTCGAGCAATAAAAATCCGGAAATCAGCGCTATCGTCAGAGAAGGTTCGTTAAAGACAACCGTTCCCCAAACGCCGATAATCAATGCAAAGGTGAGTCCGACAGGACAAATAATACAAAAGACAGGGAAGCCAAAAGCGAATGCAGACAGAAGCGCGGCCCCTAAGACAACAAAAGGAGTTTTAGGAAGAGCGATGGCACAACTCCCATCCCTTCTGTCTTGGACAGAGTGTCCTTTGGCTTGAGAATCATTGCCCGATGACCCGTTTACCTCGGAACCATGACCCACAGTTCCGGCATTTTCATCAGAAAGTACTGCAGCTCTGGAGCGAATGTCTGCCTTATTTAGATACTGGATAGGCTCCGCTGCCTTCTCTTTTTCTTTCAAGGGCGGCACGGGCTCGGTCCCGGCACCTTTACGAAGCCACGGGATCGGACATAACCAGCCGCAAAAAACACGGCCTAACAGAAGACAAATCAAAAGAAAAACAATGAAACCGATAAGGACCCTGGGTATCACCGTTTTAGCGGCAAGCATAGACTCCAAAGCGCCGACAGGACAGATTTCGGAAATGGCTCCGATTCCAAATGAGGATAACGTACCGAATCCGGTGTTAAACAATAGCCCGGTGAGGACTAGACCGATAAAAATAAAAACGGTTATCCCGCGAAGAACGGAGGTTTTCATCGCTTTTCTCCTTCCTCTAACGAACGGATTTGAATGCCCCTAACCTTTGCACTTCCAAAAGACTGAAAAACCAATGCAGGGCATGCACTGACACATTTGCCGCAGCCGTTGCATTTCTCAGGATCGATAGAGGGGCGTTTCTGCTCATCCAAAATCACTGCGTCGTATTCACAAACGTCATGACATTTGGTACAGCCCCCGGTCCGCAAAGCTATGCAGACATTTGTCAGCACCGCTTTGCCGATATTCGTTGTTTCCCCGTCATAATGCTGAAGTGCCCCGGTCGGGCAGACATCAATGCATTTATCGCAGAACTCACAGCCTCCGCGTCGGTAGTCCATTACGGGAGTCCGAAGATTACGCAGTCCGTCAGTCCATTCCGCAGCTGAAATAACATTAGTCGGGCAGACTGAAATACAGCGGCCGCATTTTATACAACGAGCAAGAAAATCCTCTTCGTCGGTTACTTTAGGCGGTCGGATCAAAGCCGGTGCTTTCTCGGCCTTAGCCGCTGCTCCGATCGCAAACAAAGAAAGAACAGCCACCGTCGATAGGACAAGTTCCCTTCTGTTAACCGTTGGTGTAAGGATTTTCTTGCTCATAGGTTTTAAAGATCAAACAGTTCTTTTTCCATCTTCAGAAAGGCTTCTGTAAAAGAAGCAAAGCCTTTATAAAAGTTGGATCCCGGACAGCTGCGTATCGAATCAAAGAACTCTTTCGTCCAGTTCAGCAAGTGATCTTTTAAAAATTCCTTCTGGAGTTCGAGATTTTCTTCCAGTGCTTTTTTGTCACCGACTTCTGCAAACTCAATCGCCCTTCTGCAAAGGATGCCCATGAATTCCAATTCAAGCGCGATGTGATCTTCGTAAAGGTCAGCGTCTAATTTACCGATGCCGTTTGCGCGGTAGATTTTCATGACCGCTTCATAGGCGTCCTGCATAACGAGCCGATCCCGGCTGGTGTATACGGACTCATAGGGATAGGCAGCAATGCCTTTGGCAATACCGGCCCCGAGAAAAATCCGAGCATAATCAACTGCAAAGTCCGTCAGCGGATCTTCGCTGTTTGCAGCGGAGGCCCTGACGACTCCCAGCGCTTCGGGCAAGTCCGAAGAGTCGGAACGGATTTCTAAACTTTTGATCGTATCTATGAGTTTTTTATCGACCTCACGCCGATAGACACGAGCCTGGAACTTGTAGAGTTCCTCCCTTTCGATCAGTAATTGAATTAATTCTGACTTATCCATGATGATTCTTCTTTAATAATCAATCTAACGGACAAAAAACTGCCAGGCCGGAGCGTCGAGCGACAGAAGCAAATACTGGAAAGCTCCTGCACCGAGGACGGATAAAACCGCACCCAGCAGAGCGACATATCGATTTTTTAATCGGGCAGTCAAACAAACCGCAGGCACCAACACACAGAAAACCGTCATTGTCCAAAAGACCGGAGACATATCACCTGTGATAGCGCGAAAGAAGATTTCTCCTGCTTCCGGCGCCGAAAATTCCAAGGAAGCGGCGTACCAAATCAATGAGACAGGACAGAGCGCTGCTCCCAACCCTTTTAACCAAACCGGAATCCCCCGGAACTCATCAAAATATCGGTCAAGAAAGAGGGACAGGCAGGCGGCAGAATTCAAAGCGAACCCTAGAAAGCCCCCCAAGATGCTCCAACTGGCCCAAGCAAGACGCCAAGGCATTACGAAGCTTCGTCCGACGCCGCCCACCGCGATGAATGCACCTGCAGCTGCCAAAACGACAAACACCTTCGGTGCAGTACTCTCATCGTCCCTAAAACTCAGCACCAAAAACACGGCAGTACCTAGAAGACACAGGATGGAGCCGAACAGCTCCCAAAAAATTCCGGTACCGAAATGCGAGAGTGCTCCTAAAAAGAGTTCCGGGTGACCCAAGGATGCGAGCGAGACTCCGGCTCCCAAAGCCAAAGAGACAGCCCCGGAGCTCACGACTTCTTTCTGTGGGATCCGCGCGCTGCCGCGGACCACGGCGAGCGCAGCGGAGCCCAGGAGCCCAGAGCCCAAAGTCGCTAAAACTACAAAAAGCAATAAAGTGAAATCTTTGCTCATGGGCCCTCTCCTATCAGCTCATCTTCGGAGGTGTCGTATTCCAGGTACCGTTCTTCTTATGCAGGATGTAGCGAACGGTAGGTTTGTTCCCCATGTCCGGCATGGAGTGAACATTTTCCGGACCGGCCGCAGCAACAGCCTTGGCAACATCGCTTTCCGGATCATCAATATCCCCGAAGAAGCGAGCCTCGGAACAACAGGCTTTCACGCAGGCAGGCACGTCGCCTACTTCCTGAAGATGACGGCAGAGCGTGCACTTTTCCACCACTTTCGTGATCGGATTGAAGGAACGGGCGCCGTAAGGGCAAGCTGCGATGCACATCTTGCAGCCGATGCACTTTTCTTTATCTACCAAGACCTGTCCATCCTCGGTCTTATAAGACGCTCCGGTCGGGCAAACCTTGACGCAGGGAGCGTCTTTACAGTTTTGACAAACAGTCGGCAGGAAGTACTGATAAATATCCGGATACTTGCCGACAGGGCCGATCGTCAGAACTTTGTTGTAATAAACCCCCATCGGGACATTGTTTTCTACCTTGCATGCGACCTCGCAGGCATGACATCCGATGCAGCGGTCGAGGTCAATTACTAATGTTTTTTGTGCCATTATTTGTTACTCCCATACTTCGGATAAGCCGGAACTGCAGTGGGTTCTGCATCCTGAGGCATCCAAACAGAGAAGTCCTCAGGTTTGCGCCAAACACCGTCGGGTCCTTTGTCCGCCTTCGAGATAGCGACTTGGAAACCGCGAAGCGTGTAAGTACCGACGACGTCGTTGAACGGAGGCGTGTTTTTGGTCAGAACGTTCACGTTCATTTCCTTCCAGCCGCGTGTCGGGGTATTGAGCGTTTCGGGGTTCCAGAAGCGTTCCATGTAAACCACACCTTTGGGTATTCCTTCCGTGACTCGGCAGATCGCTCGAATCTTGCCGCGATCGTTTTCAATCCAGGTCCAGTCGCCCTGCGAGACGCCATACTGCTGAGCGTCAGCAGGATTGACCCAAACTTCCGGCAGCGGATAAATTTCGCGGGAAAAAGCGTTGTTTCTCAATGTGCCGTGGTGGTAGATCGGAAGGCGGCCGTTTGTCATCACAAGCGGATACTTCTTTGCAATCGGACGATTCGGGGATTCATGCGGTTCCATATAGAACGGCAGAGGCGAATAATCCTTAGACGCTGCGGGAAGCGGCTGCTTGGCGTAAGGCGCACCGGTTCGGCCTAAATTGATGAAAACTTCGCCGTAAAGTTCGAGCTTCTTAGAGGGCGTGTGGAATCCTCTCGGCTTACCGGTCTTGGGATCAATACCTTTATAGACATAATATTGATTCCATTTTTCAAACGGCATGTACTGGATCGGATTGTGTCCGTTCTTAACTTCTTCCCAAGTGACGTTATGGCGTTTGAGTTTGGCATCAAGCAATTCTTCCATTGTCTGCCAAAGCGGCAGTTCTGCTCCCATATATTTCGGATCGCACGCCTTTTGGCAGCCCTCGTGACCGAGCTCGGCACAGCGGCGCAGGATCCAGGACCAGATCAGAGTTTCGTCGACGGTTTCATAGGTGTGCACCACGGCCTGACGAGCAAAGACATAGTTCATGCAGTCAATCAGCATGTTGGTTTCGAGCCATTCCGTCGTCGGCAAGATCATGTCGGCATATGTTGAGAACGATGTCGGATACATGTACATATGGACGATGAAGTCCAGTTTCTTCATGGCGGGTTCCCAAGAGGAAGCGTTGCCCAAGACACCGAATTTATTGCCGGAACGTTCAATCCAAACTTTAAGCGGATAGGGTTTTTCAGTAAGAATCGCGTCCAAAATAGCTGTCGGAGAACCGGCATCCCATTGGAGGAGGCCCTTATATTCGATACCGCCTAAACGCTTCTTAAGCTGATCGAAAGGAAGGCAATGCTGAGCACGCGGTGCCAGGGAGCCTGCCGGGGCCGTGCCGCCGGAGGGGAAGCGCTGCATCATGGTTCCCGGCTTTTCGACGTACCCCATCAACGAATTGAGAATCACGCTGCCCATTGCCGCTTCTACAGAATTCGGGAATTGGTCGGTGGCGACGCCGAGAGAAATTCCGGACGGACCGTCGGCAAAAATCTTTATCGCCTCTTCCACTTTCTTCGGATCCAGCCAGCAAATTTCCGCTGCTTTCTCAATGGTGTACGGCGCTGCCTGTTCTTTTAGAAGCGTAAAGCCGGTCTTGTATTCCTGGCCCTTGTAGTTAAACGTTCCGTCTAACTGAGGATCAAGCGCATCGTTCCAGGGATACTCTAAGATTTGAGGCTGATTCGTCTTTTTATCCCATACAACGTAGTCCTTCGGAGACGCACCTTCAAAGAGTTCATTCGGACGAACAAACATCTTAGTTTTGGTGTTCACCAAATACGGAAGGTTGGTCCACTTCATGACGAAGTCATGATCATAGAGGTCGTGCGCCAAGATGTAGTTAATCCAACCCAACATCAAGGCGACGTCGGTACCCGGACGAATGGGAAGCCAAACGTCAGCACGAGCTGCGTCCGGTGTTAAACGCGGATCAATCACAACAGACTTAACGCCTCGAGCGCGCAGTTTTGCCAAAGCTTTTCCGCCGCCGGCCGGACAGCTGTACGATGGGTCGGTGCCCCAGCAGACGAAAGCCTTCATCGGAGTATTGGGAACATAGATCTCCAAGGCGCTTTCGTCAGCGATGGAAGTGGACGGTCCGCCGTACATAATGCCGTAGGCTAATGTACGCGGCAAATAGCACTGGGCACATCCAGGTTCATACCAGTTCGGTGTGCCGAAAATATTGCAGAAACGAGCAATAGAACGGAAAGCCGGGTTTCCGCCGCCGCCCGTGGAGCAAAAGACTGCTTCTGCGCCATATTTAGCGCGCGTTTCCATTAATTTCTTGGCGATAATGTCAATCGCTTCCTGCCAAGAAATACGCTTCCACTTGTTCTCCCCTCTTTCACCGACGCGAATCATCGGGTATTTATTGCGATTCGGGTGATAAAGGGCGTTGATTCCGGATAAGCCTTTAGCGCACATGGAGCCCGTAGTCATCGGGTATTCGGGGTTGCCTTCCAGTTTTACAACTCGGCCGTTGCGTACGTGAGCCAAGACGCCGCAGTTGAAAATGCAGGCTCTGCAGTTTGTTTTGACGATCTTGACATCGTCTTTGGCAGCCTGAGTCTTATCAGCCGGCGCCGGCTCTGCCGCCTGAGTTAAACCTGATCCGAAGTTTGCAAGAGGTACGGCCGCAGCTGAAGCCGCCGTCAGCTTTGCAAAACTTCTTCTTGTTAATTTAGAGAATTCCATAGATGAACTCCGTGAAGTATTTATACGAACGATTAAGAACGGTATTCAGCGGAATTAGAAGAAATGGTGCATACCGATATAGGCTTGCCAGGCGTTATAGATATTGCCGTCGTTGACATAGCCGTATTCTTTCCAGCCCTTTCCGCTTCCGGCATAACCGATGAAGGGCTTGATGACTGTTCTCTTGGAAAGCGAATATTCGTAAGCTGCGCCGACCTGCCAGTGTGTGATCTTGTCTGAGCGGCCGGTGATTCTTTCGTCATTGCCGAACTGATAGGCAGCTGCCACTTTAAACCGGCCGGAGGCATAGGGGATGATGGCGGAAAGGCCGAATTTATGTCCTTTTACGTTGCCCTCCTGATCAACCCAGCGATAAGTAAACATCGGAGTCCAGGAGCCGGTGTTGTATTCGACGCCGTAGTTGATCGTATATTTAGGCTTGGTCTGAGGATCGGTTTCCTTATTCTTTGTTTCCATTTCGAGAATCAAAGAGCTCTTCCAAGGCCCTTGAGCATATTTCAGACCGGCGCCGTAATAATGCTGGTTCTTGCTCCATTTTGCCGTGTCGTCCTTAACGCCGTTGGAATACATAAGGCCCAGGGTCCAGCCTGACCAGTTAGGAGAACGATAGATAACCGCGTTGTTGACACGCAGGAAGTTATTCATGCAGTTATCCCAGCCGATCAAACCATAACCGTTCATGAATGCGTAACCGGTCTGCATGTCGTAAGAACCGAGGCCGGAACCGAGGGTTGCAGCGCGGCCGAAGGCTAAGCGTCCAAGTTTGTCGTTTTGAATCCAAAGGATGGATTCACGAGTAAAGGCATTCGCGCCGTAGGTTGTATTAGCTGTCGCACCGTTATCCGGAGAAAAACCGGCTTCAAGAGTAAAGCCTACTTGATTGCCGTTGCCAAGATCTTCTGCGCCTTTAATACCCCAGCGAGAACCGAGGTCATGGGCACTTTTGAGCTGCACTGTCGCATCCTGGTGTTTGCCTTTTGTATAGAGGACACCTTCTTCGATAATGCCGTACAAAGTAACGGAGGATGCGTATGAAGCACCTGCTCCCACAAAGCCGAGTGCTAAAGCAAGCAGTGATTTTTTCAAGATGAGTCTCCTAGATCAAGATTGAGGTTTTGGAGTTGGCTTTGAGGATTTCGGCAACGTAGAATAGGAACGAGCCGTTTCTGCCGCCTCAAAGTCGGTATGTCAGCGGAATCTTTCGTCCGGATTAGGGAAAAATTTGGGAACGAGAAATTCCGGCGGCTCTCTACGAGAATTCAGTAATTTCCGCCGTCGAACGGCAAATAGATTTCAGGATCAGCGATTCTTCTCCTGCCCATCCTTTGCCTTTGTAGCCGGAGAATATGGTTTTTGGAAATCTTGTTTTCATTTTTAAAGCCTTGGGGTTTGCTTTCTTTTTTATATTTTTGCCAACAAAGACAGTCATGAAAACAGATGAAGTGAAAAGAAGTTTGTGATTTTTGCAAACTTATTTTATGATTACATTTATTCTTTAATTTTCAAATAGTTAGATATAAACCAACAAAAAAAAGAATTTATTTTTCTTTGAAATCGTGTGAAAAGAAAGCAATATCAGAGGGGTTAGAAGCCTCGTTATTTTGTTTCTGATTCTTCAGGTTTTGCAAATTGTTCAAACAAATTAACTTTTTGAATTAACTCTAAATTGTTATGAATAACACACAAAACATACAAGCTTGGGAAGCCCTAATTCTGACGGTTAAGACGGGCAATGTTTCTCAGACCGCTCTGCTCATGGGACTGGACATTTCAAAGGTATCTCGACTGATTGCAGGTCTAGAGGAAGAACTGGGATATCCGCTGCTCATCAAAACAAAGCGGCCGTTCAAGCCTACGAAAAAGTGCGAGGCCATTGTAGACGTGGCCGACCCTCTGATTAAGGGCTTCAAGCAGTTAGAGGAATATTCCAAAGGAGTTGCAAAGCGAAGCATTTTTAGAATCGCCTCTCCGATCGAAATTGCCCAAGAATTTTATTCGGAAAAACTCATTGCCTACTCTCGAACCCATCCGCAGATAAATTTCGAAATTGTTCCTGAAGCAGAAGTCGAAAAGCTGCTTACTGACGAGGTCGACATCATTGTTGCCAATAAACGGCCGACGGATGAATCCAATTTAGTCATTCGTTCCTACATGGAAACCTCAACACCCGTTCTATGTTCTCCGGAATATCTGCGTCGATACGGGGTACCGAAAACCCCGGCAGATCTTTCCAAACACACCGGCCTTCTGCTGAAGACAGCGACTCATTCCCCAACGAGATTTTTATATTTCCGCGGCATGGAATCCGAACTGCTCAAGTGGAAAACTTTGTTCATGACACATGATCAGCTGACGATTAAACGCCTGCTCTTAAACCACCAGGGAGTATCGCCCGACTTATATTTTGCTCATGTTCTTGAAGAACTAAAAAGCGGCGATTTGATCCCTATTCTCCCCGGCTGGGAACGAAAGCCTTGGCAAATGTCGCTGATTACGCGCCAAGATAAAGATATAGAAAACGCCGAACTCAGAAATTTTGTTTTGTGGTGGGCAAGATCAGAAGCCGCTTCATCTCAGGAGCGAGTAATCAAAGGCAGACAAATTATCGAGGATGCGTATAAACGAGCCGAAGACATCATCAGCGGTTTAGAGTGAACTTAAAGCCCAGAGAATCTAAAGTTAGCTGCATTCTTGAACGTCCGAAATAAAATTTTTTGAGGATATGCCAGATAAGTTACGGCTGGAATTTTGTTTTTCTTGTTCTTTTTTCGGAAAACTCCTACTTGTCACTCGTCCCTGTCGTGCTAGATTGAGGACATCCCTAATCCTTCATCCCAACTATCATGAGCAGCAAGTTAGAAAATACCATTCGCTGCGGCATGTCTTCTGTCGTCGAAGAGGATGCTCCCTTCAAAGACAAGCCCAACATTCTCCGGCGGCGTTGTCTGCGCATCCGCCATGCGTCTGCCTCCTGTACAGCCTGTGTAGAAGCCTGTCACTCCAAAGCCTTATCCATCCTGAATAATCAGCCGATTCTCAAGCCATCAGTCTGTTCAGGATGCGGCGCTTGCGAGAGTGCCTGTCCTACCGAAGCCATCCAAATCGGGTCTCCGTCACAAGAAGAAATTTTTGAACGATTCAAGAACGCATTGGATCCTAATAAAATTTCTTTCGCCTGCAAAGAAGCAAGCTCCGAGGCTTCTTCGATCCCTGTCGTTTGTTTTGCCAGAATAAATCCTGGACTACTTTTGTTGGCAAAAGCCGCGGGAGCGAAAAATATTGAGCTCGTCAGTGGAAAGTGTGAAAACTGCTTGCGAAACAACAGCGGCAATCCGACAAAATCTCTTTGTTTGAAGACAGAAAATTTGTCTGCTTTACTCGGCATTCCAATCGATATTTCTGTCAGGGTTAAAGATTCCGAGTTGAATCTCGGCAGGAGAAGATTTTTAGGCGCTTTTCTGGATAAAGCCAGAACTTCCGAACTTCTTTCCAAGGAATCAGAAGACAGCCATAGTTCTCAACTAAATGAATGGAAGAGAGTCCCTGACAGTCATTTGCGGCTCATCACTGCGCTGCGCATGCTCTCTATGAAAAATCCTGACGCAAAGATCTCTGAGGAAAAAACTTTTTGTCTTCCGGCAATTGATCATTCTAAATGCTCGGGCTGTCTGCTTTGTGTATCCATCTGTCCGACGGGCTGCTTAGTCACTGAAAAACACGGCGATAGTATTGGCATTCACGCCATCACAAGTTCGTGTACAGGCTGCGGCATTTGCTCAGATATTTGTTATAGCGGAGCATGTCGAGTCAATAAGGAAGTAAGCGTAAAGGAGCTCGTTGATTCAAAGAATAAATTTCTAGCAGAAATATCGATCAATCCCAACTTGTTCAGTGAAGAAGCTGAAGACAAAATCGCCCGAATGTTTGATGCTCCGATTTATAGATCTTGATACAAACACTGTGCAACAGTACGCCCTACCGTAAATATGTGAGGAAATATTAGGTTGGGAAACTTAGTTTTCTTTCAGTAGGCAGTTTTCGCTGTGTCTTTCAGTCTGCAAAAACTACTTATCTTGATTCTGCAAAGGCAGGAATTCCGTCCTGCCGTCAGGATATTCAACGGTAATGACATCGGGTCTGGCTTCATCTATGTATGAAATACTGGCTCCGTGTGCAAAGTGTTTTCTTTTAATCTCCTCTGCGATAGTGGGATCATCTTCCAAACTTAGAAGGAAGAGTTCTAAGTAATTCTCAACAAAATCATTAGTGATCTCATTGTTTTTGCGAATAAAGGATTCAAGATCTTTATCTGAAGCGATCTCCCCGCTTCCCTGTTGCATTTCAGTAATCATTGAAGTTTTCAACAATCTAGCAACTCTATTGCCCTGAGATAGCACGCAACAACTAAACAAAGAAGAATTATTGAGGAGGAACCGACTGCATAAGAGTTCTTGGACAAATTCTAGAGTCCCCCTACTTCCATTCGGAAACTCAGCACTAATCATTCTAGAGCCTCCTCAGAACTATTTTAAGCCAGTCGGCTGGCTGAAGAAATTCCTCAAAAATTTCTTCCAGACTACCTGCCAATCGTTAATAATTTGCCTGTTTTACGAAATTGCGTATAATTCAGTTCTCCCTTGGAAAGGTGGCAGAGCGGTTGAATGCTCCGGTCTTGAAAACCGGCGATGAGCGATCCTCATCCGTGGGTTCGAATCCCACCCTTTCCGCCATTTTTTATCTCCCTGAACGTCCTTTCTAGACATCCGCAAAAATCCCCGTCTCGGTAAATATTCCTAACCTGCTGGACGACAGAAATCGCCTTTGAAGAGTTCTAAGACCCCTTAGTCGAAACACCTCTTAAGATCTCAGTGCCTTAAGAATTTCATGTTCAAACGGACGGGATATTTGAATCACTGAAATTAAGATGTTTTGTTTTTCTCGAGATGCAGCGTGCTAACGATGAAAAGGCCGGGGCGTTCGCTGTTTTCTTTCTCGTTCGCTACTCAGCTTGACGTTTTCTCAAAACCCTTCCGGACAAGTTCTCTAAGCGAATGCCTGCTGACAATCCCTTTCGGATCTACACTTCATCGAAACACCTGGTGCCGGAGTTTCTTTCAATCTGAGAAACAAAAAGTCTTTGTCAAAAAATGATCAAATAACTTTCTTAAAAGAAAAAGAAGAAGTGCCCAATAATAACTTGGCTTTGATTGCAATCTGAGAAAAAGGCGCCTCTTTCGAAGCGCCTTTACGAGTTAATCAAGACAGTACCGAATCGGCACCTGAATCTTCATTCCTGAATTCGGAACATTAAATGCGGTTCCGATAATTCGATTGCTCAACTCCTGAGTGGCCGAATCCAAAGGCCCTTTACCGGATTTCTTTACGACTGAAGCTCCTGTGACCTTGCCGCTTGAATCGACAGAGAACTCTACTAAAACAACTCCTTCCATGCCGGCCCTTCTCGCTGCTTTCGGATACCGTTTATGCTTTTCCACCAAACTCACCAGCATTGCAGTGATGCTTTTCCTTTTAGCTGCCTGCTCTGCAGCAGCTTGTGAGGGCGCCTTCGCTTCAGCAGATTCAGAAGCTTTTTGAGGCGCGGGTTCTCCCTTTTCTGCCTTGGGTTCTTTTGGCTTCTTAACCGGTTTCGGCTTCTCTAAAGCTTTAGGCTTAGGTTTCTCCGGTTCAGCCTTCTTCGGTTTTGACTGCTCAGCGGGTACGGGCGCCGGAGGTTCCGGTTTTGCTTCAGATTCAGGAAGCTTTTCTTCTACAACCTTTTCAGGTTCGACTTTAAATTCCGATTCATCTGTGAGAAGTTTTTTAGGTTCTTCGATGACCGGTTGTGGCTGAGGTTCCGGCCGGACTTCCGGCGTTTCTTCCGGTTGAATATCCTGAATCTGAGCAAAGCTCAGCTCAATGATCCGCGGCTGATGAACGATCTGCGGAGCATCTGTTTTAATCGTGCAGCCTGCCCAAGCAAACGCGCAGGCAAAGGCAGCCAAAGCGGCTTTGGAAAGCCGTTTGGCCTTGAGTAATTCATTGTCTTTGCGTTTAGGACTAAACATCTTAATTCTTAGGTGCTGCTTTAGTACTGATCACGAAACGGCCTTCTCTGTTGACCTTGGCAAGATCGGCCAAGTAAACAAAGGACTCAAACGGGGCTTTCTCGTCTACCATCAGGTTGAGCGTGCCTTCAGGATGTTCAGAGAGGAAACGCGGAAGATCTTCCTTGAGGATCTCCTGATCATTAAAGAAATATTTTCCGTCCGGCTTCACGCTGATCACGAGTTCTGCCGCCTTCTTCTTAACCTCGCAGTTCTGGGCCGCCGGCAGTACAACATCCAGTACAGGCTTGCTGAATGTCATAGTCATCACAAAAAATATGACCAGCATAAAAATTACGTCTATGAGCGGCGTCAAATCCACCCGAGGCTCTTCTTCGAGTTCGTCAAACATATCTTTGTCTCAAGTCTCAGGCCGCTTTTTGCTCAATTTCTTCCAAGTTCTGAGCACAGCGGCAAGGTTCTCGGCGGATATTTAAAGCTCGATAACTGTACTCCACAGCTTCAATTCGAAGCTCTTTAACCTTGAGCATCAGGTAGTAATAAGCCATCAAAGCCGGAATTGCGACAACCAAGCCCATCACAGTCGTAATTAAAGCGGTCCAGATGCCGCCCGCAAGCATTGTCGGATCGGGAGAAGCATTTTCAGAGATTGTGCGGAAAACTGTCACCATGCCAATGACCGTACCTAAAAGACCCAGCAGCGGGGAAACTGCTGAGATTAACTTGAGCCAGGTCAATGCATTGTTCACAGGCTTGAAGTGCTTATGGAACAGGTAAGCGACTTCTGCACGAATGTCGTCGGAATGCGCGCCATGTGTCATAACGATGTCTCGCACAATGCATTCCAGCGGATTAGTGCTCTCTCCGAAATATCGGCGAATGCGTTCCGGCGTCACTTTGTCCATTCCGCGGAAATGCTTCTTAAATCTGGAAAGCACGCCTCTCAGATAGAGAAAGTTCCAAACGGTGATGTAAAGCGCAAAGACTCCGATAATCACCAATGCGATACCCGCGAATCCGATCAGGTTATAAATCTCTTTAAAGTCCATGTTTATTTGTCATTCGAAAGTTTTCAAGAAACTCTAAAGCCCAAGCTCCGGCCTGAGCCTGATCTTCGGCTGTCGGATGCTTGGCGGCTTCATCCAATCGGGCCTGGCGCTCCGGCGTCATCGGTTTTGCTCCGGGCATCTTCGCCATAGCAGCCAAGATCTTCGGATCGATCTTGCCCTGCCAAACGCGAAGACCCTTGAAGTTCTCGCACGGGAAAAGACCGGCAACTTTATTGACCCAAGCCTGTCCTCGCTCGCTGTTGGGATCACCGCCCATAGTTCCGAAGTAAGCGATCGGTTTGGCTTTAGCCTCTTTCTGGAAAGCCTGCCAAACTTCGTCAGGCGTACCTTTATCGCACCAGAAACCGGCAAAGATGAAGTCGTAATCTTGAGGATTAACATCAGCGGGCAGTTTTTTGAGATCGGCGCCGGGAATTGCGGAAGCAATGGCGTGGGCAATGATCTCAGTGTTTCCGGTAACGGTGGCGTATGCGACTAAAACTTTCATTCTCTTCCTCTCATTAAGCTTTGTACTTCTGCTGGAGGGCAAGGAATTTTTCTTTGGCGCTTTCAATTAACTTGTGTTTTTCGCGACCGACATACATGGAGTAAGCAACTTCGCCGGAAGTTGTAAAGAAAGCGGCGAAGTGGCTTTCACGGCCCAAGAACGGCATAGTCACAAAGCCGATCTCGGAAATGTCGCCGTACTTAAAGTGACCTTGAAGCGGGCTCTTGCCTCCCATCAGATTGTAGTAGCCCATGGCTGCTTTACCCGTCACGAGTTTGGTCTCAACCTCGATGACGTTGCCGTGAGCAGTCACAATGAAAGTGATTTTTTCCCATTCGGCGATCGCGGCCCAAACGCTTTCAAAATCGGAACCCGGAGCAAAGGTGGCGGAACCTTCCGGCAGAAGATGAGCCGCTTCCTGCGCTGTCACGGAGAGCGCCTGGGCAATCGTCTCCAATGTTACGGGACGGCCGCTGTTTAAAAGTTCATTAATTTTGTTCTGCTGTTCAACGATTGTTGTCATAGGTTTACCGATTAATTTATTGAAAAGTTGCTGAAAGATTTGTTTTTTGAAGCGGGAGTCTGATGGCGCTGTCGCACACCATGTCCACGAGCTCCAGGTCATGAGTAATGACAAGCACGGCTTTGCCTTCGTCAGAAAGCTGCCGCAGGGCGCCGGCAATTCGATGAAGATTTGCGCCGTCTAAGCCGCTTGTCGGTTCATCCAAAATGATGACATCCGGTTTTTTGGCAAACGCGCAGGCAATCACTAGCCTTTGCTGCTGGCCGCCGGAAAGGGAATGCGGATGGCGGTCTCTGAGTTCTGTCAGATCAAAAAGCTGCAGCAGCTCCTCGGCGGCTTGCTGACCCCCTCGGCAGCCTGCGGCTTCCAGACTTGTCAGAAGCTCATCAAAAACCGTCCGCATATACAGCTGATGGTCTGCGTTCTGGAGGACCACTGCAACATGCTTAAGGCATTCCTGAGGTTTGACCTTCTTGCCTCTTATTTCTAGTGTCCCTTGGGTTGGTTTATTTAAACCTGTGAGAATCCGGGCCAAAGTCGTTTTGCCGGTACCGTTCGGGCCGAAAAGCCCTGTTATACCTTTGCGCAGTTCCAGGTCGGTGCCGTTAAAAATCTTCGGCTTTCTCGGGTAAGCAAACGAAAGATCCGAGACCTTCATTACGGTTTCTTTGCCCTCGGACAACGACGGAAGTTCGTGTCTTTTATCTTCAACATCGACTTTTCTTAATCCGTAGCGTTCTCGGACTTCGTCGCTGAGATCATCAAAAGTGCCCTCCTGGACGATTCTTCCTTTTTCCATCACGCAGACGCGGTCAGCCACGTCTTTTAACCAGTACAAGCGATGGTCGACAATCAGGACGGCAACGCCCTTCTCTTTCAACCGCAGAATCTCCTCGGCCAAATCCATCGTAGATTCCGGATCGAGGTTTCCTGTCGGTTCATCCAGAATCAGCACCTGCAGCGGTTCCATCATTAAGGAAGCCAGACCGACCTTCTGTTTTTGTCCCTGAGAGAGTTCGTGGATCGTATTTTTTAAAACGGAGTTCAGACCGAAACGCTGAGAAGTTTTAGCAATGAGCTCTCGGATTTTATCGGAAGGCATTCCTCGGGATTCGGGTTTGAAAGCCATCTCTTCTTCTACACCGAGCGCAAAAAACTGCGTTTCAGGGTTTTGGAACAACGTACCGACTCGGCTGCTGATTTCATGCAGTTTGAGTTTTTGGTTGTCTTGACCTGCAACACGAACGGTTCCTTGAAGTTCTCCTCCGAAATAATGCGGGCAAAGACCGTTAATCAGACGGATTAAGGTAGATTTGCCGCACCCGGAGACACCCGTGCAAAGCACTGCTTCACCGGGACGAACCTTCAAAGAAATATCTTCAAGCGCGTTTCTATCAGAGAACGGATAACGATAAGTGACGTTTTTCAGTTCAATCATCTCATTGCCGCCTTAATGTCGGTAGGAAAGTAAATTTGAAGTAAAACCGCTCCCGTACAGATTAAGAGAACAAGGGTAATGGCTGCGATGTCATGCTTCCCGAATCTCCTTCTGTGCATAGAACCCGAATTACTCCCGGCATGAAGACCTTTGAGTTCAGCTGCAATGCCCAGCTCGTCGCTGGTTTTGAGCGCTCTGAAGAGAAGCGGCGTAAACAAAAGACGCGTCGTACGAATCGGATGAATCGTGCACTGCCACGGATTGATCTTAAAACCTCTTATCTTCAAAGACTCCCAGATCTGCTTCACATCGCCGGCAAACGTCGGAATAAAACGAATAATCACAGCGGCCGGAAGATAAATAATGAACGGGAGCTTCAGCTGCTGAAGACCGTTAAGAATATTCTGCAGTCTTCCAGTAAAAGCCATCGGCAAAATCGTGTTCATCACTGTCAGGCCTCTCAGGAATGGAATACACAGAGAACTCAGTTCCAAACTTTTACCCATGGAAGGAATGAACAAAGCCAACACAGAGGCAAATCCCACGGACAGCGCCATCATCAGAAGCGAGGCAGCATAGCTCACAAAAATTAATTTATATCGACCGAGCGCAAATAGATAAAACAGCGACGTTGTAAAAAGCAGCAGCTGCGAATTCAGAGAAGAAAGCGCAATCGTCATCACAGCCGCTAATGCGGCAATGAGCATTTTGCTGCGAACGTCCAGCTGAGTTAAAACATCAAACTTAGAAGCGGACGATGCCTGCATGTCTTAATTCCTTCATAGAACGAAAGCCCGTGTAAAGACCGAGCAAAGAACCGGCATAACCGATTAAAACGATCGGAAGAACTACTGCCATCAAAGCGGGAGATTCGCGCATCATGAGATAGGAAACTGCAAGAGACAATCCTTTGGAGAGGAAGTCAAAGCAGCCGACCCCCCAGAACACGGCACCTTTCCAGCCGAAGCTTTTAACGAACTTCATCACGACTTCGGAGGCAAGTGCAGCCGCCAGCATCGGGGGAATAAGTGTGACGTTTCCGCCCAAAAGCAGGAAGTTCACCAGCGCGCTCACGATTACAAAGAGAGTCAGAGTTCCCGGCTGTCTAACTTTGTAGAGCATGATCACAAGCAATGTAGTGAACACCACATTTTTAAACAGAAGGCTGACCGGATTCATTCCTCCGCCCACCATAGCGATTAAAACCGTGGAGAGTTTTGCGGTTGCGGCAAAAACCCCGATCACCACGAGGTCACGAGCACCCCAGCGGTCACCGAACCTTCTGACCCAAGACTGCCCCTCCTTTCTCTCCAATACCATTTCCGTCATGTTGTTTTCCGTTGGAATGAATCCCAGTTACTGCTTAATACTTCGCGCTCAGCTTGAAGTTGAAGTGCCGTCCCGGTTCGTAGATCGAATCGCCGTAGGAATAAAGTTGATTAGTAATGTTGATAGCCTCGGCACTGACCATGTAGCGCTTCTGCGGGCCGAAGTGATAAGTTGTCGCAAAGTTAAGCGTTGTATAACCGGCAACGCGGGTCGTCTCATTAGTAGATGTCGAATAAGACTTAGATGCTGTCTTGCTTCTGAGGTACGTATCCGTATTCCAGCGGCCGTTAAAGACTTCGAACTCTGTCTTCACGCCGTAGCGGGCCGTAAACCCGGCAACTCCGGAATCATAGGTTGAGACGCCGTTGCCCCATTCGGTCTTTCTGCGCAGCCAAGTCATGCTGGCATAGGGGAAGAAGTGGTCCGTCGGCTTAAAGTTGACGGAAAGTTCGGCACCGAAGGTTTTAGCCTTATCTGCGTTCACGTACCTATATTCTCTGGAGTTGAAATGCTCAGTAGAGATGTAGTCATCCGCAAGGTTATAGAAGAGAGCAAAGTCTGCTTCTACTGCTCTTCCGGCATAACGTGCTCCAACTTCAAAGTTGTTGGACTTCTCCGGTTTGAGACTGGAGTTCCCGTAGATAGTACCCCCGCCCATATTATTGATCAGGTATTTTTCCTGAAGGTTAGGAACGCGAAAGCCCTGAGACCATCCTGCTCTTAAAGAAGTATCTGGCAATCCTGTCCAATTCAGGCTCAAGTTAAAGACAGGGCGACTATTTTTATCACTTCCGACTTGACCAACCTTATCATCCGGCGCATTGTTGTACTTCGTGCCTGGAGCATATCCGTTTTTAACACCAACCGCTTTACTCAGCTTGGAATCTACCCACGTGTACCGAACGCCGTAATTCAGAGTGAAGTCCTGCGGCAGAGAAGTTTCCATCGACGCAAAAATCGCATTGGTTGTTTCTTTGCCCTTTACATAACGGTTTGTCACGGTATTGAGCATCGGCACCATAGTTGTCTTGGCCAAGGTATCAGCTTCCAACTGATCCTGAACAAACTCGTAACCGGTAATCAGGAAATTCGATTCTCCCAGCTGCCAGTCAGCCTGAAGACTTGTTCCATAAGTTTTAATGCGATTGTCTGCAAGAGAGTCCGTTACGACTTTCATGCGTCCATTAGGCTGAGAAACATAATTTCTCATGTTCTTATGGTTCTTCTGCCAATAGCCATCCCAACGCAGACGGGTCAGGTATTCGTTAAGGTTCTTGCCTTCTGCAAAGAGTGCAACCTTGTCTCGCTTCCACTTCGGAATGCGAACAAAGAACTCGCTGTTCGGGTCTTGTTCGTATTCCCAGCTAGAGGAATTGATGTCGCTGTCAAAAGTATCCGCACGCAGACCGGCAGTGAAATGCTCATTGAAGTCGTAGCTCAAGAAAGCAGAAGCATTCTTCTGACGGAAGTCTGTACCTTTCTGGTATCCGAGCGGAGTCTTGATGTTTCCGTGGCTCTGATAACCAGCATCCAAATGGTAGTTCAAACCTTTATAGGTTCCGCCGAGAGAAATCGTTTCTGCCCAACCGTGACCGGCGCCGTTCCAAGCAACAGAACCCTCAGCTTCAAAAGGTTTCTTAGAACCCTTCTTCGTGATGATGTTCACCACGCCACCCAGAGCATCCGAACCGTAAAGCACGGAAGCCGGTCCTTTGATCACTTCAATGCGCTCAATAGAACTCGGATCGATCAGAATCGAGGCGCCGGACATGGATTTCTGTTCGGAAATCTTCTGGCCATCAATAAGAGTCAGGGTTCTGAAGGTATCCTCTCCGCGGATGGAAACGCGCTTTAAGCCCTGAGAACCGGCGTTATTGACCATGACGCCCGGAATGTCTTCCAGGAGCTCGCCTACGTTGCGGGCGGCAGATTCCTGGATTTCCTGGTTAGTCACAACCGTCACAGCCATTGGAACTTCGAGAAGCTGCTGTTCCACGCGGCCGGCGGTTACCGTCACTTCAGAAGTCTGAACAGTTTCTTCGGCCTGAAGTGCGAGCGAGCAAAAAGTCAATGCGGCTGCAGCCGTCAATTTGAAAGTAAGATTAGTGGTCATTTTGTCTGAGATTTGAAGTAGTCGAGGATGTGCTGAGTCATGCGGCCCTGCCAGAATTGACCGGGAACCGTCAGTTCAAAACGGTTTCCGACGGGTGCCAGGAGCCCTGCTTCAGTCCAGTTGTCGATCAATGGATTCCACAAAGTTGCAAACTTCTCAGAAAACTCGTGAGCCAGTTGGGAAGGGTTAAAGAAATTCAATTCAAGCTGCTCAGCGACCGCACGTCCCAGTTCCCAGAACAGAGGCGGTTTGGTCATCATGGCAATTGGTTTGACACCGCTTTCGACAGCCTTGGCCCAAGCATCCGGCTGACGGTGCTGCATGAAGCCGTAACCGCTTAAGTTGCCGCCGGCGCCGGGACCGAAAGCTAAACAATCGGTACGGGTCTTTGCATAGTAGTTATAAAAATTTCGTTCACGAGTGTTTGAAGCCCAATGGGAGATGGAAAGGCGCTTCCAGCCTGCTTCATGCATACTTTGCACGGCTTCCTGGAACATCGCAGCGCGAAGTTCATGATCCGGTCCGGGAGGAAGTTTGCCGTTCTGAATATATTTATAAAGAGGAGACTTCTCAAACACGCGGAGCTGGTAGCAGTCGATACCGTCAAGGTTGAGTTCTCGGCCTATCCGTAAGTCTTCTTTCCAAGTTTCCAAGGTCTGGAACGGAAAGCCGTAAATCAAATCAATCACGACAGCCGCCTGATCATAGCTCATCAGTTTCTCGAGCTGGCGAATCAAGGTTTCCTTATCTGAGCGGCGGCCGACAGCCTGACGAATCTTCGTATCAAAACTCTGGACCCCCAAAGAGAAACGGTTGGCGCCCCCGGCCAAAGCGGCTTCCATTTTGTCGGTTCCAAAACCGGACAAACGCCCTTCATAAGTGATTTCGCAGTCATTGGCGAGCGGAAGATAGCGGCGAACGGCTTTGATGATTCTTTCAATATCACAAGCTTCCAAAGCAGTAGGCGTACCGCCGCCGAAATATACAGCGTGTACGGGCTCACCCTTTTGCACCGGTTTGTCTGACCAAAGCTGAAGTTCTTTGATTAAAGTATCGGCAAAAGCGTTGCTTTCTTCTTTGTTTCGATACGGCTTGATATAGAACAAGCAATACAAGCAGCGAGTTTCGCAGTAGGGAACGTTGATATAGGCAACGGTTCGGCGTGTACGAGGTTTAGAAACGAGTTCGGAAAGCACCTCCGGCATTTCCGTAGGCAGGAGCATGGAGCTGTCCATCCCCGGATGGATATCAATCTTTTCCGGAAACGCTTCGACAATCGGATTCTCAGAAACTTTGGCCAACCAACGACTGATGTCGTCCGGCACTCTTCTCTGGAAAGCATTAAACATCGGGACTGCTTTCTCTCGGTCAGTGTGTTGTGCTTGCATAATGCTAAAATATCGTATTGATAATGATTATTATTTGAATAAATTTAGCGCTAAGACAATTTTAATACAAACGATTATTATTATCGTTTACCCGAGTTTTAACCCTCAAAATGTATAAAAATCTAAAAACTCCCGATACAAATAAATTTTTGATAACCAATTACTCCGTCGAGTTAACTCGTTGTTCATAAAAATAATTATGTTTAGTGAAGCAATTTAAAGAGGAAATTTCAGTGGCTGATTTCAGTATTCCTGCACTTCGAATTGCCGGCATTTCAAAGAGTTTTCACGCCGGTAAAAATCAGAAAAAAGCACTTTCGGATGTCAGCTTTTCGATTGAACAAGGCGATTTTTTCGGCCTGCTCGGCCCTAACGGAGCCGGAAAAAGCACTTTGATCGGTGTACTGGCCAAGACTGTAACGCCTGACAGCGGAAACGTTTCTGTTTTAGGTTACGACATTCGCCGTGACTGGCAGCAATTCAAAATGGCGATCGGCATCGTCCCGCAGGAAATTACTTTCGATCCGTTTCTGAGTGTATGGGAGACATTAAGACTGCAGAGCGGATATTTCGGCCTGCGTCACAACGATAAGTGGCTCAACGAACTGCTTGAGGTTCTGGATCTTGCCGATAAAAAGAAAGAAAGCGTCATGCGCTTGTCCGGCGGTATGAAACGCCGCGTTCTAATCGCCCAGGCGCTTGTCCATAAACCGCCTCTGATTGTGTTGGATGAACCGACAGCCGGGGTCGACATCAACCTTCGCCACTCGCTTTGGACCTTTATGGAAGAGCTAAACCGCAAGGGGCACACGATCATTCTGACGACCCATTACCTTGAAGAAGCAGAACGACTCTGCAGAAATGTCGCCATGCTCAATCACGGACGCATTGCAGCCTTAGAGAACACACGCGATCTTCTGAAGGAATACTCCAAAGACCGTGTTGTTTTTACCCTTTCGGCTCCTCTGCCCTCGGACTTTCCGATTCAGGTAGAAAAGCTTCAGGATGGATTCTATTGCCTGAACTACGACACCCCGGAAGGTTTAAGAATCCTGCTCGACGAACTTCATAAGCGAGGCTTAGAGCCCGAAGGTTTAGAACTCGGCAAAGCCAATCTCGAAGAAGTCTTTATGAGGATTACCTCTAAATGAAATTCAAAATAGAACCTCAGCCTTACCGTCCCGGAGCTTCTTTTCTTACGCTTTTGGAAAAAGAGATTCTCCGATTCAAAAAGATTGCATTGCAGACGATTTTTGCACCGGTTCTCATGGGACTTTTGTATTTGCTCGTGTTCGGGCAAGTCTTAGCCGGCAAAATGCCGACTTTTGACGGCGTGAATTACCTGCACTTCCTTGTTCCCGGTCTCGTAATGATGACGATGCTGCAGAACGCTTTCGGAAACAGCTCTTCTTCGATGTTGTCTTCGAAAATCATGGGAAGTCTGATTTTTATCCAGCTGCCGCCCTTTGCCGGCTGGGAGCTGTCATTAGCGATGATCGGCGCCTCTATTGTACGTGCCTTAATCGTCGGCGCAGGTGTTTTGCTTGCTTCGTTCCTTTGGTCTCCTCCTCCGATGGACCATATTCTTTGGATTTTGGTCTTTGGGTTTATGGGCGCCGCTCTTATGGGGTCCCTAGGCCTTATCTGCGGATTATGGGCTGATAAGTTTGATCAGGTCGGAGCTTTTCAAAGTTTTGTTATTCTGCCGCTGACATTCCTGTCGGGTGTCTTTTACTCGATTAACCAGCTGCCGCCAGTTTTCCAGACGTTGTCGAGATTTAATCCATTCTTCTACATCATTGACGGATTTCGGTACGGGTTCTTCTCCCAAAGCGACTTCAATCCTTGGGTCAGCCTGTTCGTTGTAACGATCTCCGGCGTAGCAGCTGCAGTCTTTGCGACATATTTATTGCAGGTCGGTTACAAAATCCGCAAATGATTGTTAACGGAGATTAAGCACGAACAGGCTATTTGGACAGTCGACAAAATAAAGAATCGCCGGTTGCTCAGGTACCACGGCATATGAATACTCAGATCACTGCCGTTCCTTTCGGTTCCTGAGAGCCAGCTGGCTTCTTCCTTGCTCAACAAGCAGCGCTTGCGCAACAGAATGATCAACGCAAACTTTACCGACCGGCTGAAGCAGAGTTCCAAGCGATTTAGCCATCACAATGGCAACCGGAATACCGATAATGCTGCAAAAACAGCAGACAATCTGTACCAGAGAGAGTATGACCATCGGGATACCTAAGAAGATGACGTAGACTGCCTTCAGAATAAATCCATAAGTTTGCCAAAGGATATTTTTATTCGCATCGCCGTCTATCTCAGATTTAGAAACCATGTCATAGGAAAACGGCAGGAGCAAAAATTTCGAATACTGGATGAGACCTAGACCGATCGGCGCTGCGATGATCGTAACAACAAACAAAAGACCAATCAGAAAAACGAGAGCCGCCGTAACAAAGCCTAGAAATGGGATGTTCCAAATAATATTTCCTAAGGTACGCATTCAATATTTCCAATCAAGTAAGAGGCAATTAAGCGGAGATATTTTACTGAAGAGGCCTTCCTGAACTCGGGTTAGACGGCGATAGGTCATTGTCCGCTACGAGTTTTTCTAGCCATCGCATAATTCAAATCATCGGCGCGAACTTGAGTAATCTTATTTCAACAAAAAGTGAGTTGTAAAAAAAAATCGACAGACGAATCAATGATTCTGCCTGCCGTTTTCCCAATGATTGCACGCTAGGTAAGATTGCATCGTTCAGGAAGAAAAAATCGTTTCACTACATATCTTGATTATTTAAATGGTATTTTCAAATTCTAATAATGATATTGCTTCTAAATCAACGTTTATTCTAATAAAACTGACAAATATGTCGCAAAAAAGCAAATAAGGTTAAAGAGTAAGGGATTTAAATCGAACAAATTCTTTCTTTGAGACATCAAATAGGATTTCTTGCTGCCTGCTGACAAAAACTCTCTTCTCGAGTTTGGCTTATATCTGTCGCCTAGCTATAGAGTTTAGGAGCCGCTCTTCTCTGAATCCTCTTTTGTTTTCCGAAGTTGCCAAAGCCAAAGTTCATAAAAAATAAAGAAGAAATTCTCTTTTCCTCCCCCGTACAGGGGTATCGATCAGCTGGCTGCCTCACTAGACTGACTATTGTCTATCAAGAGGTTTTCACATGAAAAAACTTTTACTCACTTCTGCCCTTCTAGCCGCACTTCCTTTGGTTGTCCAAGCTTCTGATGTCACTTTTAGAGCTGGGACTTATGAGGCTTCTGCCGATGGAATTCACGGCCCCGTTGTAGTCAAAACAACCTTTTCAGAGCATAAAATCGATTCCATTCGGATCGTTAAGCAAACGGAAACCGAAGGAATTGGCACTGTAGCAGCTTCCGAGCTTCCGAAAAAGATTCTTAATGCGCAGTCAACTAAGATCGACGGCATTGCAGGAGCTTCGATAACTTCCAAGGCTATTTTCTCTGCGGTAAATAAATGCATTGAACAAGCAGGCGTAAAGCCCGACCAACTCATCCCGGTAATCGCTAAAAAACAAACCAAAGAAGAAAAATTGTCAGCAGATATGGTTGTTGTCGGAGGAGGCGGATCCGGAATGGCTGCTACGATCGAAGGCAGAATGAGGGGATTAAAAGTAGTCCTCGTTGAAAAAATGCCTTACATCGGCGGAGCTGCCGCGATTTCGGGAGGCCAAGTCGTTGCTCAGGGATCAAAACTTCAGAAACAATTTGGTTCAACCAAAGACAGTCCGGAATCCATGATGAAGGACTTCCTTGCCAACGGGCATAATCTTAATGACAAACGCATGCTGTCTTTGTACGCCCATAATGTTGGACAAACAATCGATTGGCTGCATGACAAAGTCGGAGTGAAATTCATTCCAAATGATTTGCCTTATCTTGCGGAGTATTCGCATCGACGCGCGCTGGAATTCCAAGGGGGAGCCAAGACGATGGCTCAGCACCTTAAGAAAGTGATCAGCGAGAACGGTGCCAATGTTCTTTACAACACACGTGTACAAAAACTTTTGACAGACGACAAAGGAAATGTCACAGGGGTGCGCGCTGTCGATAATAATGGCGTGACTTACACTATCACTTCAAAGGCCACTCTGCTGACAACCGGCGGATTCGGAAATAACAAAGAAATGCTTTCCGAACCGGTCAAGAGTGCCCTGTACTATGGGCCTGTCTCTTCAACCGGCGACGGACATCAAATGGCCTTGTCTTTAGGCGCTAAGACCCAGCTGATGCAGTATGGAAAACGTTATCCAAACGGTATCGAAGTCTCTCCCGGAAAAGCAAAATCCACGATTTATGCCAACGTCGGTGCCTTCGACCACTCAGGAATCCTAGTAGACGTTAACGGGAAGCGATTTGTCAATGAAAAAGCGAGCAATCGCCATATCTTGGACCCGATGATGGAAACCTCCAACAAACAGGCCTACGTATTTATGGATGAAGGCTCTTGGAAAGGTTTTTACAAACGCCTTCCCGAAACAGGTATTTCCCACGAAGACGCTGATAAGTATTTAGCACAAGACGGAAAGTCGTCTCCTCTCTTTGTTAAAGGCGCTACGCTCGAACAAGCTGCTAAGAAAGCGGGGATCAATGCTGAAAATCTTGCTAAGACCGTTGCTCGTTACAACGAATTCGTAAAAACCAAGAAAGACGCTGACTTTAACCGTCCCCTCCAATACATGAAGAGCGAAATCTCTTCTCACGGACCTTATTACATCGTAGAGCAGAAACCTAGATTCGCTACTACGATGGGCGGCTTAGTCACTAACGATAAACTCAATGTCGTTCGCAAGGATGGCAGTACGATCGGAAATCTATACGCTGCCGGTGAATTGGTCGGGGGCACAATGGGAGATGATTCTCCTGCCGGTGCCAATGTCGGTTGGGCATTAACCAGCGGTAAATTTGCAGCAGACCGTATTGCTGATCAAATTAAATAAGAGTTCCTCTACCGTCCTGGAAGACCTTGTGAGATCCACACAAGGTCTTTTTATGTCTTATCCCGAAAACGGAATAAACCTTAAGATCGAGCTGCATTTTTACCGCTGATGCGACCCATTACTAAGCAATTTGCCAACGAGCCTCCGCCGATCCTGTCTTTACCAAAAATACCTCCCACAACCTCTCCGGCCGCAAATAAACCGAGAACTACTCTGCCGTCCTTGTCAAGAACACGAGCCTCTTCATCGGTCTTCAGTCCGTCCAGACTCGTATGGACATAAATATTTTCTTTTCCCCAATAGAACGGAGGTTTTTCAATCCGCTGGGTAAATACTGTTTTACCGAATTTATCTCTCCCGGCTTCGACAGATTGGTTATATTCATCTAAAGTTTTACGAAGCTTTTCTTCCGGAATTCCCATCCCTACCGCCACCTCACGGATAGAAGAGGCTTTCTTAACAATTCCGCTCAGTAGTTTGACTCCAAGAGTCGCTCCTTTCTCGGACTGCGTATCTGTAATGACAGTGAATTCAGTTTTCGGCCATTCCAAAATGACCTCTACGATCTTATGCCATGGAAGATTTTCATCGACAAATCTTTCTCCCTCAGCATTTAAATAAATGTCGCCTCCAGCATAGTCAAGAACCCGACCGCCCCAAAAAGGAACAATCTGATACCCGTTCCCCTGAGTAACTTTTAAACCGATTTTCTCTCCGATATCTAATGCATCTCCGTCTGCACCGTCCCAATTATTTCCCCACGGATTAGCACTGGTTTTTAAATTGATTCCAAGGCGACGATCATAGTCGAGACGCCTAAAAACATTAGCAGTCGAACCGCCGGTTGCCAAAACCAACGACTTGGTTCTAAAAGTTTTATCCCCCTCTGGAGTGTCAGCCAACACAGACCAGCCCTCAGCGATTGGGATTAGCGCTAGAAGTCGATGCTCAAGAAAAAGCGGGATATTCTCCTGCACACGAGCATGATTCAAAATCATGACATAACTTCTGCCTGCTGAATTTCCCGGCATAGCAAACCCGCGTGCGCGCAAGCCGGATTTAGCCTGAAAAGGTTCTCCGAAAACCACACCCTTCGCCTCTAACCAATCCAATCCCTCTTCCGAATAAAGGGCGATTTGTTCCAAAATTTCAAGATTTCCTTTTCTTTCACCTAATTCATAGGCATCTTTGACGAAAAGCTCGACGCTGTCTCGAAGTCCTTTACTACGTCGTTTATCCCCTCTAATCATGGCTGAAATTGTCCCGCTGGAAAAAAGGGTGTGTCCTCCGATTAAAGGTCCTTTTTCTAAAATCAAGACTTTTTCTGCACCATTTTCCTTGGCAGACAACGCGGCACAGAGACCTGCCATCCCGCTGCCGACAACGATCACGTCCCATTCAAGTTCTTCCGGGAAGGCTTTAGGCAAGTAAGCTGATGAAACGCAAAGAGGAAAATAAGTAATTAAACTCCTTCTGGAAATCATGGAGCCTTCTCCTTAAAAACGTCTCCGGGCACTTTCTGAAGCCATTGATAAGCTTCTAACCGAGATCTCACCCCCAACTTGCCGTATGCGTTTGAACAATGCATTTTTACTGTTTCTTGTCCGATTCCCAGTTGATCAGCAATTTCACGATTACTCGCCCCTTTGGCTGCGAGCACAATGACATCTTTTTCCCGATTCGTCAAAGAATTGAAGGTTTCTTCAAACTTTTCCTCTTCTTTTTTCTGCCTCCAGTATTGACGAGATCTTTCGCAAGCCTTGGAAACAGAGTCTCGAAGTTTGAGAGGATCACCGCGTTTTTCGAAAAAATCTACAGCCCCATATTTCATGGTATATACGGCCGTTTCGATATCTCCGTGACCCGTCAAAAAGATAATGGGTAACTTATTGCCTCGTACGTAAAGCGCTCGCTGCAATTCAAGGCCCGTCATCTCAGGCATTCTTATATCGAGCACAAGACAACCAGGGACGCGGGGATCGTCTTCTTCCAAAAAGCGAACCGGATCAGCCCAATCTTTCACCTCATACCCGCACATAGATAAAAAGAGCTTTTGGCTCTCCCTGAACGCGTCGTCATCATCAACTAAACGAACCAGCGGAGAAATTTCGGACATAAACTTTCTATCCTCCTATTTGAGCAGACTGACCTTCCGGCAAGATGTCGAACCTTAATGCAGCTTTCAATTTTTTGTCAGCTAATTGAAAACTTAACGATGCTCCATGACGATCACAAATTCCGCGGCAAATACTCAAACCAATCCCAAGACCAGTCGTTTTTGTAGAGACGGAATAACTTTTCTCATTAATCATTTCAAGCTGAGACTGAGACATTTGAGACGCTGGATTTTCGATTTCACACAGCCATTGTTCTGCTTTTGCGTCTTTTGATATCTTAACGTGAATCGTGCCGCTAACGTCGTCAGATAACGCATCAGCCGCATTCCTAAGAAGGTTCAAAAAAAGAATTTGCAGCTCCAAAGCATTCCCTTTTATCGGGTAGTATGTGCGGACGGACCAATCAAAAACAATCTGATTTTCCAATTGTCTTCCGCGCTCGGCGATCAAAGAACCGGCTGACTTCTTAAGCAGCAGAGCTAGATCACAATCCTCCTGGCGTGAATAATTATTTTTAGCGTACCCCCTAACACGGTCAATGATTTTTGACATAGTTAAAACTTGCTCTTCAATACCATTGAGTACTTTTTGTTTTACTTCTTTGGAAAAAGGTATTTTGGACGAGCTCTCCATCTTCAGCAGCGTCACATAGGTTCTAATGCTTCCTAACGGAGAGCTGAGTTCGTGGGCAATCATGCCGCTCATCTGCTGCACAATAGAACGTTTCTCGTAAGCATTCAGCGCTTTTCTGACTTTGATGGCTTTAGCTTCAAAATTGTCTTTTTCCAAAAGAGCATTGGCAAGCATTGCCGTACGTCTTTTAATAAGAACATTCAAACGGAGTTCATTCAACAGCAAAAATACGAACAAAAGGAACACAAACCAGACGGCTCCTTTATGCCGTTCATACAATGCAGCCGGCGTAATATCTCGAAGATACCGGTAAGGTCCTTCTTTCAATCGCTCAAACAATTCCATGATCCGGCGTTCACTAACATTTGGCACCCACTGGCGACTCAAATCTCCGCCCGTTTTATACAACGCAATCGTCAGGTCTTTCACTTCTTCTCGCGGCGTACCCTCCGCCGCCCACAGGCTGATATCCGGAAATAGATCTGTGGAATGCCTACAGTCAAGCGGAGAGTCTTTCTTTTGATGAACAATTCGAATCAATCCCTTCTTAATCAGACCTTGTTCTTCAAGGTTTTCCAGAAGACAGGCAGGAATAATTCCGACATCTGCTTTTTTATTAAGCAGTGCGCTTAGTACGTCAGGATATGCGTTATTGCTGAAGGATATCTTCGAAAAAAAGTGTTCATCATCATAATGATTTTTCTTCAATTCATTGCGCACGCTCAGCCAGCTGTCAATCGTATTCGGAAGACCGCTCTGCGCTGTTTTATGTTGCAGATCAGCAAGAGATACGAGTTCTTTTCTGTCATTCAACACAGCGAGCGCTGCACCGACAGACTGTTCAGGGTCCCCGCTCTTGAGATTGATTCGAGTAGCAATTTTGTAGGTATTTTGTGCCGGAGAACCGTCTATCGTGGCAAAGAAACCTGTCGGAGCCAAAATAAAATCCGGTTTGTCTTTTCTCAAGGCATCAAGACCATCAGCAGCTGAAAATGTTATGGTTGCTACGTGATATTTGGGAAGACTTCGCCTGAGCTCGGAGAGCATTTTTTGAAGTTCGATAGCGTCTTTGGGATTGACAAGCGTATCAGGGATACCAATTGTCAAAGAAGGCTGCGAAATTTCTATCGGCGCACTTGCAGCATTCGCTTGAACTACTAAAGGCTGAGAGAAAAATAATCCAACGACAAAAATCAGTTTGCCGACCACTCCTTTCTCCGCCAAAAAGAAAAATTCGACAAAAAATCCTTGACTCTGAGGTTGTTCAATCATTTTTGTTTTTTCCACCCATTCGGGGGTATCAGAAAAAGCCTTCAAATCTCAAAATACTTCCATACGAGATCAATCAATCTCAGTTTTAAATTCTATTAGGAGTCCATAAGATGCAAAAAGCCAAACTTTCCCTTATCGCAGCCGCTCTTCTCGTTCCCGCATTCGCACTTTCTGCCTATGCTGCAGATTTTGTTCGCCCTATGCCTACCCACCCGATCCAAGCCGGTCCAACTCTTCTTGGCGGTGAACAGCCCGTTATTTGTTCTCCCCTTGTAGGCAAAAATCTTAAAGCCATCAAAGCAGAAGCGAAAACAGTAAAAGCTCTGAATCCGGACATGGTTGAAGTTCGCGCCGATTATTGGGACTTCATTGAAGATACCGATAAAGCCATTGAAGCTCTCCAAGCAATTCGTAATATTATCGGCGACACACCGATTCTTCTGACAGTCCGTGTCGCGGAGGAAAGAGGTTTCAAAAAAGTTGGTCAAAAACCGAAGTTTGATTTTTACAAGAAGGCCGCAGCTCTCAAACTACCTAACCTGATTGACGTCGAATTGGTGTATGGGGCAGACACTATTAAAAATCTCAAAAAGGATTTAAACGGAGTCCCTGTTGTCGTTGCCTATCATGATTTGAAAGGTACTCCGAGCAGCGAAGAAATTGCTAACATTCTCAAAAAGGAAATTGATGCTGGCGGCGATGTCGCCAAAATCGTGGTGAAACCCAATTCTCAAGCCGATGTTCTCCGTTTCCTCAATGGAACACTTGAATTTAGAACGAAGAACCCTGCATATCCGGTCATTGCTTCTGCCAGTGGGCAGGAAGGAAGAATCACTCGTTTAGCCGGCGGCCTTTTTGGTATTGATTTGACGTTTGCATCCGGTGTTAAAGGCTCCAATCCCTGGCAGATGCCGGTTCAGACAGTACAAGAGATTAACAAGGTCATCTATCCGGTTACTAAGAAGTAATGTTTTCTCCGCCGAAAAATCGAGTATCTGGTTAGATTAACTCGATGAGGTGATGCTCCGGCTCAAAAGTCGGAGCATTTTTGTTCAGTGAACGTTGCTGCACAATGCTAGAGAAAATGTGAAAAAAGTATTGCTTGAGTGAGTCTTCGCGTATCAGCTCCAACAAACGCTAGGTATAGATAAATTTGCCACGGTTTTCCAAGACAGACATTCCATTTTCAAAGGACTTAACGATAGTGATGCGTCTGACTGCTTTAGCATTCACGGTAACTTTAATTACTTCTGAGTCGCTTTTTTCTCCAATGCAAAACGATCGAAAAAGATATATGTTATATAGCTTCTCCCCTTTCGGACTTTTCCCATTCTCGCAGAAAAAAGGAAGCTCTTCCGAAGTTGCTCCCAAGTTATGAAGAAATTCAGAGACATTGAAACGAATAATATCAATGAGACAAGCTTCTTCGGGGAATTCTGAAGCTGAGAGTGTAATCTCTCGGCTATAGCGAAAAATGGAATCACAAGCATATGGAGTCAGCTTAGAATGCTGGAAGTTTTCCGATAACAAACAGTTATCCCCTTGGAAAATATCCTTGCTGCCAATGGGAAGCTCTTTAAGAGACACAAAGCCGAAATTTTCCTTTGCGCACCCAACTTTCTTCTTACCCATAAAAATAAATAGCCTTCTATCCGGAATCCATCTTCTAAATATCACATTGGAGAGCCAATCCCTAACAATTTCCTTAAAGCGGTCTTTGAATATGTAGGCAATCACGAGAGCGAAGAATAAATTCCGGCTCAAAGACCCATATTTGTCTTGATAGAAGAATGCCACCACCGTCGCAAAAAGCATCGATAGTGCCGCCGCTGATCCGTAAATAGAATGCGTAAGTAAGGGAGCACCTTGCTTATAACGAATGTCAAGAAAAAGAGAACTCTGAACAAATTTTTTCAGAAAGGACCATCGCATCAAGAATGCCGATTCCTTACTCTCTCCTTCGATTGATTCAACCGGAAAGCGGCTTGCGCGGTATTTCTCAACTTCCTGCCAAAAAGACAATATTTTGTTTCTCGGCTCACCGATGCAGACTTCATTGAGATCTCTAAGGCAGAACGCGGTCACCACAGTGAGATATTCGTCAAGTTTATCGAGCAGCCGAACCTCTCGTTCTGAATTTTCTTGTGAGAACTTTATGTTTCTAAACTCATCAAGCAGCTTATAGACAGTCTGCAGAAAAGTTTCAGTTTCTTCCGCGGACAGTTCTTGTTTCTCCATCAAAGAGCGGCTGCTCTCTTGAAGTGCAGTTTTATATTTGAGACAGAAGCGTTTGAAGAAATCATCAAATTTCTCCTCTTTGCCTGAAGATATTCTCCGAGCAACAAGTTCCTTGAGGAGACCATCCAGACTAGGGCTTTGCTCACTCAGACTAAGGTAGCACTTCAGATTATGTTTGAACTCTTCTTTTTTGAAATTATTTTCCGTGATTTGAAGCGCGCCGGGAAAAATAAAGAATGTGTCAACCCGGTACTTGAGTTTTTTAGTTTTATCTGTGATGCGGATTTTTTGCTTAACTTCGATTTGTTTTTTGCCGTGCTGCTTAATCGCGTCTATGAGCATGAGTTCTCCTGCAAAATAAACCGACTAAAGAGGATGGAAAAACATCGTGCCGCAAAGTCTTGGGAAACTTTGCGGCACAGCGTATCATTATTTCGTTAGAAGAATCCGGGAGTGATGCCGAGCCATTTAAAATAAGTTGCTCCGGCAAGCATCAAACCGAGCCAGTAGAGAAAAGACATAACGAAGCCATAGTAGAAAGATTCGCCCATCGTATATTTATTTGTACCGTAAAGCATTGCGTTCGGTTTGGCATTAAACGGGAGGCTCCAGCAAACGTTAATGCAGAGTGCCACAGGAATCGCTAACGAAAGAATATCGATCTTTAATTCCTGCGCAATACCAATAACTATCGGCATGAAAATAATCGTCCTCATGTTCTTGCTTTGGAAAATGAAGTGACTTGCGATAAAGATGCCGGTCAGAAGAGCATACAGACTGAAATAGCTCATAGAAGCCAGTCCTAACCCGTCCATCATAGCTTTGGTGAGAGTGTCCATCAATTTAGTAGCTGTGAGTCCTGCCCCAAGCGCATAAGCTCCCGCGGAGAAGATCATTAGATGCCAAGGGATATCAACATCGTTCCAATTTAGCAATTTGAACTGTGGTGCAAGCATAATGACGGCGCCGGTCATAGCCACAACTGTTGCATTGATGCCGTGAATTTTATCCGTGGCCCAAACTAAAAGTACCAAACCGAAGATAGCGATTGCCTTTAGCTCGTCCATCTTGAACGGCCCGAGCTCCTCATATGCCTTTTGAAGGGATTCCATGCCGCCCTGCAGCTTCGGCTGTTTGTCTTCTTCGGATACGGGAAAGATAAATCGCATGCCGAGTCCGTACCCGATAATTCCAAATCCAATAACAAGCGGAAGGCCGGCCATTAGCCAATCAAAATAGTAAATCGTGCATCCGGCTCCCGCGAGCAAAGCGATTGCAAGAAGGTTGGCACCGGAGCCAGTCATAAACGCGTTGCAGCTGGCGTTGATCATGACTAAGTTGTAAAGTACCAAATTTCGAGAGAAATTATTCGTTGTATCAGTCCCCGGAGCACCGTAAACAGCAGAGATGACCATGAAAAGCGGCATCATAAGCGCAGCTTTCGCTGCTGTGGCGTTTACAAACGCAGCCAAAAGAACGTTAATACCAAGAAAAGTCAGAAAGATTGCTGAGGCATTTCGTCCAAAACGAAGAATCAGCCAAAGCGCTACTCGCTTAACTAGTTGTGTCTTCACTAAAGCACTTGCAAGAACAAATGCTGAAACGTTTAACCAGATAACCGGATCCCCCAAGGTTGCCATTGCCGGTTTCGCTTTTAAAATTCCTGTCAGCACAAGGCCGCAGATTAAAAGCATTGAGGTAACGTAGTTCGGCAGCGCCTCGCTGATCCAGAGAAAAAGAGCTGTTGCAAAAAGGGCAAACATTATCTCTTGTTTCTGATTCAGAATGGGAATTTGTACGACATACGCAAGGACAAAGAACAGAATTGCAGCAATCGGTAGTCCCCATTTCTTAAAAAATGCCCCGGTTTTAGTGAGCTTTTTCTTTGGAAGCCGATTTAGAGAGTAGCTGTTTAAATCCAGAGGGTCGTAATTGGTTTGGACGGTGCTTGTTGTCATAGTTTTTACGGCGGCTGCTTAAAACCGCCGTTCCGGTTAATTCCAATAAAGCTTTAGTTCATACCAAGAACTTGTTTAGCCGCTTTCAGATAGTTTGTGTTGGGAAGCTCTGAAATTCCCAGAGCCTGCGTCGCCTTTTTCATGCCTTCATAATTCTCGCTTTCGCAGCAGGCTGTCTCTACCATTGCGCCATTGAACCAAACCTGAGCATATTCGCAAATAATCCCTTCAACTGAGAAACCATAGCGTTTCTTTTCCACACGAACGACGGCTAGTTCTGAATTCTCTTTGGCCATCTCTATGAACTCCTCAAGGCTGTAAACGTCTTTTGTCAGTTCAAGCGCAACTTCGAGATGCTTGAGGATTTCGCCCAACTCTTCCCGTTTAACTGGGAATTTAAATTTGCCGCGAGGCTGAAAGATTTCATAGCCCTCCGGTGTTTCTCCGACTTTAGTCTTAATGTCAAGCAGACCGTCGCGAACTTTGACATTGGCTTCGTTGGTACGTCGAGAGAGGAAATAGATCTCTTCCGGCATTACGCGAGCTGCGTAAAGGGTCGCTTTACATTTCCACATATGCTCCTGAACGCCGGCAATAATGTTCTTTCCAAAGACGCGGAATTCAGCGCGGGGAATGATTTTGGCAGCTTCATCAGCACTAATTGCTTTATTTTTGTCGTATGGATTTGTCATTTGATTACCTACTTATTCCATGTGGTGTAAGGATGAGAGACGAGGTTGGAATTGAAATAACGAGGATCTGAAGAGACCTCTTCGCCAAGCCAGTCAGGTTTCTCGAAGGATGTATCTTCGGAGGGAACTTCTATTTCAGCTACGATCAAACCTTCATTAACCCCGTGGAATTCGTCTATTTCCCATGTAAGGCCGTTCCCGGCCGGAATCTTGTAGCGGGTTTTTTCGATAATCGGTTTTTCTGCAAGCTCATCGAGCATCTTGACGCAATCGTCATATGGAATTGAATATTCAAACTCAAGGCGTGTGCAGCCGACCGTCAATCCTTTAACCGTAAGGAAAGCCTTGTCATTGATTGTTCTGATGCGAACTGTGCGTTCCTTAACGCTGTTCAGATAACCTTGGCGGTAATGAGTGCCGACTGCGTTTTCACGCCATCCGTCGCCCATGACGAGAAATTTTCTTTCTATTTCTTTTGCCACTTTAAAACTCCTTGATTTTTAAACTCAGCGATTAAAAGCTACGAGTAAATTCTGAGCTTTAGGCGGCAAAATTAAAAATTATCAAATCATATGCTTCCCATAAGAAATTCTTATAAGTACAACTCAAATTTGATCTTTTGGCTTCATGCTCTCAGTAAGGAGGGAGATAAATTCGAAAGCTGCCGGAGAAAGTTCACGTTTATCGTTGTAGCCAAGAAAATAATCCGCTGTAACAGAAAAATTTTCTACCGAAAGCATAATCAGCGATTCTCGTTTTAATTCCTGTCTGACCGCTATTGATGGAAAAGCCGCTGCACCGAAACCCCGCGCAATTAGTTGTTTAGAGCTTTCAAGACTATTAACTTCAATAACAGGCGTCGAGAGGAATTCATAAACTCCGACACTTTTAAACCACTCCTCGAGCTTGGAACGCATACGACTTCCTTTTTGACGCATGACAAGATAATTTTCCGCAAATTCTTTTGCAGAAAGCGGCCTTTTCAATGCGGCTAGGGGCGAGGATGGTCCACAGACACAAATGTACGGCTCTTTGATAAGCAGCTTCTGCTTGCAGTGTTTGAGATTTCTTACGTGGCGACTTAAAGCCACGTCCGCAAGCCCCTCTTCTACAAGGTGCGTAACGTAGGCAGAATCTCCCATTTCCAGACGAATGGAAATCAGAGGGTATTTTTTATAAAACTCAGCAATAAAGGAAGAGAGAAAATAGTTACCCATGACCGCGCTGGCAGCGATAGTGAGCTCTCCCGTCAATAGGTGGTTTAAGTCACTGAAAACATTTTCGATTTCGCGAAAAATCCCAAAGAGCTTCTGGGTATAACTAAATAAGATTTTTCCTTTAGCGGTCAGTCGTATCTGACGTTTACTTCTATCGAAAAGCGGATTGCGAAGTGCATGTTCAATCCCCTGAATTTGCTGAGAGACCGCTGGCTGCGTCATATAAAGCGCCTTTGCCGCTTCCGTAAAACTGCCTAGACTAGCAACTACGTGAAACGTTTTGAGATGCTCTAGATTCATTCGGGTGATTCCGAACTGATTTTTTCGCATACAGACGCTCCCTGGATTTAGAAAAATATTATTTGAGAATTCGGCTGACCTCAGTTTACTTGATGAACCATGGCTCATTTGGTATCGCCATGATGTTGAAACCGGAGTTTCCAAAATATTGGAAATAAGAATTTCCCGCTCTGATGTCTGTGATCGGAACGGGATTCTTGTCGATGGAGGGATAGAAGAAATCAGAACTTGTGCATTAAACCCAGTGAAGTATTCCATCCACTCAAACCTGAGACCTGAATCAAAGCTTTATGTGCCTTCCCCCATGCGCCCTGCACGTATACGATTGTTCTCTTCGAGAAGTTGTACAAATATCCGGCGCCGATGCTATAGGCATTGAACTTCTTGTCCCAGCCGTCTTCAAGTTTTCCGGAATTCTTGTTCTTTCCGAAGACATACTGGCCCTGAACCATCAAGTCTCCGCTGAACGCCTTCACTGAAGTTGACAGAGAAAATGCGTGGTAGTTATTGGCTTTGCCAGCGTTGTAGGCTTCTGACATCTTTTCTTCAGCAAATTCAATTCCAGGCAATGCGGCATGCTGAGCATATTCGTACGCACCGAATAATTTGAAAGCTCCGAAATCGTAAGAGGCGCCGAGATTCAACAGACGAGTCTTGTCTTGGTCAACTGCGCCTTTATGATCCAGAAGTTCATAGATGACATCAACGGAAAGTTTATCTTTGTTGTAGGTAAGACCGGCTCCATAGTAATGCGAGTTTTGCGACCATTTTTCTTCGTCGGAGTCCGTGCCGTTGGAGTACATCAAATGGCCTTGAAGGCCGCCGAACTCTGGTGTCACATAGGCCACTGAGTTGTTGTAACGTTCAGTCAGATAGAAGGCTCCGTACATATTGCCGATCGTTGAGAACGAAGTCGAATATGCAGCTCCGCCTAAGATGCTGAACGTTCCGCAGTCGGAAGAAAGTCCTCCGAAGCGCCCGAAGCCTAACTTGCCCCAATCGCCGCTTAAATCTAAAGCAGTCTCGCGGTTAAATGCCTTTCCCGCTGTGGCCTCGGAACCGTTACTGAGATTAAAGCCCTGCTCAAGCTTGAAAAACACACTGTTTCCTCCGCCGAGATCTTCTTGGCCCATCAGACCCCAGCGGTTGCTCAGCCAGTTGCCGTTGGTCATTTGAACTTTGGCGGATTGATGCTGCAGTTTGCTGACGGAAACGCCCCCGTCAAGAATTCCGTACAGTGTCACCGAAGGTTCTGCCATGGCAGCAGAACCGATAGACATGCCGACCGAAATCGCTAAAAGATGAAGGTTTTTCATTTAGAAGCTCCGATCATTTGATGACGTGGCAGTTTTTGCAGAGATTCTGCTGAGGCTGATGCTCTCTGTGGCATTCAAGGCAGCTTACGGTGTCACCGTAATGCGGAGAGTTGTGATAGTTCTTCTCATTGACATTAGCGGGAAGCTGAATGGAAGAAGATTTTCCGTGGCACTGGATACAAGTAGTGTCCTGAGGAGCCTGCATCGGCTGTGTGTTGTTATGGCATTGAGCGCATTGAACATTAGCGTGGAGACGAGCCATTGATCCGGACATGGTTTGGTTTTGTGCGAAGGCGGGACTGAGGAGGATGGAGAAAGCGGCCGCCATAGATAACACGATGTATTTCATGATTTTTTCTCTCTTAAAGGTTGGCTGCGACAGATCTTCCGGCGATGCGGCCCATAGCCAGGCAGTCAGTAGAAGAACAGCTGCCTAAACGGTCCAAGCCGTGGACACCGCCGGTAATTTCGCCGGCTGCATAGAGACGAGGAATGGGTTTGCAAGTCTTCGTGCTGATCACTTGAGCCTGATCGTTAATGCCGATGCCGCCCATGCAGTAGTGAAGTTTCGGCCAGAATCTCATCGCATAGAACGGAGCCTTGAGTTCAACTCTCCTATCCAAAGGACGGCCGAAGAGCTCGTCTTTACCTGCTGCCACCATTTTGTTCCATTCGGCGATCTGCTGTTTCAGCGGCTCAAGCGGAGCGCCGTAGAATTTGGCGAGCGCTTCGACGGTGTCAAACTTCTTAACCGTGCCTTCTCTGAAGCTTGCCTTGAATCCCGGACGATTGACCGTCGTTTTTTCGGAACAGAATCCGAACGGCATAACCGGTTTACCCTGCTGGTCGACGCATTTCATTTCAGCTTCCGAGCGTTCTCTACGTGAAGCTAATTCATTAACAAAGCGCTTGCCGTTTCTTGCATCTACCATGATGCCTTCAGCGAAGATATAGTCGGCAAAAATCGAAGCTGCGCCGGCGCCGAATTCATCGGGAGTTGCCCAGGGACCGACCTGATAAATATCTAAAAGAACCGGCATTGCACCGAGACCGAGAAGCATACGAACGGATTCTGAAGTGGCGCCCTTCTGGCTTGTACTTTCGAGTGTAGAGTACTGAGGTGTAGAAGCAGAAATAAATTCATTGTCTGCGCCCCATCCGCCTGTCGCAAAAATCACGCCTTTGACTGCCTGAACTTTGTAGGTGTTCTTGTGCGTCTTCTTGTCGAAGTCATATTGACCTTCGACTTCGACACCTCGGACAACGCCGTCTTTATCCGTAAGAACTGCACTGCAGAAACTCTTATTTCTGAATTCAACGCCGCGTTCCTTCAGCCAGTTGTGCATCGGAACGCAGATGCCGCCGCCGGAATAATTTTCTGCGAAGATGGTTCTCGGAGCACTGTGGCCGCCAAGTCGTATCACCTGGTCAGCGAACTTCACACCGCATTTGACCATCATGTCGTAGCAGGCGGGAGACTCTTTAACCACCGCTTTAACCAAAGCCGGATGATTTAGGCGCTGCCCTACTCGCAGCATATCCTCTTCCATAAGCTTCGGGCTGTCCTTAATGCCCTTACTCTTTTGAAGACCGCTTCCAGCCAAGGAAATCTGTCCGCCATTAATGCAGGAGTTGCCTCCGAAAACATTCATCTTTTCCAGCACTAAAACGGACTTGACGCCGTTTTCCAGCGCACTGTAGGCGGCAGCCAGACCTGCAAAGCCGCTGCCGATAATGACCACGTCATAGGTTTCGGTCCAATCATCTTTTTCTGCTGCGCGGATAGCCGGTGCGGCACTGCATGCCAGGCCGATCAGAGAACTTTTGATGAGACTTCTTCTTGAGATGAGGTGAGATTGCATGATTTCTCCTTTAAGTTCACTACATTCTCTTTGTTGAGTTTTATTTTCTCTCTTAGAGAGAATTTAACATCTGAAAACGAATATTAAAATTCTTTAACGGAAATTTTTATTAGATCAAACCCTGTATCGAGCAAACCAGGTCGACCGTTATAATTAATTGTTTCCTGACCATTAATTGAAATGTCTGAAGTTCCATCCCAAGAAAACCGACAATTCAGACTGGATCGAATTGTTGAAGTGCTCGAGCTGCTTTCTACTTCCAAAGAAGGCGTTTTGCTGATGGATATCGTGGCGGCGCTCGGCATTCCCACCTCAACTGCCTACAAACTGCTTGCAGAAATGCGAAGAGTCGGGATGATCGAAGCCACAAACGGCCGAGGCAGACAGCGTTTGACCAAACGCATCACCGAGCTCGGAACCATTGCAGACAGGAATGCCCAAAAATTTGCTTCCGTTGCAAAGTATTTCGATCAACTGGCTGACGAATTAGCTGAGACGGTTTATTTGGTTCAATTAAGAGGTCGCCTCATCTCTCTTGTCGGTTTTTCCCAGCCGATTGAAACGACCGGACTACACCCGGGTTTTGCCTTTCCGATTCACGCTTCGGCGGCCGGAAAAATCCTTTGGGCATACCAAGATGAAGATCTTTTAGAAACAGAACTAAAGCGCTCTCACATCAAGTTCCAGGACAAAACCAAAGTGAATCCGGACGATGTAAGAGTCGCTTTGAAGGACTCTCTCGAAAAAGGCTACGGCGTTCACGATGAAGAATGGGATCAAGGGGTTCTCGCCATTTCTGTTCCTGTCTTCTTAGGCAGAAAAAAGCCCGTGATGGCGGTGGGTATCGTAGCTGTCAAAGACCGAGTTCTTAAGAAATACAGTATTGAAGAAATCGTCGAAAAATTAGAGAAGCTTAGAGACAAAACCTCTCCAATCTTGGAAGAGGCCTGATATGGATCTCGCTCAGATGGCGGGATGGTTTGCGGCAGGCGCTGCCATCATAGCCATGCTTCAGAAGTCTGACTTACGCTTAAAGCAGGGTTTAATCATCCACACAGTGCTTTACGGGATCCATTTTGCGTTGCTCGGACTCCCGACGGCAGTCATATCTTGTGTGATCGCGCTCGCCCGAATCTCGTTGTCGATCTATACGCGATCCCTGCTCTGCGCCGCCGTTCTCATCATCATCAGCGTTGCGACAGCGTTGGCAGTTTCGCGTTCCACAGTAGAAATTCTTCCTTTGGCAGCAAGCGTCGTGCTGACGCTGTCGTTGTTTCGATTCGACGGAATCAAGTTACGACTCGGATTATTGGCGGGATCCGTTCTCTGGCTGATTCACAACATCTATGTCCAGAGTTGGGGCGGAATTTGCCTTGAGGCTTGTTTCTGCCTCTCAACGCTATGGGGGCTCTGGACCATGGTTCAAGAGCAAAACGAAAACTCAAAGAAAGAAGTTTGCCTTTGATCTTCAAACTTGGACATATAAGCGGCTCAGAAGAATTCTTTCGTTTTCAGGCTGATTTCAAAGCATGGAACAAAGACGAGAACAAACCAGGTTTTTTCTCAATTTTTTCGGTCGAAATGTCTTTGACTTCATAGCCGCCGTCTTTCAGCGCTTTTCTAAGAAGATTACCGCTGGGAATAAAGCTGCCTTCAACTGTCAGCGTTCCTTTTCTATGTGAAGCAGAAAGTTTAGCGTCCGGCAAAATTTTCATGACCAGAGACTTAACCTGAGACTCACACATAGAGCAATGCATTCCGTCCACAACAACTGTCGTTTTGTACATTTCGAGGCTCCTTGTACCATTTGTTGAGAATTATAATCACTTCGATTGAAGAAATAAATAATATTCGTTCTCATTAATTTCCAAGTTTGAGTTGAAAGAGTCTCAGAAAACCTTCAGGCCGGAATGCCGCCCTCGTTTTCAGTTACTTTTGGTTTGAAGGATTTTTTTTCGCTTCTTTTGGAAGCTCTTTAGCAGAAGGAGTTGGGTTTGGAGCCTGTTTTCCTTCATCCATTCTCAGTTGCTTTCTTTTTGCTTCGCCTTCATGTTTCAAACTTTGAGCGATTGCACTTAAAGTTTCGCCGACCGTCTTTGGTGCGGTTTCAATTTCTTTTGCTACCGCCGACTCCGACGGAGTGACGTAGTAAACCGCGAGGGCTATCCATCCGATCAAAGCTGCAATAAAAGCGACATTTCTAATTTTCATGTGATGTCCTCCTATAAAAGTGAACACCTTTCTTTTATACAGGGTTTCTACCGAGATTCGAAGTTCTGAGTAGCTCATTTGTGAGTATTTGTTCTACTTTCATTTCACGGAATCAGTTCTTTTTTACTCAAATGTGAGACGTTCCGGGTATATTCAAAGAAAAACCGGATGTAGTAGAAAAGTCATGGATCACAAGCTGAATATAGAAGATTTGCAGGAGAGTCTTCAAACCTCATTCATTTGCAAGAAACACGATTCTTCAGAAAAATACCGCTCCAAGTTCCTAATCAATTCTGGTCAATTTTCAGCCGGAAACATTCAAAAAGTTATATGCGATATTCTTGACGAACTTCGCGGTTGCGAATCCTTTGATATCAGCGTTGCTTTTATCACGGACGGCGGAGTAAATCTACTCACCCAAACGCTCTTGGAACTCAAAGAAAAAGGTATAAAAGGTCGAATTCTCACCACCGACTACAACCTCTTTTCCGAACCTAGCGCATTAAAAGGACTTGCAAAATTCGAGAATATTGACGTTCGAATGTATCGCTGCAAAGAAGGATCAGGCTTTCACGTTAAGTCCTTCATTTTTAATCATTCTTCTCAATGTAACGTCATTATCGGTAGTTCGAACCTCACCCAGAACGCATTAACAACGAACCAAGAATGGAACGTCAAATTCGTATCCACGTTTGAAGGTGAGATGGTCTTCCTCATCAAAAAAGAGTTCGAAAAATTATGGAACGATCCTCTCTCCTTCCCCTTGGAAGAAGTCATCGAGGAATATGAACAAGAAAGAAAAACTCTAAAAGATTTACAACGCAAGGCAAAAGCCTACATTTCCTCTTTGCCTCAGAAGGTTGAGCTCAAGCCCAACAAAATGCAGGAATCTTTTATTAAGAAGTTAGACGAAATTTATCATTCCGGTCAAAACCGTGCTTTATTAATTTCTGCAACTGGAACGGGTAAAACTTACGCTGCTGCCTTCTCTGTTAAGCATTTAATGGAACAAAAAAGGCCTGAGCATCATAAGCGACCGATCAAAAAAGTCTTATTTGTCGTCCACCGTGAACAAATCGCCATTCAAGCTAAGAATAGTTTTGCAAGAGTCATAGGCTCTGAGCATGGGCAAACCTACGGCCTGCTCTCCGGGAATCATAAAGACAAGGAGTGTACGTTTCTCTTCTCTACCATCCAAACGCTTTCTCTAGACCGCATTCTTAAGGATTTTGCACCAGACGCCTTTGATTTCATCATCATTGACGAAGCCCACAGAAGCGGAGCCAATAGCTACGACAAAATCATGGCGCATTTCCAGCCGGAATTTTGGTTAGGAATGACTGCAACCCCGGAACGCACGGATGACAAAGACGTTTTTAAGATATTCAACCATCAAATCGCATACGAAATCCGCCTGAAGGATGCGTTGGATTACAACCTACTCTGCCCGTTCCATTATCACGGTATCAGCGATCTCAAAATTAATAATGAGGAACAAAAGGACTTCTCAAACTTTGCCTATCTGACTTCTGATGAACGTGTCAAACATGTCTTACAAAAAGCCGAAGAATTTAAATTCTCAGGAGAACGCGTCAAAGGTTTGATTTTTTGTTCCAGCGTTGATGAAGCAAAGGTATTATCAGAGAAATTAAACCAACACAACCTTCGTACCACTTATCTCACTGGAGATTCAAAACCTGAAGCACGCCTCGCCGCAGTTGATCGATTGGCCGGCGCTGACGGTCCCCAAGCGTTGGACTACATCCTAACCGTCGACATTTTCAATGAAGGCGTCGACATTCCTGAAATCAATCAAGTCATTTTCTTAAGACCGACACAAAGTCCGATCATTTTTACCCAACAGCTCGGACGAGGACTTCGCAAAGCTGCTGGCAAAGAGTACGTAGTGATTCTCGACTTCATTGCGAATTATGAGAAAAACTACTTGATTCCTGTAGCTCTGTCAGGAGACAACTCTTATGACAAAGACAGTATGCGCAAGCTTGTGATGCTCGGAACAAAAGTCATCCCGGGAGCCTCAACGGTTGAGTTTGAAAAAGTCGTCCGCGATCGTGTCCTTGAATCTATCGATAATGCCCGCACCAACACTGTTGAACTTTTGCGCACATCCTACCAAGCAATTAAGAACAAACTCGGGAGAATTCCGAACCTCGTTGATTTTTACCCGCACAACGGTATCGATGCTGTGAAGTTTTTTGAGAAAAAATGGGCACACTACGGTTCCTCTTACTATGGTTTCTTAGCAAAATACGAAAAAGACTACACAGGCAAACTGTCTCCTCTGCAAGCCAAAATGCTCAGCTATCTTTCTGGACGATTCGGGAATGGTAAGAGAGTTGCGGAGGCATTGTTAATCGAGTCCATCATTAATAATAAAAACACCAATGCGGACTTCTTCAAGGAACAACTTCTTAAGCGCTTTGGCATCGATGCGTCCGACGACTTGTTGAAAAATATCGTTTTGAACTTGTCGAATCAGTTCAACTTAACAGGGGACCAAAAAGAGAGAAACAAAGACGTTGTATTTGTTGAACCAATCGGGACGGAAGATTTCCGAATCGCAGACGCCTTCAATCGAGCATTAAACGATGAAACCTCTTCTGATTTCATAGTGCAACTTAATGATCTTATTGCGTTTATTTACCAGAGATATGATCTTCGTTATTCCAAACGTTATCGCTGCATGGACTTAACGTTGAATGAGAAATACTCCTATGAGGACATTCCCCGCCTTCTGAATTGGTCTAAATACATCAGCGCGCAAATTATCGGCGGCTATAGATATGACGATGAAACGAATACGCTTCCGGTTCTGGTGAACTACAACAAGGAAGATGATGCCATTGCCTACGAAGACCACTTCGAAAATGAAGAATACTTAATCGCACTTTCGAAAACTAATCGAAAGGTTGACAGTAAAGATGCCGAAATCATCTTCAGAAAACAACCTGAGTATAAAAACACTAAAATTTTGCTTTTCGTGAGGAAGAACAAAAATGACTCGGAGACCAAGACTTTCTATTTCTTGGGAGAGATGAATGCTGCAGGAGACCCTGAACCCGTCGCTGTGCCGAAACGAGATGGCACGGGTGGAAAACTCTCGGCATTCAAAGTTCGCTATCGATTAGAGTCAAATGTTCGTCGGGACATCTACGAATACATTACAGAGAGCTAATGATGAAAACTATTGAAGTTGTTGCTGCCATTATTCATCACGATGGAAAGATCCTCGCTACACAGCGAGGATATGGTGACTTTAAGGACGGATGGGAGTTCCCGGGCGGAAAGATGGAAGCCGGAGAAACAGCCGAACATGCAATTGTTCGCGAAATCGAGGAAGAGCTCAATGTAGAAATTCGACCCGAAAAGTTTCTTCATACTGTTGAATACGACTATCCGAACTTCCACTTGACAATGCACTGCTTCATCTCGGTCATTACTAAAGGAACCATCGAGCTGATTGAGCACGAAGACGCAAAATGGTTAAAACCGGATGAGTTGGATTCCGTTGCTTGGCTTCCGGCTGACGTGGAAGTTGTCGAAAAGCTCAAAATCTATCTAAAAGAAAAAAACGAACTCTAAAGAGCTGGTATGGACTTATGCCAACGTCCGTTGGCAAAGCCACTGTCAGTGCTAAAGGACAAGGCAAACGTGAAAGCCTTGTCTTTTCTTCGCTCGGAATTACTTTTCAGCGAGCTTGTTGAGGTTCTCCTGAGCGGCGATCAAGTCAATGATGCCGAAGGCCAGTTTTTCTACTTTCGTATCAGGAGAGTAATCCGTCGGTGCAATGTAAGAACAACGATTGTCTGCGAGAAGCTGACCGGCCTTCTCTTTCTTTCGCGCCGGATAAACAGCGATAGAAAATCCGCCCTCTGCCTTAACGAGCTTCATGCAGGGTACATCCGTATCACCGTCTCCGAAGTACACCATCCTTCTGAAAGGTACGCGCCGTTCATCTTGCGGAATGTATTGATTTACTTTCTTGACGTCCGCTAAATCTAATGAATCCTTGTTGATACGGAAAATATATTGCGTCTTAGTCGTGAAATTCACTATCTGCGCCGGCCAAATCGGCTTTCCATAAGCATCAAAAATGAAGGCCGATGCAAAAATTTTTCTGAACTCTTTAGCGATCGGTGTTCCTTCGATGATTTCCTTCAGACCCGAAGAGATAATAAAGTGCTCGACTTTTAAGCCTTTGGTGTGAGCGTATTCATTAATTCGCTTGAACCAAGTTTCAACGCCGGGAAACAACTCCACAGTTTGCCCGAGCTTGATGAGGTTTTCCTTACTAATGTTGAGGGCCCTGCTTTCCGTTTCCTTGATCATCAAGTGCATGTAAGCGGAAATCGGATCCATCTCGAACTTCCTCGCCTCTTCATTGGATTTTCTCCAGAATTCCGTACTACTCTCGCCTAACTTATCCAGGAAGCCATACTCCTGCATATTTCCAGGCGACAAAGTTCCGTCAAAGTCATACATAAAAGCGACAACAGGTTTGTTCAAACGCGTACTCATAACACTTGGTCTTTGGGAGAAAAGCTCTGGAAGCTATAAAGCGAAAGCTAGAATCGCTTCGCTCAATCATACCCGCGATGAACGATATTACCAATAACAAGTGATGCTCCTATCCTCTGAAGCACTTGCTGACATTTGCCGTATGCTTTCTTTATTTACCAAAATGATTTTCTGTCCCCACAATTTCACTGAAAGGAGTCCACGCACGGTAAATGTTTCGTCAGA
>QWCE01000175.1_pt1 | contig 127473 bp, 119 predicted proteins | sample 1972531 | NCBI WGS metagenome assembly QWCE01 (sample SAMN09866716, study PRJNA288562) | Human gut metagenome isolate term4_stool, whole genome shotgun sequencing... | reverse complement strand
TGGCGCGCCAGGCAGGAATCGAACCCACGACCCCCTGGTTCGTAGCCAGGTACTCTATCCAGCTGAGCTACTGGCGCACTGCTGTTTAACAGCGAGAACGAACTATAGCACAAAAAAATATTTTGTGTTTGAGTCGGGTTTCGCAGAATGGGCAAATTTGTAAAAATTGTCTTGAACTTGATTTGACGCCTTGTTTTTCCGTTTTATTGCAAGCTTGTCTAAACTTACGAAAATTAACCAAACGGAGAAAGTTAATGGACAACCAAATTATTTTCGGCGTGACAGACGAACAGAGCGGCTATAAAGACGAAATCCTTTTGACCAATATGTCTAACCGCCACGGCTGTATCACAGGTGCAACAGGAACCGGAAAAACAGTTTCTTTACAAAAATTAGCCGAATCTTTCTCCAAGAAAGGCGTTCCGGTATTCCTTGCGGATATCAAAGGTGACTTGTCGGGCATTGCAAAAGCTGCGGTGCCGACAGACAAGCTGAAAGCGCGTTTGGAAAAGCATCACTTGCCGACTCCGGATTGGTCAGCCTGCCCGGTTGTGTTCTGGGATGTCTTCGGTCAGGAAGGTTTTCCCGTTCGTGCAACGATCAGTGATATGGGACCGCTGCTTCTGTCCCGTCTCCTTCAATTAAACGATACTCAGGAAGGCGTCTTAAACGCCGTATTTTCGATTGCCGACGATAACGGGCTGTTGCTGTTGGATCTGAAAGATCTGCGCTCTATGCTTCAATTTGTAGGCGATAACGCCGCACAGTTCAGAACGAAGTACGGCAACATCTCAATGGCATCTATCGGAGCCATTCAAAGAGGTCTGCTGGTATTGGAAAATCAGGGCGGAGATAAGTTCTTCGGTGAACCGATGCTCAATATCCATGATTTGATGCAGACATCGGACGGAAAGGGCGTTGTAAACATCCTTGCTGCAGATAAGCTTATGCAGTCTCCGATGCTTTATGCAACTTTCCTTTTGTGGATTCTGAGCGAACTTTATGAAAATCTGCCGGAAGCCGGAGACCTTGAAAAACCGAAGCTCGTTTTCTTCTTTGACGAAGCACACATGCTCTTTAACGACGCTCCTCAAGTTTTAATCGATAAAGTCGAGCAGGTTGTTCGTTTGATTCGTTCTAAAGGCGTTGGTGTCTTCTTTGTGACTCAGAGTCCGGCCGATATCCCGGAAAAAGTTTTAAGTCAATTGGGCAACCGAGTTCAGCACGCCTTGAGAGCGTTTACGCCTCGCGATCAAAAGGCTGTCCGTACGGTCGCTGAAACCATGAGACCGAATCCGAAAATCGATATGGTGCAGGCCATTCAGGAACTCGGCGTCGGTGAAGCTTTAGTAAGCTTCTTGGATGACAACGGTACGCCCGGTATTACGCAAAGAGTTTGGGTATGCGCCCCGGGAAGCCAGATCGGACCGATCGCGCCTGCTGAAAGACAGGCGATCCAAAATGCATCTGTGCTGAAAGGTGTGTATGACAAGGCTATTGACCGTGTTAGTGCCTACGAAGTTCTTCAGCAGAGAGGCTCTTCGGCGATTGCTGCAGACAACGGAGCTCCTCAGCCGGGTAAACCTGCGGCACCGGGAGCTGCCGAGCAGGAAGGACCGGACTTCACAGATATTTTGATGAGTAAAGCCAAAGACATCCTTTTAGGCTCTACAGGACCTAGGGGCGGCCATCGTGAAGGAATTGTCGAAAAGGTTGTTCGCCAAAGCGGAGAAAAAATCCTGAGAGGCATTCTTGGGTCTCTGTTAGGAGGCAAGAAATAATTTCCTAAAGGAATAGGGACGGCGGCGAGGAATCGAAAGGTTTTTCGCCGTTTCTTTTCTTGGCGTAGAAATGAAAAAATCCGCAAACGCGGGTCACCGATGAAAAGAATTTGGAGCGGGAGACGAGTCTCGAACTCGCGACCTCAACCTTGGCAAGGTTGCGCTCTACCAACTGAGCTACTCCCGCGTGGAGCGTGATTCTACACTATTTTCAGAAACTGTGTGGAGCGGGAGACGAGTCTCGAACTCGCGACCTCAACCTTGGCAAGGTTGCGCTCTACCAACTGAGCTACTCCCGCGTCACTGGAGGCGCGAAGCGGAGTCGAACCGCTCTCAACGGATTTGCAATCCGGTGCATAACCGCTTTGCTATCGCGCCAACATCAGATAACTGAAAATTGGAGCGGGAGACGAGTCTCGAACTCGCGACCTCAACCTTGGCAAGGTTGCGCTCTACCAGCTGAGCTACTCCCGCGACAGAAGTTGCACTATACAGAGGCTTTTTTGACTTGTCAAACGAGTTGAGGAAATTACTTTGAAAGGGAAATGTTTATATTTGTGAACACGCTTTTAGAGGCGCAGATTTCTCCCCGTATTTGTCTTTTAACTTCAAATAGTTCGGTGAAAAACCCAATGTTTTTCGGTGGAAAATCAGCGCCTTTTCTTTTATCCTATAAGCGAGGACTATTCACTTTTCCAAATAAAGATGGGATTAAAGGTTTTTAATTTTATTTGCGAAAACGGACATACGTTCGAGGCGATGGTGCCCAGCATCGAAGCTTTTGAGGAACAAAAAAAGAACGGTTTTTTCACATGTCCCGTGTGTAATTCGAATGTCATTTCGAGAGCCCTTTCTGCGCCTCACATCCAGGCTTCTTCTACACAAAAGGATGTCTCGCAAAATACCGTGGAGGCAATGCATACCGTCTATAAAACGGTCAAAAAGATTTTGGATGAGAGCGAATTTGTCGGGGATCGATTTGCCGATGAGGCTCGCTCCATTCACAGAGGAGACGCCCCGGACCGCCTCATCACCGGAACTCCGACCTCGGAAGAGGTATCAGAACTCCGGGATGAAGGAATTGAAGTTTTAGAGATTGGGCTTAAGAAAGATCGCTCGACGAACTGATGTTCTGAAGCTCTTCGGAAATTTCGAGCCAGCGGCCTTCGAGTTCGTCAATCTTGGAAGAGAGTTCGCCGTGGCGTTTTAAGGCTTCTGCAACCTCGTCCTGATTTCCTTGATAAAAATCAGTGTCAGCAAGTTTGAGATCCAAAGCGCTCTTCTCTTTGTTGGCTAAATCGAGTTCTTTCTCGATCTTGCTGAGCTCTTTCTTGAGAGGTTTAGACAGTGCACTGATGCGTGCACGTTCCTGAGCCTCGTTTCGGCGCTGCTCCTTACGATTCACCGGAGCAGGTGCCCCGGAATCTTCAGGTGCCGCATTCCTCGCTTTCTTGTCCTTTAAGACAATTTCGGCATATTCATCCAAATCTCCGTCAAATTCAGAGAGCTTGCCGTCACGAACCAACCAAAGTTCGTCGCAGCTGGCTCTGAGCAAATGACGATCGTGAGAGACGAGGAGGACGGCGCCTTCATAAGAGGACAGGGCGACGGTCAGAGCCTCGCGGGTTTCCATATCCAGGTGATTGGTCGGTTCGTCCAGCACGAGAAGATTTGGTTTGTTCCAAGCGATAAGCGCTAGGGAGAGGCGGGCTTTTTCTCCGCCGGACATGGGACCGACCGGTGCAAGAGCCTGATCTCCGGAAAAGCGGAATTTGCCTAAGAAGTTCCTCAAGTCCAGTTCGCGCATATTCGGAGGAGCAATGCGCGTTAAATGCTGCAGAGGAGACTCGTCATCTCTTAAGTCATTGAGCTGGTGCTGAGCGAAATAGCCGATCTCCAGGCCTTGTCCGTAGCGGATTTCTCCGGCTAGAGGCTCAAGCTCACCGATGAGGGTCTTCACAAGCGTCGACTTACCGGCGCCGTTAACGCCCAATATACCGATTCGAGCACCTGCTGAGATATTGCACTTAACTTGAGTCAGGATGGGATGGTCGGGTTCGTATCCGCAGGCAACTCCTTCAGCGGTGATTAAATGCTGAGGCACTTTCTCCGGTTGCAGGAAAGAAAACCTCCATTCGTTCTTCGCCAAGACCGGCTCGACGGATTGAAGTTTTTCCAGCATCTTAATTCGTGACTGAGCCTGACGAGCTTTCGTGGCCTTGTAGCGGAATCGATCAATGTAGGCCTGGAGGTGCGAAGCGGCGCGTTCGTAGGCTTTAGCGGCGGCTTGCTGAAGCGCGAGTTTTTGAGCTCTGGTGACTTCAAACTGGGAGTAGTTGCCGCCGTACCGATTGATCGTGTTGTCTTCAACCGACCAAATGGATTTTGCAATTCGATCCAGGAATTCTCTGTCGTGAGAAATGACAATGACGGTGGCTTCCTGCTGCTTCAGGAAACTTTCGAGCCAGATGACCGAGTCAATGTCCAAATGGTTGGTAGGCTCATCCAACAGAAGCAAATCGGCCGGACGCATGAGCGCACGAGCCAGCGCGATTCGGTTTCTCCAACCGCCAGAAAACTCTGAGACCTGGCGCGAAGAGTCATTGGGCTTGAAACCTAAACCGTAGAGAATTTCTTCGGCTTTTGCGACGACAGCGCCTTCATTGATTTCGGCCAAGTGTGCAACAGCTTGTGCATAAGCCATATCATCGCCGGCTTCTTCCGCTCGCTTGAGTTCTGCTTTGGCTTCCATCAAAGGAGCGTGTCCCTCCAGGATGTATTCCAAGGCAGGAAGATCGGTCTCAACCACACGCTGGGCCACGTGCGAGATGCGGTTCAAAGGAGGCGCAAGGATGTCGCCGTCCTCAGTGGAGAGCTCGCCCAGAATTGCGGCGAAAAGCGTGGACTTGCCGGACCCGTTGGGTCCGACCAGTCCGATAATTTCTCCGTCCGAAGTCGTGAGATTGACGTTTTTATATAAAACTCTTACGCCTCGAACCAGGCTCACATTCTGAAGTCTAAGCATCGGGAAGCTGTTCTTTCTTAATCATGAAGACTTGATCTTTGCCGCCGGAGGTGGGCAGCCAGGTGACCTCAATATTGGGGAAACGTTCCTTGAAGTTTTCGGCGCCGTCTCCGAGCTCAACGATTAAAACACCGTTGTCATTTAAGTGCGCTTTAACTTCTTTAAGCAGCCGGTCGATGATATCCATGCCGTCGGCGCCTGCGACCAAGGCTAAAGAAGGCTCGTAACGGTATTCCTGAGGAAGTCCTTCCATGGAAGCTTCCGTGACATAGGGCGGATTCGAAATAATGAGATCGTATTTCGTGTTCTGCAGATTCTCGAACAAATCGCTTTGAATCGGATAGACACGATTTTCGAATTCGTAGTCGGCGATGTTGATTTCAGCCACTTCTAGAGCGTCGCTGCTGATGTCGACGGCATCAACTTCAGCCTGAGGAAATTTCTCTGCCAGCAGAATGGCCAAACAGCCGGAACCCGTGCACATATCCAAAATGGAGTGGATACGAGCAGGGTCAGGGAGAAGACCGTCAAAATTTTTTTCGATCAGCTCGGCAATGTAGCTACGGGGAATCAAGACTCTTTCGTCCACGTAGAAGGGGAACCCGGTGAGCCACCATTCTTTCGTAATGTAGGCTGTCGGTTCGAGGTCGTCGCAGCGGCGGGAAATGTTATTCAGTACTGTTTCCCGTTCATTACCGGTTAATGCGGCGTCTAAGAATTTTTCTTCGTATTCCAGCGGAATACGGAGTGTGCGCAGGACCAAAAACGCGGCTTCTTCTTCCGGATTTTGGTAGCCGTGATTAAAGGTAGCTTCAGAGGAATAAAGCCTTGTCGTGCAGTATCGAATGAAGTCGCGGATGGTTTTAAGCGGTTCAGTATTAGTTTCCATCATGTTCACTTAAAAAAATGCGTTCCAGTATTCTGTAATAAATTTTGGACAAGCAGGCGATATCCTTTGTCGGAATGCGCTCATTGACTTTATGAATTCGGTCGTTTACCGGTCCGAACTCTACAACTTCAGGACACCACTGTCGAATAAATCTGCCGTCGCTGGTTCCACCGGAAGTCGAGAACTCAGGTTTGATGCCGGTCACGTCCTTTATCGCTTCAGCCAGCTCGTTTCTGAAGAAAGGCTTTTCCGAGAAAAATGGCGAGGCGCTTTCCTGCCATTCAATCTTGAAATCCCAAACATATTTCCGGCACATGTCTTCGATCTGTTTCTCAAGTGACGCCGCAGTGTGCTTCGGGTTGTACCGAATGTTGAAGGTAATGACGCATTCACCCGGAACCACATTGACTGCTCCGGTGCCTGCATGGATGTTACTGATTTGGAATGAAGTGGCCGGGAAAGGAGGAAGACCTTCATCCCAGACGGTTTGAGAGAGTTCGGCAAGCAGAGGAGCGGCGCTGTGAATAGGATTCCTGACCTTTTTCGGATACGCGACGTGTCCCTGAATGCCTCGAACGGTGAGTTTGCCGTTTAGAGAGCCGCGGCGCCCGTTTTTAATGGTGTCGCCAAGCAGCCTGGTGCAGCTGGGCTCCCCGACAATACAGAAATCGGGCGCTACCTCACGGTCCGACAAAACCTGAAGCGCATATTGAGTGCCGTCTTTTCCGTCGCCTTCTTCGTCGCTTGTGAGCAGCAGGACAATCGTTCCTTTGAATTGGGGATGTTTAGAAACGAATTCACAAGCGGCAGCCGCAAAACAGGCGTCGGAAGTTTTCATGTCCTGAGCACCGCGTCCGTATAAGAAGCCCTCATCTTCCGTTGGCACAAACGGAGGAAACTTCCAGCCGTCTGCACCCGGCGGCACAACATCCACATGACCGGCAAAGAGAAATACCGGGGCCCCCGAGCCGTACTTGGCCCAGAGATTTTTAGTTTGCCCTCGATTGATTTCCTCACAAGAGAAGCCGTGTTGAGAGAGGAGATCGGCAAAGATTTTCAGAGAGCCGGCATCCGAAGGCGTCACGGATTCGCAAGCGATGATTTTTTTCGTGAGTTCAAGAGGGTCTTGCTGCATGCTGAACATTCTCAAATTCAGAGGTAGATAAAATGCGAAGACCTCCGTCAGGAAAGACAGAGGCTCTAAACAAAGGGCCTTGAATATTCAAGGCCCTTAAAATTAGTCGCGAAGAAGTTCGTTAATACTTGTCTTCGAACGCGTCTTGGCGTCTACGCGCTTAACGATGACCGCGCAGTTAAGGTTGTATTTGCCGTCAGCGGAAGGCAAGCTTCCGGGAACAACGACAGAACCGGCAGGTACTCTGCCGCGATGAATTTCGCCGGTGGTACGGTCATAAATCTTCGTGCTCTGTCCGATGAAGACACCCATGGAGATCACGCTGTTTTCTTCAACGATGACGCCTTCAACGATTTCGCTGCGGGCACCGATAAAGCAGTTGTCCTCGATGATGGTCGGGGTTGCCTGAAGCGGCTCGAGAACACCGCCGATACCGACGCCGCCGGAAAGGTGGCAGTTCTTACCGACTTGAGCGCAGGAACCGACCGTTGACCAGGTATCGACCATGGTGTTTTCTCCGATGTAGGCGCCGATGTTGACAAAGGAGGGCATCAATACAACGCTCGGAGCGATGTAGCTGCCGTGGCGAGCCACAGCAGTGGGCACACAGCGGATGCCGGATTCTTTCCAATCGGCTTCGGAAAAATGATCGAAGCGGGAGGGGACCTTGTCAAAGAAAGAGAGGTCGCCGGCGCGGACCATTTTGTTCGGATAAAGCTGGAAGCTCAAAAGAACGGCTTTTTTGATCCATTCATGGGTGACCCATTCGTCGTCAATCTTTTCGGCAACTCGAAGCTTTCCCTGCTGAAGCAGTTTGATCACTTCATCGACGGAGTTTTGAACTTCGGGCGGAAAGTGTTCGGGACGCAGCCCGAAAGATTGTTCAATAATTTGCTTTAATGCTTCCATAGTTATTCCTCAAAAGGGTCAAATTCTGCAATTCTTTGGGCGGCCTCTGTGACTTCCGGTACGGTGGCTACCAGTGCGATGCGAATGTAGCCTGAGCCCGGATTAACACTGTTGACTTCCCGGCCAAGGAAACTGCCCGGGAGGACGGTGATGCCTTTTTTCTCATAGAGCCGTCTTGCATAGAGTTTATCGTCTATAGGAGTTTTCGCCCACAAATAAAAACTTGCATCGGGCATTTCTACTTCCAGCGCTTGTTTCAGCAAAGGAACGGCGGCCTTAAATTTTTCGACATAAAACCTTCTGTTTTCCCGCACATGTTCTTCATCATTCCATGCCGCGATGCTGGCGTGCTGTACGGCGCCGCCCATGGCGCTGCCGTGATAAGTTCTGTAGAGCAGGAACGGTTTGATCAGTTTTTCGTCGCCGGCGACAAAGCCGGTACGCATGCCGGGGATGTTAGAACGCTTGGATAAGCTTGAGAAGACGATGAGACGGTCGAAGTTCGGTCTGCCCAGAAGTTTGGCAGCGCTCAGTGCGCCGAGCGGCGGATTGTCCTCGTCAAAATAAATTTCCGAATAACACTCGTCGCTGCCGATCACAAAACCGTACTTGTCGGAAAGGTCAAACAATTTCCTCCAGTCCTCCAATGACAGAACCGTTCCGGTCGGATTGTTCGGAGAGCAGACAAAGAGCAGCTGGGTGCGTTTGAGGACATCTTCCGGTATGGAAGAGTAGTCGGGTTTAAAGCCTGTCTCAGCCGTCATCGGGCAAAAATATGGTTGGGCGCCGGCCAATTTCGCGGCTCCTTCGTAAATTTGATAGAAAGGATTCGGCATGACAACGACCGGGTCTTGGGTCGGATCAATCAGAACCTGCGTTAAAGCAAACAGGGCTTCTCGCGATCCGTTGGTCGGCAGAATCTGAGAAGCAGGATCGAGTTTTACGCCGTAGCGTTTTTCAATCCAGTTCCCGATCGCCTCTTTCAGCTCAGGATAACCGCCTGTCGGAGGATACTTTTCAAATAAAGCCTGATGGTCGAAGAGGGCTTGTTTGACGGTGTCGGGTGCCGGGTGTTTCGGCTCGCCGATAGAAAGGGAGATCGGTTTGAGATCCTCGGGAAGTTTGGCGCCTTCCAGAAGCTTGCGCAGTTTGGCAAAGGGATAGGGCTGAAGTGTATTAAGCAGCGGGTTCATAACAACTTATCATTTTCGTCGGAATATTCACAAAATTTTAGCGAACGAAGAAGCAGTTGCCGCGCTCGAAAACTACGAAATGCAGATCAGAAAAAACAACGGCCTGTTGAAACGGGCCGCTGAGGAAAAAATCGGATTAACCGCGAGTCGGATCGTTCGATTCGAACTCAGGCAGTTCAACCGGTTTGACCGGTGTCCAGCCTTCTTTACGGTATTCAGCAACGACCGTCGTGTAGATGCCGCCGCGGACCCACCATTTAGCCTTGAGTCTTATGAAACGAGGAGAAGTGGCCGCAACGAGATCGTCCAGGATCTTGTTGGTGATGGCTTCATGGAAAGCACCTTCCTGACGATAACTCCACATATAGAGTTTCAGTGCCTTGAGTTCGACATTCTTCTGGTCCGGAATGTAGTCGAGCAGAAGTGTGGCGAAGTCGGGCTGTCCGGTTAACGGGCAAAGCGACGTGAACTCAGGGATTTCAATGTGAACTAAATAATCCCGATTCGGCTGAGGATTCGGGAAAGTCTCAAGATTCTTGCAAGGAGCTGTAGACATGAAAATTATTTTTCCGCTATGTGTTTAATTAGAGGCCATAAATTATAAGGTCGCGGAAAGAAAGACAAAGCGGTTTGAACCGCCGTGGGTAACGCGGAAAAAATAAAATTGCATCAGTTCGTAATACGGTGGTTTTCTTCATAAGCCTGTAGAATATTGAGACTTGAGTAGTAGCCTGCGGAGAACACAACCGCAGGTTTAGGATTTAGCTAAAGAAAGATGAATATGGTTGGAATGGGGGTAACGATAGTCCTGATCCTTGCGGTTGGCGGCGTCGGCGTTTGGTATTGGCTTCGAATCAAAGAGACGTCAAGTCATGAGAAAGTCGAAGATAAAACACCTCCGAGGATTCCTCAGGAGCCGATTTTCGGCGAGGATTTGATCAATTCCGGCGACATTAAAGTCGACGAGATTAAGAAGACCTCACCTCCTGCTGAAGAACCGCAGTCTGAGTCTCAGTCACCAGAAGAGACGATCGAGGAAGTTCAGGAGGTTCTCCTGAAAGAAACCGAAGAGGAAGAGGAGCCCGTTGAAACTTCTCCGGTATTGGAAGAGATTGATGACAGCGGTCTGCCTAAATATGATCCCTTTGTCACGGAACTCGTTCGCATTACCTTCAAGAAGCCGGTAACCGGCAGCCAGCTCGCACCGTTCGTTAAAACGGCAATGGAAAATGCTCCGAGAGGTCTGCTGCGCATCTTGGCGCTGGAAGCCAACAGCAACCGCTGGTTCGTGCCGGATGCGATCGGCATGTTCTCGGCAATTGCCTTCTATATTCAGCTGGCTTCCGGTAAAGCTTCTTTCGACCAGGTGTCCCTATCGAATCTGTATCAGCTGGTTTTCCTGCGTATGGAAATGAACTTGGACGGCACTTCAGAAATGAAGGAAATGCAGCTGCTGAATAACCATACGGATCAGCTCAACGCACTTATCAAGAATTTCGGCGTGCAGATCACGCTTCTGCTGCGTCCTTTAGAACCGGTTTCTATCGATGATTTCGAAAAAGAAACGATGCTTTTGGGCTTAAAGCGCAGAAGCATGACGCATTATGAAAAGCTGGGTGAGCTGGTTTTGGATAAAAACGGCAAACGTCAGGGCAACCGTAAGGGCACGATCGAACTTCGCTGGCTGGACGACAGAAATATTGCGATTTCTCTGAACGTTCCGCTGATCGCTCCTGAAAGCGATCCCCTGCGTCTGCTGATGACGGCTGCCAACGCTTTTGCGGCCGTGTTTGATGCCAAGATTGTGGATCCTAAGGGATGTGAAATCTCGGGCGCCACGGTGTCTCTGCTGAAGCAGGAACTCGACCGCTTCTATAAGCAGATGCGTGAGAACAATATCGAGCCGGGCAGCGTTAGGGCACATCAGCTTCTCGATTAAAAAGATCCCAAATTTATCATTCTGATTCAAACATCGGATTCCCAGCGAGTACAGTAAGGAACCCGATGTTTTTATTTGGTTCAGGTACGAAATGGAAGAGCAAGACAAGAAAAAATTAGAGGCAGTTAAACTCCGAATGGAGAAACTGGCCGAGGAGCTTGAAAAGCACAACAAGGCTTATTACATCGACAATGCTCCGACGGTGTCTGACGAGATCTATGACTCGTTGTTCCAAGAACTGGCGCGACTGGAAAAAGAATATCCTCAGTTCAAAAGTCCGGTTTCACCGACGGAGCGCGTCGGTGCAACCGTCCAGAGCGAACTGAAAAAAGTCACGCATGCCGTGCCGATGCTCTCCATTCATACCGAAACGGACTACACTGCTCAAGGCGCTTATGATTTTGACGCCCGCGTAAGAAGAGAACTTGAACTGACGCCCGATCAGACGATTGATTATGACTGCGAATTGAAATTCGACGGGCTGGCCATTAACTTGCGTTATGAGGACGGCGTTCTTGTTCAGGCCGCGACCCGCGGAGACGGCTACACCGGTGAAGACGTTACAGCGAACGTCAAAACGATTAAGACGCTTCCTTTAAAGGTCGATGGCTTCCCGAAGATTTTTGAAGTCCGCGGCGAGGTGATCATGCACAAGGAAGTGTTCCGCAAGCTTAATGAAGAGCAGGAAGCGGTCGGAGCGAAGCTTTTTGCCAACCCTCGTAATGCAGCAGCCGGCAGTCTCCGCCAGCTGGACTCGGCCCTGACGGCGAAACGCAATCTGAACTTTTATGCCTACGGCTACGGCGAAGTGAGCGAGATGCCGGCCGATACCCAGTCGGGACTGCTTGATTATTTGAAATCTAAAGGCTTCCCGGTGATCAGCAATCGGATCGTCGTGCAAACACCGGAACAACTTGAGGCATTCCATTTAGAAGTCGCTCGTATTCGTCACGATTTGCCGTTTGATATTGACGGCGTGGTCTACAAAGTCAATAGTTTTGCCCGCCAGAAACAGCTGGGATTCGTCTCCCGAGAACCTCGCTGGGCCGTGGCCCATAAATATCCGCCGGAAGAAGTTCAAACGCAGGTTTTGGATATTACCGTTCAAGTCGGACGCACCGGCAAACTTACGCCCGTCGCTCGCCTCAAGCCCGTGTTTGTCGGCGGAACCACCATCAGCAATGTTTCTCTGCACAACGAAGAATTCCTACAGAACATGGGTATAAAGATCGGAGACACGGTCGTTGTCCATCGTGCCGGCGACGTTATCCCCGAGATCGTCCGAGTAATTCCCGAGCTTAGGCCGAAAGACGCTAGAGATTTCGTGATGCCGGAATTCTGTCCGGTCTGCGGTTCTCACGCTTATAAAGAAGACGGAGAAAAGGATCGCCACTGCAGCGGCGGTCTTTTCTGCCGCGCTCAGCGAGCCCAAAGCATTCTCCACTTTGTCAGCCGCAAGGCCATGGGCATTGACGGTATCGGGGAAAAATTGGCCGAACAGCTGATTGAACATGATTTGGTTACTACGGTTGCGGATATTTATCGTTTGACCGTCGACAAGCTCGTCGGTCTGGACCGTATGGGACAAAAATCTGCCGAGAAACTTGTCGCCTCTATTGAAGCTTCCAAGAAGACTACGCTTGAACGTTTCTTGTACGCCATCAGCATTCCGGAAGTCGGAGAGGCTACGGCGAGGAATTTAGCATCGCACTTCGGTGCTTTAAAACCGCTGGAAGAGGCTTCGTTAGAACAGCTGCAGGAAGTTGAAGACATCGGTCCGTCGGGCGCGGAAAACATTCTGCACTTCTTTGCCGAACCGGCGAACATCGCGGTGATCAATGACCTGATGGATCGCGGCGTCGTGTGGGAAGAGGGTACGGGCACGAGTGGCCAGGAACTTCCGCTGAACGGTTTGACATTCGTTCTGACCGGCACACTACCAACGCTTTCCAGAGACGAGGCCAGCGATATTATTCGTAAAGCGGGCGGAAAGGTAAGCGGATCGGTCTCTAAGAAGACGAGTTATGTTTTGGCCGGCGAATCTGCGGGATCCAAACTCGCCAAAGCCGAGGCTTTAGGCGTTAATATCATAGACGAACCTGAGTTATTCAAAATGATCAATCAAGGAGTAAAGGCGGATGGCTAATTTTGCGTTGATCGGCGGCAGCGGTTTGGACCAGTTGTCTCTTTTAGAAGGCAAGGTCATTGAGAAAATTGACACTCCCTACGGTAAAGAGCCGGTCGAAATTTGCCGTGGAGTGATTGACGGACTGAACATCGTATTTTTATCTCGGCACGGGACGACTGAGAAGAAGCCGCCGCACATGATTAACTATCGCGCCAACATTTGGGCTCTTTCACAGTTCGAGCCCAAAGCCGTGATCGCATTGGCTTCCGTCGGCGCTGTTTTGCCTGAAGATGATATCGGTGCGATTGCCGTACCCGATCAAATCATTGACTATACCTGGGGCAGAGAAACCAGCTACAACACCGGCAAAGAGAAGTTCATTAACTTCATTGACTTCACTTATCCGTTTGATATGGATTTGAGAGAAGCAATTGTTGATGCTTCTGAGGAGCTGGATCTTCCGATTATTGACGGCGGTACTTACGCCTGCACTCAAGGTCCGAGACTCGAAACGGCGGCCGAAGTTGATCGCATCGATAATGACGGCGGTCACTATGTCGGTATGACACTGATGCCCGAGTCATGCTTGGCTAGAGAGTTGAATCTCAAGTACGCAGCGATTTGCCAGATAGTCAATACTGCAGCCGGCCGCGGAGCCTCTGAAAAAGGCATCGTGCTTGACGATACGAAGGAAGCCCTGACTAAGGCGACAAAGGAAAGTGTGAATTTAGCTCTTGCCACATTCCGCTCATTGGCTGATTAGAACTTTTGTTGACTAAAGCAAAACCCGCCGTTGAGGCGGGTTTTGCGTTTCCGAAGGGACCTTAACTAAAGCTCCAAAGCTTCCAAAACGGCTTTTTCAAATTCAGCGCAGAAGACGGGATCCCGCAGCTTAAAGCTTTCGATCAGGAAGACGTCCTCCGCCCTTTCTCCCAGCGTCGTGATTCGGGCTGTCACAAGATTGATTCCGTACTGCACAAAGACTCGCGCGATGGATGCCAAAAGGCCGAGCCGGTCGGTTGTGACGATCGAAAGCATGTATTGTCTTCCAGAGGCATCGGGTCGTAGCGAAGCCTGCGGTGAGATCGGGAAGAGCTTGGATTGACGGGACGGGCGTCCGCGAAGAGGCGGCGGAAGCTTTTCAGCCAAATCCAGTTTTTCTGCGAGGATTTCTTGGAAACGAGCGAACTCTTGTTCGAAGTCGGGGTCTGAGCCGTCGTCAACGACGATGAAAGAGTCGACCACTCGTCCGTCGTGCCCCGTGTGGATACGGGCTTCGGCAATGGACAGACCGTATTGCTGCAGATTAGAAACGATGCGGGCAAAAAGTTCGGGGCGGTCCTGCGTCAGGATAAGAATTTCGTGTGCGTGTTCCATGCCGCGCAGCGGTCTGGATGCGACAAACGACTTCGGAGAATCGAGATGCGGCAGTAATACCTTGGCGTGCCAAACGATATTCCGCACGGAGTGCTTCATAAAGTATGCAACGTCAAAGTTATCCCAGAACTTATTAATTCGATCTCTCTGTTCAGGCGTAAAGCGCGTCAAGCGCAGCGCATCTTTACGACGGCGGGATACCAATAAATCTCTGTCGATGCCTTTGCCCTTAAGGAAACGGGCGGTCGAATAAAACAGATCTTCAAGAAGTTGGGCCTTCCAGGCGTTCCAAATTTTCGGTCCCGTCGCTCGGATGTCACAGACGGTAAGCAGATAAAGACTGACGAGGCGCTCCATCGTTCCAACTTTCTTGGCGAAGTTTTCAATAACCTCCGGATCTGAGATGTCTTGCTTTTGGGCAACCATACTCATGGTCAAATGCTCACGAACGAGGAACTCGATGTAGTCAGCGTCCTCATCGGCGATCTCAAAATCTCGACACATCTGCCGAACAATCTCCGCGCCGATTTTGCTGTGGTCCCCGCCTCTGCCTTTACCGATGTCGTGGTAGAGAAGAGCAAGAACCAAACGCCAGCTTCCCTTCATTGCCATCATGAGTTCGGTACAGAGCGGCAGCTCGTGGGCGTTTTCACTGTGTGTGAAGTTTCGGAGATAACGAATTGCAAGGAGTGTGTGCTGATCGACCGTGTAAGCATGGAACAAATCATGCTGCATTTGACCCACGATTCGGTTGAAAGACGGCAGCAGTTTTCCGAGCACGCCCCAGCGGTTCATTTCTTCCAAAGCGTGCCAGACGCCTCTGCGTCCTTGGATAATCTTCAAGAATGTCTGACGATTGACAGGATTTTCAGCCCATTCTTTGTTCATCAGAGAATGAGCTTCAAATAAGGCACGGTAAAGTCGGGAAGACTTCATCGGAATGTCCGGATGACGTTCCTGAATTAAAAAGGCCTCGAGAATTCTTTCAGGGTTCTTCACGAAGACGTCGGGAGACTCAAGGCCGAGCACGTCGCCCTGACGCACAAAACCGCTGCAAATGGGTTCACCGGTTTGTTCGGGCTCTTTAGAGTAGCGCTCTTTAATGGCCTGAAGAATGATGGAGTTGAGCTGGCCGATGGTTTTTGCATTGACGTAGAAGTGCTGCATCATCACTTCACTCGGACGCCGGCCGACAGTCCCGACAATGCCCAGCGCTTTAGCCAGCGGTTCCTGAATTTCGAAAATCAATCGGTCTTCGTGGCGGTTGGTGAGCAAATGCATATGAATCCGCAGCCGATAAAGGCTTTTGGTGACAGATTCCAAAAGTTCGCATTCTCGGCGGGTGATCAAGCCTTTTTCAAAGACTTCCTGCCAAGTGTTGCCGAGATGAGCCGCCCTGAGCACCCAGATCAAAATATTCAGATCTCGAAGACCGCCCGGGGCTTCTTTAATGTTCGGCTCCAGAGCATAAGAGGACTCGTGGTACTTCAAATGCCGCTGCTGCTGTTCGATGAATTTTGCCCGATAAAACTTTTTAAGATTCAGATTCTTTTCCATCGTTTCCGAATAGGTCTTAAAAAGCTCTTCATTTCCGGCGATGAGGCGCGACTCAAGCATCGCCGTTTGAGCAGTAATGTCGACTTCGGCTTGTTCAAGGCATTCTTCGATGCTTCGCACCGAGTAACCGACGGTCAAACCGAGCGACCATAAGTTGCCGATCACATCGGAAATCGTTTTTAAGTCCTTGTCTCGGACGCCGTCAGGCAGAAGGAAAAGAAGATCGAGGTCTGAGTAGGGAAATTGCTGCTCTCTGCCGTAGCCTCCGACGGCAACGACAGCAACATCCTCGGATAATTGATTCAGCTTGAGAATCGCCAAGACTGCCTTGTCGGCAGCCTTGGCGTGCGCAGAAAGATAGGCATCGGCGTCAACGTCCGCCAAAAACTTCTTTGCTAAAACTTCTCGCTGATCTTTAAATTTTTTGACGATTTCGTTGATTTCCATAGCCTTGAGATTCTTTCTTTATTAATTTAGGCAGAAGGTTTTATCCATGAGGGAGCAGGCGGGCATTTCGGCGAGACCGTCAGAACTTCGTATCCGGTTTCAGTGACGAGAATCGTATGTTCCCACTGGGCGGAAAGACTTCTGTCTTTGGTTACAGCCGTCCAGCCGTTCGGAAGAATGCGAAGTTCTTTTCTTCCGGCGTTGATCATCGGCTCGATCGTGAAGATCATGCCGGGCTTCATGACAGCGCCGGTGCCGAGCTTGCCGTAATGGCAGACCTGAGGATCTTCGTGGAAACCGACTCCGACCCCGTGACCGCAGAATTCACGAACGACGCTGCAGCCCTGAGGTTCGACAAAATGCTGAATTGCATAGCCGATATCTCCGAAATGGGCGCCGGGACGCACGATTTCAATGCCTTTCCACATGGAGTCGAAAGTGACATTAATGAGGTGTTTAGCAGCAACGGAAATATGGCCGACGGAATACATACGGCTGGTGTCTCCGTAATAACCGTTTTTAATGACGGTCACGTCAATATTTAAGATATCGCCGTTTTTGAGCACTTTCTCATTTGGAATACCGTGGCAGATCTGATGATTGACGGAAATGCAGGTAGCTTTCGGATAAGGATTGGTGCCGTCCGGGTCGTAGTTAAGGCAAGCGGACTTGTCTTTGAGGACGTCTTCGGTATATCTGAGCATCAAATCATCGAGGTACTCGGTGGTGACGCCGGCTTTAACAAACGGTTCAATGTAGTCGAGAACCAAAGCCGCATCGCGGCAGGCCGCCCGGATGCCTTCGATTTGTTCCGGGGTCTTAATAAGAATATTGTCAAACATTGATTAAATCTGACTCGAAAAAGTTTTTCAATGCCGCAATTTTAGTGGATTCACCGATGAGCGGAGTTATCTCAGCCTTATATAGGTCAACCGGAAGAAAGGTGGCGATCATTCTTTAAATCGCCGCTAAAACAAGGTTTCATTTGTTTTGTCTCAAAAAGGAACGTCAAAAGGTTGTAACGCCTCTTTTCAAACGCTTAACTCTTTGAAAAAGCATGATAGAATTTCGCCCCGATCCGGACGGAAACGTTTGGACTTTTTTGTTAAATAGCGCAGTCTCACAACAGGGTTCCATTCGGAAAACGTGAGGCTGTTGGAATTAAACCCTAAAGGAATTAAAGATATGTCATCTCTGAGCATGCGTGAACTGCTCGAAGCCGGTGCACACTTCGGTCACCAGACTCGTTTTTGGAGCCCCAAAATGTCCCAGTACATTTTCGGCTCTCGTAACAAGATTCACATCATCAACCTCGAAAAGACTGTTGCTAAGTTCGACGAAGCTGCCAAGTTCTTAACAAACCTGGCCGCTCAGAAGGGCACCATCCTTTTCGTCGGCACAAAGCGCACTTCCCGCGACGCCATCGTTGCTGAAGCCAAACGCGCCGGAATGCCTTATGTTGATCAGCGCTGGCTGGGCGGTATGCTCACCAACTTCAAGACGGTTAAGGTTTCCCTGAAGCGTCTTAAAGAAATGGAACAGAAAGTTGCCGACGGCGCTCTTGAAAAGATGACCAAAAAAGAAGCTCTTGACTTCACTCGTGAACTCGAAAAGCTGAACAAAGCTATGGGCGGCATCAAAGAAATGAACGGTCTGCCCGACGCTCTGGTCGTTGTTGACGTTGGCTACCACAAGATTGCTATTCAGGAAGCTAACAAGCTTGGTATTCCTGTTGTCGGTATCGTTGATACGAACCACAATCCTGCCGGTGTTGACTATGTCATCCCGGGTAACGACGACAGCGCCCGCGCTGTTGCTCTTTACGCTAAAGGATTTGCTGACGCAATTCTTGAAGGCAAGAACAAGAACCTTGAAGACACTGTCAAGGCTGCTAAAGACTCCGACTTCGTTGAAGAAGCCGCTGTCGAAGAAAAAGCTGAGTAATTCGCCTCTTCTTGTCTGAAGTACCAAGGGAAGGGGCGTTCGCGCCCCTTTCTTTTTAAACCAATTATTTTTTAAGGATAAAACAATGGCTGTTATCACTGCCGCAATGGTTAAAGAACTTCGTGTTAAAACCGACGCTCCGATGATGGAATGCAAAAAGGCTTTGACAGAAGCAGACGGCAACATGGAGCAGGCTGAAGAAATTCTTCGCGTTAAGCTCGGCAACAAGGCCACTAAGGCTGCTAGCCGTATTACCGCTGACGGCGTTGTCGCTATCTACATCGACGAACCGGGCAAGATCGGCGCTATCGTTGAACTGAACTCCGAAACCGACTTCGTTGCTAAGAATGCCGACTTCATCGCTTTCGCCAACGATATCGCCAAGCTCGTCGCCGAAAACAAACCGGCTGACGTTGCTGCTCTTTCCGCTCTTCCGCTCAACGGCTCTACCGTTGACGAAGTTCGTAAAGGCCTGATCGGCAAGATCGGTGAAAACCTCTCCATCCGCCGCTTCCAGATCATTGAAGGTAAAGGCAAGCTCTCCACATACATCCACGGCGGCGCCAAGATCGGCGTTATCGTTGACGTGGTCGGCGGCAACGACGAAGTTGCTCACGACGTGGCTATGCACATCGCTGCTTCTAAGCCGAAGGCTCTCGACAAAGACGGTGTTGATCAGAACCTGATCGAAACAGAACGCCGCGTTGCTATCGAAAAAGCTCGCGAAAACGGCAAACCGGAACACCTGATCGAGAAGATCGCCGAAGGTTCCGTTAACAAGTTCCTCAAGGAAGTCACGCTTCTTTCTCAGCCGTTCGTTAAGGACGACTCTAAGAGCGTCGGCGAACTCCTGAAGAGCAATGGTGCTACAGTATCTGCATTTGCGCTGTTTGTTGTCGGTGAAGGTCTTGAAAAACGCAACGACGACTTCGCTGCCGAAGTTGCTGCTCAGGCTGCTGCCGCACGTGCCTAATTGTTGAACTTTTTTCGGAGTAAACGATGAGTAAGTCTGAAACGCCTAAAACCAAACGAATTCTGCTGAAACTCTCCGGCGAAGCCCTTATGGGCGACAACGCCTTCGGCATCAGCCGCGATACGCTTAAAAGCATCGTCGGCGAAATCAAGGAAGTAGTTGATTTAGGCGTTCAGCTTGCGATCGTGGTCGGCGGCGGCAACATCTTCCGCGGAGTCGCGCTCGGCTCTACCGGTATGGATCGCGCCACCGGCGACTATATGGGCATGCTGGCCACCTGCATGAACGCAATGGCACTTCAGGATGCACTGAGAAACGCCGGTGTTGAAGCCCGTGTCCAGTGCGCCCTGGATATCGACCAGGTTGCCGAGCCGTACATTCGCGGCAAAGCATTGAGCCATCTGAAGAAAGGCCGCGTTGTGATTTTTGCTGCCGGCACCGGTAATCCGTTCTTCACAACGGATACTGCTGCAGCTCTGAGAAGTGCGGAAATCGGAGCCGATATGGTTCTGAAAGCCACTCAGGTTGACGGCGTATTTACCGCTGATCCTAAGAAGGATCCCAACGCAAAAATGTATAAGTCTCTGACCTTCGACGAAGCCATTCAGAAGAAACTCAAGATTCTGGACGCCACGGCTTTTACGCTCTGCCGCGATCAAGGCATGCCGATCAGAGTCTTCAACCTTCATAAGCCCGGTGCGCTCAAACGCGTTGTGCTTGGTGAAGACGAGGGCACGCTCGTTCACGTTTAACCGAGAAAAAACGGATACAAAAAAGCTCCGGGTCTGCATCAGCGGATCCGGAGCTTCTTTTTTCGGTCGGCGAATTACTTTTCGGCTTTTTCGCGTTCGGAAGATTTTTCAGCTTCTTTCTTTTTGAGTTTGTTTTCTGCGTGGATCTTGTCGCGCAGTTCATCACTCTTTTGTTCCTGATCTTTCAGGATTGCGCCGAACATTTTTTCAATTTTTGCCATAGTTCAAACTCCTTATCAGATGTTTTGAGCTTAAGCGCGTTTAGCCGAGGAGCCTATTAAACCAACTCGAATCGAGCGGTTTGAGGCTATTGCGCTCCGTGGTAAACTCAACGAATTAATAAGGCTGTCACTGCCGCCGTTGTTTTATTTCGGCGGATTTGACCGCGTCCGTGATTTTCTGCTCACCGGCGTGCGACTAAGTTTTGCGACTTGCAGCCGAGAAATCTGCAGAGATTGGAAATTGACATGACAACTAAAGACATCTATTCACAGTCCGAACATCATATGAAGCGTTCTATTGAAACGCTCAAAGAAAACCTGATGAAGATCCGTACGGGTCGTGCTCATACCGGTTTGCTCGAACATATCACCGTCGATTACTACGGCTGCCCGACCCCGATTTCTCAGGTCGCTCAGCTCGGTTTGGCCGACGCCAGAACAATCACTGTTCAGCCTTGGGAAAAGAAAATGGTTGCCGTGGTTGAAAAAGCAATCCGCAACTCCGATCTGGGGCTGAATCCGGCAACTTCCGGCGAAGTCATCCGCGTCCCGATGCCTCCTCTGACAGAAGAACGCCGCCGTGACTTAACGAAGGTCGTTCGTTCCGAAGGCGAAGAAACTAAGGTTGCCATCCGCAATCTGCGCCGTGACGCCAACAACAAGGTTGCCGCGCTCGTTAAGGAAAAAGAAATTTCCGAAGACGACGAACGCCGTTCCAATACTGAAATTCAGAAGCTCACCGATAAGTACATCGGTGAAGTCGACAAGCTGATTGCCGAAAAAGAAAAGGAAATCATGACCGTTTAATCGGTTTTAAATCCTATGACAAGTCAGGAATTGACTGCAAAGCCACGTGAAAGGGTGCCCCGTCACGTGGCTATTGTTATGGATGGCAACGGAAGATGGGCCAAGGCCCGCAAGCTTCCGCGTCTCATGGGCCATCAAAAAGGGGTAGAGTCCGTCCGAACTGCAATCCAGACTGCGGCTAAGGCCGGAGTTCAGCATTTGACGCTCTTTGCTTTTTCCAGCGAAAACTGGAATCGGCCGGCCGAAGAAGTGAAGGGCTTGATGAAGCTTTTTCTCGTGAGTCTGCGCAGAGAGATCGCCGCTCTCAATAAAGCGAATGTTCGTGTTCGTCTCGTCGGTGATTTGACAGCTTTTTCTGAAGAACTTCAGCAGCAAATCGCAGATTCAATGAAGATCACAGAGAACAACACGGGTCTTACGCTCAATGTCTGCGTGAATTACGGAGGCCGCTGGGAGATTCTTGAAGCTGCCAAAAGATCTCGTGAGGTTCCTCCGGAGGAGCTGACGGAACAAAAATTTGCATCACTGCTGCCGTTAGCAGATTCCGGAGATGTGGACCTGTTTATCCGCACGAGCGGAGAGGAGCGCATCAGCAACTTTATGCTGTGGCAGCTCGCTTACGGGGAGCTCTATTTCACGAAAATTTTATGGCCCGATTTCACCGAGAACGAGTTTTTAAATGCGCTAAATTGGTACTCTAATAGAGAACGTAGATTTGGTAAGACTTCCGAACAAATTCAACAGGAAGCGAAAAAGGAATAGTTCATGTTGCTGCAAAGAGTCATCACCGCCGTTGTGTTGTTAATTATCATCATCGGCGCGCTTTTAATTTCCCCTCTCGCTTTCACGGCGGTGGCCGCGATTGCCATCGGATGCTGCTTCTGGGAGTGGCTCCGGATCTGTAAATGGAATAACGGAGTCGCTATGGTCTGCGGCGTTTTGCTGGCGGCCTTCCTCTTCTTTCTAGAGTATGTTTCACCGGCTGCGCTGCAAACCATTCAGTCCGGCAACGGGCTCATGATTATTACAGCTGTGGCTACCGTGCTTTGGGCTGTTATCACCGCTGTCATCTTCACTCGCCGGGCTTCCGGCTGGATGGTACCGAAAGGCATCGGGGCTTTGCTTGCCTGGATCTTTGTTCCGGCAGCTTGGTTCTCCCTCATGTATCTCTTCCGTGAGAAGGGCACCATCTACATGCTTTCCGTCTTAGCTATTGTTTGGGTTGCCGATATCGTGGCCTATTTCGGCGGCCGCTGCCTAGGCGGTCCGAAGATGGCCGAAGGCATCAGTCCGAAAAAGACTTGGTCAGGCGCGCTGACGGCTTTTGTAAGTGTCCTGGCTTTGTCGTACGTTCTTTATTGGGCTCAGCCGTCCTTCCCGCTCTGGACCAACGCTCTGATCTCTCATTTAACAGGCTGGGCTTCTGCCTTGATCCTGATCGTAGTAGTTCTGTTTTCGATTGCCGGCGACTTGTTTGAAAGTGCCCTCAAGCGCTCCGCCGGTGTCAAAGATTCGAGCAATCTTCTTCCGGGACACGGTGGTTTCTACGACCGTCTCGACGCTCAGATGAGCGTTCTTCCGCTTACCGTCTTCATTCTTCTTTTCCTCCAAGGTTACTAAGTTTCAGTCATGGAAAGCATTGCGATACTCGGTGCGACCGGCTCGATCGGTAAAAGTTCATTAGATGTCATCTCTCGTTATCCCGACCGGTTCACCGTGTATGCGGTAACGGCGAATTCCAGCGTTAAAAAACTCGCTCAAGCGGCTAAGGACAGCGGAGCTAAAGTCGCGGTTATTGCTGATAAAGAGCTTCTGGGAGCCTTACAGGAAGAACTTAGAGCTGCCGGAAGTACGGCCGAAGCTTTGGCCGGTTCGAAGGCGATCGACGAAATCGCTGCGAACCCCGAAGTCGATATCGTTATCGGAGCCATCGTCGGAGCTGCCGGAATTTCTTCTACATTTAAAGCTGCGGAAGCCGGAAAAAAGCTTCTGCTCGCCAATAAGGAAAGTGTCGTTTGCGGCGGCCGAATCCTGATGGATACGATAAAGGCCTCAGGTGCTGTTCTCATGCCGGTTGACAGCGAACACAATGCCATTTTCCAGTGTCTTGTCGGCGCGACCCAAAAAGCCAGATGTGAAGCCAATATCATTCTGACTTGCTCGGGAGGCCCTTTCCGTCAAAGACAGGACCTCTCTGATGTCACGGTTGAAGAAGCCACGCATCACCCAAACTGGTCGATGGGCAAGAAAATTACCGTTGACTCTGCGACGCTGATGAATAAAGGCCTGGAAGTTATCGAGGCCCGCTGGCTTTTTGATTTCGAACCGGAACGCATTCAGGTTGTCGTTCATCCCCAGAGCGTCATTCACTCTATGGTCCAATACGCCGACGGCGTAGTCATTGCCCAAATGGGCGCTCCAGACATGAGAAACACGATTGCTTACTCTTTAGGCTTCCCGGAAAGATTGGACGCCGGAGTAGAACCATTAAACTTCTCAAAAATCAAAACGTTAACCTTCGAAGAACCGGACTTAAAACGTTTTCCCCAGCTCGGCTACGCTTATGATGCATTGAAGCTGGGCGGAGCTGCTTCGATCGTCTTGAACGCGGCCAACGAGATCGGCGTCGAGGCGTTTATTCAAGGCAAGATCGGCTTTACCGACATTGCACGCCTGTGTCATGCAATGATGTACGGCTTCCAGCCCCCGACTCCGACCAACTTGGAAGAGATTTTGGAAACGGATAAAGAAGCCAGAAAACTGGCTCAGTCTTGGCTCGAAGGTTTTTGCGATAAACTGGAGAACTAACCTTGACATTGTTGACGACCATTGCTGCCTTTGCGGTAACGATCGGTATTTTGATTACCTTTCATGAGCTCGGGCATTATTTAGTCGCCAGACTTTGCGGCGTAAAAATTCTGAGATTTTCTCTCGGCTTCGGAAAACCGATTTTTATCTATAAACGCAAGAACGACCCTGACGCAACCGAGTGGGCGGTCAGTGCACTGCCTTTAGGCGGATACGTCAGGATGCTTGATGCGAGAGACCCTGCCTGTCTGCCTATCAAACCGGAAGATAAAAACCGTGAATTCGGGGCCAAGAATGTATGGCAGCGATTCGCCATCGTTGCTGCAGGTCCATTTGCCAATCTTCTGCTCGCCGTCCTGCTTTACGCTTCTATCTTCATGATAGGCAGCACGCAGCCGACGCCGGTTGTTGCCGAGCCTCCCGCCGGTACGCCGGCCGCCATGGCCGGACTCCATGCCGGCGACAAGATTCTGAAAGTCGGCGATTCCGAAATTAAAACTTTTACGGATCTCCGTATGGAGATGCTGAATAAGTTCGGAAGTACGACGGATATTTTGGTTCACAGTCCCAACGGCAGCGAAGTAACGAAAGAAATTGACCTCACGAAGATGAGTCTGGACCCGAAAGCAAAAGATGCCGATCCTTTTGATGAGGTCGGTCTTCATTTGAATATGGGCCATCCGTTTATCTCATCTTTTGTTGAGAACTCTGCCGCGCAGCGCGACGGAATCAAAATCGGCGACCATATTTATCGCGTCGGTAATGTTCCGGTTAAGATGCCGAAAGATTTTGTCAGTGAAATCAAAAAATATCCCGGGAAACCCGTCACATTACTCGTCGGAGACGAAAACGGTCCGACACATACTCTGGAAGTTACACCGACAGCCGCTATGGACGAACAGGGTAATGAAATCGGCCGCATCGGCGCAGCGATCGGGGTAGATTTTCCGCACACTCAGGTTTCTTATGGCCTCCTAAAGAGTCTGGCCGAGGGTGTGAAGAAGACGTGGGATACCGCGGCGATGTCTGTTCGAATGATCGGAAAGATGTTCACCGGTGATGTCTCTATCAGCAACATCTCTGGTCCGGTGACGATTGCCGACTATGCCGGCCAGACTGCTCAGCTGGGTATTCTTCCTTTTATTTCGTTTTTAGCGTTGGTTTCCATCAGCTTGGGAATTTTGAACTTGTTACCGATTCCCATGTTGGACGGCGGCCATCTCCTGTATTATTCTCTCGAAGTAGTGACTGGTAAGCCGGTTTCTGAGGCTGTACAAGCGTCTGCACAAAAGATTGGCATCGCAGCTCTCTTTGGTTTGACTATACTTGCACTATTTAATGATTTGACGCGACTTTTGCCGTGATTTTAATCACGCAGGGTCATTTTTTAATTTATAGAATATGCCTCATCCTAAGAAGATAGCGCTAGCTTGCGCTTTAGCTTTGGCAGCGACGACCGTGCTTGCACAGGGTCATGTGATTAAAGACATTCGACTCGAGGGCATTTCCCGTACGGAAGCGGGTACTGTATTTTCGCATCTGCCGATCCGAGTGGGAGACACGTATTCTCCGGAGCTGGGCGCTGAATCACTGCGTTCTCTGTATGCCTCCGGAATGTTCCAAGACGTTCAGCTCGACATGGACGGCAACGTCCTGGTTGTTCGAGTTCAGGAACGTCCGACGGTCGCAAACATTCACACTACCGGTATTTCCGAGTTTGATGCCAAAGGTGTTGAAAAATCTCTCCGTGATGTGGGCTTAGCCGAAGGCTTTATTTTTGACCGTGCGGTGTTAGACCGTGCCGTTCAAGAATTAAGACGCCAATATCTCTCGCGTGGCCGTTACTCCGCAGATGTCAAAGTCACTGTGACGCCGGTCGAACGCAACCGCGTCCGCATCAACATCGACGTTGATGAAGGTCCTGCTGCAAAGATTCAGCAAATCCGTTTTGTCGGCAACAAAGTTTATGACGAAGGCGATCTTCGCGACGAAATGCAGCTCGGTACCCCGAACTGGTTCTCTTGGTATACCAAACGCGACCAGTACTCTCGAGAGAAGCTCACTGCCGACTTAGAGGCAATTCGCGCTCTGTACAACAACAACGGTTACCTCGACTTCAAGATTGACTCGACACAAGTATCTGTCAGTCCCGATAAGTCAGAGATTTTTGTCACCATCAATATTGATGAAGGCAAAAAGTACACAATCAAAGATATCCGCTTAACCGGTGACATGCTTGGCCTTGAGCCCGAGTTTGAAGATCTTGTGGATATCAAGCCGGGTTCCGTCTACAACGCTTCCGAAGTAAATGGTCTGGCAAAGAAATTTACGGATCGTCTTTCCGCTTTGGGCTACGCGTTTGCAAGAGCAATCCCGAATCCGGTCGTTGATCCGGAAAATCCGGATGAAGTTAGTGTCGTATACACGATTGACCCCGGCCGCCGAGTTTATGTTCGTAAAGTGAACATTACCGGCAACACGCGTACTCAGGACGAAGTCATTCGTCGTGAAGTTCGTCAGTATGAAGCGAGCTGGTTTGACAGCGATAAAGTTGCCGTTTCTCGTGACCGTATCGACCGTCTCGGTTTCTTTGAAACTGTTACTGCGGAACCCGAACCCGTACCCGGTTCTCCGGACGAAGTTGATTTGGCCGTTAACGTGAAAGAACGTCCGACCGGCAACATCTCGATCGGTGCCGGCTACTCTACCTCCGAAGGTATTGTTCTTTCCGGCGGTTTCTCGCAGAACAACGTTTTCGGTACCGGTAATTCTCTATCTCTTGAAGTCAATACGTCTAAGAGCTCTAGAACTTATGCTGCCAGCTTCACGCAGCCTTACATCACGACTTCGGGTATTAGCCAGTCCTTCGAAATTTACGATCGTAAGCTCGACTTGGACGAACTCGAAATTACCGATGACGTTAAGTACGAAACGTACGGTGCCGGCGTAACTTACGGTGTGCCGATTACGGAAAACGATCAGATCTTTCTCGGCGGCAAGTTTGAAATGACCGATGTGACCGTCGGCTCCGGTGCTCCGCGCCGCTACGTCGATTATGTCAACGATTACGGCAAGAAGCCGAAGAGCATTGCAGCGACGATCGGCTGGTCTCGTGATACCCGAGACAACATTCTGGCTCCGACTCGCGGCCGCTATCAGAGATTGTTCGGTGAAATTTCTCTTCCTGTTCTTGATCTGAAATACTATCGTGCAACCTACCAGTTCCAGCAGTTTGTTCCGGTTACGAAATCCATTACTTTTGCGTTCAATACCGAACTCGGTTATGGTGACGGTTATGCAGGCAAACAGTACCCGTTCTTCAAGAATTTCTATGGTGGCGGTATCGGTTCAGTTCGCGGCTACGATACTTCCTCCTTAGGCCCCCGTGATACAGACGGAGATGCCTCCGGCGGTAACCGCAAACTCAATTTCTCTCTCGAACTGTTGACGCCGATCCCCGGGGCAGACAGAACCCTTCGTATGTTCACCTTCCTGGATGGCGGCTGGGTTTGGGGCCGCAAAGCCTTTTACAAACAAGCAGCTAACGGCAGTTATGTTGTGGATCGCTATGAGAAAGACAAGCTTGACCTCGGTGACCTTCGTTACTCCGTCGGTTTCGGTTTAGCCTGGATTTCTCCGATGGGCCCGCTTAAATTGAGCTTCGCATTCCCGCTCAATAAGAAGGACAGTGACGAGCTTCAGAGATTCCAATTCCAAATTGGTACAGGTTTCTAATAAATTTGTGGCACAATTAAACAATTGTGTAGGAGATACATTCATGCAAAAAAAATGGTTAGCGGTTGCTTTAGTTTCCGCCTTGGTTTGCTCTGCTGCGACAGCAGTGCAGGCAGAAGTTAAGATCGGTGTTGTCAGCACCGAGGTTATTCTTCGCGATTCTGCAGCTGCTCAGGCCGCAAGTAAAAAACTTGAACAGGAATTCTCTAAGCGCGATAAAGAGCTCAATGCTGCCGGTCAGCGTTTGAAAAATGACGTCGAGCGCTTCGAAAAGAACGCCGGCACAATGACGGAACAGGAAAGAATTCGCAAGCAGCGTGATTTGGCTGAAAGAGACCGCGATTTCCAGCGCCGTCAGCGCGAACTCCGCGAAGACTTCAATCAGCGCAGAAATGAGGAGCTTCAGAAGCTTCTCCGTCAGGCAAACACGGTCATCAAGAACATCGCTCAGCGCGAAAAATATGACCTCATTCTTCAGGAAGCCATCTACGTCAACCCGAAGATTGACATCACTGACCAGGTTCTTAAGGAACTCAAGTAATTTTTATCGGGCACAAGCAGACAGATGTCTGCTTGTTGCTTAATTGCCATTTAGTGCAATACGTGCGGCATGACCTGACTCGGGTTTCGGCGACTTCAAACTTGCTCTCCCTCTCAGATCAGCCGCATAAATTTTTTAATTAGGGCGATTCAAATGATTCAACAAACAGCGCCGATGACTCTTCTTGAGTTAGTAGACCGAATTAAAGAAAAAAGCAACGATAGTTTATTGAGCACAATCAGTGCCAACGGAGGCAAGGCTGAAATTAAGTCCATTGCTTCGCTGGAGACCGCCGGGCACGGCGACGTTGCTTTTTTAGCCAACAGCAAATATCGTGATGCGGCTGGCGCCTGCAAAGCGACAGCTTTGGTTTTGACAGAAGAAGACAAACAGGCGATTTGGGGAGAAAAAGAGCCCGAACGTATCGTCGTCATTACCCGCAATCCGTACGCTTGGTTTGCATATGCCCTGCAAATCATCTTCCCGCAGGAGCAGCCGGAGCCGGGGGTTGATACCAGAGCCGTAGTCGAAGACGGTGCCGTTATTGATTCGACCGCAACCGTTGAAGCCGGCGTTGTAATTCGCAAAGGTGCGCAGGTCGGGCCTTACTGCTTTGTCGGAGCCAACAGCGTTATCGGCGAAGGCGTTGTTCTCGGCGAACACACTCGTATTTATCCGAACGTTACCATCTACTATGGCTGCCGTATCGGCAGACGCAATATCATTCACTCCGGTGCCGTGATTGGCGCCGACGGTTTCGGATTTGCGCCTTTAGACAGACAATACGTGAAGATTCCGCAGACCGGTGCGGTTGAAACTGGCGACGATGTCGAAATCGGCGCCAATACATGTATCGACCGCGGTGCGTTGCAGAATACCACCATCGGACAAGGCACCAAGATTGATGACTTAGTTATGATCGGTCACAACTGCCAAGTTGGTAAGAATGTTGTCCTATCCGGAAGAACCGGTTTGGCCGGCAGCACGATTATCGGCGACAACGTTCAGGCCGGCGGCGGTTCCGGTTTTGCCGGACACCTCAAGGTCGCTGCAGGTTCGATCATCGGCGGCGGGGCAGGCGTTCCGAGTTCGATCGAGAAACCTGACTACTATGCCGGCTACATGCCCGCAATGCCTCATAGAGAGTTCTATAACATTCTGTCCGTAATTAAACGTTTGCCTGAGATGCGCAGACAGCTGAAGCATCTGGCTGAAAAAGTTGATTCCCTTAAGAAAGAGTAAAAATGCAAGACATTAATGACATCATGAGGCTCCTGCCTCACCGCTATCCGTTTCTTTTAGTTGACCGAGTTTTGGAAACGAACGGTGTTGATAAGCTGATTGCGATCAAAAACGTCACTGTCAACGAACCTCAGTTCACCGGCCACTTCCCCGGCGTTCCCGTCATGCCCGGCGTTCTGATCATCGAAGCGATGGCTCAGGCCTGTGCGATGCTTGCTTTTGCAAGAATGGGCGGCGAAAGAGATCCTGAGAAACTTTTCTATTTTGCTTCTATTGACAACGCTCGCTTCAAACGTGTCGTGATCCCGGGTGATCAGCTTCGTTTTGAATGCACATTCCTCCGTGAAAAACTCGGCATGATCAAGATGCACTGCGATGCAACGGTTGACGGTCAGCTGGCTGCATGTGCCGACATGATGTGCTCTTATCGTTCACCCAAATAAAGGAAAAAATATGGCTCAGATCCATCCCTCATCCTTAGTAGATCCTCAAGCCAAACTTGCGGAGAACGTTGTCGTCGGTCCGTTCTGCACGATCGGTCCCCACGTTGAAGTCGGTGAAGGAACCACTTTGCAGAGCCATATTGTTCTTACCGGTCATACGAAGATCGGTAAGAACAACAAGATTTATGCCTTTGCAGCGATCGGTATCGATCCTCAGGATAAAAAATACCGCGGTGAAGAAACTCAGCTAATCATCGGTGACAACAACGTTATTCGCGAACACTGCACACTCTCTGTCGGGACCGTGCAGGACAAAGGAATAACCATTATTGGAAACGGCAATCTGCTGATGGCCAACGTTCATGTTGCACATGACTGCGTCATCGGAAACGACACCATCATTGCCAACAATGTCGGCTTTGCCGGGCACGTTCATGTTGCCGACGACGTGATCGTCGGCGGCCAGTCCGGCATCCACCAGTTTGTCAAGATCGGAAAGGGCGCGATGCTGAGCGGCGGAAGCATGGTTCGTCAGGACTGCATTCCCTACGGCATGTATCAAGGTTATCCTGCCTCTCCTTTCGGCATCAATCTTGAAGGCATGAAGCGTCACGGCTATTCAAGGGCTGCCATGCACGCGGCACGCGAAAGCTACAAACTGATCTTCCGTGAAGGCAAGACCGTTCCAGAGGCCGTGGAAGCCATCAAGGCTTACGCATCAGCATTAGAAGATGAACAGGCTAAGAAAGTCTGTGAACTGATGTGCGAATTCACAGAGCAGGCAACTCGAGGATTGGCTCGCTAATGGAGCAATTGACCAACAACAGCATTATCTGGGCAGCCGGAGAGAACAGCGGAGATTATCTAGCTTCGCGTGTTCTGCCGGCTGTTGCCGCGTCTCGTCCGAATCTTAAGATGGAAGGTATCGGCGGTGACCGAATGATTCAAGACGGCTTGGATCCTTGGTTTCATGCCAGCGAACTTTCCGTCCGGGGCTATTTGGAAGTGATCCGTCATTTGCCTCGAATTTTAAAAATTCGCCGAGAAATGATGCGCCGTACTGTCCAGCTTCGTCCTGCTGCCTACATCGGAGTTGATGCTCCTGACTTTAATCTGTCGATTGAAGAGAAGGTCAGAGCATCGGGGATTCCGGTTGTTCACATGGTGGCTCCGGCCGTTTGGGCTTGGCGTCCGCAGAGAATTCACCAAATCAAACGTGCGGTGGATCATCTGCTTTTGATTTTCCCTTTTGAAGAGAAAATTTTTAAAGAAGCCGGCATTCCGAGCACGTACATCGGCCATCCTCTAGCCGAGATCATTCCGATGGTGCCGGATACGGAAGGTGCAAGACGCAAACTGAACATCGCTGCGCAGGGGCCGGTCATTGCCATTCTTCCCGGCAGCCGTAAAGACGAGATTCGCTGGTGTGCGCCGGCATTTTTCGGCGCTGCGTCCTTACTGCTGAAGCAGGAACCGAGAACTCGATTCATAGTTCCGGCCGCCGATGAGCAAAGGAAAAAAGAGATTTTAGAAGTTCTCAATCGCTTTCCTGATGTCGAAGACAATACCGTTCTTTTGGACGGGAAGTCTCATTTGGCGATGGAAGCGGCTGACGCTATTTTGGTGGCGAGCGGCACAGCAACGCTTGAGGCGGCACTTTATAAAAAGCCCTTGGTCGTCGGATACGCTATGCCGGCGCTTTCGGCAATGCTGATTCTTTCCAAAGGACAGACAAAGTGGATCAGCCTGCCCAATATCCTGGCGCAGAAGACTTTGGTTCCCGAGTGCGTTCAGATGTTCTGTTCGCCTGAGATCCTTTCGTCCCATTTGCTTCACGCCCTGGAGCCGAAGCGGCAGGAATATCTCAAAGAAGTATTTTCAGAAATGCATGAAACATTGCTGAGGCCGACTGCTCAGCTGGCAACAGAGGCAATCGATCAGGTTTTAAAACGCTGATGGCTGACTATTTATTCGACGGTGAGGAAACGATCGCCACACTTGTTTGCGGTGTGGACGAAGCGGGCCGCGGCCCTTTGGCCGGACCGGTTGTTGCTGCAGCCGTGATTTTGAACCCCGATCATCCGATAGAAGGGCTCAGAGACTCAAAAAAACTGACGGCTCACGCAAGAGAAGTTCTTGCAGAGCAGATTAAAACGCATGCGCTCGCTTGGGCGATCGCCGAAAGTTCGGTTGCGGACATTGACCGAATGAACATTCTTCAGGCGACGATGGCAGCGATGCGTAAAGCCGTTCTTCAGCTTGATCCAAAACCGGACTTAGTCTTGGTTGATGGGAACCGCCTGCCAGAGCTTCCTTTCCGTGCAGAGCCGATTGTCAAAGGCGACGACTTGATTCCGGAAATTTCCGCAGCCTCCATCTTGGCCAAGACCTATCGGGACGCCTTGATGAAAATCTTGGGAGGAATGTATCCGAAATACGGCTTTGAGCAACATGCGGGATACGGTACGGCACACCATCTTAAAATGCTGGAGAAATGGGGCCCGTGTCCAGTGCACCGAATGACGTTCGGTCCTGTGGCCTTGATTGCTAAGAAGTTTGAACGGCGAGCCGATCGTAAAAAGCGAAAGGGACAGTAAATGGAATTCATGCGGATCACAAGCGCAGCTAATCCTTCGATTAAGCTTGCGAAGAATTTGGCGCAGCACTCGAGGGCGGCGAGAAAAGAAGGTTTATCTCTCGCCGAAGGGATTCATTTGGCCCGAGAACTTCTTTCGCATCCTGAGCTTGTCCGCAAAGTATTTTTAAGAGAAGGGGCCGAGAAGAATTTTGAAATATCGGAAATCCTGCAAAAGTACCTGTCGTTGAAGATTTCTGTAGTTCAGTTGCCGTCTCAAATTTATGCTTCGATTTCTCCGGTGGACACCAGTGCCGGGATAGTTTGTGAGATCCGCATCCCGGAAGAGGGAAAGATCAAAAAAGACGAGGATTGGATTTATCTTGACGGCGTCCAAGATCCGGGTAATGTCGGAACCATCCTTCGTTCCGCACTGGCTTCCGGTGTGACGAATATTGCGTTGTCACCGCAATGTGCCTACGTTTGGTCTCCCAAAGTGCTTCGTGCAGCCATGGGAGCTCATTTCTTCTGCAACATTATTTCTTCCGTCGAGCTTGCAGAGATCAAAGAAAAAACCGGAGCTGTATGTTTAGTGGCTGACGCGCGCGGCGGAAAAGATCTCTACGAGGAAAAATGGGGAAAGGGCCAAACTTTGTGGGTGTTCGGAAGCGAAGGTCTGGGTGTTTCTGAAAAAGCCCTGGAACTTTCCGATTTAACCCTGTTGATTCCTTTGGATTCCAGAGTTGAAAGCCTCAACGTTGCAACAGCGGCTTCCGTCTGCCTTTTTGAACAGCGCAGACGCCGTCTTTCAGGCATTGCGCACAAATAGAAAGCGGCCGAAGATTCGGCCGCATATCTAAATATCGATTCGGTCCGGCCTCACATACTCATGTGAGGATCAATATTGATTTTGAGTTCAAGCAGGATCGTCGCTGAAATTTCTTCAATGGACTTAGAAGTGGAAGACAGATATTTAATGCCTTCACGATCCATCATCCGCTGAGCCTCTTCAACTTCGTATTCGCAGTTCTCTATGGAAGCGTACTTAGAATTCGGGCGGCGTTCGCCTCGAATTTCAGAGAGACGCTTGGGAGAAATGGAAAGACCGAATATCTTGTCTTTGCAGTTTTCCAGTGCGGGCGGAAGTTCGCCGCGCTCGAAATCTTCTGGAATAAGCGGATAGTTAGCTGCTTTGATACCGTACTGCATGGCCAAGTACAGGCTGGTCGGAGTCTTACCGCTGCGGGACACACCTACCAGCACCACGTCTGCATCTTCCAAGCCTTTGTTGGTTTGTCCGTCGTCGTGTGCCAGCGTGTAGTTAATCGCATCAATACGACGGTTGTATCTTTCCTGGTCACCGATTTCATGGCTCTTGCCGACGGAGTGGTCACTCGGAACACCGAGTTCACGCTCAAGCGGTCCGACGAAGGAGCGGAAAAGCTCGATGACGAAGGCGTTGCAGTATTCGTTAAATGTCGAAGCCAGAGATCCGGCGACGAGTGTAGAGAAAACAATCGGGCGCACGCCGTTCTCTTTGCCGACCTCATTGATTCTCAAGGCCGCGGCCTTGGCTTTTTCTTCCGTGTTGACGAAAGGCATGCGGTAGCGCAGGTATTTAAGGCCGTGAAACTGCGCTAAAACAGCATTTGCCAAAGTTTCTGCAGTAATAGCCGTCGCGTCGGATACAAAAAACACGGTACGCTGAGTCGGTTTTTCAGGGGTTTCGTTTACGTTTGAATTCATAAAATTTAACGCTGTTAGATGAAGTTACGAACTTAACGCTAAAAGAACGGCTAAAATTTAGCAAATTTTTTCACTCAATTTCGAGGTAAACATGACACAAGGACGTTTCGTCATTCCATTCAGCCAACTTCGTATGACAGATGTTGACATCGTAGGCGGCAAGAATGCTTCTCTTGGCGAACTGCTTAGCCAGCTTACAGAAGCCGGCATCAGAGTACCTGACGGCTTTGCAACGACGGCTGAAGCTTTCAGAGTCTTTTTAAAAGAAGGCGGTCTTGATAAAAGAATTGAAGATCGTCTGAGCAAGTTAGACGTTGATGATGTTAAAGAGCTGGCAAAGGCAGGCGCTGAAATTCGTGAATGGATTGAAAAAGCTCCTTTCCCGGCTCAGCTCGAAAAAGAAATCAGAGAACACTATGAGTGGCTCAAGGGCGACCAGAAGGAAATTTCCGTTGCTGTTCGTTCCTCTGCAACTGCTGAAGACCTTCCGGACGCTTCCTTTGCCGGCCAGCAGGAAACTTACCTGAACGTCGTCGGTCTCGAACAGGTGTTCGCAAGAATGAAGGAAGTATTCGCTTCCCTCTACAACGACCGCGCAATCTCTTACCGCGTTCACAAAGGCTTCGACCACGCTGATGTGGCTTTGTCCGCCGGTGTTCAGAGAATGGTTCGCTCCGATAAGGGCGCTGCCGGTGTTATGTTTACGATGGATACCGAAAGCGGCTTTGATCAGGTCGTTTTCATTACAGCCAGCTATGGCCTCGGTGAAACCGTTGTTCAGGGCGCTGTGAACCCGGACGAATACTTTGTCCACAAACCCATCATGGAAATGGGCAAATTCCCGATCATCCGTAAAGTTCTCGGCAGCAAGAAGATCAAGATGATCTTCGACACAGACAAGTCCAGCGGACGCTCTGTGAAGGTGGTCGATGTTCCCGAATCCGAACGCCGCAAGTTTGCCTTGAACGACGACGAAATCATTCAGCTTGCCAAGTACGCCCGTATTATTGAAAAACACTACGGCCGTCCGATGGACATTGAATGGGGCAAAGACGGTATCGACGGAAAACTCTATATTCTTCAGGCTCGTCCCGAGACCGTGAAGAGCCGCCAGAAGAAGGCTGATGTTCAGCAGAAATTCGTTCTTCTCGGCAAAGGCGAAGTCCTGGTAACCGGCCGCGCTATCGGTCAGAAGATCGGCGCCGGCAAGGTTCGTATTGTTGCCGGTCCGGAACAGATGGACCTGGTTCAGGAAGGAGACGTCCTTGTTACGGACATGACCGATCCTAACTGGGAGCCGGTGATGAAGAAGGCCAGCGCCATCGTTACTAACCGCGGCGGCCGTACCTGCCACGCAGCTATTATTGCTCGTGAGCTCGGTATCGCTGCTGTTGTCGGCTGCGGCGACGCTACGGAAGTCCTCAAAGACGGCCAGGAAGTTACCGTCTCCTGCGCCGAAGGTGATACAGGCAATATTTACAACGGCCTGATCCCGTTCGAAATCAAAGAAGTGAAACAGGGCGAACTGCCTGAGATCCCCGTTAAGATCATGATGAACGTGGGCAATCCTCAGCTTGCATTCGACTTCCAGTCCATCCCGAACAATGGTGTCGGTCTGGCCCGCCTTGAATTCATTATCAATAACAACATCGGCATCCATCCGAAGGCCTGCTTAGCTTACCCGGATCTTCCCGAAGATCTGAGAAGAGCGGTTGAAGAGGCTTCTGCCGGTTACGAAAACCCGCGTGAATTCTTCAAGGAAAAGATCGCCGAAGGTATTGCCACGATTGCTGCCGCTTTCTATCCGAAGAAAGTGATCGTTCGTATGTCCGACTTCAAGAGCAATGAATACCGCAAACTCTTAGGCGGCAAGCTCTACGAACCGGAAGAAGAAAACCCCATGCTCGGTTTCCGCGGTGCAAGCCGTTACGTTTCCGAAGACTTCAAAGAATGCTTTGCTATGGAATGCGAAGCTCTGAAGAAAGTCCGCGACGAAATGGGCCTGACCAACGTCGAAATCATGATTCCGTTTGTCAGAACCGTTAAGGAAGCCAAGGAAGTTAACGAACGTCTGAACGAACAAGGTCTCAAGCGCGGCGTGAACGGTCTTCGCCTCAATATGATGTGCGAAATCCCGAGCAACGCACTGCATGCCGAGAAGTTCCTTGAACACTTCGACGGTTTCTCTATCGGCTCCAACGACTTGACCCAGCTGACACTCGGTCTGGACCGCGATTCCGGACTGGTTGCCAACTTCTTCGATGAACGCGACGAAGCCGTTAAGATCCTCCTGGCACGTGCCATCAAGGCCTGCCGTGAGAAAGGGGCTTATGTCGGTATCTGCGGTCAGGGTCCTTCCGACCATCCTGACTTAGCTCAGTGGCTGATGGAAGAAGGTATCGAATCTATCTCTCTGAACCCGGATACTGTCGTCAATACTTGGCGCAGACTGGCTAAAGACGTTAAGAAATAATTCTTAGGTTCTAAGCTTTACCAAACGGCCGTTTTCCTTTCGGATGCGGCCGTTTTCGCGTTCTTAACCTATAATTGACTCACGGTCAAAGGAGAGACCTCAAAGAAGGGAACGCATTATGGGATTGTCGTATTTTTGGTTTATTGCCGCTGCAGTGATCGGCGCGATGGATCTTTACTTCGGCAATTTTTTTCTATTGGTGATTTCAGCTGCCGCCTTTACGACAGCCCTTTTTTCCTTCTTCCTCAGTTCCGTTTATTTACAAGTCGCCATCTTCACCGTCATTTCTCTTTTAGTGATCAGTTATTTGATGCTTTTGCAGCGTCACTTGAGAGAAGTCGACTTTTATTCCGAAATTCTCCGCCGGCACATTGGTAAGACCGTGACGGTTCACGAATGGAGGCACAATCGGTACGCGACCGTCCAATACAACGGGCGAGTTTGGGAAGCCGAGATTGCTTTTAATGCGGGCGGTAATCTTCGTGCAGGGAAATACAAAATATGGAAAATGCTTTCGAACCGGCTAGTTCTGATTCCGTAGAAGGAAAAATCCCGGAGGGCGTCAGGCTCCCCAATCTTGACGATCCTCTCGTCATTAAAGATTTATTGAGAGCTCATGCAATGGCGGTCTCTAAACGCCTTGCGGAAGCCGTTCATAAAAATGTTCGTCGAGAAGAAGTCGTTCAAGCCGACCAGAGAGCCGCTGCATTCTTGGCTACAACGCTCTTAGGCCAAAATCCGGCTTATGCAAAGGCGGCAGTAAATACGCCCGAAAGAATTGAAAAGCTGCTTCGTGCGGAATTCACAGAGGCTTTGAAAGGCTTCGGGATCAAAGAGGAAGAGGCCGCTGATCCGGCCGTCTTTATGCAGCTCGTGATGTTCTTATTCACGAACCAAGTTCACGAGCTCATTAATGAACTGCAGAAAAATCCGGATGAGATCGAAGCAAAAGGTCCGCAGGCTCTCGACGCTCTGCTCGAGTCTTGGGTGAAAAAATTAACCAAAGAGAAGTGCGATGCCTAAATGTATTAAACCGAGCTGCAACCGCGGCTGCTGCGGTCACGATCACAGCTCCAAGGCAGAACAGGCTCCTTCTATCGTAGACATTGAAGTCGTCCGAAAAATCCTTTCCCAGGCTGTCGTGAATATGTGCAAGCGCGCTATTGCTTGTGCGGAAGGCGAACTGACGAGAGATGAGCTTGCAGAGAAAGATATGAAGCTCATGGAGTGGCTTGGAGAGACTTTCTGCGGCAACAACAGTCATTTTGAACCGGGCCCTGAAGACTGGACCACCGAAGGTTTGGCAGAATACATCAAACAGGCGCTGCCTCAGATCGAGGAGAATCCGGAAGGGGAGGAGATGAGTTCTGATGAGGTCGTCGTCAAAGCCTGCGCGATTTTTGTAGAGCAAGCCTATAAGGCGATCCATGATGCTTTGAAAGCCGGATTCCCGCTGCTGGATGCCGATGAGTTACCGGCGCCGGTCGCTTCTTTTGTCGAATCCTGGACCCTTTTGTTCGTCGGTGCTCCGATGGGCAGCAATAACTAAAATTGAAAATAGGAAAAAATAATGAATAACTTTGAATACTCTAATCCCACACGCTTAGTTTTCGGCAAAGGAGAAGAAAGCCGTATCGGAGAGCTAATGCGTGCCCGTGTGCCGGCGATGAGTCCCGTGCTGGTGGTTTACGGCGGCGGTTCTGCCAAAGAGAGCGGCCTTTTGGAGCGCATCTCCGAGTCGTTAAAAGCTGCCGACCTTGTGCCGATTGAATTGGGCGGCGTGACACCGAACCCGCAGCTTTCTTTTGTTCAGAAGGGTATTCTTTTGGCCCGCGAGCACAGAGTCAAAGCTATTTTGGCCGTCGGCGGCGGAAGTGTTATTGATGCTTCCAAGGCGATTGCGATCGGCGTTCCTTACGTCGGTGATGTTTGGGATTTCTTCACAAAGAAAATTACGCCGACAGAAGCGCTTCCGGTTGCCGCTGTGCTCACGCTTCCTGCTGCAGGCAGCGAACAGAGTATCCGTATTGTGATTTCAAACGGAGACAGAAAGCTCGGCGCCGGCTCTCCTCTAGTTCGTCCGTTTGTAAGCGTCATCGATCCCGAACTTTTCTTTACGCTTCCGGAAAAGCAAATTAGAGCAGGTGTGATCGATATGATGAGTCACATCATGGAGCGCTACTTTACCCAGACCAAAAATACCGACTTTGTGGACAGTCAGGCTGAAAGCGCCATGAAGACGATCATGAAGAACGGTCTGAAGCTCAAAAAGAATCCTAAGGATTACGACGCTTGGTGCCAGATCGGTTTGGCCGGATCTTTTGCACACAACGGATATTACGGATTGGGACAGGTCGAAGACTGGGCCTCCCACGGGATGGAACATGAACTGAGCGCCTGGGATACGACGATTACGCACGGCGAAGGTCTGGCAGTTGTAGTTCCGGCTTGGATGAAGTACGTCTGGCATGCCAATCCGAAACGTTTTGTTCAGTTTGCCCGCAACGTTATGGGCGTAAAAGGCGAAGGTACCGACGAAGAGATTATTCGTAAAGGTATCAAAGCCTTTAGACGATTCCTGAAGAAGATGGGTGCCCCGAAGAATCTGAAGGAACTCGGCGCTGAGAAGGCCGATCCCAAAGAGCTCGCGAAAAAAGCGGTGGAAATTCCCGGAAAATTAGGAAATTTCCTCCCGCTTTATGAGAAGGACATCGTCAAGATTTACAAACTGATGCGTTAATTTTGATTTTTTGTGAGAGGCACTTCGGTGCCTTTCTCTTTTTCTGGCGCTGCCAGAACGGAGTGAGAGAAATGCTTCTCCCAGTTTTTGACATATTCTTCGGCGAGCGGCTTGGATTTCAAAATTAAGAGGTTTTCCCCGTTCTTGGTTTCGGCGACTTTGACGAAATTGAAGCTTCCGGTGAGGACGATATTGTCATCGACGATGATGATTTTGTCGTGCGCGGTTCGGTGAGCCGTGTCAAAGAAAGTCGGAACACCGGCTTTTAAGAGGTCTTCCGTTGTATTCGGTTTTTTCTTAGGCATCTTCTTATCAATGATGACATCGACTTTCACGCCACGCTGATGAGCTCGGATGAGCGCCTGCGTAATTTCCTTGTTAGAGAAAAGAAAGGCCTGCATACGAATTCGGACCTTCGCGCTGTCAATAGATTGAACGATGGCGTTCTCAGCGCCTCCGTTAGGAGAGAAGAAGACTGCGGCCTCCGTAGGATAGAAAGGAGAGGCAGAAGCAGGGGCTGCCAAAGAAATAGCAGCAGCTTGTGCAAGGCATAAAAGGAAGTATTTCATAGGGTTACAAAAAGAGAGCTGCCATTCGGCAGCTCGATAAAAGATTATTTTCGGTTAAGTGTTCTGTTTTTCAACAGACGGCCTTGTTCGCGTTTCCACTCTCGCTTACCGATATCGGCTCGTTTTTCAAATAACTTTTTCCCTTTACCAAGGCCGAGTTCGAGTTTGACACGTCCGTCCTTGAAATGCATGTCTAAAGGAATCAGCGAATACCCGGCTTGTTCGACGCGGCCGATTAATCGCATGATTTCATGCTTATGAAGAAGGAGCTTACGGTTACGCGTGGGATCCGCTTTTTCATGGGTACTGGCGGTTTTCAGAGGCGTAATGTTTGCATTCAATAAAAACAGTTCTCCGTTTCTGACGAAAACGTGAGCTTCTTTAATGGAAGCGCCGCCGGCACGGATGGATTTCACTTCCCATCCTCTTAGTTCCAGACCGGCTTCAAATTTTTCTTCAATTTCGTAGTCGAATCTGGCCTTTTTATTTTGAATAATTGCCAAGGTTGCTCTCCAAGTAATAATGGCTCACAGCGAATTGATGCGGCAGGGCCGAAAACAGGCTGAAAGCCGAGTAAAATCTGCACAATTTTACTTTATTCGAGGTACGGGAGGTTCATTTGCTGTTATCAGCCGTAAAACAAACACCCTCCGGACTGCTCAAAAAAGTTCTTGAGCTTCCTGAAGGTTCAACGGTCGGGGACGCACTGCGCGCACTCGGCTGGCAAAAAACCGAAGAAATCGGTCTGAGCATTTACGGCCGGCGCTGCAAAGAAGAAGACCTCCTCAAGGACGGGGACCGAATTGAATTAACCGAACCGCTCCGAATCGATCCGAAAGAAGCCAGACGGCTTCGCGCTTTAAATAAACCGCTTTTGGCAACTCGAGGTCGAAAACATGCGAAATAAAATTTCACCCTTCGAATAAATACCTATTGCTGTCAACAAATACAGCTCCTTCAATTTACGTATAATTGTTTTTTGTGCTTAGAGGTTCAACAATGCGACTCCTTCAAAAGGCTTTAACCTTTGACGACGTTCTCCTCGTTCCTGCATACTCGAACGTACTTCCCCGCGAGACCGTCCTTTCCACACAATTCACCAGAGACCTCCGCTTAAACATCCCGTTCTGCTCTGCAGCTATGGATACGGTTACTGAAGCTAATTTGGCCATTGCCTTAGCTCAGGAAGGCGGCATCGGTATTATTCATAAAAACATGACAGCCCAGGCTCAGGCTGCCGAAGTTAATAAAGTTAAACGCCACGAAGCAGGCATGGTTGCCGACCCGATCACCATCGGTCCGGACATGATTGTTGCCGACGTGATTCGTCTGACCCGCGAACACAACATTTCCGGTCTTCCCGTTGTTCAGGGCGAAAAAGTTCTTGGTATGGTTACACACCGCGACCTTCGCTTCGAAGACCGCATGGACGCCAAAATTAGCGAAATCATGACACCGGCCGAACGCCTGATCACGATTAAAGAAGGCGCCACCCTTGACGACGCTAAGAAACTCATGCACGAGCATCGCCTCGAAAGAGTTTTGGTTGTTGATGACAACTTCCATCTCCGCGGTTTGATGACTGTTAAAGACATCATCAAAGCAACCGAACATCCGTATGCATCCAAAGACAAACACGGCAAACTGCTTGCCGGTGCAGCTGTTGGTGTCGGTGCCGGTACGGAAGAACGTGTCGAACTGCTGGTTGATGCCGGCGTCGACGTTCTCGTTGTTGACACAGCCCACGGCCATTCTCAGGGCGTTCTTGACCGCGTTAAATGGGTTAAGCAGCATTATCCTCAGGTTCAGGTTATCGGCGGAAACATCGCTACTGCAGCCGCAGCTTTGGCTCTCGTTGAAAACGGTGCTGACGCTGTTAAGGTCGGTATCGGCCCGGGCTCTATTTGTACGACCCGCGTTGTTGCCGGTGTCGGTGTTCCTCAGATCACTGCCGTCTCCAACGTTGCCGAAGCTCTTAAGGACTCCGGTGTTCCTCTGATCGCTGACGGCGGTATCCGCTTCTCCGGCGACGTTGCGAAAGCTATTGCAGCCGGTGCCAACACCGTCATGATGGGCGGTATGTTTGCCGGTACCGACGAAGCTCCGGGCGAAATCATTCTGTACCAGGGCCGTTCTTACAAGAGCTATCGCGGTATGGGTTCTCTCGGCGCCATGAACAAAGGCTCTGCAGACCGTTACTTCCAGGATAACAACAACGGCAACGTTGATAAGTTCGTTCCGGAAGGTATTGAAGGTATGGTTCCCTACAAAGGAAGCGTGCTTGCCATCATCTATCAGATGTGCGGCGGTCTTCGTTCTTCTATGGGCTACTGTGGCTGCCGTACGATTGATGAGATGCGCAACAAAGCCTGCTTTGTTGAAATCACATCTGCCGGCTGGCGTGAATCCCACGTTCACGATGTGAAGATCACGAAGGAAGCTCCGAACTACAGACTGGAACATTAATTTTCCTACATGTCTGAAATTTCAGATTAATATGACGGGCAAGGGTCGACTCGAGTTTTATAGACTCGGGCCGACTTTTGTTTTTAATTGATATTTAGCGAAGATGAACCACGATCGAATTTTAATTCTTGACTTCGGAAGCCAAGTCACGCAATTGATTGCGCGCCGTATTCGTGAAGCTCACGTTTACTGCGAAGTCCACTCCTGCGACGTATCGGATGGATTTATTAAAGAATTCAAGCCGAGCGGCATCGTCCTTTCCGGCTCTCACATGAGCGCTTATGAAGAATCCACGGACCGCGCTCCGAAGGCCGTTTTTGAAATCGGCGTTCCGGTTTTAGGCATTTGCTACGGCATGCAGACAATGGCTGAGCAGCTCGGCGGCAAAGTTGAAAGCGGCGCTCAGCGTGAGTTCGGCTACGCAGAAGTTCGTGAGCACGGCCACACAAAACTTTTGAAGAACATCTCCGACTTTACTGATAAAGACGGCAAGAGCTATCTGAAGGTTTGGATGAGCCACGGCGACAAAGTCACTGAAATGCCTCCCGGCTTCAAACTGATGTGCTCGACTCCGACTTGCCCCATCGCCGGTATGGCTGACGAGGAAAGAGGCTTTTACGCTGTCCAGTTCCATCCCGAAGTTACGCATACCGAGAAGGGCCGTGAAATCCTTGAGACCTTTGTTCTTAAGATCTGCAAGGCCAATCCCGACTGGGTCATGGGCAACTTCGCTCAGGAAGCCGTTGAAAAAATTCGTCATCAGGTTGGAAAAGATGAAGTTATTCTCGGTCTTTCCGGCGGCGTCGATTCTTCCGTTACGGCGGCTTTGATTCATCGCGCGATCGGCGATCAGCTGACCTGCGTTTTCGTAGACAACGGACTGCTTCGTCTTCACGAAAGAGAACAGGTCGCTCAGACTTTCCGTGACAATATGGGTATGAAGCTGATTGTGGTTGATGCTTCCGACCGGTTCATGGATGCGTTATCCGGTGTTACCGATCCTGAAGCCAAACGTAAGATTATCGGTCGTCTGTTTGTCGAAGTCTTCCAGGAAGAAGCTGAAAAACTGCAGAATGCTAAGTGGCTCGCACAGGGCACCATTTATCCTGACGTCATTGAATCCAACGGCGCCAAGACCAAGAAAGCCCAAACCATTAAGTCCCACCATAATGTCGGCGGTTTGCCCGATACACTTCATCTGAAGCTTCTCGAACCGCTTCGCGAACTCTTCAAAGACGAAGTTCGTGAACTCGGTATCGCTTTAGGGCTGCCTGCCGAAATGGTTTATCGTCATCCTTTCCCTGGCCCCGGCCTCGGCGTTCGTATTCTCGGCGCTATTAAACGCGAATACGCCGATCTTCTGAGAGAAGCTGATGCGATCTTCATTGAAGAACTTCGCAATGCAGGTTGGTATGACAAAGTCAGCCAGGCTTTCGTTGTCTTCCTGCCGGTTAAGAGCGTCGGTGTGATGGGCGACGGTAGAACATACGACTGGGTTGTCAGCTTGAGAGCTGTTCAGACCAGCGACTTTATGACCGCTAAATGGGCTCATCTGCCATACGATCTTCTTGGCAAGGTTTCCAACCGCATCATCAACGAGGTTAAGGGTATTAACCGCGTCGTTTATGATGTATCTGGCAAACCCCCCGCAACGATCGAGTGGGAATAAAAATATTGAATTTCTAGCTATTTCTTAAGCATTCGGGATGACTCAGAAGTCATCCCGTTTTTATATCTAAAATCAACAAAAAAGCGTTTTTTCGCTTGTAGAAGCTTTCACTTTCTTTCAGTATTCTTTAAACCTAAGCAAGCCTATTTCAATAGTATTTTTGATGGTATAGATTTTTTTCTTGATGAAATTTGATGGTATTTCAAGAGATTTTTGACAGCCATAATGTGGATTGAAATAGAGCAATGAACGAGGAGGAACTCCAGTACGTTTTTAAAAGAGCAGTTGTTTAATCCTGATTGGATTGAGGTCTCTGCGGCTCATGTATTACCCCAGGCGAGGACGGTTTAAAACGTTCCGGATTTCGCTCCGCAAAGTCGCCGGAGCATGGAACATTCGGCTTGATCCCTTCTGCCTGGCAATCTGCTAAATAATTGTCGATAGTTTGATGAAATATTTTTTCGAGCTCCTGTAAGGTCTCGCCCTCATATGTCAGAAGACTTTTGATAAACATCACTTTTCCGAAGAGGCAATTGTCATCGACACTGTATTCAACAGAGCTGAGAAAACTTTTATATTTCAAAAAATCTCCCATACCAACACCATTGAATGTAATTGCTCTTTACGTTGCAGCAGAACCTCTCAATGTGTTGAGTTTTTAAGTCGTTCATGCATATTAACTTGAGGTCCCTTTCGCATTTTAAGAATTCTCATGGTTCGGAAGCAATATCGGGAAAAAAATCGCAATTACTCGATTCGCACGGTTTTACCCTCACTTCCGAGGTCTGCGCGCTAACATGTCAAGTAGGTAAGGGCAACTCGGGTATACTTTGGCCATGAAAAAGATCGAAATAAAGAAATTTAAAACCGCGCCTGACCTGGCAAAGATGATAGAAGAAGGCCATAAGGTCCACGCGATGGCGAACGGAAAAATACAATCGTACGAGCGGCACACGCCTCAGCCGGAAGACTACAGTAACTTAGACGATTTTATGGAAGTCGCCGAAAATCATATCAATGAGCTCTATAACACCAGACAAGAAGTTGATGAGATGCTGACTGAAGTCTTTACAGTTTTTGTCAGACATCCCGAGCTTTCCGGTACGCCTTATATTACTGTCTTGGAACTGATGGTGTTTCTCGAAGAGGATTTCCGCCAGTTAACTAAGAGATATGAAGCAGCATCTTCTGCGCTGGCTGCCATGGAAGAAAATCAGTATGGCTGCGACGATATGGATATTTACGTCGGAGAACACGGCGCAAGAACAATGCTGGATGCTTTGGACCGATTAAAGAAATTTGGTCAATTAACCAACGATGAAGAAGGCCTTGAGTCTGAGCTCAAGGAAGGCGTGGCAAACCAAAGCCCGGATATTAATTGGAAACAGCCCCGTCTCAATTAAATTTCTAGTGACAAGATGCCTCAGCAGACGGATCTAATTTCGAATTTTGTGAAATTGTCTATTCGGCGGGGCTCTTCTCTGACTACTCTCTCAAAATCACCCGACCATCTTCGGACCGTTGTCGATGCATTTAAGGCAACGGCCCGGGATCCTTTGCATCCGCACGAAGACGATGCAAAAAAATTCTTAGCCGAAGCCGGAAATTGGATATCCGACACGCCTAAAAATCTTTTGGAGGTATCGGCCTCTTCATCTAACGAACAAATCGCACAATTTCCGCTCTCAGAGCTAACTTCTGCAGTTGAAGCTTTTCGAGAAGAGATTCGGCAAAAAAGAAAACATCAAGCCTTGAGCCGAGAGAAAGAAGTTCGGCTTTCTCGGATCGATCGTTCCCGTGACGCACATTTCATGCGCGAAGCGCTTGTCGAAGCAGCAAAAGCACGTCAGGCCGGAGAGGTTCCGGTTGGCGCCGTCGTTGTCGATAAAGAAGGCAGCATCATCGGCAGAGGACATAATTGCGTTGTCTCAGGTCATGACCCAAGCGGACATGCTGAAATCATTGCCCTTAAAAATGCGTCTCAGAACCTTAAAAACTACCGGCTTGATAACTGCACGATCTATGTGACGCTTGAACCCTGTCCGATGTGCTCCGGTGCGATTATCGGCGCCAGACTTGCCCGATTGGTTTACGGGGCCAAAGACCAAAAAGCGGGTGCCGCCGAAAGTGTGTTTAAACTATTTGACGAGAAAAGAGTCAATCATCACACTGATGTGACAGCAGGAGTACTGGAGGAAGATTGTCTCCGGATACTCCAAAGTTTTTTTGTCGAATTAAGAAAGAGCCGTGGTAAAACAAATGGATAAAGTCGGTATTAACGCCCCTTCCGGTAATGTCATTCATTTCAAATCCGTCGAGAGGGCGGCCGAACTTTTCAGAGAAAGAGGTTGGGACGTAACCATCGGAGAAGATGTTTACACCAGCTTCGGTCGTTTCGGCGGTTCCAGCGACTCCGCTCGGTTGAATGATTTTCAGCAGGCTTGCAGCGATAATGAACTTGTTTTGTGTGCTCGAGGCGGTTACGGTTTTTCCCGACTCCTACCGAACCTTGATTTCAACAAAATCAAATCTAATGGAACTTGGGTTGCCGGTTTTTCCGATATCACTTTTTTCACTACGGCTTATTTAGCACTGACCGGCGGGAAGAGCCTGCAGGCGCCGACGGCTTCTGTGCTCGGCGACCCCAAGTGCGATCCTTATACCATTCAAACTTTCTTTGAAGTATTGGCGGCAGAAGAATACAAATTCTTTTTCCCGACACCGTTTCCGGACTTTCAAACAACGGGTTTGCTTTGGGGCGGGAATTTGACCGTCTTGTGTTCGATGCTCGGAACCAAGTACTTCCCGAAAGTCGAAGGCGGTATTCTTTTTGTCGAGGATATCGCTGAACCGGCTTACAAAATAGAGCGTGATTTGAATCACCTTCTGCAGGCCGGAGTGATCGATAACCAAAAAGCCGTGGTCCTGGGGGATTTCTCGAAAATTAAGTCCTCCGAACATGATTTCGGATACGGGCTGGAAGATGCTTTGAGTTTCATCGCAGGGCGCACTAAAACCCCGTTTATCTCAGGGTTGCCTTTCGGGCACGAAATGAAAACCGCCACACTTGTAGTCGGCTCTGAGGCACATCTCAATGTTCAGTCAAACATGGCAGAACTCACGATGAAAGGCTGTCCAAACTTTAGAGTTGCGGGAGTGCCGAAATGATTTTTTCTGCTATTAAGCGCCTTAAAACCATTTTTGAGCCGAACCCTCCCGAGGCGACTAATTACCATCTTCATCTTTCAGGCGCTCGGTTAGCTTCCAAGGTGCAGCTTCGTCAGTTGTCGGTTTTAAAGCACCGGACGACAGCGGTCGTTGCGATCCGCATGCTGCTGTACCTTATTTTTACCTTGACTTGCTGGAGCTATGTCGGGGGCTGGGTCATGGCGCTCTGGCTGGCTTTTAATGTGATGCATACGCTGGCTAGCATGAAATCTGCGGATGACTTCTTCAACGAGCCGTCCATGGACAAGCGTTTTCATTACTGGAAGAACCGCACGCTCCAGATGATTTTGGTGTCGGGTCTCTCTATCGGTTTTGCAGGCTTTTATTTCATGGTTCCGGACAACGTCATTGCCGAGATGATTCTCTTGGCCATGATTGTGGGCGTGACATTCGGCAGTGTTCCGCTTTACGCCATCTGGCTTCCCGCCCTTTGGATATTCGTTCCGGCAACGCTGCTTCCGACGATTCTGAAGCTCGTCCTGATATACCAGCCGTCCTTGTTTATCGCTTTATTCTGGACGCTTATTCTTTTCCTCATTATTTTCTACTTCGGCGTCCGTCTGAATAAGATTTATCTCCAAGGCATCTATCGTTCGTTTGAACGAGAGTTCTTGATGGAGCAGCTGATTTTCCAGCGGCAGAAGGCCGACTATATCCGCGAAGCGTCCGAAATGGCGATCTCTGCAAGAACACGATTCTTTGCGGCTGCTAACCATGACCTCCGTCAGCCGCTCCAGGCTATGGGCATTTTTATCTCTATTCTTCAGGGGCAGGCCGATCAACAGGCTAAACCTTTAATTGATAATTTGTCGAAGGCCTGCAATACGGTGGCGACGCTGGTGGATCAGATTCTGATTATTTCGAAGCTGGATTCCAAGACGATGAAGATTCGGCCTACCGAAGTCTCCATTCGTTCAATGTTCTCTGAATTGGCGAATGAATTTACGCCGATGGCCGAACACAAGGGGTTGACTTTTGAAGTGAGGGCCGAGCCTCTGATGATCGTCACCGACGGACTGCTTTTTGAACGGGTGCTTCGTAACCTTATCGGAAACGCCGTACGTTATACCGAGCACGGCGGTATCCTGCTGAGGGCAAAGAAAACAAAGAAGAACACGCTTGTTGTTACTGTCTCCGACTCGGGCTGCGGGATTACGAAAGAAGATCAAGCTAAACTTTTTCAGGCTTATTACCGCGGCGGCGCCGGCCACAAATCCCGAGAGGGTTTCGGCTTAGGTCTTTCGATTGTCGATAAGATCTGCAAACTTCTGAATATCGAACTCAAACTGATTTCTAAAGTAGGAAAAGGTTCTATCTTCCGCTTGGAAATGGCAATCGAAACGTCTGTAGATACGACGGAAGTACAGCCGCCCGTACAGCCGAATCGGATTTTTTCTCTGGAGGATGTCAACGTCCTGTTAATTGAGGACGATCCTTTGATTCGTGAGAGCCTGGCAACGTTATTAGAAGGCTGGGGTGCCAAAGTGAGAAGGGCGGAATACTTTGATGCTGAACTCGCTGCTCAGTTGATTGAGGAGGCGCCGGTAGACATTATTTTCTCTGACTTTAACTTAGGTCCCAGCCGTTTGACCGGTCTCCAATCGATCTTCCGCATCCGCAGTGTTCTGGGACGCAAGATTCCGGCGATTATCAGCACGGCCACTTCTCGTGATGCCATCATGGCTCAGTACGAAGAAGAGACCGAGGGTTTGGACTTTGCGGATTCAGCGGTTAACCTGATGGAACTCCCGCTTATCGTACAGAAGCCGGTCACGCCGACAGAGATTAATCGGATTATTCATCGAGAAATCGAGAAGAAGTAATTTCTTTCTGAGATTTAAAGTTCCCGCGTTTATTGCGCTATATTGGAAGAGTCTTCTACAAGAAGAATAAAAAAACTGAACCCAACCATTCCGCAAGAATGAGCCGGCGTCGGTATTAGAACATGCGGGCCTCCGTCACAAGCAGAGTGTTCGCCTCCAATCAATTTCCCGTGGACTTTGAAAGGATATTTCCTAATGAAATCTCAAGAAGGGTCTAAACCCGCAGAACGTCTGAACGGGTCAGAGATACTTGTACGCGCGCTTGCCGAAGAAGGCGTTGAATACGTTTTTGGTTATCCCGGCGGCAGCGTGCTGAATATTTTTGACGCGATCTATAAGCAGGATAAATTCAAACACATTCTTGTTCGACACGAACAAGGTGCAGCTCATGCTGCAGATGCCTACTCCAGAGCATCTAATAAAGTCGGCGTAGCCTTGGTCACCAGCGGACCCGGCGCTACTAACGCTGTTACCGGCATCGCGACCGCCTATGCCGACAGCATTCCGATGGTTATTTTTACCGGTCAGGTTAATACCCTCGCGATCGGTCAGGATGCTTTCCAAGAAGTGGATATCGTCGGTATCTCTCGTCCTTGTGTCAAACACAATTTCTTGGTGAAAGATGTAAAAGACTTAGCCAAGACGATTAAGAAAGCTTTTTATATTGCTAAAACCGGCCGCCCCGGTCCTGTCTTGATCGACATTCCGAAGGATGTTTCCGCAGCGATCTGCGAATATCAATATCCGGAAAACATGGAACTTCGTTCTTACAAACCTTTGACGAAGGGCCATTTGGGCCAGATCAAAAAGGCACTGCAATTAATTCTCTCGGCTGAACGTCCTTTGATCCATATCGGCGGAGGCATCGTTTCTGCCAATGCGAGCGAACTGCTCCAGCGTTTAGCTTTTGAACTCGGCATTCCCGTCAATTCAACATTGATGGGGTTGGGTGCCATGCCATCCGACGATAAAAAGTTCCTCGGCATGGTGGGCATGCACGGAACCTACGAAGCTAACATGGCGATGCAGAACTGCGACGTTCTGATCGCAATCGGTTCCAGATTCGACGACCGCGTTGTCGGCTTGCCGTCCAACTTTGCACAGCCCGGCCGCAAGATTATTCATATTGATATCGATCCGTCCACGATTTCCAAACGCGTGAAAGTCGATATCCCGATTGTCGGCGACGTGAAAGAAGTCATCGCCGACATGCTCAATCTGCTCGAAACCACCGACAAGCGCCCCGATCCTGAAAAGCTTGCCGCGTGGCAAAACAGAATCAACGGCTGGCGTGAAAAAGACTGCCTTCACTACGAAAACAGCGATACGGTGATTAAGCCTCAGTACGTTCTTCAGAAGCTGCAGGAAATCGGCGGTGACGATATGATCGTGGCGACCGACGTCGGTCAGCATCAGATGTGGTGCGCCCAATTCCTTAAGTTCCGTAAGCCTCGCGATTGGCTGACTTCCGGCGGCTTGGGCACGATGGGTGTGGGCCTGCCTTATGCGATCGGTGCCTGCGTTGCTCATCCCGATAAACCGGTGGTCTGCGTCACAGGCGACGGTTCCATTCAGATGAATATTCAGGAATTGGCCACTGCTAAGCAGCTCGGCGTAGCGCCCAAGATCATCCTGCTCAACAATAACTATCTCGGTATGGTTCGTCAGTGGCAGGAACTTGAATATGACCGCCGCTACTCCCATTCTCACATGGAAGTGACACCGGACTTTAAAGCCCTGGCGGAAGCTTACGGTCACATCGGTATTGTGGTCGATCGTCCTGAAGACGTCGAACAAGCTCTGAAGGATGCTTTCGGCAAATACAAAGACAAACTCGTCTTCCTTGATTTCCATGTGGATCCGACCGAAAACGTTTGGCCGATGGTGAAAGCCGGACGCGGACTGACGGAAATGATCTTAGGCTCGGAGAAAATCTGATGAATCGACACGTTCTATCTATTCTTTTGGAAAACGAGCCGGGAGCACTTTCCCGCGTGGTCGGATTGTTCTCCGCTCGAGGCTACAACATTGAATCTTTGACCGTTGCACCGACCGAAGATCCGACGGTTTCCCATATGACCATTGTCAGCCCGGGAAGCACGGAGATCATCGAACAAATTACCAAGCACCTCAACCGCTTAATCGAAGTTATTAAAGTCGTTGATTTGACGGAAGGCGAGTACGCAGAACGCGAACTCATGCTTGTCAAGGTTCGTGCTGTCGGCAAGGATCGCGAGGAAATGAAACGTTTGAACGACATTTTCCGCGGACGCATTATTGATGTGACGGATAAAACCTACACCATTGAATTAACCGGTAATTCCGACAAACTGGATGCCTTTCTCAAAGCAGTTGATAAGGAATGCATCCTTGAAATGGTTCGCACCGGTTCCTGCGGCATCGGCCGCGGAGATCGAATGCTCCACCTCTAATTTATTGTTCCAACCTTCATAACTTGAGGAAAATTAAAATGAAAGTTTATTACGACAAAGACTGCGACCTTTCTTTAATCAAAGGAAAGAAAGTCGCTATCATCGGTTACGGCTCCCAGGGCCACGCTCACGCACAGAATCTTCATGATTCCGGCGTTGACGTCGTTGTCGGTGTCCGCAAAGACGGCGCTTCCTGGAAGAAAGTCGAAGCTGCCGGTCTGAAGGTAGCCACAATCGAAGATGCGACAAAAGACGCAGATGTTGTGATGATCCTTCTTCCTGACGAAAAGATCGCCGAGGTCTACAAAAAACAAATCGAACCGAACCTGAAAGAAGGCGCTGCTTTGGCTTTTGCCCACGGCTTCAACATTCACTACGGTCAGGTCACTCCGAGAGCCGACCTTGACGTTTGGATGGTTGCCCCGAAGGCTCCCGGCCATACCGTTCGCCGCACCTATACCGAAGGTTCGGGTGTTCCTCAGCTGATCGCTGTTTACCAGGACAAATCCGGTAAAGCCCGTGAAGTCGCCATGTCTTACGCTGCTGCCAACGGCGCAGGCAAGGCCGGCATCATTGAAACCACCTTCAAAGAAGAAACCGAAACCGACTTGTTCGGCGAACAGTGCGTTCTGTGCGGCGGTATTGCCGAACTGATCAAGATGGGCTTCGAAACCCTGGTTGAAGCCGGCTACGCTCCTGAAATGGCTTACTTCGAATGCTGCCATGAAATGAAGCTGATCGTTGACCTGATCTACGAAGGCGGCTTGGCAGATATGAACTACTCCATCTCCAACAACGCTGAGTTCGGCGGCTACGTCACCGGTCCAAAGGTTGTTTCCGACCAGGCTCGCGCTGCGATGAGAAAAGCTCTGAGCGACATTCAGGACGGTTCTTACGCTAAGAACTTCCTCCTTGAAAACCAAGTCGGCGCTCCGATGCTTCGCTCCATCCGTGCTCAGACGGCCGCTCATCCGATTGAAGTCGTCGGTGCTCGCCTGCGCTCCATGATGCCGTTCATCTCTGCTCACCGTCATATCGACCGCAGCAAGAACTAATCATTTGAACTGCTAAAGAAACAAGAAGGGGCGCCGATGGGCGCCCCTTCGATTATCAGAAAAAGAAAAATTATTCGAGGTTCTGAATTTGCTCGCGCATCGATTCAATCACGAGCTTCAGATTGACGGACGTGTCCGTCATCGAAATTGAAACGGCTTTGCTGCCGAGCGTATTGGCTTCACGGTTGAGTTCCTGCATCAGGAAGTCGAGTTTCCGGCCGACGGGGCCGCCGCGATCCAGTGTTCTTCTCACTTCTTTGACGTGGGTGCACAGTCTTTCCATCTCTTCGTTGACATCAAGCTTGATGCCGTAAAGCGTGATTTCCTGACGGATGCGTTCATTGACTTCTTCTTTGGTGATCTGAGCGCCGTCTGCCAGCGTGGTGCCTAATGCTTCTTCAAGTCTTTCGGTGAGTTTGTCCTTTTGCGCCTGAAGAATTTCAGGAATCTTAGGACGAAGCGTATTGACGAGGTCTTCAATCTGTGTGCAGTATTTGAGCAGAACCTGAGCTAAAGCAGCGCCTTCACGCTGTCGGCTTTCGTTAAATGCAGCGAGGCACTGTTCAAAGCCTGTCAGCACTTGCTTTGCGAAGACTTCGGGATCGGGGACCGGAGCGGCGACGATGCCGGGATAATTCAGAATGTCGGCGACGCGCAGGGCTGTGGCGGAAGGGTCTGTCTTTAAGACCTGCGTCTGAAGAGCCATAAGCTTGCTGAGGGCTTCTTCATTTAAGGCCGTATCCGCCGATAAGCCGGAATCCACTAAATTCAAGCGGCATTCCATCTTGCCGCGGGCGATTTTGCCGGAGATGATCTCTCTGAATTTCGGTTCGAGGAAACGAATTTCTTCGGAAGCGCGGAAACTTAAGTCTAAAAAACGAGAGTTAACGCTTCTCATGTCGATGCTCAGCAAGCCCATGTCGGTCTGGACTTTGGCATTCGCGTAACCCGTCATACTCGAAATATTACTCATTCAAAACTCCTTCTCTGCCGCGCTTGATTGAACTGGATTGCACGGTCTTTCTGCCGCCGTATTTTACCTTCCTTGAAGCCGGCTCTAACTTCCACAAGGTTCGGATCGGGTGGAAATTATGGTTTACGAATCTGCCTTCATTAGAATGACAGAACATTGTTGAAGGAGATATGAATGACAGAAGAAACTTGGAGCCGTCCCAGCGGCCGCAAAGCAGACGAACTGCGCCCGATAAAGATCACACGTCACTACACAAAATACGCCGAAGGCTCCGTTTTAATTGAAGTCGGAGGCACCAAGGTCATTTGCACCGCTTCGGTTGAAGAAAAGGTCCCGGGCTGGCTCAAAGATCAGGGAAAAGGCTGGGTGACTGCGGAGTACGGAATGCTGCCGCGCGCTACCGGTACTCGCACGGACCGAGAAGCCGCCAAAGGAAAGCAAAGCGGCCGCACACAGGAAATCCAGCGTCTGATCGGAAGATCTCTGCGCGCAGTGGTGGACATGGAAGCACTCGGCGAGAGAATGATCAAAATTGACTGCGATGTGACCCAGGCAGACGGCGGTACAAGATGCGCTTCGATTACCGGTGCATATGTGGCACTCGCTGATGCCGTCAATTGGCTCATTAAAAACGGCTCCTTGGAAAAATCTCCGCTCAAAGGACAAGTCGCTGCACTTTCAGTTGGTATTTATGAAGGTGTTCCAGTTGCTGATTTCGACTACGACGAAGATCATTTAAGTGATACGGATATGAATGTCGTGATGACAGACGCAGGAAAATTTGTTGAACTGCAGGGAACCGCTGAAGGAGAACCCTTTAGTCGGGAAGACCTCGATGCTTTGCTCAAGCTGGCTGAAGACGGCCTGAAGCAGCTGTTTGCAGCTCAGAGAGCAGCTCTTGCCGAGGAGTAAAAAGACATGTCTAAGAAAATTGTTCTCGCCAGCAATAACAAAAAGAAAATGAAAGAAATGCAGGAGCTTCTTGCTCCGATGAGTGCCGAAGTGATTTCTCAAGGTTCTTTGGGAATCCCTTCTGCAGAAGAGCCTTTCGGTACCTTTGTGGAAAATGCGCTGGCAAAAGCCAGATGGGCGGCGAAACATTCCGGTCTTCCGGCCATTGCCGATGACTCGGGAATTTGCTCGGATGCCTTAAAAGGCGCGCCCGGCGTACTGAGTGCACGTTTTGCCGGCGAGCCGAGCTCAGATGCTGCAAATAACGCAAAACTGATTAAAGAACTTGAAGACAAAGACAATCGTAACGCTCATTACACCTGCGTTATTGTCGCCGTCCGTGATGAAAACGATCCCGAGCCTCTGATCGCGATTGATTTTTGGAACGGCACGATCGGATATGAACCGAAAGGCGAGGGCGGCTTCGGATACGATCCTTTCTTTATCGTGACGCCGGACGGAAAGACCGCTGCTCAGATGACGGCCGAAGAAAAGAATGCCGTCAGCCATCGCGGCAAAGCCATGAGAAAAATGCGCACTTTATTAACCGAACGTTGGAATTGGTAAATTGAAAGAACTTCCGCTTTCTTTATATATTCACTGGCCGTGGTGCCTAAAAAAATGTCCTTACTGCGACTTTAATTCTCACGGCTTGAGAGGGCCGGCGCCGGAAGCACTCTATGAGGCTGCCATCATTGAAGGGCTCAAAGAGCAGGGCGCCCGTGTCCAGAGAAGAAAGCTGAAGAGCATATTTTTCGGGGGCGGCACTCCTTCTCTGATGGCGCCGGAAACCATCGGCAGAATCATTGAAGCGGCCGACAACAATATTCCGTTCCACGAAAACATCGAAATTACGCTGGAAGCCAACCCCGGCACTTTTGAGGAACAGAAATTTAAAGACTTCAGGGAGGCCGGTGTCAACCGGCTTTCGATCGGAATTCAAAGTTTTGATGACGCTAAATTGAGGGCTTTAGGCCGGGTTCACAACTCGCAGGAAGCCAGGCGGGCTGCAGAAAGCGCCGGAAAGATCTTTGAGAACTTCAACCTGGATTTAATGTTCGGGCTTCCCGGCCAGACTATTCAGGAACTGGACGAAGAGCTGGAAACCGCGTTTTCTTTCGGATCGACGCATTTGTCCTGCTATCAGCTGACCCTGGAGCCGAACACCTATTTTGCCAAATTTCCGCCCAAAGGGATTCCTGATGACGATGTGCTTTCAGATATGTCCGATTTGGTCAGGGATAAAACCGCAGCCCGCGGTTTTGATCACTATGAAGTGTCTGCCTATGCCAAAGGAGGGTACCGCTGCAGGCATAACCTTAACTATTGGGAGTTCGGAGATTATTTTGCCGTCGGTCCCGGTGCCCACGGAAAAATAACCATTCAAGGATGTCCGGAGCGTTTTTATAACTATCGCGATCCGGCCCGATGGCTTTTATCGTTTAAAGAACATCAGACTCAAATCGCCGAGCGGAAACTCATTGATCCGGAAGATTTGCCATTTGAATTCATGCTTAATGCGCTTCGGCTGAGAGAGGGCGTGCCCTTCGATTTTTACACCGAGAGGACCGGCCTCTATTTCGATGTTATTGAGTCGATTTGGACGGAACTTCGAGAAAAAGGTCTTGTCTGCGACCATCTCAAGAGAATCAAAACGACAGAGAAGGGCTGGCTTTTCTTGAACGAGGTGCTTGAAGCTTTTCTTTGACAGGATCTCAGCGTACGACATCAAACTATGCGGCCGATTTCGGCCGCTAATTGTTTCACTCGGAAGAAATGCACCATTTCGCCGCAATGTTCTATTGCGGATCAAAAATCAATAAAAAAATCCCTAAATTGTTCCTTTTTGCACTAAAAAGGTGCATCATTACAAAAGTTTTTGCGATTGCTTACTGAGGCTCTTTGAGAATGCATGATTTCGTGCATGTCGAAAATTGGCACGAAATTTGCATAAGCTTTGTTGAACATATTTTTTGATTGCTACGTCCAAATTTACTAAGGAGATATCCATGGCTAAGACCAGCGCTGAAATCATGCAGATGCTTGTGGACAACAACGTCAAATTTGTTGATTTGCGCTTCACTGATTTCAAAGGCAAAGAACAGCACGTTTCCGTACCGGTTTCTGCTTTTGATGAAGACAAGTTTGAAGAAGGTCACGCTTTCGACGGTTCTTCCATCGCTGGATGGAAAGGCATTGAGGCCAGCGATATGCTGCTGATGCCGGATCCGGACAGCGCCCGTATGGACCCGTTCGCCGACGAAGATATTCCGACAATGATCCTGACCTGCAACGTTGTTGAGCCTTCTACCGGCAAGGGATACGATCGCGACCCCCGCAGCGTTGCCAATCGTGCTGAAGCTTACTTAAAGAGCACCGGTATCGGCGACAATGCTTACTTCGGACCTGAACCGGAATTCTTCATTTTTAACGGTGTTAGCTGGGGCACCACAATGAATCACAGCTTCTTCAAAATCGAAAGTGAAGAAGGCTATTGGAGCAACGGCAAGGATATGAACGGCGCCAACAGCGGCCATCGTCCTACTGTCAAAGGCGGTTATTTCCCAGTTCCTCCGGTTGACTCTCTCTACAATGTCCGCTCTCAGATGTGCGAACTTCTTGAAGAACAGGGCGTTCCCGTTGAAGTTCATCATCATGAAGTCGGCGGCTGCGGCCAGTGCGAAATCGGTACGCTGTTCAGCACACTGACCAAACGCGCTGACTGGACTCAGATTCTTAAATACACAGTTTGGAATGTGGCAGCAGCCTACGGCATGACTGCAACCTTTATGCCGAAACCTGTTGTCGGCGACAACGGCTCAGGTATGCACGTTCATCAGTCTATTTGGAAAGACGGCAAGAATATCTTCGCCGGCAACGGCTACGCAGGGCTTTCTGATACGGCTCTCTATTACATCGGCGGCGTCATCAAACACGCTCGTGCTTTGAACGCGATTACGAATCCGACAACGAACAGCTATCGTCGTTTAGTCCCGGGTTTTGAAGCTCCTGTGAAACTTGCTTATTCCGCCCGTAACCGTTCTGCTTCTCTGCGTATTCCATTCGTTTCCAGTGATAAGGCACGTCGCGTTGAAGTTCGCTTCCCCGATCCGATGGCCAATCCCTATTTGGCTTTCTCTGCTTTGCTGATGGCCGGTTTGGACGGTATCCAGAACAAGATTCATCCGGGCGAAGCTGCTGACAAGAACCTCTATGATCTGCCTCCGGAAGAAAACGCTAAGATCCCGACCGTATGTTCTTCTTTGGAACAGGCCTTGGAAGCTTTGGCTGCCGACCATGAATTCCTGACGGCCGGCGGAGTCTTCAGCGAAGATCTGATCACCTCTTACATTGCACTCAAGCATGAAGAAGTCGTACGTACTCAGATGGCGGTGACACCTGAAGAATACGACATGTACTATTCGAGCTAGTAGAGTAATTTGAGGCTGTCTGAGTAAAGACAGCAAAATGACCGAGCGGAGGATGTCGTGAGTTTTGATGCTAAGCGTTTAGAAAGTTTCGATCTCCTCAGGCTCGGTCTTTTTGCATGTAATAAAGAAGGCGATATTCTTTACGCCAATACCGCGGCTCAATTTCTATCCGGGCAGTCGCTCAAACTTCTAAAAGAAAGAAAACTTCAGTATTACCTGAATTCGTCGGATGAATGGCTCGCAAATTACCGTGCGCATCCCGAGCCTTCATTTTTGGTTCCGAACGAACTAGACCATTTCCTGCGTCCTCCGGCAGAACCGATTCCGGTTCTAGTCACCATTCATCCTTTCCCAGATGACGAAAATATTCTCTTGGCCGAGATTGTGCCGGCAGATAAGACCCTTCAAATGACGCGAGAACGTCATATGAATGAGTTGTCTGAAAATACTCGGCGCCTGCTGAGAAATCTCGCTCATGAAATTAAGAATCCTCTCGGAGGGATTCGAGGCGCAGCACAGCTCTTGGAAGGGGAGCTTCACGATCCGGAAAATAAAGAATTTACCGAAGTGATCATTAGTGAAGCCGACCGTCTCCAGCATCTTGTCGATAAGATCCTCGCGCCTTACCGTCAGCTTTATCATCCTGTGCCAACCAATGTTCACGAAATCCTGGAACGTGTTCGCCTTCTAGTGCAGTCGGAATTCCCGGAAGGGTTAAAGGTTGTTCGCGACTATGACATCAGTGTACCTGAAATGATGGCCGACAGAGGTCAGCTGACACAAATTTCCTTGAACTTAATGCGCAACGCCGCTGAAGCTTTATCCGAGCAAATAGCACAGGGTACGGCCTGTATCACGCTTAAAACCCGTGTTGTCCATCATGTTCAGGTCGGTCAAAGTTTTTGCCGCACGGCATTAAATATCCATGTGATCGACAACGGAGAAGGCATACCCAAAGAACTGACTGACAGTATTTTTTATCCGCTGGTCAGCGGAAAAGAACAGGGGAGCGGCCTCGGACTCTCATTGGTTCAGACTTTCGTTGAACAGCACGGCGGCAGTATCTCGGTCAGCAGTGAAGCCGGCCGTACCGATTTCAGCATCTTGTTTCCCTTATCGTTATGAAAAATGTTTGGATCGTGGACGATGATCGTTCCATCAGATGGGTATTAGAAAAAGCACTTCAAAAGGCAGATATTCCCTGCAAAACTTTTAGTGAAGCCGAGTCTGTGCTGCAGGCGATCAAGAAAGAACAGCCCGCCCTGATTTTGAGTGACATTCATATGCCGGGCAAAAGCGGCTTGGAAATGCTCGCCGAAATTAAGAAGTCCTACCCAAAACTTCCGATCATCATCATGACGGCCTATTCGGATCTGGACAGTGCCGTGGCAAGTTTCCAAGGCGGTGCGTTCGAATATCTTCCCAAACCTTTCGACATCGATAAAGCGATTGAACTCGTACGGCGTGCAACGGAAGAGAGTGAGGAAGAAGAACAGACTCCTGCTGAAGAGACTGCTTCCGAAATCATCGGTAAGGCGCCGGCCATGCAGGAAGTCTTCCGCGCTATCGGACGTTTGTCTCAAAGCAAGGCAACCGTCCTTTTGACCGGAGAATCCGGCGCCGGCAAGGAAGTTGTAGCCCGAGCGCTTCATAAACACAGCCCGCGCTCCAATGCCCCGTTTGTCGCGATCAATATGGCGGCAATTCCGAAAGACTTAATGGAAACCGAACTCTTCGGTCATGAGAAGGGGGCGTTTACCGGCGCCAGTGCGATTCGTCACGGACGCTTCGAACAAGCCGAAGGCGGCACGCTGTTTCTGGACGAAATCGGTGATATGCCTGCTGAACTCCAGACCAGGCTCCTGAGAGTATTGTCCGATGGTTATTACTATCGCGTCGGCGGACATCAGTCTCTAAAAGCCAACGTCAGAATCATTGCGGCAACGCACCAAAATCTCGAGGCGATGGTTCGGGAAAATCGGTTCCGCGAGGACTTGTATCACAGACTCAATGTCATTCGTCTGCGTTTGCCGCCCTTAAGGGAAAGACCCGAAGACATTCCGCTTTTGGTCAATCATTTTCTTCAGAAGTCAGCGGAGAATCTTGGTGTCGAACCCAAGCTCATGTCCGAAGAGGCGATGGAGTTTTTGAAGCGTTTCCCGTTTCCCGGCAATGTTCGTCAATTAGAAAATCTCTGCAATTGGCTTGTCGTGATGGCACCTTCCCAGCATATCCGAGTGACGGATCTTCCTGAGGAAGTTCGCAACGGTGAAGCGGAAAAAGTTCATAAAAACGGCGAGGTTTCGGGCAGCACACCTGCAGGCGGAAGCTGGGAGGAACTGCTCAAAGGAGAGGTCAAAGAGATGCTGAAAAATCAGTCTCCAGATCTTATGAAGCAGCTTGCCGATACCTTCGAAAGCATTGTGATCGGAACCGCACTTGAATATACGCACGGAAGGCGTGTCGACGCTGCAACAAGACTTGGCATCGGCCGAAATACAATTACACGCAAAATCGCCGAGCTCAAACTTGAAAGCGAAGACTGACGAGCTTGATAATATTTGCTTCTATGAAGATTGCTGATATTGAACAACAACTTATCCAAGCCGGCTGTAAAAGCGTTCACATCGAACGCTTTTGGCGCAATTGGTATTCCGGCAAACCTCTGAACCGCAGTAAGGTGCGCTTGCCTGCTGCTGCCGAGGCGATATTGCCTCAAATGGAGGAATACTTAGCCAATCAATTAACTGCTCAGGAAAAGGCAGAATCCGAGACCGGAACGCGCTGGGTTCTTAAAGCTTACGACGGTCAGCTGATCGAATGTGTTCTTCTTCCGCGAGAGGGCGTTTGTGTTTCTACGCAAGTCGGATGCGCAGTCGGGTGTGTCTTTTGTATGACCGGCAAAAGCGGTCTCATACGTCAGTTAACTGACTTGGAGGTTGCCGGTCAAGTTCAATACGCCATGAGGAATGCGCCTGTTAAGAAGGTAGTTTTGATGGGTATGGGCGAGCCTTCTCATAATCTTCGTTCCGTTTTTTCTGCGGTTGAACATATCGTTCGGTATTCCGGCATCGGATATAAAGAAGTTGTTATCTCTACCGTCGGCGATAAAAGACTCTTCAAAGCCTTAATGGAATCCCAAATCAAACCGGCTCTGGCAATTTCTCTGCACAGCGCAATGGATGAGAAGCGCAGAAGTCTGTTGCCCCGAGCTGCGGAGCTGACTGTCAAGGAAATATTAGAGTTCGGCGCAAAGTACGCAGAGGTTGGGAAATATCCGATCCAATATCAGTGGACTTTGATTAACGGCGTCAACGACGGAGTTGATGAAATTGAAGCGCTCGCTCCGCTGTGGTCGCGGCAGGCCATCCTCAACATGATTCCCGTCAACGCTGTTGAAGGCAGTCCCTATAAGCGCCCGTCGGCAGAGCAGATCGAAAGAATTAAGGAAGCATGCCGGGCTAACGGAATACTGCTTAAATTCCGTGATTCTGCAGCTCAAGATGTTGACGGAGGGTGTGGTCAGCTTCGCGCCAGAGCGCTAAAAAGGAAGCCGGCGATACAGCCGGCTCAGGAATTAAAGATCGAGCGTTAGTGTCACGGGTGCGTGATCACTCGGGCGCTCATTTCCTCTAACTTTCTTGTGGATTTCAACGCCAAGGTTCTTGCTGACAAGAGCCTTGGAAATCAAAATGTGATCGATGCGAAGGCCGCGATTCCTTCTGAAAGCCATCATTCGATAGTCCCACCAGGAATAGGATTTTTCCGGCTGTTCAAAAGCGCGGAAGGAATCCGTTAATCCGAGATCGATAAGACGCTGAAAAGCTTCTCTGGCCTTTGGTGTGCAAAGCACGGATTCAGCCCAGGATTCCGGATCCCAAACATCTCTGTCTTCCGGAGCGATATTAAAGTCGCCGAGCAAAACGAGGTTGGGGTATTGCTCTAACTGGCTCGGGAGCCATTTGGCTAAGGCTTCCAGCCAAGAAAGTTTATAAGGGAACTTTTCGCTCTCAACCGTTTCCCCGTTCGGGAAGTATCCGTTGATGACGCGGAGCCTTTCGCTGCCGACCCGCACCGTTGTGCCTAAGAGACGGCTCTGCGGATCTTCAAAACCGGGGATGTTGCGAACTTCCTCGTCCGGAAGAAAAGTCAGCGGATCACGAAGGATCGTGGCTACGCCGTTGTAGGTTTTCTGGCCGAATGCATCCAGCGTGTATCCGATTTCTTTGAAGGCGCTAGCGTCGATGTCTGCCTCCTGCATCTTGAGTTCCTGAAGACAGAGAATGCTGTTTTCAGTCTCTTTCAGGAAGTCTAAAACTTGCGGCTGACGAACCTTCAGGGAATTGACGTTCCAAGTAGTAATCGTGATGCTCATTTGGACTCCACAAGTCCGTATTGGCGGAGGAGGGCGTCGACCGAAGGTTTACGGCCGCGGAATGCAACGAAGCTTTCCATTGCAGGACGGCTGCCGCCGCGGGAGAGAACTTCGTCCAGCCATTTGTTTCCGACCACAGGATTGAAAATGCCTTTTTCCTGGAACAGCGAGAAGGCGTCTGCAGACAGCACTTCAGCCCACTTGTAGCTGTAGTAGCCTGCCGCATAGCCGCCTGCAAAGATGTGCGAGAAGGAGTTGGCAAAACGGTTGTATTCAGGCGGGAATGCGACAGCGACTTCTTTTCTGACTTCGTTCAAGATCTTGTTAACCGTGTCCTTTTCCGGATGGGTGTCCATATGAAGGAGCATGTCGAAGAGGGCAAATTCGATTTGACGAACGTTTGCCATTCCGGCGCCGTAGTTCTTGGCAGCCACCAGTTTGTCGAAGAGTTCGCGCGGCATAGTCTTGCCGGTTTTGACATGGTGCGTTATGGTCTGCATCACATCCCAATTCAAAACGAAGTTCTCCATGAATTGGCTCGGCATTTCAACCGCATCCCACTCCACACCGCTGATGCCGGAAACGGCCAATTCTGTCTGGCGAGTCAGCATATGATGAAGTCCGTGGCCGAATTCGTGGAAAATCGTTTCGACGTCTCTTAACGTCAGAAGGGAAGGATTGTCTCCGACCGGTGCGGCAAAGTTGCAGACGAGGTAGGCAATCGGTTTTTGAATTTTTCCGTTGACCTCTCGGCGGGAGATCTGATCGTTCATCCATGCGCCGCCTCTCTTTCCGCTGCGGGCATAAAGATCCATGTAGAATCTGGCGATTTCTTTGCCTTCCTTGTCTTCAATGACAAAGAATTTGACGTCATCGTTCCAGACGGGCGCTTTTTTTTCTTTGATTTTGATCGAGAACATCTTCTCGACGAGTCCGAACATTCCTTTAAGAACAGCGGGTTCCGTGAAGTATTGCTTTACTTCATTTTCAGAGTAAGAGAACTTTGCTTCACGGAGTTTTTCACTGATGAAGGAAAGATCCCAAGTTTGGACGTCCTTGATGCCGAGTTGGTTCCTGCCGTAATCAATGAGCTCTTCCATTTCTTTTTCTGCTGCCGGTTTGGCTTTGGCAGCTAGCTCGCGTAGGAAAGAAACGACCTGTTCGGGAGACTCGGCCATTTTCCGAACCAAGGAAACTTCAGCGAAGTTTTTATAGCCCAAGAGGTGAGCATCTTCAACACGAAGTTCAAGCAGACGGTTGATGATCGGAAGATTGTCCTTGCCTGCCGGAGAGAAATCAGATGCACGGGTAACGTATGCGTGATACATCTTCTCGCGAAGATCTCTGTTTTCTGCGTACTGCATGATGGGCAGATAATTCGGCATATGCAGGGTGATTTTGTAGCCTTTGGCGCCTTCGGCAGCTGCCTGCTGAGCAAAAAGATGTAGTTCAGCTTCCGGCACCCCCTTGAGTTCATCGGTGTCTTCCGGAAGATACAGCGCAAATTCATTGGTGCAGTCAAGAAGATTTTCCGAGAACTTCTGAGAAAGTTCGGCCTCTTCTCGATTGATATCGGCCATCTTCTCCTTGCCCGGTTCATCCAGCTCAGCGCCGGCGAGAACAAAGCCTTCTAATTCTTTATTAATGATCCGCTGACGAGTTGCAGAGAATTTTTCGAAAGCTTTCTTGGCCTTCAAAGCTTTGTACTTCGCATAGAGTTCCTCATCCATGCCGAGTTCGCTGAATACTTCGGAAATCGGAGGAAGAAGTTCATTAATCGTTACTCTTAACTCAGGCGTGTCGGCAACACTGTTTAAATGCTCGACAACCGACCAAACATAGGAAAGGTTTTCGGAAGCATCTTCTATCGGTGTTACCAAAGTGTCCCAAGTCGGTTCTCTGTCCGAAGATTTAACCGCTTTTACTGTGTCTTTCAAGCGTTGAATCAATGTAAGGACAGCAGGCTTGAAGCTGTTCGGATCAAGTTTCGGAAAGTTGATCAGCTGAGATTTATCGTCGATGATGCTCAGAATGTTAATTAAATCAGACATGTATTGATTCCTACTGAGATATTTTTTGCAGACGCCTTTCATAGGCTTCTACCGTATTGGAAAGAAGCATTGCGATGGTCATGGGGCCGACACCACCGGGGACCGGTGAGATATACCCGGCGACTTTTGCAACTTCCTCGGTGTCGACGTCTCCGCAGAGTTTGCCCTCGGCATTGCGGTTCATTCCCACATCAATCACTGCGGCGCCGGGCTTGACCATATCGGCCGTGACGACTTTTTCTTTACCGACCGCAGCGACAATGACATCGGCCTGAAGAGCGAGCTCTTTCAAATTCTTGGTTTTGCTGTGGGCGACCGTGACAGTGGCATTTTTCTCCAGCAGCATGATCGCCATCGGTTTCCCGACAATATTGCTTCTTCCGATGACTAAAGCATGGGCGCCAGTCAGGGGATAATCCACAGACTCCAGCATTTTGATGACGCCGTAGGGCGTGCAGCTGCGGAAACCGCCGATGCCGGTAACAACTGAACCGACGTTGGCAACGTGGAAACCGTCGACGTCTTTATCCGCACGAATCGTCTCAATGACCTTTTGCTCGTTGATATGACGAGGCAAGGGCAGCTGGACTAAGATCCCGTCCACAGAATCGTCGGCATTGAGTTGCTCTAAAAGTGCTAACAATTCTGCTTCTGAAGTTTCAGCCGGCAGCTTTTCCAATTTAGAGGTAATGCCGACATCAGAGCATGCTTTGATCTTGTTGCGGACGTAGACCTGGCTCGCCGGGTTGTCACCGACGAGAATAACGGTCAGGCCGGGTGCTCTCGAGCTTAATTTGAATTGTTCTACCTTTTCTTTCAAACTGGTTCGAACAGACTGCGCCAGTGCTTTTCCATCAATTATTTTTGCGCTCATTGTTGTTAAAAGATAGTAACTAAGACCGAACCATTGTAAGGATATTCAGCTTGGCTAAACTTTTTAGTCACAAGAACGAGTAACAAAGATCGTCGAAAGAATAGGCGCACAAAAAAGAAAAGGAAGGCAGTGGGCCTTCCTTAGCGACGCTGTCTAAAAGACTATCTCATAGAACCGGAGTCTTTGACAGGAGGTCTGTTCGCATTCATTACGACGCGCATCAGGTCTGCGACGGTGCCGGAATTGGTCTTATCCATAATGGAAGCGCGATGAGCTTCAACGGTCTTAATGGAAATGCCCAAGTCTGCCGCGATTTGTTTATTCAGGCGTCCGCTCACAATTCTTTCGAGAACGTGCTGCTCTCTCGGAGTCAGTTTGCTCAGAAGAGCGTCGTTCAAGGAGCGCTGTTCAGCCTTGGCCTTGCGCTGACGGGCTTCCTGCAGCATTCTTTCGATTAAAGAGCGCAGAGCTGCCTGGTCGAAGGGTTTTTCGATGAAGTCGACCGCACCTTTCTTCAAGGTGGAGACTGCCATCGAAACGTCGCCGTGACCGGAGATAAAGATAATAGGAATGTCGCACTTACGGGCGATAAGGTGTTCCTGGACTTCCAAACCGCTCATGCCCGGCATTCTGACGTCAAGGACGAGAACGGCGATAGCGTTCGGATCGAATTTGGCGAGGAACATTTCACCGCTTTCGAAAAGTTCAACACGGTAGCTGGAAGCTTCGAGAAGCCACTTGAGAGAATCACGTACGGCTTCGTCGTCTTCAACGATATACACAACACCTGCGGTATCCGGAGATTCTTGAGTGTAGGGTTTCGAGGTCATCTGAATCATCATGTGCCTTTCTAATTAATTTCTTTTTACAAGCAATCCGTTATCTTAATCTAAAGGATGATAAGAATCGCTAACTGAGATACTTTGTATCACGTGAAGATATTATATATCTTAATCACACCCCTGGGTAGTACAGAAGTTGTATCTCCTTAATTAGATACACAATTAATTTTGTTTCTTGTTCTCGGAATCCTTGGTGAAGCAAATCTTCAAGTCGAAGAAGAAGACGGTGCCTCCGCCCTCATTATCCCTTGCGCGGAGTCTGGAATTATGCGATTCTGCAATCGTCTGACAAGTACTCAGACCCAAGCCGAGACCGTTCTTCTTGGTAGAAAAGAAGGGTGTGAACAGACTAGCCTTCATGGTATCGCTGATACCGGGGCCGTGGTCGCCGACAGACAGTTCGACGTCCTTTGCACCGACTTTCGCGCTGACCGTAATCGTTTTGTCTTTGCTACCATGCTCAAGAATAGCTTCTGCTGCGTTGCGAATCAGGTTCATCAGGATCTGCATGATCTGAACCGGGTCGCAGATCACATCAGGCACCACGGCCGGCAGTTCGTAGACGACGTGGACACCGGCATATTTCTTCTCGATCAAACGTCCGAGTTCCATCGTGTCAGAGAAGACGCTGTTCAGGGATACGCATTCCAATGTAGTCGGGCGACGTTTGGCAAATGCTCTGATGTTCTTAATAATTTTGTCGATACGTGCGGCCTGATTAGCAATTTTTCGGTAGATTTCAAGTACCTGAGTTTTGTTCACTTCAGGTGCTCGGTCAATCACTTCTAAGGCCGTATTGGCGTAAGCCGTAATCGCGGTGAGCGGCTGATTAATTTCGTGCGTGATCGTAGAGGCCATCTCGCCGAGCGTAATCAAGCGGGAAGAGTTTTCCATCTTGCTGGTCTGCTCTTCAAATTCCTGCTCATTGATTTTTCTCTTAGTGATGTCCAGAGCAGACTGAAGCGTGACGTGAGAGCCGCCCGGAAGTGTCACTCTGGCTTCCGCTACTGAGAACCAGCGGCCAAGGGAGTCGACCCAAACCTCTCCCTGACGATTGCCTTGAGGATCGAACGGTTCTTTAAATGCCTTGGAAATCTCTAAGTGGCCGTCAGCGGTGTTTCCGAGCTGTTCCGTGTAGTGGTTGTTGTGAATACCCAGCATGCTTCCGGTTGGTTTCTGCATCACAGCGGAAATACAAGACAAGACAGAGTTCAGAAGTCTTTCGTACGAAGCGATGGAGTCGTTCGTGAGGTTCATGGACTGAGCCTCGACAGTGTTGTCCTGGATCATATAAATCCAGCCGATGTGCTCGTTGTATGCCGAGTAGAAGGGCATCGCCAGCATCAGTGCTTCTAGCGTTTCGTCATTCCTACAGCGGATTGTCAGGTCAAAGCGATAAGGTTTACCGGGCTCTTCGTGGGGACGATCTTTTAGCAGCTGAGAAGGAAGTTCGGAGCCGTCTCCCCAGAAAGGATAAGGCGGCGTCTTGCCGAGGAGTTCCTCTTCGGAGTATCCCGTAATTTCTTCGGTTTGGCCGTTGGTGTAGACAATTTTGTTGTCCAAGTCAGTGATGACCAAAGCCAGGTTCATGGAATCTTCGATCGAGCGGCGGAGCTCCAGTTCCTTTAGAGCGCGTTCCAGATCGGATTGATTCCGGCGCATTTCGCGGTTGAGGAAAAAGAGCGAGAGGAGCAGGAACAGCATCAGAGCCCCCAGCCAGTAGATCAGCGGGCTGGCAAAGATCATCGGGCTTTCGAGTACGTTGCAACCGTATAACTGAATGGAAGGCGGCAGCGGATCGGCTGCGCGTACGTAACTCGGGATGGTGTAGTCATCCGGCGGGTTGTAGGCAGCTCGGCCGGCAATTTCCTTTGTTCCGTGGAGGAAGGAGAACTCATAGTCGGAAAGAAGCGACTGTGGAGTGGAAACCTCCAAAAGTTTGTTCAGTGACAGTCTGGCGAGCAGGGCATATGTTTTCTCACCGATTGCAAACGGATAAATGATGACGACCGAGGGCGAAGAGATGTCGCCGGGCGTGAACCAGAAAGAAGAATAGGAGACTCGATTGGATAGAAATGCGTCGCCAATTGCATCGCGCACTACTTGAGGGTAGTCAAGATAATTGTATTGACGAAGGTCACTGCGTCCCAGCCGGGGATTGACAACTGATTCGAGGCCTTTGCCACTGGGTTCAATCACACGGAGAAGAATCACCTCCGGGCTACCTGAGATAATTTCCCTTCCGTATTTATTGACAACGGCAGAATTAATGCCGTCTAGTTCCATTTTTTCAATCATGCGGGCCATATTGGCGGAGATGCCGCGCATTCTCATTTCGATATTGTCGGCGACCTTTGCCGTGCTTTTCATCAGATTGGTTCTGAGAATAGTTTCGTTATTAGCGCGGACGTTGAAATAGAAAGCCGAGAAGATGACGACAATGAGGACGGCGATCGCCCAGATGAACGGAGTGGTTCCGCTTGGAAGATTGGAATGACTTTTTATGCCCGCAAAAGCCGACGAGAACCGGTCTAACAAGTCGTTGCTTTGCGAAATGTGCTTCTTATAAGTCATGGCAATCTTTCTATAAATTCGTATTCGAGGCCTTCTTTAGCGAAGCGCCTTTAGATTTGTTCATTAAAAGATACAAATCGGTAATTCTTAATTATGCCACTCCTTGATGAAAGGCTAAGCGCAAAGTGGCTGCGACAAAGTCTAATTAGCTTCAGCTTTACACTTCGGATAACTTCTGTTTGTTCTCCGATAAGTTAAAGTTGGATTCAGCAAAATTGCAGATCATTGAGAAATCGTTTTCGTATCATCCAAGCCGGTGCTCTCTAATCCGAGCGTTTGAAGGACTCTCAAGAGATCTACTGAAGTTTTTGCATTTAGCTTGCGGCATGCAACTCCTCTATGTGTTTGAGCAGTGCGCTCACTAATCCCAAGCTTGTCAGCAATGACTTTATTCATTAGGCCCTGGGCAGCCAACATCACTACTTCTTTTTCTCTTTGCGTAAGGAGTGCGTATTTCTGTTCCAAAGACTCTATCTTGGCTTCCTCATTTCTCCGTTTGATATCCTTCTCGACGGCAGAATGGAGGGCGGCAATTAAAACTTCATCGTCAACAGGTTTTTGCAACAGGTCTAAAGCCCCGCGCTTCAGAGCATGAATGGCCATGGCGACATCCGCGTGTCCCGAAAGGAAGACGATGGGGATATCGATAGAAATGTTTATTAGATACTGTTGAAGTTCCAGACCCGACATTTTTGGCATGCGGATATCAAGAAGGATGCATCCGGCTTGCTCAAAATCATCATTATCTAAAAACTCTTCCGCATCACGATATGCTTTGACAATCCAGCCATCCTCTTCTTCCAATAGAAAAACGAGTGACTCTCTCATAACATCGTTGTCGTCGATGATCCGGACTACGGGCAGTTCAGAAATTGTCATGATAGGTTGTTCATTAAAGGGAATATAAGTTGGAAAGTAACTCCCCCATTGGGGTTGGCAAATGTATTAAGTCTGCCGCCATGTTCCTCAACAATGTGTGTCACGATTGTGAGGCCTAGGCCCATGCCGTTTTCTTTAGTCGTAAATAGAGGTTGAAAAAAGTTTTGGACTTCTTCCTGCGAATATAGGCGTCCGTTATCCTTTACCGATATTACGGCGTTTCCTTCAGATTGGCTTGTGGAAACGATAATCTCAGGGTTAGGCAGTCCCGCTAAAGCCTCGGAAGAATTCTTAAGAAGGTTAATGAGCGCTAATTCAACCTCTAGAACATTAATCTCGACGGAAAGTTCTTTCTGAATGGGCTTAAAGAGTACTTTTCCTGAATAAGCATAAGAATTGCGGAACGTTCTAACCGTATCTGCCACTACACGATTCACATCTAAGATTTCTCGTTCGATAGAGACGTTTTTGGCATATTTACGCACATGTTCCACGATACTTGCTGCTCGGTCAGATTGCGAAACAATGACAGCTAACGTCGAGCAAAGAACCTTGTTGTCTACAGTGTTTTTATCCGCACGCTTCATGAGCCCACGGGAATAATTACGGATGGCGCCGAGGGGCTGTTTTAGTTCATGTGCAAGTAAAGAAGAAAGCTGATTGAGGCTCTGGAACTTTTCCATGGCCTGAATTCTTTCTTTTGCCGCCGTGATTTCTTTAGAAAAACGGATCTTCTCTTCCATCAGCGTTTCTATACTTCTCGTTTTTCTTCTTACTTGCACACTAACAATGACACTATGGACAGCGATCAGAAGGACGGTCAGCAAGATTCCTAACGCCCAATAGCGGTTTGCGTAAATGAATTCTTTTATTCGCAAGGGATCCGTCTTTTCATAGGGCCCGTATCTTAAGTCGATCAATACGTTTCTGATTGAATCAAAATTGGAAGGCGGGAATCCCCACTGCAGCGAGTCAGCCATTACAGTAGTGAGGGCTGCTGCAGTAGCTTTGTGAACCATATTCATGTCATCCTGACTTACAGATGCCAAAACCCAACCGGGGTATAGCGATGTGGTCCTTTTGCAATTTAAGCCGTCACCAAATTTTTCGTCGATCACTCTAAGTTTGGACACGATATTTTTTCGGAATTCTTTTTCGTCTTCGAGTGCACATGCGGGCAGGAGGGCCGCAGCATCAGGGTGCTTCTCGATCGCATCAAGAAGCTCATTGGTTCCTCCGTTGATCTCATGAACCTTGGAAAAAAATTTATTCTCATTAACTTCTTTCGAAAGCAAGTAATTTCTGAAAACAATATTGCTTTCATTTGCCGCTGAAGCCAAATAAAGATCTTTTCCTCTTAAGGAAGAGAGCCTTGGGGGTATATTTTGGTTTCCCGTTACCAGTGTGCCCGCCAGCATATGGTCAGCATCAATTGCATCTTTACGTATAAGGCCCACTAAAGGCTTGATATTTTTTTCGTGTTCGATCGTTGAGAAAAAAGGTGAATTGACAAGGATAAGATCAACAGATTTGCCCTTTATGGCTTTTTCTAATCCATTCCAGTCGTAGTAAGCGAGACTGACAACCCGAGGCTGAAATTCTTTTCTGAGTTTATCGAGAAGAATAGCTTGGGCAGCTGTCGTTTCATCTAAATGTTCGGTCTTGAGCACGCCGATTTTTATGGGGGGCTCCGATATCCAAAGGGTTGCTTCTGCCCTGTTAAAGGACATCAGAAGAAATGAAAGCAACAGCAGGAGCCTTCTCATAAACTACAACAGATCACGCTTGGAAAAGAAAACGAACCCCACCAGGAGGAAAACAGTTCCAAGCCCAAATAGGTAAAGGAAAGTATACGAAAGAAAAGTCGAAGTTCCAAACAAGTCTAGGATGAAATAAGAGGCGGGTCCTATGACGGACAAAACGGGGTCAAAAAGACAGATCGCTGCAATCTTAAACAACTGAACAGGATTTAAAAGCACTAATGTGTAGATCGTTTCCTCAGGCACAAGTGCCTTAATGAGTAGCCCGAGAAGGGCAACATCAAGCAGTGCAACAAGCAGAAGCCAGATGAAGAGAGAAACTCCCAAACCCACTTCCTGAGTTCTAACAAGTGAAGAGATAAAAAAACTCAGAGAGACATAGAAAAAGGTTGAGGCAAGCAGTAATCCGGAATACAACAAGATGATGTTAATAGGGATAGAACCTCCTAAAACCGAACAAAATACAGCGGAGAGGACCATTGCGGTAAGCAATGGAGAACAGAGAATGACGATTCTGGAGAGGAACTTCGAAAAATAATATTCGCCCAGAGAAATAGGAAAGGAAAGTTCATATTCAAAGATGTTGCTTTCCTTTTCCTTGACCAAAGTACGAACGGTGCTGACAAGAACAAAAATCGGCAGGACTAAGTTGCAGCCTTGAATGAAAATTAAAAGCGGCCGAGTAAGTCCTGTGAAACCGGCCACGCGGCTATCTGAAATGCCGGTTGCAAAGATCCCTCCCATCGAGGCGATGACTAAAACTGCGTAAACCCAAAACCACCTGGAGCGAAAGGTGGCATTAAAGTCCAGCTTCAAAATGGTTGCGAAACTGTTCATAGAAGACCCTGAAAATTTGAATCAATAATCAATGTTTATGCATTTTCATTGCAGCTTTTTGCTTGCTTACATCCTCAATTTCTGACAGAGCTTCTTGGAAAGTCAGGACCTTTTTACCGGCCTCAGGTTTTGTCCCTTTGGGGAGTACAGCAATTCCGTAGGCCATCGGCGTAACATAGCCGGATACGAGTTCGTTATCCTTGATGTTTAGCCAGGTGCCGTTCCTTGGATCCGTCGCATAAATTAAAGCTTTGTCTTTCCATTCTTTCGCTTCCTTCCCTTGCAGCCACATTAATGCGCAGCCCAAGTCGTCGAAGAAAAAATGTTTTCCGTCAGTCGGATTAACGACCTGTGCGGAAAATTTTTTATCGCTCACGAGCATTTTGCATCGATCGCAGGTCTGAACATCCCATTTAGGTGCTTCTGCGCTGAGAGTAATTTCTTTACCGCAGGAGCAAAGAAGGAGAGAAGAGATAAATAAACTAAGAAATAGGGGAGATTTTTTCATCTTTGACAATCCTTCCTAAGTCGAGCCAGAGAGCTCTGTTAAGCACGGTGTTAAGTTCGTCGATACGATGAGAGATAAAAACCATCGTAGTGTCAGAAAATTCCGGACTGCGAATAATATTGGAAAAGGCTTCTCGTCCCTCCGGATCGAGATTGGCAGTGGGTTCATCAAACAGCATTATTGGAGCTTTTCTTGCAAAAGCGATACTGGCCAGTACTTTTTGCTTCATTCCGCCTGACAACTTAGAAAAAGGTTTCCTTGCCTGACTTTGAATATCCAGGGAAAAAAGATCTCCGTATTCATAAATCTTTTTCTTCTCACATTGACAGCAGGAGGCCGCAAATTCGATAAGAGAACCTACAGTCGAGGGTAAAGGGGGCGGAATTTGAGGAATGAAGGCAACCCGGCTGAGGAATTCTTTGCGATTCTTGATAGCAGATAGATTACCAATAAGAACTTCGCCTTTATCCGGTCGATAAAGGCCAAGGATACAGCGAAGAAGAGTTGTTTTGCCTGCGCCGTTTTGTCCGAGAATGATTACTCTTTCTTTCGGTGCGATCTGACAGTCAATACTGTCTAAGACAACTTGTGCTCCGAATCGTTTTTCAACATTTTTTATATTCAGCATATCGTTCCTAGACTAATTTCTTTAGCCGATGGCTGTAGGAAAAAACTTGCCTGTCGCAAACATCCATACATTTTCCGCACATGGTGCAGTCGGTGGATGTAATAAAGACTGTTGGCTGAGCGTCTTTTGCAAAAACAACTTTTAAAGCTTCAGGAACATGGCATTCGGGGGTGCATGCTCCGCATTTGTCGCATTTTGTGATGTCGGCTTGGATTCGGATTAAAGAGACTTTTCCAAGGAGTCCGAAAGTTGCTCCTGAAGGGCATACGGACCTGCACCAAACTCGTTGGTAAAAGAAGACCTCGATGATCAGCATGAAAAGCACGATGATCCCGGTCTCCAAGAGGCCGTAAATCAGAATTCTTGAGGTTATGCCGACAAGATTGATATATTGATAAACAAGATAACCGGAGAAATAACTTGAAGCCAAAAAACACAAGGCAATAAAGAATTTCCAACTTGTTGTGATCTTTTTTCTTTTTTTGATAAGACCAGCATGGACTAATTTCTTGTGCAGAATTTCTCCCCATTCAGAAAGAAGACCGTAAGGACACGCCCAGCTGCAAAAAGATCTTCCTCCAAGAATGAAATAGACTACAGCAACGAAGATAAATCCCATGAAAAGGTTGGTAGCTATCTTGCCGTGCGCAGCAATGACCTCCAGTCCGGAGAAGAGATCAACCATGTGAAATCCCATCAGACGGCTGGCAATCATAGAACCTTCTAAAACCTGAACATCCTGCTTGTAAGACAAAATAAAGGCTAAAGCGAGAAGGATGCAGAATGTCCAGCGGAAGGGACGGATCTTTAATGCTTTAGAACCATCCTTATTTACTCTTATGAATAAGTTGTGATCACCCCTGAGAGTTTTCATATTAGCTCCTAGGTTTGAACTGAGAAATTTCTTTAGCAAGCTGTTCTAGTTCTTCGTTGGGGGTTCGGGTGAGCAAATCCTCCATCATGGTGTTTTGAACTTTATTTTCTTTATATTCTTGAAGCTTTTTTATATTGTATTCGTAGGATTTGCCGGCAATAGAGGGGCCGACGGGACCGTTTCCGTCTTTACCGTGGCAAGCGGAGCATTTAACAATATAAAGATGGGACAAATTCTCCTGAGGGACAACGAAGTTTAATTTCTTTGATTTATCCGGATCGGCAGAAGCCGTTTTTGGCAACTCCTTATCTTTTAGTAAAGCTTGGGACTTGGCAGCATTGGAAACTATCGGCTGCGCTTGAACTTTAGCGGCAGTATTTTTTTGAACGGTACTTGCCGGCTGATCTGGCTGCAGCTTAACTCGTGCAGTCTTGACTTCAGCAACTTGTGTTCCATCGTAAATCATCCAACCCACGATGCACAATGCTGCAACGGTACCGATGGTAGCTATTAAAGTACGACTTTTCATGATTTACTCTCGAACATAGTTGGATTTAAATTGATCATCCGATTTCTTCGGATCTGAAGCGGAGTGGTGATATTCGTAGTTAAAACGGGCAATATCCTTCGCAATAAAAGCTTTTTCCTTATCTGTCATTCGTTCGACAAGTGTGGTCATGAGGACGTTGGCGTTTGGGTCCTGGTTATATTTCACCATCATGTCCAAAACCTCTTTCTCGTTTTTATCGATAAGAGAAGGGCCGATGACGCCGTTCGCATAGTCGTCGTGGCAGGCAGAACAGGCAACAATGAACTCTTTACTCAAGCGCTGAGAGAGCAGGCGGGCTTGGATGTGCCCGTAAGGAGTGTTTCTCACGGCTACATTCACCTGAACGTTCTTAACCTCGGGTGTTATTTCCGCTCCCTCCGGGGCATATTTGATAATCGACTCTCCGCGGACATCAAAGGTTCTAAATTTATCCTCTTTAGACACATCTGTTGTTTTTGTCCCGGCCGTAACCGTAATTTTTCCCGGTCTTGAAGGAAGCGAAGTCTCAGCTTTTTGAGATTTATCCTGACTTTTATCTTCGCATCCGACTAATGAAACCAGAACGGCGGCGGCAATGAAACAAAGTATCTTTTTCATTTTTTTGCTCCCCTCTTGTTGTAATAATCTTCATAAGTTACGGCCGGAGCAATTTTGATAATGGAAGCAGGGCAGACTTCCGTACAAGCCCCGCAGCCGACGCAAGATTTGCCGATTACCGGTTCCTTTCCGATGAGTTTAATGGCGCCGTCTCGCGGTTCAACTCTGCAGACTTCCAGGCAAAGCTCGCAGTCTTTTCCGACTTGGGCCGATAATTTTTCATTGAGCTCTTTTTCTAATTCAGTCCTATCTCCATGGGCTTTGATACGGTCAACGTTTTCTTTACTAACTTTGGTGTTTTTGTAATTTAGGCAGTTTTTATGTTCCGTGATATAAGCGACACCCATGTGAACTTGATCAATTTTCTGAACTTCGTCATCTAAGGCGCCGGACGGGCAGCAAAGGATGCAAGGAAACAGATCGCATAAATAACAACCTCTTTTGACCGGATCAATATAAGGCGTAGCGGTATTTATGCCTCCGGATAAATCGAGAAGGCTTATCGAGCTAAAGGGGCAGACTTGAATGCACTGTCCGCACTTAATGCAAGAGGCAAGGAAATCGGATTCTTCCAATGCGCCGGGCGGCCGAAGTAATGTCTTACTTTCACTTTTCCTGGCTAGGAAAGATATTCCGACGCCAAAAGCTCCGGCAGTTCCAGCGATACAAAGGCCCTGAATTACGGTTCGTCTGTCGATCTTCATGGTGTCTGTCCTCCCAGCAAAAGGACTCTTGGTTCATTGTCTTTGGCGACTAACTCGGGCTCGGAGAAAGGCATAATCTTCCACAGCATATTTAAAAGTTCCAATACGGGGGAGGCGTAGAAAATTTTCACGGGAGGTTTGTGCTGCCAAAGGCGGTCGGCGAACATTCTCTGCTCGAAAGGAATGTCTCCGATGCCGTCCTTATCACGGTCAAAACCTTGATAGTTGTCCCAGTAGTTTCTATTCCAGCGATTAAGTGCGATTTTGCTTTCAGGGGTGTCATTTACAACATCATCAATGTTTCCTTTGATGACGTTGTCTTCAAAGATGCTTCCGTAAAGCGTTCCGTGAAGGTGAAAGGCTACGGAATTAAATTCAATTCGATTGTCTTTGAAAGTATTTACCGTCCCTGGAACGTAGGGAGAAGCATCAATGTAAAAGCCCCTTGCGTTATAGAGAATATTGTTGTCTTCCACCAAAATGTCGCTGGCTTCCTTCATGCCGATTCCGATACCAAAGGGTCCGGTTGCGTTAGCTAGCAGATTATTCTTTAAAGTTGAGCCCTGACTGAACATCAGGAAGATACCGACGGAGTTATCTTGAAAATCGTTATCCAAGACTTTGTTCCGATCGGCATACATGAAATGCAGGGAGTATCTGGAGTTTCTGCCGATATTTTTTTCGACCGTATTTCCGCTTGAATACCAAAAGACGTTATCGCGAACTTGGAAAGTGTGGTTTTTAATAATTAGGTTGGAATGACTGTACCAGAGGCGAATGCCGTCCCCTCTTAAGCCTAAAGATAGGTTTTTTGAAGAGATCTGATTGTCTTCAACGACACAATTATTGGATTTTTCAAGATTGACACCAAACAGGCATTCATGAATCTTATTGTTTTTAATTTTTACGTTAAAACCGTTCTTAACCGCGATTCCTGAGTCAATGGTTTGGTGCTCCCCTCCGCTGTTTATAATTTCCAAGCCCTCGATTGTTACATATGAAGACTCAACCGTCACAACGCTTCCCTTGCCGTCCCCTTTAATTACTGCCGAGGGTTGAGTGGCAACCAGGGTCAGAGGCTTGCGAATGACGATGTTTCCTTCGTAAAGCCCTGGTCCCAACTTAACAGTGGCAAATTCAGACGCATCATCAATAGCTTTCTGCAATTCTCCAGCAGCATAGGAAGCAGAGGGAGCGATAACGAATAAACTCAAACCAAAAAGTGCGGCCGAGCTCCACAGTCCTCCGGAGAGGAGCCGGGGTAAGCGGCTGCGGCGGAAGATTCTGTTGGAGGAAACCATAACAATGTCCTTTGAGAAACCAGTGGAGAATACAGAATTAAAGTTACTGTTTCTTTAATTCGTTCCTTCTCGCGAGAATGGCGAGAACGGACAAAACTGCAATAATGACAAGGACCCAAAATCCAATAGAAGGAAAACTCTTAGTTGTGAAATGGGCTACATGTCCGACACCTAAAGCCGTCGGCATAAAGGCTTTGATTTTGAAGGCTCCCCATTCCTGCATATTGTGTCCGAACCAGTACATCCATCCGGAATAAAAGGCGAAGAAGCCCAGCGGGAATAGGGCACTTGGCAGCATAAAAATCCAAGACCATTTTTTTCTTATGCAAATGAAAAGGATCGTCAGCAGAGAGATGCCAAGCATAAGGAACGGGCCTAAAGCGCGTTCGATTTTTGCTCCGTCCTCCAGCGGATACATTCCGACATAATGATTGATGGTATTCATTTCGTGAATGTCCCCGGAAAAGCCGTCAACATGAAACCAAACAGGAATACCTTCTGGGAAAGCAGCCTTTGGATAATTGGGCGCTTCCAAGGCAACATACCATACGGGGAAAGACATCATTCCGACTTCCCCTTTCTTTTCAATCATCTTTTTAAGATCGCCCTCAGCCCCCTTGGGTGTATATGGACTGACGTAGCGGCCCTTTTGATAAAGATTCCACAGCGGATAGACATAAGAGGGGATGCTGTCGATCTGACCGGCGGCAATTTTTTGAGGCACTTTATAAAACGCGATTGCCGGGAACGTGAAACATACAACAAGAAGGATAAGAGCGATTGTTGTGTAGACGTCAGATTTATAGATTTTCATCATGACTCTCCGGACGGGACTTATTTTTCTATTAGGTCTTGCAGCAGCGGGACGGAGAGTCGCCCCGCTGCATACTTGTTATAGATAATTAGAACAAATCAGCGTTGTTATCAATCCACTTCATGTATTCAACAATATCCTTAGTTTCTTCGGAAGTCATATGCTGATTCGGCATTCTCAGATTAAAGTAGTGAATCATGCCTTTGGTATACGGCTCATTGAATTTACTTTCAGGATCCATAGTGAATTCATAAACCCATTGTTCTCCTTTGCGCTTCAGGGAGCCAGTGAGGTCAGGACCGGAAGAAACTTGCCCGATGACGTGGCATCCGTTGCAGCCGCCTCTCAAGTAGGCCTTCTCACCGCGCCCTGCAGCTTCAGACATCGGAGTAGCAAGTTCTCTGGCAAGACGAGCCTTGGCTCTGAGACCGACGTCAGCAGTTTTAACCATGTACTGCCAAACCTGGTTTTCCCAAAGGACAGCTTGATCAAGGTCACCCTTGGAAGCAGCAGCGTCCGCCTTGGATTTGACTTCCGGGATCTTGCCGTACTGGTCTAAGGCATCCGTAACCATGCTGTTTACAGCCGGATACTTTTCATAGCCTTTTTCTTTGAGATATTTAACAACGGTCTGAATGACAGCGTCTGTAGCCTTGTTTGTGTCAACAATCTTCTTATATTGGGCTTGGAGTTGTTCAGGCGTCAGCTTCGTTCCCTTGGCATCGGCAGCCGCATATTGTTTGTTGGGATCTTTAACCATTAAGTATCCCATCATCTCGAGGTGCAGTGCAGAGCAGAACTCAGTGCAGTAATACGGGAAGACGCCTTCTTCCGTTGCGTCAAATTCCACGGTTACAGTCTTACCAGGTTCCAAAGATGCATGGACGTTCATGCTGTCAACTGCAAATCCGTGAGTTTCATCCTGTGCTCTTTCGAGACTGGACAAATGGATCTTCACATGATCTCCCTTGTTAACCGTGATTCTTTCAGGATTGATATGGCTGCGGACCATAGTTGCGTAAACGGTTACGTTATTACCGTCACGTTCGACTCTTTCCTGACCGGCTAATGTTGCGTACGGGCTCGGTTTTTCTGTTCTACTGTCAGTGCCGATGTCGAAAGTAACTTTCGGAGTGAGTTTGTCAGCGGCAATAGAAACAACATCATGTGGCTCACCTAATGGGATCGGCAGGTCGTAGGTCAGCTCCATCTTAGGACCGGAAATATCGATCAGCTGATGGTTCTGAGGATGCAGAGGGCCAACCGGATTGAATCTGTCAATAGAGAGCTTGTCCAGAGCGAGAAGCCAATCTCCTTTCGGTTTAGTTGACTTGCCTTCCATCGAGTCTAAGTGACCAATGTTGTAGTGAACATTGATTCTGTCGAGGACTTTAAGCTTCTTGTAGTCCCAACGAACTACCTGGCTGTCAACATACAGGGATGTGTAAAGTACGCCGTCCTTCGAATCAAAGGCGGTATGCAGTGGCCCTAAACCAAGCTCGACCTGTCCGTGCAGACTCTTCTTCATGTCAAGAATAGGAATGCCGAACGTATCTTTACCTGCGTAATCTTTGGCGTCGATTAATTTCTTTATCTTTTCGAAATCATAGACAGAGGCGTGAGTATCAAGTTTTCCGCCGATAACAAGATATTTACCGTCAGGAGAAACGTCAACACCGTGCGGAGATTTAGGCTCAGGTATTAGAAATAGGGCGTCATTTGCTACTGCAACTTCGATGGGGACCACACGATGTCCATTGATTACCTTGACATTTTTCGGATCTTTGCCGAGTTCAGCAATCTTTTTCCAGTTAAAGACGTGCAGGTAGTCATGGTCGTTTCGGCTCATGCCGGCTTCGTTTGGCGGGAGGCCAGCTTCAATTCCGCCCGTATACATTTCTGTATTGAAAGAATTGATAAAGGCCCATCCGTCAGATACTCCTTTACCCGCATCAGACAAGTCTTGGTTGTAAGGCGGGAGTTCCAATGTCAAAGACTCGGTCTCATTAATCCTGCCTTTATCTAAGTCAAACTTCCAGAGCGTGACAGCGCCGCGATAGGCATTTTCGAAAGCTTCCAAGGGATGGTAGTTACGATCCAAAGGTGCGGCGTACTGCGAAGCTTCAAGGACATATTCGGAGTTTGGTGTGACGAACGCGCCGCCGTGTTCGCTCTTGATAACGGGGTTGGAGACGATCTGAACCGTTTCAAAAGTCTTTAGGTCAATAACAGCTAAGCGAGGATTGGCTTTGTCATTGATGAAAAGGTAGTCGCCGGTGTATTCACCGTTCTTTTCAGTAAAGGCTGGGTGGTGGGAGTCGCCCCAAGTCATTGCGCGGCCATTGATCTTACCGCCCTCGAGAACTTTTTTGGATTCTTCATCGTAGCCATAGCCCTGCCATGGCTCAGGTGTAAATACTGCGATGTACTTGTAAATACGCATTGATGGGACACCGTAGACGATGACCTGACCGGACTGACCGCCGGAAGAAAAGACAAGGTACTCGTCTTTACGGCCCGATGGTTGATAAGTCTTTGCGGCTGCAAGAATGTCTTTTTCTGAAAGGCCTCTTGCTTTCATAATGGCATCGAGCTCTGAGGACGCATAAGCTGCGAAACAGAATGAACTAAGAATGATGCCGATCGGAAGGGCTTTCAGGAGATTTTTTACTCTCATGGCTTCTCCTATTGGGTTGCGGGATTGTTACATATGTCATTAGACCTGAACAATTCAAGTTGAGGAATAGGATATCCACGATATGGAGATAACCCTGACAAAAGATAGAGGAATAACCGATAAGAGTTAAGGGCAAGACTCGTTCTTTAAGAAAAATGCTTTGACGGGGTTGCCTGAACGGCTATGAGGACGTTAAGAAGAAACAATGAGGTCGGGACGAGAAGCTTTAAAGGGTATTCTTTTTGGCAGAAACATACAACTAACCCTTTAGTCGAACGATAGAAGATTAAGTAGTAATTTAAGGACTGACTAGGAGCCTGTTCGATGCCGAATTAATTCGCACAAAGCGATAAGGAATGAACTTGCCAGTGCAGTTGTTAAAGTAAACAGGAAGTAATTCTTTGATTGTTTCTAGGGATTTTGAGAATAAAAAAACGGCAGAGAGCCGTTGGCGGAGAGGGGGTCTGCCATCTTCCGCCTGAGACACGGCGAGACAATTCGAGACAAATAGAGACATCATCTTTTAAAATCCCCGTCAATATTGGCTTTCAGAAGATTAAATTTCCGCTCTGTAATTTCCGATTGAGACACGACGAGACACGGAGAGACATTTTCACGCCTTCGAGTGGTGGACAAATTGGTGGACAAAATAAAGCCTTAAGAGGATAATTTGCCATATGATTCGCTTGTGGCGGACCTTATTGGTGGACATGGCGGACTGAAGGCGGAACGAATTTTCCGAGAAAGCGATTGGCGGACTCCAAGACTTTCATAACCTCCCGTCCCGCTTAGGTTTTGCTTGCCCACCATGGTGGACAAAACCAAAGGGAGAAAATCTCATGCAAGTTACAGCCAAAAATATTTTTAAATTGCCGGACGGGAAGCATCCTGTCGCCCCTAACTTAAATCTTGTTGTTCGCGGTACTTCCCGCTCTTTCGTATTTAGATATATGCTCGGCGGCAAACGAAAAGAAAAAAGCCTCGGTTCTGCCAATACGATCACGATTAGCCAGGCTAAAGAAATGGCCGAGAAGTTTCGCGTCGGCCTGACCGAGGGCACTGCGCCCATGACTCCGAAAGAGGTTCTCGACAAAGAGGTTAGGGCCGACCTTACTTTCGAGGACTATGCTGAAAAAGCGATCGAGAAGATCGCGAACGTGCGCCTGTGGAAAAATGCTAAACATAAGGCTCAATGGTTTGCCACGGTTCGCGCCTACGCCATTCCGGTACTAGGTAAAAAGAAATTATCTGAGATAAAGCGGGCTGACGTCCTGGCGGTATTGCAGCCGATATGGTCGACCAAAACGGAGACCGCCTCCAGGGTTCGCGGCCGCCTGGAGAACATATTCTCTTATGCAGTAAGCGACGGCCTCATGGACTTCAATCCCGCACTGTGGAGAGGCAATCTGGACAGGGACCTGCCGCCGGCGTCTAAAATTCAGCAGGTTCAGCACCAGGAGTCTATGCCGCTCGAAGAGTTACAAGAAAAGATCGGCTGCTTCTATCCTGCGACGACAAGAACAAAGCAGGCAATCCTCTTCACAATTCTGACAGCCAGTCGCGTAGGAGAATCTGTCCCGGCACGCTGGGATGAGATCGATTGGGAAAACCGTATTTGGTCCGTACCTCCGGAAAGACGAAAAGACCAAAAGCCGTACCCGCACCGCGTCCCCTTAAGTGACCAGGCGATTGAGCTTTTGAAGTCTATCGAGAAAAAGGGCGATCATATTTTCGGTGTCTCTGAGGAAAGTTTGGGAAGCCGCTACACCCTAACCAAACTGCTCAAACGACTGACCGGAACGACTGCCACGATGCACGGCTTTAGATCGACATTCAGAGACTGGGCGGCCGAGAACGGAGTTCCGGACATTGTTGCTGAAAAATGCCTGATGCACACAACAGGAAACGCCGTTGTGCAAGCGTATCAACGTTCTGATCTGCTGGAACAACGGCGCGAGGTAATGCAGCAATGGTCTGACGCGGTCTTTAGCGAAGTTTCGTCGGCTGCTTAGCCATCCAGTTATCTACCTCTTTAATGTGCCATCTTGGGCGCCCTGCAATATAGCGGGGCGTCGGAAATTTATAGAAGTCCGCATCCTTTCTCCAGCGGTCCACCGTCCGAGTCGTGATCCCCAGGTAGGTCGCGAGCTCCATTTTGCTGAGCCAGGTCGCTGTCATTCTTTACTCCCGGTTGTAAATCTATTGAGTGACTCACGGGCCTCCAGCTTCTTGATACGCTCGGCTATACAGCCTTCTAAACAGGACCAAAAGTCGCCGTCAAAGGCCGTGAGGTTATTCCATTTGTTAATGAAGTCCTTCAAGATACCGCTGGAGCGCTTAAATAAGCGAGTCATATTTAGGAAGGACGCATAGTCGCGGTCATTCATTTCCAAAGCGTCCTCTGAGCTTCTGCGATTCAAATACCACTGAGCTTTTTTAAGATCGAGCAACTCGCTTGCGCCCTCCTTATGGCCGGCCCTGAAACAGTATTTAATCGCGTTGCCTTCGCAGAACGGCAGTCTTTCGCAGAAGTCGATCGGCTCCAGGCGAATGGATTGCTCTTCGTAATGGGCGGGATGGTTTACTAAATCAGACATTCTTATATCCTTTGAAAAATGAATCCACGTGGGGAGCACCTAGTTCTTTCAAACACTCGGTGTTTAGTACATAGGCATACCCGTCATATCGGGTCTTACCCAACAGTTCCTGATTAATAATTCCTGCAAGTTTCAAAGCCTTAAGGGCGCGCCGGAGTGTCTCATAGGCCAGGCCGGAGGCATCCTGCAATCGAGTGAGCGTTACTCGACGTCGCAGGTTTACGTTGTAAAGAACGAAATACAAAAGGATTCTAGACGAGTAAGTAAGGTCAGATCTGCCCAGTACCCAGTCCGGCAAAGTCTGTATCGGCGGCTGCCTACGCTTCTTTGGTGTCGGCATGGTTATCTCCTTTGTTTCTCAGATAGTCCAGGAGCATGTCCTGTACTTCTCGCTTAGATCGTTTTTTAGCCAAGGCCACATAGTCGATCGTGTCCTTTGCCAGGATCTGATAGACCGTGACGACTCGCGGGTGGCCGGCCTGGAGCTGACGCATCGGGCCGATTCGCTCAATGACCTGGAGATACTCTTCGAGGTTCCACCACTGGCTAAAGAACACGAGCTTGCTGGAACCGTCTTGCAGACTCAGGCCATGGCCCGCACTTGCCGGATGAACGAGTAGCATGGGAATCTCGCCGTTGTTAAAAGCCTCGACTGTCTCCGGACGCTTATCGAAGGCGCGAGCTTTGGGGAATGCCTCCAGGATGCGGGCAAGGTCGGTCTTAAATTGATAAGCCACAAGAAGCGGTTCGCCTGCAGCTTCCTCGACAATGGAGGCGAGCGCGTCGAGTTTGGCCGTATGGACTTCCTGCCAGTTATGCGTGTCGTCGGTGTAGATCGCACCGTTTGCCAATTGCAGACATTTGACCGTTTTAGCCGCGGCATTAGCTGCTTCCACCGTGGTGGCATTGGCCAGCTCGATAAAGAGCTCCCGCTCCATGTCGTTGTACAGGGCCTTGGCTTCGTCCGGCAATTCGACTTCGACGTTCACAAAATGCGGCTTGTCTAAATCGAAATAATCCTCGGCCTTAATCGACAGGCAGACGTCGGAAATAGCATTCTGAATCTGCTCCTGGGCGTACTCCAGAGGGACCCACTGAACAGCTGCCGCAGTCGCACCTACACGCAGTGGTCTAAACCAGCGCTCATGGAATGCGCTGAACGACTTCCCCAGGCGCTGGCCGTTGTCGATAAACCACAACTGGCCCCACAGGTCATTAAGTCCGTTAGGAGAGGGCGTGCCGGTCAAGGCGATAAACCGCGTGAAGAAATTGGTGAACTTGGCTAGGGCCTTCGCACGCTTAGAGCCTTGTCTTGTCCGGAAACTTTTCAGCCTGGTGGACTCATCGGCCACGACAACAGGGAAGGGCCACGTATAGTTGTGGCTCGTGAGATAGTTATCCAGCCACTGCAGATTGTCATAGTTAATGACATAGACATCGGCTTTGGTATGCAAGGCCTTGACGCGCTCCTTCGTGCTGCCGAGGATCGGTGACACTTTGAGGTGGCTGAAATCACTCCACTTCCTCACCTCACTCGGCCACGCGTTACGGGCTACCGCAAGCGGAGCGATTACAAGCGCCGGGCCTTCACCATAAAGATCTTTTAGGATCTGAATAATCATGAGCGCGCTGGATGTTTTGCCCATGCCCATCGGGACGAACAATCCGCAGCGCTTATTTTTTAAAGCGAATCGGATCATGAGTTCCTGGTAAGGCCAGGGCTTGAAATCTCTCGGCATAGTTACGGCTCCACAGATCGAGACAATGCAATGAGGTGGCTCACCAGGGACTCGGCCTGATCTTCGCCGTAAACGACGTAGACCTTGCATCCGGCTTTCTGCAGCCGCGAATGCTCGCGGACCTGATGAGGCTTGAGCACACCGTTGTGCGCCTTTGCTTCGATCCAGGCATGAACGCCCGGGAGCAGAACAAGGAGATCAGGAGCGCCGCGCACACCTTCCCAGGAGCACTTACGAACCTCGCCGCCGGCGTCTTTCACTCTCGCCCGGATAAGAGCAACAACTTTTCCTTCGGGTGTCATGACTGCTGCTCCTTTAAAAGTCTTTCCAAGCGTTTCATTTTTGTGGAAAGGTCAAATAAGCGAAGGCTCAGCCTGTCGATACTGTTTTGCTGGCCCAAAAGGCCAAGAAGCAGGGCGAAAAAGAGAAGAAGAAACAGCCATTCCATTTACTTTTCCTCCGGTTGCTGAACTATGCTCAGAAGTCTGGCCGCTTTTCCGCCCTTCCTTCCCTCCGGCGAAGCACCGAACATTTCGTAAAACTCCATAGCGGTAGCACGTGTGGGCAATACATTGCCGCAACGTGTTACGCGGCCGTCCTTCTCGGTTACCACTGTCTCGCTCAGATAAGCGTATGGAAAATTGGCCCACCAAATGCTGTATTGGCGACCTCTGAACGACAGGTGAAGGTTGTACGGGTCACGACCGATGGCATTAACTTCGTCCTTATGGTCGAGCAGGTAGCGATAAACCTTGTCAAGATCTCGGCTTGTGGGGTAGTTTCTTATCCACCAACTCGGGCTGATAAGCACTTTGAGTGCGTACTTATTCATTTGTCTTCCTCCCTAGACTTGAGAAAGTTGTAGACCACATAACCGGCCCATCCTCCGAGGAGCAAAACAAATACCGCGAAAAACATTCCGGCGAAGAAGTCCATTTACTTTTCCTCCTTCTCCAGGACGGCCAGGTATTCCTGAAACTGTTCGATCAGTTGTTTGGCGAAAGACTTGGTGAAGACAACCGTGTGCACAGTTTTGCCGTTCGAGTCGGCGCACATGATGTCGATATAAGGATCCCCGCCTTTTGAGAGCAAGCCGCTGAAAAACGGAACGATAGGGTTAGTGCCCTCAAATCTCTTGTCGGTTTCCTTCAAATAGGCGGCAGCGCGAACGGCTGCACGCAGAGATTCGTTGTGTTCTTTTGCACTAACTTTAAATGCCATAGTTAATCTCCTAGTCTTTTCGATAACGAAGTGAAGTAAATCCCGCCGCCGCAAGCGGCAGGTCCGGTGCCCAACTGGGCGGAGTTGACATGAGCTTTTCGAGCTCGGTGTTGTCTTTAGAGAGGTCGGCCTCAGTGATAAATTCGTCATGCACTGAGAAAACGATTTCAAATCCTGCTTTCTCGATTGAATCCATGGCGCCGATAAGGATGTCGGCGGCAGCGCCTTGGGTGGCATTTTCAACGCATTTTCCACTGTATGTCCGGATGCGCTCCCACTTTCTTGAATATTGGTTGATCCCCATGTAGGAGAAGGTGCCGGTGCCCACACCGCCATCCTCCAGGCGGGCGCCGGGATAGCAGATAAAGCGTCCGCTCGGCAATTTCATGCGCAGCCAAGAACCGTTCTTACTGAACCAAATCTTGCCGGCTTTGGCAGGTACTCCCTTGAGCGCGGAGACCGCAGCCTTATCGACGTCGGCCCAGAACTTTTGGATAGCCGGATGTGCATCACGCCAGGCCAATTTGACCGCTTCGCAGGCGATAAAGGTTTCACGTTTAAGGCCGTGCGTTAACTTCTTTTCCTTGTACCACTCGTAGGAGCCCTCGGCCTGGCCCCAATAGCTAAAAGAAATGTTTTCCCTGACATGTTTCGCCAGCTCATCCAGGTCAATCGAATACGCGGCCGCGAAAGTAAGGAACGCACCGACGCCGCCTTGATAACCGAGCGCCAATTCCATAACCTTACCGATCTGTCTTTGGTGCTTGGTTACGTCTTCCGGACGGATACCGAAAGTGCGGCCGTAAGTCGCTTTATAGAGGTCAGGGCCGTGGCCTGCGTCGAAGTCTCGGAATGCTTTGAGCTTCCATTCTTCTCCGGCGAGCCAGGTCAACATGCGGCCTTCGATATTGGACAAGTCGGCGACGACTAAATGCTTCCCGGGCGTGGCCATGATGCAGGATCGCAGGCACGAAGACATGAGCTCGCCTGGCTCAGCCAGGTACTCGGCCCAGCCTCCCTTAATCGCTTCGATCCCGGCGTCAATAACGTATTGCGGGAGCGTCGGGCGCGGCAGGTTCTGCAACTGCATGAGCCGTCCGGCATAGCGGCCTGTACGGGTGGCACCTCTAAACTGGAGGCAACCGCGCATGCGGCCGTCGGCACTCGTCGAGGCAATGAGCTTTTTATATTTGGCAGTGGACGTCTTAGTGGACGCCAGGCGAACGCGCAGAAGTTCCTTGACGACTTCCGGCAAGTTCTCATCGTTGAGACGGCGCTCGATTGTGGACTTAGTAAGATCCGGCAAGCTGACGCCACACTGCTGCAGGATGTAAGCAAGGAGCGCATCGCGCTGAGTTGCGGCCGCGACTACTCCATTAGTAAGATCCTGGGTGCGCTTTGCATTCTCTGCCTTGAGCTTATCGGCCAAAGAGATCGCTGCCTTGGCGAGATCGAGGTCCATCCGGACACCTCTATTATTAATGCGCTGATCGATCACGAACTGGGCGCGGTCGCGCGGGCCCCAATTCCAGGACGGCAATTTTTTGTAGATTGCCCGCATGGCTTCGACGTCCCGGCGGCAGTAGTTCACAAAGCGGGCCCAATCCTCCGGATCCGTCGTGCGGCTGCGCACGTTGCCCTTACTGTCGGGCTTGCAGAATTTCAGCACGAGGCGCCGGCCGTCCTTATCCTTGGCTTTATCCACATCGAGGCCGTAAATCTCAGACAGCGCGCCCAGAGATCCGGGCAAGCCGTGGGAATAGGCCTTAACCATGCAGTCATCTACGCGCTCGAAAGGGATGTCGACATGGAGGTTTTTGGCCCTGCGCAAGACAGGGACGTCGAAATTAGCTCCGTTGTGCCAAACGGTATTGACGTCCGGAGCATTCATTTGCGCGGCGGCAAGTACACAGGCCAATTCGAACGGCATTCTCTCGCCGGTCGTGACGTCCCAAACTTTTGCCGGACCGTCGTCAATCGCATAGCCGAACAGAAGCACCTCGCAGTCTTCTGCGTACTGGTGCGGTCCGTTCATGATGTCACGGGTGCTGAATGTTTCTAAGTCTGCCCAGAGTGTTGTCATATTAAGTCTCCTTAATAGCCGTCCCTCGTGTGAAGGACGGGTGGTTAAAAAGGCTTTAGTTAGTTGGCCCCTGTTTGCTTATCAGGGCTGCTTGTAAGAGGTCCATTACGTTGGTCAAACTTCTGAGGTACAGCTTTGAGGCAAAGGCACCGAATCCGGAAGCTTCCTGATCAAGATCACTTTCAACTTCAAGCGTTGTTTTAATTGCGGACATGACCGCATAGGCTTCTACCTCGGATAGTCCGAGCACTACGCCTTGTCCCTCTGTTCTGTTCTTTGCCATGGCTTACTCCCAGGGCTTTTTACCGTCGTCGCTCGGTTCATCGTCCACATCGAAGTCAGTAGCCTTGGCAGGACCGGAACCGGACGCGAAAGCGTCGCCGTCTTTTTCAAACTTGACGCCTAGAAGTTTTGCGTTAATGCGCCGACCGTATTTGTTGTCCTGCGCCCAAAGCTCGATACGCGCCTGGACGTAGCAGCCGGAGTAAATGAGACCGTCGGCTTTTTCAGTTTCGTCGCCGTTCTTGTCGAACGCGGAGGGTTTGACGGGATTACGAGCGGTAACGTAGTCCATGCCGGCGTAACCGTCATATTCTTTTGTGTCCCCATCGCGCAGGCAGGTTTTGCCTCCTTTGATAAGACGGGCCAGAACTTCTTTGCCCTTGGCGCCCCACTTTTCAGTAGCGACGCGCATCATCTCGGACTCCACTTTCTTGACTTCCGCGGATCCCTTCGGCATCAGGACCGAGCAGGAAAATGCAGGCTCGGAACCGTCGGTAGCGGACGGAGTGAAAATGTGTTCAAAAGAGAGACGGCCTTTAATGTTGAGTGCCATAGTTGTGCTCCTTATTAATTAGAGATAGATGTGAAATCGGATGCGGTTGCGGTCGGAGACCAGGCCGGGCGCTTGTCTGCTGCCGGTACGACGGTCGGGGCCGGTTCGCTCCTGGTGATGATGGTTTCGGCGCGCTTCCATTGACGCTCGCCGATTCGACCCGCCTTCATGAGTTTCTCCAGGGCGGTCGGAGTAATGACTTTGTAGGTGTAGCGCTCGTCCTCTTTCAGCTTGAAGGACTTGAGCATGGCCTCGGCTTCCGCGTTGCTTGTCCATTGACGGTTGCCCGGGCGGCCTAAGACGAGTTTGAATCCTTCGACCTGGACGCCTTCCATCATTTGGTCGTAGGCGGCCTCACGCACGGCGGCGATCCACGGCTCCAGAAGGTCAGCAAGCTGGAGATTTAGCGAGAGCTGCTCCGAGCTCAGAGCTTCTTCCGGAACAATCGGGATGTCCTGGCCCTTGTCGAGCACCGGACGGAAGTCACAGGCTTCCGCTGCCTTCTGCTGAAGAGCCGGGCACGCGGCCTTAGCCTTACAGAATCGGCAGGCGTCGGCGGACGGCTCGAGAGCAGCCAAGGGCAGAGGATCGGCGCGCAGGTAGTTAATCGCGATCGAGGCTCGCGCCCGGGCTTTGTTCACAAACTCATCGAGCTCGGCAGGCGTCAGCTTCCAGGAGCAGATATTGTTAATGCGCGGCTGGAAGATCGTGAGCTCAATCTCCTTAACTTCGTCGATCACGTCGAACAAGGGCAGGGCGCCGGCGGCGTAAATCATTAGCTGGGTATTGTGCTCGGCGTCAACCTTCACACCTTTACCGAACTTCAAATCAATGATCTTGAGCGTGCCGTTGACCAGTGCGGCGCAGTCGATTGTGCCCTTGGCATTAGCTTCACCGGTGACCTCTGAGACAGAAACCGGATACTCAATGCGGCGGATCCCGCCTGCGGTTTCGCGCTCAACGAAAAGGACATAGTCCTGGACGAAGGTCAGATTGTCAGAACTCAAGGCCTCGGCCGGCTGAGGCTGATTCTGAGGATCGAGGAGGTGAGCCGCCCATGCGTGGGCGAGTGTGCCTTCCTCGGCATAAGAGGACGATTCGTCCGGGAAAAGGCGGGACAAAGATACGCTTCCCGGGCAAGACATCCAGCGGTAGGCGGAAGACGGGGATAAAAGAGCATGGGCCATTATCGAACTCCTTCAGCTTCGAGAGCTTTAACCAGTGCGTCGCAGAAGGAAGGAAGTTTTTCGTCCGGCAGTTCGGACTGGCGTCTGACGCCGAAAGATCGGAGAATCTCGGCGCCCTTAGTCGGTGAATGCTCGAAGAGCTTTTGCAGTTTGGCGACCATGGCCTCACGAAGTTCGGTGTAGTTAATCGGTGCCGCCTTAGGCTCGGTTTTAGGTGCCGGAGCAGGAGCGGCCTTCGGTTCGGCCTTAGGCGCAGGAGCTGGTGCAGCTACTGGAGGAAGGTCGGCCACAGCTACCGGTTCGACCGGTGCGGCCTTAGCTTCAGGCGCCGGAGCGGCCACGGGTTGAATCGGTGCGGCGGCCGCAACAGGAGCCTGCACAGGTTTCATGCTCAAGGCCTGTTTGATGATTTCAGCAAGCGACTGGAGTGCTTTGGTGTTTTCTTGGATGGCATTTTCTAAAGACATAAATATCTCCTTTAGTCTTAGATTGAAGGGCGATCGGGGAAGTAGTCCCCGGTTTCTAGGTTGGAAATGGCGTAGCCGACTGAATCGATCTGGGCGCGGATGGCGTCTAACTGGCGGCGAGATATGACGATCTGATCGTCCGGAGATTCTTCGTCGAGATAGAGGTCGTCAATAAGCGTGCCGTCCGGCAAAAGAATCTTTCCCTCTGATTCAAGAATCGCATCGGAAACCTTTTCGAGGTCGGATGCACAGCCGCAAAGCTGCTTTTCAAGATCGCCCAGACCTTCGGTTACGCCGCGGTTGTAATCTTTGACCTCGTCTTTAAGGTCTTTCGTTTCTTCCTGGGCCGCGGCCAGGTCTTCCTGCATGTTCTCCAGGCGGCAGGTCAAAGAGCGAATGATCGGCGGCATATTGACTAAACCTTCGGAATGTAGCCAGGTGAGAAGTTCTTCATCGGTCATCGTGCGAAGAGTGTGGGAGGCGAGATTAAAAACTGAGTTCATAAGAGACCTCCGAGAAATTCCGGAAGAATGAAGACAAGGTAGACAAAGGCCCAGAAACCGAGGAAGGCGACGAACGCGCCGACGGCGATTTCAAAGTCATTAAATTCGCGTCGCATGGCTTACTCCATGGCCTTATCGAAGAAATAGCTATTTAGGGTGCGGACGGCGTTTTTAACTTCAGGAGAGAGCTTTGCTTTGTCGGCGAGGAGGTAATCCTGAGTGATCGTCCAGGAGCGGAATGCTCTAAGAGAGGGTTCGTTCTGCTTGGACAGTTCGGACTTTTCGGGTATGGGTTCGGAGCTAAGCCAGGAAATGATGAGCCGCCGTGTTGCGGCGTGAAGACGACACCCCTCTGGTTTTAAAAAACGAGTCAAAGTTGAGGGAGAAACTCTGAGACATGAAGCAAGGACGTTAAATGAAAAACCTCGGTCTTTCATTGCCTTCCTTAGACCCTGGCGGAGTTGTTCGTCCGTTGAGAAGATGTAGGAACTGTCGCTTTTGGTATTCGGCATTTCGTTTGTCCTTTGAACTTAATCAATTCACAAACGAATAATAGCTATAGAGATGACTAGATTCAACCCTAACTGAATAAATAATTCTTATGGGAATTTAATGGCGCAAAGAAAAACCGCCTGAAGGCGGTCTCTTTTAGCTGATCGTCTAGCAGTTCATGCTAAAAATAATGCTATCTGTAATTGTCGTAAGAGCTATCAACCCAAATATACTGGCTCAATCCTACGTAAGAAAATGCCTCGTACACAATGAACCCTAGAACAAACAATATAATCATCGGCCTGAAGCCTTTTGCGTACCAAGGTAATCCAAAATCCGTTGCCGCCGCCCTCCAGGCTGTATTCTGGAGTTTTTCGGCATCCTGATCTCTTCCCTCTTCCTTGGCTTTATATATCTCAGAGCTTAGCCAACGCCTCCATTTTTCATGATCCTTGCGAAGCTTCTCGACGTAAAACACGAAAGGCGCGGCTACCGCTAATTCGCAAAGAATAAAGATGATCTGAATGATTAGAGCTTTCATTTCCTTAGGTCCTAGAGCTCCACATACTTGCCAACCGCCACGCCTGCGATCCGCATACTCTGGGTGAACGGCTGGAATTTAGGGCCAGGCCAATCCGGATTAAGAGCTTTTAAGTAGTAATCCGGGCCGTCCTTTACGAGTTTCTTGAGTGTTGCTTCTGGATCTGCTGCGCCATCATCCACTGCTGCCACAATGCGACCGGATTCGGCAGGGACTTCCGGATCAATAAAGACAATGTCGCCTTCATAAAACATCGGCTCCATGGACTCACCACGGACTTTTAGCGCGAAACCGTTTTTACTTATTCTGACTGGGCAGATATACCACTTGTCCATATCGTCAAGAGAGGCTACCGGCGTAGGGAGGCCTGCCTGAACCCAGCTAATGAGCGGTACTTTCCTCAGGCCAACAACCGGGTCCGCCTCTTTTGGCAGCTCTAAAGAATGAGTGAGTTGAGCAACGGTTGAATCCAACGCGGTAGCAAGTTTTTCTAAGGTATCCAGGCTAGGTTTCTTTATCTGATCGTTAAGGATCTTAAAGATGTAGGACTGGGAAACGCCGGAAATTTTAGACAGCCGCGTTTGGCTAATCTGCTTTTCCTGCATGAGGGTTTCTAAATTCTTGGCAAGGCTGGATTTCATTTTCTTCTCGTTATTCAATTATTCCCATGTGAATATTTTAACACTCCTTAATTTGCCCATCTATTCATATAAGAATTACAATTTAATCTATATTGAAATTAACGGAATGAACCATGGCCGCTTCATTACTCTCACCGGACGCCGCAGTTTTCAAGCTCGAAAAAGCCGGACTCAAACAGCACCAAATCGCCGCACTGCTCGGTATCGCTCAAGGTACCGTCAGCAAGATCAAATCAAAACGCTACACAGAAGTCAGCTACAAGATTGTCGACAAACTCAGAGAACTTGTCGCTCAGCTTTGTACGGAAGAAACCAAGAAAGAGAAAGCTACAAGGAGTGAATAAAGATGAGCAAGTTTTTAAAGGTCAAAAACACCGTAATCAATACGGCCTTTATCCAAAGAATTAGATACATTCCTGAAGAACAAACAATTTATATCTACATGGACAGCGCGTCCGGTATTGGGGAGGCGGTTAAGACGTATCGTATATCCCATGTCAACGACGCCGAATGGCTTTTATTTATCGGAATTTTGGATTCAGATAAAGTAGTAGCTTCTTGGGAGATCGAATAATGACCCAAGAGAAAGTTATCACTTTCGATCAGGGCGCACAGCGCCTTGTCGACAACGGCTATCTGCCGATACCGATTAAGCCGGGAGAGAAATTCCCGGACCTTGAGAAAGGATGGACGTCCTACCGATTCAAGCCGGAGGACGCTGAGATCCATGCCGGGTGCGGCATAGGACTGCTCACCGGACAGGGCGAGCATAAGGTGATCGGCATTGACTGCGACATCACCGATTTAGAACTCCTCCAGATGCTCTACGACAAACTCTCCGAGATGTGCGGCGGCAGCCTCCGGTTCTTATCGCGCGTCGGCCGCAGGCCTCGGACATTGTTCTTAGTCCGGACGGATAAAAGTTTCTCCAAAGTCTCCTCACATAAATTCGTGGACGACCGCGGCCAGGAGCAGCAACTGGAGATCCTCGCCAACGGCCAGCAGTTTGTTGCCTTCGGCCGCCATAAGGTTACCGGCCAGCCGTACTCATGGGGTACTGTCGATCGTACGCCGCTCGATCATCCGGCCGAATCCCTGGCAATGGTCACGATGGAGGAGGCTCAGTCGCTTGTCGGAATTGTCAACGATTACGCAGTCAAGCACAACTGGAAGTTAAAGGAAAGAGGCGGCGCCGGCCGCTCGGTATCAGCTAATGCAGGACCGCTTACGGCCTTCGACGTCGAGTGCATGAAGTGCAGAAACATCCCACTCTCGGAAGCCAGAAAGATCATCAGTCATATTGACGCAGACGCATACAAGGACTGGCTTGAAGTCGGCATGGCGCTGCACCTGGAGTACGACGGCTCGGACGAAGCATTCCGACTCTGGGACGAATGGAGCAGCAAGTCGGCAAATTATCCGGACAAAGGATCCAAGGCACTCGCGGAAAAATGGGCGTCATTTGTTGAAATCGGCAAATGCAAGGAAGAGCTGATCCGCATGCCGACCGTAATCGCCAAAGCTGAAGAGGCCAAGGCCAGCCGGGAAAAGCAGATGCGAATCGCGGCAAAGGCGGAATTCACTGCCGCACTGGCTAAATGCACCGACGAGTTTGACGTCGAGACATTAGCGAGAAAAACCTCTCTGTCTAACCGTGCAGACAGAGAGGTTTTCACGAATTACGCCTTAAAGCGCCTGAAAGAATTGGGCGCCGGATCAATCACAAAGACGAGTATACAAGGATGGTTTAAGAAAAGTACCTTTTCCGATTACGCACCCAACGAACTCGGCTTGGCCGAAAGAATGCGCGACACCTACAAGGGCGGTTTGAAGTGGGATTGCATTAACGGCCAGTGGTACACCTGGAACGGAATCCGCTGGAAGAAGACGCCCAACGAAGCGATCATGGGCTACGCCAGGATGACGGTCGAATCCTTATTTGAAGAAGCCAAAGGCCTCGACAGCGAGAGCGCGGTAATGCTCAAAGACTTCGCTTCCAAATGCTGCAATCCCAAAACATGGGAGAACATGCTCAAGGCCTTCAAATCTTTCTCAGACGGGGACAACAGCGTACTCATCAGCCCGCACGAGCTCAACCAAAATCTGCGCTACTTCGGAGTGAACAACGGCGAGATCGACCTAAAGACCGGTGAATTTATTCCCGGGGATCCCGCGCACATGATTACGCTCCATTCCCCGGTCAACTACGACAAGGACGCGACTTGTCCTTATATCGACGACCGAATGCTGGAGATATGCAACGGTGATCCGGAGATCGTTGAGTTCTATTACGACATTTTCGGCGCCGGCATGACGGGGCGCCTGCGCAGATCGTTCTTAATCATGTTCGGCTTAGGCCACAACGGTAAATCCGCGCTCCTGAACCTCGCGATCAAGATGATGGGCAACGGCCAAGAGGGCTATCACGTCGGCGCAGATCAAAAGACCTTTATCGAGGGCAAGGGCGGCTCGGCAGGGGGCGCCAGAGAAGACATCACGCGACTTAAAGACAAGCGGCTGGTGACACTCGTGGAGACCTCCGACGGCAGCCGCCTCAATAGTTCGCTCGTCAAACAGCTCACCGGCGGAGACCCGATGACCGGACGCCAGACGTGGGCCAAGAGCTCAATCACTTTCACGCCGTGCTGTCTGCCGGTGCTCGTATCCAACCATAAGCCGATCGTAGAAGACCAGAGCGAGGGCATGTGGGATCGGCTGCTGCCGGTGCGCCACTTAGGCAACTTCAATGCCGAGCGCGCTGATCCCTTATTTGACCAAAAATCTGAGGCCGAGCTCTCCGGTTTCCTGAATAAGTGTATTGCCGGCGCCCTCCGCTTTCAGCAGCGCGGCCTGCGAGTTCCGGAAGCCATCCGCCGGGAGCAGAAAGCCTACAGATCGGCTCAAGACCCGATGTCGGACTTTTTCGCAGAGCACTGCGCTATCGAGCCTGATGCGCGGTGGCCGCGGTCTGAGGCTTACAACGCCTGGAAGCAGTATGCAAGGGACTCTAGTGTGCCGCAGTATCAGGAACGAAAGAAATGGTTTTTTAACGCAATGGAGGAAAGAGGTTTTGAAACTATGAAATCTGACGGAATTATGTGTTTCAAAGGTATTCGTATAAAAGCAGTCGGTTTTGAGGCTGTCGATTAAGGATTAGAGGGGTAATAGGGCAAAAAGGCAAAAATACTATCTATTTCTAAAACTTCTCTCATATACGCGTATAGGGAAGTTTAGGAAAAGAGCCTAAAAAATGCCTTTTTGCCCTGAATTTAAGGGTTAATACTATGCTTTTAGAGAAAGAATCAAAGGTTTTAGAAAAGGTAAAGATTTTATCTGCTGCGTCCGAATATGCAGAAAAGGCCGGACGAGTTTGGGACAGTAACCTTTATCACGGAGAAATGTACAACTGTCCTCCGAGCAAAATCGTTCTCAATTTTATGGAGACATTCCACACATTAGACGCTTTCGTTTACGGATCATGTGACGAGAGCGGTTTGTTCGGATGCGACCCCGCAAACCACTGGACGATCCAGGTCGGCTACTCTGAATCGGCGCCCAAGACATGGGAGGGAGACGACAAGAGCGGATACTGCGAGGCCTATGCAGTGGTGACGTGCAACCGGAAAGGCGAAAGACGAGTACGTATTTTCGGAATTCCGGAAGCTATTGCAACGGTGTACGCGAGACTGTTTTTTACAACACGCTTAGACGGCACGCTTTTTGACGTCGGTTTCCATAGCTCAAGCGGAATTGTCACCGAAGTTTGAGCTTTAGCGGTTTAGACGCTTCCGGCGGCCGCAAACCGCTGGAGGCATCCCGGGGAGATAAGAATGACCGAAAAACAATCAACCTATCAACCTCATACGGTATTACCTCATGACGCCCAGAGATTACTCACAGAAGCCGCGAAAGCGGCACAAAAACTTCATGGACTCGGCCGCCAGCGGACCTTACAAGCGGCGATTGAAAGAGTTAAGAGAGAACATCCGGAGTACTTTAGGCCTTAGGGCCGGAGGCGTCGACTTTATCGGCCCGCTGGGAGCGTATGTCGGCGAGAGCCATCAGGCCGCGAGATACACAGACAATGAAGTCCTGCAGTGCATTGATTTGCGACTGGCAGGATTTTCGCTTAACGAGATATCGAAAAAAATGGAAATACCAAAGCGAACGGTCAGAGATTTTTTTGCCGGGAGAATAAGAGGCAAGCATCCCGTGAAGTTCGTTAAAGCAATGATCAATGAATAGGGCGAGAAGGCGTCAAAATCGACCGCTGGAGAGCGATCGGCAAAAATTAATAGGATTTATCGTCTATCGAAATTTGAGCGGCTGTAGAAGCGGCAAATCGGTTTTAAGGAAATACGGCGCCGCAAACAAAACGACTAAAATAAGCGTCAGGAGATTGACGGCATGAATTTACAAAGGTATAAAGTTGACAAGGAAGCCTTGAAAAAGCGAGTGTCCGACGCGCTCGAAAAGCTGAGTGTATTGAGCGCCGGTATGGGACTGTTTCAGGATAAAACTCTGGGAATATGGCTCGGAATTTTCTGCTTTCTGTTGTGTTTATTGCTTTCTGGAGTGAAAAGAGATGACTAGCGCATGGTTCTTGTATACCTGCTTTGTAGCAGCGGTCGGCGTGCTGGCCTTAATCCTCTTTTTTGGAAAGGATCAAAAGCACGAGCACAAATAGTGCGCATTATTGAGCGACAGCCCCCGATAATCAACTCATTGATTACGGAGGTTTTATTATGTCTAGCAACAAGTTCGGAGCAATAGAACGTCTGACACCGAAGCAGGCCGCCTTCGTTAGCGAATACCTGAAAAACGGCGGCAATGCGACCGAGGCTTACAAGAAAGCGGGATATAACGTTACTACGGATAATTCGGCGGCAGTAAATGCAGCTCGATTGCTCAGAACGTCTAAGATCACCCGCGCGATAGCGAAGCGGCAGGCCGAGCGCAACGAAAGAATGCAGTTGGAAGAAGACTTCGAGCTCAAAAAAGCGATCGATATCCTTGAAAAATGCTCCGAGCCGCAGCAGGTTTACAACTTCGACGGCAAGCCGAAGAAGGACAAGCAGGGCCACGCGGTTTTTATGTTTGACTCCAAGGGCGCGAACCAGGCGCTCACAACGATATGCCGCTTAAGGGGAAAATTCAGAGACAAACTGGAAGTCACTCAGGACGTCAGTGACCGCGCCAATCGTTTAGCGCAGATCCTGGCGGCCGTGGAAAAGGACGAGAAATAGAGATGTAGCGGAGCATTCCTCCGCCAAGTAATTCATATAAATCAATGAGTTATGAGCATTACTTCTATTTTGTCCACCAATTTGTCCACCTCTCGGCAGTCGGATGAGGCATACCCCGGCGGCTCGGTACCTCGAAGCAAAAGGGGTGTAATCGAGCCGCCCCAATCGTTTACCCTCGAAATTTATTAGAGGGGTTAACGATAGACGAAGGGTGTCTGAAATTCGGCGGTCGGAGGGGTGAAACACCCAAATCAGCCCCGACGAGGGGCGTTATCATGGACCGATAGGCAATATCTGTAATTTGACCGCGCGAGGGGTGATTTCATTCGTCCCCCTCCACCCCCATTCCCCATAACCGAATTTGCATTGACGGTGGTCACATGGACAATGAAAAATTAGCAAATCAAAATTACGAACTGAGCTTACAGAAGCTCGCGGTGCGGTTCAGCAACGACCCTCTCGCATTCGTGCGTCACGCATTCCCCTGGGGCGAGGGGATCCTCGAAAAGTACGACGGACCCGACACCTGGCAGGAGAAAATCTTAGGCGACATCAGAGACCGACTGCAAAACGGTGCGACCCGCTATCAGGCGATCCAAATTGCCGTGGCGTCCGGACATGGAATCGGAAAGACCGCTTTAGTCGCCTGGGTTATCCTCTGGGCGATATGCACCTATCCGGATACAAAAGGCGTTATCACTGCGGAAACAGGGCGCCAGCTTTTAACCAAGACGTGGTCCGAGCTCCATAAATGGCATTCCGTCTGCATTTTCAAGGACTGGTTCGAGGTAGCGGCCGAATCGATCTATTCCCTCCAAAAGGGTCACAAATACACCTGGAGAATCGACGCCATCCCCTGGAACGAAAGTAATACCGACGCCTTCCAGGGTCTGCACAACCAAGGCAAACGAATCCTCGTTTTGTTCGACGAAGCGTCCGTGATCGCGGAGAAAATCTACGAAGTCACCAAAGGGGCCCTAACCGACAAGGATACGCAAATCATCTGGTGTATTTTCGGAAACCCGACTCGGCCTGAAGGCGCCTTTTTCGACGCTTTCCACAAACAGCGTCACCGCTGGCTGCATTACAACATCGACTCCAGAACGGTAAAGATCACAAACAAAGAACTTCTGCAGCAGTACGTGGATGACTACGGTGAAGACTCCGACTTTGTGAAAGTTCGCGTGCGCGGTGTGTTCCCGTCGACGTCGGCCAAACAGTTCATTACCCGAGAGGACGTGGACGCAGCGGTCAACCGTCCGGTAGGCGTCATGAACTACGGCGCCACCATTGCCGTCTTAGGCGTGGACGTCGCGCGAGAAGGTGACGACAGATCCGTGATCGCAACGAAAATCGGCCGCGACTGCACAATGCCATTGAAGATTTTCCGCGGACTCACCGGGCCCCAGCTCGGAGAGCAGGTCATTCTTTACGCCAGGGAGCTGCAGAAACTCGGCATCCCGAAGATCTACATCAATATCGACTACACCGGTGTCGGCGCCTCACCTTACGACTACATGGTCGATAAAGTTCCGCATATCCATAAGGTGATCGCGGCCAACCGCTCCAGCAATACCGAGCGCTGGGCAAACAAACGAGCGGAAATGTGGGATCGGATGAGAGACTTTATCCGCGACAACGGGTGTCTCCCCAATAGCCCTGAGCTTGCCGACGACTTGTGCATCCCTGAAAAGCTCCTTGACCGCAAAGGGCGACTGCTTCTGGAGAGCAAGGAGTCAATGAAAAAACGCGGTATGAATTCCCCTGATACCGCCGACGCTTTAGCGCTTTGTTTCGCCGTACCGATCCAGGAGTATCTCGACGGCCCGGCCAATATGCCGCGGCTCACCGAGAGACGGAAACGTCACATCCGAAATCCCTACAAGTCGCTGTAAAAGTGCGCATTGAATTTGTCCGGAGATCGACAATGCGCCCATGGAAAAAGTATTGACCTTTAGACCTGTCACGGTCGCTGAAGTTTTCGACGCTCCGGACGCCGACACGCTGATCTCGGAATACATGGCCGAGTCAGGCAACCCCTTTTTGCCTCAAAAGCCAAACGTCGAGTATTACCGCAAGGCCGAGGAGTCAGGCGCCTTTCATGTGATCGGCGCCTTCAGTGGTGAGCGGCTTGTCGGGTTCGGCTCCTTCGTGCTGACTGTCATCCCGCACTACTCCACAGTCACGGCCTCGGTCGAGTCGGTTTTCTTGTTGAAAGAGTTTCGGCGCGGTGCCGCTGGCTTCAGGCTTATTAACGCTATAAGCCAAGCCGCCAAGGACGCCGGCGCCTCAGGTATTTACTGGGGATGCAGAAGCGGCTCGCGCCTGGAGACTTTGTTCGAGAGGGTCCCGAGGTTTACACGCATGAACACCGTTTTTTATGAGGCCCTGGCATGACTGAAATCGTAATCGCTGAAATACCGCCCAACACGTCCGGAGAACTGGAGGCTATGGCCGCAGGCGTCGAGGAAATGCGCGCGGCGCCCCAGGTCGAGATTAAGACCAAAAGCTTCATTCATGCCGGCATGTATTGCCGCACGTGCTTAGTCCCCAAAGGCGTGGCGATCGCCGGCGCCTTAATCAAGATCCCGACGGTCATCATGGTCACCGGGGACTTCGCCATGACCTGCGGCGGCAGGACCGTCCGCTTAAAAGGCACACATATTTTCCGAGCCTCGGCAGGCCGCAGACAGATTTTTGTCGCCTACGAGAACACCACTATTTCCATGTCCTTTGCTACCCGGGCCAAGACGCTCCTGGAAGCAGAGGTCGAATTTACTGACGAAACCGATCTTTTAATGTCACGGGGAGAATGAATATGAGCGGAGCAATTTCTGCCACTACAGCTGTAGCAATCAGTGCCGGCGTGGCCGCGGTAGGTACCGCCGCCTCCGTTATGGCGAGCAACAAGCAGGCCCGACAGCAGAAGGCCGCGGCCAAGGAAGCACAGCGCAATAACGAGATTACTCAGACGAAGGCCCGCGAGGATATGCGCCGCCAGAACGCCAAAGAGGCCGATGTCTCCAGCATTTATGAGCAGAACTTAGATCAGAACGCATCCGGAGGCTCGACGCTGCTGACAGGGCCCGAGGGCATCAATAACTCCGATCTGACCTTAGGCAAGGGCAACAAGCTCGGAGCCTAAAAGCGAGGCACCGATGGACAAGAAGGAATTACGTGCGCACATCCTGTCGCGCTGGCAAAAGCTCAAGACGGAGCGCGATCCCTTTATCCCGCAGTGGAAAAGTATCGCCACGCATATTCGCCCGGCAACAGGCAAATTCCTGCTGCGCGGACCGAAGAACGAGGCGCGCGAACGCTTCAATGAGATTTTCGACAATACGGCTACCGGCGCCAGCAACCTATTGTCCTCCGGATTGATGTCTGGACTTACGGACCCTAGCCAGCAGTGGTTTTATCTCACGACCGGAAGCCCGACACTAGATGAGTCCCCGGCCGTGAAACAATGGCTTGCGGATGTGTCTCAAGTCATCTACATGGGCCTATCGAGAACGAACGCCTACCAAAGCCTGCACCACTTCTGGCTTGAGGTCAGTCTCTACGGCACGGCCGCTATGATGATCCAGGAAGACGACGAGCGCGGTTTTTACTGCTACCCGTTCACAATCGGCGAGTATGCGATCGCCTGCAACCATAAGGGCATCCCGGATACCTTGTATCGCGAGCTGATGATGACGGTGGCGCAGATCGTCCAGCAGTACGGCTATGAGAATGTCCCGCGCGGCATTAAGGCGCTCTATGACCAACGCCAGTACGACCAGGAAAAGGCCGTCATCCATGCCATAGAGCCGAGATACGACCGCGACATCACTAAGCAGGACAACAAGAACATGCCCTTTAGGGCTGTGCATATGTTGGTCGACGCCGACAGTGATGAGCACTCGATTCTCCTGGAATCAGGGTACAACGAATTTCCGGCAATCGTGGGCCGCTGGGGAGCAATCTCCACAGACACCTATTCCTGCGAGTCTCCCGGCATGACTGCGCTCGGCGACGTGCGCCAGCTCAAGCATGAACAAATGCAAAAGGGCAATGCGATCGACTTGATCGTCGATCCCCCGAGACTTCTGCCGACGTCAGCCAAGGACGCCGAGCTCGACTTCGCGCCCGGAGGCTTAAGTTTTGTAGACATGCCGACCAACGGCAGTCAGTCGAATAACGCCACCACTGCGGTCGGAAACATCAACCCGATCACCGTGGACATCCAAGAAGTTCAAGGCAGAATCAAGGCGGCATTCTTTACCGACCTTTTCCTCATGCTCTCCAACCAGGCCGAGATCGCGCGCATGACCGCGACCGCTGTGGCGAGACTCCAGGAGGAAAAACTCATCATGCTCGGACCGATTTTGTCTCGGTTCAACAACGAGGTTCTGAATCCTTTTATCGGCCGCATTTTCTCGATCCTCTCCCGCGCCGGAGTTTTTCCGCCTCCGCCCCAGGAGCTCCAGGGCACTGAGTTAAACATTGAGTACACCTCCATGCTTGCCCGATCTCAGAAAGAGGTCCAGGCCAACACCGACATGGAGGCCATTACGCAAGTCTGCCAGCTGGCGCAAGTTGACCCGTCGGTGCTCGACCGCATCAATCTGGATAACGCGATCAAGATCATTTTCGACAAGAAAGGCGTGAGCCCGAGCTTACTGCGCTCGGACGAAGAGGTGCAGCAGATTCAGCAGCAGAGAGCTCAGCAGCAACAGCAGATGGCGCAGCAGGAACAGGCGCAGCAGGGCGTGGACGCCTTGAGCAAGTTGGGCAAGGTCCCCGCGGGCGGCGACACCATGGCGGGTCAGGCCGTCGAGGCGCTCCAGGCCGAGATGGGGCAGTAAAAAAGTGCGCATTGATTTTTATTGAAGGTTTTAAATGTCAGGAAAGATTCGCAATCCGTTTGACGAAGCGAAGCTCAAGGAAGAAAGACAAGAACGAGAAGCGCAGAAAGCGAGCTTTGAAGAGGCTTTTAAAGAGTCTCTCATCCGCCTTCTGGGCACGCGGGACGGAAAGATAGTGTTTAACAAAATCTTTTCCGACTGCGCCTTGTTCTCCTCCTCTTTTGACACCAACGCCTTGACGATGGCGAACAAAGAGGGAAAGAAAACCTTCGGCCTTGTCGTGCTGAGCTACGTCATGGCCTATTGCCCGGAACAATACACCGAGATAAGGAAGATATCGGATGAGTACAGAAAATGACAGCGGCTCCCAAAACACCAGTCAGGAGACGTTAGTACCTCCTTCGCAGAATGAACAACAGTCTTCTCCTTTGGACCAGGGGCAGTCTTCTCAGACCACCACTCCGACTGAAAAGGAGACCGGTACTGAGAAGACTGAAACTTCTCCGGCGCCCGAAACTAAGGCCGCTCAAACGGTAAGCAACCCGCTTGAGATTAAGCCCGAGGCAGACGACGCCAAGAAGGCCGAAGGTCAGGAAGGACAGAAGCAGGAAGCGAAAGAGGATGCGGCACCTGAAAGTTATGCCGACTTCAAAGCACCCGAGGGTGTAGAGCTTAACGGCGCGGTGGTCGACTCCTTTAAGGGTATCGCCAAAAAGCTCAATCTCTCGCAGGAAAAGGCCCAGTCCGTAATCGATGAGATCACGCCCGTGATGGTCTCCCAGCAGGTTGAGTTTATTAACAAGGTCAGCGGCCAGTGGCTGGAGAAGGCTAAGAAGGACGCCGAAATCGGCGGCTCTAATTACGACGCCTCTATCCAGCGCGCCATTAAGGTCAGAGACCGCTTCGGCAAAGGCGCCGACGGCAACTATGACGCTGATGTCGCAGAACTGTTCTCGCTGCCTATCGGCTCGCATCCCGGCTTTATCAAACTCCTAGCAAGAGTCGGCGCGGCAATCAGCGAAGATACTCCGCCCAAAGGCAGGGTATCCGGAGCAATCACACCTCAAGACATTTATGGTTAATTTGGGAGAGTAAAAATGGCAGACGTATTTAGCGGCATGACGCCCGTCACGATGGCCGAATGGCAGTCGCTCGTTCCGGACAGCGACGTAGCAAAGAAAGTTTTCATTCAGACGGTCCGAGATTATCAGCCGTTTTTCGACCGCGCCACCATGGTTCGCGGCAACGACGGTCAAGGCATGAAAGGCACACTGGCGGATAAATATCCGGAAGGCCAGCTCGTCGGTATTAACGAAGGCTGGGATGCATCCACCCCGACCGGCCGCGCGGTACGTTATCCGTCCTGCATTGCCCGCGACCGCTCCGTGATCGGTAAGCTCCAGCTTGAAAGAATGCCGGAGAAAGATCGTGCACCGTATCGCGCCCGCAAGGACCAAATGTTTACCCGCGGCTTAACCCGCGGTATGGTCAAACGTGTCTTTCAGGGCAATCCGGATAAAGATCCGAGAGACTGCTTAGGCCTGGCAAATATCGTTTTGCCGGACAAAGACAACGGCGCCTGGAAGAACTCCATCATTGACGCCGGCGGTACAGTGGCTAGCGGCTCGACGAGCACACTCACTTCGATCTATTTTGTTAACTGGCACCCGGAAGAAATGACTCTGTTCTTCCCGGAAAACGGCGGTGCAGCAGGTATCTCCGTCGAAGTTCAGAAATCTCCGATCTATGTTCCGGACGCCAACGGCAAGATGTTCCCGGCATACGTAACCGAGTTCGGCTATGACCTCGGCGTATTCGCGGGTAATCCGGAAAACATTGTCCGTATCGCCAACGTCGATACCTCCAAGATCACGACGGCCAAGGGCGCAGCTGACCTCTTGAAGTTGTTCGTGGAAGCACGTCACCGCCTGCGTACAGACGACTTCTCTCATGTCGGTATCTACTGCACGGACCAGGTCGGCATGATCTACGACTTGCAGCTTCTGGAGAAGACGAAGTACACGCTTGAATACAAGACCTTCGGCAAACGTGAAGGCATGTTGTCCTTCGGCGGTATTCCGATCTATCAGTACGGCACGGATGTGCTTAACGCAAGCGAATCCGCGATCACAATTTCCTAATAGGAGGCGTTATGGTTTTCGATATTAAGATGATGCTTGCCGACAAAAAGGAGGCCAAAACCGCCTTTACTTCGTCCGGCTTAGACTTCGGCTCCACCCTGGTAGAGTCTGGTGTCAACGGTCACAAGATGGCGCTTTGTATCTCCGCAAGCGGCGTGGCCGGCACCAGCCTGGCCTTCAAGATTGAGGACTCGGCTGATAACTCTACTTTTGCCACTGTCGCAACATCTAAGGCATTCACGCCCACTGAGCTCAAGAATCCAATCGTGGTGGGGCTCCCCTTCGAGCACAGACGCTACCTGCGTATCGTGACCGTCCCGACAAGCGTCACGGCGGGCACCGTCACGGCCTGGATCGGCAACGACTACAAGCTCGGCCAAGTCAAAGAAGGCGAGGGCTGGGAGTTCCGTACAGAAAAGGCAACTGCGGCAGCCGGCGGTGACAGCTAATCAGCAGTAAACAACCGAAAATTTGTCGGAGGAGGCGGGCATAAAACCCGCCTTTACTTTTATGGCTAATCAAATCGAAATCTGCAACGCCGCACTGTCTCAGCTCGGTGCGGACTCTAACATTACGTCTATCGATCCTCCGGACGGCACGCAATACTCAGAGCAGTGTGCGGCCTACTACCCGATGGCGCTCCGCTACCTGCTGGAGCAATTTAACTGGAGCTTTGCCCAGAGCCGCTACAAGCCGCCTCAATACGTCGAGCTTGACAGAACGATGTACCCGTGGCGCTATGGCTACTCCTTGCCAAGCGACTGCATGTGTGTCGTGGGGCTTCACTGCACAGGCGGCCAACCCTGGCAGACTACACTGCCCTACGAGATCGAATATCGCGAAAGCGAAAACACCATATTCTTACTGACAGACGTTAAGGACGCCGTGATCGTCTATACGCGTTACGTGAACAATCCGCAGATGTTTCCGGGCTACTTCACTGAGGCCCTCGTCATGCGATTGGCGGCCTACCTTGCCGGCGCCCTGGTTAAGAATCAGACTGCGGACAAGTATCTCAAGTATGCGGAAGACGCCTTGAGCAAGGCCAAGACGCGCGACGCAAAGAAGAGCGCGCACCAGCACCCGAAGTATTTAGCGGCACAACTTAGAGCGAGGTTCGTGTAATGGCAGTCAGAATCTTTAGAAACTCTTTCGGCGGCGGCGAAATCTCTAATACTATGTATGCCCGTGTAGATGACGCTAAGAATCAGACGGGCCTGGCCAAGTGCAAGAATTTTATCGTCGAGCCTCAGGGCCCGGTCTTCCGGCGCCCGGGCTTTGAGTACGTGGCGCATACGAAATACTCGGATAGAAAATGCCGCCTGATCCCGTTCTTGTTTTCGCTGGACCAGACGATGGTCTTAGAGGTGGGACACAAGTACATCCGCTTCCATACGCATAAGCAAACTTTGATGTCCGGCAATGCTCCGTATGAAATCACGACTCCGTATGAGGAGGCTGATCTTTTCGAGCTGAGTTTCGTCCAGAGTATTGACGTGATTACGATCGCGCACATCAACTATCCGACCAAAACTCTGAGGCGCCACGGCGCCACCGACTGGCGATTGGAGAACGTGAACTTTAATACCACGTTGTCTGCGCCTACGGGCTTGGCCGTAACGCAAACAATCGGTCCGGACGTTGAGGATAAGAACAAGGGCTTATTTAAGCGAAAGTACGGTGTCACGGCTTTGAACGCCGACGCTTCAGAAGAGAGTCCGCTATCGGCAACGGTTGAGCTTAACTGCAATCCTTTTGCCGATGGCGCTTACAACACACTCACATGGAATGCTGTCCAGGGTGCTTCTATGTACCGTGTGTATCGCAATGTCGGCGGTGTCTACAGCTATATCGGTCAGACGTCCGAGACCTCGATTATCGATGATGCAATCTCGCCCGACTCCGGTATCACGCCGCCGAGGTATGACTCTGAGATTACAACCGGATATCCCGGTACTGTTTCCTACTTCGACCAGCGCAAGATCTTTGCCGGAACTCGCACCAAGCCGCAATATATTTGGATGACGGCCGCAGGCAGTGAGAACTCCATGGCGTATCACTTACCGGTGCAGGCGACCGATCGAATCTCGGCCCGAATCTACGCCCGAGACGTCAATCGTATCCGCCACCTTGTTCCGTTGTCCCGCCTTATCCTACTCACGGCCTCAGGATGCTGGGTAGTGGGTACGACGGACACGGACGCCTTGACGCCCGACTCTATCAGCTTTAAGGCGCAAAACGCAGAGGGTGCAAGCTCGGTCAACCCCGTGGTCGTAAATTCGGCCTGCGTGTACGCCGCGGCCCGTGGCGGTCACCTTCGTGAAATGGGTTACTCATACGAGCGGGGCGGATTTATTTCCGGGGACTTGTGCCTTAGAGCGCCGCACCTCTTTGACCATAAAACCGTGATCGACCTTGACTATTCCAAGGCGCCGAATCCGATTATTTGGTCAGTCTCCAGCGACGGCGTATTGGTGGCCTTCACCTATATTCCGGAGCAGCAGATCGGAGCCTTCTCCACAATCGAGACTCGCGGCAGTTTCGAGTCCGTGACTGTTGTCTCCGAGGGCTACGAGGACATCCCGTATGTCGTTACCTGCCGCAGGATCAACGGGCAGACGGTCCGATTTATTGAGCGCATGCATGAGGTGCAGTCGCCTTCAAGAGCTGAATCCTGCTATGTGGACTGCGCAGGTTTCTACCAAGGCAACCCAACTAAGACGATCACCGGGCTCTCCTGGCTGGAAGGCGAGACTGTTTCAATCCTGGCAGACGGTTATGTCGTGCCGGATCAGAAGGTGGTCAGCGGGAAAGTTGTGCTGGAGGATGAGGCCTCGACGGTTTACGTCGGCCTGCAATACGACTCCGACATGGTTACGCTCCCGATCCACCTTCAACTTAACGATATGTCCTACGGCACCTCTCACCGTAAAAATATTATGGAGGTCACGTTACGGCTTAACGAATCCTCCGGAGTGTCCGCAGGATCGAGCTTTGAAAAGCTGTACCACATGCAGCCGAGAGCGACTGAGTTACCCGGGTATCCGCCGAATCTGCGCTCCGGTATTTATGACCTACAGATTAAGCCAAAGTGGAGCGATGAGGGCCAGGTCTACATCCGGCAGTCTCTGCCGCTCCCGCTCCGAATCACTTCGATCACGACAACGGTAGAAATCAGCTAACCGACAATAGTGCGCATTAAAGCCTGAGGCGGCGTCAGACTGAGCGCACTATCGGAGGTTTTATGGACTTTAGTTTCAACACCGCTTCAATGATCGGCACGGGAATCTCTGCCGGTATTTCCGCTGTCGGTTCGATCTTCACAACCCGCTACAACAACGCTATCGCCAAGGCCCAGGCAAATATCGCCAAGGAAAACGCCAAGACGATGGAATTGCAGGCGCAGTACACCCTGTTTGCAGCAGAGACTAAGGTCCAGCACGAAACGATGCAAGCAGGCCAAGTCAAAGCCAGGCAGAAGGCTGCGCTCGCCGCCAACGGTGTTGCGATCGGCAGCGGTAGCGCGGCGCAGATTACAGCTTCCACCGACATCATCAAGACGATTAACAAGAATCGCATTGAGACCGATGCTCATGCCGCTGCCTGGGGCTATCGCCAGCGGGCTACCGACTTCAAAAACCAGGCCTTGATGTTTAACGCTAAGAAACAAAGTGTGGGCCTGAACTTCATGTCCACGGCGCTCAACGGCTTGTCTCAGGTAGGCATGACCTATGCCTTTGGAAAACTTGCCGAGGGCAAAGCGAAAGAGCCTGCGAAAGATGGACCAATCAAAGTTGACGCCATAAGCGGAGCAGATCCCGGCCTGAAGATCGATGCGATTTCCTCGGCTGACCCCGGCTTACGCATTGACGGAATTTCCTCAGCCGATCCGGGAATCCGAGTTGATGCGGTATCTGCGGCCCAGCCGATTTTCACGCCGCTTTACAGCTTCAATCCTCTTTCGATCAATAACAAAGTTTCGATCTTAGGCAGATAAATATGCAGGTACCCATTTATCAGAACAACACGCCGAATCCTCAGAGCGAACAGTCTTTTGCGCGTCCCGGAGAAAACGTCCAGCCGACCTTCGACTATGAGCGCGCGATGGAACGAGCCACCCAGCCCTTGAGGGCAGGTATCGGTTTAAGCGTCAAATTTGCACAAAAGGCCGAGGCCCAGCAGGTCAAGGCGGAAGCCGACGAGGCGCTCAACGGCCTGGATCAAGAATTACGAGAGCTGCAATGGAATCCCGAGAGCGGTTACTACACCATGAAGGGCAAGACCGCCGTGGAGGGCTATGACCCGACCCGCGAGGCCATGAACAAGGCGTATCAGACACACCTCGATAAACTGCAAAACCCGCTTGCGAAACAGGCCTTCACTTCTGTTGCCCTGGAGAAGATCAACTCCTACGATCAATCCATGCAGCGCTACCGCTTGAAAGAAAATGCCGCCTATAAGGCAGAAGTCTCGGACACGCGCGCCAAGTCTTTGATCGACGACTTTGCCTTCTCCGGTTTCGGCCCTGACTCCGAGCGCACAATGGCGAGCCTCATGGATGAGGTGGACTACCAGGGCAAAATCGGCGGCAAGAGTCCGGAATGGATCGCAAGACAAAAGGACAACTACTCCGCCCTGGCGTATGCCTCGGCTTACCAGCAGATGGCGGTAGAAGATCCTTACGGCGCCCTCAAGCACTATCAGCAGATAGGCTCCACGAAGATGAGCCCGGACGTATCCCGCAAGACCTATGCATTGTTGCGCGAGCGCGTATGGCCTCAGCTTCAGGAGACTGTTGACGCTATGGGCGGCCCCGAGGCTATCGGACTGACGCAAGGATCCGCGGCACGAGCCGCAGGAAAAGCCGACGTCAGAGTCTCCGGCGCCCAGGCTGGCTTAGGTACACCGCCCAGTGTTCCGGACAAAGTGCTGAACACGATCGGCTACAAGTTCTGCAATCCGCTCAATATCAAAGTCTTCGGCAATAACTGGAGCGGCATGGTTGGCCAGGACGCTCGAGGTCATGCTATTTTCGAGACCCCGCAGGACGGTATTTGCGCCGCGGCCAAGATTCTCAAGACCTATGCCTCCAAGTACGGTATCAACACCGTGGACGGCATTGTGGACAGATTCTGCGCCGCCAGCGACGGCGTGACACGCGCCTACATCAGTAATGTCTGCAAGGCCATGGGCGTCAATCCCGGAGAGGCCCTTGACGTCAAGGACCCGCAGGTGATGACCAAGCTCATCAGCGCGATGATGCGCCAGGAGATTGGCGCGGTCGCGTACTCCCAAGAGACGATCACCGCCGGGGTCCATAAGGCGCTGGGAATCGATAAGAACGATTACTCCGACAAATTTAATACTCAACTCACTGAGGACGAAGAAAAGCAGTACCAAGCATGGGCAAAGAAGATCGGCCATGAGCGTGATGTTTACGACTATGACCTTAGAGGCGCATGGAAGGCGGGCGCGGCTCAAGCAGAAAACGGCCACTTCCCCGATACGTTTAAAAAGCCAAATCATCCGACTTTTAGTGTCGAGAGCAAGTACCACGACGGAAAGAAGTATGTCGGCGGCCACTGGGTAGTCGAGAACGGGCAAAACATTTTTATCGGCCCTCATGGAGAACGCCGAGATGACAACGGCAAACTTCTGTCGCAAAAGTCTGAGGCTCCGCGCCTGACCTCTAAGGACGTGGCCTTTAATCCGAACGTCAAGACAGGCGATCCGGTGATCGATGCGTTACCTCTTCCGGACAAGATCAAGTTATTTCGCGCATCCAGGCAGAGACGCGGCCAGCAGGCTCAGCAGGCCAAGGTCGAGTTAAAACGCTCCGTGGACAACGTCTTATCCCGCGCGATCAACACGGGCGACGTATCCGAGCTCCCGGATGTAGCAGACTTCATTAGCGTGTACGGCCAGGACGAGGGGGTCCGCATGCACTCCGAAGTCGAAAAGCAGGCGCAGCTCAATGCCGCCATTCACTCCATGCCGGCGATGTCTGTAGGCGATATGGACGCTACAAGCCGAGCGCTCACGCCTCAGAAGGATGATCCTGAGTACGCCGCGCGCATGGAGCAGAAAGCTACGTGGGATAAGGCCGCAGAGAAGGTCAAGACCGAGCGTGCCAAGGACCCGATGCGCTTTGCGATCGAAGGTATCCCTGAACTCGGTTTTAGGCCTATCACGGAATGGAGTAATCAGACGCTCGCGATCCAAGAGCTTACCAACCGCATCAGCAGTTACAAAGACGTGGCCAAGCGATTCGGCACCGACGCGCATATCCTCACAAAAACCGAGGCTACTGGTCTATGCCAGGCCTTTGCCAACATGGACGAGGACCATCAGGCCGAGTACGCGCAGAAGTTAACCGACGCGATCTTTGATCCGGTTACCGGCGACAGTGACGCCCTGGCCGCATTGGCAACCGATATCGGCAAGAATCATCATCTTCTTTCTATTGCTTTAGGTGTGGCCTCCACGCCCCAGGGCCGAGAGAACAACGGAGCCTTGAGGCAAATCAAAGGCAGTTACTACCGCAAGAACAAGGTAAATGACGCGAACAAAGACGAGCCGGAAATTCGCCAGAAGTTGGACGGCGTATTGCCGATCCCTGCCGGAAGTCCGGAATACGAGGACCTGATCTCCGCAGTTTTAAATGAGCACGCTTATGCGCTCCAGGCGGGCGGTTCGAGCGACGTGGATACCGCGATTGAAAACGTGATCGGCCCGGTGGCAGAGCACAACGGTGCAAAGATCATTTTGCCTTCTCGCCTGTCGCAGGCGAGCAAGGACCTGATGACCTTTACCAAGCTCGGATCCTTTGAAGACGTCCTGCAGGATTACAGCAAGGATTATCTCAAGAGCGGTAAAAAGCTCGTCTATCGGAATCAGGTGATATCGCCCGAGCAATCCGCCAGGCTCATCAACACGGCCCCGCTCAAATGGGTTGGAGACGGCGTCTACTTTATCCGCGACGGCCTGCGCTACGTAACCGACGAAAAGGGCGAACCGTTCCGCCTGGATCTTAACGACACAATTTCCCGGAGAATTAAATGAGCTGGATCAATCGTTTCGGACTGACCAATGAAGAAGCCAAGGTCATCAATCAGTACAGCGCTCCGGAGAAAGACGCCGAGGCGCTGACGCCCGGACTTTTCGAGGGTTCATGGGGCGCGATCGGTCAATCCTTTGGAAAAGAATGGGAGGCCACCAAATCCGACATTAGCGAGGTAGCTGCGCTAAAGGTTGAGGATGATGACTACTACCTGGCCCAGCAAGAGGATCCCTTTGCGCCTGACCTCAATGTCGACAAGGATGCGGTCGTCAATCGCCTGCGCCAGGATGCAAAAGAAGCACGCCTCAAGATCAAGAACGATTACACACCCAATCCTGAGACCACCGGCGCGGCAGCCATGGTTCTGTACGGCCTAACCGGATCTTTGGCCAAGGGTGTTCTGTATTCCGTTCTCGCAGGCGGCAATCCGTTCGTCGGCGGTGTGCTATTCGGCGCCGACCTCGGACGTTATGAGAAAGATAAGCTCCAGGACAAGGGCGTAGATCCTGAAACGGCCACGAAAGCGGGCCTTATTACAGGCGTGACAAACGCCGTTGGCATGGCGCTCCCTGCATCTCTCGGCACAAGTTATCTGAAGTCTGCGGCCTTCGGCGCCCTGGTCAATCCTGCGACCGACATCACCGAGCAGTCGGCGATTAAGTTTGTCCTGGATAACGCCGACTATTCTGTTATCTCCAAAGAGTACGACCCCTTCGATCCGATCAGTCTTACGACGTCTTCTCTTATGGGCCTAGGTTTCGGCCTTCTCGGCGCCAGGGGCGCCCGTGTCCGAGCCGCGAGAGAAGCGGTGGAAAAGGCCCAGGCCGAGGCCCCGACTGCCCCAGTGGAAAGGCAGACAAGCCGCATGAACCGAGGCGTGCTTGAGTCCATTCAGAATCGTGACAGAAGCGGTAAAGAAAGCCGCTTGCAGATGTCGCAGATCGCTCAGGCTCCGGACTTCAATCGCTTGCGCAATGGTGCAACTTTGGGCGAGGGTACGCCCGTGATCGCGTATTTGCCGGAAGACTCCTCGGCCATTCTCGGTAAGACGGTTACAGTCTCGGACACCAACGGCGACCGCACCACGATGCGCTATGCCCTGATTGAGGCAAGCGATGTGATGACCTCTAACAGTGTCGACGGCAGTCTCAATGCCAATTTCACAAATCCCGATGTCCAGGGCGCCCGTGCTATCGCGGGCAACGGTCGTATCGCAGGCCTCCAGGAAGCCTATCGCAACGTCAAGGCCACGAAGTACAAAGAGGAATTGACCAAGGTCTTAAAAGAATTCGGCATCAGCCGCCGCGCGGTCAAGAAGATGCGCGAGCCGATTCTTGTACGTGTGATGGATGATGCGGACGTTAAGGAAGGCGTCGGTGAATTGTCCAACCGCACCGGAACGCTGAAATTAAATCCCGCAGAGCAGGCCGCCCAGGATGCGAGGAATGTGCGCCTGGAGGAGGTTGAGTTCACGAAGGACAACGGTATCTCCGTTCGTTCTATGGACGAGTTTGTGCGCCGTACACCGGACAAGGAAGGCCTCATCGACGCCGAGGGCAAGGTCATCTATGACAATGTCCGCCAAAGAATGAAGTCGGCGATCTTTGCCGCGGCTTATCCGGACAACCGACTGATTAACCGCTTTATCGCAGACGACCCGAAGGACAAGCAGGTGATGGACGTTCTCCAGGCCGCTGCACCCGAGGTCGTCAAACTCAGACGTCACGGCGGAGACTTTGACTTTTCAGGCGACCTCATGGAGGCGCTTGCCGACTACATGCAGACCAAACAAGAGGCCCGCAAGATCCATGGAGAGAAAGTTGAAGGCGAGATCACGGAATCCTTCTTTGAGGCCACGCCGGTACAGGCCTGGTTTAGAGACATTCTGTTATCCAAGAATCCCGAGCGGCTCAAAGACGCTCTGGCTCGATTCAATGAGGTGGCCCAGCAGGAGAGCGGCGGCGAAGGACTATTCGGTAAAGTCAGCCGCGACGAGGTTTTCAACCAGGTCAAAAACGAGTTCGGCGCGTTCGATAAAGCAATCGACTCGATCACTCCGAGCGCGGTGGACGCCGCCATGGAGCTCCGTAACGCTGACGTGATCGAGGGCGATCAGCCCTCAGGCATGAACGGCGACATCAACAAGTCGATTGCCGATGAGAAACTTGCCCGGGAACAGTTGGATGACGGAGAGCCGGTTAATGTCTCAGGCGAAGGCGTCGATCCGGAAACGCTGAGAACGCAGTTCGACTCCTTCAGAGATCGTGTGTTTAACCAGCTCCTGGGCGCCGGGTTTAAAGAAAAACTCGCGGCCTATTCTGCTGACCTCTACGACGCTTTCTACAGAACATTGGGAGAGCGGTTAGGCATGAGCGCGGACGAATTGGAGAAACGCTATGCGCTCAAGGTTCGCAAAGGCGGGAAGGAAACCGCCGAAGGCCTTTTCCAGTCGAGAGTATCTAGTCAGAAGGAAAGGCTAGAGGTATGGCTGAAGCCGTCGGAAATTGGAACCGCTAGAGGAAAAACACGCGGCGAAATTGAGGCTATTTTCGGAACAGAATTAGAAGATATAGCCACTGTCCCGGACGCCTACTTAAAAGCGATTTTCGGGGATAGAGTAACAGATCCCCGTGTTTACACGTCTAAGGCTTATTTTTTAGACCATGTTGTAAATCACCATGCGCCTGACGTTCTTCCGGGAGATTATCTCCAGATTCAGAACATCATCAATAACCCGGACGAAGTTATTAGAGATACTCGGGTCAATGAAAAAGGAGTAAGAAGAAACGGAGTAATTTTTACGAAGTTGATAGGAAAGACGTATTTGCTCGCTATTAACTTAGAAGAGACGGAGAGCGGCAAACTCCAGCTCTACAAATCGTTGCATAGAACAAGAAATAAAAAACCCTATCGCAAAATGGATAGGGTTACCTTGTCCGTGGACACCCTCTCCGAAAAATCGAAGAACCCTCACGATGCAGTCGTATCCCCGAAGGGACACCCGGCGGCAGGCGACAAATTTTCCGCTCTAGACAAGGACTCCAGTATAAAAGATCCGTCAAGGGAAAACAATGGCTATCCTCAATCAGGGGGTCAAGTCAGAGGCATGTACACGCCCGCAGAGAAGATGATTACTTTGTTCGGCACGGCCGACGAATCGACTTTCGTCCATGAGTCCGGACATTACTTCCTGGACGTTATGACGGACGTGGCAATGCGCTCCGATGCGCCCGAGCAAGTTAGGGCTGACATACAGACCCTTATGGATTGGTTCGGCCTCAAAGACCTGGAGGAATGGAACGGCTTGTCGCTCGAAGAAAAGCGGCAATTCCATGAGCAGTTTGCCCGCGGCTTTGAGCAGTACCTCCGTGACGGTGTTGCACCGTCCTCCAGGCTGGAAGCGATCTTCAAGCAGTTCAAGGACTGGCTCGTGTCGATCTACAAATCGGCCGCAGACCTAGACGTCGAATTGACGCCTGAGGTCCGAGCCGTCTACGCCCGAATGCTCGCAACCGATAAAGAAATCGCGGCCAAGACCGAAGCGGACTCCCCGAGCCTATTTGGCGAAGACCTCGGCCGGACGGTCACTCAAGTTGTCGATAACACCAATTTGCCGGATGAGACCAAGGCCGTGATTAAAGACGGCCTGGAGACTTTAGGCATTAAGACCGAGCAGGCGCCGGAGCAAAGCAAGTTATTCGGAGTCATGACGGACGACCAATTTGTTCAAAGCCGCTTTGACCTGGATATGGAGAAGTACGGCGATATGCCGATCTTGGACGAAAACGGCAACGAGACTACACCGCGCGAGATGGTGGCCGCAGACCTGGCAGCGGCTGAGCAGTTGGAAAAGGACGCCGGCGGAATGTCCCGCGCCGCGCTTTGTATGTTTACCAATAACGCCTTCGATTAAGGATTAGAAAATGGCAAAAGGCTTAAAGAAAGAATGTTTAGACTCGGTTAGCCAAGTTATCGGCCGACAGCTAACAGCCAAGGAAGGCGAGGACATTGTCCTTAACATCAAAAGCAAGGTGCTCAATATCCGGAAAACCGAGCCCAACCTGACCAAAGACCAATATGTTGCCAAGGCCGCCGCGCTCGTGGCACAGGATATGGAGTACCGGGCCACCCGTATGAAGGTCAATGCACAGCGCCAGGTGATCGCGCTCGCCGCTATGCAGAACTACACCGCCGACATGCGGGCCAAGGGCTTGAGCGCAAACTCGGCCGCCATGAGGTATTTGGATAAAGTCGACAAGCACGCCGTCGGCGTATCGAAGGAATATGCCTCGGAGCTAGTGGATACGCTCCAGGCCGCTTGCCCTAAGTTTTTCGGCATGATCGAAAACGACGATGCGGTCGCGGGCATCCTGGCAGAGATCTCCGGCGTCGACACCAAGAACGCAGACTATAAGAAAGCGGCTCAGGCCTGGATCCAATGTACGGAGAAAATGCGTGAGCGCTACAACCGTGCGGGCGGAGACATCAGATCCCGTGAAGACTGGATCATGCCGCAGACCCACAATCAGGGCAAGGTGCTTAACGCAGCCAGAATCCTGGCGGAAAAAACGCCGAAGAGTTTTGCCGGACGAACTGCGGCAAGAGTAAAGGCGGCAACACAGGTATTTAAAAAACACGATTTTGCCGCCAACCGTGACGCGTGGGTCGACTATGTTTTCGAGCGCCTGGATAAAACTCAGTACCTCGACGACAATCTGGAGCAAATGAACGACCTCGAAATTAAGAACGTCCTCCGGGAAGCGTATCTCTCCATTACTGAGAACGGAGATCAGCACCAGAACGCGGCCGACGCAAAACCGAGCAGCAGAGCTAAAGCGAAGTCGGAACAGCGTCAGGAGCACCGAACGATCCACTTCAAGGACTACAAGGCCCGGATCGAATATAACCGTATGTTTGGGCAGAACCCGTCAATCTTCGGCACCATGCTGTCGCACGTCAGTGCGATGTCGCGGGACATCACGCTCCTGGAGGAAATGGGGCCGAGTCCTACCGCTACATTTAACACGCTGAATCGCTCTACCGAGATCCTCAATAATCAATCCAATAATGCATCCGGAAAGAAGGTTTCGACAAACCACCTCATGCTCAACGCAATGTGGAAAAACCTGAACGGCAGCAGAGGTATCCAGAACGAAACACTGGCCGCAATCGCCCAGGGCGTCCGTAATCTCCAAGTGGCGGGCAAACTCGGCGGAGCATTTATTACGAGCTTGTCGGATATTGGAACGTACTTCCACATGTGTAGGGTCAATAAAATGCCCTTTGCTCAGAGCGCAATGTTCTTAGTAAAGTCGCTTAATCCTACCGACAAAAGAGATATTGCTTTTGCCGCTCAAGCAGGTGTCATCGGAGATGTCTTTAACTCTGCCGCCAACAGATTCGTCACGGACAATATGAGCCAGGGCGTAACCTCCAAATTGGCAGACGCAACCATGAGGGCTTCCCTTTTGTCGCAGTGGACGGACGGCATCAGAAGAGGTGCTGCGCTCACGGCGATGGCTTTCTACACCAACGCTCGCAAGTACGACTGGAATACTTGTGACGGCTGGCTCAGAGAACGCCTGGAAAACTTCGGCCTCGATGAGACATTTTGGAAGGTCATTCAGAAGGCGCCGGCTGAGAAGTTCGGCGATGCTGAGTTCGTCACTAAAAACAGCATTCTCAATATCTCGGATGCGGACTTGGCCACGCTTGGAATCTCTCGGCACGCCCTGGAGAAGTACGCCTCGGATTATTTGGCCTTTGTTTTTGATGACGCGCATATGGCCTCCCTACAACCGGACCTCTACACCCGGGCAATATCCAACTGGGGCGTCGCTCGAGGCACAATCGCCGGAGAGGCGTGGCAATGCTTTTTCTTGTTCAAGAGTTTTCCGACGGCAATGCTCACACGCCACATCCAGAGATCCGGGGATCTGTACAGGTATAAAAAGCGAACCGACGGCACCATGAGTGCGGCGTGGTCGAGATCGAAATATTACGGGGCTTTGATTGCAGGCACCACCCTGATCGCCGCGGTTTCTAATATGTTCAAAGACCTGCTTAACGGTCAAGATGTTCAAGACCCCTGGACTAATGATTTTTGGCTTCGTGCATTTGCGTCCGGAGGCGGTGCCGGTTTTGCCGGAGATATTTTTGTCTCCGCCTTGGGCGATTACAAGTACGGGCACCCGAATATTTACAACGCCTTTGGTCCGGTCTTCTCCTCCATGCTGGACGCCTATACGATCTATGACAAATACACGGACGATCGAGATATCGGCGCCAATGTCCTGCGCTTTGCCAAGAGCAACATCCCGATGGTTAATTTGTGGTACACAAAACAGCTCCTTAACCACGCGGTCTTTAACCAGCTGCAGGAAATGATGAACCCGGGATATCACCGCCGCATGGAGCGCAAATCCATGAAGATGAGGGGTACGGGGTATTGGTGGCAGCCGACGAGCGCAATGCCCGGGAGACTGCCGCGTGTGGCCAAATCCAAGGACCGCTGGGAGATCATGAAATAGTGCGCATTGAACTTTTGGGGACTTTTATATTTTTCTTCAAATCGAGGATAGATATATGGTTCCTGAAAGTAATCGCAAAGCGGGGCCGTTTACCGGCACGGGTCAGACTCAGTTTGATTTTGACTTCTACATGCTGAGCGCCGATGACGTTGTCGTCATTGTGGCTGACGCAGACGAGAAGGAAACGACACTGAGCAAAGACGCTTACACCTGCACGCTCAACTCTGACCAAAACACGACGCCGGGCGGACGCGTGACGCTTAAGACTGCACTTGCCAGCGGGCATAAGCTCGCAATCTGCAGCGGGGTCCCGTATACGCAGAATCTGAATTTGACGATGTATGGGAGTTTTAGCCCAACGTCAATCAATAAAGAAGAAGATCGTCGCGTCATTCAGCTTCAGCAGATTCTCGAACAGATGCGCCGTTGTCTTATCGTCCCGATTACGTCCGAGAAAACCCCTCAAGAGGTGATGACTGACCTTTTGGATGTGGCGGAAAAAGCGGCCGACTATGCACAGAGAGCCGAGACAATCTACAACGAAGTCGTCTCCACAGGCTTATACGTCTCATCTACATGGCAGGAAATCCAAGAGACTAAGGCTCAAATCGATATTCATAAAGCGGCTATTGACGCTGCCGTTGCACGAGCGGAAGTTATTCTCGCCCGCAACGAGGTCATCGGAGCAGAGGTGGATGCCTTAGTTCCGCATCTTCCCGATTTGCAAATCAATCGACAGCACATTGATGATATCCATCGTGTTGGTTCCGATCTAAGAGGGTTTGAGACAGAAACACTTGACCTTGGATCAATTACAGATACGAATATTGACGGCGAGACCAAAGTCGAAGACGGATATATCAAGAAAGTTGCCGACCATATTGATGACTGTATTCACCCGGTTGGAGACAATATTGAAAAGGTTAAGGCTGTAAACGCAAACCTGGCTGATGTAAAGACTGTAGCAGAAGACTTATCCTCTGAACCCAGCAACATTAAAAAAGTCGCACAAGCTACCGACGATATCACTGCGCTTAGCCCTAAGGTTGAGGCAATTCAAACTGTTGCGGAAAACTTAGAAACTGTGGAGAGTGCCGCCTCGGTTGCAACGAGCTTGGAGTCCATCAAGCAGACAGTTCTTCAGTCCAACGCAGAAGCGGGTTTCTCTTTCCGATACATGGCCGAGGCCTCCGCTGGAATGACGGTGCCTAAGGAAGCAATATCGAAACTACGGCAACTCTGTCGCCGAAACAAGGAAGTTTTAAAGGCGAAAAGGGTGATAAAGGAGACGGTATTCAACCTGATGCTGTGGTAGTGAATGCAGAAAGTCTCCCTGCTGAGGGAGCTGTTGGTCAGCTTGTCTTAGCCGGAATGAACCTTTATACATGGGTTTCAGCAACCGATACAGAAGAAGCTCATTGGGAAAACATGGGAGAACTAGTCGGGCCGAAGGGAGATACGGGACCGACTCCGGAAATTTCCGTCGAAGCTGCATCGTTATCTGAAGGTGCATCAGCAACTGTTACTAAGACAGGCACAATCGAAGCTCCGGTCTTTACTTTCGGAATCCCTAAAGGAGATACGGGAAGTAAAGGAGATACCGGAACAACACCTGAAATCTCTATCTCGATACAGATGTTGGATGCGAACTCAGAGCCTTCCGTTGAAAAAACCGGAACGGACGAAGCACCGAGTTTCCTTTTAAAAATCCCGCGAGGTTTAACCGGAGCGACAGGCACGATGCCTGACACCGTTGACTTGGGAGGACTGAGCTAATGCCTCTGAAGATTATTCAATTTCGCGGAGGAACGGTTGTAGAGCATGAGCTTTTTGTCGGCCATGATCGGGAGATCACTGTCAATACGACGAACAACCGAATCCGAGTCCACGATGGTGCGACACCCGGCGGCCACGAGTTGGCTAAAGAGTCGGATGTTCCCGGCAACACAAACCAGTTGGAAAACGACGTCTACCGAACAAGCGGAAACCTAACAAAACTTTCTCAGCTAACGCCGGATGTTCAGTACCTCAAAAAGGCCGAGTTAACGAAACTGTCTCAGCTTCAAAACGACAAAGGTTATATCGCCGGACATTGTACGTATTGCACACACTGCGGCCACTGTACGCACTGCTCATAGGAATTAGACATGGCAAAGGTTATCCAATGGAAGCATGGCACAAGCGCCGAGCATGCTGATTTCGTAGGCGCTCTCAAAGAGATCACGATTGACGATGATCTCCACACCATTCGTCTTCATGATGGTGAGACGCCCGGAGGTGCCCTCTTGGCGCGCGTGGCCGAAGTACCGACAAAGTTATCTCAGCTGGTAGACGACTTAAGCGTTTGGCGCTCAGACGAGCTGACCAAACTATCTCAGCTTACAAACGACAAAGGCTTTTGGGCGTCCGGTGCTCTGACAAAAGTCAGCCAGCTGCAAAATGACAGCGGCTTTCTCACCGGGCATTGCACCTACTGCACGCACTGTACATATTGCCAACAGTGCTCCAACTGTCATAACTGTACGACCATAAACTGCACAACGATCAACTGCACGACGGTGAAGTGCAACTGGGTTAATTGCAAGAGATGCACTTCCGCGAATTGCGATTGCAGTAACTGCGCGGATTGCGGTGATGACGGTATGTAGGAGAATCTAATGGTTAAAACGATCTTACTTAGGGGCGGAAGCACCGCAGAGCATGAGACCTTTGTCGGCGCTGAACGTGAAATTACTGTCGACACAACCAAGAAAACTCTTGTGGTTCATGACGGGGCAACAGGACACCCGGTAGCAAGAAAAAGCGACTTACCGACAAAGCTGTCGGATTTAACCGACGGTATTGGCCTTTGGAAGAAAAGCGTACTAACTAAAGTCAGTCAGCTCACAGATGATGTCGGCTATTGGGCCAACCTTACAAAGGTAAGCCAATTGCAAAACGATCTGAATTGGAAGACTGGGCATTGTTCTTACTGTACCCACTGTACGTACTGCACCCAATGTTCCCGCTGCAATAATGTTCAATGCAATCAAGTTCACTGTAATCAAGTTAAATGCTCTGACTGTTCACAATGTCCCACGATTCAATGCCACTGCGATTGCGATTGTACCGACGACAGCTGCTTTATCTCAGGCAAATTAGAAACGAACAGAGGTCTAACTGACGTTCATGACATCCGTGTCGGAGACGAAATCATCGATTGGCTGGGAAAGCCGATTAAGGTAGCAGGCGTCAGCCATGGGCACTTAGGCTCTAGACGAGCAATCCAAATGAAGGGGCGCGGAGTGAATCGGGTTACCGACGATCACCCGATGCTGATATTCAGGACGAAACGCAGAAGTTATGAGCTCTGCGCCTGTATTAACAGCAAGTTTGATCCGAACAAAATCATTCTCGCGGACAACGGAATCAGAGGTAGGTACTCAGAGGAAAACGATTATTGTGGTTGGTTCATTCCAACGATTGAAATGCCTGCGGATACTCCGACAGTATGTCCGATCACAGAGAGAGAAGCCATTGTCAAATTCGGGAATGGATATGTCCTTGTTCCCGGTCAAATAAATAAGGAATAGCCATGCCGCATATCAGACACATTATTTCAGAAAACCCATTAATTCCCGTTATGTCTCTCGCCATTGACGAGACGAGAGCGGTACTGAGATTTCTAAAAGAAAGAACAGAGGATATGGATGGTCTTTCAGAGGCCCCCGTGGCGGAACTTTCTACCACGGAGCAGCTAGGCTATCCGCAGGTTTGGCGCTCAAGCGGCAGGTTCTACACAATAGAGGGTAAGCAGTATGTAATTTGGGCCGAAGGTATTCTCGACAAAAACAACTCCATGTTTTCAAAAGATTGGGTACCGGGGGCGCATTTCGTTTTCCACTTCGACCCGGCAAAAGGGTTCTTTATTGACAGCAAAGGTACTCTCACCTATTTCAATAAACGAAATACGGCTGACCTCGTTCGCTATGAGGGCGGCTATTGGCTATTCGATCTGTGGGTGAGAAACCCTCAGGCTCCATTGACAGAATGCGCACGATCTCTAACTACCGGTGCTGACACGATCCTGATTACTAATGTTGAAGACCTGGGTGAGACATGGTCAGTAGAAGATGTGATGACAGGAACTACTTCCAAGTGGCTGAATCTTGAGTACAGTCTTACTCCTTCTTCCGAGACGGTGGCGCCGGATGGCTGGGTTGATTTCACACTTACACTTAAGGACGGTAAGACTCACGCAGTCGCAACAGACGTGACATGGGACGGCTACATCGTAGAGGCTGTTGATGGTTACGCACCTCATAAGCGCGTTGCGGTCACAAACGGAGTGGGACATTTCCGAGCCTGCGCCTTAGGTCTTCAGGCCGGCGAAACGATGCGAATCAAGATTAACCATCGGTTTTACACCTCCAGGGCCGAGGCTACGGTTCAGGTGGTCTCTGATGATTAAGTACGTCAACCTCTTGATCGGGAGCGCCTGCAACATGCGGTGCGGGTACTGTCTCCAGACTAATGAGAAGTCGCCTGCAGATCACAAGGCCGACCCGGTTGAATTCGCACATAAATTGGCTGATTACCTTAAGGGCAGTCGCATAGAGCGGATCGCCTATTGGGGCGGGGAGCCTATGCTGTATTGGGACCGGATCAAGGCTCTGCATGGTGCCCTCATTGATAAAGGTATCAGGCCTGAGCAGTCCACCGTTACAACAAACGGACGCTCTCTGACTGACGATTACGTCGAGTACGCAAACGCCAACCCGGACATTTTCACAGTCGTTTCTTGGCATGACGGGAGCTTTACTGACGAGCAGTTAAGCCGCATTTTTAGGCTGAAGGAGTTTTCGATTTCCTTGCTGATTCACCACTATCAAACGGATATGTGGGGCGCGAGGGACCTCTTCTACAGCTTGCAGGAAAAATACGGTCGCTATCCGAAAGTCGCAGTGCACTTCTTACGAGCCAATGACGGGTGCCGCAGTGACTACTACATGACGCGAGAGGACGTGGATGTCTTCTGCAAGCACTTGGAAACTGTCATCGAGATGGCACGTATCGGCGACCCATGGGCCGCTTGGCAGTGTTCTCAACTCATCTACCATCGGGACAAGGTGAAGTCTCGAGTGGGGCCTATGTGTGTGCGAGACGAGCTGCTGAGCGTTGATCTGCATGGGAATATCTACGCCTGCCACCACAACTACGACGCATCCAACATTACCGGAAATATTTTCAAAAAGGTTATTCCAATTAAAGCCGTGCCTCAGTTATCCCCGAGGCGCTTCTACGACAGCGTCGAATGTCAAAACTGCGAAGTTTTAGATGAGTGCAGAGGCGGCTGCTACACCTCCAACACCCACGCTATCGATTGTTACTTTGCAAAGAGAAGATTCCGCCTATACCAAACCATGGAGAAATTATTTCAATGAAGCTCGCTCTACACTGCAAAACCCATGAGGGTAAAAACGAAATTTGGGTCTATGACAATGTTCTAAACGAGGTCTATGACGGGAGCGGAAAGCTCGTTGACCTGACCCAGGACGAGAGATTAACAGCTTACGCCATGCTCAAGGAGCAGAAAAGTAAGGCGGGTTACTCCAACGCCAAGAGCAAGGACTTATGGGACCTGCGCATCCAGCTGGGTCTAAAGTGCAACATGAGCTGTAAGTACTGCGCTCAAAGCGATAGAGAAAATGAACGCTGGGTGTCTTCACCTAAAGACGTTCCTGCATTTATCGAGAAGCTCAGAGCTTCAGGAATTAAAGTTCACGGCGTCATTGAGCTTTGGGGCGGCGAACCCTTCGTCTATTGGAAGACACTGCAAAAGCTAGTGCCGGAACTGCGCAAGCTTTATCCGAAAGTTCGTTTTGCCATTATTACCAACGGCACGCTAATCGACGAAGAGAAGATTGCATTTTGCGAAACCTATGGGATAAGTCTGACGTTCTCGCACGATGGACAGGGGTACCGTCTGCGTGGAGTCGACCCGCTGGACGACCCGAAGATGGTAGACATGTGGCGCCTTGCATTTTCTAAACTGCCATGCTCAATCAACTGCGTTCTGTCTCCTGCGAATACCGATGTGGATGCCATTGCCGATTTCTTTAAAGTCAAACTCGGGGATATCCACTTGAACTTTGAAGGCGTTATGACGCATGTCGGAGTTCAGGACTCAGAGCTGATGTTTACTGATGAGCAGATGCTCACGCTGCAGAAGAACATCTTTAAGGCTTTAACCCGAGAAGGTTGGGATAAGTTCCCCGCACTTACTGGTGAATGCGATCGTTTGCTGAAAGCCTTAGTCAAAAGAAAGAGACTCGACGAGCGTGCCGTCAAATGCATGATGAATCAGGAAAATAATGCGGCAGTCAACCTCAAAGGAGACTTTCTTTCCTGCCACGATCACTGCACGGAAGAAGGTTACGTAGGGACAATTCTGTCCCCAGAGAAGGTTGATCTTTCCAAACACTTCAAGCCTTGGAGCACAAGGGAAAAGTGCAGAAAATGTTTAGTCCTTTCAATGTGTAGAGGAGCGTGTCCGCAGATAGAAGGGCTGGCAAGAACCCTTACTTGCAAGAATGAATTCGCCTACCACTTTGCTGTATTTCAGGCGGTCTTTTGGCTCCTCTTCGGTCTAACGCTGGAGAGCTATGAGCCCATAGGGGATCCGCATGATTAAACATACAGACCTTATAAATACTCTCATTGCCTGCGTTGGCGGCCTCGGTTTAATTGCTGGGTTACTTCGGTATGTCGACGACTGGAGAGAGAAGCGAAAGGAGCGACCGATCGAGTTCTCTGCGCTTGAAGCAATCTGGGAGGCATTGTCCGGAGGTGTGACTGCTATCGGGGTTTTCTGGATCCTCGAAGGCTATGGCGTCAATGAGTTGGCCGCAGTCGGAATCTCTTTCATGGCTGCCTACCTTGGCGTCAGGATCATCGCTTATTACATCAAAAAATTTTTAGACAATAGGCTAGGAGCTAAATCATGAGTGTCTTTTTAAATGAATGGGCGATACGCCTATGCAGGTCTGCGGCTATCGCCATCGCAATCTGCTTCGGCTTCCTTCTAGGGTGGTATTACTGCGAGCGCAACGTGATATTTGACGATATCAAACGAGGAATATGGGCTAACGAGCAAGCCATTCAGAACAATACAAAACTCATTCACGAACTCTATAAGAAGCACGAGGAGGCGGAGCATAAATGAGAAAACAAAATTTAATGCTGTTTCCACCTGAGATCGCCGCCGAGTTTGTAGCTGAACAAGAAGGGTTTGAACCAATGGCCTACAAGTGCCCCACGGGTCATTGGACGATCGGATTCGGCCATGCCCGGAATGTTCACGAGGGTGACATCGTTACTCGGAGAGAAGCCTACGACCTTTTAGATCGAGACCTCCAACGCACCCAGGAAGAGCTTGCAACGCTGATCCATATAGACATCAACGAGAATCAGTTCATTGCCCTAATGAGTTTCGTCTACAACTTCGGTCTGACGAAGTGCCGGACCTACAGGCTTTTTGGAATGATTAACAGAGGCGAGTGGGAAAACGTGCGCACCTGGTGGCCAAAGTATTGCAACCCGGACAATCCTGTGGTCACGAAAGGGCTGAGGGATAGAAGGATGCGTGAATTAGAACTTTTCTTTAGGAGTTAAAGACAATGAAACTTGTAGAAAGAATCACTTCCAATCCTTTTATCTTCGCTTTCTTTATGCTCGTCGCCTTAGTCTTAGGGGGCGTCCTAATAGGGGCGTTTATCCTCGTCTTCGGCATGGGGGCGCCGGGTATCCTCGCGGGACTCACAAGTCTCTACATCATGAGACAGCAAATAAAAGCCAAGATAAAGCAGGGGGAAAAAATAACAATGTTTGACAAGACAGCTCAAGCAGGACTTATAGCTCTAATCTTTCTGCTCGCGCTGATAAGTCTAACGCCTTGGTTTACGAGATAACCCCTGAAAAGCAAAACCGCTCAGTGTTCCAGCACCGAGCGGCCTTAAAACAATCTTTATGGAGGAAACATCCATGAGTGAAATTATAGCATTGGCGGGGATTTTCCTCGCGTCATTACAAGGAGCATACCCCGTGAATTTTTGGTCACTGGCGGAAGAATGGATGAGCAGGCCCACAAAGCTGACCCTGTGGAGAGCTTATGCTTTTTGCGCGATCAATGTAGCTTTGCTTAACGTAGCAATTTTGTTTTGTAGAGCTTGTATTAAATACGGCGGAGGCAGCTTCTTTCCTACCTATCTTAACCGAACTCCCGGAGAATGGATTATGGGCGCCATAGGTGCTTCATTCATTATGTTTCTAGGAGGTTGTTTCGTCGTCCGCGACCAATGGCTAATAAAGATCGGAGAATTTAAACCTGGACTGCTAGAGCTTTTCAAACGCTGGAAGTGGTTTTACATCATTGACCTGACAATCATGCTGGGTTCGTACGCCTACCAGGTCTACTTCTATGGATGGTGGCCATGGTACTAAAGATTATTGGTGCGCTCCTTGTGGTCGTTTCCGCATACTT